>Ga0058701_10000002_pt1 | contig 193405 bp, 158 predicted proteins | sample AgamicOrMae_FD_97039 | JGI IMG/M metagenome (GOLD analysis project Ga0058701, IMG submission 97039) | Agave microbial communities from Guanajuato, Mexico - Or.Ma.e | ecosystem: Host-associated > Plants > Phyllosphere > Phylloplane/Leaf | place: Guanajuato, Mexico | collected 2012-06-04
AAGTTCGCCCGCAGGCCGCCAGATGGCGCGCGCGCGCGAGTTTTCGCCACCTTCTGCGCTGCTTGCTGCTTGCTGCTAGCAAGCAGAGCTGGACCGCGCGGGCCAGCTCCAGACGAGGAGAGGCAGGCCGAGAGCACGTCTCTCTTCTGGTTGGCGAGCCTCTTCCGGCGGGCTCCTGGCAGTGGGCGTGGCTCGAGCTCGAGGCTGCCGAGCGAGAGGCTGTCTGAGGGGCAGCCGGAGAAGCGGCCTGCTCGCGTGTGGCCCCGCGAGACAGATTGCAGCGGGCGGCCCGCAGATTATAGGCGCCCTTTGTGTCGGCCCACTCGGAGGCCTTAATTTGGGGCCCGAAACAAGGGCGGCGGCGCGACGCATCCGCTCGTGGCTCGTGGCCGGCCAGGTGAGGTTGAGGGCTGGCTGGTTCAATTGTGTTTGCCCACGGGCGGCCCTTAGGCGCGGCGAGTGTGCTGAGAAATTGGGCAAGCTTGGTCCTTGTTTGCCTTCGCCGCTCTGTTTGTTCGGCCCGCTAGACACTGGCTGGAGTTGGTTACTAACTCCAGCTAGACACTAGCTCCAGCTGGCCGGACGAGCGGCCAGTGCTCGCCCGAGGCAGCAGCCAGTGGGCGACACAGCGGCAAACGCAGCCAAAGACAAGCACTGGCAAACACTGGCAAACACAGGCCACTTGACTTTGCGGCGGGCCAACTGGGGCCGCCCCAAGTCCTGGCCGAGCCGAGCCGACAATTTATGTCTTGATGTGGTGGGCGGGCTTGTTGTCGCGCCGGCGAGCGTGCGCAAAGGCGCCCAGATAGCTGGGGGCGCGCGCCACTGAGGCACGTGCAACGCGCTAATGTTAATGGGGCGCAATGAGGTGCGCCCGTCGAGCTCGTTCGGCCTGACGGTCGGCGAGCTGGTGGCCTCGGCGCCACCCTGGCCACTCGCCACAGGCTCGAGGGCCAGCCGGACGCGCTTGCGGGCTCCACTGGGGCCCGCAAGCCGAGTTGGCCCTATAAGGCGGGCTCGTGCGGGTTGCTGCGTGTGGTGCGCCTTCTCGTGCACAGAGCAGTGTGTGCGCGCGTGCAGCCACAGTTCGCCGGCCTGTGAGGTTCGGCCGCCGCACACTGTCTGCGGCAGGTTGCGCGCCGCCCGCCGCACGCCCCCCGCGCAGACGCGGGCCGGCCCGCAGCAACTCGGATCCGCCTGATTGATTTGGGCCAATTAATCAGCGCCCTCGAGGCCACCCGGCGCGTCCGGCGAGCTCGAGCGGCGCCGCCTCGCCAGCCGTCACGCGGCCCGCCCCCAAGTGTCTCGCCTTGCAGCCAGCCCGCCGGAGAACCCGCCAGCTCGAGGGGGCGTGGCCACGCGCCGCATCAGCCGCCCCCGTCGAGCCCGAAACCTGGTCTGTGGCGGCTCGAGTTTTACAAAACGGCGAGCCGAAGAGAAGGGACTCATGCCGAGACGAAGCATCGCCCGGCGTGCCTTTTTGTCCGAATTAGTTTAATGAAAATGGCCGCCCGATAAGGATCAATGACAAGCAGGGGCGTGGCTTCGGTGGGCGCACAATGCCCGCTCGCCTGTGGCCACTTGGCGAGCTTGCGATCACTTGGCGAGCTTGCGGCCAGTCTCTTTGCTCGGCGCGCCAAACAAAGAGATCACCGGCAGATCGGGCGCGCGATCGCAGCCAGTCGCTCGTGTTCCAGTGTCTTGTCGTGCCGTGCGGGCGGGCGGCTCTTAGGGCGCTGAGGGTGCGCCTAACAGTGTTTGAGACTGTCCAAGAGTGTCTAACAATGTTTAGGAGTATCTAATACTGTCTAAGAGTGCCTGAGAGTGAGGCTGCAGGCGACCTGTTTGGCTAATTGGCGAGCAGCGCACAGACAGGTGCTGGCGGGCAGCTGTTTGCCTGTGCACTGCTCGCTCCTAACGAGCGCCTAACGAGCGTCTGGCCACTCTCTGCGGGCAGCCCGAAACAAAGTGTGTCGAGCGGCGCCCAATCAGCGCCCATAAGGCACCCTTAGGGCTTTCATAAGGCACTCATAAGGCACTCTTAGGACACGCCGCAGAACAATAAGGCCCAATTGTGCGCTGGGCGTGCGCTCGTCCAGGTTGCTCCATCGAGACTTGCCCGGCAGACTGTTGCTCGTCGAGCGGCCAGCGAAAGTAGTTGGCCGCTCGTGTTTGCTGAGCTTCGGCGAGCTGGCCCAAAGTTGAGCTGGCCAAGAGTTGAGCTCGGCGGAGATTTCAATTAGCTCGCTGACGAGCCTGTCTTGTGGCAGCGACAAGAGTCACTCCAGTCCGACTCTTAGCTTGAATCCAAAGGCGCGCCCAACGACAGTCCTGCAGCTCGGGCGGCCCACAAACAGGAACAGTCTCGCGCTTGTTTTGCTCAAAACGAGCCTCTTTCACCGCTCGATGCGCCCACTCTAAGCCCCACTGCTGCTCGTCTCTCTGGCCCATTGCCAGTCGGCCGCAAGCAAGGCGCCCTCTCGCAGCTTGTCAGCCGCCGCCAGCGAGCTTCGTGCTCTAACTGGCCAATTGGACGGCCAGCTAACTAGTAGCCGAGCGGACTGGGCGCCCAGCCAGCCAGCCAGCCGGCCGGCCAGATCTTATCTCGGCCGCCTCCTCGTCCCCGCCGACTTCTGGCTCTGGGCCGCTCTTCTTCTTCTTCTTCTCCTTCTCGTTTGCGCTCGGCCATTTGGTTGCGCGCGCGCCACAACACCAAGACTCTGGGCGCAATTGGGCCAAGTTTGCGCAGGAAATGGCCAAATGGAGCGCCCAAAGAGAAGGCATTTGGGCACGAGAACTTGAGGCGCGCAAAAGATGCACTGCGCCACTGCATTCAGTGCAGTTTGTGTGCAGTTTGTGTGCAGACTGTGTGCAGTTCGGCCGCAGACTGTGTGCAGTGCGCGCGAACTGCAGTCTCTCTTTGTGATGCTCTGCACTGTGCACAGTACGAACACAAAATAAGGGGTACACTTCTTCCGCGCGCAGGCATGAGCACTTGGAAAACGGCACACGGAACACACACTGAAGCACACTGTGGCACAACTATTTTTCTCCAGTCTCTGCGCGTATCTCAGGCTGTACTCTTTAATTTCTGTTCGTAGTGCACTGTGCTCGTGTGCGTGCCCTAAGCGCCGGCCAGAAGATGATGAAAAATTCCCTTGTTTGCACCATGTCTCTGGGCGCATTATAATTCCTTTAGCTCGTTGCCTCTTTTTGAGTCAATCTAAGGAGAAGAGCTCCTCTCAGAGACTGTCCCACAGAGGCAGTCTGCGAGATAGTCCCACAGACAGTCTGCCAAACAGTCCCAAAGTCTCTCAGACAGTCCCAAAGGCAGTCTCACGGCCAATCTCTGTGAGCCAATTTTGGCCCACGAGCGGCCACTCAAAATTGCGTCACACCAACCTAGACACAAATCGACCACTTAAAATGCTCCTTTCCATTAACTTTGCCAGCTTGTTGTGGAGCACAAAGCTCTAGCACTGCACAGAGCTCACAAAATGGCCATTAATTAACTTATTTGCTCCTCGTGGACTCTCTGCGGCCGCCCCAAAGACTCTCTGTGCACCTCCCAAAGTGCAGCTCGCGTTCTCCAGCTCGCGCGAAAGTATCACACACACAATATAGTCACATGGCCCAATGTCAAACTCGAGCCAGACCTCTGCTCTCTGCTCTCTGCTCTCTGTCGCCACTCGTCTGGCCGCAATTTTGGAGAAAAATTGCGAGCCAAACGAGCCAACAAGTTGCCGCCCACGAGCGCCCGTTCGCCTGGGGGCGTGACGCGCACTTTTCGGCCCGCAGAGACAGTCTGCGGCGCGCGAGGAGCCAGAGCCAAGAGCTGGAGACAGTCTTCCTCTGCCGAAGAGTGTCTGTAATAGAGTGGCATTCTCCATTCTTCTTCTTGGCGCTCGTTGCTGCTCATCGATCACTTGGCCGCCCAAACCTAAGCTGAGCCCCAAAGTGCCCAAAGCTAAGCTCGGCCGGCATTTGTCATCGGCGCGCAGTGGACGATGTCTCGATGCTTCTTTGCTTTTTGGCCCGCACAGAAGGGCGCACTTTTCTTGCTGGAGAATCTCCACTCAACGCAAACTGTCTGCATATTCTCCAAGGCCAACCAGGGACAGTGTGCGGCCCACCTGAGCTGAAGTGCCGCCAAAGAGGCGCAAGTATGCAAACTATTTGCACGAACTGGCCGCCTCAGCTGCGCCGACGGGCAGCCAAATTCCGGCCCAGTGGCGCCGCAGAAATTAGGCAAGACAGTCGCCGGCGACAGACAGTTGTCGGCGACAGTGCGCCGTCTGGGCCCTCTCGAAGGACAGTTGTCGGCGGCGCAGAAGAGCGCCGGCGAACTGCGGCCCAAAAGAGCAACTGGGCGGCGAAAAGTGGGCAAAAAGTGTGCGAAAAGTGGAGAAAAAGTGGAGAAAAGTGGGCAAAAGTGGGCAAAAGTGGACAAAAAAGCGGCTCACCTGAGGGTTAAAGACTGCCGCAGACAGTCTCTAGCTGCACACAGTCTCCGGCCGCACTTAGTCTCTAACGGAGCTGCGGGCAGTTGGAGACTGAGTGCGGCCCGAAGGCGACCGGAAACTGTCGGGCGGGAGACAAGTTTTATTGTTTCCGCGGCTCCTCCAGCGCCAGCAGCAAGTGGCCGCTCGACAGGCGCCTTTTATTGCCTGCCTTTAGGCTCAGCTGAAGGCGGCCCACAGGCAAAGTGGGGCCTGCCCTTGGGGCGCCGGCCGCTTGCTTCTGGCGCCGCATTTTGCACTGCGGACTGCCCGCCGGCAACCCCACGACACTCTGGGGGCGTCCTCTGCTGGCCTCTGGCTCGGCACGCCCACCGGCTCGCTCATATAGGCCTTGGGGGCGAGAGTTCGGCCGGGGCGTCGGGGGGCGTCTTGCGGGCGCGTTTGGAGCTTGTTGGGGGCTCTGGCGCAGACTAGAGGCGAGCGGCAGGCTGGGAGGAGTACATTTTGGATACATCTAAGGGGCAGAGTGATGGCGGCCGTTGCAGAGGTGGCCAAGTGGCGGAGAGAGCGAGTTAATTTGGCAAAAAGGGGCCTTTAGGTTGCGGGCCGAGCGAGGCAGTGCGAGGCAGTGCGAGGCAGTGCGCCCCCCACTTTTTTCAAAGGCGAGCAATGGAAGTGCGGCCGTGCTTTCCCCCCGCTCGACGTTCGCCGCTCGTTTAAAAATCGTTTTGCGCTCGCGTGTTGTGGGCGCGCGCCACAGACTGTGTGCAGTGCAGACTGTGTGCAGAGAATGTGTGCGCTTTCGGGGCAGACTGTGTGCGGCAAAGTCCAGCCAGAAGACACAGTGTTCAGTGAACACTGTTCAGCGCAGACAGTCTGCAGTGTGGTGGCACGCGCGCTGCTCTTTTTGTGCTGGCCGCACACACAACAATCATTAGAGAAAAGGGGCGCTATTTTTTTATTCCTAAAGCCTAGAGCCTAAACCAAAGGAAAGCAGCGCCAACCTAAACTCAAACCTAAACTTAAACTTTTGGCCCGGCAACTCGACGGCAAGTTTTCCAGGCCAGACCCAAGCAGAAAATGGCCCATTTGAGAGCGCGCTCGCCCCTTTCGCTTTCGCTTCGTCGTTTGGCCGAACGCAACATCCATTTACTGCCAAGCAAGTGGGCCCCAGTGTGTCGGAGTTTGGGTGCAAGAGAGAGAGAGAGAGTTGGTTAAAAAGAGCCCAAGAGAAGCCGGCAACTCTCTCTCTCTCTTGCTCTTTCGGGCGCTCTGCTGCTTTTTGATTGCCGATTTGGCGGCCCCAGTTGTGCGCGAGAAACTGTGCACAACTGAAGTTTGGCCAAAAGTTGCCCGACAACAGTCTCTCGTGGTGCAAAACATTCATTGGCCACTCGAGTTTGCCTCGTTTTTTCGTGATATATTGAACGAGCCAGTTTGCCTGTTTGTGTGTTTGTGTGTGTGGGAAAATTGGCTCATCGCTCGCAGCAAAGCAAACTCGCCAACTGGAATCTTGTCCCGGCCGAAGAGGCGCGCCCTCCGCTTGTTTTCCTTCTTTTTAACTGACTTTGGCCTCTCTTTCCGCCTCCGTTCGAGTCTCCGGCTAGTCCTCGAGGCTAAGGAGCAGAGACTAGCTGGAGACTAGCCAAGAGGCAGCTAGAGACTGTCTTGCGGAGAAAAAGCTAAGAATTTTCTTAAGGACTGGCCGAAGAGAAGAAGAAAAGAAGCAGAGAAGCAGAGAACAGGAGAAGGCCAGTTGCGCGCAAAGCCGCCCAATTAAGCCGTCTAATTGGCTCGCGCGAGCCCAAAACAAGAACAACTCGCCAATTGTTCCGCCGTTGAACCTTAGGACCGCCCGCTGCGAGCAAATCATCGCCGCCTCGTGCACAGTCTATAAGCGGCGCCAGTTGGGGGCCTCCTTTTCTATGCTACATACAGTCTGTTGTATACAGTGTGTTGTATACAGTCTTTTATACACAGTAAGTTATACACAGTCTGTTGTATACAGTATGCAGCGAACTGCAGCGAATTGTAGCGAATTGGGATGAATTGTGGCCAATTGTGGCAAGTTCGCTCGCAGCCAGCCAGAAGCTCGCCGGCCACTGTACACTGTGTAGAGTTGTGCCTCTGCGGCGGCGCAATTTCCGCCCTCGCGCAGACCAGCTCGCAGACTAGCTCGCAGAGGAAAAAGGCGCCTCCGCGCGGCCCTTTCGGCGCTTCCGGTTCCGTTTGCGGCCAAGCGCAAGTTGCAAGCGCAAGCTGAAAGCGCAAGCTGAAAGCGCAACCCGAGCTGCTCATTTGCCTAAGGAGAGTTGGCCAAAGCGCCCACCGGAAGTGGCGGTTTCCCTCCTCTGTGGCTCGAGTTGGGCAAGTGTGCGGCAACTGAGCGAGAAAGTGCGCCTTTTGGGCTGCTTTTTTGCCAGTTTGCTCGAGCTGGCGGCCTTTTTTGCGCCGGAAGAGTGTCCATTGGGTAGCCGAGGCGGCGAGCTCGGCGGAGGGGCGACTCGTGCGACTTTTGCCTGCTCGTGCGGCTTGTGCGGCTTGTGCTTGAGCAGCTCGAGCAGCTTGGGCGACGCCTCCTCTTGACCTGGCGGCAGACAGTCTGCGGAGGGCCAGGCGGAGTTGCCAGTGGTGCAAGATGAATGAGCTTGTTGGGCTGCTTGTTGGGCGGCACGTGTTTGGGCATTTCTCAGTGGGCCAGTTGAGCCGGTTTGGCTCATTGGGCCAGTTGGGGCTTCCTTTCGAGGAGTGTGCGTTGCGCGTGCCTCCAGCTCAGCTCGTGCGGCTGACTTGTGCGCGCGGCCTAAGCTCCGGCGGCTGAGGACTAGTGCAAGTGAGGCGGCAAACAGTTTGAACAGTTCGCACAGTTCGACCAGCTCGACCAGCTCGACCAGCTCGAACTGCTCGAAAGTGAGCCGGCCAAAAGTCAAACAGTGTCCGATGGGCAAAGAGTGTTGGGCGCGCGCGTCTCTCCCAAGCGGCGTGTGTCTTTTTAACTCGATCGTCGCCCTTCTGAGCGGACGAACAGGCCGAATGGAAGCTCAGAGGCTGCTCGCCAGTCAGTCGCCCCCACCAGAAGCGCAAACACACGCGCCAAACAAGAAGAATAACACCCAAAAGTATCAGCCGGCGCTCACTCGACGACAAGCGTTGGCCGCGCGCAACATTTGCTGCACTAAATCAGGTCCATTTGGCGCGCTGGCTCGTGTCTCTCAGTCTTCGGTGCACGCGCGCAAACTTTGTCCAGTGAGTTCAGTTCGCACACTGCACACAGTCTGCAGCACGAAACACAGTCTGCGGCAAAGCACACAGAAAGCGCCGCACACAGTCTGCAGAATGCACACTGCACACTGCACACTGCAGCAACCAGCTCAGCTCAGCTCAGCTCAGCTCAGCGCAAACTCGAACTCGAACAGGCAGCAAACACGAGCCATTCATAACTTTTATTATCATTATTTGCCCATTTATTATTGTGCAACGTCGATCTCGCCCCTCCGGCCCAACACCGAACGTGCTCTGCTGGGCCACTCGCTCCCACAGCCAAAGCCCAGTCTATAGAGGCGCCTTCATGCGAGCTGGCCGGTCTTCCTGGCGAGCTTGCCATCTCGCGGCCCAGATGAGGCTGATGGAAACACTTGCCGGTGTTTCGAGCAGCTCTGTGTGCTTTGTGCTCTAGTGAAGCTCGCGCACAGTCTCCAGTTGAGCTTCTTTTGAGTTCTCTGGCTCTTTTCGCCCCTTAGGAGTGCCCCTTAGGAGTAGAGAGTAGGAGAGCCATGAGGGCGCATAAATAAGTGAAAAGTGACTCCGCGTGTTAAATGCGCCCAGCGGCCAATTTTTCCCATTCGCCTCGAAGCGCGCCAATAAATCACGGCCCACTGTGACCGACATACTGATACTGAGGCCACAGGCTGGCCACAGTTGCGCTTAAACTGCGTGGAAAGCTTCAAGCAAGCTACAAGCAAACTGCAGCAGAACTGCAAGCCAAACTGCAGCCAAAACTGCATGCCAAACTGCAACACTTGGCCCACCGGCAACACCGGAAAACAATCCCTAATGCACTCGCCCTTTTTCCCCTTCTTCCTGCCCCAATTTGGTCCACATTTCTCTCCTTTTGGCTCTCTTTTGGCCCAATTTTGGCCCCATTTTTTCCCCTTTTCGCCCCCTTTTGGCTCCAAGTCGAGAAGTGAGCGAGGGGAAAGCGAGCGCATTGGGTGGGCTTGTTTGTTTGTTCGCGGGCTCAAGTTGGGCGGCCGCCAATTGGCCGCAGTCTGTCTGCGGGCCAAGTCAGTCTGCGGGCAGTCAGTGTGCATTTGGGCGGCCTGAGAGCAGCAGAAAGAGAGAAGAAGAAGACTGGCACGCGCCCACTGGCCTGATGGAATTGGATGACGTAAATTGTTGCCACATGGAGCGTGACTGCGCGCGATTGATTCGAGTCCAGCCAGAACAGTTGGCCCTAAGAGTTGCCTCTAAGAGTTGCCCCAAACAGTTGGCCCCAAACACAAACAGTTGCTCCAAGCTTGCAGTCGACAGGCCAAAGGAAGGCCAAAGGGGAGCAACAACAGCAGAACAATGAGATGCAAAAGGGCGCTTTCGGCGCGTTGCTTCTGGACGGCAAGTGGCTGCTGCTTGCCAGTTGAACTGCTTCTAGAGGCAGAGAAGACTGGCCAGAGAGATGGACACAGAACTGAGCTTAGGGTTGGCCTTTGGGCGAGAAAGAGAGAAGCAAATGGTGCCAAATGTTGCCCAATGTGGTCACCTTCTTTGCGGCCAACTGAATGGGGCCACACGCGAGCCCTTTTTTGGCCCCGTTTGTTCGCCGCCCGGCCGGAAACCAGATAATAGGAAACAGTTGTGGTGAGCGCTTGTGTCACTCTTGCTCCTTGTCGTTCAACTCGCTTTTTTCGGGCCCACTTCACGCCCAGAGACGCTGGCCAGCTCAAAGGGCTCGTCTCTGGCTCCCCTTTGAGCCCTTTTTCTCTTTGCGTCTCTTTGCGCCACTTTACGGCCAGCAGAGAGACCAGATTTCTGAATTGCGGGACGAAATTCCCGCAGATTGACTGCGAGTGGGCGTGGCCGGCCGATGAACGCGCACTCTGAGGGCGAACCGAGCGCGCACCTGTTTTTTCCCCTCTTCGTGCGCGGGGGCGGCGCGCGCCCGATTCGCTCGCCCGCTCAGCGCACACCTCGGACTGCGGCGGCCGAACAAGCGCGTGGGCGTGTCAGTGCCTTCCCCGCCCGAGTGGGCCCAATATAGAGCCCAGCAAAGAGGTCGAGAAATGGGGGCCGAGCTTAGGATGATTGGGGCGCGCCTGAGAGTGCGGCGTCTGAGAGTGGGGGGAGTCTGAATGGAGTCTGAGTGGGGCAATTGTGTGCCCAATTGGCCGCCCATTTCCACTGGCGCAGACTGGCCGGATTTGGGTTTGGATTTGGATTAAAAAGGCGCTCATGGTGGCCCTTTCGGGACTGGCCAAAGTGTCTCTGTCTGTCTGTTGCGAGAGCTGGCCAGTCTCTAGCTGGCCAGTCTAGAGACTAGCTAGTGGTAGTGTGAACAACAAGCTAGAGGCCACCATCGAGCTCCTTTCGCTCGATTTCTTCCGCCACTTTGGCGGCAGTGGTCTATTTGCGTTAGTTGCGCGCGTTTGGCAGAGGAAGAAGCAGAGCAAGAGCAAGAGACGCACTTCCGAGCGGAAGCGGAGCGTTCGGTGGCCTTGGAGTTGCACTTGTTATGTGAGTTGGCGGGCCCACTGGAGCTTGCAAGTGGAAACAACTGGAACAACTGGAGAGACTGGCGACCAGAGACTGGCTTTTGCTGCTAGAAAGCAGCAAGTCTGCTAGTCTGCTAGTCTGCTCGCTGCTCGCTGCTAGTCTGCGGCCCAATTGGCCCAGACTAGCCCAGAGAGCTAATAAAATATTATCGCCGCCGCTTATAACAACTATTATTATCACCATTAGCAGCAAGGGACGAGCACCACTGTAGCCGGCGCAGCTCTGCTCCCAGCCCAAAGCTTCCAGACTGCCTTCGCCCTGAGCGCAAACTGCCTTCGCCGAGCCCAAACTGGGCTGCTAGGGCGACTTCCGGTTGCGCTTTGGCCACGTTTTGGTTGCGCTCCAAAGGCGCTCTTTTGGGCGCCTTTGGAGTGCGCCTTTGGAGCTGGTGGGCCGCAGACTGTGTGCGGCAGTCTGGAGAAAAGTCGCGCAGACTAGCTAGCAGACTGTGTGCGGCGCTAAGGGCAATTGGTTTGTCTGAAAAGTGGCGATCAAATGGCACGCACGCGATTGGATTAGTTGCCATTGTTGAGCTCGTTGTGCGGCCATTTGGTGGCAAGCTAGACGCTCCTTTTGGGCCCACTTTTGCCTCCCTTTTGGGCGCTCTTCTGGGGCAGCACTCGCGCAAAACTGGAGCCACTGCTTAGAGCTGGCGAGCGGGCGGCTCTCACGCTCGCAAGTCAAGTGAGAGTGTCTGCCTTCTGCTCGCTGCTTGCTGCCTTTTGCCCGCTGGCTTCTCTTTGCTGCCTTCTGGCGCTGCTCTGCTGGAAATGGGCGCAGCTAAGGGCGCGCACAGCAAACGGGGCCCAAGTGATTGCGATTTAGGCGAGCGGAAGTGCGAATCAAGTGAATTGGAAAGGACGAACTGCGAGTTTTGCTCATTGTTGTTGTTGTTGTTGTTGTGTTGGGCCGCCAGCAACTGGCAGTCTGTGGCAGCATTTGCGAGCTACTGGCAGTCTTTGGCAGTGTTTGGGAGTGTTTGGGAGTTGCGAACTGCAAGCAACTGGCCAGCTTGAGCCCAGTGGACCAGCTTTGGCGACTTCTAAACAGAGCTGAGCTTTGCTGCCGACCCTTAGGCGCGGCGCCTTCGCAGCGGCAGGAGAGCCAAAGCGAAGGGCGAAAAAGAGGCGCTATCTTGTGTCTGGCGGCAGACTGGGACACGCGACTGGGCGCGCGCCGCCACTTCCGCCGCGCGCAGTCTCAACTCGCACAGAGCCAAAGAGAGACACTCTTTGGGCGCGTGGCTCATAACTATCATAACTGGCCCGCAGCCAGTTATGAATAAATATTTATACGACTCTCTTAAGCCGCTATTTGTGCGCCCTTTTGTCTGGCTGCACTTTCTATGCTTTGGGCGCTCTTGCTGCTTTCAATGCTTGGAAGCTCAGCTCGCACAGCGCCGCAGACTGTCTCTTTGGAGCGGCCGTTCTCAGCCTTCTTGTTACCTCAGTGCCACTGTCTGCCGGTGCTTCTCCTTCTTCTTCGCACAACAGTGCACAATTGCGCAAAGCACTGCTCTGCGCCTTTTCTTGTGAGCCGCCGCTCCCAGTCTGCAACTGCTTCTCGCGCGTGCCAAGCAGTGCTCCTTAGCCTCAGAAAAGCCACCAATTCGCCACCAATCGAACTCTCTTCTGCCACCAATCATCCTCCAGACGAGCGGCCAAGTGTGCGCCGCCTTTTCCGCGCCAACACGCGCGCCAAAGACTGCTACTTGCTTCTTCGTTTGGCCTCCAAAGTGGCCTCCAAAGTGGCCCAAAAGTGGCCCAAAAGTATCCTGCAAAAGAGGACTCTCTTCCTCCAAAGAGAATCAGAAAAAATACTCCAGAAATTCGAGATCGGCCAAAAATCGCTTGGCTCCTGCTCGCCTGCCTTATAGATTGGCCGCAAAATTGTGGACCTTTTTGTTCGGCTAGAGAAAACTTGCCAGAAAAAGCGACAATCAAGCTCAAAAATAATTTGGAAAAGCGCGCTCGCTTTTCGGGCCACTCTCCCGAAGAGAAGCCCGCACGAAGCGAGTGGGCGTGGCGGCGGGAAGATGCGGGCCGAGTGCAGTGGACGATTAGAGGCAGTCTTGCGCGGGTCGGCGCATGCGCAGAGGCCGAAAGGGATGCGTCCAAAGCAGTTTGGAGGCTAAGGTGCGGCCTGAGAGTAGACTGCAAACTGGCTCGGATGGCGCTCGAGTGGCGGCGCTGCGGCGGCTCACCTTTGGCTTGGGCCATCAGCCGAGGGGAGTGAATAGTGCTCTGGTGGCGCAGTGGTGGCGCTTTGGTGGGAGGGAGAGATGGTTATGTGTTTTGACTGGCGGCGAGCTGGCAGTTTGGGGGGCGAGTTTGCGCAAAGGCAACTGTGCGCGTCTGCGAGCAAATGGCGGCGCGCACAAGCCAGAGACTGTGTGCGGCCAGTGCACAGAGTGCGCGCGCCTCCAGCAGCAAAGAGCCACGCGCAACACACTTGGACTGCCCGTTTGCTGCCCCAAAGAGCAGCCCAACACTATCGCCTGAGCTCTGGATTGGCGCCAGTGCATTGTGAGCGCGTTTTCGAGAGTGCACGAGAGAGGAAGACAATCGCAATCAGCGCCCCCAAATGGACCAATAGCGACAAATCGAGCGAGACGAGCAGGTGTTTTTGATTGAACAATTGATTGAATTGTTCAACACAGTTGCAGAGGCGCCTTTCTCTTCCTTTAAGCTTGAATTAAGCTTGTTCTAAGCAAAGACAGTCTCTTGAAGCGGCCCACTTTGTTTTGTTGCTGCCGAGATGGAGCTGAACTAGAGACAGAGGAGACAAGCAGTGGCTCGAAAAGTTGGCTCGAATGATGCGCCACTTTCAACAAGAGCAACAATTGCCAATCAAGCACCAGCGGAGCGCCTTCCTGCTAGCCAGCGGCCAGCTCGCCAAGAATTATTCTCACCAAGCCACAACCAACAAGCACAACGACAGTCTCGCCGGAAGTCTAGCCGAAAGTCTCCACAACAGTCTGGCCGAAAGTCCAGCAAGCCTCAAGAGCGAAAGAGGCGCCGAGCAGCAAGAAAACTCTGTTAGAAGCAGCAGTCTAAATAATAGCAGTCAGAACTCGGGCCAGCAGCAAGCCGCAAGCCAAATAGAAGTCGAAATCGGGGCTCAAATCAAGAGAGAAAGCCCGCACCTAAGCCCAAGAGGCGGCCCGCAAGTGCACGGCGAGCTGCCAGTTTCTTCGGACGCGCGCGACGCGCCCGCCATGCTCGAGCAGCCCGAGGCTGACCCGCGCGCGCTCCAGCAGCACAACCCGATGGGCCACGCCCACGCGCTTGCGGGCGGCCCGCAGCACCCGCACCTGCTGGGCGCGCACCAGCAGCTGCGGATCGAGCACGAGCAGGAGGCCGACCAGCAGCAAGCTATGGCTGCCCAGAGTCTGAGTTTGGGTTTAAATAGCAGCTTAAATCAGAGCCAAGCGAACCAGAGTCAAAACCAGAACCAAAATCAGGGCCAAAATCAGAACCAGAACCAGAATCAGGCCCAAAATGAGAGCCCGTTTGGGGCGAGCCAGAGTGGCCACCACTTGGTGGCGGCGGCCGCAGCAGCAGCGGCGGCCAACCACCAGCAGCAACAACAGCATCAACAGCAACAACAGCAACAACAACAACAGCACCATCATCTGAACCACCACTTCAACCACCACCTGCAGCACCACACGCTGGCCCACCCGCTCAACCAGCACCACCCTCTGGCCCAGCACCACGCTCTAAATCATCATCCACTGAACCATTTGGTGCCCCACCATCACCACCACCACGCGCACCCTTTGAATCATCAGCTGGCCAACCACCACCACCACCACCATCATCACCATCAGTCTGTGGTTGCGGCGGCGGCGCTCATCTCGCGCTCAAAGCGCGAGTGCATCGAGGGCCGCGAGTGCGTCAATTGTGGCGCGCGCTCAACTCCATTGTGGCGCCGCGATGGAAGCGGCCACTACTTATGCAACGCCTGCGGACTCTACCACAAGATGAACGGCCACAACAGGCCACTCATCAAGCCCAAACGGCGCCTCCAATCGACCACCCGACGCACCGGAACCAGTTGCGCCAACTGCAAGGGCACCACCACCACCTTGTGGCGCCGAAACGCCAATGGCGAGCCAGTCTGCAACGCCTGCGGCCTCTACTACAAGCTGCACAACGTAAGTGTTTCCATGTTGATCTTTTGTTTCAACAACATTACATCAATTTCCAAGTGAAAAAATTGAAAATTCTGAAGAAAAATCCGAGTTTTTCTGCATTTTTGTGATTAAGTAGTGGTTGAGTTAGGCTTTTTTGAAACTTTAATTCGAAATGTTCAAAAATTTCTGAGTCCATAACTCACGAAAGTTGCAAGGAATTCAGTGCAAACAATTCAATTTGCAAACTGCCTTCTGCCTGCAACTGTCCATCATGCAAACTTGATTTTGTCCATCTTCTCTCTTTTCGTTCCGGAAAAGCTGAGAACTAAGCACAATTCTTTCACTTCTTCACACTTTGGGCCTTTGAAAATTGGCCATTTTTGCACACTCTGACAGTGAAAAATACACTCCGCAGACTGTATTGCACTCCACAAGCTCACTCTGCCTTATAGAGTCTTCCAGGAGTCCTATAAAGTGTGCGAAAAGTGCGCGAAAAGTGCGCAAAAGACGCACACTTCTTGAATTTGGTGGCAGCACTTGGTGGACTTTTGCCCAGTTTGTGCTCGTGTCTCGCGAGCTGGCTCCAAGCGGAAAGTGTGCGTGCGTGTGTGCGTGCGTGTGTGCGTGCGTGTGTGCGTGCGTCTTCTTTGCCGTTTGTTTGCTCAGAAGGCAAAGTCGAACGACAGAAGAACCAAATTAAGTGGTCCCATTTGGGCTCGTTAGCGGGCGGCTCGAATTGGGCGCACCGACTTGCATTTGGGCCAATTGGCCGCCCGCAGACTGTCTGTGTTGGGCCCAAGAGAGAGAAAAGTTGGCCCTCAGCTGACCAGGTTGGCAAAGAGCAAGAGAGAATTAGATTTATTATTTCCACTCGGCGGCCTCTCACGAGCCAGCAGAGAGTGTCTCTGGGCCAGACGCGCGACACTCACTCTCTGACGGACCACTGAATGCGCAGACGAATGTGCACAGAGAAAGACACACAACCAGACAGACAGACAGTGAGAGAGGCACAAGAGGCACTTGGAGGCGCGCCCATAATTCATTGGGGACAGTCTCGGGCGCTGAGGACGCGCCCCAACAGCTAAGCTGAGGGCAACACAGTCTCGTCCGCAACACACACAGACGAGCGCCGACCAGGTGACTTCAGACTGTGTCTCTCTGCTCGCCCTCTTCTCACTGGCCCCACTTCCACTCACTTGTGGATGTTTGTTTTTTAATTTGGCTCGTAAAAAGCGCCGCCCGCTCCTAATAAGCAGCCGCAGTGCAGCCGCCCAGAGCAGAGCCTCCATTTCGGTCCACCTTCTCGACCTTCTGCAGCTTTTCTGGGCCGCTTTTCGGGCGCTCCTCTGGCACCTTTGGGGCGAGTCTGCGGCCACTCTGCCTCTTGGCTCTTAGGTTAGTCGCAGTGCAAGTCGCAGTGACTCAGTGTCTCTCAGTCTCTCACTTGCACTCTCAGTTGCAGTCTCAGTTGCAGAAACGGGCCGCAAAGTCGCAACACTCGAACACTTTTCGGGACAATTACTCGCCAGACTGGCGCTCACAGTCTCTGAAACACAGAAGATCCAGCGAGCAAGAGGCGAGCAGAAGGAAGCAAGAGTTTTTTGGACACTCTCAAGTTGAGAAAAGAGAGTATCAACACGCACTCGTTGCTGCAGGCCAGCCAAAACAGCAAGTCGGCCTCTCGACAACGGACGCAAACGCCATTCAATTAGCGCCATTGTCTCCCAAACGGACGCTCGAGGGGCGTGAGAATGCCGCCCGAGCTCGCGGGCGCCGCTTGAGCTCGAGTGTGGCCGGCCCGAGAATCTATAAGGTCGCCGGGGACAGTCTGCGGCCGCTGACTGTCTCTGGACCGTCACGGATTTTTGGGTGCATTTCAGTGTTCGGACGGGCGCGTCTGATACTCGAAAATGCGGGCGAACTTTCGGGCGCGCGCGTATGATTACTGCACTCAGAGCGCCCGCCGCCGCGAACCTGCGAGTGGGCGTGTGCGCGGCCGCGGCCCGAACTGCGCGCAGCAGACATCAGACAGACATTGGGACGCTGCTCTGGTGTCTGTGTTTGCATTGCTGGTAACTGCACTCTATGCTCGCCCAAGGCCTAAGGTCTAAGTATTTTCGGAGATACTCGAGCCTTCCGGCCGCTGGCTTCAAGACGGCGGCCCAATTGGCGCCGCTGGCCAGCTGCGAGTGGGCGGCCGTCTTGGAGTGGCCGGCGAGCAATTTGGCCCTCAAGCAAGCTCGCTCAGCTCGCCGAGCTCGCCGTTGAAGCGGCAAGAAAAATTGCGCAACGACAACTAGCTCGCTCGTGATGGCGGCCCAATTGTTATCGGCGAGCCAATTGTAGTCCGTTTGTTTGTTTTTCCATCTCTCTTTCTCCGCGGCTCTTCTTCCGCCCGCTCGAGTGTCCAGCTGGCCAGCTCGATTAGCGCCAATCCAGAGCTCTGGTGCTGCACCGGCCGGCCGATTGGCACTTTGGAAACTGGTCGGGCCAAGAGAGAGACTCGAGAGAAGCTGGCTAGACGCTTGCAGTGGAGGTGAACTCGCGTCGGGCGGGCAGTTTGCGGCGCGAGTTGTTGAGTTGAGAGGGAAAAATTGTTCCAACTTGGAGAGAGTGCGATTAGGGCAGATAATTGGGCCTTTTTTCTTGTGTGGCCACTCTGCTAATGTTCGTCTGCCGAGAAGAAGCTCAAGAAGAGCCGAGCGACTGCTGAAAGAGCAAGAAAGAGAGCATCCTCCTTTGCATTTGGCCTGATAATCAGCTGATTTTGGTTTAATTTGCAGCCCGCCGGCCGATGATTGTCGAGCAAGGCGGGCTTGTTGCCAGTCCATTTCTCGCCAGTTGGACTCTACATTTCGCATTTAGCATTTCGTTTCGCTGGATGGCACACGAAGCTGGGAAATTATTGTTCTGCAAGCAAGACTGTTAGCTTGGGGCAATGGGCCGAGAATTGGCCCAAGTGCAGCCAGCGCACTTGTTGCATTATTGCGCCTTTGTGTTGCCTTTGGCGCGCCAATGCAGTTCTGTGCACTTTTCTGCAGTTCCCACAGAACGGCCGCAGACTGCCTGTGGCGCACTTGCTGCACACTTGCCGCACGTTTGCCGCTCACTGCAGAGAATCGCGCTCGCTCCAGTCGCACTCGAACTTGAGGCTCCTTGCGCGCTTCTCTCGCGGGCCAATTGGGCGCTCCTCTGCCTGCTTTTCGCTCTCGCCTGCCCGCAGACCAGTGCCCAGTGCTAACTGCTCGCATCTCTTTGCTTAGTGTTTTGAGCTTTCTTCTTGCTGCTTGCTGCTTTCTGCTTCAAGCTCACTGGCCAGTGTTTGTTCTTCACTGCCCAGTGCTAACTGCCAGGATAGTCCATTTCCAAGCAGCCCTTCGAGGGCCACCCGAAAGCTCTCAATCGGCGAGAAATCAGTTTCCGAGCGTTGGAGAAAATTACCTAATTAGTAGCCTTAAGTGTTTGCCTGATACACGCTGATACGGCAGACTGTATGAGGCGAGCGAGAAAACAAACAAAGAACAAATGCTCCGCTCCCCGAGCAGCTCGGAGGGCGGAAAGTGGTCCGGATTGTTGTCGGCGCGTTCGTGCCAGTCGTCGAGGCTCGAGGCTGGCAGCTCGACGGCGCGGCCTCAGCGCCGCCAGTTGCAAGGAGGAATTGGCTGCGAGGCCAAGAGAGAAATTGGCTCAGAGAAGCTTCCTCTTGGACTTTAGACAGTCTCCAGGAGAAGAATGTTGATGATCGTGTTCTCTAGTTAGCTTGTTTGCGGCGACCAAGCGCAGACTGTCTGTGGGAGACAGTCGCTGCGACCAGAAGAGAGGATTTTGCGAGAGGATTTTCCAAGAGGCTCGTTGGGCGCCACAGACGAGCTTTGAGAAAAGCAAACAAATGGCAAACAAGTGCAGGATTCTGGAGCTGCCAGAATCCTTTGGGCCGATTTGCAGGAGTTTCTAAATGGAAGAAACTGTGTTTGGCAACTCTGCCAGAGCTAAGCTGAACTCTTGAACTGCTAAAAACTGCTAAACTGCGCCCGAACTGCTTGGGGCCGAAAGAAAAGTGCGTTTAATTTTGGTTGAATTTCGTCGAATTTTGTCGAATTTGGTGAAAACTGGTGGAAATTGGTCAAACTTTGGGCCCAATTTGCAGTCTCCAGCTTCTCCTCGGCCAGTCTCTGCACTCTGTCCCGATGATTGTCTGCTTCGGTGGGCCTGCGAGCGAAGAAAGTGGGCCACAATTGAGGATTGGAAACGGCGGTTTGTGTGTTGCCCGCGCAGAGAGAAAGAGCACAGAGAGAGAGCACAGAAACCGCTGCCAAGAAGTGGGCGCCTCGTGGGCACCATTCATCCTGTGCACTGGCGCCACTTGTCATGCGCCTGAACTGGGCCCACTTTTGGCCGGGAATTTGTCCCCAGTCTTTGAGGAGCTCAACTGGTGGCGCCAGAGCTAAGCGTCGGCGTCTGTTCCACTATTCAGTGTGCACTGTAGACTGTACACTTTACACTGTACAGTCTACACTGTCCAGGCTAAACTGTGCCTCAGCAGTGTTCATTTAATTTATTTTATTGCTCCAAGTCGGGCCCGCGCGAGTTGGAGGAGGAGTGAGCAAACGAGCGGGCGGCCCTAAGGGCAAACTGCGCTGGCCGATATGGAGCTGTTCGAGTGGGGGGCTGCATTGGTGCTGCATTCGAGCTGAATTCGAGCTGAATTTGTGCGCAAATTTCCCTCCTTCCAATTGGCATTTGCCCACTTCCAACGGGCCGCAGACTGTCTTCGGGGGACAGTGGCGCGTTGGGCGCCCAAAAGCAGAGAGAAAAGCACAATCAGAAGAAGGGGCCAAGAATGCGCCCGAGCGGCCGCCTGGTGCCAAATTCCGCCGCTCTCTCTCTGCGGCCCCAATCAGTGGCCATTGATTTGGGCCGCCCCATCGGACGAGGACTGTCTCTCGGCGGCAGACTAGCTCTGGCAGCGCGGCGACAAAAACAGAAACAGAAACAGAAACAAAAACAAACACAAACACAGTCCCACGCGGGGGGAAAGCAGCGAGGGGAAGCCGTCCGGCCGGCGCCACACAAATGAGCTCGGCCAGCTACAGTCTAAGGACGCCCTTCGGCTGTCCAGTGCTCAGTAACCAGTGCTCAGTCTCCACTCCTTAGTGCTTACTCCTCAGTGCTCCTTAGTATTGCTTATTTCTCAGAAGAGCTAAGCAAAAGATGCAAAAGCTGCATCTTGCGCGCCCATGCAAGTCTCTGGGCGGCCAAATTGCTCTCGCAGCTCGCCTTTTCGCCCCCCAAAAGGAGCACTAATCGAGCGACATCAATCTTTTGCCCAATTGCTCCGCTCGGCCAGCTCGCCTTAGCGTCTAAGCTAAGGGTCGGCCTTTTTTCCGCCCATTTTTCCACAGAAAAGCCCAATCTGCTTCCAGAAAATCTTGCCACAGTCTCTCACTGAAATGGCCATTAGTCTGCAGATCCACTCAGCTTGAGGCCACACTGCGCCACTCGCTGACCTGTCCTCTCGATTAGTGTTTGTGTTTCGGGCCGCTGCTCATTGGCCATTGTTTTGGGCTTGTGTTTCTCTTCTCATTCTGTTTTTCTCTTCACATTTTGGCCCCAAAGACTGTCTCTGGCTGCTCGACGTCTCTTTTTGTGGCTCTTTGCCGAAAGAAGCAAATTTGCAGCTTTGGGGCGGCCCAAATGATGATGAATAATCAGGATGAATTAGTCCAAAAGAGCAGTGCGGCGGGCGCAAAATGACGAGGAAAAAGTGGGCCCAAATGCGCGAGATGAGCAACGCGCTCGCTCGAGACAAGTATGAATGATGCGCCGATGAATTGGGCGACAAATTGTGGCCGCACAAGTTCAAAGAGACGCTCTTTGAGGCGCCGCTCGCAGTCTGCGGCCACAGACACAGAGACTGAGACTGAGACAGAGACAAGGAGAGACAGAGAAGCGTCCAAAGCGGCAAAGTTTGCGGTGGGCGCGAGTTCATAATTGCAGTTGCATGATGAATGATGCGTGCCGGCGATTGCGGGCGGGCGCCAAAGGTTCGCGTGCGGCTCGTCCGCTTGGTCTCGAGCTGGAAGAATGGCGGCTCGAGTGGAAAGAATGAGCAAGAGAAAGAGAAGAATGAGAAGAGAAGGAAAAGAATAACAAACAAGAGAAGACGACAAAACAAGCGAAACGCGACCGCTTAATTGGGCCCGAAGACCCAACGCGGCGCACTAGCTCTAAGCTGCACTTCTCATGCACTTCTCATGCACTTCTCATGCACTTCTTATGCACTTCTGCACTGCTACTCTGCCGCTAAGAACACGCTCAGGAAGCCCCCAAGACTAGCCGCCGGCCGCCCAGCGCGAGGCCAGCCCTATAAGGCGCGCGTCTCGAGCGAGCGGCTGCTCTATAGACAGTCTGTTGTTACTGATTTTCACACACTTTAACATTTGATATTTTGGAGCAATAAATTAGCTAATAAAGCACCAAATTGACTGTTGACTAACCAAATTTCACCCAAACGCACCAATTTTGCGGCTCGTGAATTCCAAAATCAAACCAAAGGCTGTCCGGCCAATCACCATGAAGAAGGAGGGCATTCAGACGCGAAACAGGAAGCTGTCCAACAAGAGCAAGAGGAGCAAGGCCAACAGCTCAAGTGGAGCCAACGGTTCGAGTGGTGGCCAGCAGCTGCAGACGATCTCGGCGGGCCGCCAGCAGTCGGCGGCCGTGCAACAGTTGGCGGCGGCTGTGGCGGCGGCCGCCAGCTCGACGGGGGCGCCCCCAAATGGCGCCAACTCGATCTCGTCCTCTTCGTCCTCTTCTTCCTCCTCTTCTTCTTCCTCTTCCTCCTCCTCATCCTCCTCATCCTCCTGCAACTCTTCCGCCGCCGAGTCCACGGCCGCCCGGCTGCAGCAGCAGCAGTTGCGCGCCAACAGCAGCCTCTCGGCCCTCACCCACCACATGGCCACCTACCAGCAGCAGCAGCAGCAAGGCGCGGCCGCGGGCGCCACGCCCATGCAGTCGAGCGGGGGCGTGGCCGAGCCTCAGTCGCAGTCGCAGGCGGGCAGCCAGCGAACGCACGCGCTCGCAGGTGCGCAGCTCGCGACGCGGACTGCGGGCCGCGCACACGCCCACCCGCAGGGCGCGGGCTCGCCCGCCGACCCCCTCGAGCTGGCGCCCATCCAGCAGCAGCAGCAGCACCACGCCCACCTGCACCAGCAACACCAGCACCAAATGCGCCTCGAGCTGAGCCAGCAGCAGCAGCAGCACCAGCAGCATCAACAACACCAGCAACAACACCAGCAGCAACAACAGCACAACAATCACCTCTTGCACCACACGCAACAACAACCGCAGCATCATCATAACCACCACCAGCATCAAACGCAGCAACACCACCACCACTTGCACCCTCTGCACCACCACCACCACCAGCCGCACCCCCACCCTCACCAGCAGCATCTGCAGCTGCACCAGCACGCCCACCACCCTCACCAGCAGGCCGCCCCCTTTGGGCCCACCGCCTACGCAATGGCCGCCGCAGCAGCAGCAGCATCAGCAGGCTCAACCACGAGCAGCGAGCCCGCGCCCGCCACGCCTACCTCGCTGACGGACGAGCAGCTGGGGGGCGTGGCCGTGGTTTCCTTGACGCCGGGCGCACAGGAAGCGTCGAATGGTGGCGGCGCTTTCCATAGGCAAGAGTCGCCTCAGCAGCAGCAACAAGTGCCCTCTAGTACCACCCCGATAGCTTTACACCACCCGCAGCAGCAGCAGCAGCGCGCGCGGGTTACGGCGGGCGGCGCCACGCCCCCCTGCAGTGAGGCTGCGGGCCGGCTGTTGTCGCCGGTCTCGCTTGCTGCAGCGGCGGCGGCGGCGGCCAGCTCGTCGTTGGCCGAGCAGCAGTACGCGCTAGACGCCCAGAATCAGGCCCAACAGCAGCACCAACAGCAACAGCAGCAACAACAGCAGCACCACCACCACTACAACGAGTACAGCAAGCCCGCAGCGGCCGCCGCAAACTACCTCTACGGGGCGGCCGTCTTCCAGCAGAGCCAGACGAACCAGTTCGCGGCCGCCTTGTGGGCCGAGCGGCGCGCCGTCGGCGCCCTCGCGCTGCCCCACCAGCACGCGCACCACGCCCACCCGGCGCAGCAGCCCCATGCGGGAGTGGGCGTGGCTGCGGGTGCGCACCACCCGGGCCACCCGCACCAGCACATGGGCGCGGTGCAGCAGCAGCAGGGGCACGCGATGCTGCAGCACGGAATGAGCGGCGCGCACGCGGCCGCCCCGCACGCGCACCACCTGCAGCAGCACCAGTTGGAGCAGCAAGCACAGCAAGCGCAACAGCAGCAACCTGTGCACCCGCACCCGCACCACAACCCGCAGCCACTCCTCGGGCACCAGAGTCCCGGCGAGCAGCACCAGTTGCAGCAGCAGCACCAGCAGCACGCGGCCGCCGTCGCCGCAATCAGCCAACACCAACACCAGCTCAGCCACCAGGCCGCTGCCGCGGCCGCCGCCGCCGCCCACCACCACGCCCACCAGGCGCACCAGCTGCACCACGCCCACCAGCTGCACCACGCCCACCAGCTGCACCACGCCCACGACGAGCTGGCGCTCTGAGGGGTTGAATTAGAGACTTGGGACACCCCTCGGTGTCCAGTGAGAGGGCGGCGCCACACCCACGCCGCCCCTGCGCTTCCGGCGGAACCACTTTGGAGCAGCTTTCGGGCCCACACGCGCTCGTGCAATCGGCGGCCCGCGGGACGCGCTCCCGCACCTGTGCGGCCACGCCCCCGCCCGCCCGCCCAGTGATGTGGCGTCTCTGCTTGCTCGCCGCTCCTTAGGGCCCGCAAGGAGCGCATCAAGCCTCTTTAAAAGGCCAAAAGCAGAGGCCCAACTCAAAGCGGCCGCACTCCAGCGGCACAATAAACGATTCCGGCGCCGCAGACAAGCGTCCGCAAGGCTTCCCACCGCAAAACTTCTCTACTGACCACTTTCTCTCCCAACCTTGTCTCTCCCTTCCCTTTGCACCAATCTGGCTCGTCCGACAATTTCCAATCGCCAGTCGCCGGCAATTATCGCTCTGCAAGGCGGCCCAAACGCTGCCCAACGGCCGCCCGCAGACAGTCCGCCGGGCAGAGCAGAGAGTAAGCCGCAAATGGCGCCCCAACAGGTTGTCTCTGCGCCTAATCCGCCTTTTAAGCGCCGCCTCTCACCTGCCGGCGGCTCCAAATCCGCAGACTCCTTCAACCTTCTCTTCGACGATGATTGTCCTCTCGCTGAGCACCCCTTTTGGCCTCCAAGTGGCCCCAAAAGTAGCCCCAAAGACTGTTTTCGGCCCAAAGTTCCCGCACGGCAAACGCGCACTCCCAAGCGGCCAGTCCTAAGCTCGGCCGAGTGTCGAGCTCGCGCCCACTCGGCGCGTGTGGCTGTCTCTGGCCGCACACGAGCAGCAGGCCAAACGGCGCGCTTAATTGCCGTGTCATGGAAAAGATGATTTAGATGGCCGCTCGGCCAGCTAAACAGCGAGAAGGCCGAGCGAGCAGCTTGGCATCTCGGCAGCTTGGCGTCCGTCTTGGCGGCACGCGAGCTTGTGTGAGTTTGTGTGAGCTCCTCTATGCTCGTCTGTGCTCGCTTGTTGGACAGTCAAGCTCGAGCTGAGGGCAGTCGCTTTTCCAAGAGCTGGCTGGCCAGCCTTCCTCTTTGGTGGGCGGCCTTCTCGGGCTGGATTAGGGCGAGCAAGGAGCGTCTAAGAGCGTCTAATTGAGCTGGTGGGCTGCTGCACTCTGTCTGGTCTCTGAGCACTGGTCTCGAGCTGGCCGACTGGCCCAGAGCTGCTCTCTCGGCCAGTGTTTCTCTGCGGCCACTCGTAAATCTTGGCCCGCAAATGTTTGCAGCCGTCGAGCTGGGCCGCCCGTGCACTGAGCACTGAGCACACTCATCACACACTGCAATGCGCGCTGCTTGTCGCACACTAATGGCCAACTCGTGCGCTCGTGCACCTCGCACACCGCACACAGTCTCTACTTCTCTGCACACAGTCTCCACTTGGCAGAAGACTGTCTCTCGTGCGCTCGAACGAAGTGCACCCAAACACAGTCCACAATCCACAGTTTGCAATGCAAAATCCAAAAGCAGCGCCCAAGTGCCCGCCTCTTGTCGTCCTTCTCACTTCTCACTCGAGACACTTGCAACCTGCACTCTGGCACCAAAACTAGCACCAAACTCGCACTCAAACTCGCACTGCCAAAGACTGGCCACTCGACTGCAAACTGCGACTGGCACCACTGAGCCCTCCTGAGCCCGCCGATCGATTGCTCGGCCGCGAGACAGTCGGCGGCACAATTAGCTGCGAGAGGGAGCCCTTTGGGTGTTTCCTTCTCCTTCTTCTTCTTCTTCTGCAACAATGGTCTGTCTCGCGCCCAAATGGAGCCCAAATGGAGGCGGGCCGCAAAAGTTTGAGCTTTGGGCGCTATTAGTTGGCTAATTGTTGCTCGCTGAACCAAATTCCGCCGCCTCGAAACACTGCATTTGCCAACTCTCGCAGACACTTGGCGGCGTGCAATTGATTGTTCGGCCGGACATTATCATGACGCTTTTCTCTCTAAGTGAAACACTCTCAGTTTCAGCTGAGGAACAAGTGTCTGTGTGTGGCCGGCCGATTATGCAAATGAGCTGCTCTCTGTCCTTAGCTAGTCTTTGGCCGCTTTCATTGATCGGCCGCTCGCTTGGGGCGCAATTAGCTGCAAAAGAGGCGCAAAAGAGACGCAAAAGAGACGCCTTCCTCTTGGGCGGCCGCCACTTTGGCCACCGACCAACTTGGGCACGTCGCCAATGGAAAATAGAATAGAAATTGCGCAATATAAAGCAGTGCAAAATACACTCCTTTTTGCAGCACTTCGGCCACCTTTTTGGCCACCTTTTCAGACTGCCTTTCGGGCAGACTGTATTTGGCCCAAACACTGCGAGCCACAGTTGCCGGCCAGAAGTGCAACTTTTCACGCCTTTTTTCGCCCAACTGGCTGGCCACTCGCAGTCTTGGGCGCCTAATTGAACGTCGAGTTGCGCGAGAGAGACTTGAGCTCGAGAGACTGTCTCTCGCCCAAGTTTCTGGCGCGCTCGCCAGTTTCTAATTGATTTTCGCCGCCGCCCAACAGAAGCAGAGATTTGCATAGGGCGCTCGTTGCGGCTGCTGCAATTAGGCGTCGCGCAGGAATTCCGATTGGAGAAATCCCTTAGGAGAAATTGGGGTGCAGCTCTTCTGTCTTTCTGGCTGCTTTGTGGCAGCTTTCTAGCAGTTGGAGACTGTCTTGCGCGCGGAGGACAGTCTCGCGCGCTCAGGATTCTTATAGAGCGCGTCGTCGGCACGCAGCCACGCGCGCAACTCGAGCTAAGGTGCGGCCAGAGGAAGACGCGCAGACTAGCACAGTGAACTAGAGTCTGAGACTGAGACTACAGTCTGAGACTGAGCAAAGGAAAGGAAAGGAAATGGAAGAGAAAAAGGAAAAGAAAAAGGAAAAGGCGGCCCACTTTTGCCACCAGAGACGAGGAGCAGCCAAAAGAGAAGGAGAATTCAATTTGGGGCGCATTGTTTGGCGGCAACAAATTGCAATCGGCGGCCACCAAAAGAGAGAAAAAGGGCCAAACAAATATCAGTTATGCAAATCTAATCTGGTTGTTGCATCTTCAGTCTTGAGCAGTGGCAAGAAGGCTCGAGAACTAAGGACAAGCTCAACAAGACGAACCACTTGGCGTCTTTTTGGCGTCCTTTTGGCGTTTTTTGGCCTCTTTTTGGCGTCTTTTGGAGCATTTGGAACATTTGCAACATTCGCTACTTGCCATTTGCCGTTTGAAATAACAATTCGCCGACAACCAACTTTGCCCAATTTGAAGCAGTTCCAATTCCTCAAACGGCGGCTCGTCTTTCCCAAGCTGAAGCATCGAGAAGCATTGCTTTCCGAAGCTTCTTTCTGAGAGCTTCTTGTCTCCCTTTACAGCTCTTTGTAGCTTGTTTGCGGCCGACAAGACAAGACAAGACAATTCAGTCTGTCTGTTTTTTGCCTCAATTCGACATTCTGGAGCTCGAATTCTTCGAGCTTCTGAGCAGATCTGAGCAGCTTCCAAGCAGCTTCCAAGCAGCTTCCAAGCACTGGCTCGAAAGTGACCTAGTCCTCGGCAGGAAGTGGCCTTTTCTCGAGTTTTCCTTTTCGAAAGATGGAAAGATGTAACAAAAAAAAGAGAGCAGAAACAGGAGCTCTTAGTGGCAACTGTTGCTCCAAGTTTCGGCTCCAATTTGGAGGCATAGTTCACGCGCAGGCGCACACAAACAGGGCCTGTCAGTGGCCAGCGATGGACAGACACTAGATGCTCGTCAATGCACGCTAGACACGCGCCCTAAAGACGCCCCACAGACAGTGGTGGGCCCTGAGGAATGCCCGCATTTGGGTTTTGTCGCCCAAAAGGCCAAAAGGTGGCCGCCCAAGTGCACGAGCGCGCCTAAGACAAAGGAAACACTCGCCGCAGACTGTCTGTTTGCCAGCGGAGGAGAGTTCCTTCTTGTCTCAATTCTCGATTCTCAATTCCCAATTCCCAATTCGCGTTCCTCCTTCTTTCTCGTTCTCGTTCCGCATTCGAGGCGACACAACTGGAGCCCCAAAGGAAGACATCAGGCGAGCGTCTTTCTCTCTCGTTCTGGGCGGCTCACCGGCGCCACTTGATTGGCAAATTGACAGTCGCGCAGAGATGGGGGCGCGCCTTATCGCCGGCGCCCAATCGACAGACCAGCGGCGGACAGTTGTTGGTGGTGGTAGTGGTGGGCGCCAGCAGTGTTCGGCGAGGAGATTTAATCAGATTAATTGCGCCGGCCTGGTGCCAGTCTGGTCGGATAGAAAGAGAGAGAGGAGGCGCGGCCAAAGTGGAGAAGTGGGGCCCAAATTATCGGCCCATTGGATTGGGGCTCGTGCGGTGCCTCATGGCGCAGCTAAGGGTCGGCCGCAGTTTTCGAGCAGTGAACTGCACTGGAAAACTGCACTGGAAAACTGCATTGGAAAACTGCACTGCATTGGAACTGAACTGCAGTTCTGGTGCACTTTTCCAGCGCAGAGAGCACATCATTGCGGCAATTCGGGCAACTTGCGAGCTGCAACTAGCGCAAAAGACTGCGCGAAACTGCGCACAGTCTTCCGAACTGCAAACAAAAGCGGCCACTGAATATGCTTGTCGCCTCTTCTGGCGCTCCTTGTCATCATCATTATTGTCCTTGTGTATTATCTCATATTTGGATCAGCCAGCCGGCGAGTGTTGGCTGCTGAGGCGAAAGCTAAACTAAAACTAAACCCAAACTAAAAGTAAAACTAAAAGCAAAACCAAAAGCAAAACTAAAAAGGAAAACTCAATCACTCTTTCCGGCGGCGCCAATTTTGAACTGCTGATTTGCTGAACTGCTGAACTGCTGGAGCCAGATGCAGACTCTGGCTCATTGCCCTGCGCTGGCTCATTTGGGGCCACCTTCCCGCCCCCAAAGGTGGCCCCAAGCGAAGGGCCAGCCTATAGGAGAGGCCACTATCAAGGCCGCCAGATCAGCGGCGGCGGATCGAAAAAATTGATTGACACGCGCGAACACGTCGCCCAAATTGTTCCGCGTTCCATCCGGTTTGCCTGAGCTCTAAGAGCTTCCCTCAGGCGCCCCTTCGAGTGTGCATCAGCTCGTCTTCATTGCTGCTCGGCCGTCGCTCGTCCAGCCTTCTTAGAGCTGCTCGAGCTGAGCTTTTGGAGGCGCCAATGCCAAACACAGTGCGCACAATTGCACAATTGTCCCGCCAGATATCATCTCAATTTGCGCCGTCCGCCAGCTGTGCTTTGGCCCTCGTCTGCCCTCGTCTGCGGCCAAATGCTTGTCTCTAGCTCTTGTCTGTGGGCGCCACTGGGACCAGTTGTTGGCCACTTTTCGTCCACTTTTTCCCCCAAACTTTTCCCCAGGCCAAACTGCGGCCCCAAACAGCGCTAACTGATGTAGGTGGGCGCCCACCTCGAGCCGCCTGCCCTAAGGGGGCCCCTCGCAACTTGCAAGCGGCGGACAGTCTCTGGGCCTGCTGGGCGTCTGGGCGGCGCCGCGCCACTGCTTATCTGCGGCCGCCGATCAGAAGACGCGCACTATGGTCTCTATATGCATTTGGTTTGCTGCATTTGCATGCGGCCGAGCAACATGGGCGACAGTTGGCCGCTCGCACCCGCCCATTTGCGCCCATTGCAACCTCTGTCCAGCTCGAGCGCACTGGACACAGACTCAGTTGGTCTTCTCAGTTGGTCCTCTCAGTTGGTCAGCCGCTCGGCCTTGGCGCCACTTTGCCGCCCGAGTTTGCTGGCCCAAAGTCACGTGGGCAAAAGTGAGCGTGAAATTGGCCCATTAATGACTTGTGGGCAGTTCGGGCGAGTTCGCCTGATTGCTGCGGCACGAAAAGCGTGTTTTTTCTTCGGCCAGTCAGAGGCGAGCGAGCCAGAGGTGAGCCGAGCACTGTCGACGGTCCTTGGCTGCATTACAGACAGTCTGCACTACACACAGTCTGCAGTGAACTACACACAGTCTGCACTGCACGCGCTCCAATCCAGCACGCAGGAAGAAAAGTTACACACTAGGACTGCACGCAAAGAGGCTCCACAACAGTCAAATGCGGCGCCCACTTAATACATTTTTGCCACTTTTTACACTTTCGCCCACTCCTAAGGCACTTCTGCTCGAGCACATTTGCACCTCAGGCCACACGGACACTCAAATGGCACCGAGAGCTGAACTGCGGCTCGCCCTAAGGTTGCCTAAGGTTGTCCTAAGCTCACCCTAAGCTTGGCCTCAGCTCTGCCAGTGCGCCGTGAGAGTGTCTGCTCTTGTTTGAATAGAAAACACCGGCCGAGTATCGTTCCCAAAGGCGAGAGGTCTCTTTGGTCTTTGGCCTTGTCTCAGAGAGGCAAAAGAAACCGGGACCCAAAGAGGCTCCCTTTGACGAGCTTCTGTCGGCCGCCGTTTGACGTCTGAGGTCTGAGGTCTGAGGTCGAAGAGCAGAGAAGAAACAGCAAAGAGCAACAAGGCGGCGAAGTTGGAGGAGTTGTGGTTACGTGTTGCGCGTCGTCCGCTAACTGCACGCCGGCCAGAGACTGTCTGTGTTGCACTGTGGCTCCATTAATCAAATTTGTGCCTCAGCGTGGAGCTCACAGCAGAGTGGCTCTCTCTCTTTCTCTGCATTTCCTCGCCCACTTTGCACTCCAGACTGTTGCCGGCGACTCTCAGACGTTGCGCACTGGCCACTTTTGACTGCCGCAGACTGGCCGCCGGAGGAAGTGTTGCCCAAACTGCTGGGGGCCAAAAAGAGAGAGAAAGAGAAAGAGACAGAGAGCGGCGCTTGAGAAGAGTGGCCAAGTGGAAGGCGCGCGCACAATGGTCTGCAGACTAAAGCAAGTGTCTTGCCTCCATTCTGCTGCCACTGCGCATGATTTATTAGTCGTCGCCCTTTCATCTTTCTCTCAAACTGAAAACTTTTCCTCGCCGCCTCACACTTCTCGTCTCTCTCTCTAGTTGCGCAGTCTGACCACAAACTGAAACGGGCCAGCTCACCTCTTCCGCTAAAAAGGAGAAGCACGCACAACTCTGCTCTATGAACAAGTCTGCAAGTCTAGTCTATTCTACTATTCCACGAGTCTCTTGGAGAGTCTACACTTCCAAGAGACTGCAAAATGGGCAGCTTGGTGCGCCTCCTCGAGACTGGCGGGCGGCCTTTTAGTGTGAGAAAAACAATGGACGAGCTGCGGTTGGGCTAAGGTTGCCTCTGAGAGCTAAGCACTGGCTGAGCACTGGCTAAGCACTGGCCAAAGAGCAGCTCCAAAGTGGCCGAAAAGCAGAGCTGAGGGCGCGCTCCAAAGAAGCTCTAAGCTTAGGGCTAACCCAAAGAAGAAGGAAACTCGACGAAGAGTGCCTATTGGGCGCTAATTGCGCCACTTGGGCCACTTGCATCCGGCAAACAATGTGACGAGTGTTCCTCCTTCTTCTTCTTAGTGAGACGAGGGCGCCCCCAGTTGTGCGCCTTCTGCAAGTGTGGCCGCGGATTAGGCGCGCCACAAAGCCAGAAAGCCAAAGAGGCAAAGAGGCAAAGAGGCAGCCAGACAGCAAAGAAGAGCAACTCGAACAGAACAAAGCCGCACGGCCAACCACCTTTGGGCGGCCGCTCATTGTCGTGATTCGTCTTGACCACAGGCCACTTTGCGCCCAAAATGCGCCATGAATGGCTAATTGTTGGCCGCCCTTAGAGTGCACTAAGATTTCACTTGAAGTCCACTGGAAATCCACTAGAAATCCACTGAAAGCGAGCCTCTTCTGCTCTTGTTTCTCTTGCTGCTTCTTGCTGCTTCTTGCTGCTTCTTGGTGCTCGCCGAGAGAGTGTCTGCGGCAGACTGTCTGCGGGAAGAGAAGAGCACAGTCTGCAAGTGGGCCACTTTTGCCTTTTTGTCAGCCGCTCTTTTTCGCCCCAAAAGCAGATGGAAGAGCCCAAACTGCAGCTAAGCCGCACTTTTTCAGCCGCAGCTTAGCTCGAGCCCAATATTTCTCGGCCCATTTTCGGTTGGCAACAATTGCAACAATCGACAATTGGCCACAAAAATCTCCCAAAACAGCAAAACATCTGAGCACAGTTTCCCCAGTCCTTAGGGCAGCCAGTCTGCGTCTGTGCTTTGCCGCCGCTTCACAGCTACAAACTGTAAACTCAAGCTCGAGCACACAAAGAAAACCAGGAAACTAGACTCCCTCTAACAAGGTGCTGATTTTATCACCAAACTGGACCGGCCTATAAGGAGCCGAGTTGGCTGATGCAAAGTGGCAAAGCAGCAACAAGTGCTCGTCTCAGACGATCTGCGTCCGTCAAACGTCGAGACAGACAGTTGTGCGGCTTGAGGCTTATGGCTTGTGGCTTACAGGGCTACTCTTTGGCCAGTCTTTGGCTAGCACTTGGCGAGCACTTGGCGAGCATTCAACTCGAAACAATAAGGCGCCTCTGGAGCTGAAAGTGCACCAGAGCAGCGTCACGACTCGACACAGTCTCGAACGCAGAAGGCAGACAGTCTCGAGCTTGAGAGACAGACAGTCTCGAGCTTTAAAGACAGACAGACAGAGGCGCAAGGTGGCCCTCTTTTGGCGCTCGTCTCCAACTGGAGCGCCAAAAAAGAGTCTCTTTGATGCGAGCCGCTTGAGAGAGAGAGAGAGACTAGGGCTGATGATCAATTATTTGCCAACTGGCCAACAAGCGAAAAGTGCTGCTCCATTTTGGGGCAGCACTTTTCCGCTTGGCCCAAGCAGTTGGAGAAGAGAAAAGGTGGCCGACAAACAACTAACGAGCTGCTGAGTGAGCTCGTCTGATGTGTTGTGGTGCTTTTCTTGTTTTGGGCTTGCTCGAAAGGCTCGTCTTTTTTCGGATGGAAAAGAAACAAAACGAGAGAGAAGGAACGACGAGCTGCCCAAAATGCATTTGTTGCATAATTGTTTTGGCCGCGCCAAAGCAAAGCGCCGCCCAGCGCAACACAGTCTGTAGGAACAGTCTCTGGCAACAGTCTGTGGCTCTTTTGGCCTGCAGACTGTTTCAGGCCTTCTTCACTCAGACACACTCTTGCATAGAGCAGCTCAAAGGCGGCCTCTTGCTGGCAGCCAAAGTTGTTTGGCATTTCTATTTGGCTCGAAAGATTTTCTATTTCCAGCAGAATTTAATCAAATCTTCAAACACATTCTCCTCCATCAGCCACACACACTAGACCACTACTGAGAGGCCGCAAACAACAAGTGGCATTCTCGCTCGCCCAATTTTGGGCCAACTTTGGGCTCTGGGCCCGAAGCTTAGGGTCGGCGGCCAGTTTGGTGTGAGAGCACTTTTCGGCTTGGACGAAATGTGCAGAATTCGAGGCCGAGAAAGTGGCAATTCTCAGTGCAGAATTCAGACAATCCTGAAAGTCTTCGCCTAATGGCGCAGAATGAAATAAAGTGAAACAAACCTGAAACGAAACGAAATGAAATGTGGCCAAATGCAACTAAATGCAACGAAATGCAACGAAAAGTGCTCATACTAAATGCTTGGCCAGTGTGTTGGCAAGCATTTAATATTTCTCCAACGCCAAAAGAGCAGCCAAAACAACAGGGAAAAGAACAGCCCAAAATCGAATTTGTCTGTTTGGCTGGAAACTTTTATCCAATTTGCACCCAAGGCAACAGAAGACGAGGGCGAGTAAGATACTCTCTTTTTTGCTCTTGCGCAGTGCTGCAGCTTGTTGTGTTGTGTTTTGAGGCTCACACAAAGGCACAACAAACAAGCACTTCTCGAACCATTGGCCTTCGATTCCATTCGATTGCGGCCACTCAATCGGATGATTAATTGACCACCTTCTGTGGGCGGCAGTTGTTTCTTTGTTTGTTCGCCGCAACGATCCAGAAAAACGGCCCAGACGAGCTTTTTTCAAGCTCACACAGTTGCCAATTGCTCCAATTGATAGGCCCAAAGCATCGCCAGCTCGAGCCAGCCGGCAACCAATTGCACCCAATGATTGCCCGCATGATTGGTGGCAAAACGAAGGCCCAAACTGACCACTTGAGGCCGCCACTTGAGGCTCTTTTCTTTGCTTGCAGCTGGCTCTTCATCATCCAAATCCAAATCTCGTGATTTTGGTGCCGAAAGGCGCCTCTTTGTCTCAAGTGGCCAGTGCTCGAGTTCGACACTGAGTCAAGTGTCCAAAAGAGAGAGAGAGTCTCTTTTCTCTCTGCACTTTGCACTTTGCTTGAATTTTGGGGCCTCAATTTCGGCCAATTTCGCAAATTTCGGCAAATTTCGGCAAATTGTGCAAATTTTGCAAACTGTGCAAATTTCTCCTCACTTTTGCGCCATTTTTTCATCCATTTTTCTCCACTTTTTCGGCCCAATTTCCAAATTTTAATTCAAATTAATCGATCATTCTCTTTATTCGATTTCCATTACGCAACAGTATGAAAAAAGAGTGCGTCTTGAAATGCAGACAAGCTCCGCAAACACAGGCAAATCTCCGCTCCTTGTGGCTCCCATTTGTCATGCCGCTCTTGTTTGGCCATCGTGCAGCCTGCAGACTGTTGTTTGAGTATGCCTAAAGCAAAAGCGCCCACCTGTAACAATCTTGCCAAACAATCATGATCAATCAAAAACTGTGTGGCCACTCGTGCAGACCAACAGTCTAAACAACACACTGCCTGTTGTTTAGACTCTAGTTTAACCTGCGCCCCAAACGCCTCTGGCTAATCAAATAGACCTCCACAAGAGTGAACACCAACAGACTGACTCGCCTGAGACTCTCTTCCTTAATTCAGTGTGCTCTTGTTTGCCCAATTCCGCCCACAAGACCACCCCGTCGAGACGCCACCCAACTCGAACCAACTGGGCCGCCTTGAGGTGCGAGAAGTTTGAAATTTGGGCCCGGCTCTTGAGGTGCGTTGATTGATCACCGCACTCAACAGGTCGCAGCAATGGGAGTCAGTTGTTTGCGTTAAATGCAGGCCGAAATCAAGTGATCAATCATCTCAACATCGCCACAGACAAGCAAGACTGGCCAAAGCTGCAAATTTGCCCTCAGTGCAAGCCACAAACTTTGATGAGAGAAACAAAAACGACCACACACACACACACGAGGGACTTCAATCATCATCATTTGAGTTTAGTTTGATTTTTTAAACTCTCAACTCGCGAGGCGAAATGGAGCAAAAAAGAGCAGAAGTGAAAAGGGAAAGAGTCAAAATGGTGCCCCGAAAAGCTTTTTCTTTCTGCTGACCAGTTAAAACACAATCGAGCGGCCAGAGACAAGCCTAAATGGAGAAAAAGTATAAAAAAAGATAGTCAATAAGAGTCAAAAAAGAGAGTTCGAAAAGAGAATTCAAGATTTCAAAGAAGCAAATCAATTCCAAGTGTCCATATAATAATAATATTCTCCTAACCCTTGGACTTCATTTTAGTTGCGCCGCTCTTCTTCACCTTAGCTCGCCTGATTTTGGTTATCAAACCGGCGGCCACAGTTCTTCCATAGGAGCGGACCATGAAACGACCCAGTTCCCTGTTGTTCTCGTACAACTCGCAACAGACTACCCGCTCCAACTTTAGCTGGATGATTGCAGACCCATTCTGGGCCACACACCTGGGCCTGTTCTGGATTAGTTCGCCCGTGTTTTTGTTCAACAAACTGATCAACTTGCGCACCTCGCCGCTCTCGTAACTTCCATTTATGTGCACCTCAATGGGGCTGCCCTTGATGAGGATTGTGTTTGCCGTTTGGAACATGACAATTCTGGCCTGGAATCTGTTGGTCACACTGCATGGGATTTGGGGATCACACAGTACAGAACCTCTGAAGAATTTGCTCATATCAATTCCAGTACAAGTTAGGCTCACTATGTCGCCGGCAAATGCTCGTGATGAGTTGAGACCTTTGCTCGAACTTGAGGAGGAACTTGAGTCGAAACGTGACTCAATCGATTTGAGCTCACACATTTCAGTCTGTGGCAACAATAACAACTTTTGCTTTGGCTCCAGCTTGCCCGAAATCAATTTTCCACCCAAATGCACTCCGCTCGACATGCCCCTAAAGACATCAGTTACACACAACCTCGTTGGCTTGTCCAACATTCGCTCGGGCGCCTTCATACAGTCTATGGCCTCCACCAAGCTGGCACACTTATCCAATTGACTAGATGTACCCTCCAGCTGGGGATGACTGCTGCCCCTCTTAAGGCTCTCCTGTCTTCTATCGATCAGATTTTCACCCGTCAGCCCGCTAACTGCAACAAACTGGACATCCTCCTTTAGGTTGAAGCCAACCTGTTTGAGAAACGGCTTCAACTGTTCCACTATGTCATCAAACCTGTGCGGATCCCAGTCAACCGTGTCCATCTTATTCACAACAACAACCAGCGATTTCACTCCCAAGGATCTCACTAATAGAGTGTGCTCGCGTGTCTGCCCTCCTGAGGTGAAGCCAGTCTCGAACTCGCCACGAGTTGCATCAACCACCAGCAGGGCCGCGTCAGCCTGGGCCGCTCCAGTGATGACGGCTGGAATAAAATCCACATGACCAGGCGCGTCCAAGATAACAATGTCCTTGTGGGCGGTTTCGAACTTGGTCAGAGCAATGTCGATGGTTACCCCTCGAGCTCGTTCCTCGTCCGTCTCGTCCATGGCCCAGGCGAACTTGAACGACGATTTGCCCGAACGCTGAGAATCGACCTCATAACGGTGCATCTGTTTGGAGTTTATCTGGCCAAGTTTGAAGAGCAGGTGACCCACTAGAGTGCTCTTGCCCGCGTCCACGTGTCCCACCACCACCAGATTGAGACGAGGCCGCGACCCCTTCATCATCTCCCAATACTCTTCGGTCACCTTTGAGGCTCGCAACTGGAAGGCCTGCCAATCTTGGGCACTTGGCTCGCTATTCTGCTTTATCTTATCCTTGATAGTTTGCCTCTTTTCCGTCAGCGTTGCCAACTGTTTCGGCTTCTGCTTCGTTACGGGGGGCTCATTTGGCTGCAAGTCAACAGCGGGCTGGCTCGAGCTTGCTTTTGATGCTTGGGCTGGTTTCTTTTCACTAACTGAAAGACTTTTCTTAAAATTTGCAGCTGCCTCAGCCTGTCTGAGAGATTCTTTGTACTTTTGCGACATCTTGTTCAGTTGCTCGGCAGTATGGCTCTCGTGGATCGTTAGATCCGTCTTCCTATCGCCCGTCGGCACCTTGTTGCCGGCCACTGATGAGGAGGACGGAGTTGGCTTGGATGAAGTCTTGCTCTTATCATTGTGCTTCTTCTGGTCTTTGACCTTGGGTGCGCCGGCATACTCGAAGCGTGCAGTTTTCTGCTCGAGCTTGGCTAGAGCCTTTTCCCTGGGTTGTGGTTGTTTCACCGCTGCTGTTGGTGTAGTAGTGTTGGATGGTACAATTAAATTAGCGTTATGATATTAGTAAGCTGATCGTAGTCTAAGTGGCTCGTGAGAGAGTTCGATTGGAGATTGAGCAACAACAATAGTAGCACATGAACGACAAACGACATCTCATGATAATAACCTTTTGTTCCTAGCCTGCATCCGATAACTATCTCTTCGTCCGGTGATGGAGTTGCAAATGAGAAAAAATTGCTACCTAAGGAGCGGTAGTATTCAGTCAACAAGTTAAACATCTTGCTATACCTCTTATAATTGTCCAACTCTTGCCTCACATGATGTCGCATCGGATTCATCAGCATCTCGCTGTCGGCCAAAAAGTGGCCAAGTTTTGAGCGTAACGAACTGATGTAATAATCAGAATAATGTTTGTAATATGTTCTGTCGCGAAATCTGGCGTCCATCTCCAACAATGGTAGCTGCCATTGATATTGGTCCAAATGTCTGACAGCGATTCTGGTGAGATCAGGGGTTAAATCGGCTGAGATGAGAGAACTCTTAATGGGTAAGTGTTCATCTGGCGGTGGGGATTCTTTAGAATCGATTAAGTGGGCAGCTAAGGGGGGAGCACTATGCTCGGGACTAGTTTTGTTATCATCATCCAATCCTGCCTGGAGTTCGGGAATGATATTGATAGTCTTATCATCTAAAATAAATGTTGATTGCGTGGGCTGGCTATCTGGAAGTCGTTGATGCGCCTGTGATTGCTCGAGTTTTTTACTACTATTGTTGCTCTTGTTGATATTTAGATCTATACCTGAACTTAAATATTTTGATTCGAAATCTTCGTCGCCCAAATCGAGGTCATCCTCTTCGTCGAAGGCACCATAGTAATCGTCATACTCTGCACGAGGGTTGATAATTCATGGAATATATCATTGTTAGTAATCTGGTGCGGAAAATCTATTCCATCTCAGGAAAACAAATGGATTCTCTGTTGACATACCTTCATCATAATTCAATGCCTTCACTTTCCGATGACGCGACATTCTGCGCTACTTAGCCTATCCTAGATCTGGTTTTGCAAATATGATAAGATCTCAATTATTATCATATTTGTTGGTGGTTACATGGATAATTAGCCTTATTGACCGCTCTTTTGGTCGATGATGGCAGGATCGCAACACGACTCGTGGCACCCAACGAGAATGGATAACAAGACATGGGCGTGTCTAGTGTTTGAGCCAAATACCGCCGGCACTACACTTGCCATGAGTCGCAGCCACATCGGCGGTACACACTTCTCACACACCCTCGCGTCTCGTGGTGAATTTCACCACTCAAATTTGCAAAACTTGAATGGCGCGGGCAGCTCGGCCCCCCTGTGAAAGATCAAGACGGATCTTTAGCCCGAACGACACGTTCACCGCTCGCATTAGGAAGAAGCGCTTGCTCTCAATGGATCGACATCAGGATAATCGTGTCGGTGAATATCTGTATATCATGTATTCAACCCATTAGGCAACTATCAACTACACCACCAGAGACACATCACATTTTGCCATTTGTTTTGGGGCGCAAATGCGCTGTCATACATAGGTAGTCATTTGACAGTTATCTTATTCTAATTCACTACACCATATACAATCAATTTGAAAAAAATTTCATCAATACCAACCAACAGTTTGTCATGCTTATCAGACCCGGTGCTAATCCTTCGAGCAGTGTTGTTGTTCCAAGGAATTTCAGACTTCTTGAAGAGTTGGAACAAGGACAAAAAGGTGTTAGTGATGGCACAATCAGTTGGGGCCTTGAAGATGACAGTGATATGACACTCAGTAACTGGACCGGTATGATCATTGGTCCGCCACGGGTGAGTAAACTTTCATCATTAAAACTCCTTTCTAAATTTCAAGACCAGTCCCACTAACGAGACGGAATTGTTACTTAACAGACACAATACGAGAACAGAATGTATTCACTCAAGATAGAATGCGGGCCTAGTTATCCTGATGAACCTCCAAAAGTAAAGTTTATTACAAAAATTAAAATGACAGGGGTGATAGAAAACAGTGGCGTTGTTGACCGTCGAGTGGTACCTGTATTAGCGAGGTGGCAGCGTAATTACTCAATCAAGACTGTTCTACAGGAGTTACGGAAAGCTATGACAGTTAAGGAGAATCAAAAATTCGCTCAACCGCCTGAGGGGACAACATTTTGAGCTCATCCATTTTATCTATATTTATTGGACCCCTTAGAGTATCCAATTGAATACGGAAGATACGACAACAATCAAACGAAGCAACCTATCTCCTTCATTCAAAACTATCTAAATCTTGCCGGACCAAAAAAAGAATCATCCCCAAAACAAATTGTGAGATGAACAAGAGTGAAGGCGTCTTATCGGTTGAAACATATGGAGGCGGATCATACGAATGTTGAGATTAAGACACAAGTATATAGTCTCGTTTAACACCAAACTAGTGTCGTTCATGTGCTATTTTTTAACATTTTTTATCCAAATATAAATTCAAGGAAACTTGAGTGGCAGTGTCGACTAGAGTGAGCCAGTATGTCAACGAAGTCCTTCACACCTTCGCTAAATCAAATACTGTCTCGATATTTTCCTATTTAGTAATATTTTTAAGGAAAGTAAAGGTTAGACCAAGTCGGGATGATTCTGGGGAATCCATTTGACCGAAAAGCATTACACTTACGTAGGAGAAAGAAAACGGTACCACTCGCTCTCTCGAATCCAGCAAAGGTCTACGGACGTGTTCTCTGCCATTCTTAAAGAGGATTAGGGTTGGCAGGGTACGTGAGGTGACAGACGACACTATTCCGTATTTATCGGCAATCTTTGGTGATCTTGAGATGTCTATCTTGCCGAATTTCAAATTGTCCTTAGCGTATCTGCGGGTGCAACTCGAATGTGTTAGTTTGGTTCCGACTGATGTCAAAATCTTGAATGAGAACAGTAGAAATCTCTGACACTTACTTGATTGAAAGCTCATTGAATACGCTGGCGAACTCATTACAATCTGGATTCCAAGTTGCATAAAACTCAATCAGCCATTTCGTCTTTTTATCTTTGGCAAGTTCTTTTTCAAATTCGTCTCCTAGGAAGTAGGTCACATTATTCGCTCCCTTATACCTTGGCTTCGGAAATAATAGGGTGTGTGCTGTTTAGCGGATAGATTTAGGTTAGCTCTCTAGCTTGCCGAATGTTGGGAAATGTCAGTCTATCCGAAGTTAACTTACTCAGAAGGATGGCTGAATACGTCAACGCATACATCTTGCTCGCGAAAAAGAACAAAATGAAGTTGCCAACTTTTGCCATCGTGCAGGCACTGCTAAGGTAGGGTAGAAAATTCACATGGCCCCTACGCCGAGTTTTAACTGCTATAACTATGAATGTGAACATGAGTAGCTGTGTCTCATGCTGACCGTTGCAATTGATGTTAACAGAGGGTGTATTAGCTTGGATTCTTCAAACATTTGGTAGATTTTTGGCTAGCATAGACATTAGTACTCACAGCCATGTATTCACTGGTACCAAAAACCCTGATGGCAACCCATGGGATACTTTTGAGTATTACATACGCTGATGCTAATAAAAGCTCGATTACATAATGTATATGCATCAGCTGGCGGAGTTCGCGCTTGGTTACGAGCGGCATTGTGATTAAATGAGCAAATGAAACTATCTTTCTTTATAATACAAACTATCCATTGGGTGAATTTGGAGGAACCAGTTCTGCCCCCATTGTCGAATTGAGACGCATTGGCCCAGAATCTCACAGGCTTGCTTTGACTCGTGTCAGTTGTTCACATGCTGCTAGTGTCAAAACGAACGCTTTAACTTATTTGCGTGTGGAACTTAATACGCTCGTTGGAACAACAACAATGGACTAGCATCAACGAGTGGCTTCTCTACTGCTAATCGTTTGGCCCGTACATCAACTACTCCTAATCACTATTCTTCCCCCTTTTGTCCTACCAATGACCAATGATTTACGAGATTGGTACAAATTACCTATTGCCTAAGTCTATCGGCTTAGCTTAAATTATTGTCCTTAGGAGTTTACAACGATGGTTGCACGATGAACAAACTCGATCTCGAACCAGCCACTCTGGAGGCACTCAAAACATTGTCAATCGTCAGCTCAAACGAGGGCATCGATAAGTTAACTGCAAGTTTAGAGCAAATCAGAGCCAAGAAAAACATGAGATTATTTGAAAAATTAGACGCCATAAAGCAAGACTTTTCTGGCCTCAACCATAAGATAGCAAAAATGGAGGAATCAATTTTAGACTTGAAAAAAGTCACAAGTAATCTAGTCAAATCCCTGCCATCAGATGAGGAACCGAGCCAACAGATGGAACAGTCAGCGACTGGCAATGATGCACATGAACTAAATGAAAAGGATCAACCTAATAAGACTAAGTAACAATGGTATCGATTAAAAAGCCGAATATTTTCATATCATCAATAAGATTCAATTTTGCTCTGTCTTGTGAACAACCCCGAGAACGCCTCGCTCAGAGCCTTCGTAATTGCGATATGAGCAGTGTAACCACCAGCAATCTCCCTTGCCGAGCAAGTCCTCGAAGCTCTCAGATAGTTTTCACTGATTTCTGGAAGAGAGGGCCCCTCTGTGACATACGACTCGATTTTATGATGATATGGAGCGTCTTTGACTTTCTGCTGCTTGCGCTGGAAGTCCAACATGACATGGTTACTCTGTTCTGTCGCCTCTCTACGAAGCTCCTCTATGAGAATATTGGTTTCATCTGGGTCGAGATCATTTGCTAGATTATATATCACTGTCTCCAACTTCTCTAGGTGATCGTTGTAAGCTCTCAATGTTGGAAATTTATCTTGGCTTCTCTTGTACTTGCTTTGAATTTCTTTTGCGACATTCGTCACTTTCTCCACTTGGCTATCCTGGAACACTTGTGGTTTATAGTTATATCTCTTCAATGGAGTTGGACATTGATAACATTTGGCCACCCCAGTGGCAAACATCAATTCAATGCATCCCTCGCAAAGGGCATGGCCACAGACATTGACCATGAGCTTGAGTCTGGGATTTCGATACTTCGTCGTCTTGCAGCGAGGACACTCGACATCGTCGTAACTCATGTTGCCCAGTATCCCAGCAAATGCGAATTATCTAGAAAGACTTCGAGGCAGTTGAATTTATGAATTTGACTGATCAAATCTTCATCGATGTTCTAGAATTGTAACTGCCATTACAAATTGGTGGACATTGTTTATTACACTCGCGGCGAGGAATCACGCGAGGCGAGAGAAAATAAATAACTCACGCGCCATGAGCAATGAGAAGTGGATTGAGGAAAATCAGATGAGTCTCTAGATTTATTCCCTGTAAAGGAAGAAGTAATCAAAAAAATCTCTTGTGGATAAGTTAACTTAACCGAGCACAAGTTACGCAAACTTCTGTGTTCATGCTCAGATCACTCGGCATTTACACTAATCCGCCCTATCTTGGTCAGTTCAAATGTTGTGGGGCGATTAACAAGATTAAGATGATATCTCCTGTTTTTGCATCAATCTATAGTAATGTCCCTTCTCTCCATAGGACATGAGCTCATCGTGTGTTCCCAGCTCAACTATTTGTCCCTTGTCTATGACGGCTATTTGATCGGCGTCCCTAACTGTAGACAACCTATGGGCAATTTTGATACACGTTTTGCCTTTAGAGGCCTTCTCGAGTGCTTGATTAACAAGCGCCTAGTGGGGGATTATGTTGTTGTATCAACATTGTAGTTCAAGTGTTAATCTAGTGTCGACGTGGGAACAGATGATGAGCGTTCTGGAAGGATGAAACTGTACTTACCTCGCTCTCCGCATCCAAAGCACTAGTTGCTTCGTCGAGGATCAGGAATGTAGGATTCCTTATCAATGTTCTTGCAATGGCAATTCTCTGCTTTTGGCCTCCTGACATTTGATTTCCCCTCTCGCCCACCTGTGTGTTGTAGCCTTCCGGTAGGCTAATTATAAAGTCGTGGATATTGGCTTGACGAGCGGCATTGACCACGTCCCTCATGGTGTAGCGACTCTTGTCGAGCCCATAGAGGATGTTCTCCTTTATCGTAGTCTTGAAGAGGACGGGCTCTTGCGACACGAGCCCCACGCTCTGTCGTAGATGGTTCAGGTTGATACATCTGATGTCGTAGTTGTCGATGCGGACCACGCCCCTGTCCGGATCATAAAAGCGCAACAAGAGTCCCGCAATGGTGGATTTTCCATTTCCGGACGGCCCAACCAAGGCCAGTGTTTGACCGGCGCGTATCGTCAAGTTCAGACCTTGGAGCACCTGTGTATCGGGTCTCGTTGGGTATCTGAAAGAGACATCCTGGAAGGTAACGTGGCCCTTCAATCTAGGCTTGATTCCACCGCGACTCAGATTGTCGATTAGTGGCTGGGTTGAGAGCAGCCGCATGAGTAGCGCTATGGCATGATTGGCCCTGCTCATGTCGCCCCCAAGACCACCCCACTGGCCCACGGCCACGGCAGTGAACGCAATGGCGAAGAATATCCTAAAAACAGTGATTGGTTCCAGTATCTCTCGTGCCATCAGGAAGGCTCCCCACCTGAAGGCCGCCCCATAGACAAAGTAGATGACACTCTGTGAGAGACCATAGACGAGGCCAAATCTACGCGCCGATGACAAACCCTCGCGCAAGGGACCCTGCAGCTCTCGGGAAAACTTCTCGAAAAAGTACATCTCCTGATTGATTGCCTGAACCAGTTTGACATGCTCTATGGCCTCGGTGGCCAGCCTGCTAGCGTTCTCCATCTGTCTCACCTGCTTTGCCCTGTTGCCGCGGCTCATCAGCATCTGCAAATAGCCCACATAGACCAGCACTGGCAGGGCCACGGTCAAAAGGATGGCCAACTGCCAGCCCAATGCGAAGGCAATCACCAGGGCGGCCACAATGGTCGATAGGCCCGAGACGAAGGTGGACAAACGGGCATTGAGCACCGCCTTCACTTGGGGCACATCGGAGGCGAGCCGAGTGGTGAGTCTCTGAGGGGAATGGCTTGGACTGTCGAACCAGCCGACATGTTGTCTGAGGATGTTGGCAAAGCACTCCGACCTGATGCGAGCCATTGCCACCTCTATGCAGTAGGACATGGTGAAGACCCGGCCAAATAGGGCAAGAAAAAACAGTGCCGCCAGCACGACAAACATGAGAGCCCAAAATTTGCCCGCTTCAATCAGTTCGTCGCCAGTTTTTGTGAATGTGTCAAATATTTGGGCATAAAACAGGGCAAAGGCTGGCAGCAAAGCTCCAGCAACAATCGACACCACCAGGGCAAGAATGAGTATGTTCATCTCTGGCCTCAACAGTTTGATCACATCACGCAATGTGGCCGGCTTGATCCGTTCACCTTCCTCACCAGATTTGAACTCAACCAAACTCTTCAGAGGCCTATTGATAGATTCGTACAAGGTGGTTGAATGTTTCCTGATACTTCTCACCAGATTTTGTCCACTGCCAGCTATGGCGCCGCCAGCGGCAATCAGACGCGACCTCTCGCCTCTGACAAGATCCTCATCTCTGAACAAATCCTCGTCTTCGTCGTACTCCGAATTCATCGACGACAAAGAGGAGGACAAGTTCCTGCTTAGGGGAGTTCGCGACCTTGATCTCTCGTCCCTAGGGTCTGGTTGAGGTTCCTTTTTCGGCTGGTCACCGCCAAAGAACACCTGATTTGTCACCAAACTGTAGTACTCGGCCCTGTTCGACATGAGCTCCTCGTGGCGACCCATTTCCACGATGAAACCGTTGTCCATCACGCAAATCAGATCGGCGTCCACAATGGTGGACAATCTGTGGGCCACCACTACAGTGGTTCGTCCCTTGCGAGCCTTGTTCAAGGCTGCCTGAACCACTGACTCGCTCTCTGAGTCCAGGGCTGAGGTGGCCTCGTCCAGGAGCAATATCTTGGGGTCACTTAGGAGCGCCCTCGCGATGGCAATCCGCTGCTTTTGGCCGCCCGACATTTGCACCCCACGGTCTCCACATCGAGTATTGTAACCATCTGGGAGCTGGCTTATGAAATCATGCGCGTTGGCCAGTCTGGCTGCTGCCAAAATCTTGTCATAAGTCTTCTCGGATTCGTTTGTTGCCCCTAGGGCGATGTTTTCGTAAACACTACAGTCGAACAGGGCGGGCTCCTGCTCAACGATGCCCACCAGCGACCTGAGCCAGGCCACGTTCAAGTCTTTCAGATTGCAATTGTCCAAATAGATGGCACCCTCCTCGGGGTCGTAGAAGCGCAGCAACAGATTGATCAAGGTGCTCTTGCCCGATCCAGTGCGGCCACAAATGGCCACCGTCTGGCCCTGGTTCAGTTCGAAGTTCAGATTCCTCATCACCGGGCCAGCCTGGCGACGAGTGGGATAGCTGAAGGTTACATGCTCGAATCTGATGTGCGCCTTCACCTTGGATAGTTTCAGTCCAGTTTCGTCGTAGGCGTCAATCTCGGGCTTCGAGTCGATCACCTCAAACACAAGCGAGGCCGACGAGAGGGCCATCACCAGCGTTTGCAGGGGTGGAATGATGTTGCCCAGGGCGCTGGCGCCCATCATCACCGACATGATGACTGTCATGGCCGAGCCGGCGTTGATTAGCTGCGCCGACAAGAGTTGAGCGGCCACGTAAAGGGCCAGTCCATAGGTTGAGTATAGGACGAACATTGAGCCCCCAAGCACCAGTGAAAGCTTGAAGTATTTCCACAACGCCATCCTCTTGCTTTCCTCCAATTTCTTCGAGTAATTTCTTATCTCCTGTCTCTGGCCACCTAGCGAAAACACAGTCCTTATGGAGCTGAGAACCTCCTCGGCCAAAGCGCCCGCCTTGGCGTACTTCTCCTGCTCCCGTTTGGTCGAGGTGGCCAGCATTCGGCCCAAATAGGCACTGAACAGGGCCAGCAAAGGTGTGACGGCCATAATGACCAAGGTGAGTCGCCATGAAACTATGAAGCCCACCAGAAAGCCGGAAGAGAAGGATGAGCCATATTTCAGGATAGACGAGGCTTGTTCGCCCAAACCGTCGCGGACTCTTTCGATGTCGTCGTTGAATTTGGCCGACAACTCGCCGGCTCGATTTCTATCAAACCAGGCAAGCTCCTGGCGCAAGATGGAGCGGAAAAATGCCCGCCTAATCCGGTGAGTTTGTCTCTCGCATGCAGTCTGCCAACTGGTGATTTGTATAACGGAGGCCAAATAGACTGTCAAACCAATTGCGACATAAAATAATGAGAATACCGATAATCTAGATTCAAATTCTGAGGCTGTCAGTTGGGGCAGAGTGTTGTCCTGTTGTAATAATAGCAGAGGTGGTATCACTGTCACTCCTTCCTGGCCCGCATTTGCTACAACGGGATCTCCTTGGGCGCCCGCCGCCGCCTGTTGCGCCGGTTCGGGCGAGAATCCATTCTGGACGGCGCTAACAAGTGTGTTTGTCATGCCACCAAAGACGAGCGCCATGATGGCTGGGCCTGCGCCCTCCAGTAGGGCAAAGAGACCACCAATTATCATTAGCAGAACGTCTCCAATGGTTGCAAACCTGAACAGATCCACCAAGTCCACCTTGAGTCTGGTGGATCTTGTTTCAGAGTCGCCCCCACCCCGAGCAACATCGTCTTCATTCTTCATGCTCTCGTCCAAGTCTTGGCCAACATTTTTTCTCTCACTTTTCATTGGCATAATACTGGTACCCTCTTGATGGACACGATGTCCGACTTGCTACGTCTTGTGAAAGAACCAACCACTTGCTCTACATACGCGCCAAATGCTCAAAACTTTCCAGGCTATCTCAATAAGGTCACTTGTGTTGGGCCAGGTTCTATTGTTCTGCCTATTGTGTTTCTGAGGCACTGAAAAAGTTGTCAGATGATTTTCATGTCTTTCACTTGTCGATGCTTGAAAATGCTGCTAAAAACAAGAGTAGAGGATACAAGTAGATATGTTAAAAGAGTGGACTGAAACTCATTGCTACCAAGACGAAATGACACTTGTAGAAAGTGTTTGCGTGCGTGACTAGTGGCCAACATTTCTCGCCGCTCACCCATCGGCTAATCAACCGATCAATGAATCAGTGAAACAAAAAAGGTTATCTGTCACATGTCGACAAGAGGAGCTACTACCACTGCTACTCATCCTCTATGATCTAGTTCCAATTCAACAGCCTTCAAGAGTTCCGCCCACTTCAATGCGGGTCTTCGGGAGGTTTAGACAGAGGCAACATTTGTGTATCTCTTCGGGCGACATCACCCGAATGGTGACATCGACATCGACTGACGGGAAAGAAAGTGAGCCACTCGAGGCGGACAAATACCCTTCGGTCTAGTAGCGGTCTAGTGGCGTCAAGATATGCGTAGTCGGCCAAGAGTCTGGCGGCAGACACACAGTACGTGGCGGCGCTGCGCCTGGCGCGTTCAGTGTGCGAGCGCCGCGTCGCCGGCCAGGCCGCTGATGGCTCTATGCCATCGTACAACAGGTCGAACTGCCGAATAAAAAGAACTCCAACACAATTTAAAACTCAGCATTCCTATTAGATATTTCACTTTACAAAAACCATTACTGCTTGATATTTCTCCGACAATCCTGTATCAAATCTACTGTCTCACATTCTTATCATGTTGTCACTGTAACAAGCCAAGTGACACTAGACTAGATTCAGACCAGTGTCATACAAGTCACCACGGAATTACTTCTCTCTAACTTGGTCCTAGAGTTATTGCTCATATTTGCTGGCTCAACATTTGTTATTGTTGTGTCACAATCCGACCATCATGTCTCTCAGACTGGCCACCGGCCTAATAGAGCATCGTCTCGGAGCTGCTCGAAAGCTCAGTGATTCACTTAACTGTCTATACTCAGGAACACTTTCCCAACGAGTTTCTAGGCTTCACACGTCTCGCACCAACTATGCTCAACTAAAGACCACAGTCAAGGACGATGTCATGATATTCAAGATAGACACGCCGGATAGTCGTGTCAACGTATTGAATAAGGCGCTCATGGAAGAGGTCATGGAACATATGGCCAAATTTCCATCTTCAAGTGCAAAGGCTGCGGTTATCTGTAGTGCCAAAACGTCATGCTTCGTTGCCGGAGCCGATATAAACATGATTTCAGAATGCAAGAATGCGGCCGAAACAGAAAATCTGGCCCGTGGTGGACAAGAGATCTTCGCCCAGATTGAAGCTAGTAAGAAGCCTTTCGTCGCTGCTGTGATGGGTGATTGTTTAGGTGGTGGTCTTGAGTTGGCCCTTGCTTGTCACTATCGTATTGCCGCGGAATCACCGAAAACTGGTTTCGCTTTGCCCGAGGTTATGTTAGGTTTATTGCCTGGTTCGGGAGGGACACAAAGACTACCGCAGCTTATAGACATTCCCCTAGCACTACAGATGTGCTTATCAGCAAAAAGATTACGCGCATACCAGGCCAAGAAAGCCGGTCTAGTCGACATGTTGGTTAAGCCTGTTGGACCCGATCCTGATGGTACGCGAACCTTGGCTAAATTGGAGCAGGTTGCTGTGATGAGAGCGGCCCAATTAGCCGACGGGACTGTTAAGATTAACAGGAAAAGGCCATTAACGGAGAGATTGACTCGAACCGCAATACAAAAATTACCGTTTGCACGTGATTTCGTTTTCAACAAAGCTAAAGCTCAGGTCATGAAAATGACAAACGGTCTGTACCCGGCACCATTGAAGATTCTCGAGGTGGTCAAGGGAGGAATAGAACATCCAGGATCCAAGGGTTATGAGCTCGAAAGAAAAGGTTTCGCCGAGCTCTCGCAAACGACTCACTCCCGGGCCTTGATAGGATTGTATCACGGACAAACTTTGTGTAAGAAGAATCGATTCGGCAAACCCGATGATCCTGCAAAGACGATAGCAGTTCTAGGGGCTGGTCTCATGGGAGCTGGTATTTGTCAGGTTTCCATTCAGAAAGGTTTGAACACAGTCATGAAAGATATCAACGACCAGGGTTTGATGAGAGGGTTCGATCAAATCGAGGCAAACATGAGAACACGGGTCAAGAAAAGAGCCATGACACAGGATGAGAAGGAAGCCACTATGGCACGGCTCATGCCACGGACTGACTATAGAGATTTCAAGAAGGTTGACCTGGTGATTGAGGCTGTATTCGAAGATTTAAAAATCAAACACAAAGTAGTTGAGGAGGTCGAGCGCGAGATACGTGATGATTGTATTTTTGCGTCCAACACATCTGCCCTGCCTATCAACGAAATTGCACAGGCTAGTAAACGGCCTGAGAATTTCATAGGTATGCACTACTTTTCGCCTGTAGAAAAGATGCAGCTTCTTGAGGTCATTACAACAGATAAGACCTCAAAGAGAGCTGCTGCGATTGCCGTCCAGGCGGGTTTACAACAGGGCAAAGTGGTGATAACCGTCAAAGATGGTCCCGGTTTTTACACTACCCGTATTCTCTCCCCAGTTATGTCCGAGGCCATTCTCCTATTGCAAGAGGGTGTCTCTCCTAAGGATCTTGACGCCCTGACCAAGGCCTATGGTTTTCCGGTGGGAGCAGCAACACTTGTTGATGAAGTTGGTGTAGATGTGGCAATGCACGTTTCTAAGGATCTTGGTCAAAAGTTCGCCAAGCGTTTCGTCGGTATGAATCCCAATGTCTTAACTGACATGGTCTCGTCCGGCTTCAAGGGTCGCAAGTCTGGGAAGGGATTCTTCATTTATGAAAAGTCCAAATCGAAAGAGCGTGCCATGAATGATGCAGCTCTGAATATCATCAAGAAGTACGCATCCGCACCAAAGCTGGCATGCTCCATGGAGGATCACCAAATGAGATTGGGCACGAGATTTGTCAACGAGGCATTACTTTGCTTACAGGAGGGTATTTTAGCCAATCCCTTGGAAGGGGACATTGGAGCAGTATTCGGGCTGGGTTTCCCACCGTTCCTGGGTGGACCATTCAGGTATGTCGACACATTTGGTGCTGATAAGATTTTAGGTTTCATGGAAAAATTTAGAATGCATTATGGAGATCAATTTGAGCCTTGTCAATTACTGATTGACCATGCTCGTGACCGTAGTAAGAAGTTTCACCAGCAGTAAATAGGTGTGTGGGGTCATGGTTCAAGAGTTTATCAATTTCCTTTTTTCTTTAGTTAACAACTATCTAGACTTTATTTCTCCTATTTTTTTGTTCATCCTCAATCGTCCCTCTTGAGGTTTAAGAGATGAAAGTTGCAATACAATAACGAGAGACCAAGACCTATGCCAGCGCCGAGACCCGATCGCATAAGAGTCCTCTGCCATGTTTTATTCTTGTTGGTCGCTGCTGCCGTTGCGAGTCCTGTCATTGTAGCAGCTGTTATAGTATTGATGTCGTCATCATCCCGCATGAGAGATAGACCAACTCCAATGGCAGAGTAGACTAGAGCAACAACACCAAAAGCATTGGCCGATGATGTACCGCCTTTGACTATTGAGTTTAACATTTGGGTTCTCTTAACTGTGTAAGAGGGTGAATCTTTGATTAGTCTGAGACCTTGTACTGAGCCTAAAGTGCCTCCAAAGAGGGCACCAGTTAGAACCGAGCCCCCTATCTGACTGAAGGCCAATTCGAACCTTCCTCGTGTGTGTCCAGGGGCTGCATTTGGTATGATGTACTGATTTGGGTCATTGTAGGGCTGATAGCTGAGATAAGGCGAGGGTGGTGGCGGATTCATGGCAATGAATATGAGGGAAGTTTTAGGAAAATATGAATTGATTGAAAAGGAGCATCCCTTGAGATGAGTTTCTTTCCAGACAATAATTGGTGAAGAGAAAGTTCCCGTGCAAATCTTTCCGATCACGCGTTCTCCGCACAAATGGTTGGATAATGCTCATGGGACTCAACAAGCGCCGTGGAAGGACACCAGCAGGGAAAGAAATATTCGACGAAGTACCATTCTGGGCTGGGTTTCGTTACAAACTAGGGCAAATTCCAGACCAACCCCAAGACTACGCTGGGCATCGGACCTGCATATGTATTGACCCCATTCCACTTCTCTCCGGTTGTTAGTTCTTAATTCGTCCTGACAGAATGGAGGTAGAAGTGTCACAGATATCAAGAGAGTGGGCAAGAGATCAGGTCTGGCGACCAGAGAGTGCGATAAGACATGACGCAATGTTTAGACAAAGAGGTTCGGAACAGTGTCTTGTGTAACCTAGTGGCAGAGGCTATTTGGGGTGATTACCCTGACTCGACTGGGAAAAGTGAGCGCTTTCATCAACCTGTTCAGCACTAAGGGAATATTTCCCCCCGAATACCGCACGCACCACGCGCTCGACCACCACGTGCACTCCGCATGGGCGTGTCTCGGGAGCTTCGGGATACCAATGTCCAATGAGAGCTCGCCGGATTGGGGGAGGCGAGCTTTGTTTTGCACTTTGACAGACTGTCTGGCCACTTGTCCTGAGCAAATTTGACCGGTGCAACATCGTTGCCTTATGGCATCATAGTGGGTCCATCAGACTATTCCAGAAATTTGCCTTCATTCCCCGGGCGGCTTTTCTCAGATGGATGTCTTCCAGTCTTACTCGAAAAGTCTGTTTGTAGTTGTTGATGTTTCGCATTGTGTTTCTGTAGAACAGAGTCGCGGCTAGATCGTGCCAAATCCTTGTAGACGGCGTGCAGATGAGCCGCATAGATGTGATGATGTCAGTGATTGTTTACCATATGCTGTAACTGGAACTCCTGACGATAAGTTTCCAGAGACAGACGTCGAAGATCACACATGCAGAGCGATGATGGTCCATAGTGCTGTATTGTCTGCACTGCAATGGAGAGCTCGACACGCACTTGCCACGAGCCTAGTTCGTGGCTCGAGTTTTCGGGAGATGGAACAGTTTTGGCGCATGTCACTGACATGCTGACAGCTCGAGTTGTGATCGTGATCAACAGCTTGCCGCTCTTTTTCGACTTCTGGCCTCCTGGAAAAGTCTTCCACATTCCTCGAAAGCAGTTATTCGAGAAGTGATGAAGGGGGCAGCATTTCCATTGAGCCTTGTTTGCGGCCGCTCACGAGGATCACCGCTGCTCACTCGGCCGACCTGTCGACTAGCGCTCTCGACAGGCAGGCTCGAGTGGCTATATAATGAAGACTGGGCCACTAACAGCAGCACATTCAAGACCAACGGCAAAGGTGAGAAAACTACCAAAGCCACTCAAGCAAAGAAGGAAAGCCTCAAGTACTGACGGCCGACTTTATCAACTTGATCCTTTCACCCGAAACCGGACAATTAGTGGTCACGACTGATCAATCAAAAGCAACCTAGTCATTCATTAGTGTATCAACGGTCAAGTAACGGAAAAGAAAAGAGAGACAAAATACTAACCCTCAGGAAAAATGGACACCATGCTATATGATCTGTCAGTGCCTGCGATCAGCTCGCTTCAGAACACCTTGAGCGGCCAGGCTCACATCATGCAACTGTTGTCGGTTGTCTTCGATCCCAAGTACGCATTTCTCATCTACTCCCCATTGGCCTACCTGTTGGACCCAAGTGTGGGCAAGAAGCTCATCATGACAACTGTGATAGCCGAGTGGCTGAACCAGGTGCTCAAGTGGTTTCTGCACGGCGAGCGGCCCTACTGGTACGTGCACTCCAGTGGCCACTTCGACCCCCAAGTCACTCCAATTAAGCAATTTCCCATCACCTGCGAACTAGGTCCCGGCCACCCAAGCGGTCATGCCATGGTCACTGCTGCCGTCTGGTACATCATACTGAGCTCCCTGCTAAAAGCTTACAGAAATTACAAAAGTCAGCAGGAGCAGTCAATGAAGCCCCAAACGGGCAGGGCCAGTCTCTCTGTGTGGGCCGTCTATGTGGCAATGCTAAGTTTGGTCAGTGTTTCGCGGGTATTCCTTGGCTGCCACTTTCCCCACCAATGTCTTGCCGGCGCCGCTCTCGGCCTGCTGGTCGCCAAATGGGTGGCCAGCCAGAACATGAAGCCGCTACACTACGTGGGCGCCTCGATCTTCCTCTTCGCCAGCGCCTTCGGGACCTTCTTCCTGCTTCAGTCGCTTGGCTTCGACCCAAGCTGGACAATCAAGTTGGCCACGAAACACTGCGAGAAACGCGAATACATCCACCTGGACACGGCCCCATTCTTCTCCATCATGCGCTACTGTGGTTTTGCTCTAGGCTGCGGACTTGGACTCATGTTTCCAGTTAAAGGCCACGCCATCAAGATGCTTCCCGCCGAGGGCCAGATATTGGTCGAAAGTGCCCCAGTTGACGAGCAGAAGAGCCTTCTCTCATCGAGGAATCTCTCCTGGTTCTCCTTCAGACTGCTTATGGCCCTCTTGATGGCTCGCCTGGTCGACAACTTGGGCCTCTTTGTATCGCACACAGACCTCTCACTCTTCTACAGCTGTGCCTTCGTGGCCTATGCCCTATTTTCCTACGCCTTCATCAACCTCTAGTCCACCACACGCAACCACTTGACAGCACCCAGTCCGAAGGAAAACGGCCTGGCTGCCGATAAGCATCATTCATCACACTCTCAGCTACAGGCAAGTTGCGGAAGCTCGCCATCTTCTCAGCCTACCATTTGGACCAATTGAAATGTTGATATCAGACACTTGAACCGCGAAGAGAAACGCAACAATGATGAGAAAGGAAGACTCGACCTGCAGGCGGGTTGTATTTAGCCCGTCGAACACGCCCCAAATATTAAACAATCATACTCAATCTCATCCAGTTTATTCACAAAACCCCCTCTCGCGTCATGCTTCAATCATTTGTGTGGTTAGATTTTCGAGCGTTTCTTGTAAAGATTTGGTCATCAATTTCCGTATCTTCTCTACTGAGCCCACCTCCAACCAACCATCCTTTTCTGTGCAGATTTCAGGCTCCTTACCATCATTCTGATGAATTATGGCTTGGACCTCGTCGATTTCTATATCCTTCAACTGATAGCTGAGCTGCCTGGCTGGAGGGATGAGATCTTTGCGGAAGCGGCACAGAGCCTCTGTGATGGCCAAGTCTTTTAGGACAGCCGTGGAGGCGTCTTCAGGATCAATTGTCTCAATCTCGATTGTGCCCGTGGCAGGGTGATGCAATATCTGCATGGGTTGGCTACTTGTTCCCACTGCTTGCGGCTGGGGCAGTGCCGATTTTAAATCTAGTTGCTTTTTTCCCTTGAGATCTGGATTATTCTTGCGCATAGGCAACTGGTATTGGTGCATCGATCTACGAGAATACTCTTGTTGGTCGTGAGGATTCTTCACCCGAAAATCGAGGGTTTGCATTATTTTGCTCGATGGGTCTTTGTGAGGATCATAGCCGTACTTGACCCACATGGTCCTAAATGGACCCGTCAGCCAGTGATAGGCAACAAGTGGTAGTGTATATTTAACATCTAGAAGGGTGCAATTCAATTCATAACATATGCCGGCCTTGGACCAGATCTTTTGCTTTTCGAAGCACTCTCGTAATCTGGGCACAATCGAGTGCTCCTGGGGTGACAGTGTCTCTCTCTCCTTGATCAACCGCTCGGGAGCCTCCTGAGGAATGGGGTCGCCAAAGTTCAACAAGTACGACATGGTTGAGCGTTTTTTTCGCGTTCTCCCAATTATAGATAATCTCTGCTGTCTTTCATACTCTTCACGCATCTCTTTGTTGCGGAACTTTGGCTGAGGTTGATGAATATCACGAGGAGTATCAAAGCGGGAAAATATTGCCGGCAATATTAGGAGAGGCGCGTCTGGATTGAAAGTCTTCATTGTGCCATCGAAGGGATTCTTAATTGGTAATATATCATCTAGTATCGAACAATATTCAGGATTTAATGATTCTGGTGTCCTTCTGAGAGTTATGCCCTTGCTTAGATCATCAGATTTGATCGTCTCCACAAGATTTGTCCGCTGCATGGGTAACCACTGGAACTCGGCCAATGTTTCAAAACAGAATCCAGTCTGAATTTTTCCCAGAACTTGGACGTCGAACTTGGCCTCTTCGGAAGCTGATTGTTGGCCAGATGTTTTTCTCCTTGTCGGCCTTGCGGGTTTGGCCCCAGCAGGCTGGAGTTTCTTGATCCTTAGCACAAGACACTTCTTGGTCACTCTATCGCCGTAGGCAGGATGAGCCAGAGGGTCGGCCCTTCTGAACTTGAGTTCGAGTCTATCTTTTTCTGATTTGAACACATGGTCGATGGAATCCATGCCACCCATGGTGTCGAGAGCTTTGTCGAGATTCTGGACTATTCCCGGATATTCGATCATGAGCAGTGGCTGGGGCTCCTTGGGACACGGGAACTCGGAGGTCATGATGGGGGCTGATGTTGGTTATATTTTATTTGAGGATAGGTGTAAATGAGGGCTGACTCCAATAGGAGGCTCAGTTTTGAAGGAGAAATATTTCACACATTGCTATTGAGATCTCATTGAGGATAGCTCAGATATATTTGATAATGAGTTGGGGGGATTTGTTTTGATTCTGGTTGCCCGTACAAGCACGTGGCTGTCATGTTTGCGCAGTGGTGCCTTTTAGGCTCGCGTGGTGGCGCTGCGGTGCCGCTGAGAAGGTGGAAATTTGGCTGGGGGCAATCTTTTTTCACTTGGAGCTTCTCTTCTTTGGGGGCCAAACAACGAGCCGAAGACAAGCTCTAGTCTGTGTTTATCTGCCGCAAATTAAGAGTATCAAGGTCGCCATAAGAGGGCACTAGAGTTGCAGTTTGGCTCCACTTTGGATTGGATGCAAATTCATCAGTTCGCCGGCCATTGGGTCGTTTGGGGGCGACCGTCCTGAGGCTGAGGCTGAGGCTGGAGCGAAGGCACGAGGAGAGGCGTGAAGAATAATTGATAGTGGAATAAATCAGCCCAATTGGTTGTTGCCCTTCGAGTTGGTTTTGATCAGGAGTGACAGGATTCCGTTCGAATGGAGCGCGTGTCTGTGTCTAGTGGAAGAGCGACAAGTTTGCGAGTCCAAGTGGAGACTCTCTTCCTGCCGAGTGGAGGCCTTTTTGGCCTTTTGCCTCTTTGCCCTCTTGACTTCTTGCACTGCCCAGCTGAGCAGTGCAACCACTTGGAGCTTGGACGTGAGGTGAGCAGGAAGGAGAACAAACAGCATGACTTAATTAATGTCATCAGCAACATATAAACACTGCTCCGGCTGGAGTGAGGAATCCGTTTTGGAGCGGCGCTTGAAGGCCGACGACAGGCCTTCGAGTGTGGCGCTCGCAATGGATGAGGAGCACGAGCAAGAGGGGCTAATAAAAGGCCCATTTGTGGGAGTGAGTTTCATTTTCACCTCGGCTCAAGTCTTTAGTCTGGCCCTGAGCTGTGGGGAAAAAAGAGCTGAGCTGCTTGCAGAAAGAGAGAGAGAAATTCTCCTTCCAGAAGTTCGCTTTAGGGGGTCTTTTGGCCACTTTTGCCAGTTCGAGTGGGCAGTTGGCGCTTGTTTGTGTGCGTTAGTGTGTTTGCTGCTTGCTGTTTGTTGGCCAAATGGCCACTTTACTTGTGCCAGCCAGTTGACAAGCTGGAGAGGAAAATAAACGAGCTCTTGATGGAGAAGAAGTGGGCATTTTGCTGCTCTTTTTCACTGGCCACTTTGGACCTGCTTTTTCGAGCCAGCCAGTGAATGAGAATGGGAATTGCGGCCTTTTTTCGGTTTGTGGTTGGGCAAAATTGGGGAGAAATTTGGGCGAAATTGGCCCGCAGACAAGCACTTGTGTCTGTGTTGTGGAGGCTCGTTTAGGCTGAGGGCAACCAGAGAGAGTGTCTTTTTGGTGGAAATTTGAGAGAGAAAGAAGTGAAAAGTGGATGGAAACTGAGAAGTAAATGGCCAACTGGATGTCTCTATTAGAGTTTGCTCAGTATTAGACTGTTGCTGATTAGCTGCTGGCTGCTGGTGGGCCGGCCCTAGTCTTTGGAGGCCAGTGGGCGGCCGCAGACTGCAGACTGCAGCTCGCGCCAAATGCCCACTGGGGCGCCGCGGGAGTTCGCCCGCCAGCTGCACACTGTCTCGGGCCTTTACTTTGCTTTACTTTGCGCCGTCGACACAGACAGACAGACAGACAGACAGACCGACAGACAAGACGAGCAAAGAGAAGGGAGCGAAAACTCTTGCCTGTTGCATCCCGAGGCTTGTCCGCGGCTCAGGCTAAGCTCCGAGCACTCAACTCAACACGCCTCAAGTTGGCCTCAGGTTGGCCGGCCTCTTGGGGCGCCGAGCAGGTCGCGCTCGTTCGGCCAAGAGATGAATGAAATGGGGGCGCCCCTTAGCTCACCTGAGGGGCCGGCCAATTTGGCTGGACTTGTTGCGTTGTTGAAGCTTGAAAGAGGCGGGATCTGGAGCGGCGCAGATTGATGGCAGCCGTTGCGCCATTGAGGCCACTTGGGAGGGCCACTCTTGAGGGCTACTTGAGGGAGAAGTCGAAGAAGTCAAAAGAAGGCAAAGGAGCTTTGGCGAGCTCGTAAAGAAAGTTTATGGCTGGGCCGCGCGCGCGAGACTGTCAGTGTTTGGGGAGCACTTGAGGAGCACGTGGTGTGTGGCCGTTTGGAAGAGAAAAAGTGGAGAAATTTGAGAAAGCGAAGAAAGAGGAGAAAACGGAGCCCCAAAAAAAAGGGCAGAAAAAAAGGCCGCAGACTGAGGCTGGTGGAGAGTGTTGCTCGCGAGTGGCAGTGTTGCAGTTTGTTAGTGTTGCAGTTTGTTAGTTTGGCAAACTTGCCAGTGAGACTGACTGGCAGCTTATAAGCGATATGTGATTATAGTGCCACAATGGTTGCGTGCAAATGTGCCAACAACTAGCAAAATTGGCCAAATCGGACGGGCCGAATAAATATTGCTCATTATTCGTGGCTCGTTTATTTTTCTCGCTCACTTTTGGTCACTCTTTATTGCTCTATCCTTGTTATGCAAGTCCAGCCTCTAAGGCAAACAGGTGGCCGCCTAAGAAGAAGTAAGAAGAGGGCCACACAAATGGCTGGAGAGAAGAGGCGCCGCGTGTGGCCCTCCAGCTTGGCCCAGTGCCACTTGGCCGCTGGCCACTTGGCAGCCCCGAGCTTTGCGGTGGAGGTGAAATTCTTCGTTTTATGCGCATTTTGCCGCCAGTTTCAGTTGTTGTTGTTGTTGTGCAACAGTTGTGCTGCTGACTGGGCGGAGAAATTTCACTCCGAGGACAAGCTCTGGCCAGTTGGCGAGCAAAGTGCTTCCTCCTCTGTATCTCTTTCTCTTTTCCTCCCGCGCAAACACACTCTTTGCCAGACAGTCTCAGAGACACACTCGCAAGAAGACAGAGTTACGCTCCTTCTCGAGCCCCGAGCTTCGAATTCCTGGCCGGATCTGGCCAGAGACTGTCTCTGGAAGGAGCAGCACAGACGAGGCTTCGAAGTGGCCACTTTTGAAGTGCAAAGGCGAAGTCGCTAAGCTGGAGAGGCGCGCACGACAAGCCGACAACTCGGGAAGGTGATTGGCGGCCGAACAAAAGACAAACAAACAAATGGATACATTTCAAACTGTTGCGACCAGTTTCAAGTGTTTGAGTCAGTTTGAGATTTCCCAAAGTGACTCGAAGTGCTGGCTCGAAATGAGCCGAGAGGCAACATTGCGGGATTGATATTGTTTTCGGCAATAAGGCGGCGAAAAGGGCGCATTATGGAAGGTTAGCTGCTTTTGAGTTGTGAGGGGCAGAACTGGAGGATAAAGGAGACAAGGATTGGCCAAAGTTTGGTGAAAATGTGGCTCCAAATTCGTTGGGAATCTGGAAGAATTTGGCGAAAATTGTGAAAGCTGGAAAATTTCTCTGAGACTTTTGGAAAAGTTTTGAAAAATGTTGCAAAATTTTTCCGTTTTTGTTGAAAAAAATCCTCAGCTCTAGCCTATGAGAGCTTTTTGGGGCCGCCGCTTAGCTCGTCTGGAGAAAGCTGAGGAAAGCGAGACGGAAAGAGCGAAAAGTGAGCCGAGGAGAGACGTTTAGCTCACTCACTTCTGGCGGCGCTTCTCTTTGGCGCTCTTTGGGAGTTTCTTGTCTGCCGGCCAGAATGATGCCAGAATGATGCCCGAATGATGCAACAAGTGCCGCCCCAAAGAGCCGCTGATAAGGGCGCCCCTCGAGAGATAAGCCGTCTCTTTGGCTCGTGCCGCAAACTGGCACGAACTAGCCCGGCGCTGGACTGCTCTTTTGGGCCGGCAAATGCTCATCAGGCTAATCAGGCGGCCACGCGCCCTAAGGTCGAGCGGCCCAAGTGGCTGGAGAGGTCTGAGTGGCCTGAGAGGTCGCCCTTCTGAGGCCAACGATCAAGTGCTTATCAGTTGGCGGCGGCAACTCAAAAAAGGCACACGCAAAGGCCAGACTGTCCCACTCACAGTCACAGTCTCACTCTCAGTCTCAGTCTCAGTTTCACTCTCCCTCAATGCGCCCAAAGTGTCCCCCTGCTAATTTACGCTCCGTTTCACTCCAGGCTCACTGGCGCCACTCTGCCAGACGTCCACTCACAGTTGCTGCTGCCTTCTCTTGCCACTCTCGCCCTTCCCAAATGGGTGCCAAATGGGGCCAGTGGGCGCTTTGAGTGGCCGCTCGATTGCGCGACAATCGTCAGCTGCTGATAACGGCCAGTCGGGGAGAAAATAACAACCACGAGCTCACTTTTTTCGAGAGTGTCTCAGCCAATCGGCGACTGACTCAGGCGGCCAGAGTGCAACATTCGGGCCCACTTTTGCTCCATTTGCGTCAAAGTGCAAAATCAACACAGACTTGCAAGTTGCAAAATACTAAATCTTGGGCGGCCCAAAAGTCTGCCAAATGTCTCAATCTGCAAAACTTGGCCTCAGATTCAAGATTGAGACCAACACTAAAGAATAAAGACTAAGCTGCAGACTGTTGTTATGATTATTTTTTATTAGTTCCGCCCGCTCGTTTGTCCCACTCACTCACTCACGAGCTCATTTGCTTGCTTGGGCGCGGCGAAATTTTTCGGCCCCAAAAATTGAAGCTCCCAAATTGAAGCGGCCAGACCTAAGGGTCCGCATTTGTTGCTCTTCTGGCTCGTTCATTGAGGACTCAAGTTGGGCCCAAAAAGAGCAAACTGGCTCCTCTCACTTCAAAGGGAAAACGAGCGCACAATTCAACAACACACAAGCTCTGCCTTAATTAGCGCACCACAAAGCAGAGCCAAAGTGAAGGAAAAAATCAACTTCTCAATGAACTTGATACTCGACTTTATTAGTTGTGTCATTTGTTTGTTGCCTCTGGCTGGCCCTAATCTTTCGCCTCTCCATCATCTTTCGCTCGTTTGCTTCCAGGAACTCTCTGTGGAAACTTTGTCTTGTAGCAACAATTTTTCAACCTCCAACTGGAGACAGTGTCGCGCAAGCAGAGACGCTCCTTGTCTCTGCTTATTTTTGTACTGTTTTTGCCTCCTTTTCGCCTCTTTTTCGCCCGTTTTTCGCCCCACTTTCTCTGCCCAAAAAGACACACACACAAACGATCAAGTTTTGATAATTAAAACAAACACTGAATTAGAGCCGCCAAGAGACGAGCGGCCATCAGTCTCGCCGGTCGGCGCCTCTCGACAAGCTTTGAGTCTGTCTTCTTTGAGTGTGTCTTTTGCCTGTTTCTCTCTGAGCTTGTGTTTGGCGGCGGCGAAAGTGTGGCGCAAGCTAGTTGATGACGCGTGACAGGCGCCAGAAGAAAACAGGCGCCCAAGTGCAGCCAGATTGTTCTGGGCGCTCCTTTCCAGCTCCTTTTGGGCCCCAATTTCTGTCTTTCTCGTCGTCTAGTTTGCTTAGGGCCGCCCACAGACTAGGAGCAGCAAGCTGGCCGAGAAACAAGAGCAAAAGAGTGCTCCTGCAGAGTGAAGAGCTCCATTCACCAGCCGGAAGGGCCGATATTTGTCCACTTTTTGTCCAAAGGTTTTGGACTAAAACAATGTGGCAAAGTGGGTAGGAGCAGCGGCCACTGGCCAGCGGCAGACTGCGAGCGGCGGCCATAAAAGTGCCCCTCACGCTTGGCTGCGATGCGGGCCCAGCTTAGCTTAGGTGGCGCCACTTGGGGCTCCATTTGGGCGGCCTGTCCTTTGCGGCGGACTGGGCGCGGCTCATAACTTGAGCGTTGGGCGCCCTGGTCATGGGCGAGCAGAATTCACTGTTGGAGGCGAAACTGTGTCTCAAACTGGCTCGTTTGTCGTTTTGTTTTCCTTTGTTTTGGCCACAGAAAGGCCACGGTTGCACAATTGGCACTGAGAGACTTCCTGCGAGCAAATTGGGCGCCGAAAAGGCCCAATCGAGTGGGCCTTTGGACTCCAGTTGAGAGTGCGCGTCTCTGTCTCTGTTGTCTGTTGTTTGTGCGCGAACTCAGACCGTTTTGGGGACGATTTGGACGGCATTAGGTGGCATTTGGCGGCCTTTTGGCAGTTGGAAACAACACCAAAAGGGAGCATGTGAGACGAGCTCAATCGGGCGGTTCTCACAGCTCACCACTCACAAATCGCAAATCGCAGCCAAAGCGGCCGAAAAACTGGCCCGAGGGAGACAGTCTGCGGCGGACTGTCTGCGGCAGACAGTCCTCAACTGCACCAGAGCACCAAGGTGCTCGAAATGGGCCACTCGCACGAGCGAGACTTATAGAAAAGCTTATCTCTCGGCATCAGACGCGCCCCCAAAGCTCGTCTGCCACGCACAGGCTCCAATGCTCGCCGACCCTCACCGCTGATACTCTGTGATCGCTTCTCGTGACAAGCCGCCGAGTGCCAATCAAAACAAACATTGACATTCTTCCGCTAATCAGGCTTCCTGCGCCAAACGCCCACCGCCCACTGGCCACTCGTCGCCCACTCGAGCCCATCAGGCAGTCTCATTCCGGCCCACTGGAACTGGCCGCCAACTGGCTGCCAGAAAGGACGAGCGGCCGCCCCTTAGCGTCGCCGCTTGGGCTTCTCGGTGGGCAGTGGGGCAGAAGCAATTGACTCAAGCATAGGTCGGCTGGGATTTGGGATTGAAAAGTTTTCATTTGGGGGCCAAATTGGGCCAAATTTGCGCCAATTTGGCCCAAAGAGATGCTGCAATTGATTCGATTGGGCAGAAAGTGGGCAGAAAATGGGCGCAAACTATAGAAAGTGGGCTCCTTTGCGCAAATTGGGCCTCCGTTTGGGAAGAGATGCGGAGATATGAGATGCCCTAAGGTGCAGAGAAGCAGAGGAGGAGAAGCTCAAGTCGTGCGGGAAGCAGAAAACTTTTTCCATCAGCCGCCCATTATTTGGCCCACACGGACGCGGATTATGATCGGCGGCCATGTTTGCAGAAACAAAAGTTAGCAGACTGGAAGGAGAATGTTCGGTTTTTTCTCCTCTTGCTGCCCTCTGCCCAACTTGGTCCCTTCCAATCGTCTGGTTCCATTTCGACTGGACGAGCATTGAGCGCCAACTGTCTCTCGTGTTGTTTTTGCCTCGTGGAGCCAAAAGTGGGCAAAAATGGCCAAAAATTGGCAAAAATTGGAAAAAATTGGCAAAAATCGGACCAAAAGTGGACGAAAATCGCTCGTCTCTCGTGCACTTTTTGCCCTCTGCCTCTCTGTGTCTGCTGGCGGCCGAGAGACAAAATGTTTTCCGCTCGCGAGGAAACATTTTGCGCCCAAACGGCGAGAAAACGCGCCGCCAACAGCAGTCCATTTGGGCAGCTTTCGCGAGTGGGCGCCACTCGCCACTGTGTTCCGCTGTGGCCACTTCTTCTGGCGCCAAATGGAGGCCCAAATGGAAGCCGAAATGAAAGCCGAACGCCGAAATTGAAATTGACAAACACAACTGTCCCATAAGGCTCCTCACGCCCAGCAACTGTTATAGGCGCCCCAGCTGGACTGTGAGCGGCCAAAGTGGGCAGAAGAATTGGATCTTCGGCCCAATTGGTCCCCCTCTGCGCCGCCCTGAGACTGTCCTCGGGCCTCTTTTTCCCAATTGGGCCCAATTTCGAATGGACCCAAATGGAAATGGAAATGTAAATGGGGCTCGATCTCAACTGGCTGCCAACAGGTGGCCTGAGCACTGGCAAAGTGGCAAAGTGGCAAAGTGGCGCCGGCCGAAGCAAAGCAACAGAGTGGATGAGGAGCCGCCGGACTGTCTGCGGACCGAGAGTGAGACTCAATCTCAGAGTCTCAGAGTCTCAGAGTCTCTGAGCAGCTGAGAGGCGGAGATAATTGAGTGAGAGGAAAGTGGATCGCGAGTTTGGACTTTATTATGCGTTTGCGGCGCGCGAAGGGGCGCCAAGTGCTAACAAGGGCCGGCCAGTGTTTACCTTTTGGGCTGCAGTGTTCAGGCCGCAGGTTGTCTGCAATTTTCCTGCGAGTCCAGAGCTGCAGACTGTTGTGAGTGAACGCGCACTGCACACTGCACACTGTGCACAGTGTCCATTGCAGACACTCCTCGCACAGAATAGACTGCAATCCATTTCAAATGCACACTGCACTCTGGCCGCTTTGAGCGCGCACTCACGCCCATTCGGGCCGGGAACGCCCACCTCTGTTGCTCGGGCCGCCCATTAGCGAGCGGGGCCGGCGGGTCGTGACGCGTTGTGTGGCCCAGCGAGAGTTGAGAGTCGAGCGGCGCCGCCGACTGGCCTCCGTTGGGCAGCCCTTAGCCCGCCGGCCGGGAAAAACAAACAAACAGACAGAGGCCGTCTCAGAGAAGGCTGCCCGCTCGAGGGAGGCGGGCTGGCCAGACTGCACTGCTGCAGACTGGCGCCGCCGAGTGGCCACTTCCTCCCGAGTGGCGCCTCCACTTAGGCCGCGCGGCCAGAGGAGGCGCCACACACGTCGCCTGGCGCCTAATGATGGATGATTAGCAGCTTGTTTGTTGGCACAAGCGGCCAGCACGGCGGCACAAACTAGCGCGTCCCAGTCTCTGTGTCTTTCTCTTGCCTCTTTCCTCTGTTTCTCGTGCTCTTGAGAGCGGCCACTTGAGCCTTTGGCTAACTGGCCACTGCTTCGTGCGCGCCACCAACTCTCCACGCGCGCCGCTGCTTGTCTGCGAGATGCGCCCCCATTTGCGCATTTCGCCTTGGAGCTTTCTCCGCCCGTCGAATGCAAATTTGCGTGCTCCAGACTCCACAGTTTAGAGAGTATCCAAGCAGAGCCTAACCTGCGCCAATTGCAGTCCAAGTGCACCGCGAGGCGCCAGTCCCAAGCAGTCCCAAGCAGTCCTAAGCAGTCGTAAGGAGCCCTAAGGACGCCTCGCGGGGGGCTTTGTTTTTGCTTCCTGCGCCTCGAAGTGCAGCCAAATTGGAGCCCGACCGGATTGGCGTCCACTGGAGAGTGAGACGAGCTCGCCGGAGTGATCGCGTGACGGACAGGGCGCCGCGTGTGGCCCAAACGCGCCCCCAGAGACACTCTGTGGGCGCCCATTTGGGCTCACTTTCAGGGCCGCATAATTGGCCCGCCGGCATCTGTGCGTTTGTGCGGCCAGTCTCTGTCTCTGTCTCTGTCTGACTGAGCTCCCAGCTGAGCCCTCAGACACGAGCTTCGGGCGGCGCCGTTTTGTCATCGGCCGGCACTGAGCAGCTCAGAGTGGCTGCAGAATGGCTGCAGAATGGCCCGCCGCTCACCTCTGGCCAGTCCAAAGCGAAGACTGTGTGCGGCACAAACTGCCCAAAGACTCCAGCTGCTCAGACGGAGCAAAGGGCCACTTGTTGCGCTCGCGTGATGAGCGCTCGTCAAAATGAATTATTCAGATTAGCCTGCCGCTTCACTTGCGCCTCCCTCAAGTCGCAGTGCAATATCCACAAGCATTGTTCGCCCGCGGCTGACCACTGCTGGCCATTGCTGACCATTGCTGACCAATGCTGAGCTTTCGGCTCACTGCAGACCATTGCAGACAAATGCAAACCACTGGCTCAGAGCGAGAAGCTCGCATTTCATCGCAGCTCCACGAGGGCGCCTCGTCCGGCTGGCAGCAGTCCAAAACAGTCCAAAAGTCTCCGTGATTCGATCCATCAAAATTATTCCTGTTTGTTTGTTTTGAATAATCTGTCGGCCGAGGGCAATCAGCGAGCCCGCCGAGTCACAAGTTGCCGCACACCACTGGCCAGTCACACATCTTGCTGGCCCAAAGTTGGCGCCTGAAAGCAGCCGAAAGCGGCCCAAAGGCGGCCACTCGCCACTTGCTCGCACAGACAGACGGCCAAAAGTGACGCGCCGATGGAAGAGGCGAGCTTGCGATGGAATTTGCTCAAAAAGACAAGCCTGCAGATGAACAAGCCGCTTGAGACCATTTTTCCCGGAATTTCCGCATTTTGCCCCATTTTTACCAAAATTACCCCAATTTTTCCTCAATTTTCCCAATTTTACCCCAAAATTCAGTCGTATTCTCCCCGACCCTCGGCGCTAATTTGCATTCGGGCTCTTTTCATTTGGCCGGCCTCTCTCGAGCTCGATTTCTATTTCTCCACCTCGCTCGCCACTTCCAGCGCCTCCACCTTGCCCACTCCTTGTCCATTTGCATCACTCGTTCGCCCCTCACACAGAATTCCGCCGCCACTTCCTCCTTTGATCGAGCGCCAGCGACAAGCTTATCTGATGCGGCGCCAGATAAGTTGGGCGCCCGCTTGAGCCTGTCGCCGGCCACTGACCACTGCTGCCTGCTAGCTCGCTGGCCGCTCTGACAGCCACCAGGTGCGACTGGCCGGCGGCTCTTTGTCGCCGCCGCTCGGCCAGCAACAGGCGGCCACTCCCCAAAGAGACAGAGAGACACACACAGGCTGACAGACGCACAAGATCTAGACACACACTAGATCAGACTGCTCGGCGGCCCAATTAATGCGCACCTCAAGCCGCAGCGGCGCCCAGAGGTGTGCGGCGGACAAGCAACGCCGAAGGTGGTCTTCTCTGGCAAGCTAGCTGCTCCTGAGCTCGCCTTTGGCAAGCTCGCCACTGCTAAGCTCGCTTGGGATGGAGTTCAACCACTTGGCCACTCTTGTCGCCACTTGTTCGCCGCCCAACGAGCGCAAATCCAATAATAAGCAGCCCACTTGAGCGCCACTTCCACAGACTGTCTGCGGCGCTTTTCTTCGCTCTCGCAACTGAGCCACACTTCTAATTGGATTCATGGCCTTTTGCCACCGAAAACTGGCCTGAAGTGGTGCAAAGCAGCACTTTGGGCGAGCACTTCAGGCGAGCACTAAGCAGAACTAAGCAATACTAAGCAGTGCTAAGGAGCGCGAAGTTGAGCTCGAGTTTTGAATGGGAAAATTTTGCGAAGTTTGGCCAAAAATGGTCCGAAATTCTTGCAAATTTCCGAGCGTTTTCCCCCATTTTTGCTCGCATTTCTGCCCACATTTCTCCAAACATTTGCCCACATTTCTCCTAACATTTGCCCGGCGAGCTAGCTTGCCAGCGGAGGACAGTGAGCGGCGAAGTTGGGCGAATTTGGGCGGAATTTGGAGGCAGAAGTGGAGTTGAAAGATTGGCCGATGAGAAGCAGAGCAGATGAGAAACGAGCCGCCTAAGAAGCGAGAAAATTGGAAGCTCCATAAATCAGGAAAAAGGAGAAACAACAAGCGGCCGAATTTGGTCGACCATTTTAGAGGATTGGCCGCCTTTCTGTGTGTCTGTCTGGCGCTTAGAGTGCGCCTTTTGGCTTCTCTTTGGGCGGCTTGTTTGCCTTTTCGGCCGAGCGACAAGAAGAGCGCGCCAACAAGAACAACAAGTGGCCCACTTGCAGCTTGCCACTTGCAGCTTGCCACTTGGCGCCGAATTGGCCGCCGGAATCAGATTAAACTGGCACCAGGCCAGAGCTGAGGGGCGGCGCCTGAGCTCAGGACGAGCTGAGGACGAGCAGCACTCTGAGGGCGAAACTGGCGCCCAAGCTGCAGGCTGCTCGTTGCATGCAAATGCCCAACGGGTTTTCCTCTGCGCTCGCGAGCCGCAGCTTAGCTCTGGCAGTTGGTGGCCACTTTTGCGCGCAGATTTGGCGCAAATTCGCCAAACCTATGCCGAAATTGGGCGAAATTTGCAAATCTGCCAAATCTGCAACGATCCAAATCTGCGGCCAATCCACATTTATTTGCCTCCCGCGAAGAATTCCAACTTCCAACTTCCAACTTGCAAATCCGAAGCTTCGGAGCTCTGCATCTGCAGGTTACAAACAACTCGAGACAGCTCGCAACTCGAAACAGCTAGTCTCTGGCCCTTTTTACTGCCCAAAAGCTCGGCGTGTGGCCAATTTGGGGCCACGCGCCATTGTCTTTCGCCCCCGCCGCTCGTCAGCCTTCGGGAAGGGCGCACCTAATCTCTCTCGTGGCTCATTTCTGCGCCGCCCAACTGCCAACTGCAATGGCAGGCCTTCCGTGCGCCCTTATTATAGGCTGTTGCACAAATCAAATCAAGCCAATGGTCTGTTTGCTCTCCGCTCTGGACGCTCATCCAGCGGTGCGCTGCAGTGCTGCATCCAGAGCGCCAGTTGAACTCGGCGCGATACAGATACTCCCATCCAGCGAGCGGCAGCTCTGGGCAGTTCTAGGCACATCTAGGCAGTTCCTCGCCCCTCTGAGAAGACATGCAATGGTCCAATGGGAGGAAAAAGACGCAGAGTGGGTTTGGCGGGCCAAGTTTGGCGGCGGAATCGAAATAAAAATGATAATAATAATGCTAATCGCGCTCCGACGGGCTTAGAGTGGCCGCTTTTGCGTGTTTCCTTCAGTTTGCGCCCGCCGGCCACCAGAGGGCGCGCGCGGCGGCTCGAAATTCTGCTCGAAAAAGCTGCGGGCGGAGACTGTGTGCGGCGCTTTGAGTGTGGCGACGAATTGCGCGCCGGCCGCATGAATACTAATGAGCGGCGCTGGTGGAGAGCAGCTCTTTGCTGTGCGCTCTTTGCGGCGGCTCTTTGGGGCTGAAGGAGAGCCAGACTGCGAGGGAGAGACACTGCGAAGGAGCAGACACTATCAAGCAGACACACCAACTGACACTCGCTCGCTCGAGGACACACTCTGCACTCTGCACTCTGCACTCTCAACTCGCCAGACCTGCTCCTCGGCATTTGTAACTCCGGCGCCCACTTGGCCGCCGGCAAGACGCCACTGGAGCGCCGTCTCTGCGCTCTGCTCGATTTGATTGCGCAATGGCATGTGAGGGGCCAGTCTGCCCACCACTCACCACTCTCCAAGCTGGTCTGCCTGATAGTCTGCCCGCGGCCTCACTTGGGCGGCCCCACTCGAGCGGCACACTGCCTGCGGGACATCATTAAATTTATAGGCCACTTGCGCGCCTCTTCGCCCGCCCAAAGCTCACAACCAGGCGCCACTGCCAAGCTTGCTCGCACGCGCAAGTGGCCGCCCACTCCAAGCCCCAAGCTCCAGAGCGCCGCCGGAAGTGGCCCGGCGCGCAGGTTGCGTGTTTGGGGCCTCCCAATGCTATAGGGCGTTAGTGGGGAGCTTTGGAGTGCTTTTTCGAGTGGCCATTCGAGTGGGAGGCACGCGAGCCGCAAATCTGGCTTAGAGTGTCCTACACAGACGGCCAAGAGTGCGCAAATTGGCCAAGACAGTGGCAAGTTGTGGGCGTCTTGGCGGCGAACAATTGGCGAAAATTGCCAATTGTTCGCCGCGAATCACTGGCTTTGAATTGAGAAAAGGTGAAATCGAATTTGTGATTGATAATTCGAGAATTTGAGAATTTTAGCTTTGGAGAATTCAGAAATTCAGAAATTCTGAAATTCGAATTTCGGACAGTTGCAGGTTGCAACTGTTACTTCTGAGCTGCTGTTATTCTTAGCTGCTGCTCGTGAGCAGCTCAGTTGCACCTCAGCCTTGCAGTGAGCAGGATAAGAGACTTCTGGCGCTGGATTAGGATGAATTAGATTAAATTGGAGCGTGATAAAGTTGGGCAAAATGGGGGAAAACAATGGAAAACAATGGAAAACGCAGAGCTTGGCTGCAGGCAGTCTCTTTTGGGGCCTCTTTTGTGCGGGCCGCAAAGGATCTCCATTCGCCGCCTTTGGGCGATGAAAAATTGTCCTTCGAGAGTGTCTCGAGGCTCCTCCTGCGGCCCAGAGCTGAGCTCACTTCTGTTCTGAATGAACAAGAAATGGAGGCGAAGTTTGTGCAAAAAGTTCGCTCACGTTTTGACAAAAAGATGCCCAGTTGTGCAGACTTGACTCTCTCGCTCACTTGGGGGTCTTTGCGGGACTGTTGGGCCGCGCAGAAAGGCCTCAGGCAGAGGGAAGAGCCGCCGGAAGAGGAGGGCCAAAGAGGAGGGAGACTTTCCCTTAGGTTTGGCCCCAAACGATCATGTTTCGTGCGGCGCGCGCAAAATAAACACGTAAAAGCGAGAGTGCAAACAGGCAGCCAGAAGGCCCAGTGCTTGGGGGCCGCCCCAGACAGTCCATTGCGCAAAGGAGGAGCGCAACAAAACAACGAAAGGCACAAGAAGGAGACAACAACGAGCAACAACAAGAGGAAGGAAAACAACTACAACTGGCGAACAAGCAAATAACAACTGAACAACACAATGTCCAAAAGGACACAACAAGCAAGCAGGCCAGAGTTGAGGAGAGAGAGAGAGAGAAGAATGGGCGTTGGGCAAAGAGGCACGCAAATTAACTGCGCTTGCTCTTTGCTCGCTTTTTTGTTCGCTGACAAGCAGAAGTGTTCTGCCCAATGTTCTCTGCTCGCTCGTTTCGGCGCTCAAACTTGGCGCTTTGAGCAAAAAGTTCGCTCGAGTTTATCTCAAAATTCGCCAAACTTTGCCCAAATTTGCCTAACTTTTCCCAAATTCGCCCAAATTTGCCCAAATTTGTCCAAATTCGCCCCACACTCAATCTTCCAAGTCCCAATTCTGCGCTGCTCTCACGCAGCTCCACAGACTGTCACTTCTCCCTTTCATCACCTCCTCCAATTTCTCCCTCTTCTTGCACCACCCAAACAAGCCAAACCGCACGCCTGACAGCGCGCAAAAAACGCGCCCACCTGAACACTCGCCAACCATTAGCCACCCAAAAGACACTTCCACCAGCCACTCGTTCGCCGCCCCACTTCCGCCACGCCTTCTCTCCCTTCTCTTGCACACCAGAGCACTGCAGAGAAAAAGCCACGCCCCCTCGCTTATTGGTCCTCCTGGTGCGCCCAAACGCACCTCCTGAAGACTGTGTGTTTTGGCGCAATGCTTAGGCGGCGTTTGGGGACTAGTGGCGAGCAGTTCGCGCTCGTTGGCCACTGTTGTCGCTCGAGAGGCAAAGGTGAGTGGAGTTGGAGTCTAACTGTTAGACTGGCGGAAATGGGCCAATTTTGGGCGAGCAGAGGAGGCAAAGCAGCCAGACGGGCGGCCAAATGAAACCAGAGGCGTCCAGTGGCGGCTGTTTATTTATTTTTTGCCTGTCGGACTGGCGATTCACACGTAGCGAGTGCGAGTTGGAGCGCGAGTTTGAGTTTGAGAGCGCGACTGGGAACTGTGCGCCACAGACTGAGAAGCGGAGCGACATAATGAAGCCATAAAAGAGCATGAGAGCGCCATTTTTCGCCAGCTTCTCGTTGGCTTGACAACGAGCCCACTTTGGAACAAGCCGGCCGAGCGAGAAAGAGAGAGACAGAGAGACAGAGATAGAGACTGGCTGGGGCGAAACGGGCCAGTTTCGGTTCCAGTTGGGGCGCAAAGTGGGCGCAGTCATGGCGACACGCACACACACAGATTGCGTCCCACGTCATTTGTCGGCCCTTAGGATGGGCGCCGAGTGGGCCGGAGGGGCAGCTCTGCGGTGTGTGCGCGCGACTTGTTTTGATCCGCCTCTGGCGACTGGCAAATGGGCGAGCGGCCAAAGTTAATTCATTATCGCTTGCTCGTGGGCGCGTCCTCGAGACTGGGACTGGGCGCATCGAGACTGAAATAGAGCAAGCAGATCGAGACTGAGATGGAGCGAGCAGATCGAGCTGGGAGCTGTCTGGTGAGGGGAAGGCAGAGGGGCCGCTCTGATTTGGGCCGCCTCTTGGCTTGCGCGAGTGCACTTCTGGGGGCACTAAGGGCGCAACAAACAAGCTGCGGGAACAATTATCGGCGAATGTCGAGGGCCGCAACTAAGCTCGTTCGGCGCTCACTCATAGCAGTTGCCCGCCGCTATAACTAAGCCGTTTTTTCGGCGGCGAACTTGCGCTCACTTGCGCTCACTTAGGGCCCAGTTTTAGCGCAGTTTGAAGCTAGAGTGAAGCTGGAGTCAGAGGCCAGAAGACATGAGGGCCGCACAATTGGGCCAGTGCAATTGGGAAGAGTTGCGACCGCAAAGGAGTGAAGGCGAGCCCGCATGATTCGGTGTGTGCAATCGGTGGGCTTAGAGAGCGCAAAGTTGGCTGGAAAAGTTCGCCGGCGACATTCGCTGGCAGCAGTCGCGCAAAGGCTAAGCGCCAAGTGTTTGGGCGCAAAGTTCGCCGCGCACACACAAAGTGGGCCCACGCAAAGCCACATCAACAATCTGCTTTCGGGGGCCGAACTGCCGAAGGGACACTGAGCGGCGCGCGTGGACTGTGTGTAGGCCTGTGTGTTGGCGGCGAACAGACAGTAAGTAGTGAACAGTAAGCAGTAAGTTGTAAGCAGTGAACACTAGTGAACGGTTGCCAGTTGGCAGTAAACAGCAAGAAGAAGCGAGCGAGATAAATTGGGGAGAAATTTCATGGGAACTTGCCAGTGATTTGGAGCCAAGTTTGCCCAGTTGGCCACCAGTTTGCGGCCCCAAAGTGCTGGCCCAGATTGTGTGCCGCTTTAGGCTGACTCTAGTTGCTCGAGATGCGCGCCGAGGCCGCCCTTGTCTGTGCGAGACTGCTTATATGTGCCCTTGTCTGTGTGGCTCTTGTCTGTGGGCGCTGTCTGGCCGCGTTTCACAAGCAGAGACAGTCTCAGGCCGCAAGCACTGAGTCCGCTTTCAGCCAGTCCCTTTGGGTGTCATGTCGCTTGTTGGCGAGCGTTGCGTAACAATCGCATTTCGCTCACTTGGGCCGCGGTCGCGCTTTGGTGGGGCCACTAAATTTGTCAGCGGCGTTAACTGGCGGCCGTGGAGCGTGGGGGCGGCGTGCGCGTGTCGCCCATTCGAGTGTGCGTCTGTCTGCGGGACACACAAGCCGCACCAGAGCCACAAGAGAGCCAAAAGTCAGCGGCCGGCGGCACGTGGCCCGCCGCAGCCAGACTTTGGGCGCTTTGGCGAGGACGCACGAGCGCTTCCGGTCAGCGTGCTGCGTGATTGAATTGCAAGTGGGTCGAGCTTTGGTGGCGTTGTGTTGTTGTTGTTGTTGTTGCGCTCGAGGAAGCGTGCGGGCGGCCCCAGTTGGGCGCCAGCCGAGCGGAAGTTGCCGGGCCAAATGCCAATGGAGCCTGCGCGTCGTGTGCCAGTGTGCGGGGCTAGTCTCGAGCACAGTTTCCAGCACAGTCTCGAGCTCAGTCTCTCGAGCACACACACAACTGGCTCACTTTGGGCCAGTGTGCAGCCGGCGAAAGTGGGGGCCAAAGTGGAATCATTAGGAGTTAGAGTGAGAGGGAGAAAAATAGAAGAACAAATTCAATTTGTATCCGGCGGCTCGTTGCCACTTTTGCGGCCCAGTTGCTCGCCAACTTGGCCAACTTGGCCCCAAACACAACTGTGCGCCTTTGTCTTCCTCCTTTGGGGCGTCTCTTTTTGGCGCCCCAAGCTCCATTCATGCTGAGTGCTCCCGCCAGACAGCCGCTTGTTTGCAGTTGTTATTATCGTCCAGAGGCAGTGAGTGGAAGCGAACGGGCCAGCAAGAGAGAGCGGCAAGTGCAATTGGCACTGCAGACGCCTGCCAGTTTGGCCCCATTGGCTGGTGCAAGTGCGGCCGCAAGTGCAAGTGGGCGCGTCTTTCGGGCGGCCCGTTGTTTGAGCGGCCCACTGGCTGCGGGCGAGCACAAACTAAGGCCAGACCTAAGCTGCGGCGCCGGCGCGCCAATAAAAAAACTACAAAAACAATATAAAACAAACACCAGCCTTCACACTTGATTTGTCGCCGAACTTTTGCTCGCCGCTCACTTTTGCGCGCAAATGTTCGCCGAACCTAAGCTGAAGTTCGCCCGCTCGGCCCAAACATTCGCCACTACTTTTCCTGCTTCTCTCTTCTTCTTTCCCCCCTGCTTTTTCCCCCTCTGCCTTTCCCCTCTGCTTTTTCCCCCTTTGGGTTTCTGTTCGCCTTTTGTCCCGCACGCCACGCCCACCTACACTAATCGAACGGGCAGGTCCATTTCGAGCTGTCCGAATGGCCCAAATGGCTTGAAAGTGCGAGTATATTTTGGGCAAATTGTCGGTGAATTGAGGGCGAAATTTGAGTGAGTTTTGGGCAAGTTTTGAGTGATTTGAGCAAGAAAAAGGCTGACCAAAGCACTGGCTTGACCCTCACTTTGGGCTTCATCCAAATGGTGCCTCTTTGCGGACAAGTGTCGGGCGGCAGTTCAGAAATGGGGGCGCAAAGTGGCCGCACGAAGCGCGTGAAATTGCACGCTTGGACGCGAGAGACTGCGCCTCGGGTGCCATTTGGAGGCCACTTTGGTCGCTCAGCCGCCGACACTAACCTGCAGAGGCCAACCTGTGTGCAAGTGGGAGTCCAATTTCCACCTCGACTTGGGCGCCAGAGGTGGGCCCTGAGGTTGAGATGAAATGTTGGCCAAATGGAATCAGTTGAGCTGAGTTGAGCTGAGTTGAATCGAGTTGAGGTTAGTTGAGGTGAATGTTGAGGCGAGTCAGAGTGAGGCAAACTGGAGCGCAAGTGTATGCATTTTGGAGGCGCCAATTCGCCTTCCTCCAAATCCCATTCTGACTCCCAAACGCAACCACCAGAGGCAGGCCGATAATTAAAGTGCGGCCCAAGTGCCAGCAGCGCCCTTTCGGCGCCTCCACGCTGCCCACTTTTGCTTGGGGCTCCATTTCTCCTTCGGGCCGCCCATTTGCACACTGGAGAGGCGCCCACTGGAAGGGCCAGTCCAGTGGAAGCAAAGTTTGCTGCTCGCTCTCTCTCTCTCTCTGTCGCCGCCAGCCCGGCGCCAAGATCCAATTAGCGAGACTGGCTAACGAGCAGCGTGGGGCTGGCCGCTCGTTAGGCTGCGGGCGCAGCTCAGCTCGTCTCGTTGGGCCAGCCGCCTCACTTTCTGCTGGCTCGTGGGCGCAGGTGAGAAGTGCGCACGACTGTTGCCGGTGGGCAGCCGAGCACAGAGAGCCAAGCACAGAGGCGCCCACTTCAGCTGCACGCCCGCAGACTGGCCGCGGGGGAGCTCAGGTGTTGCTGGCGGAAAGCAGACTAGCCGCGGCTGGACACTGTGTCGGGCGGCCGTTTTCCTGGCGCCAGAGAGGCGCGACAAGGTGAATTCCTGCTTGGCGCCAGCTAGTTGGGCCGCCGCGCCGCTTGGGGGCGCTGCGCAAAAGGGTGCACAACTGCATTGGATTGAATGCACACTGCGCGCCGCAGACTGTCTTCGGCCGCAAACTGTGTGCGGCAGAGTGTGTTCGCCCGCAGACTGTGTGCAGTGGGGGAAAAAGTGGGCAAAAAGTGGGCAGAAAGCGGGCAAAATGGGGGGAAAAAGCGGGCAAAAGCACTGCTGGGCCGCCCTGCTCGCCGAGCAGCAGAAACAAGTTGTAGCTGTTTGTTTTTGCGCCAATTGTGTCGAGCGACGCTTGTTGAAGCTCAAACCAATTGGTAAAAGGCCACTCATCACGTCCGCCCGGCGCCAGCCAAATTGGACTCGAGCTGCCCGTCGTTAGAATTCCGCCAGCGATCCTGCCACTTCCCCTCCTTGCTCCTCCTTGCTCCTGTCGCCTCCGAAGCGCCGCCCCTTCTCCGTTCCGCCCGCCGCCCGCCGCCCGCTGCCCACTAGCTGGCTGCAGCCCCGCCACCTTGGCCCTCGCGCCACCTCGCCGCCAACCCACCGGACACTCGGCCGCCGCCGCGCCGCCTCGCCCGCCCCACTCCCCAGCCTCCTCGGCCGCCCCAAGCCGCTCCAGCCGCGCCACGCCCACTCCAGGCCCTAGCCACGCCCCCCTGCGTGCGGGCCGCGCAGGGACGCAGAAGCCACGCATTCGCTGCGCAGCGCGCGCACTGCGCCCGAACTTTTGTTCGCCCCCCGCAGAGGACAGTCTCCCGCGGGCTCTCGACCACTCGCGACGACAGTCTGCGGCTCTGGACAGACTGGCCAGAGAGGAGGACGGACGCTGGTTGGCCGCAACTCGAGCGCCGGTAATTGTCCCTGCGAGCGTCATGTTTGTTTGTTTGCGGCCAGGGCGCCCCCATTGCGCTTTTTTGCCACTCTTTCGGGACTGCAAGGGCGGCCCTTAGAGTGCGGGAAAGCAGAGCCACAGACGAGCTGAGCGAGGGGCGCCCAATGACAATGGCACGACAGCGGCCTGGCAGTGGAGGAGAGAGAGAAAAAAGAGGGCCAAGTGACAAAGATGGGGAAACATGCGCACGATGATCGATCTGCGGCCGTCTCTTGCGTCAACCTTCTGTGTCCACCTTTGCCAGTTCGGCCAGTTCGGCGGCCCAGAAATGGAGCTCCGCCTCGTTGCCAGAGTATCAATTTGCACAACAAAAGTGTCCGTGTGTCTGCTGGCCAGAGTGTCTAAGCCGTGTGGCTCTCTCGTGTGGCTCTCTCTGTCTCGTGTGGCTGGCCTGCGAGTGGGCCGAGCGGCGTCTGAGCGGCGCCACTCACGCCCAACAACCTTTGGGGGCTGCCTTTTGGCAGAGAGACTGGGGCAGGAAACAGGTTGGACAAACAAAACACCTTTGGCGTCGATTATTACTCTTTTCCAGCGGGCCACTAGGCGTTTTTTTCGGCCAGCGGCGGACGAGCAATCCTCGTCCAAGGGGCAACATTCAGTCTCTCGTTGCTCACACTTGCCGGAGACTGTCTGTGCTCCGGCTTGCTCGCCGCAGACTGTCCTCGGCGAACAGTGAACAGCGAACAGCGAACAGCGAACAGTGAACAGCGAACGTTGCGCACGACAAGTGCTTCTCTCGCGCGCACATTCGGCCGCCGCAGACTAGGCCGCGCAGACTAGGCGCACTCTCGTCGTGCGGGCGCAATAACAGCCCACTGGCGGCAATCATTTTCCCTCTGCTTTCCCCCATTGCACTGAACTGCCAACAAGCCGCCGCCAGTCCTAAGGAGTGGCGGCCCATTCAGTTCAATGTCCAATGTTCAGCTCCACTCAACTCGATCCGATTCAATTCAATTCGGCCCCAGATCTCCTCTGCACGCCGAACTGCCGCTCGCCTCTAATATTCCATTCTCATGACAATAATGATAATAATAATAATAATAATAACAACAACAACAACGCAGGCAACAATAACAAACAATGAAAACAATCCATCGGCCGAGGCGCTGACAAATGGCCGGCCAGTGGTCAGCTGGCGGCGCTTCTTGTTGCACTTGCACTGCCCACTGGTCACTCTCTGGCACTCTCAGACAGTTTCAGGCACTCTCTGACAATCGCTCACAGTCTCAGGCACATAATTGATGACTTTTTCCTCCTCAAGCAGCAAAAGTGGCAACCACAAGCGGCCCTCTTCCTCCGCTCACACTCTCAGCCCTTCCTTTTCCTCCCCACTTCTTGCCCCTCTTCTCAACAGGCCCACTTTGCTCGCCACTGAGACGCTCGAGACGCGCCTCTTCTCGCCCTCGCGGCCTTTTTTCCTCTCGCGACCAGCCAGCCCTTAGCTCGAGCCGCCAGCCCACGCCAATCGGCGCCTAATGACACAACAATGATCAATAAAGCGGCCCCAGACAGTCCCCCAAAGGGTTGGACTGGCCGCCGCCTGAGAGGCACTCTGACGAAGGGCAGGAATTCCGATAGCTGAGTGGCGGCCGCCCATTGGGGCGCGCGAATGTGAGATCGGAATTTGCGCTCCGGCCGGCAGGGCATGAATGGGGGCGTCAAGCAAGGCGGAAAATGCGCGCTCGGGTTGAGGTTGAGGGGCCTCCAGAGGGAAGTTTGACAGTAGAAGGCAACTCTTGCCTTCTCTTCTCCATCAGCCCGAGACTGTGTTCGATATGCGGCCGCTTTTCGCCGCAGCACTGCTCTGCCCGCATCACAGTTTTAATTCGGCGTTCGGTCGCACGCCTCTCTGCTCGCCAGCCCGCGCGGGACCCAAAGAGTTCGCTCGCGCGCACTAATCCAACGAGACGGCCCGCCCACGCCCGCCACGCCCCTCCGCTCGCTTTCGGCCCGCCCGCAAGAGTGCCAGCGGCCGCCTCCCTTTGAGGCCGGACGCTTAGCCGACACTTAGAATGGGCTGAGGTGGCGCTGCTTATCATCGGCGGATAGTTTGCTTTGGCAGTTTGGCAGTTTGCTTTGGTCGGCGGCGCTTGGGCGGCTAAGGCGCAACGTGAAGACGTGAAGGGCCGCCAGCCGACGACAAGGAGCGACAGTGGCCGGCGGGCGGCCTTTTATGGCCACTTTGCGCCCACTTGGCACACTGTGCGCCAAGACTGTGGCCAAGCAAGCCGCAGACAAGCTCGAGCACTCAGTCTGTCGCCACTCGCCACTCGCGAGTCGCAAGTCTCAAGTCGCCCCACTTGTTGCCGCCAGTTTATTATCGTTCAATTAATCTGCCTTCCTTCTTCTTCTTCTTCTTCTTTCTGCTCTCAGTCGCTGGTAAAGGTTCGCCCAAACGGCCAATTTTTGATTCAATTTAATTAGCAGCCCCAAAGCGTCGCCCACTTTCCAGTCCTTGGCTCTGGCTCGCTTGGAACAAGCACTCGCAAGACAGTTCCAAGTGCGCCTTGTCGGCGCGCGCAACTGTCTGCCGCGCGCAACTGTCTCGCGCGCGCCCACAGCTCACCTCTAACACTTGTTGAGCAAACACTGCACACCTCAGACCTAACCTAAGGCTCAGAGAAGCGCCCCAAGACCATTTGCATTTGGGGCGACTGGTGCGCATTGGTCGCGCGAGACGCAAAGAAGACGCGCGTCTGAGGAGATGATAAAATCGGGCCAGTGCTGCTCTTCAAACGGGCAGCCAAGTCTGAGCTTAGGTGCGGCGAGCTGAGGTCTGGCGAGCTCGAAATTGGGCTCAAATTGGGCTCGAAATTGAGCTTGAATTGAGCTCAAATTGGGTCGATTGGGCGCCAGTTTGGCGCAGGAAGAGGAGCTTTGGAAGAAAAGGCCAGTTTTGAATGCGTGTTTTCTGGCCGCAACTGTGTTGAAACGAGAAGTCAAAAGTGAAAGAGGAAAGCGCAATGAAATTATAACTAGCCCTCGGCTGTGGCGCCTCTCTGATGGCACTTTGACCATTGGAGAGTGTGTCTGTCTGTCTGTCTGTGTGCTTGGCCGCGCGAGTGAAATGGCCAATTTAATGACCATTAGCACCCAAGTGCTGCCATTAGCCATCACTTGGCAACGGCGATACGTTTCAATTTGGTTAGCGACCAAGCATTTCGAAGTGCTTTGGTGGCGCCAAATTGGGTTGCACGAAGAGGGCAAAAGTGGAGCTGGACAAGCTCGACTGGAAAGGGCGAGATCTGAGGGCCAAAGGTGAGCAGTTGGACCAAGTGGCACACAGACAGTCTCTGGAAGGTGGAAAGTGGAAAAAGGGGCCCACTTGCTCCAAATCTGCATTGCAATGTTCGAGATGTTTCTTCTGAAAATTTTGAAAAGTTTTAAACTTTCTAAACTTGCTCACTGGCTGAGCTTGAGCTTGAAGACTAAGGTCGAGACTAAATAGACGAAGACGAGAGATAAAATTGGAGAGAAAAGTGGACAGAGAAAAGAGAGAGAAAAAAAAAGAAAAATCTTTAAAAATAAAGAATACAAAAATACAAAAATAAAAGTGAGACAAGGGCGAGCAGCAAGATGGCCGCCCAGATACTAGCTCAGCTGTATCTCAGCTAGTCCTAAGGGGCCGAGCTGCATTTGGAGACGACTGGCTGGCCGCGTGGAAGGAGGACACAAAGAAAGGCGAGTCTGAGGGGAAGAAAAGGGCAGCATTTTCATTGCCTTTTGGCGGCCAACAATCTGCATCTCAATCTGGCCTTTTGCCTTCTTTCTTTTCCCTTTTTCCCTTTTTCCCTCTTTCTTCTGCTGCAAAGTGGTCGCCAAAGGCGCAAGAGCCGCGAACAGGCAGCCTTTGCCAAGCAAACAGACGCACTTTGCCCGTGCGTCCAGCCGCAGTGGAAAAGGGCCACTTGAGGGCCAGCTTAGGAAGGGCGCAACTTAATTTCCACTGCTCGTTCCTGATTAAAGTGGCCGCCAACTGTGTGCACCAAGTGTGTGCATCAGAATATCAGAATATCAGAATATCAGTGTTCACTGTGTATCAGAGCTGCTCGAACGGCGCGCACCAGAGTCCAAGACAGAGAGTCCATGAGAGTCTATGATGGACGAGCGCCGATTGGCAAGTCGCTGGGACGAGCTCAGGACGAGCTCAGGACAGTCTTTGGGGGGCAAACTCGAGCTGGAGGGGGCGGCAAAACCACTAAATGCTCTCACGGAATCTCTATTAGGCAGAGATTGTCTCTCTCTCTGGCTGGCCCTTGGGAGTCGCCAAGTGCTTGTCTGCGGCGGCCATTTGCCACTCGCTGCTCTCTATTCGCCACTTGCCCTCCTCTTCAGCCAAACTCGTCACTAACTCAAAGCAAGCCTCTTCTAGAGCCGCCCGCACACTCTCTTCCCCGCCGGCTCTTCACCACGCGGCCCGCCCGCTTGCTACAAAGTGTTATTGGCACTCCGCGGGCTGCGGGCCTTGCCACGCCCACTCGCTTAAAATGCCACGCCCACCCCATTTCTGAAGCCGCCGACGGCCCTAAGCTCGCGGGCGGCTAAGCAGCGGGGGGCGTGGGAGGGCGGCGGCCACGCGTTCGCCGCCCGGGCCGAGCTCCACCAAGGCCAGTGGTCGGGCGGCGAGCGAGCGCCACTTGCACGCTGCGAGCCCTATAAAGGCGTCTGGCCAAGTGAGCGAGCGGCGCGCACGGACGACTTGCGGCGCTCTGCTGGGCCGAGGCTGCCCCTCCGGCCGAGCAGAGCAGATTCGAAGCTGCTTTGCCATCTGAAGCAGCAATGAGGAGGAGTTGCCGCGCGAGACAAGGTCGCGTCTGGGCGGCGCGTTTCCCATTGGCGCGCTCCATTCATAATTTGGCCGCCGAGTTGGGCGCACGCGAACAAAGCGGCGCGCGAGAACAAACTCGAGCGCGCGGGAAACACATTGAAGGAGGCACATTGAAGAGAGACTGCAATGTGGCCCACAAGGAGCGCTAATCTGCAACTTGGGCTTCTCGCTCTCGCAGACTAGGAGCGGCTCACAGTGGCCAATTCCCACCGGCAGGCAGCAAACTTAAAGCACACAAGCCAACAAGTGGCCGCTCAGCTCGCGCTCTCAGTTGCCCGCAGACGAGCTGCGGGAGACTCGCCGCGTCGCAGACACTCTCAGCTTGAGACAGACACACTCTCAGCTAGAGAAACAGACTGTCTGAGCTGGACACTAAACTCGAGTTTAGAGTTTAGAGTTTGGACTCACACCAAATGGTCCCAAAACGAACGAGAAGCACACAATTTCCTCACACACAGATTCGAGCGGCCACTTAATTACAACTGCTAATTAACTGGCGTGTTGCTGCTTGTCGGCGAGTGGAAATAATTTGTCCAAACGGCGCCCACTTGGAACAATGGCCGCTCTTTGTCTTTGGCTGCGGGCTGGCGGCAATTTGTGTCGCCTTCTGTCTCTGTCTCTGTCTCTGTCTCTGTCTCTGTCTCTGTCTCTGTCTCTGTCTCTGTCTCTGTCTCTGTCTCTGTCTCTGTCTCTGTCTCTGTCTCTGTCTTGTTTGTTTTGTCGCGCTTCGCTTGGCCTCAGTGCACTGGGCAGAACTCGGTTGTTTCTCAGTTGTTTGAGTCAGTTCAAACACCCAGTGGACTGTCTGTCCACAACTCACAGCTCATGCTCCTGTTCTGCGCCGGCCCCTGTCTGCCGCTCGTCCTCAGTCCAACTCGACTGAGCCGCAGACTGTCTCCCGGCGGCGCTTCCTCTCCAGTTTCCACTTTCCAGCGCTTTCCCGCAGCTTGTCGCTCGCCCTCCAAAGCTCCGAAGCTTGTTACCCGAGACGTGCCCTCCAAATTGGGCTCCAAATTCCGCCCGAAACGTCATGTTCTTCTCCCGCTCGCTCACATTAACAGGAAACCGAGTGATGGCGCGCGCAAAAGTTGTGGAAAAGTGGACAAAAATGGCCCCAAGCGCCGCAAGGTGACCAGACACGCCGGCACACTGCCGCCCCTTTTGGTGCAGCTCTCCTGCGGGCGCCCACACGCTCAGCTCGCGAGCCACGCCCCCGCGGGCTCAATTCGCGTGCATTTTGAACCTGCAAGCCCGAAGCAGCCGGAGGGGCGTGTCTGCTTCGGGTCACCCGAACTGCCCGAGGCTCCCGCAGACTGTGTATGACAGTGGCTGGCGCGCTGCTCGCCGCCCGGAGACTGCGGCGCGCTGCTCGTCGCCCTGCTGGCTCATCTCCGGCCACCACCAGCGAGCCTTGGTCCGTTTCGAACGCTCGCCAGCGCCCAGCCCTCAGGCGTTGCTCGGCCGGCGCCTATAAGCAACGACCTGTGGCGGCGGCGCGTGTGAGATCGGCCGCTCGATAGTGGCCGGAGCTTGGGGGCGGCCGACAAGCAGCAGCGAGCGGCCAGCGAGCGCCTCCAATTGGCTCCAAGTGGCCAGGTGGTGGTGGGCCGCCATTGATGCGGCTCGAGTGGTCGAGCGGCGATGAAAGGCGAGTGTCTGGCGCTGACTGCTGACTGCTGGCTGCTGGCTGCTAACTGCGAGTGGGAGGGAGCGAGAAATTGTTTGTTTGTTTGTTTGTTTGTTTTTCCGCCAGCCGCACACACTCGCTGGACACTGCTGCTCGAGGGCCGCCCATTAGGCCCAGTCTCTCTCTCTCTCTCTCTCTCTGTCTCTGTCTCGATCGAGTGTGTCCAACTCACGCGCCGCTTCCAGTCCATTTTCCACTCGCAAATGGGCGGCCACAAAGCAGCTGCCCACACGAGCAAATGGCCAACTCAGTCTCAGCATTCAGGAGAAGAAGAGGCAACCAAAGCCAAAGCAAAATATCCGCCGACAACTGCCTCTCGGCCTCTCAGCTCAGCTCAGCTCAGCTCGGCCACTCTGGCAAACTGCAAACTCAATGGCTCAAAAGAGCTAAATTAACCCACTTGATATTCTCTCTCTCACAAACTCTTGTTCTTCCTCCTCTTTGTCTGTGCCCTTAATTGGCCTTTGTTGTTGTTTCACTGGCCAGCCTTCTGCTGCCAACAAGCAGCCCTCCTCTCTGGCCGCCATTATTTGATTAGCCGGCGCCGCCTCCAAGGTGAGCTCGCCAGCCAGACGGCCAGCTCGCCGGCCTGCCTCTGAGGGGCGGCCTAAACACTTGGCCTGCCGAGACTGTGTGTTTAGGCGCGCGCCAGCAACTGCCTCAGTCTAAACAACTGCCTCAGTCTGGCCAGCTCGGCCCAAGCTGAGCAAAAACAAAGGAGCTCTCGTGGTTGGGCAGCCATTTGGCCACTCGCCCTGCACTGCGCCCTCATTTGCCGCCTTCGCCGCCTTGTGGACCAGCCAGTCACTGTGAGCAGACTGCCAGCTCGGCCCAGCGAACTTGGCGCGGCAAACATTCTTCGGGCCACAACAATTCGCCATAATTCATTCGCAGCCAAAGCTCAACTGCAACCACCGAACGCGCCTAATTTCATCCCATTTGCCTCCGCTAATAATTTCCTCAAGCTCTTCACTCTTTGCTTCTTGCACTAGCACCAAGTGGAAAGGCTTCTCTTAGGCTGCAGGATTCACTAAGGATTAGATGCAGATTCGATGGAGATTCACTGAAGATTCTGCCTCCAGCGAATCTTGAGCGAATCTTTGTGCAGTTGCGGCGAACTTGGGCCATGCTGAACGAGCGCTCGCACAACTGTCTGTTAACGCAAAAGTACAGCCTTTCGGGCACACTTTTGCCCAGTCTTTCTCGGCGGCAATTTCGTCAAATCTGGCGGAATGTCTCTCTGCGTCGCTTAAGAGTGCGACCGAATTCAAATGAGAGGCGACACAGTTCGCTCGGCGAACTTTGGCGAACTGCAGACGCGCTCGACTCACTAATCCTGCGGGCCGATTGGCGAACTCTTTTCGTTCGCCTCAGTGCAGTGGGCAAACATGCGGGCGCGCCATGTCCCTGATCGAATCTGTGTGCGTAACAGAGTCTCTCAGAGTGGTGAGCCTGAGCCACGAGGACACTTGGAGGCGAGACGAGCGAATTTGGACGAATTTGGGCGAACTTTCGAGTTTGATCGAATGCAATACAAACCAAGAATTAAGATTGGAGCTTTTGCAAAGATGGATCAGCGAAGAAAATAGAAAATGGAGAGTGGGACAACTTTTGCTTGGTGGTAATTGACATTGTGCGCCTATTTATCTATTGGTGCGGCTGGTCCGCCGGCGTTTGGGGCTCGCGCGGGCCAGCTCGGTGCTTTTATAGAGTTACTTCTTATTGCCTTTGGTCCAGCTTGGCTGCAGTGGTTGTGGCCTCTGAGTTGAGACAGTCTCTCTCTCTGTGCGTCGTCGTCCTCTTGGCAGACAAGACGTAATGCTGCCGTGGGGCGTCCTCGTTGAGCTGGCGGTGATAAAGCTGTGCTCTCGTGGGATCAGTTTGAGCTTGCGCTGGCCACGCCCCCGCCATTGTTGGGCCCAGTGGGTTCGCGCTGGGCTCTGGTTTGCGAGTTGGCCGCGTGGTGCGTGTGGAGATGGTGGCCGAGGTTGTTTAGGTTGTTTAGGTTGAGATTGTGGCTGTGTAGGTTGGCCAGCTCGTGGTGGTGGGGCATGAGCTGGGCGATGAGCTCGGGCATTGAGCTTGGGGGGCCATTGTTGGGCGCGCCTGGAGGTGTTGAGGCGGCGAGCGCGGCCGCCCAAATGCTCGGCTCGCAGCCCATGAAGCTGGCCATTGCGGCGGCCGCCGAGCTCGCCTGCTGCTGCTGCTGCTGCTGGGGCACAGTGGCCAGCAGACCGCCGGGGGCTGGCTGCTGCTCGGAGGGGGCGTGGCCGGGCGAGCTTGGCCGCGGCTGCTCCTGGACGGCCGCGTAGAAGCGGGGCAGCAGGGCGGCGGCGGCGGCCGCGGTGGCCGGACTGAGGCCGCCCGCGCCGTACAGGAAGGAGGCGGCCGCCTGGTGCATGGAGGCGGCGGCGGCGGCAGCGGCGGCTGAGCCTCCGCCCGCCGGCCCGCACTCCTCGGAGGGGGCGTGGCTGCCCGCCTCCTTCCAGCAGGCCTGAGGGTGGAGGGGTCCAGCGGCGCTATAGGTCTCGTGGTGGGGGCGGCGGTTGGGGTTTTGGGCTTCGTCGCCTGTCTGTATCACATCCATTGCACTGTCCAGCTGCTGCTGCGGGCGCTCGTCGGGCTGCAGCTTCACTGCTGCGGGCCGGCCCCCTTCGGCGTCGGCTGGCTGCTGCTCGTGGGGGGCGTGGCTGCGGCTTTGTGCGCGCGAGTGCGGGTCTGCGGCGGGCGCGCCCGGCGAGATGGGCGGGGACGCGGGCGAGTCCGAGCGTTCGCGGCTCGTGGGCCGCCGAGTGCGCTCCAGAGCGGGCGAACTAGCCCTCGAGGAGCCCGCCGACACAGAGGCGAACGCGCCCGACGAACTGGAGCTCCGCGACGAGCCGCAGGGGGACCGCGAGCGCGAACGGGACCGCGACACGCAGGGGGGCGTGGCTGAGGACCGCGGCCCGCAGTGTGCGCGTTGCTCGTTATTGCTTCGCTGGGGGCGCGGCTTGTCGCGCGGACTGTCCTCCTCGTCGGAGGCGCCCGTCAGCGCGTCTATGGAAAAGGCCAGCGGCTTGCTCTTGGAGCTGGGACTCTGGTTGCTTCCTGTTTCGCGATTCGGCCATCGGTTAATGTTAATTTTAGTTGGTTTTCCGTCAAATTTGGTCCGTTTTAGTCGATTTTGGTCCGTTTTCAGTTGGTTTTCGGTGGTTCAAGTCGCCGATTTCGGTTCCAGATGAGGTTCCGGCGAGATGGGCGGTTCAATTTGAGTTGGGGGCGCAATTTGGAGTGGAATGGACACAGTTAGTGGGTGCCGAGTCGATTGTTGCGGTCGACTGTGGGCGTTAAATGTGGCCAGTTGACGGGGAACAGGTTGAGCTGGGGGCACATTAACCTAATTGAATTAGCGGCCATTGTGTGCTGTTGGCTGAGTGGTGGCTGTGAGTTGGCCATTGTGCTTTGGAGACAATTTGTGGCAATGGTCCGCACACAGTTGCCGGACCATTGCCAGACCATTGAGACCAAAGAGACGCCGAATCAGAGGCCGTAATCAAATTTGCCCTCGCGGACAAGTGGCGCCCGCTGAGAGCTGCCCGCTGGCTCAGTGCAGAGGCCAAATGTCAAGTGGGTGGCCCGGCGGGTGGCGAGCGTAATTGGGGGCGGCTGGAAGTGAAAAGTGAAGGAGAGTGAAGAGTGAAGAGTGAGGCAAGGCAGCCCAAAGGAGTGTGGGGCGCGTCTGGCGAGTGTCAGCGGAGACTGTGTGCAATGAGTCGGAGCGAACGTGGCGCGCGCTTGACGCTTGATGCTTCGTGCGCGTCGTTTGTCGTGCGCTTCGTTCGTCGTGCGTCGTGCATGATGAGGCTGCCCTTCAGCAGCAGAGCCGCACACAGTATCTGCTGAGTGCGCGCCTCTGCAGTTCGTCTGCAGCGCGTCCGACTCTCTGCAGTGCGCGCTCTGTGCACTAAAAACAGGCCCACTTTTGGGCCCACTCAAATGGGCCCAAAAGGCTCGTTGCCGCCAAAAGCCATAAATCGGCGACACTGACGAGCGGATGGGCCGCACTCTCCAGGCCCTCGTCTCACTGCGCCCCATTAAGCTGCGCCGCCGAACCAATTAGGCTCAATTAGGTAACGAGCAGCCAGCCGGATGTGCTTGTGAGGCCTAGTGTGGCCTAGTGTGGCCTACTGTGCGCCCCCATCGAGCGGGCCATCAATTGGGGGCCGTAAAAGAGGCCCATTTGGAGGGGGGCAAGTGGGTGGTGGCAAGTGAGAGTGGAGGAAGTGGAGGAAGTTGAGCTATGCCCAATGCTTTGAGGGGGCCAAAAGTTGGCCTAAGGAGCGCCAGTTTGCCGCCCGCAGTCCAGCGCCGCTTGGGTCTGGCTGCTGAAGAGAGAGAGAAGTGTGTGCGTTTTCTTGGATTCTTTGCTTCGATTTGGGCGCTCGAAGAGGCCCCACAGACTGGCTCTGGCGGCTGAATAAAATGGCCCAATTTGGCAAGAAGTGCAGCCGACGGGCACACTTAAATCAAATTGGGAGACTCTGTTTCCGGCTGGAGAGGCCAGAGACGAGCGGCGGCAGATTGGGGCTGCTCATCGCGGTTCATTTCACTCGCCTGGCCGCACACACAGACAAACGGGCAAGGCAGAGACACTCAGTGGCGCAAGCAGACACACACTCGCAGGGCACAGAAGCAGAAGAAGGAGAAGCACGCACAAGACGAGTGGCGGAAATAAATAAAACAACACTCGCCCTTTGGGTGTCTTTTTGCGGCTCTTTGCGGCTCGAGTGCGTGTTTTGCTGGCAGAGACCAGCTCGGGGCCTTCTCTCTGAGGCTCTGTGGCTCCTCGGCGCTCCTTAGGCGCGGCCCCAAAGAGCTGCGGGCGAACTGGGCGCAAACAAACAGAGTCTAATGACATAATCCATGCATTTGTATGGCAGACAGTTGGCGGCCAGTCGTTCGGCAGCACACAGTCTTGCGCCGAGAGACAGTCTTCCGCCAACAGACAGTGGTCGGCCAGCGGCAGGCACGTGCGGGCGGCCCTAAGCAACCGCGCAATAGGCACACGAGCCGCTTGAGGCGCACGAGAAGCACACTCGAGAGCGTCGCCGATCGGCCCAATTGGGCGGCGCGCGTGCTCTTGGGCGGCGGCCGAGCTGCGGGCGCAGACTGTTGGCGGCCACCAAGCAGCGAACGGGCGCACGAAAAGGATAATGATGATCCAATTTGAGTGGCCCCTCGGCCCGCCCACTGCCTTCCGCCTTCCAGCCAGCCAGCCAGCCAGCCGAGAGATAAGGCGAAAAAAGCGGCCTTCTTTCCTCTTTTTGCCCCACTCTCAGAGCGCCGCGCCCAAGCTCCCCTCCAATAAGGCCCAACTGGCTCCTATAAGCGTTATAGGGCCCTCCGCTGGGCGGTGGGCCGCACACAGTCTGCGGGCGCTGGCGGGTGGGCGTGGCGGCCCGCGTGTCCCGCGCGTCAGCTGGCGGGCGCGGCGAGCGAGTGGGGGCGCGCTTGTGGGACTGTGTTCGGGGCGGCGCAGCTCAGGAGGGCGCTCTCACGCCCACACACACGGCCGAAGAGTGGGCCGAGTGTTTGTTTTGGCGCCGGTTGGGCGGCGGCTAATTGGGCGAGCGGGCGGGCGTGTTGCGGTCTGCGGGCTGCGAATAGTGCAGAGTGTGAGTGGCAAACTGTGAAGAGTGCAGTGCGAGCGGCGAACTGTGAGTGGCGAACTTTCAAGTGGGACGCGCCTCTGTGTGTGCGCGCGGAGGACTGTGTGCGGCGCGCCCACACGATAGAGCACGGCCGGCGGCTGATCGTGCGCGCGATTGCGGCCCTCTCAGTGCAGCAAGTCCCGCGAACGAGCAGAGCCAGAGCTGCGGAGGTGAAGCAGCGGGCCGCAGACGGTCGGCGGCGCCAAGGTGGTGGGTCGGCGGAGGTTCAGTAATGGACGCTCGTCCAATACGAGCAGAGCGCCAGACGGGGGCTACTGGGCGGCAGCGCGGGACTGGCGCCAGGCACTCGCGGGCGCCCATTGATTGATGTTGGGGCCGCCGCGGAGAAGGTGCGGCCCAGACGGCATTCTCGGCCGAGCAACAGGCGGCCGGCGCCACTGGGACGCCTGGTGGACACGCACTGGACGGGCCGACTTTTGGGGCGACGATTTGCTTGTTATTGTTTTTTCGCCCTCCACCCTCAGGCCCCGAGCTTCGAGCTGAGGCTTCGAGGCTCACTTCTCACTTCTCGCCCGTCTGGTGCGGGCCTCCAAGTGCCTCCAAGCGCCGGCCCCAAGCAATGGAGGGCGCATGCCGGAGGCGCGCGAGCCCCTTTTTTGTCCACCGGCGGCGCCAGCCAGTCGACGTGCCGGTGCGGCCGAGCGGCGCTTGTTTGCCGGGCTTTTCACTGGCCGAGAATGGCTGAGGTGCGTTGAGGTGGATTTTTCGGGATTTGGCGGCCGCGCGCAGAGGGGCGGCGGGCGAACGCGCTGGTTCGCTGTGCTTTCGTATGAGTAAGTAGCGCGCGGGCAGTCCCGCAGCAGTACGAAGTGCGGGCCGGCGAACCCGAAGCGCGTGCATCACACGAAAATGCCGCAGACTGTGTGCGGCTGGTTGGCGGCGCGCTCGCACACTGCCGAAGGTGGCCAGTTGGGCGACGTGTGAGCGAAGAGCGGCGGCCACTTGGCCTCCACTTGGCCAACTGTTGCCACTTTGCTCGCGGACACTTCGCGGCCAATGGAAGGCGCCTGCCTATCGGTGTCAGTATCACGCTCGGGCGCGACACAGACGCCCACTGGGCCGCAGACGCGCACAGACAGCCCGCCGGCGCCGCACACCGACGCGCCTCAGGTGTCGCTGGGGCGGCGCGCATTCCTCGCATTGCTGGCCGACTTAGCGCCGCCTGGGCCGCCGTGGCTAATCCCCGCCCGCAGCCAAGCACCAAGCCTCAGGCGCCGCCCGCCCAGCTTATAGAGTGCCGGAAGTGGGCGCCTATAAGCATTTGTTGCGGCCGGCGAGTGGGCGCCCGCAGGTTGCAGTGGGACGCTTGGGGAGCGCCGGCGAGTGTCTGGCGCCAACTTTGCTTGACGAGCAGGTGGGCCTGTTGCGCGCGAACAATGCGCTTCGAATGTAAAACTGCGCACAGTTGTCCGCAGTCGCCCTCTGCTGCTCCTCCTGAGCCGCCTCCTCACAGTTGGCCGCGAGAAAGCTGCCCGGCGGAAGCTCGTCCGCCGAGCGCCGATGAGTTATTGCCGCCCGCCAGCAACAGTCTCCAGCAACAGTCTGCGGCGCCGCAACTCGGCCACAATGGCGCCGCAATGCAGACTGTTGGCGGCCGCTAACGAGCCGCAGACAGTCGCCAGCAGCGGGCGGCCACTCGCCGCTCGCCCAACACTCACGACCGTCGCTCAATGGCCGCTCCTTAGGGCTGCTTGTTCGCCTCTTGGCGTTCCACCTTCCAGCTCTCCTCAACGCTCCTCAGCCGCCCAACTTTGGCCGCTGAGGAGCTGCTCCTCGTCCACTGCTGCTCCTCGTCGGCCGCTGATTAATGAAAATGTAACAATTAATTAGACGGCGCTGAGCTGCGTCCGAGCTGCGCCGACTCAAGACTGGCCTGAACAAGAGCACGACGCCAATCAGCCCGGCCGGCCAGCTGACGTGCCGCTCCAGCTGAGCGGCGGCCAGTTGGCGGCGGGGCGTCTTGGCGGCGGCGGCCGAGCGCCACCGTTGCGGCGCCCACTCGGTCGTGACGCGACGGCCAATTGATTGGGCGCTCGTGCGCCGCCGAGACCTGTTTGGCGAGCCCAGGGGGTGCGCGCGGCAGAGTGGGGGCGGCAGCTCTTAGGTTGCGGGCCGCGGACTGTCTGCGGCCGAACTTGCGCAGTCACAGCGCAGAGCTGCGGGAATTCGCCCGAAGGGGCACAGTGCGCAGAGTGCCGCCCCCAATTCGGTCGCACACTGCTGCCTCTGTGCTGGATTCTGTGCGCGGCTTAGGGCGCCCACTGATTTGAGTGCCCACAAATCAGCCATCGACTGGCGGGGATTTTGGCCCGCTGCTTATCACTGTGCCTTCTGTGTGCGCTTTCTAAGGCTTTGTAATACAGAGTCTGTATGCACTGAGCTTGTGAGCACTGGTTCTGAGCCTTCGTTTAAACTTCAGGCTTAGGCCAGCGAATTAGGTTTGCTGGGCGCAACTGCATGGGGACAGATTTTATAATAAATTTCATAACAAAAGCTTAAGTGAACGCAAAAGAGTGGCAGAAGAAATGCTCGTCTTCCACAGACTGTAATAATGGGCGGCGAATTTGGTAAATATGGCGCAAACGAGCAGCGAACAAACGGCAGCGAATGATGCCCCAGAGAGCCAAAGGTTAGCAGAGAGGCGCCAGTTGAGTGCGGCCGAGCAGTTGGGGGAAATAAATCAAAACATGCGGGCCGCGTGGTCGAATCAGTGAAGTGCGACGAGCGGCAACAGTGAGCGAACTTTTAGACTGTATTGCGCACTGTGTATTACTCACTGTGTGTAATACACAGTGCACAACGAACATTTTACACAACGAACAACGAACAATGGCAAAAACAATAACACCCAATGGCGTCCTGCCGCAGGACCGAATTGCGGGCAGCCAATCACGAGCAGCAGGCAGTTGCACTGCGCGAGACAACTGCCCGCACTTCTCCATTGCTAGTCTGCAGGCTCAAGAGAGCCCAATGCAAAGGCTTGGCCAATGCTGAAAAAGGGCAAGTCACTCGCATTTGCCCACTTTTAACTAGTGTGTGACTTCGAGTGGCTCAAGTGGGCCACTCGAAGCCAAACGGCTGCCTTGAGGCCGCTGTCAAAGGGCAAACGCGCGCTCCACTCGAGCGACCTAATCACTGTGGCCCCACGGAGGCAGCACTGAGGGCGCCCACTTCTGACCACTTCTGACCACTTCTGACCACCTCTGACCACCTCTAACAATCTCTGACCGCCGCTGACCACTTCTGACAGCTCACTTCTGGTCACTTCTGGTCACTTCTGGCCACTTCTAACCACTTTTCTGTCCACTTTGGCGCACGCGACATGCGCCGGACGAGTGTCCAGCCTGGCCGACCATTAGGGCAAATGTGGGCCAGTTTGGATGCGGGAAATTGGGCGAAGTGAATGAATTCAATTCAATTCAATTCAATGCAATACAATGATGATTCAACGAAAAGAGTTCACTCGAAACTTACCGTTTTGCGACGACTGGCTCTGATTGGCGGCGCCATTCTGCTTGCTTGGAGCTGGCTGGCTCTTGTCTGGCGAAGTGGTGGCTCTGCTTTGGGTTGCGTGCAACTGTGTGCACACTGAGCTCGAGTTTGAGTTCTGCTTTGAGTTCTGGTTCGAGTTTGGCTTCTGGTTGTGACTTGTGGCAGTTGAGGCCGCGAGCTGGCCACTTTCGGCCGCCTGCTGGCTCGCCGCAGCCGCCGCCAAGTGCTGCTGCAACTGGCGCGCCTGCAGCACCGAACTGTAGGCCGCCTCAAATGGACTTCCAGCGAACTGCAGCCCGCCCGTCTGGCCACTTCCGGCCGGGTAGTAGCCGCCCGCGCCGAAGAGTGTCTGCGTTGTCTGGGCCTGCTGCGACAGGTGTCTTCCGGTGGGGCGCGCCGGCGAGCTTGGGGCTTGCTGCGAGGGGGGCGTGGCGCCGCTTGGCAGCGGGTTCATGGCTGTGGCGGCGGCTGCTGCTGCTGCTGCTGCGGCTGCGGCGAGCGCGGCCGAGTGGTGGTGGCCGGCGGCGAGGGCGGCGTGGTGCTGTTGCATGATTGCCTGGAGGGCCTGCTGCTGCTGCTGCTCCAGAGAGGCGCCGCCGCCAGCCGCCTGCTGGAGCTGGGGCCCGAACGGGTTGGGGGGCGGGGCTGCGGGCTGGAGGCCGCCCAGTGTGTGGCCAGGCAGCTGGAGGGTTGGGTGACCAGTGTGTTGGGGCGGCCCTTGGGGTGCCGACCCATTGTGACCACTCGCGAGCAGGTGGTGCGCGTGGTGCGCCCCCAGCAACACGGGCGGGCCGTCGCCAGTGAGGTGGGCGTGGCCGTGCGGGAGCGCGTGGTGGGCGTGGTGCTGCGCGTGCACGTGCGAATTTGAATGGGAAAAGGAATGCGTGTGCGAATGTGAATGCGAATGTGAGTGTGCGTGCGAGTGGGCGTGGTGCGCGTGCGGGTGGGCGTGGTGCGGGTGGTGCGGGTGCGAGTGGGGCAAGAGGGACGAGGTGGGCGAGGTGGAGCTTGGGGAGCAGATGGTGATCTGGCGTTTCTCGCGCTTGCCAGCCCCAGTGTCTCGGAAACCCTTGGCGAATGGGTTGTTGTCGATCTTGAGCTTGGTGACGCGTTCATTCTGGTAGGCAGTGACCGCAATGAATTCGGTCTCCTTGAACACGTAGGTTCTGAAGGTTCGCCGAGTGAGATTTTCATCTATTTTGTCAGCGCGAACCAGGTGAAAGCGGGGCTGATACTTGTGCATCGAGTTGAGCACTGTGAATCGTTTGTCGTTGATGTTGTTGGTTAGCTTGAGCTTGTGGAAGGAGACCAACTTTTGCATCCACTGCTCGCCAGTCATCGGCGAGTCTGGATGGATGTACATCTTCTTCTGCATCTCTGGATCCGCCTTGCCGGCCATCATCCAGCGCGAGTTGTGGAACTTGTAGCGACAATCGTCGGCGGCCACAATGTCCATCAGCATGATGTACTTGGCCTTCTTGTCCAGGCCAGTGAGGCGCACCTTAAATGGGGGAAACATCCTTCGGCCCGCCTTTGTGATCACCATCTCGGTTCCAATTCCATGAAACCTCGTCCACAACTCCTTCTGGTCCAGAATCACGCGCGGATCGTCCACCACTCCGTCGTCCTCAATTGGCTCCACACTCGTCCCGTTCGGCTGGCTCGTGTGGCTCGCCTGCTGCTGGTGCCCCAATTGCTGCTGCGTGTGACCTAAACTCTGGTGCTGATGTCCTCCCAAAGCACCCGCCACGCCCACTCCCGCAGTTCCGCCCGCAGTTGCGAGGCCCGCAAGTCGGGGGAACATTCTGAGTGCTGGGCTGCTTCTTGTTTGGATTTAATTCAATTCCAGAAGATGCTTATCGAGGCTGGTCTCTAGTTGCTCGCGGGCCTCTTGCTGCGCTGGCGAGGCGGAAAAGTGCTCCAACTTGCGGCCTATTGCGCTGGCTTGCCGCTCACAGTTGCTGGTCGTGTTCTGCAGTGGTTTCTCAATCGCAATTGCAACTGCAATGCGCTCAAGATTCTCAAGTTCGAGTTTCTGCCTCTTTTGCTGCTCTTTTTGCTGCTTTGCTGCTCTTTTTGATACTCTTCTCGAGCGAGTTTGTTCCTTTTTGGCTCCTTTCTTGCGGCTTGCCACTTGAGACAGTGTAAGACAGTCTAAAACAGTGCAAAACAGTGCAAAACAGTGCAAAACAGTGCAAAACAGTCTGCAACAGTCTGAAATATTTTGACGAATTTCTCAAGAGCCAACAATTTCTGAAACCGGCTCACTTCTGCTAGTCCTAAGCCTCCTAAGCTCAAACACCCTAAGCTCAAAAGTCTCGCTGAACTAAGCTCGACCGGCGAATCAAATGGCTCGTGCGGCTCAATTCTGATTTGGAGTTGAGGGCGTCTCTTGGGCCTCGACTGCTCGCTTGGCGCTGCTCTTTTGGGGCAAATTATGCGCCTTCTTATGCGAAATTTGGCAGTGGAGCAGAGTTGTTGCTCAAGATTTGCTCACTTTTCATTCGCTCCAGCCAAAAGTCCTACTCTCTAGTGTGATCCTACTCTCTAGAGCCACTCTCCAGCGCTCCTAGTCTCTAGTTTTTCTCTCCAGTGCTGCTCTCTAGTTTGAAGGTGCCGCAGACACTCTCTCGACGTTCGACGCTCAACGTTCGACGTTCGACAACGCGCAAACACAAACTAACAAACGAACCAAGAGACACAAACAAATGGAAACACACACACTCTTTTGGGAGTTTGCGCCTCTGCTTAATTGGGCGACTTGTGGCGCTGAATGAGCTTTGGCGAGAAAGAAGAAGAAGTGCCAAGTGGGCTGCTCTGTATTGCTTCTTGCGTTCTCTAAGCTTTTGCTTTTTGCGGCAAAAGGCAGCCCAAGAGAGAAACTGAACTGGCTGCTGTGAGCGCCTCTTCTGCTTCTTCTTCTTATTGCTTGGGGCTGGCGCCTCTTCTTGAGCCTGTTTGCTGAGCAGAGAGTGTGTGTGGGGCGCGCGCGCGAGAAACCAAAGTGCAAAACTAACAACTTTGTGGACTGTTCGCGCTCGAGTTTGGCACCAGAGCAGCGCAGTGTTATTGCTCCTTAGAGTGCGAGTGTGTTTTATTTTATCTTTTCTTCTTCTTTATTCTTCGCTTCGAGTGCGCCTTTGCGCTTCTCACAAGCTTCCAGTTGGCGTTGCGCGCGCACCTCAGCTACACGTTCGCGCGTCACTGGCGAGATGGTGAAAAAATTCAACGAACATTCAACGCTCGTGCCTAGTCTCTGTCTCTGGCGCTCACTTCTGGCGCTTAGTTCCAGTGCAGCTTCCAAAGAGCTGCCTCTTGCAGTGTGTGGCTTCCAGTGTGGCGCCCTTTGCGGCTTGGCTTGCGCGCCGCAGACTGTCTCCGTGTGGCTGCGCGGCGCCTGCACACTAAGGCGTATAGAGTGCGTGTTGGCGCAAACTCACTTTACAAATCAAACACATTGCGCACAGTGCACACACTTGCGGCCAGTCGCCAGCAGTGAGCTGTGAGCTGTGAGCTGCGAGCTGTGAGCGCACACACTCTCGCCAGTTCGGGCCAGTCGCCCGGCAGAAAAGCTGCGCACACTTGCCAGCTGCAGACAGTTGCGCGCGCCAGTCCTCCAAGTTTGGGCCGCGCGGCTGGCCAGTCGTGCGCCCTGGAGGGACTGTGTGAAGTGAGTGTTCGCACTCGATTTTCACACAATGCGCGTTAAAATTAACAGCAACTGCGCGCGAGCTGAAGCCCACCAGCCGCACCCAAGCGCCACACCAGCTCCCGCCAGCTCCCTAAGGCCAACACGCTAGGCGAGAACATTCCCCAAACTGGAGCTGCCGCAGCGGCGAGTTCGCTCGCGCGCATGCGCACTTTGCTCCGCACACATCACACTTCCAGGCCCGCAGCCCCGCCCCCTCGCTTGCGGGCTGGGCGCGCCCCCCTTTTTCATTATTTTTACACTCTGCCGCCCACGCCGCAACCACCAAACCTCAGCCTGGGCGCTCGACGTCCTCGGGCCGCCCAGGAGACGACCCCTCCGCAATGGTCCCCTCGAAGCTGACCAGATTTCGGAACTCGATGGAGGCGGGCCTCTGGGGCTTGCCCACGGAGCTGGCGCGCCGCCGGCCCGTCGGCGCACTGCGTCTCTCGCCTGGGAGCTGGGCCGCCAACTGGGACCTCTTGGGGGCCTGGTTCGCTTCCGCTTCCGTTTCCGGCTCGGTGTCGGGCTCGCCGAGCTGGAGCTGGTCCTCGGCGGGCGCGAATGGTCCCGAGCTAAGGTCTAGCCAGTTGGCCAGTTGGAGGGCGGCCATTGCGCCCAATGTGAGGGCGACCAATGCAGCGAGCAGGTCGAGCAAGCCGAACGAGTGGCCAGCGGCGAGCTGGCTGCTCTGCAGCAGCTCGGCCTCCCGCTCGGCGGCCTTGCCCTCGGCGCGCATAAGCTCGCCCACAAGGCCTGGACGAGGGTCGAAGTGCCACACGCGCAGCTTGGCGTTGGGCCCAGAGGCTTGCGAGGCGTCCTTGATGAGCTGGAACTGTTCGTTTTGCAGCAACTGCTTCAGGGACACAGTGTTCAGGTGGCACATGAGGAAACCCTTGTCCTGGTACGTGTACATGGCCACGTCGAAGGAGCGACAGGCGGGCCACAGGAAGTGGGTCTGGAGGAAGCAGGCGGCCGCGCACTGTGCGTAGTTGGCCTGCAGGTCGAGCTGCGTGTTGCCCAGCCGCTCGACGAAACGCTCCATCGTCTCCAGCGCCTCCTGGTCCACGGGGGCGCCTGCCACGTGGGCTGCTCTTAGGCGCGCGTAAGCTCTGCTCTCCTGGTCAGTCTTGGGCGAGCCGGCCAGCTGGACGCCGTAGTGGCGCTCGAACAGGTGCGCGAACTCGAAGGGGCGCCACTCGAGCTCCAGACCCGCCGGCTGGGCCCCCAAATCGGCCTCGCCTAGTGTGCTGATCTCCCGCAGGGGAGTGGCACTTCCGCCCGCCAGCAGACACACGTCCGAGCTTAGGTGAGCCTCGTCCTTGTCTGGCGAGCTTGGAGCAAGTGGGTCTAGCGAGCTCGAGGCCGCCAAATCGAGCTGCTTGGCCAGCAGAGACTGGCTGTGGGCGTCGAGGCGGCCCAAGTGGCCCGCGTCCAAGTAGAAGAAGCCCCGGCACACTGAGGCCAGGCTCTGGCGCGCCAGCGCCACCTGGCGGCCGCGCGCCTCACTTTGGGCGAGCGGGTGCGCCGCTTCGGGAGGGCCCGCAGGCGCCGCCTGGGAGGCGCGCAGTGCACTAAGTGTGCGCTCGAAGCAGTGGCGCGCGCACTGCTCGCGGTGGGCCACGCGCACGGCGCTCAGCTCGCGCAGGTTGCTGCGCGCCCGCTCGCCAGCCCCAAACAGTTGCAGGTGGTTCTTGCGGTGCAGCTCGCAGTTTGCCTGCCGCCTCAGCACCACTCTTGACTGAGACTGAGCGCCTCCCTCAGTCTTCAGCTCCACCAGCTTGTCTGAACTAGCCGAACCATTTGCGGCCCTGTAATATTTGTTTCTATCTCCATCTGAAGCCACCAGCGCGGCCAGCTGGCGCTGCACCCCCGCCGAGCTGAGGTCCCACTCGGAGAGCACGCACTCAGTGTGGGCGCCTCGCACGCAAAAGGAGAAGGCGCCACACTGCAGCTCCCGCAGACACCCCGTCCGACACTGCTCCACACTCATGGGCGCCGTAAACCCGCGCCCCGCCCCCCCGCCCGCCACCCACTGGTCAGGCTCGACGCGCTGCTCGCGCAACACTCTGTTCGGCTGCCCACCACCCAGACCGGCCACCTCTGGTGCTTGCAGGTCCACCGGAAGTGCCAGGCCCACGAATCGGTCGCCTGTGAGAAGTGGCGCCTTCTCGCCAGGACTCACTCGCTGGGCGCGCGCCGACTCGTCGCCCTCGGCGAGCTCCGCCGAGCGCACCATGAAGTCCACCCGCTCGTCGCTGAAGAAGGGCAGCCCCTCCTTGGTGCGCGCCGTCCGCCGGAAGTGCAGCGAGAACCTGCCCTCCGCGCGCACACTCTGCACGCTGGCCGCCCACCCGCCGGAAGCTAAGCCGCCGGAAGCTGGCCAACCGGAAGCTGGTCCCCCGCCGCCGCCAGAGACTGGCTCGCCGCCGGAGGCTCGCCGGTCGAGCTCGAAGATGGGCATGAGCTCGGGGTCGCGCGGCTCCTGCTCCTCGTTGGGCGCGCTCTTTTGGGTCAGCCGGAAGAGACTCCGCGACGAGTTGTTAGCTGCCCCAGCAACTTCCGCTTCCGGCCGCAGGTCCAGGTAGCAGAGTTGGCGGTCGAAGTGGTAGCCGAAGTGGACGAGTGGCTGGCGCGAGTGCGCGGCCAGCTGGAAGCAGGACTGCACTGAGGCTTGGGCGCGCAACGGACCACCCAGGTCGGGACGCTTGAAGCTCGCCGAGGGCTCCACACTGCCCCAGCCGAGCAGCAGCGGCTCGGCAACTCGACCGCCCAACTCGACGAGGCTGAAGGCCACCGGAAGCAGCAGCGAGCACCGCTGGCTGCCCAAAGGTCTGCTGTGCAAGCTGGTCTCTAGGTGGGCCACCATGCTGGCGGGCAGTGCGTGGTGCGTCTGCAGAGTGTCCAGGATGGCGATGTGGCGTCTCGGCTCGGAGCGCAGCCACTCGAGCTTGTCCTCGTCCGCCTCGCCGGCCAGCAGCAGCTCCAGGCGGCCAAAGTGGTCGCCGACTGTCTGTCTTCCGGCGCCGCCAGCCACCGAGGCGCTGCACTCGTCGGCCAGCGAGAACAGCTCGTCGGCTCGCTTGCCGTCGGCCGACTCGACGCGCAGCTGCCAGTCGAAGTCGAACAGCTTGACCAGCACCCGTTCGAGTTGACTGCGTGGGGGGTCGCGCGACAGCACCAGCATCTCGAGCAACATGGGCCGCTCCATGTCCTCGCTGACGTACACCACAGTCTTCAGGAGTTTCCTCTGCCGCTCGTACGAACCCAGCCAGCTGTACGAGCCGTCGTACTGCCCGTCTGAAGCCTTGCGACTATACAGTAGCGGCGTGTCGTACCAGAGGGGCAGCCGCGTGTCGAAGGCTTCGTACACGCGCACCTGCTGGCCTCTGATGAGCGCGCGCCCAGTGTACAGAAACTTCTCCTCGCCCAGCAACAGGCTTCCAATGCCCAGCCTGCTCTCGCCCGCCGGCCCAATGGGCAGCGCCTTGCTCACTGTGCACGAGACCATGTTATTCTTGTAATTATTATTATTGTTATCATCTTTATCGTCGGCATCCTCCCACTCGGGCCCAGATTTTCCCCCTCGCCTCTCATCGACGTCCAATATTCGACTTATTAGCCGGTCGCTTTCGGGATCAACAAGTCGCCTGATCACGTGATACAACTTGTCCAGCTGGTAATTGGCCAACATGGTACTGCGGCGTTTCTTGTTCGTCTTATCCACCCGCAAACTCTTCAACTGAGACTCGTAGGCCACAAACAAATGGTAAGGCTCGCTGAATTTGCTCTTGATAACGCTGGCCTCAAAGGAGACTCGAAATTGTTTCGTGCTTGGCTCAACGGAGCGCAAGGGAAACTCCACAGGCAGTCTACCTTGAGGGCCGTTCATTGAGTCTTTTGCCGCCGAGCACGAGGCCCAATTGGGCAAATTGAACTCCTCCAACACTATGTCATCGACGTTGAACTCAGAGTTCACATACTTCATACTCTGCTCCATTCCACGTCCGCCCCTAGTGTCTAGGTCGATTTTAACCTGGTTGAACGTGTAAGTGACAGTGATGGGCGTCTGTTCCTTGAATTGTTTGATGTTCACTTGAAGAGGTATCACCACTGAGGAACCACTTAGAGATGCACCTTTGAGCATCATGCTATCATAGAACACGGTCACCCTTTTCTCTGGCTTGTCGTAGGAGAAACTGTAGGCTGTTGTGAGCTTGCCACCAATCAGCACCCTTTGATATTGCTCGTCTATTTGCATCAAGTCACGATTCTGGTCCACAAGGAACAACACCCTCGCCGTGCCTAATATGTGAACAGCGTTCTTAACTCTGTCAACCATGTTCATGGTGAACAACTTGTCCATAACTCTCATACTTGACATGGAACACTTTTCCCCAACTGGAGCCGCCTCATCAACCAGGTACACCTGCTCTTTGGTGGTGGGCACCAGGTTGCTGTCCCTCGTCATTGTGTAAAAGGTTCCCTCGTCAGGCAAACTGATGCTGTCCGGATAGACAATCTGCCAGCGAGGAACATGTAGGCTTGATCGGTGCGAGCGCTTGTTGAGCCTGTATCTAATCCTAGAGGCGCCCAAGGATCCAGAGTAACTCTCCTCCAGAAGATAGGACACCTTCTCTGTCGACCTGAACTGCAGGTTCATTAGCGCGATTAGGCTGAACGATTGTCGCGCCTCCAGGCCCATTGGAGGTGGACCTATGGCGGCTTGGGCTCGACAGACATGGATGAGGAATGGCAGTGTCAGGGAGAATACTAATGCATGGATCAAACTCTTCATCTTTGGCTCGAATTGAACTTGAATCTCAAGTTGAACTAATTGACTTCATGATAGGCTGAATAATGCAAATTGATTGGCCTTTGAGAGCAGGATGGAAATACACTTGAAAGTGTCGTTTTGTCGGAACTGAAACTCACTCTCAACTCTGCAACAAGTCCAAATCCATCGAAAGCTCGGCGGGTGGCCGTTACCCCGAACGATTGGAAGCATCGATGACACCTTTAATTCCTGCAGATCGAGGGCCAGTGATTTATTGATTAGATAACAACTTGTAACAAACAAAAATAACAACAAATATTTCAACGTATCGGGTGGATATGGGATCTGAATCTGATGATATGAACATTATAGCGAATAGGTCTATGGAGTTTTGCTCATTTGATATGATGGTGATTTGATTGTGACGGCAAACTGTCATTTCCAACATTCGACCTACATTAGCACAGCCCTTCCATTGCCGCTTGATCTAATGCCGTCCAAGCTGGTGTGCTTTTTGATCGTTGCACCTTGTGATTTCCTATCCATTGCGGAGGAGAACCAATCGTAGAATCCTTTGTTAATCTTAGACATTGCCTCCAGCTCTTTGGCCATACTGTTGGTCAAGATCTTTTGCCCATCGGTGAGGCCATTCCTTAGAGCCAATGTACGCAAATGGAAGTAATACTTGGCGTAAACGGAGGAGGGAACATTCATATTGAATTGAATGTATTCCAGGAATTGTCTCTCTAGCTCATTAATATCGTCGACTGAAATTTCCTCCAATATTTGAGCATAGTCCACGTTCCACACTGCCTGGTCTTCCCACACCTTCGAGGACAATAGGATTGCACCTAGGAACATTCTTCGCCAGCTCTTTGGTGTAAGATCAATCTCGGCATAGGTCATTAATCGTTCCAGATATACCAACGTAGTGATTGCGTATTCTGAGGTTAGCTGGGCAGATTTGAATAATGTCCTCACAAAGTGGTAAATAGTCTCCTGATCTGGCTCATCGCTTGGATCATAATCGTTATTGCCGGAAAAGGTTTGTTTGCTTTCCAAATCTGAGTTTGTTTTCTGACCGCTAGACTTTCTCACATCGAATACGGGTGATCTATCATTGTTTCGGCCTTCCAGAGGCTTCTCACTGTCGGCAGTTGTGACTGGCTCATTTGACAAACTGGGCATTCTGAGTGGGTGCACCGATTCATCAAATATGTCGACAGCCTCATCGGATGTCCTGTTTTGAATATGATAGTGAATCGCCAATGAAACACATTTGATGGTTAGGTCTAGATTGGGCTGACTTATTGTCGACTCATCAATGAATATAGTTGAGCATGATGAAGCTTTAAGGCGGTCCTCATCATCATCTCTAACACGAAACCTTCTCTTCGAAAATGTCAGCGATTTTAGCATATCCAAATCCTCCTCATCTTCTTTGCTGCATTGATTGATCGACAGTGATGTGTTACGATCGAATTTACCAGAGAAATCAATTGGACTTGTAACTGAGTTATCACCTGTTGACTGACGGTCTTCGCTAGTAACATTATAGACAGTTGAATTTGGGACGCTCAAACCACTGATCTGGTCATTAATGCGATCAACAATTCGCTGTTGCTGTTTTTGCAGGCCATTACTTGTTGATGTCGTCGAACTAGCATCAAATTGAGTGAGATTTGTTGAAGCGCTAGAGTTGTAGCCCTGGTCTTGGCTACTAGTTAGTGGAGTGTTTGTCAACGTTTGCCTCCTGGTGAATGAGGAGGATAGATTTGAATTATAACTGTCATTATAATTAGAGGCCGAGGAAGAAGCAGATAATTTGCAGTGTTGATTTTTGGCACTTGTCCTCCTAGTCGCGAAGATGGGCCTATCAAGAGGATTTGATGACGGGTCTGTCTCGGTGTCATCGGGTTCTCTTTCGCTAATGTGTTGTAGAATGTTCTGAATAGAGGCTTGCGGGGATTTTGATATCTCTCCAGAGGGACCATCGCCACCAGCACGAACACCTACTCCTCTCATCAATCTTTCTGAAAGCTTTCGTCTCGAATTTGTATCGAAATCGTCCGACGATGCGTATTGAGCATTGGCTCCGCTCCTGTTTCTAGGACAATCAGTATCGTGCCTCGGCGACCTAGACCGACAACATGATATCGGAACATTGCCCATTTTGTCTTATCTTTTGTCCAAGGGAATGTATCAACAATCACCTGAGTATATAATGTATGTTAGATATCGATTTGTAAGCCTACTGGCTTAGAGTTTTGCCCAAAAGGGACGCTGAGTATCACTACAGTTCTGGCTTATTTGTAGACATTGAGTGTTTATGCCACAATATGGAGTTGATTCGGGAAATATAATAGGGAAAACAGAGGTGAGTTTGTACTTTTTAGTTTAGTTTTCTTGTTGCTCCACAATTGGTCCTCATTCCTTGATTAAGTTAGATATTTCGGCTGCTTGGATTAAATTCGTTAGAGGAAATCACGGATTATTTGTTCATTACAACGGTATATTACACTTAGATTCGAGCAATGTTGACATCAGGATAGGGGCTAAATTGAAGTGAGAATACATGAGTGTTACGGTAATAGAGCATTATTCAGTGAACACAATGGATTTGCAGTGGGAGATTAATGCGATTGCGTGAATATGATGTGAACTCTGATCCATAGCCAGGAGAAGATCATGGTTCTTCCTCCTTCAAAATCTTCACTCCTACATCTGAATAACTATCCTACGATGCTTATCAAATGCGAGAACCTGAGGCGCGCGAACACACACTTGTTGCCCTGTGTAAAGTTTTGGCAAAAAGTATCAGCGCCTCTGTAGCATCTCCAGCTTATTGTAACAGGCTTCAGGCTCGCTCGGTGTGATCTGGTGATCCGATCAACTGGGCGCGATAGCGTCTTGCCAAATGGCGACAATCCAAGTGTTGCCTCCTGCTCGCAGCAAACCCTACGCGAGACAGTTAGGTGCACGAGCCAAGGCGCGGGATTCTCCACCCGACACCACTGCCTTTCGGGCGATCGGGCTTAGACTTGAGCCGAGGTTTGAGGCTTTAAGCAGCGCACATGCCTATCTCTATCAAACAATTTGCGGGCTGGCTGTCCCGATGATCCGCCGATCCAAAACGTCGAGATGCTTTGCCTGATATCGGTGGGAATGGAGGCTTTTCGAGCTGCATTAGACAGTGTCTTCGTGCATAAGATTGTATTTTCGTAGAACCAACACGGCAATGGAAACTTGTAAAAAAGTTTGGGACCAACTTTCGAATTTCGTGGGAATTTGAATAAGCGCGCCAAGCCACAACACGCTTGCGCTCGCCTTTCATCCGGAGACCAAAGCATACAAGTTTAACTTGGACAGCGCTGGTCGGAGTCCCGTGCGAAAAGCATGCATGTTGCTGGATGCTTTGGCTAGGGAAAGAGCACAGCTACGCAGCAATATCCATGAGTGATATTTATCATCATCTAGACAATATTGTTGTTTGATGAAATTCTTCCTCGCTATTAAATCAAAATTAACCCTTATTGATATCTAGACATAGACGTATTTTGAGAGTAACATAACACACATAGCAGCCCCACAATGGCCGCAACAAAGAAGAAGAGCAAATTGCCCGTTCAGAAACAGGCCCAACAGAAGAAGAAGAAGGTCAATATTAGGTACCAAATTGATTGCAGTAGGCCAGTTGAGGATGGCATCATGCAAGCCGATGACTTCGAGACATACCTGAAGTCCAGGATAAAGGTTAACGGCCGAACGAGCGCCACAGGTCAGCCGAGACATCTGAAATTTGAGCGTCAACGGTATAAGCTGATTGTCCAGAGCGAGATCCCAATTGCCAAGCGATACCTGAAGTACCTTACAAAGAAGTACCTGAAGAAGAACAATCTGAGGGACTGGCTCCGTGTTGTATCCTCATCAAAAGACACCTACGAGCTCAGATACTACCAGATCAACAACGACGACGAGGACGAAGAAGAGGACGCCGAGTAAGAAGAGGCGTTGCATAAGTTATAAAATTTTCCCAACATGGTACAGCTGAGATGGACCATTAGAGACACACACACTGTGGAGATGCCTTGCAGACTTAATTCTTTCCCTAATGTTTCCTTCGTTCTTCGTTTTCGTTCCAACTGTTGTGTTTCTGTGCTAAAAATCGAGCAGACGCTCTCGCTTCTTGATGATTACCTCTCCCAAGAGGTGGTTCCAATTTCGCCGCCCTCCTCTTGGGGCTGGCAGGCTCTGCTTGAGGCAAGAGTGGAAGGGGCCGAGTTTGTTTCGACAAAGAAGGCGAGCCCCAAGAACGTTGACGTAACAGCCCCCCTTGGCCCAAAGCACAGGCCTGGGGCGTCGAGGGAGTGTGTGCGTGAAGGGCGGCGGACAAACAACTAGTGGTTGTGTGTGCCTTAGTGCTGGAGGGGCCTACTATTCAGCACGCGCAACCATTGCCCTGCTCGTGCGACTCCTCGAAGCAACAAATTCTTTTTTCCGCCGTGTGGCTCCCCCAGCGAGACACAAAGGGAGACGAGCTGGATCAGTTGAGCGGAGTGCGTGGCCGGCGGGCAGCTGAGTCGGTTGCACGCGACACACAAGGGCCCAGCGGACGTTGGAGACTAGGAGGAGCCGCCGCCGCCTGGCTGCCTCGCGGCACCATAATCATTGGCGCTAGTCGCAACGGCGCCGCCGCCGCCGCCGCTGACTCACGACGAGCGGCACATAGTTGCTCGTGTGCAACACATCGCGGCACGCAGTCAGCAGTCGGCTGCCGACTGGCGACTGGCGGCGAAAGTGCCACACGTCGTCCAAAGGGCCCGAGTACAGAGTGTAGAAGGCGAGCACGGCGGCGCCCACCGATTTCCGTTCGCGTGCAGAACTGGGCCAGCGGGCGAAAGTGGCCCCAGAAAAGCGGTTGGCCCAGCGCAGAGCCTCAACAAGCTTCGCCACTGACAGCCCATAGAGGCGCGCAGTGCCAAGCGGCGGCGCAGTGCTCCGGCGGGCGCGCGCGCGAGCCAAGCGCAGCCCGCGGCGCACCGCCGTCCGCAGGGGCGCATAGGGCCGCTGTTTCGCGAATTGTCCGTCTGTCTGTGCGTGCGTGCTTGTGTGCTTCGGTGCGCCTGTGTGCGTGCGTGTGCGCGAGCGAGCGAGAGCCAAAGAGAGACTGCCTCTGCGAGCGGGGCGCCCACGTACAACTGTACTGCGCAGAGAGAGAGCAAACGGTGGTTGTTGCGGCCACCACTGAGCGCACTGAGGCGGCCAGGGCGGAAGAGCGCAGGGCCTCAACAAGAGACAAGCCACACACAGCCAGCCAGCCAGCCAGCCGGCCAGCCACTGGGAAGGGGCGAGCGGCTGGGGCTGAGGCGGAGAGGAAAAAAGGCCACTCTCGCCCCTTTGTGAGCGCTCCCTCTGAGGGCCCATAGTGCCATTGAGCAGCGCAACAGCGGATTGTTTTCCTCGGGTACTTTTAATTTTCCCAACACAACAATTGGAGCCCCAAATGGTCTCCAGCTCCACCAGATGCACAACCATGCCTCCTAGACCAACGAGAGGCCCACCAAGCTAAGAGCAGACAGCGCCCAGCCACTTTTTGGGCCCCATGGAGAAGCAACAATAAATAATAAAAAGAAAAGAAAAACAAGAATCACACTCGGCAAGGCAAAGGAACATTCCGCGCTCATGCAAAAGGGTCCCAGTTGGCAAGAAACCAATTGGACTTGAGAGAAAAATACTCACAACTTATAATTGGACAATATTTTACTGTAATAATTTCAACCAATATCAACAATCTAGTCACACTAGTCAGCCGGCGAGCAAAAGTTAGAAGGCAAAAAGCTTTGGGAAGGAAAATATCCAAGACATTTTATAGTTCAATCTATAGCAACAGGAAGCAGAAGTGAGCAAGACAGAGTCTAGTCAGAGTTGAGCGAGACAACAATTGCAAGAGTTCATTCCAGAGTGGCCAAGTTTAGGCAAGAATTGCCACACAGTTGAGCACAACAAGTGGACGGCCGCCAAAATGCCGCGCTCCTTTCTCATCAAACCCAAACGACATGCAACCTCCTCGTCCTCGTCGTCCCAAGCGGGGCCCATAGGTGCGGGCGGCCCCCAGCAACAGTCGAGCAACAATTGGGCGCACAACTTGTCCAGCTCGGCGGGCCGCCAAAGCCACACGAGTCTCGGCCTGATTGGCCGCCAGGGCAGTCTGGCCAGTCTGATGGCGAGCGGCCGCTCATCAGCTTCCGGGGGCACCCCTTTGCTGGGCTACGAGCCGGCGGCGACGGTGGTGGCAGCGAGGCAGCAGTCCCAGTGGAACGGACGTGGCGCAACAAGCACGGGAAACGGCCAGGCCGGCAGGAACCCAAATGGGCCGAGTGGGGCTCAGCAACAGCAGCAGCAGCATCTGGCCGGCGCGTCCTCGTCGTCCTACTCGCGCTTCCAGGGCCACCAGTCGTCGGCGAAGAATCTGGCCAGCATAACGCAATTGTCGTTGGGCACGCGCAACGACCAGGCGGGCCACAAGATGTCCGATCTGTTGAATGCGGCCAGTTACGTTGAGTCGATGGCGGGCGCGCACCAGCGCAGTTGCTCTGCAGCGGCGGCGGCAACTGCTGCAACGAATGCAGCGAGCGCGCCCAAAGCGGCCGGCGCAACAGCTGAGCGCAACGGCGTGGCGGGCGCGGCCGGCGCGCCCACCAGTGCGAGCGGGCCCGCGCAGCCCGCAGCAACAGGCCGCGCGCCCTCCGTCACGTTCAAGGCTGCGGGCGGCGCTGCGGGACGCGCGGCAGCCGCGCCCGCAACAGGCCCGCCGTCGGCCAACCGGCACGCAGCGCCCGCCTCCAAAGGGGCCAACGCCAACCGCCACGAGCAAGCCTCCAAGGCCGCCTCGGCCACCACCGACTCCATGGCCAACCGGCTGAACAGTTTGGCCCGCGCCGAGCTCAACAGGTCGCTCGGCTCCAGCTTCACCACGGGCAGCACGGGCGTGGCCGGCTTCATCTACAGCCGGACCCAGTCGTCGGCCGCCGCTGCAGCCGCCGCCGCCGCCGCCTCCTCGCAACGAGCCGCCGGCGGCCAGCAACATGCGGCCAGCGCGCCCGCCGCCACACCCAAGCGGGCCCCAGGGGGCGGGGCTGCGGGCGGCAAGTCGAGCGCGGCCCACGCGCGCCGCAACGCCGTGGGCGACATCCTGGCGGCCGAGGGCGCCTCAGCGTCAGCCACTTCCGCCCCACAGGGCCAGGGCGGCGCCAAGACGGCCGCCAAGCGGGCCAAGATCGCGCTGCCCAAGCGCAGCTCGGCGGCCGCCGGGGCGCAGCAGCAGCAGCCGGCCGCAAAGAAGGTGAAGCGCGAGCAGCAAGCCGCCGGCCCCAACAAACAGGCAGCCCCCAGCACGGCCGCCACCGTGGCCTACACCTACGACACCTTCGCCGTGATCGACGGGCGCAGCAAGAAGTGGAAGCAGCAGCAGCAGACTCTCAGACAGCAGGCGGCCGCCGCTGCAGCCGCCGCCGCTTCCGCTTCCGCCGAGTCGGCCCAGAGTGGCGCCCAGAGGACAGGCTCGCCGGGGGCTCCAAGCACGCCCAGCAAGCCCATCATCACGGCCCAGATCGTGCCCGCGCCAGTGCTCGACGGCTCGGAGAGCAACAAGACCAGGTACACGTGCAGCGAGTGTGGCAAAAACTACGCCACCTCGTCGAACTTGTCGCGCCACAAGCAGACCCACAGGAGTCTGGACTCGCAACAGGCCCAACGGTGCCAACACTGCGGCAAGGTGTACGTGTCAATGCCGGCGCTGGCAATGCACGTGCTCACGCACAACCTGAACCACCAGTGCGACGTGTGCGGAAAGGCCTTCTCAAGGCCCTGGCTCCTGCAGGGCCACATGCGCAGCCACACGGGCGAGAAACCCTTCGGCTGCGCCCACTGTGGCAAGGCCTTTGCCGACCGCTCAAACCTAAGGGCCCACATGCAGACCCACAGCCACATCAAGGTGTGGCGCTGCAAACAATGCAATCGCCAGTTCGCCCTCAAGGCCTACCTCACCAAGCACTACGAGTCGGCCTGCTTCAAGGACGGAGGCGCGCCCGAAATAGGCGACGACGACGCCGAAAACCTCAACGCAGACCTCCCCTACGAGGCCCAACAGGTGCCCACCGGAATTCTCATCTCAGACGGACGCTCCAGGTCGGCGGGGCCTCGCATGAGCCACCTGCCGGGCGCCGGCGGCTCCTCAAACAGATCCATCAGGTTCAAGCCAAACAGCAACAACAACAACAACGACCACTTCGACTCCGACGAGTCTTCCGACGATTCGGACCCCGAACTGAGACGCATCAAGAAACGCATCAGCCCCAAGGGCAGGAGGGGCGCCCAGGGGGGCTCGGCCACGCTGGGCCAAGCAGGTGGCGGCGGCGGCGGCGCAAATGCGGGCGACCACAACCAGCAACAGACGCCCCCGCCCAGAACTGGAACCCTCAGGAATAGGGACAAACTGAGGCCGCCCAAGTATCATCTGTTGGATGGGGGCGACTACGAGGATGTTGACAATATAGAACTGGATCAGAGCTTCAATGTGGTCTGATCTGTCGGATTTCTTTGCTTTTCTTGGCTTGACTGGTGGGGCCAAATTTTAGGGAAAATTTTATAGCAAAAAAGAAACTAAAGCTTAGGAAAATAAGGAGAAAAAGAAACTCAATTATAAACAGAAACACAAATTTTATAACCACCAGGACCAAAACCTCATCAGGAAGATTAGCACACCACTCACAAGAAGATGGCGCTCGACAGACAACAAGGCACCAGATGGACACCATTGGATGGGACTCTCATCTGTTGCCATTCTGCTTGTGTTACGGTAACAGTGTTACCCAAACGAAACGAGTGCAGCACAAAGTGGAGCACAACAAAGCGTGAGTAATAATGCAAACCAGCACCCATAGGACAGTATTCACAAACCCTTTGCTGAAATCATTCTCGTTTTCAACAATGCACACTGACTTGGCAATCAGATAGTATAGTACTTAATTTATAAAACGACTTCAGACAATTCAACTTCATAGCCAAATTGGCGAGGCCGGTCAAGAGTTGCAAGGTGTCGCATATTGACAGCTTGGTGCTTAGGAGAAGAGAAGGAAAAACTAGTCAACTTTCACAATGCTAAGGACAAATGAAGATAACCACAAAACAACACTCACACTCACACACACACACACGATCACAGTACTCAATCAAGACTCAAAATGAACTATCCCATTTGGTGAACACGAATGAAGATTGAAATAGAGAAAAATCAATTCAATTGAACGACTGAATAAAATCGAGCATCTCGCTTGCGAAACGATTTGCCAAAACAACTCCCTCTGCCACTATCTTGACCCCTCTGGCTTCACGTCTCTAAATCATCAGTTATCGTTCATTTGTTGTTGCTCGTCGGTCTTCGCCCATTCGAGCACCAATCTGCGCCCATACAAGTGGGTAGAGTGACTGAGACCCTTGAAGGCGCGCAAGGCATCCTCTCGTGTTAGGTAATCAACAAATCCAAAGCCACGATGTGAGCCGTCGATCTTTTTTGGCAATCGGACGAAATTGAGCTCACCAAATGATGCGAATATCTTCTTCAATTCCTGTTGAGTCGCCTCGAATGGGACATTCTTGACGAGAATCTTTGATCCCGTCTGAGCCTTGGCCAGCTCCTTAGCCTCGTCTTGGTTCTGAATCTCGAGACACTTTTCACGGAACACGTTGATTGGGGCCCATTCGAGATACAGCACAGAATCGTTGAATTTAGAATAGGCCAACTTCTTGAAGGCCAATTTCGCCTCAACAGGTTCCTCCATTTCAACGATGGCAGTTAACCCGTTTGGGGGCATTATAACACGGCCCACTCTTCCATGGCGTTCAAATAATGCCTGCAGGTTGTCTTTCTTAGTTGAATTGGGCAAATTTTTCACCAATATCACAGTTCGACTACGCGGAGCTTTAGGATTGTCGAATGAGTCCAATTCAATACCATTCCCTATGAGAAATCTCCTCATCTCCTCAACAGCCGTTGCATCTCCCAGAGCCATACGAACCGCAATGGGTTCCTTGCGACTGTGCTGAGTGAGCAGTTTACTCTTCTCTACACCTCTGGCCTCTGAGACTACATCAGCGAGAGCATTTTGGCCCAGGAATAAGATGTTCCAGTTTGACCCACGGGATGCAGTTTGTTTCTGTTTGAGCATCTTATCCTCTTTGTAGGAGGAGCTTGAGGCAATCTGAGGCGCCTTCGAATTGGTTTCAATCTGCTGCTGTGGCTGCACGGCCTCGGCACTTGTGGCGCCCAAGAGTAGTCTTTTTTGAGAGGCTGTATTATTGATTTGCTCAACTGGTTGCTCGTTCGTTTTCTGCCCATTCTCGCCTAGATTCTCCTCGTTTTGTTTACCAGTTTCCGTGGAATTGACTCGCTGGACACTCTCGCTAGGGACAACTTGCCTCGGTAGTCTTCCATAGGCATTAGGGCGGGACTCTGGTTTCGGCTCAGACGGAATCAGGTGGAAGTTTCTTCCCTGGAATATGGTCCCATTCAGCTCATCATAAGCTTTTTTGGCATTCTCGGGGAACATGAACTCCACATAGGCATAGCCTTTTGGCAATGAGGTAGTTTTATCGATGGGGAAATGGATTTCGGTTATTTCCCCGTACTGGGAGAACACCTTCTCCAGGTCGTCCTGACTACAGCCGTAGTTGAGATTCCGTACAAATAGTCTACCCGACTCCTCAATTGGCTCGGCTTTTGCCAGGAGCTCTTGTTGCTTCTGCTTGATTATCTCTTTTTCCCTGCACTTTTCCTGTATGGTCTCTTTGAAGAGCCGACTTCTTTTAACATCATGGCGGAACATCTTTATACGGTATGTGGTCCAGAAATGGTTGTTCTTTTTGAGCGAAAAATTTCTGTCTCTTTCATCCTTAAATGAAGCGTAACAAACACCGTCCTTTTTGTTCAAGCGAACACTGAGCACTTGAATGGGTTTGAGAAAGTCGATGACATCCTTGCGTCGAACCTCAGGTGGAAAACCTTTCAACTTGATGGTGTGCACGTACAATTCCTTAGGCTTAGATTTTGTTGATTTCTTCTTAGGCCTACTTCGGTGATGCCTTTTCTTGCTTGCCTGCTGCTCATCAACCGCCTCTACTTGGCCATCCGTTGCTTTGATTTGCACTTGCTTCTTCGGGACATCGAACGTATCACTATTCATTCTAACATCATCCGACCATATTTGCTTTGCCTCAGTATTTGCCCCGATGTTTCTTTGCAAACTGATGAACTCCTTGAATTCTGGATCATCTTTCACCTCCTCGAATGGGTCCTCTTTCGAGCGTTTTTTCTTTTTGGCCTTGGTACTCTGGTCTGATTGGGGGTCGTTTTCCTCTTGATTCTCTTTCGTCTTTCCAACCGAGGCTAATTTGTCCGGTTTAGCTTCCCTGATTGCCTTGCAAGCCTCGATTGCGATTTTGTTATTTCCTATGAATGAGTTGTTGAGCTTACAGATCGCCCTCTCTGCCGCATCACCCGATTTGAAGCCGATGAATGCAAATCGGCGAAAGTTACCAAAGTCATTGTACTTCAATTTAATATCAGTCAATTCGTCGATGTCTGAGAAATGTTTCTTCAATTCCAACTCGTTAACCCCATTCTGGGGAAGATTTTTCACAATTATCCTCGACATTGAGTGTGAAATATCATTTATAGAAGATCGAAAGATAATTGAGGGACTTGAATCCGAAGACCAAAAAAAAGCACGTGGTGCCTAGATGAAAACAAACTTCACGGCGCAGAATCTGCACACTGATGCAGTCATGTTAAATGGCGACTGGCTCTCTCGCAGCTCCAAGGCAACAGTGAGACTGGAATCTGCGGCCGGGCTGCCAATTCCAGCCTCGAAGCGTTCTCTAATCCGCCAAATTAAGCCGAGTCAGTCATAGCCGTTCATACCTCTCCTGTTGGACGTAATCGAGACATATCGGCACCGGTCGCAAGGCACACCTTTCAGTAGCCTGAACCCATCCTCATGGAGAGAGATGGTTTATTACATCAGAAAGTCATACTCTTAACAACACCAGCTTGTGATAACCAGCTTTTGTGCTCTTATGTTGACCTCGATCCTGAAGTTCAAGTGCTTCACAGAGGCAGGGGTCTCATCAGATTCAGGCATTTGTTGATGTCGATTAGAAAGATGGTATGTATATGTCTGCTCAAGGTAGGCTCTTTTCAGTCAGCACTCATACCTCATCTGTTTCTCTGATAGACTAGTTATGGCAATCTACATAGCTTACTTTACTACGGAGCCACCATTGTCGGCACAACGGGGAAGACCACGAGGTGTCTTCCCGGACACCGACTTGGAGGATGAAACTCCATCAGCACACGAAGCCCCTGCAGCCAGCTCGTGGCTGTCTTGCTCTTCGGCCGTTGATTCAGCCAGGCTTATTCGAAAGTGAGACGTGCAAATAACCTTGGAGCAAGCATCTCAAAATGACAGTCTCTCCTGCACGATGATCGTTTTGTCTGACACAGTGTGTTGCATACGAGAATAGTGTTTATTTCTTGATGCAACTGGACGTTGTGACAATTTGCTAATTCTTGGCGCTCAACAAGTTGGACTACCGCAAAGTGTCTAACAGTAAAGTCAGCAACAGTGTCATGGAAGTTCCAGGTTTTCACAGGCTGGCTCGCTCTGTCAGTGGCACATCCCGGAATCTGCCGTCGATTGAAGTTCTCTACCGGAAGTTCAACCTCACAGATAGTAGGGACCTCAGATCATTCTCAATCATCTAGCAGCTCTCGTAGGAGATTGTTTGGGGAGGTCTGGACATCGCGAAATCGGAGGATACAGAGAGCGGGCCGCTTCCGGCTTATTTATCAGAGAATTTGTGCTCCATGATGGAGGAGCGCACCTGGCAGCAAGTCGTATGTTGGTGATTGGGCAAGCTTATGCATCGGTTGCTTAATATCTTCCCGAACTTGCCCCTCCCAATGCAATTTCCGCATGCCCAAGCCTACTTGCCTGGTGTGCTGGAATCTCTCGTTGGTGCTGCAGACTTTGTCGACGAGCAACACTTTGGCTTGCTAAGACACGATTTACCATTTGGCTCGGTTGTAGTCTATAGATGACGACAAAACTTATATAGTAACAGGTGGAGACCAATTTGTGTACCAGGATAATCATAATTGGGACCAAATTTTTGAACATTTGATCATCGTCGCGGTTTTTTTCTCTCGGTGGAAGAGGTGTAGTAGTTTTGAGCATATTAGTTAGCAACTCATTCCCTATCATCGTGACATTTAGGGAGTTCTCTTGGTGGTCCTTGGCCGTTGGATTCCGCTCGAATGCCTCATTGTAATACTGGAGTCTAGCTCGATGTCCAGTCACATATTGCGACTGGCGAAGATTTCGAAAGACTGCCGTTTCTTGCAGATGCCACGCCGAGTCCAGTCGGATGATTTGCAAAATAATGGTCAGGACTAAATATAAAGCACCTACAAGCAAAGACCACCAATACTTGTCTAGGACGAGCTTTAGAGCCAACCTATGCGGAAGTGGACGATTAGTGAAGGTTACTCTGCTCTTATGAGTGCTTCTAACCACTAAATAGGACGATTGCTCCACTTTGTCGGATATGTTCAGAAAATGCCAAATCAAATTAAGCACAACGATTATTATGGCGAAAACTTGAATAATGTATATCATGAACGCAACTCTCGTCGCTGATTCCGCCCTATCAAAGATTCTTGATATATGATTGGTAGAGACGACATTATCGGCGATATTCACCAGAAGATCGATTATTAATAGACTATAGACAAAGGCAACGTTTTTCGACATTTGATTCATCTTGCGGTATTCAGTCAGAGTGGACAGATTTCAGGTGGTTCACAAAGCGAAACCACCTAAGACTAAGGATAAACTTCGCCCCCTCTTTGACCCGTTTCTATAGTTACGCTCAAGTCGGCGAGGGAAAGTCATCGCGGAAGATTCAGACCTACTAGAGTGACAATAAAGGTTTAGTCCGCGTAACTCATCTGAAAGAACTCTTCATGCAAAAGTTTTAGGGAGAAGATAAAGCGAACACTATTAATTAAGGCCTGATCAATTAAGGTTCTCTGGATCTAGGCAAGTCTCGTTAGTCCGAGATCCTTTCGATACGATAGAGGATAGTTATACGCCTCTCCGATCCTTCCAGAGATGCCCATAAACCCCAGCGTAACATTCGAACTCTAGCGGCGATTATGATAAACTAAGTTTTGGACTTTGAGGGTCCTAGTTTAATATTGATCAGTCATAGTAGATGATTTCTGCGTGTCAATCATACTTTGTTCCATTACAAACCTCGCCTGGTGTCCGAGTAACTATTAGCCAACGCTTGTTATCGCCCCCACTATCTGTCTGGGAACTAAGGATGTCATTCATTGAGATCCCTAGAACGTCGACACGTTTCTCACGAGTAAGACGGCCGCGGTTCTTGAACGTTTTCTATTTAGAACTGTCAGCTGGTTATAACGGTATCACAGATAGTTGCCTCATCGTCGAGTGAATGTTTCCATTAACGTAGCTATCAACTACTCGTCAGTGCGCCATACCAGAGGCCAAGAGAAGATTTCGGCGAGTGAACGTAAGATTCAACAATGATGTGTTTTTCGTTCGATATGACGCTAAAAGGACAGCTCTGACGTTCTGAAATACTTTTGGGGCGGAGCAAACGCTGAGATCATCTGTATCTATCTCGTCTAATAAATGTAAGAAATCCCATAGATATACTCTATCATCGATGCTGCCGGTGGCCAGAATTGCACCACACCTGCTGAATGTCATCGACGACATGGCATCAGTGTCCAGGTCGAACTCGGCTAGCTTATGACCAACATTGTGTTCCCATACTATGAATCTTCTGTCAGCACCGCATGAGACAAGGAATTTTCCATCGGTAGAGAACACCATCGAGGTGATCCTTGAATCATGTCCAGTAAGAGTCTTCAGGCTGGAGCCATCAATAACGTCCCATAGCATTATTGTTGTATCTGAAGAACCTGTTGCGAGGATATTCGAACTTGGGTGAAATTTCACTATGTCTACATCGCTTGTGTGGCCTACGTAAACCCTCAGCGGTTGATGGTGCTCGGTCGCCCAAACTCTTGCTGTTTTATCGTAAGAGCACGAGGCAAAGTAATAACCATGAGGGCAGAATTCTACATGCCAAATAGGAAAACAATGACCCTTGTAGACGCAGACATTTGTCCAGGTTTGTAGACTCCATAACCTGATAGTGCTGTCCTCAGAGCAGGATAATAGAAATTGTCTACAAGGACTGAAGCTTACGCCGTAGACGGGACCGGAATGACCACAGAGAGCTTTGGTATCAAATGTATTCGCTTCATCATACATTTGTTTAACTATATCATCGGCTTCCTTGTCCAGATCCTCAAGCTCGTGAGCTTGTTTCAGCTGCTTCAAGTTGGCTGGAGTCAGAGCCCAGACCCTGATGGTTGAATTAGAGAAACCGATGGCGATCATTGAAGAATCCTCTGCAATGCTTGAACATAGTGCAGCAATATTCTGACTTTCAGTTGCATTAAATAGAGTGTACATGCAGATTGATGGTAGATTCTCGGCGGAAAGTTTCCTCCTGAGAGCAGCCTCTTTCTGGGCCAATATTCTGTCTTGCTTTTCGCTATCCTTCGGGGTGGGTAGAGGAGCCTTTGTTGGTATGATGTTCAATACCTCTTTCTTGACACGTTTTTTTCTATGCTCATCTCCGGGCTTGGCATGGGCAGGCTTGGAAGACATGATTTGGTTTGTAATAATCGATGGTATATTACAGAGAACAATCTGGAATCAGATGGTAGATACTAGGTGCTCAGGAGCCCCCGGCAGGCAGAGAGATAATCGAGAAATGCTGCTCGAGGTTTACGCGCTCGTTATTTCAAGAGCGCGCATGCGTTTCGCGTGCTATAGCTGCACAGAAAAATGCACAGATTTAGAAAAAAAAGAACAGTTTTTGGCAATTTGCGCAGAGAAACCCAGAAATTGTTCTGTCGTTCATCAGTTCTGTGCACTGAAATACAATCAGATTTGATTCTGTGCAAGTATTCTGCCATAGTCCCTGATGGGCGTCTCGTCTTCGGCAGAACTTCTGTGCATCTTTTGCACAGATTTATTGCGCGCCTCAGTTATCCCTCCTCTTTATCCTTCAAACTATTGATAACAAACCAATTGGTAGCTTAGACACCCTTTTAGACGCCATATTACTGATCCCAAGATGGCTTAACACGACAAGCTGGAAATGTCAATGGACTCGGATATCTCTAAGTTAACATGTGCCCCGGAAAACAAAATGACAGAACGGCCGTTGTGAACATTTGAACATAGCCTCGATCCAAGTGCTGTTTACACCCGTCATTCTCTTTGTTGCCTCATAAACAACCCACTTCGAACCTCACCGGTTCAGTTTGATCATAGATACTTCGTCCCACAGGCCCAGGACTGGATCGAAGACTCTTGTAGTTCAGGCACAATTAATAGAAGATCGACCATTCTTATTAGTGATTTTGTCATGGATTTGGTTTTCAGTAGGACGAAGAAGATACCAGCAAACAGGTTTGGGCGCGAATGTAGCCTGTGTAGTAGCCGCCATGGAGTGCCTATTGAGTGCTCAGCTCGAGGTTGCAAGACATCGTACCATACAACATGTGCAATAAGGGGTAAATTGAAGATGCAGGCCATCTTCGGCAAGAACTATAAAGGAGGCATCAAGTTAAGGTCTTATTGCAAGGACCATAGTCCCTTGAGCAAGACCGAAAATGGATTGTCAGACCAAACTGACACAATCGACGCCAATGGCGTCAAGGAGATCGACATGACCAATCTAGCAGACGATCGACTCCAAGAGGGAAATGAGGATCCGGACTATTTTTGGAAGTATGTAGATATCAACGAAGTGCATAAGAAAATCTCAGAAATATACGCACATCGAAACGATGTTGCCTGTGATGAGGCATCTTCAGACGATTGTGAGGTAGAATCTAAACCCAACAAGAACAAGCTCAATACAGCCAAATCGAAGCATAAAGGCAACAAACTACCTAAAAGCGAGGTGAAGAAGGCTCAAGCTCTCCTGCAAAAGACTGGTGGCCAGGGAAGCATTTGCAGAGAAGTGGATCCATTAGTGATCGATCTCATTTACCGATATTGGATGTTACTTAGGACAGCAAACAATAGCCAATCATTGATCAAATTCAGCCCATCAGCCTTGAAGGAGAGGGAATTTGAGCAGAGAAAGAGCATAATGAGACTCAGAATAGAGCTTGAGCGTGTCAGGAATCTCTCTTATATGATTGGAAAACGCGAAAAACTGAAGTTAGGTTGGCTTAAGACCCATCAGAGTATTATCAAGCACACTTTTAGCCTCATAGATGACCTCAATCCAATAAGCGATGGGGCTGAGACTCCGGCAGCTAATAGGAATAACGTGGGTACATCTAACCTCTGCAACAATAGACAAAGTAACCAGCATCATGATAACCACCCTAACCAGATCACGCCCACAAGCCCCAAGAAGCATGCGCGTCAAGCGCTTCACCTTCAGCCCACCAATGGATTGTTCGATGAAAGCGATCAGCTGATTAACGATCTGTTAACATGTGACCAGATTTATGAACTCCCAAATGCTAGCTCACATACCAATAGTAATTACAACAATCTCTCCTACCAAGAACGTTGTACTCTCGAGGGCCGAAGAACTCTATCGCTAGTTAGAAGGATCAATAGGCAGCTCAAGAACATTCGTAATGAGCCAAAAATGAATCCGTATGCCAAGAGTTACCTCGTCCCAAAGAGGAGCAACAGTCCCGTCGGTCCAGCTACATCAGCCGCTGTTACTCAACAGCAACATACGACTAATAAAATTCTTAAGTAGATGACCAACATCTCAAAGCCCCATCGACGCCTTTTCACTACAGTATTGACCTTTTTCTCTCGTTGTCATCCGCCGGCAAGACACTCATGAGTAGAATGGTTGACTAACGACTGAGCAGTCGAAACTGTCAGTTCAGTCGAACTATCACCTCAGGAACTGGCAGTTCGAACTGCGCAGCTCGGACAGCACAGTCGAAAAAACGAACTGAAGCTGTCCGCTCTAGACTGCCAGTTTACTCAGTCGCCAGTTCCAGTCGACTGGATAACCTCAGTTTCAGCCCAATTTGTGGCTCTTCTGAGCGTTCTAGCCTCATAACAAGGTGTTCAGCCTGCTCCTGGCATGCATTCGATACGGACTGGAGGGTCATCTGGCCACAACAAGCAGCCGCCTAGCCGCAAAGTGGGGCACTGTAAGAGGCTCCGATTCGTGCAACAAGCGGCCAATGCACGACACCCACCCTCATCAGAGTAGGCAAATTTGACTGCCGCTTGGGCGTGAGATCCGTAAACCTAGTTCCGGATGGCGGCCCCTTCCACTACCCGTGTCCGAGCATGTGAATTGAAATGACCCAGACCGTCGGCAGTCGTTGGATGTCTGAGCCGGTCCATGGTCGCTTAGTGATTCAGACGGTCTACATCGAAGAGGGCCAACGGGCGGGAGACGATGTTATTCTCCAAGTATATAGAGATGTCAACTTGCGACTGGCAACTAAGTTTCCGAAGTGTCACCTCACGAACTGGCAGTTTGAATAGAAAAATCCAAAAAATGAATTGAAACTGTAAGTTTCAGACTGGCGTTCTGCTCGGTTGCCAGTTCTAGTCGACAGGGTGATCTCAGTTTCGGTACAGTTAGGATCTCTATTCATTTGCTGCCCCTGTTATGCCTCACGCGGCGCGCCGCGCGCCCCTTTCTCATGATTAGTGCGGGTGTTTGCCCGAGTAACATGGCTGCATTTCGCGAGCCGCTCATTCGGAGGAGAGCAAACTGACCATCGAGGTAAACAAACTCATAGCATTGTTTTTACCACAAACCATAACTGGTACCTTCCCTGGTACTCACTTACACCTATTTGAAACAACCATGGAGGGCATTCTAGATGACATCAGGAACCAACGTTCCCTCAACCAAGTAAAACAACTCGAGCATTCCATAATCGATTGTGCCAAGAATATCAAATCCAATGATCAAACATTTAATATTTCGACATTTTCAGAAGTATGTGATAAATTATCTGATGTTATGAGTGAATATGTATCATCCGTTAAACACCTTGAAGCAGCCCAAAAAACCTTTGTCTCGCTGCAAGAGAATCTTGCTGAGGACGCACAAGCACCTAATGGTGGAGATCCAGTAGATCTTGCTGCCTTCGAGGTGTTATTTAGGCAACAGTTTGACCAGAATCTCACCGAAGTCCTGACAGAGGGAAACGAAGCACAGATAGCCTTGGATGCCATTGTTCGTCCTAACCAGCCTCCACCGCGTCCCCCTCAGCCGGATCAAGATATATACGTCGAGCAGAACTCGCAAAGAGAAATACCGAAAGACCCTATAACAAAGAGGAACATCAAAATTGCTGTCCGCAGTAAGAAGTGTAACCATATCTATGACCAAGAAAGTATAAAGAGTTATATCTCGCATAAGGAGAAGAACAAGTCTAGAGTTCAGTGTCCAGTTGCTGGTTGCTCGAATAGAGCAATGAAAAGCAATGAGCTCGTTCTAGATGACGAAACTAACGCACTCATACAATCCCTGGTCTAACCGGCAACCGATAATAAAACGTTAATTGATAGAGCAGAATATATCGGCCGAATTCGATGGAGTCGATGGGTAGATTTGCTTTATTCGAGAACTTGGCGTTTATTCTTTCCTATTTGGTCATTAGTTGTGAGAATCTTTTGTACTCAAGTTTCAGTTTGTCCCGGACGAAGTGGACGTTGAGGACACAACCGTTGACGTCTGCCTATTCATTTAGCAACCCAAGCACGTCCATGAAGCCCTTGTGGCTACCTTAGTGAAATCGGTCCTGAGTAATGTTGACTCGATATCATCTGCATCAGGTGCCATCGGAGTTTTTCAATGGTTTCTAGCTCGAGTTTTGATTTCACCGTTTCACCAATCAAGTTGTTGATCAAGGAAATTGCAGCGAGACTGCATCCATCACATATCGTCCTTAACCGATCTGTGTTCGGTTTATCACCATTCTTTCGCGATATGTTTGCGATGGAGTCGCAATCTAAGTACGATAGAGATTGTTTGCGATTGATATGGATTAAGTAACTTACGTCCTCTTTATGGTTGATTGTTACCCCATGATAAGTTAAACCTTTCCTTTCATCTGCGTGATTTATCATTTTGATGCATAATCAAGAAGTTAGCTATGACCGAAACTGTCAGGTCAAACTATCACCGTAAAGCCCTGGCTGACTTACCGAAGAAGGTCCACTCATATTTGTCGGCGAAATTCGCAATCTTCAATTCAATGATATCCGAAGAGTTCGTCACCTTGCATTCAAACTCTCCCCCTGGTAATGTACTAACTCCTGACCAAATTTTCAAACGACCCTGTATGAGTGGTTCGTATATGATGGGATAACTATTCCATGGTTGGGACTCCAAGTATTTCGCTCTCAGTAGTCGACAGCTGAATGAGCCTGGAGAATACCTATTCTGTTCCTCAGATTGTTCTTTTGTTTGTTCGATGGTGTAAGTGCTTTGCGTTCAAGCCTATAGAAAGTATCTTCACACTTTATTAAGACACTCACCTGCTGAGATTCGAGAAAATTCAAACGTGACCAGCGCCCAGACGGACAAGATCCAGTAGAACTTGCCCGCAATCATGATCTAGTATTTCTATTGTGGCTGAGAAAAATTTCGCGAACTCACAGGCCAGCTACCAAGACTAGGCCCTAGTTGGACTCGATCTTGGCGAAAGCTTGCCATGAGACTGAGTTTTCCAGAGATTGAATGTAAAAATGTTGTAGTCAGCAATTTTGACAGCCGCTTGAACTGAGCTGATGCTCTAGATGTTTAGGAACTACTACGCCTGATGGCCGAGCGCGACATAAATGAGCTTCCTAGTGTGGAAGAGCCATTGACTCAGGTTGTGATCGATCTAATCAGCATGGCTGATCGATATTTGTGTGGCTGTTTGGGTCCTTTGTTATTGAAGGATGGAAGTTGTAAATCCGAAGCGACGGTGACTAATGCTTGTCACTCAACGACTCCTTATTTCCATATGCATACAAGAAGAATAACTTGGATATACGAGTGGCCAAGACCAAAGACTTTCCATGATTCTTTGACCTCGTCTTTATCTCCGGAGAGTTAAGTGGACTAGTGTTCGACGCGTCTTGATAGAGCCACTCTCGCGGCTGCTTCGAGTCGGTGCACCGGGACTAGTGAGAGTAACTCCTCAGCAAACAGGAAGCTATTCAGACACTGAGCTTGCTCTGATACGATTAGCGCCATTCTCTCTGTCAACTAATGATGCACAACCCACTGCTGATTGGGTTTAGAGAGCTATATAACGCTCAAGGAGAAGAACAAGGCTAGAGTGCAATGGAAAGCAATGAGCTCGTTCTAGATGACGAAACTAACGCACTCATACAATTCTTAATCTAGACAATCGATAATATAAATAACGTGACAGGATAGTATCAAAATATATCTGCTGATGGCGATCAAGTCGATGGGTAGATTTGCTTTGTTCGAGAACTTGGCGTTTATTCTTTCCTATTTGGTCATTAGTTGTGAGAATCTTTTGTACTCAAGTTTCAGTTTGTGCCTGTTAGGCGGCTCTACAGGATCTATCATTTCCGAGTTGCTGTCCTCTAGGAGGTCCATAATGTTGAAAACGTCAGCATACATAAGACGTAGAAATGGAACGGAGTCGAAATGGACGGTTGTTTGAGGCAATTGCGTCAATGTTTCGCATAGTTTCTCGTCCACAATTCTACGATGAGTTGGTTTGTCTGTCACTTTGGTTGATTCATTTGGAGTGTAGTCCTCAAATTTTTGGTCTGTCATGCCATATAGTTCCCAAATGACGCGCTTACAGTGCATCAGTAGTATACAACGATGGAGTGAGGCAACTAGATCTTTCACTTGGAGCACTGATACAGGCAGATCATCAATTTCATTATTGTTGTCTTGGGCCTCAAGCGCATTGATGAGGTTTTGTTCCAAACCCTTTTGTTGTAATTTGCGCTGACGAAGCTCCAACTTACGTTGTCTTAGTCTATTTTGCTTCTCAATGAGCTTCCTTTGTTTCCGAGACTCAACATCTTCCTCTTTGTCCGTCATCTCATCGTCAGTTGAATCTTCCGAGAGTTCGTCATTGTTGATCTCGATGTCCTCCTCATCATCAACCTCCTCGTCCTCGGCGCCCGATAATTGCAGTATGTCACGAAATTGTGATACAGCTTGGGAGACTAGGTTTGACAATGTTATACCAATTTGATGGACCAAGAAGAATGGCTCGTCAAGCAAAGTGAATGGAAGAAACATGAGATTATCGCATACATATTGGAGTATGTCGGATCGCATGCACTTTTCCAAGATGTATTTGCTCTCATTGGGATCTCCAGAGAGCATATTTGGGGTGGATGCCAAGGTTTGTAGGTCGAAGTATCTTAGTAAAGCATTTATGAATGCTCTTCTCTGTTGACGATTGGTGGCGACAACAGAATAAAGATTCGAAAGCTTGGCGGTGATATTTATGCTCTGGTCATCCTTCGAAGGAATTTCCACTTGTTGTTCCGGCGTCGAAAGGTCAGATGCACTGCTGGCTTGCTTGTCATTGTCGAGCCTATGGAAGCCGCGTTTGCCGCGATTCAGCAAAAACGATTCTAAAACACCTTGTTTCGACTTCATGTTGACAAAATTGTTGTACTTCCTCTCAATCTCCTGTAGAATATGATCAGCTCTAACACGAATAGTGCAGTCGTCGTCCGAAGAGAGGGCAATCAAACTGGGCACAATTGATAACGGATTGATGTTACCTCCATTGTGAACACTATGGATAAGTTTGATTGCTGCCTTCCGTATCTCAACATTTGTGGAGAGTGCACAGCTCAATATGTCGCGTAAATATAATTGTATCACAGATGATAGTGTTGAGTTTGCATCCTCCTGTTTTGATGAAGTCATCTCTTTCAAGTTTTCACGCGACCAGTCGATTGCCGATGCAGACTTGATCTCTTGACTGACCTCGTCTTGGAGGTAGTTTCTTAAATTTGTGATAACACAAATACTCGCGACGACACTATCGTTCGGGCCAAGATCAACGGCCTTACCCATAAAGTGCCGATATATTCGCATAGTTGACTCTCTGAGCATCAAACTGGGGGAACGTTCAAACATGAAGCCCAAGCCTTCAAGAGACCTCAGAAGTATTCTCTCTTCCTGTGTATTGCCTTGTGTCACACCACCGCAATTATGATTGGCTCTATTGATATTTGTTTCAACAAAGAACACAAGCTCCGAGTAGAGAATATCCCTGTCTTCGATGTTGAAATACTTAGCCAATAGTCCGCAGGTATATAATGCTCGAAGGAAATAGGCCTGCTGATTTGCCTCCAAAGAGCTTGGGTTGGCTCGATGTGACCTGATGATCCTCAAGAATCTTTTGAACATATCGTTGGCCAATTGCTCATTATGAGTGTGACGATGGATGAGCTCCGCAAGACAAGAGACGCTGACAGCTATCACACGTATGCTACCCCTAATGATTAACTTGCTGAGATTCGTCTCGATTGAGTTCATCGTCGATACACTAGGATTTGAAATTGAGGGTAAGACTAACTCTATGATCTGTATCACCTTCTCCAGGATGAGCAAGTCGAAACTGGATTTTGGCTCAACATGTAGAAACGATTGAAACAAGTCCAGATAGTGGGTCAACAATAATGGGGTTATCTTGGCGAATGACCACAAGGTCGTCATTGCGGCTAGGCAATCTGCACGACTGTTGGTCTCTTGAGATCCATTAGATAATTTCTCAGAAATCAATACTGATATGATTTGGGTAGATGCAGCCAGAGTCTGCTTGTAGTTTTCAATCTCAGGCGCCGTCACCTCGCCCTCGTCGTTTTGTTCTGATTCAGACACCTTAGGTCTGCGTTTGGCGACGTGATTCGTTTGATCATCCGTGTTGGTCTTCGCTCTCAAAAGGCTAGAAAGTAACTGGTGTAGCCATTCAAAATGACTTTCAGCACCTGTACTAGTCTTATTCATCTCTGCCAATATCTTGGACCAGACAGTGGCAACCACATGGGTCATGCAGGCAACTTTGGTTACAATTGCTTCGTGGGTTCGCTCTTCTTTGAACCACATTTGTGTGAAAGTCTCGCTGACTAGTCTACGAATCCCTTCGCCTTCATCATTGATGCGCTTGATAATTATTGAGCAGATTTCTGGAACTCTTGGGTATGAGGGATAGTTTATACATATTTCTCTCAATATCTTGATGACTCGCTTTCGGACGGACACACCAGAGTCCATGATCCTGCTCGTCAACATATCGTAATAGTTGTCGATCAATGTCTCCGATTGACTATTCAAGATGAATCTACCAATGAGCTCCACCGTGGACTCGCGCACACTAGTTGATTGATCAAGCAATGATGCACCTATAGCCTTTTGCAAATCGTCTCTAGCCAGAAGTTTGGCCGCACATTCTTTGGGTGCATTATTCAAAACGTGGGATAGAGATTTCATAGCTCTAGAACGAATATTCGTGTTGGCAGTGGTCGATAAAGCTGCTACAATATGGGACAACGAGGCATCTATTAATTTCTGAGTTGTGGGTAGAGATACATCGAGTATCTTGATTATGCTGGAGGCAGTTGTTTCATCAATGGTTGCGTCTTCGTCTGCAGATTCAGGAGTGATAGACATACTCTTGACGTCACCGTTGTTTTCATTATTACGAGGCTTCACTAGCAGGCGCCTGGTTGATATGGAGAGCAGTCTGAAGAAATCCTGCACTAGACCGGCATGGATATCCTCTAAGGAAGGCCCGTTGACCAATCGCTGTCCATCCTCATTATTGTTATTCTTAGAGTATTGTTTCATATTGATACCTGAAAAAGATTGCGCCCCATTACTCTCATCATCATCAGATGCAGATATTGTCTCTTCCGGTTGGTGAATGGGATTATTAATTTCGTATTCATTTTTGGCACGCCTTTCAATCTCCTTCAACCATATTGCACAAAATATGTTTCGACCACATTTCGTTACTCCCTTTTCTCTTTGGCAAAAAGTTAGTAAAGCGAGCCAGAACTTTTGTTCATCAGCTTTGGAGAGAAGTTTCTGCTCTCCCATGTCAAAATTAGCGTTGACTTCTTTCTCACCATCTTGAGCTTCTTCGTCCTTTTCCCCTTCTGATTCGGTATCGGATAGCATTTCCTTTTTCATTGACATCTGTCTTAACCTCTTGCTCTTGTATTCACCGCTGTGAGATAAATACAGTGAACTAAGATCTATTGCCTTCAAGGCCTTCTTCACCTCTCGCTTATGAATTGGAAGAGTGCTTTTTTCTTTTATCAAGCGCGCACAAATTGTTCCTAGATGCTCCAAACTTGCCAGCTTTAGTGTTTGATTCGTTGATAGCTGATTCTTTTTTCCTGGTTGCGGGTTTATGTTAGATATGAGTAATTTTATGAGTACATGAGTGATGAGCTGTGCAGAGCTCCAGTCGGGCTTGTATAAACACGTCATGAGATCTTCAACAAAGGTTTCGAAGAGAACTCTATAATCGCAATCATCTTTCTTGTCAACACCACAGCACCGCCTCAAAAAAGAGGACACGAACGCATATGAAGCCCTCAAGGCGGATGTGTATTGGCTCTTCAAAATTCGTTCGAAACCGCTATCATCACTTTGGGAAGAGTTGACACCTGATCCTTGAGATTTTTCGTCCGAAAGGTCATTCCGTCTAATGGTGAACAGAGATTGGATAAGCTTCATGATCAAGGCTGAGAATATTGATATAGACTCGTTATAGTTGGAGCCAATCTGATATTGTACACGGTTTCGCTTAGTTGTGGGCAATCTCGCCACAGAATGGATTAGTTCCTCTAGAATTACTGTTTGATGGCTTCTGTAAGAGGCGAATATTGCGGTGATAACGTTGAGTGCATTCAGCTGTAGTTCGTTGGAGGAGGTGGAGCTATCCATCAGGAAGAATGCGGTTAGAGCAGCTCGGGATGTTGCTAATAGGAGGGAGTCGTTCAGGGTAGAGTCTGTTCGACAGACTAAAAGATCGTGTACCAATGATAAAACCTCTGAGCATTTGGCAGTGAGCTTTGACAGGCTACTCTTTTCAAATAGAATCCTCTTTGGAGCTTTTCGTTCGTTGGAACCCTTGCTCGATTTCTTCGGTGATGAGCAGAAAGTTCCGGTTGACGTATCGTTGATTATTGTGAGGGCAACATTAATAAAATTAATTATAGCCTCTACACATTCTTCGAGATACACTCTACTATCCATACCATGGGATGTCATGACATTCAAGGCTGTGACAGCGCAGTCACAACAGATCTCAAATTTTTGCATCCTTGCTTGCTCTCCAGCCTTTGTATCGTCGTGATCCGAGTTTGTCTCATCCTCATAAGAGTTATTCTTGAGCACTTCAGTTTGCACCTGCAGCTGTGATGATAGTGTTATCATCAGAGAGGTCAATCTGTTGAGATTGACGTTTTTGGTGAGATTCTTCTTGCGTAGTTTTGCTGTGATGGCAACAAGGTGAAGCAATTGCTTTAGCGTGAAGTTGTACGATAGATCCCCATCTTGTTCACTAACTGTCTCTTGTACAAATTTCTCAAGTACTTCCTCAAGGCTAGAGCCTTTTGTATCAATCACAACTTCTGGTCTCTTTACGTGCGCCTTCTTCTTGAGATTATTCAATTGCGAGTTGTTCAATTGTCTCTTGGCTGGTGTAGTTTTGGCAGGAGGGGGCTGAGAATCATGACGATTCTGTGAATATTTGGGTGGAGAATGTCTTACTACAGGCTTATGTTGATGTTGCTGCTCTATGATAGGTTTCTGAACGTGATTAATCTGAGGAGAATGATGAGATTGGACTGAATGCTGTGGTATAAGTTGTGGCTGTTGTTGCTGGTGATAATGGACTTGATTCTGTTGAATCTGTGGAAGATGCTGCGTTTGTTGAGGGTGATGATGGGCAGGTTGTATTAACATCTGAGGTGTTGGTTGATGCATAGACGGCTGCTGGGGAATTTGTGAGTGATGATGGACATGTTGTTGATGATGATGCGCGGGTTGGACTAAAGGCGCAGTTGGAATTAAGGGTGTGGGTTGAACCAGAGGGGTCGGGGGAATTAAAGGCGGAGGCTGAACTAAGGGTGTTGGTTGAATGAGAGTTGCAGGTTGGTGCTGTATTTGTTGCTGATGCTGAGGTGGTACATGTATCCGCGTTGGTGGTTGATGGTGTTGTTGTTGCTGGTGGATAGATACTTGTGGTTGCGGTGAATGGTGCTGAATCTGTGGCTGCTGTTGTTGAATTGATAAATGTGTTTGAGTGGAGAGTGGTGCCTGTGGTGGATGTTGATGTGGATGTTGATGCTGTTGCTGTTGCAGTTGGGGGATCGAAGCTTGTATTTCTTGCTGCTGCTGTTGATGGTGAAGTTGCTGTTGTTGTGGTTGATTCGGTGTACCTGAGTAATATGGGATATTGTATGGTGGCACCGTGATAACATCCTGAAACTGTTGATAGTGATTGACCAGTAATGACATCAAAGGTGATGCTTGAGCATGGTGAGTTCTTATGTTTGGTGAGGATGCAAGTGACGGATCTTTGAATCTTAGCCTATCGAGGTCACTTGAGAGTCTCGCCATCTGAATGGCCGGTGCGATGTTGTCGGCGACATTTTGTAACTCTTGTACATTCTGGAAATCTAATGGTTCGTTTGATAATCGATCATTTTCTCTTAGATTTAAAGCCTTGGGCAGGGGCAACTCTTCTAATAAGTCTATAAGACTAAATGTTGATGCAAATCCCACCGAGTTCATCTTTGAAATCAATTAAATTGTTCTACCATTCGGAATAAAAATTTGTACGATAACTTTTGTCGTTAGATAAAATTACAATAATATTAGATGAGAAATTGACGAAACATGTCCAGACATCAAAACACTAGATAACATAAGTGCATTGGCTTTGCTTTACGCGTATTTAGAGCGCGTCATTTTTATGAATATTACTGTAGAGAAAAGCCATTCTTGATGCTCTGCCGCGTTAGTGCTGCTCAAACTAGGTCTAGCCTGCAGACTGCAATAACTGAATCAGAAGCCGCCGCAGCCTCAACTAGCCTCTCGACAACCCTGGTTACTTGGGGCTAAATACTGTTTCCTCAGTTCGCTCAAGCATCATTTGCAAATATTAGTGCGCCTTCGAGTCGCGTGTTTGTCGCTACCAGAGTCTAGGCCATCCACATGGTCTATGTGGTCATATAGATTTATAGTCCCTCGAGTAACCAGAAAGTAGTAACCAGATATTAGTAGCCAAGTGAATCGTTGACACCTCTACTTAAAATTCGTTGTCACCGCAGATCTTTGATATAAGACACCGCACCTTTCTTTGTGCTATTCATATATAGTTAACCAAGATGGAAGATCTCGGGCAGCAAGTTCAGAGTATGTTCAAGACCATATACGAGGCTACTGATCGGAAATATATAAGACCCATAAAACGTCACATGTTTCAATGCGGCATGGGATGCCTCGATGACAAAAACACAATCTCTAAGGCAGAGGAGTGTATTGATGATTGCGGGAAACCGATGAAGCAAGCTATGTACATTGTGCAAACGGAGATTAATGCCTTTCAAGGTCGCATAGATAGGTGTCTTATGAATTGTCAGGATGATGTTCGACATGAGAGAGATGAAGCTAAAGCGAAGAAGCTGTTTGACAGTTGTGCCGAAAAGTGCATCAAAGAATTCAACCCTCACGTTGCTGAGGTAATCAAAGTCATGACAGGTAAATTGGATGACCTCAAGAAGGAGTATAATCTTCGGTAACAATGCACAATGTAATCAAGTCACGAGTCCAGATAGTCTCCAATAGTGTGCACTGGTCAGCACAGTTAGCTACGAATGAATTAGATCAAAATTTACATAAAGTATCTCTTTCATCAACAAACTTAGTCAAAAATGCGTTCGATTGGTGGCCACACCATTGCCTCATCACTGTGCCGTTGCACGATCCATATGTTTTCCGAATGTGGTAACTTCGATAATTCATAGTCTAGTCCCTTCAGAGTCTCGAGCTTGTCAACCAAAATCATGATGCGGGCTTGGTATTGTTTTGTCAACATGGCCAAAAAGCGCGATCGCTCCAACATCTCCTCGGACAAATCGGGCAATCTTTTAACCAGTGACATAGACGCGCTCAGCGAGACTTGAAATTTTGAAAGCTCTTCCGAAAGTTCCTCTTGGAGATTCTTATGTTTAGTCGCGAAGTTTGAGTCGATATCTCTGGTCAACAGGCTCAAACTACTGGCCAGATTTTTACTTATAGCTGAAAAATTGTAGCCCTTATGAAGTAAGACCTCTAAAGCTTGAAACTTTCCACCCACAGATTTCGGTGATATCTGTTCCATACACACTCTCGGATCTAATAAGGTTGCTGTCCTGAGACGCTCGATCAGGTGCCGGCGAAAGAATATAACAGGATGGGGTCGTTCGGACTCGATTGAGATTTGTATCCGTCCTCCTTGAGTCTCGCCAGAGGGAATCACCGAGAAATCTTTGCTCTGCTCGCCACTCCAATTGGACACATGAAGTTTGAACAACTCTTCTCCCAAGTTTGTTTCAGACTCCTCTGAGGTTAGATCGACAATGTGGATCCAAACAAGATCTCTATCGTCGTCATTTTCTGTGGCATGTTGGTCACGTCGCGAGATTCTCTCGCTAGTGTTTGCGTAATGATTTGCAAATCTTACTGCAAGACTCAGCATCTTCGGTGCCGACACTTCCTCACTTGTTTGCCTGACCAAACCTGTGGGGGACCTGTATTTGAGGCGACAATCCAATGACTGAGCTAACAAGTTCACAACCTCCAAAATCCTTTCCGCTCGCTGATCATTGTCCGACTTCGCTGCTTTATCGGAACCATACTCTGACTTGGGCATCTCCGATCCACGACAGATCAGATCATGTTCCAGTATCTCTTCGAGTATGTCAATCATTTCGCATTTTAAGTTGAGAAATATATCACAGAAATACGTGCACTCGGGCCCGGCTTCAGAGAAGTTCACGTCGTTTGAAGAAGAGCGCCTCTGGTGCAGGTTTCCCAGGATATCGCTAAGATTTTGACCTTGACCGGATGTGTAATCTAAATGTTCCAAGTCAGTGAGCATGCTTAGTGGAAGTAAGAAGGTCTCACTCTGGACAAGATTGCCTAGATAGGTTTCATTGTAATCCAAGATCAATTTCACACTCAATGAGCTGGGCACCAAACCAGTCCTCCTGTTGCGCTGCTCTGTGATGGATCTGTTTGAAGAACTGTCCAGATTGTCCATGGCGACTGTGCCCACCTGGCTATCAATACCACTCGACAACAAAGAAAACGATACCAAGATTTTTATAGACTCACGCCTGTCGGGCCAACAGTTGCCGAGTTTGAAATGGCAAACACCAGAATCAGATGAACTATACACCAAATGGGCTATAGAATCATCCACCTTTAACGCTAATAGATCGTCGAATTGCAGCGTCGCTACCAAATTACGAAGCGCCCTTGAAGATTCTAGGGCTGGCAGTATGTCTATTGTGCATTTTACCTGGACATTAGGCCATTTATCAGAGGCTTCAAGCTTCACCGAGACGCGCAAATCTTCACGGTCATGCAACGAGTCGGTCGACTTGAGACGCTCGTCAGCTATTCTGACGTCCGATCTGAGCAGTATATCTTCATCGAGCTGTTCCAATCTGGATAAACAATCGTCGTCTTCAGTGGTCTTATCGAGTCCGTCTTTGGACTTATCAGTTTCATTCGAAGATCCCGTGGTGCTGAGCTCATTTTGCTCGAGGTTTGTGCCCAAATAGCATACATCTACCCGGCTGCATCTAGCATCGAGTGCTGCAATGAGACCCGATATCTTCCTCGAACTATATCTTGCGATTTTCATGGGTTTAGAATCCAATAAAGCTGTCCATGCGATACAGTCGCCCTTGAATACAATGAGGTTACTCTTCTTGTCCACGAGACAGTCAGTGCTAGCTAATATGATCAGACTATCCTCGAGGGCGAGATTCATCTTGTTCCTATTCGACTGTTCGGAAACGCCTCCAGAACCTTGGCTCGAGGTTTGAATGGAAGGTGTCTCAATTTCTCCGCATGCTCTTACAGTATAGGCAGACATACATAAAAGGGGTGTCTCCAGTTTTTGCGCCCACAGATGATTCCCAGCGTGATCAAACAGGTTCAACTCATACCTTAACATAACCAGGACTTGATTCACATGCGAATCCTTATGATGCGACACGGAATCTAGATGTCTTTTCCGTCGTACACTAGCTATCTGGAGGGGTTGGCCTGTTAGAGTTCTACTCCACTCGACTGTCTTATCGAGTTCGATTATTATCTTATCCGTCTGATTATCCTTAAATAACCCAGGGTTTTGTAACCTACCGTTTCCGCCCTGATTGGCAGCTTGTGAGTTTCCGGCCTGCAGAAGATTGATGGCTACACGTTTGACGATAGTTTGCTTGGCATGCTGATTGAACTTCTCCAAATGGATGCAATAAATCTTGTAGTCGCTCATGGAAACAATCAAAGAAGATTCTCTTCCAGCGTCAAAATAGGCCAAAGGCATGAGCCCAACATGCTTGCTCGACTCCTGCAACCTTTGATCTTGGTGATTTGTCGACTCATTAGCATTCGCATCCAGCTCAGTTACATCTTGTCTCTCCATTGATGAACGGCGATCAGTGTCAAGATTAGGGCCTCTCATCTCAAAATGACCGACGACTTTCCTGTTCTCTATCAGAGTTATCACATATTGGTTTGAATATTGAACGATTATCCTGTCACGTTGTGGCAGATGGAACTGTTGAACAATTTGCTTGCTTTTGGTCAAGAATCGTCGACCCCTCGTTGATGAGCTGCCGTCGCCGATCGTCTTGCCTCCTTTATCGCTATCCGTATCCTTCTTGTGCCATACTTCTTGATCGTGGCTATCCAAATTTACTTCCTTATCATCGGGATTGCTCCTTAGAATCACGAGACATTGGGTCAGTTCATCCGCCATCAAATCGATCATGTACAATTCTTCAAATTCATGACTAAGCACGCTCTCATCGACCAACATGCAGCCATCATCCTGGTTCGACATTCGTATCTCCAGTGGAGATGAGAGAAGATCAATGGGACGCTTGTTCACTTGATGCACGGTAAGCTTGTTGAAAGTTAGAGTCGCAATAGTCTGCCTCGTGCCTGATGTGAAATAACCGCATTTGATGTCGACTATTGGATAACTTAATTTCGTGGCGGCCAACATTTGTCTCGAGTTGTCGCCTAAGCTGTCATTTGGATCTGACTCTGGAACTTGGATAATATAGAGGAAACCCCTAAGATTGCCGGCAATGATCACATCGCGATCCTCGCCAATCGCGCTAAGTCTACCCACATCCATTGCAAAATCAGCCACCAGGTCACCATCGCTGGCCGTAAGACCCGCATGGCTCTCCAACTGTCCTAAATCGAAGGACCATAAATTTCTAGCCTTGAAAAGTGACATCGAATCAATCGATAGAGGTCCACGATTCAGAAGCTAGATCGATGGGCTTATGTAAGTTGACGTTTTCGAAGAATTGGTCATTGAGCAAAATTAAAAGCGGACTAAGGTCGTCATGGTAACTCTGCCACGTGCAGAAGAATCCGAGATATATTCGAGGAGATTTGCAAATCTAACGACTACTAAGCGGGAAGAAATTGATCTTTATTTTGCTTAATTTCTCTTTCAATAATTTTCTACTCAAGGAGATCGGCGTCTTCGTAACAGCCCGATCCATTGGTGATCAGCTAATGGCTGGGAGCAGTTGATCTTCAGGCTGAGGGAGCTCTATTCTCGCCTGATGCATCCTATCGCAGGACTGCAGATCTCGCCCTCTGTTCATCCGACAGCGCGAGACCACACTTCAAGAAACTGATTTGTTATTGTTCACCTATCCTCACATCTCATTTGTCTGCCATAATTATTGATTATTGATTGTTGGTTTCACCAACATGCATATATCTAACATCTAGCATGCATATACCGCAATAATGTTCAAAATTATCAACCGATTATCTTGCATGCGCCCTGGCGTGCTCTTAGATAAATCACACAATCCATTGAGCATACCGATAGCTCGATTGAATCAAGTCGGCAGTGACAGTGCAGCTTATGGAGGTGATGGTCAAACGACTGTCACCGTATTGAATAACAACCCTGATATTAACTTAGTCAACACATACTCAAGTCAGGGTTTTAGACTTCACAACAATCTATTCATATATGGATCTATTATCTTATTTCCCACCAACGTTTTCTCTTGGAATGTCCGGTCCGGCAAAGATATAACCCTGGACTCATTACTGTTGTTTGATATTATTGTTCCAAAAGTTAAGATCGTAGTGATCGGTTACGGTTCTGCAGGTGAAGAACATGATACAACCTTGCCCTTGAAATTGAAGAAGAAGGGCATCAGTTGTGAAATGTTGGCAACTCCCAATGCCATAACTACCTACAACTTTTTGGCAAATGATTCTGTGCATGTGGCGGGCGCATTTGTTGCAATTAGAAAAGAAGTGGAGATGAATCCCAGAGACCGTCGCCTGCTGATGGCAGATTTGCATAAAGACGATGCTCTATTATATAGAGAGAATAGTCAAACGCGAGATGACTTTTTCTATGAAAAGCAGATGAGGGAAAAGACTGTTGCGAAGGTGAAGGAAAAGAAGAAATTTGATGAGTAAAGTCATACTTCAAACATGCAGGTCGCTACAGATTCTTGAATCAATCAGAAGACTTCCATATTTCTATCGGCTTAAGTCGCCTCAGACTGGGCCTTGCGTACATAGGACGTTGATGGATCCATTCTCTCAGACGGATCTATCTCATCAGGTAAAGGGTCTCGGCAAACAACCAAACTACTGAGTCTAGCTTCTAAATCTTCAAGCGTAGGATCAGCTTGTATCGAAACAGCAGGATCTTTGCTGAGGTGATCAGTCTTTGATGGCTCTGGGGGGTTCCTGTTGAGATCTTTGTTTGCTGATGAAGTTTCCGTGCTTTTCGCTATCAGTCCTTGTAATTCCGCCTCTAAGTCGGCGGTACAATCAGCAGGGCGGGATATGTGAGTTATTTCATTGAGCATCTGACTTAGCTCTTCGTTGAGATGGTGATTCTCGGCTGTGACATCAAGTACATCATCAAGAATAGATGTATTACTTTCTATTTGTGTGTTAGCCGCCTTGAGCGCCTCTGCCCCATCCTTGTAAGCTTGTATGATCATCATATTGGAATCGGTGTTGTCGAGCTGGTCAAGTAATATTTCAACATTTGCCAGCTGGGCTTCCTTTTGCTCAGCACATGCATTGAATCGTTTGTGAGATCTGAGTAGTGATTTCGCTTTGGCGAGCTCTTTCCTCTGATAACAATTGAGGGCATCTTGCTTAGCTCTCAGAGCTTGATTGTGATACCTGTCTGCATCCGCTGTTAGTAGCTCCTTGGCTCTCAGAAGTCTGGCCATAGCCACGTCTTTTTTTGTAATTTTCACTTCGTCGTCTCTGGAATCATCACTCGTATCTGCGATTTTTATCAACTTGGTATCATTATCGACCTGTAGAGCCACTCTTTTGGTACAGGCTAAATATTCAATGAGCAAATCTAGTGCCTCTAAAAGTTCTCTGCTATCGACTGAGTCGATGATTGTATTCAGTATGGGTGTAATTAATTCTAACAGGTGCTGCCACTCAAAACAGGCTTGTTTCTCAGCTTTACTGATCCTAATGAGTTCTTCCAATAACTGCCTCGACAGCTCTTGAAGGCTTTTCTGGCACACTAATTTAGTTTCGTCTAAAATTGACATGTCGGTCAAGTCGGAATAGTATTCGTTGTCGCTATTCGTCAATGCTGAAACAGCCCAACTTGCTGGATTATAAACAAAATTCTTAACACCCCAGCTAAGCCAACCCTTAGGATCAATATAGTGGTCGACAAAGGGATGTATGCTAGAGGACGCTTGAGGAGACCAAAGTCTTGAAGTCTTCACTGTCGATAATGGCACCACCTTCGATCGTCTTTTCATTTCACTTAAAACCAGTCTAATACACTCCTTGTCCGGACGGCTCCCTGTATCGGATACGAATCTTTGATGAATATCCTTGACAGAAATTGTTAGCTTCTTGTTCTCTATTACCCACTCTTCTATCACGGTGATCCACAATTTCATTTTCGAATCGAATCCATCGGGATTAGCGGAACGAGAGCGGAAAGGAGCGAAGAGCGCTCCCGACTTTGACGGGGTCATCATCTTCCTGGTATCCTTCGATGTCATAATTGGATAGGTTTAAAAACTGAAAATATTTATCATGACCACGTGCCATTAGGTAAGCAGAGATGAAGGATAAAGAGTGCGAGCCAGACATCAACAACACCTTGAAAACGCACGCGCAGCGAGCTGTGGCAGCTCTTCGAAGCGATCCGCTCAACATGAGGAGAGCAATTAGCCTCACAGGCTCTTTCTTGGTTTTATCAGCTCATCTTTTCAATCAGTCCAAAGGAGGACACGCCCAAAAACTGGGGGCCTAAAGTCTTTGACTCGATGACTGATAGTACTCTGTTTTGTCTTTCGCAATAATTGGAATCTCCTAGCAGATGCAAGCGCTAGTATCTTGCCCTTGAGGGAATCCATTCTACGCAAACATTGTTTTCATTCTGTTTGGTTTACTTCACTGGCTTCCGGCAAACCAGCACTCATCGTGTATGCGTCCCTCCAGAAAAATGATGCTCGAGTACGATCATATCTAACCTTCGAAACCGGGCTTCAATTATATCTAAAACATCACCCGAGTTTCCAAGTCTTCTTCCATGAAGGTCCTCAGAGGATTGAATCCTCTAGGTTCGAATGGATCAAAGGTATCCCACCACCGCGATGAGGGAGACGTGATGTTTCTAAACAACGCAAGCCCGGGATCTAACAGTCAGGTGGAGACCGGTTAGAGAGTTCAACTCGTTCGATAAGCTCTTGACTGAGGGGCCGGTGAAAGGGAGGCGAACTCAAGAGATAAGATAGGGAATGTGTTGATGTTGACGAGATCGTCATCTGCTGTTCGTAACAGAGGATTGCGCATGGTGAAATCACTCTACGAAGATCAATGCACGACATCGAACTGTTTGGCGCAGGGGTCGTCTCAGGCTATGTGCAGGATGAGCACGCCGGGTTAACCTTACGCAGTAAACAAACTACCTACTGTTTCGCCAAGTGGTCTCCTGAATCGTAGCGAGTTTTTACAAAATAAATTTGCACCACATATATCATCGTACAGCAGGCTACTGATTTCTATTTGTGATACATATTGACAGAACTGAAAGATTTCATACCGACGCACACTCCAACCAGTGACTGAATAACGGCGGTCTGATCTGTTGGAGCTAATAGCCGACATAGATGGAGTAGATTGATAAACTTGATAATAACCCCACACTGCTCCTACGTCCCTTTGGCCATGTCGCATAATCAGCCAAATCAAACTTTTTACCTAGACCAATCCACTCTCCAATGCAAGAATCAGTGCGGCTTTTTTGGGAACCCGGAATGGTTTGGCTATTGTTCCATTTGTTTCAAGCAACTCAGTGTCTATTCCCAACAAAATCTTAACCAAAATAGTCAGCAGAACGAGCTACAACAACTCCAATACTATCAACAGCAGCATAGAAACGAACAACAGATGATACTTCGACGAAAACTACTCGAACGTCAGCAAGAGAATCAAAAACGATATCAAGAACAGCAGCAGCTATATTTTCTGCAGAGTGAGCAACAAAGGGAGGAATTATCCAGGCGGCAACAGCAGCAACTGAGGGACGACATCTTGGCAATAAAGAAACCATTCCAGAAGCGAGGGTATAACCCATCGCCTAGTCAGCTTAGCATAGAGACAGCATCGAATGAAGCTGCCGATTCTTCTAATTGTGATAGACAGGCAAGCAGCTCCACACTGGCCTCACTTGTTTCCCCTAGTCAAGATGCCGAAGCTAACCTTCCAGTTAGTCCCCATGGAACGGGTATTAATGAAGGAGCTATGTCCACTTCTAGCAACCTTTTCGGTAGTATAACTAGTCCCACTTCCCTTGTTCAGATTGGTTACGATACCTTGTCAAATTTGCACACGACAATTTTAAACACAGCCAAATCATCATTCAGGTCCAGCCCATCTAGTGGGAGGGCTGGTACTGCATCAGGAGATGTTGGTAGCACGGGTGATTCCTCATCGGTACACAGTACCAGTCAGTCGGAGTATCAAATCGGCCGTAAAAGCGGCAGTAGGGCACCATGGTCCAGTATCATCTCACCTCACTCCCGTAAGGCATCATTGTCAGAGACGAATACCGCTTTTCACTATGACATGGCCTGGGTTGATTGTCTCAATCAAACAAATAGGTTTGCCAAAGAGTTCCTAGCATTCGAGAAGCGTAGTGACAAATCTATCAACGATTTATCCGACATGGTCCATGAATTCTATGAAAAGATGGCTCAACGTTTTGAAACCCAGCATATCTACAAGGGTGCCGCCCCAGATCAATTGGAGTTGTTAAACGACAATATGGAAATGATTTTGAACGAACATATCTATCACGTCATATCGACCAGGATTATCAACGAAGATGAAGATCACAACATGGCGATACAGAAGCGTATTCGCTCGCTGAACTGGATTACGACGGAGCATCTCGAGATAGAGATCGACTTCCAACGCCCCACCGTTCATGACCTGCTAGATAAGGCAATATGCCAAATGGTCGAAATGAATTCGAGAACCTCATCAATTGATAAACTTGAGTGCATTGTCAAGTGTAGTAAGACCATATTTGAACTTCTGCAAGATGGTCAAACAACTTTTAGGTTCGACAAGAGCAGTATTACGAGCGCAAATCACGATGAAAACGCCAGCGAATCCAATTTGCCTTCAGATAAGCCCAATCATGAAGCGGATAGCAAGAAGGATGGCAATTCAACTGAGGCTAGTCACCAAGGAACGAGACGTAAACTCGTGCCCGCAAGTGCCGATCAATTTCTACCGGTGCTTGTATTTGTCGTCATCCAAGCGAACCCTCCGATGTTGCCCGCTGACATGAAGTATTTGACCAGATTTTCGAACCCTAGGCGCTTGATGAGTGGTGAGACTGGCTATTATTTCACAAATTTATGCTGCGCTCTCGAGTTTATCGAAAAGGCTACCGGAGCATCATTGAACATAAGTGAGGAGGATTTTAACAGGTACACGAGTGGGGAAGCAGTACCAGATACCAGGAGTGAATTCCATACCTATTTGTGCGATGGCCTCAGGACAATGTGCGCCAATGATGCCGCATTGAAGAAGCTCAAAGAGCGTCAAGAGGCTAGGTCATTGAAGATGAATCAACTAATGGAACAAATTGATGTGCATATAGAGACTAACAGGGCCAAACAAGAGGAGATGGAAAGATTTTCGTCAACTCTCAGGGATAAACTACAACCAAGTTTGCCTACATTCTTTGAGGATATCAAACAAGTTGACAGTAAGCTAGCCAATAGATTGTTGCCTTCAAAGTTAAGATCAATCGATCTCAATTGATGGACTGAAAGAGATTTCGTTCAAAACAATAAGCCTGAAGTTTCTGATTAGCTGCAGCACTTTCAAGTCTGCGTCGATCTCTCAACTTAACTAGTCTTCCTGAGTTGTATCTTCTTATTATTAGTCTCCTCTCTCCTTGATTGATCCCAACCTTTTCCGCTCTCATTCCAAGTTGGGCTCTCCTTTCCACGCGTCATCTTTGGTTAGTGAGCACCAATGGACGGACTGAACTCTTCCAAAATCCAACAAAGATCTTTCATAGTCGCACCCTTCACGACTGGATTGCATGGTGGTTGTCTAAAAGAACCGTGAGCACCGTCCTTCATAACCCCCGACTGATTATAAATCCTGATCAAAGATTACGTTACCTGCTCGCCCGAGATCATGCCTAGGTACTAATAGTCTGAAAGATTGATATGAAAGCCAGCCCGAGGCAACAGTTTCGGGGGCCAATGGTGACACCAAAGCAAGATGTATCGGAACCGGCAACCTGTCAAACAGGTCTGGATGAGCAATCAAGCTCAACACTCAAACCAGCGACTCTTCGCTATTGAGCAAGGCCGATCATAGATTGACTTCAGCGCGCTAACGCCAGGAGCCCGCTCCCGCAGAGCATGTGTCAGATCATTATTCAGCTGTATTTGGATTCATATCCATGCAAGATTATAACTAACGCCAGCAAACCTTTACATTCAGTTTCCCTCACATCATCGATTTCTACTCCGATAATCCATAACACAAGTCCATATCCAGTGATATTCAGGAAGACTCAATACTCTCCATCATCGGACAACATGGCCTCGATAAGAAAAACTACACATCTTCTAGCCAAACTCCGTGACCTTATGCAATCATCAAGTGTTGGCACCATACATGCTTATATAGTTCCATCTGGAGATGCCCATCAGAGCGAATACATAGCAGACTGTGACATGAGACGCCATTTTATATCTGGGTTCACTGGTAGTGCTGGAACAGCTGTCATAACATTGGATAAGGCGGCTCTCTGGACCGATGGCCGCTATCATCTGCAAGCTTCAGAACAATTGGATCCATCTTCATGGACTCTCATGAAAGACGGTCTCCCTGATACACCCACGCAGGGCGATTGGCTGAAAGACGTGCTGAAACCCGGTAATAAGGTTGGTGTGGACCCTTTTTTGATCTCGCACAATTCATGGAAAACCCTATCAAAAGATCTTAAATCTCGTGATATCAATCTGGTTGCTGTACAAGAGAATTTGATCGATTTAGTGTGGAATGATGCACAAACTATCGCCAAGGACGGGGGCTCCTCCGTTAGGCCAGCGAGGCCTTGCAATAAGCTAGTCAAACTAGACGTGACTTTGACTGGAAAACAATGGAAAGTCAAAGTCAAGGAATTGAGAGCTGACCTAGACAAGAAAAAATGCTCAGCTATCATAGTGACAGCCCTTGACCAAATCGCGTGGTTACTCAATCTCCGAGGCTCAGATATCGAATTTAATCCGGTGTTTTTCGCTTATTGTATTGTAACCATGGATGATGTTCTGCTCTTCATTGATAAAGCAAAATTATCACCCGAGGTCGAGGAGTCCATAAGTGCCTATCATGGGGAAGCTCGTCCAAGCACTGGTGCCGAGATGTGTGTCGGAATATACCCGTATGATGATGTCCTGAACTATATAAAGACCAAGCTGATCCCCAAGACTGATGGCAAACTCATATGGCTAAGTAGTGGCTCTTCGGAGGCCATCATCTCGAGTGTACCCAAGCGTCAGAGGTTTGTCCAATTCAGCCCAATCGAGAGAGCCAAAGCAATCAAGAATGACACAGAAATCCAGAACATCAAAAATTGTCACATACGAGATGGGGCGGCCTTATGCGAATACCTGGCCTGGTTGGAGAAGACAATTGAGGAAAATCCAAACGGTCACGAGAGTCTATGGGAAATCCCTGGTGCCGATTACCTAGAGAAATGTCGTTCTCAACAGGAGAAATATGTGGGCTTGAGTTTTAGCACAATATCTGCATCGGGACCAAATGGTTCAGTTATTCATTATCATCCAAGCGAACAGAGTAAGCGTCCCATTGGAAAAGCCGAGTTGTATCTAGTTGATTCTGGTGCCCAGTACTTGGATGGAACCACCGATGTCACGAGAACAGTTCACTTTGGACAGCCAACAGAAAAAGAACGAGAATGTTTCACTAACGTTCTCAAGGGGCACATTCGCCTAGCTAAAGCGATATTTCCTCGTTTGGTGAAAGGAAACTCATTAGACACATTTGCCAGATGTTATCTCTGGTCCAAGGGCCTTGACTATATGCACGGTACTGGCCATGGAGTGGGTATGTTCCTGAATGTTCATGAAGGCCCATCGAGCATAAGTTCACGTGGATCACCGGATGATCCAGGCTTGGAAGCGGGCCAAGTGCTCTCCAATGAGCCGGGTTACTATGAGGACAAGGCGTTTGGAATAAGAATTGAAAATTTAATAGTTCTAAGAAAGGCGGAAACGAAGTACAATTTCAACCAGCGCGGTTTTCTGAGAATCGAAACGATAACCCTTGTTCCAATACAATTGAAAATGATTGATATCAATATAATGGAAGACGATGAAATTGAATGGTTGAACGAGTATCACGCAACTTGTCGCAGATTAGTGGGAGCCCATTTGGAGAAGACAGGAAAGCAGCATGTAAAAGAATGGTTATGGAAAGAGACGGAACCATTGAAACGAGCTTAGGATTGGCCTGTTCGTCCCAAAACTTCCGCACAAGGCTCACTCTGATGATCGATCCCAAGAGTATGTGTGTTCTTAGTTCGTAGAATCATTACAGAAGAGGCCTCTCTATTGACATCAGGCACGTGAACCGTTGTTCAACTGTGGTTGTGATGTCCTTGACTAGAAATTGTAATCAGAACTATTTTAGCAATTGATCGCCATGCCGAGAAACGCTCTTGCAATGCTCATTGTTTAGCTCTAATCTCTCTTTACTTCCGATTGTCATCTTCATTGTCATCTGTATGCATCTGTATGCATCTGTATGCCTCACAATACACAAGGCACCTCTACTTTTTATCTGCACCTATGGTTTCCTAATAAGTGTCTCGTACGTTTCGTTACCTATACCTAAGCTACTCGATTCCCGGCAACTTCGCCAGCCTAACAATCACCTTCTCTTTGGGCTTGGTCAGAAAGCCCGCATAGGAGACAATCTCTAGCTCCTCTGGCGAGACTGTTTCCACTTTGTATCTGAGCAAAGTGTCGCAAATAATCATCTTCATCTCAATCATGGCCAGCTGATAGCCGAGACATCTCTTTTCGTTGAGTCCGAATGGAGCAAAGGCGCAAGGATGAATCTCTTTGTTGGGCGCGAATCTTTCCGGATCGAAGTGGCTTGGATTTGGCCAGAACAGTGGATTCCTATGGATCAGCCAACTCTTGTAGACGACCTTAGTTCCCTTTGGAATGATTAGGTTCCTTGAGCTGATCCTTCTCTTGAGCTGGACCGTTTCACTGGCCACCCTTGTGGTGAAACTGAACACCGTTGGATAGAGACGCATCGTTTCACTGATCACCTGGCCCAAGTAGACCGATTTCACCCCATAGGTCACCAGATCTTGTCTCAGTCGCTCTTGAACGGCAGCCTCTTTGCCGAGAACCCAGAAGATGTAGGTCAAAGTGGTGGACGTTGTGTCGTAGCCGGCAAAGAGTATTGCCTCTGCGTTTGCAAGCACCTCTTCTCTTGTGAGTTTGCCTCTGAAGTGGAGCTCAATCAAAGCGTCGATGAGTTTTTCCTCACTGCCACCAAGCTTGCCTTGGTTGATGTTGCTCTTTTGCGACAATTCTTTCAACTTGGCCAACTGAGAGTCTATCTTCCTGTTCAAGCCACTCTCTATGAGTGACATTTGTTTGCTATGGTCGAAATGTTGCACAATAAAGTTGAGCACACTCTTGAATATTGAATATCTCACTGTCAATTCGAGCAAAAGTCCCTTGTTTGCGTTGGCCAAAAACTTGTCCAAACTGATCACGTTTTGCTCCATCTCTCTAATTTGCACATTGGGCAACTCAATGGCCATCACAGAGATCATATGCAAGGCAGTTGCTTTGAACAGGTCGTGAATGTCCAACTCGATGGTCACATGAGCCTCTTTGGTCAGCAGCCCTTTCGCCAAATGGAACTTGTGCTCAATATAGTCCAGCATTTGAGCCACACTGTGCTCGATGAATTCTATCGACTTGAAACCTCGTCTCAATTGATGGCCACTGAACCAGGGCGACATCACCTTGCGCATTATCCGCCACCTGTTGAATGGGGCAAACAGGACGCTCTTGGTCAGAGTGATGTCGAGGAAATTCCTCGTCCTGTCGGGAAAAGACTTGGCTTGGTCGAAAAAGATCTCCCTAAGAAGTTCCAGGTCGACTATGACAATTTCCGGATCGTCGCCCATGAAGAGGCCGAAAACGGGACCATGTCTTGCATACAGTTGCTCGTCCACCTTCTGGTGCTCCTCCTGGTTGGCCGAGTAGAGATGGAAGTTGCCACCGCCCAGCAAGCTTGTCTTTGGCTGAGGAATTCCGTACTGGCCAAACAATTGGTAACGCTTCTTTCTGACCGAGAAGAATAGGTAGAGTCTAATAAAACTGAAGGTGATCAGAGTGGCAAAGCATTGGAGGAGAAACTCCTTGGCCAATATGTAGTCAACCAGGAGATTCATCTTGGGCTTATTATTGACTAAAATGGGTCTCTAAAATCCCTCCAATTCGCGAGTATTGCAACACAGCCTTTGGATGATGAATTCTGGTAGGCACCTAAGTGCCAATCTTTGTCACAAGGCAGACTTCAAGTCTAAGTCTGAAGGCTTTAGCCGAGGGGAAGGAAGCGCGTCTGGAGAGAAGAGTTTCTCTCCAATTGGAAGAGTTCAAAGAGGAGAGAAAGTAACAAGTCGCCAAAATGGAAGTAACACTGTCACATTTGCGGCAGTCTCTTTTTAGTTTGCGCCTCTCGCTTTGAGCATGCAAAAAGGCCGCAAATGGAAGAAGAGAAGACAAGAGCAGCTGACAATGAAAGGCCATTCTAGTCGATGCATACTCTCAATGGACTTGGAGAGGGAAAGAAGAGTCCGGAGGAGAGGAATTAGAGAAAAAGAAATGCAAAAGTGTCTCTGTTTTCATGCTCAAATCTAATTGATTATCTCTCCTCCTTATTGGTGGCCGACCTGAGAAAAGAGAGAATTGGGCGATAGTTGAGAGCTGTTGCACTTTGTGAGAATCGTGATGGTCTTTCGTGTGTTGTTCTATGGGTTTGCATGAGCGAGTGTTTGATGGTGAGGCAAAGGAAAGGAAAGGAAAATGATTAATTTTTGCAAAAAAGAGATTGAATGCAGAAACTTGTAGCGTGCACGGCTCATCGGGCAGACAATTGTCATTGTTGTTGTGTGTGATTGTGGTTGCCTTTGGTGCTAGTTATTGCAGTTGATTCGAGTTCACTTTAGTTCAGTTTAGTTCACTTAAGTTTAGTTTAGTTCACTCTTGTTACGGTTGCATAATGGGGCCCCAAATAATGCGGGCCAGTGGATTTTGTCGAACTCGTTTGGTCGCGTTTGGAATGGGGATAAAAATGAAAATTGGCTCGTTTTCAATAAATGTCATTATTGCCGCCCCTTAGCAGTGGTCCACAAGCAGGTTTCCTTGCGGGCCCTCTGGAGCGAGGTTAACATCCTCGAGGGAGCGGAGAAAGAGGAGAAGAGAAGAGAAGAGAGGAAAATGCAAAGCGTAAGGAAGGAAGCCAAATATGATTTATATGTCACGCCGAGTTGGGCTCGACGAAACGTTCAAAAAGCGATCAAAGTTATTGGCCTGTGTCTGATGTTGGTGTGTGTTCAGTGCATTGCGCCCACTTGGCAACAGCAACAACAACAACAACTGCAACTGCAACAACAGCAACAGCAACTACAACTCGTGCTAACAAGCGGCCCGCATTTGGGCGGCATTAGGGGCACCACTTCAGCTTCACACGCTCAGTCCGGCGGCTCTCGTTTGTCACAACTTTCCTTTCCTTTGGCTCGAGCCGGAGGAGGAGCAAAGCCGCCGACCAACTGAAGGGGCTCTTCTTTGGCGGTGGAGAAGAGCCGACGTGGCACCCAAAGGCAAAAGAGAGGCTCAAGAGAGGCGCAAAAGAGGCGCCCAATCGAATTTGATGATGTGGCCGCTCTGTTGCTTGTGGGGCCCATTTGTGAATGTGATACTTGGGGATAGTTTTCCATAATAGAGCATGGGCGAAACAGAATCCCGAATCGAGAGCATTGGTGCTCGTGGTGGCCACTTTGGCTTCAGGCAAGGCTCGAGGAGTGGCCCAAATCTGCGGCCAACAATGGCGCCCAAATGGGCGACCGCAAGCATAACGGAATGATGATGATTATGATTGTTGTTGTTGTGATCATAATCATCGACACCCAACACTGCCGCTCGAGGAACTTGGCCTGGAACTGCAATTGGAACTGCAGTGGTACTTTCGAGGAAGGGGAACGCTCTTGACTTTTGGCTCCTGCTCGCTGCCTGCTGCTTGCTGTCTGCTGCCTGCTGGTGGCCTCTCGAGTGGCCTCAAATGGAGGCCAAGCAGAGGGGAGAAGAGGTGGTTGTCGGTGTGTGACGAAACGAGGGTTGAGAGGCGGCAAGAAGTGGCAAGAAGTGGCAAGAAGAAACGTTTTCTCAAGAGTGTCTGTTTTGAGGATCATGCAAAAGCGTGTGGCAGGAGCGCCAGTTTGACTTGCGGCCACTGCTGCTTATGCGCAACTGTCAAACAGACTCTCTCTCTCTCTGCATGTTCTCGGCGGCGCCAAATGGGGACCAAATGTTTGCGAGTTTTAAATTAAAACTCAAACTCCTAAGAGAGAAACTTTTGCGCCCCCAAAGACTGTGTGAGAGGGGCAGACTTTGCCAACTGGGAGCCACCGTTTCGCTCAGGTCAGGTTGATGAACTCGGCCGGCCGCAGTCAATAATAAGCGGCCTGTGTGCTCCAATGAGATCCGGGCCGAAGTGTGTCCCCGATTGATTGGATTGCAAGAGAGGGGCGCCCATTTGCATTTGGGCCCGATTGGGGCGGAACGAGAGGCGAAGTTGAGGCTGCAGAGTGTCTCAAGAGAGCGAGAGGTCGGCTCGGTTGGGCGTCCATCAGTCTCTTGGAGATGGTTCCGAGTTGGCGAAACCGGAATCGGAATGGAAGTCGATCTGGTTCGCTGAGAGAGTGCTCGGTGTTTGTTGTCGTTGGTTAGCATTTGAATGAAAAACAGCAGCCCTCCAAGAGGAAGACTGTCCAACGAGTGTCCCTCTTGGCTTTATTTTCCTTTTCTCCTTTTCTCCTTCTCTCCTGCTCACACACTGAACAAACCATAATGGCACGCCAATTGGAGCCCAATCACTGGGGGCCAAGTGGGCGCGAGACTGGCCCTCTGCTGGCCCAAAGGCTCCCGAGAACTAGGGGCGCGTCCCTAATGATTGGGATCCTTTTTCCAGCCTCAGTCGAGGGCAACAATTGGGCGCCAATGAGGGGCGGGAATTGGGAAATGGGAGCCAGACGGGTGGACATTATTGTTGATGCGCTTTTGGTACTGATTTCGGTAGTGATTTCAGTAGTGGTTTTGTGTATTTATATGGTGGTTTTGCTCGTGGTTTACTCTTGCGGTTGGCCACCGGCCGGCGGGAGCATCCATCTTGGAGACACTCATTGTTGGCCGCCCAGTTGGTGGTGGCTGCCAGTTGGTGGCACTTGGAGGCTGCTTCTGGGCACTCTTTGGTGTGGCTTTCCAGGAGGGTTAGCATGTAAGCGCAATCGGAGAACAATTTATTACAATGGTTGCAATTGTTCACTGTCCCGCCGGCTGGAGTGCTGCCAAGGGTGGGGCCAAAGGGAGTTGGGTGTTGGATATCTGTTCATCTGTATATCTGGATAGTTGGATGGTTGGATATTTGGATAGTTTGGAATAGAGTCAATTGGAGTGGAGTGGAGTATTCCATTTCAGTGGGGCCCCCGTGGTGGTGGTGGTATGACGAAAAGAGGGTTGGCCAAATTGAGCCATTTGTTGCTTTTTGTTGGCCACTTCTTGCGGTTCCTTAGGCAGGAGGGAAGCATGTACTTGGTATCACCTAGTTGTCCGCTATTGCTCGGGGCTGGAGAGGGAGAAAAAAACGAAATGAAAATGAAAATGAAAACAAAACAAACAAGATGGATGGTGTCTGGCCGGCCGGTTTGTTTACAACACGCGTTGGCAGCAAAGCAGAGCAGAGCAGAGCACTGGGCCGGCGCGAAACAGTGGCGCTCCTGTGGAGCAGCAGGCCTTTAGGAGAAGACTAGTTACTAGTGCACTTGGGGCGGGCCAGAGACTAGGGCGAGCAGTGTGGGCCCAGCAGAGCGCGGCCACAAATTGCAGCAAGCCGTGCCTGCTCCCTCGAGCACTGCTTGCTCACACAGAGACAGACACATGGTTCTCATTTCGAGCTCATATTGTTCCGCCGGGCCCACTCTTGCCACTCTTGATACTCTTGATACTCTTGCCACTCTTGCGGGCCCATCACCATCGAGCAGGGCAAACAGGGCGCCCTCGTCGCCCCTCTCAGCCCAGACGGCTGGCCCCGTTTAGTGGCCAGTCTCATATAGGCACTCGAGTGGAGCTAAGGGCGCCAGTTGTCGGCGGGAACGTGCGCTCGTTTGTTCTAGTCCATTTGCGGCCTCTGGCTACTGTGCCAGAGGTGAACCGGAGCAGAAGTGGCAAGCAGAGGCGGCAGAAAGTAGAAACTGGGCCCACTGTGTCCAATAGGGCACAGTGGGCGTCCGGCGGCCAGTTGCAGATGGAGAGCGGCACAATAATGATGACTTTAATAATAATAACAACTAATAATAATCAATTTTCCCCCTTGACTTGGGCCAATCTCCAATTTCAATTTCAGTTTCAATTTCAATCTCGGTCAACTCGATCATTGTTCGCGCCGTGAACACATAGAGAGCAGCAGACTAGCAGTAGCAGACTGGCAGCAGCAGACTGGGAGCAGCAGGCCTTCAGAGAGCAGCCAAAATAGGCTCCTGGAGGCTCCATTTGGCCACATTTGCCCATTTGCTCATTGGCCAGTGCGCGTTTGGCCAGCTCGAGCGAGTTGGAGGCGCCACAGACTGACTGGGGCGCTGCAAAAGCATTGCAAGAGCACTGCAGGAGAGCATTGCAGGAGCATTGCAAGAACCAAGAGCGAAAACGGTGGCACTTTGGAGAAGGGGCGCTCGTGTGGCTTGCGAAGAAGCCGCCCGAGGGTGACAAAAAGCGTCGGCCTGGCGCCAGTTTGGACGAGCCAGACGGACACAGACAGGGTGACAGAGATGGAGATTCTCCTTTGGCCAGGAGATGGGAGGGAGGCGGGATTGTTTGTCGGGCGCGCGCAGGAGCCTTATCGGGGGTTCCATCTCGAGCAGTTGGAGTCAGTTTAAAGGAGAAAAAGTTGCCAGAGGAGGACGGAAATCGATCCGGCGGGCGCCCAATTGGAGGCCGTCCAAGTCTGGCCAGTGGTTTATTTGGGTAAAACGGCCGAAATAAAGCTCAGGGCCCGCTGGGCCCGAGGACAGTTGTTATTTCGTGTTGCCGGGTTGGCCGCCAGGTGGCGCGAGTGTGCGCTGACTGGGCGCCTCAATGGTGTGCGCGCTCTGCAGCGCCAGCGGAGGACAGTCTGCGGCTAATTCGGGCCGAGTTGGGCGGCACGCAAACATTTGCCTGAGCCAAACTATGGACTAGCTTTCGGCCCAATTCCAACCAATTCTGCTCAGCTTGGGCTCAATTCGGCCAAGCTCGATGATTATCCTTGTCCAGCGAGCCTGGCCAGGCCGGACAAGGATAATAAAACGGCACGACAAGTTCGAGTGAGTGGCCGCCGCGCAGATTATAGGGCCAATTTTGGGCGCGCGCTCGTTTGGCCTGATTTGCGCAAATAGTCTTGGCGAGCGGCCGGAGATTAGGCCTAGTTTAGGGCTAGTGGCAAGCTAGTGGCGAGCTGGTGGCAAGCTAGTGGCAGAGGAAAAGGCTGGCCGAGTTGGGAGTTTGTTTGGCTCGCCAGGCGAACAAAAACTCGCTTCTGCCACACAAGAGCAACAACACAAACAAGAACAACAAAGCCAACTAGTTAACGCGCCCAATGAGCGAATTTGCTGCCGCTCCAAAGGGCGAGCAAACGAGCGTCTGTGAGTGGGTTTGGAGTTGGCTGTTTGACTTGGTTAAAGTTGGTTTAACTTGGTTTAACTTGGTCAGAGTTTGCTGCAGTTGGCCAAAGGGCGACAAAGAGCGCGAGAAAGTCGCTATCTCGTTGGGGCAAAAGAGCAGCGCAAAAGAGCAGCGCAAAAGAGTGGCGCAAAGGAACTGCAAAAGAGGAGCAAAAATAAGCGAAAAAGAGCAGCGAAAAAGAACTGCAAATGGGACAAAGTTGGCTCGTTGGGCAACTCTTTTTGTGTGGCCGAGCGTGCAATTGATATGCTCATTATGCGTCCGTTTTCGTTTCTTTGTTTGTTTGTTTGTCTATCTGAATTGAGCGCAGTTGAGAGGTGCCAAAAGGGGCGACAAAAGAGCAACAAAGAGCACACTTTGGCCACACTTTGGCCAAAGTGTGCGAACAACTTCGAGCTTATAACTTGGCCCAACCGGCCAAGTTATAAGCCAATTGCGGCCGGCGCTCAGAGTGCCCTTAGCTTAGGTGTGCTCACTGGCCGAGCTCGAGTTGCCGAGCTTGAGCTGCTGGCCGAGTGCAAAGTGGAACCTGATCGCTAATGAGAAAGTCGCGCGCCGCAAAACAATGAGCCGAAGGGCAACCTGCGAGCTGCACTTCAAGCTGCTCGAGAGAGAGAGAGACAGTCTGCGGCCATTTCATGCGAGCTGGCCGCTTTCTCGCTCGCGTGACCATCAAGCTCAGCTGAAGCTCAGCCTTGAGACTGGCCGCAGACTAGAGCCGGGCCGGAAGTGGGGCGGCCACTCGCAGGCGCAGTTCGCCAGTCTGGCCAGTCTGGCCAACTGGCGCCAATCAATCCGGCGAGTTGCGCTTATAGGCCGCGCGGGGGGCAGTGTGTGGGCCAATTTGGCGGCCAATTGCTGGCACTGAAGTGGCAAAGAAGTGGCAAAGAAGTGGGCGCCTTCTGGCAGCACTCTGCTCCTTAGGGCTGGCCCACTGGCTCGCCGACTGGCTGGCTCTAAGGAGTGAGTGCAGCAAACGGGGACAAAACGGAAGAAATGGACGCAAACAAGACGCGCCAACAAAGCCGCCGGAAGCGGAAGTGCCCAAATAGGCCCAAATGGGCCGAGCAGTTGGGCAGAGGAAGCAGTTGAGAGGCGTCTTCATGCTCTCGTGCGGCAGACTGTCTGCATTTCTCATGTATTTCTCAATGCACAGAGGCGCGTGCCGAGCTTCAAGTTGCCAGATTTCAAGAGAGACTTCAAGAGAGAGAGTGAGACTGACAGCAATCTGCGCGGACACAAAGAAGCCGCTTTGCTGCAGAGACTCAAAGCGGCCAATTGATCGAGTTGGGCCCACACCTAAGCTCAATTGGGCACAGTGGCCGCTCGCCATTTCAGCCGCTCGAGAGGCGCCATTTCGCCGCCTCGAAACGAGCTCGCCAACACGCCTCTTGCGTCGCTTGCACTGCGCGAGCTGCACCAAACTACAAGGAGGCAAAAGGCGCTCGTTTGGGCTCTCATTTGGGCGCTCGTTTCGCCCCAATTGCCAGCCACAATGCGCCACAGAAATGCAAACGCGCGCACTTAATTAGGCTCCGGTTTGCGCGCTCACTTCCGGCCCAGCGCCAAGTCCAAGTGGCAGCAGTTCTGCTTCATGTTTTCCTATGCAGCAGCTCAACTATATTTCCACTGCCTTTCCTCTAGCTCAGTGGCTCACAAGCTAACTGGCCGAGCTTATCATCGAGAGCGAGACTGCATTGGATTGGACTGAGCTGGATTGCATTGAGTTGCATTGTGTTAGTGTTTGTTGTGGTGCCAAATTTCAGTGAGCGAACAAAAGGGGACAGAAAGTGGGCCTTTTTGGCCGCTCGTTGTTGTGCCTAGTCTTCCGCTGCTTAATACTTTGCTCTTTTGATTGCAATCTGGCCGCTTTGTTCGCTTTGTTGGCCGACAACAATCAAGATCGAGAAGTGGCCCAAAAGGCGCCAGTTCCGATTGGATTCAGACGAAAAGCGAGAAGCAAACGACATAATGGAACAACTTGCTCCAAGTTGACAACAATTTCCGCCTTTTGGGGCGCCAAATTTTGCTCCAAATTTTGCTCAAATTTTGCTCAAATTTCCTCCAAATTTCGCCCAAATTCTGTTGAAATTGCGCCCCAAAAGAAGGCAGCAAAACGGGCAGCAAAATGGCTTAGCTTGGGGCATTTTTGGCCAAATTTGGGCCCAAAATTGATCAAATTTGGCCAAATTTCGCCCCAAACTGAGCCAGTTTATCTCGCGCAAACTGGCAAACAAACTGCCTTTGTTATCGGCTGATTGTTATTGCTCCACCGCCAGTCTGTCGCCACTGGCATTTGGGCTTGGCAAGCGGCCCAAGCTTGCCAAAGGGGCGCAAGAGTCGCCCAAAGCTCGCCAGACGCGCTCGTCTGCCAAGAGCTGGCGCCAAACTGGGCGAACTTCCCCCTTTCCAGGCGGCCCATTTGCAAGCGACCACGACAAAGAGGCCAATTGTGCTCGCCCGCTTTTGCTGAGCCCCCACAGCTAGTCTGCGCAGTTGCTCCCAAAGCCCAAGAGCTGCACTCGATCACGCGCGCCCCAAGGCAACAAAGCGGCCAATTCGGCCAACCAATGGCGAATGGCCAAATTTAGCAACTTGCTCGAGGAGCAAAACGGCAACTTCCGGTTGGCGCAGTCCATTTGGCGAGCGGCCCAAGCTCATACATAATTCATCGGCACACTCGCGCAGAGTGTTATCTACGCTCGTCGGGCTTTTTCCACTGGCAAGCTCGCCGCCCAAAGGTGACAACTGTCTCCGGGCGGTCTCCAAGCGGGAGGCGTGCCGTTTTGGGGCGGCCCAAACGGCAGAGATTAGCCTCGGGACCAAAGTGGCGGTGCCGGTTTGCCACACTTTGCGGTGGCCGAGCTCACTTTGGCCCCCGTTTTGCTGGAAAAAGGGCCCTCCGAAGCTCCAATTCGGCCTCCTGCTGGCGCCGATCGGCAAGTGGGCCTCCACTCAGCTGGGCGTCCATTTTCGGCCCTCCTTAGGGCGCACAAATTAAAGCCAAACCAGGGCGGCGGGCATGGCTTGACATGCGTGCGTCCGAAGAGTGCGCGGGGGCGTGGCGTGCGGCGCGCAGCCAGCGAACGCGCGCCCGCCCGCGCGCACGAGAGGGGGCGGGCAGAGAAAGGCACGGGGCCTTTCTCTGCCCAAATGGTGACGAAAAGGGGTCGGTGGAGGGAAAATGGAGCTGCGGCGAGCGGGCCACAGACTGTGGCTAGCTTCGTGGAGGGGAACTGGCGCTCCAGAGGGCAGCCTGAGAGGGGCCAGTAGAGGAGGGGGAGGCCAAAAGGAGAGCAAAGAGAAAGGCGCAGAGGAGGATAATCACTCATTGGAGTCCAGTGGAGCGGCAGAAACGTTTGAAGGCAATAAAAGTTGGGCCGGGGCCAATTGTTGTCGAGCAGAGGAGAGGAGAGAGAAGATGGTTGGGTAAATCTATTTTTCATCGCCACTCTTTGGGCCACTTTTTCAATGAAGGGCGCCCCTCTTCTTCTGAGAGAGAGCACAATTCTGGTGGAGTGTGCAGGAGAAATGAACAGACTGTCTTGCAGCGCGCGCGACAGACTGTCTGCGGCCGTGTTTTGGTGCGCGTTTAAGTGCACAAAAAAGGGGAAGCAGTGCGGAGAAATGTTCGCGCGCGGTGGGGGAAAAAGCGCGCACAGAGGCGGCTCAGGCGGAGGCATTGTTGTGCGCGCGGCATATTTGGGCCCATATTTGGAATCTGTCAACGAGCCTTAGGTTTGCCACTCTTTCATCAAGTCCCCTCCAATGCAATCCACTGCAATGCAACCCAATTGGGTCCCACTGAATTGGCGCTCCACTTCGCGCGCTTCGTTTAACCATTCAAGTGGAGTTTGCGGCGCCATTTGGGGCCCAGAGGCGAGCAAAAGGCGGCCACAAGTCAGCCAAAGAGAACAAGCACAACAAGCAAAATGACTACAACAAGCGACAACGATCCATTTTGCGGCCAATGATCATCCTGATCCGCTGGCCTTTTGCCTCTCTTGCTTCTTTTTCTTCTTTTGGGCCTCCTTTTGGGCCTTCTGAGCCGCCCGATTGGCTTGTTTGGGGCCGAGGAGAGTCTCTGGTGGCGACAAGAAGCTTTGCGGCGGCCGCAAAGTTGTTGCCGCTCAAGAGTGGGGACAATGAAAAATGTGTGGAGCAAAAAGGGAAACAGTCTGAGGCGCAAATGGAATTATTTGGCGCGAAGAGAAGTTAGAGGAAAAGCTGGCCAATCTTTGGACAGATTTGATTTACCTTCGAGCTGCCAGCGAGCGGCCGTTTGAGCTTGAGGCTGAGGAGAAGCCAAAAGGCGGCCCAAAAGTCAAGAGGGGAAATCAATTCGCATTAGAAATAATTCAATAAACTCTCCAATAAAGCGACGGAGCTTCAATGAAGGAGGTTTATTGAAGAGGAAGACAGACTAGTTTGGATGAAAGTGAGGAAGAAGCGGGGTCTCTTCTTTTTTTGAAGCTTGGAGACGAAAATGGAGTCAAAAAAAGGGGGCAGAGAGTGGTGTGTGCAAGGCGGCAGGCAACTGGAAAGGGAAACAGCACTCGAAAGATCAGTCAAGCAGAGCGAGAAAAAAGTCAACAACACGAGGAAATTTGATTATTATTGACTTGTAACCTCTTTTGCTCCCCTTCTGGCCGCTTCTGTCCACAGGCAGACTCTCCTCAGGTCTCCTTAGCTCTCCTTAGGTCTGCCACCATTTGCGTCCCATTCGCGCGCGGCCCAAAAGGCAGAGCTTTTGGACAAGCGCAAAAGGGGGAAAGCAGAAGGGGGGAAAGCAGCGCGCGAATGTTTGCGCGCGCTGAAAATGCGGGCGAAGACTGTGTGCGGTTGGCTCTTTTGGTGCGCGCGGCTCTTTTTTCGCACAATCTTCTTGCTTGGCTTTTTCGCTTGGCTTTTTGGTGCTTTTTTCGCCTACTTTTTGTGCACAATTTTGGGCGCACTTTTGGGCGCAGTTTTGGGCGCAGTTTTGCGAAGGAAAAAACGTTTGAGAAAAAGCGATTGAAAAAGAGGCGAAATTGGCTGAAAACTTGCCACTTTTGAGCAATTTCTCTTCGCGCACCCAACAACAACTGGCCAATTGCACGCGCGTGCCCAACAGAAACCAAACGCCGCTTTCAATTTCAACTTTTGGCCCTTTTGAACAAGCAAGCAAAAACAATCGCCCTTCCTGCTCTTTCTTCTCCTGCGCGCCCAACACTTCCGGCCCGCAAACCTTTCCAGCGCCAACGCTTGTCTGTTACTCCAGATCAGATCTAAGCGCCGGCGATTGTCTTTGGCCGCGCGCCTTTGGCTCTGTCGCGCCGCACGCCAAATGGAGCCACTTCCGGCCCAGAAACTGGCCCCAAGCTAGAGACTGGCTGCGTGTCAGCGAGCAGCAAACGCAAAAAAGACTGTCTCGCCGCGGGGCCTCCTTTCAGGTGGTCTAAATTTAACAATTTAAAAATCTAGAAAGCGAGATCAAAAAGCGAGTGTCCAGCCCAAAGCTTCGGAAAATCGGGAGCTCGCGAGTGACAATTATCGGCCGCAATGAGATTGATTTGCGAGCAACGCGCGCTCATTAGCCGCTTGGGACTAGCCTCGAGAGGCCCCAAAGCAAATCGGGGGCGCAGAGCTGAGGCTTGAGGAGAGTTTGTTTATGGGTTTCGCGGCCAGTTAGGCGCAAGTGTTTTCTCCTGCTACCTGAGGTCTGGCGCAGATTGGCCGCCGCAGATTGGCCGCAGGAGAATAATGGCCCTTGAGTGGAGAATGGGCGATTTGTGCTTTCTCGTTTCGGTTTGGGTTTCGCCTCAGGTTTAGGCTTGGCTTTAGGTTGCACTTCTGTGCAATTGAATTGAATTCAATCAATCGGCGACAGTCAATTCCATTGCAATTGCAGTTCCAGTTTCAATTGGAAGTTCCATTCAATTGGACGCGCCCCAAAAGGGCGAAAATTTCAGTGAACAAGAGACTCTGTGAGTGGTTGTCTTTGGCGCGGAGTTAACAAAATCTCCGTTCGCCAAATCAACACACTTTGACTTGAAGAGAGTCTTCAGCCAGTTGAAGACTCTTCGAAACTGGCTGAAGAGAGTTTTGAACTGACTGAAGACACTCTCTCAGGCGAGTTGCAATGTTCGCTGGAGGCCCAGCGAATGCACCGCTTCTGCAGCTCACTTCTGCCACTTCACAGGCACTGGCAAGCATGCGGATTGTAAGCACGCTAAGGACTGAAAGTTCGCCAGGCTGCAAACATGCGGGCAGCCCTAAGCCGCGCGAGTCAATTTGGTTCGCCCAAGTTGGGCCCAAATTCAAGGCGCGCACACTCAACGCGCGCCGCTCGGCCGCCCCCACGCGTTCGCCGCACAGCGTGCACTGCTTGCTGCATTATACGGCCTACATACAGTATGCGGCAGGCAGTCTGTAGCAGCCAGTTTCCCGCACACAGTCTATGGCAATCCGTGGCAGACAGTTGCTTGCAGTTGCTTGCAGTGAGCCCCTGCAGACAGTCTGCGGCCACTGCGCACCTCAGAGCTGCGTCTCAATTTGCCTGCCCAATTGGATTGACGCAGCGCGCCAAAAGCAATGAGCAATTGGCCGCCGGCGGAACAAAGCCGCTCGAGTGGCAGCCAGTCAGCAGAGCAGCCAGTCAGCCAGTGAGCAAAGCGGGAAAGCGAGACGTCCAAGTGGGCCGCGAAAGGTGAGCTCTGGTGCTTTGGGGCCGAGCAACAAGCAGCGGGCAGTTCCAAGGCAGTTCTAAGGCAGTTCCAAGCCAGTTATAAGCAACAAGAGTACGCGAGAGAGCCGCTTTCGCCGGCCGACAAAGCGGCGCACTGGCCACTGGCCACTGCCCGCAAACACAACGCTCACTGTCTCCCGCTGCTTCGGCCGCCCCTCAGCTCTGGGCCAGCGCCGCAGACCAATATTGGGGCCTATTGTTGCCGGTTTGCAGTGCTCAGTGTTCAGTGCAATTTGGTGGCAAAAATTGGCCAATTGGCCGCGCCCAAGCAACTGAACTGGCCTTTTTTGGCCCCAAACTGGGCCGGCCAAGTGGGGGACTCTCCACTTTCAACTGTCTGCGGTGGGAAGTTGATGAAGTTGTTGGCCACGCTGCAGACAGTCTGTTTGTCTGCTCGTGTGCTTGTCTGCGCTCGAGTGTGCTTCTCGCGTTTCTCCAACGCTTGATTTGTGCCTCAAATCAAAGGTGGCCAAGCAGCTGGAGGCAGAGCAAAAAGAGAGAGAGAGAGAGAGAGAGACTGCCTTCCAGAGGCAGTTTGTTGAGCGCTCTTTGCGGCCGCGAATTAATCAGCGACTATTTCTCAAAAGGCCAACGAGCGTGAGATTCGTCTCAGCCCAAACGGCACAATTGGACACACACACCAGAGCTCAGGTATCCAGTTGGCGCGCGGGAGCAGAGCGTGAAGCTGTGTTGCGGCCGCGCAGCAGAGATCAAGTGGGGCTATTTCGCCTTCTTCTCTGTGTCCTTTGCCTTCTCTGTGTCCTCTGCCTTCTGGGCCCTTGCGCCTGTACGTGTTGCAGTTGCAGTTGATACTTCATTTGGGCATTTCAGTTGATACTTCACTTGAGCCTCAGTGCAGCTTAGGCGCGGCCACACTGCGCGCCCCAGAGGTTCGCTGTCCAAAGCGAACTGGCTGGTTCGAATTTAGCTGCAGGCCCAAATGCACTGAGGATTCACTGAGCAAGCTGCAGGATGCACTGTGGAAGGCGCACAAGAGCGCGCAGTTAATTCCCCAAGTTCGCTGGCGAACACAACGCAAAGTGGCCGCAACTGTGTGCACCAGCAACTGTGTGCGCCCGCATTTTGCATTTGCCACTGGCTCAGTGAAGCAGCGCGCGCACGCAGCTCAACAGGCGCCTCTTGCGCGGCCCCAAATTCGCTGGGCTCGCGCGCACAAAAATGCGCTAAACAACAGTAAGCACTGCCTACTAAGCAGTGCTCACCAAGCAGTGCACTCTCACAGTGCAGCCAAGCACCAGCTGACTCGATTTCCACCCCCACTCCTTAGCCCCCCCGGCCGGCATTCCTGGCCCAGCTTCTCGGCCTTGCGCCTCAGTTCGCGACACTCGGCCCATGACTAATTTGTGCGTGCGTCTCTCGGCGAGCCGCCAGTCCTTGCCGGCAGCTTTTTGGGCCCGCAATCGGAGCTGAATGGCGCCGCTTGGGCCCCCGCGGCGCCCCAATTCGAGAGCGGCGGCCCCAACGGAGCGGCCTCATGCCGAGCGAGAGACTGTCGCCGGCTAGACTGTGGCAATGGTGGCCAGCTTTCTGCTCGTGAGCTGGCGCGCAGACGGCGGCAAGGGGTGAGTCGATCGGCAACTCGATGGTTGGCGCCTGATTGGCCCCACAAGAGCGAGCTTCTCGTCGGCCAGGCGAGCTTGGCGCGAGCGTGAGACTTGCACTTGGGGCGCACTTGGGCCGCACCTAAGGGGTGACTTGTTCTCGCGCGAGAAGAAGTGCGAGAAGGCGCACGCGGCGGCTGCTCATTTGTGGGCCTGTTGGTAGAGCCGCCAGGCCAGACAGACGGGCGCGCGCCGCTCGAGAGAGGAGCACACAAACGAGACGCTAATAGTTTTGTCGCCCCAACTGGGCGCCCCTCGAGGCCCCAATCAGTGGGAACATTTGGGCGCCGGTTGGCTTGGGCGCGCAGGAAGTGTATGAAATGTGCTGGTGTTTGATTGTTGCAGCGCGTTGCGTGGTTCATTCTGGCCGGCAGACTGTGTGCGGCGAAGAGTGCGCACATTCTGCCGCACACAGTCTGCGGCCCAGCGCGCACACTCGGGAGCGAACTTTGGGGCGCGCACTGCACAGCGCGCACTCCACACTGTGCACTAGAGACTGTGTGCGGCTGACTGTGTGCGGCGACCACTGCTGCGCGTCGGCACGTGGCCTCGCGAATGAGGCGCCGTGATCGATCGAGATTTAATCTTGGGCCTCGTGCGAACAGCGCCCAGCCATTATATTGGCGACAGCCGCCCACCGGTTATCTATCTATTTATTTCGGCCGAGGGGCGGCCGAGGGGCGCAAGAAGGGCGCTCTCTGGCGCTCTGGCTCGCCCTAGAGAGCGGCTGGGGCGCCCCCGCGGACACTGGTCGATGGCGAGCAGTGGGCGAGCTTCACTTATCAAGCGGTGTTGACTTTGCGACTTGTTTGTCCTTGTTCTTCGCACACAGTCTGCCCGCCAGTCTGCTTTTGCTTTGTCCATTGAGCCCCAAAAGCGTCACATATTCCCTCAGGCGCCCAGCAGCAACTCTCACTCGGCCCACTTGGCGCCCCAATTGGCGCGCCCAACCTACTCTCTGGCCCCCCTTTGGCAAACCAGCGCCAGTCTGCAGCCCTTCGAGCACAATATTACACTAATCCGATGGCTAAACAATAATAATCAGCGCGATGACGGCAATAATGGTCGCAATAATAACGCGCCCAAGTGATACTCTTGCGGCATGAAGCTCAGTGCAGCTCACTGGCGCAGGCAAACACAGGCACACGCAAACGGCGGCCACTAATCTGGCCTCGTGCCTGTTTACGCTCTGTGGTTTTCGCTCGCTTTCCAACTCCGCTCGACTGTCTGTCATCGGACGGCGTGCGTGTGGCCGCGTCAACCCGCAGCCGTCCAGCGGCGACACTTAATGCGCAAGCATTTTCTCACACGCGCCCACCGTTGGGCAAACAGTGGCCTGTGGGCAGTGCGCAAACCGGTGGGCACAGTGTTTGCCAGCAGTGTGCACTTCACACAGTCTGGCGCAAACCTTGCACTCTAGTCTGCAGTTTGCGCCACAAACTGCGCCAGTCAGTCTGCCGCAGACTGTGTGCGGCAGTCAGTTAGCGGCGAAAAGCACAGCGAACTTTGTCCGCAGACTGTGTCACGCAGTGACTGTGTGCGCTGCGAACTGCGCACAGAGAGCGCACAGCGCAGAGATTCGGTCGCTCCGCAGCGCCGCCTCAGCGCGTCCGAATCCTCTGCAGTGAGCGGCGAGTCGAAGGCGGAAAACAGGCGCAAAGGGCACAACAAGTGCGCCGCTCGCCATCTGGCCGCCCGAGCTGCACTTCCGCCTTGCTCATTGGCCGCTCGCGTGCCGGACGGCCAACCATCGGCCACCGTTCGGGCGGCTCTGGCACTTAGCTTGTTCTGGCGCGCGAGGGGCGGCGACAACTGCGAGCTCGCGGCCGCGAGCTCGCCGCCCGGCGGCTGGCCAGTGCCAAGGTGGCCCTGCTCAAACGGCCGCCCCAAACACTATATTGCGTCTTAGAGTCGCCGAGCTCGTGGAAGTCGCCTTTTCGAGTGCCAGACTGAGCTGGCGGCCAGTCTCTAGTGCCAGAGACTGCCCGTGACGCACTCGAGCTGGAGTGGCGGCTCGCTCGCGCAACCAGTGCTCTCGAAGCGGGAGGACAGCGAGCCGGGCAGATGGCGGCGAGTTTGGGCCAGTGAAAAGGGCGCCCAATTGGACCAATTGGGCGCTCGCGGAGGCCAATCGCGCGCTCTTCCGCCCCGCACACTGCAGACTGTATGGGGCGAGCGGCACGCAGTGCGCGGGCAGTAAAACAGCACAGCAGCGCCATAGACTGTGTGCGGCAAGCAGAGACTGTGCGCGGCGAACTAGAGACTGTGTGCGGCAGGCAGATGATCGAGCGGCCTAATGGGCCCAAAAGGGAGACTTCCACTGGAGACTGTATGGAGTGCGTTTGGCTTCGCTTGTCGTCGCGCCGCAGACAGTCTCTGGCCCCCTTTGAAGCGCGAGTAAATTTACACAGTCAAATGAGATGATTATTTTATTATTATATTATTGCTCTCATTGTTGTTCGCCCTCTCGAGTTTGCTCTCCGCTGGTTGAAATGTGATTTCTATTAACCAGTTTTGTTCGCTTGTTCGCCTCTTTTCACTCATCACCAATTTCCTCTCCATCTTCTGCCAGTCTGCTGCCAAACTAGAGCAAAACTAGAGCCAAACTAGAGCCAAACTAGAGCCAGTCTCTCTTTCTCCTTCTCGCTTGGCCGCAGACAGTTGTTCGCGCTCACTGGAGCCCAAAGGAAAGGGCGCCCACCGGCAGGCAGAGAGTTGCCAAAGCGCAAACTGCAATCCACGCCAGACAGCAGCAACCAATGAGCCCAACTCAATGATGCGGAAGTGGAGCTTGCGGTCCGCAAGCCAAAGCCAGTCTGCCCAAAGTGCAATGCTTGGGAACTGGCCCAAATGAGACACACTCACTCGCACAGACAGACTGCGGCACTCTCAGTCCATATTTCCACTATTTTTCCACCATTTGCCGCTCTCCAAGCGGCCCAAAAGCCGCAAAACAGGCCCACTCTCATTCGAGCTCAACCGTTTAGGGCACGCAGTTGATTTCGCTTCAATTTCCATCCAATTTTCATTCAATTTCCAGCCACAGTTCGCCGCCGATTGCGCGCTCTGATTGCGCCCAACGCGCATTATAGAAAACAGGCCTAGTCTGCCGCAGACTGTGTGCCGCAGACTGTGTGCCGCAGACTGTGTGCGGCAGACTCACTGCGCGCAAGCTGCAGACTAGCTGTTTCGGTGCGCGTCTGCGGACAGACCGAATCCCGTGCGCTGTTTTGTGCGCTTTTCGCGCTGAACACGCGCAGAGATTCGCGCTCTCTCCAGAAAGCTGCCAAACTCGCTCGAGGACTGTGGTAAACACTCGAAGACACTCGAAAACAATCGAAAACTCGTTGAAATAACTGAAAATAACTGCTCGCCACTCAGATAGACCACAGACAGTCTTCGTTGGCCAAAGGGGAGCAAGAAGAGTAGAATTTCGACCAGATTTTGCGGTTTTTCTCAATTTTCATCCATTTTTCTCCAATTTTTGCTTCGATTCTTCTCAAATTTGCCAAGGTTTTCCGCCGAGAAGCCAGCTCGGCTGAGCCGAAAGTGAAAAGGGCGCAGTTTGAGTGCAACCAGAGCGACAAAGTGGCATAGACAGTGTGTGGCAGTGTTGCAAACTGTCTTGTTTGCGCGCCCTTGTCTTGGGCGGCTTTTGGTTGATTTGAGTATGCATTGTGCTTGTTTCGCGAGCCAAAACAAGCAAATTTGAGGAGGAAAAGACAAGCCGAAAGCAGAATTGAGGAATAACTAAGAGTGGAAAAGGAGGCAAAATTGGCGAGGAGAGAAAGTGGAGGAAAAGCGCTAAGGTGGCGCATTTTGTCGTCTGTTTGTCGCTCGTTTTGGGCCACTTTTACTGGAAAAGTTGGGGCCACTTTCAATCGATTGGCAGAAATGCTGCTTCCTGTTTGGCTTGTGGCTCGATGACGAGGCTTATTATCGGCGCTTGTCTGTAATTTGATTGCTGTTTGATTTGGACATCTCAATTGTTTGAGCAGAGTTTTCTGCCTTTTCCACCGGAGCTTATTGGGCGCCTTTGGGACGAGCTTTCGGAACTTTTGGAGCTTCTTTCAGAGCTTCTCTTTGGAGCTTCTCTTTGGGGCTTCTCTTTGGAGCAAAATGTTGGCAGAGTTGCCCTGAGGGAGGCGATTACTTTGGCCTCATTGTTTCCTCAACGCAGACAGTCTCTGGGGCTGACTCGGCGCGCGACCTAAGGACAGGCCAGAGAGCAAGAAGCAAGAAGCAAGAAGCAACGAGCGGCGACACGCGACTCCTGACAACTGACAACTGACGACTGGGCTGCCTCGATTGCTGATCGGCCGCCGGCGAGACTTTAAACAGACACTTCAAACAGAGAGACAGATACAGATGCACATCCAGAGACAGTTGGGGGCAAATATGGGAATCAGATTTGCAAATTAAAAGCGACGAGCCTGAGCAAAAGTGGAAAGCAGAAGTGGAGCTAGTCTTTGGCGGTGCACGAGCTCCAAGGCAGCAGGAAAGTGGCCGAAAAACATCAGAAAAGCAACAGAAAAGCAGCAGAAAAGCAGCAGAAAAAGAGCAGCAAAAGCCGCTCCTTAGGGCCCGCGCAGCCCGGGGCCCAATTGTTCTTGGCGCGCCCGCCGGAAGGCCAATTATCGCCGCCCGCCGACCACGTGCCACTTTTGCCGCCGGATTAGCTCTCCTTCTTGGCCGCTCATGCTCAGCTTCAGGCTCAGGCTGAGGTTCAGCCTTAGGTTCAGCTCGGCGCGAACAATTATCCCTTAGGGTGGGCGAGCACTAAGCATTGAGCACTAAGCATTGAGCATTGAAAGGTGAGCATCCAAAGCAACAACATGCAAAGGAAATTGAAACCATTCCGCTTTCCTTCCTTCTTCAATTCCGACCAATTGGGCCCAATTATTCTTCGCGGCCGCTTTTTTGCCCTCAGCTCTCGACCCTAAGCTCTCAAGTATCGGCCCTCAAGTATCAACCTTGGACCCTCAACTGAGCTCAACTGGCTCGCTTCGGGCGGCCATCGAGCAGCGCGCTGCTTAATTACAATTGGCCAACATTCGAAAAGCATTCAGGCCCACTGGACGCGCGCCTGCCCTTCCTGTCCCTCACGGAAGCTTCCCTCATCCTTGCCTTGTGCTCTCCCACAAGGCCACAAAGGGGAACGAGACACGGAGGTCTTCCAGTTGTTGCTTTGCTCTCCAGTTGTTGCTCGCCAGTTGTTGCTTCGGCGGATTCCTCGGCCTCTTTGGCCCTTCACGAGCGGCGGCTGCCACTGTGTCCGCCCGTTTCCTGTCCACTACTGTTTGCACTAGCCCCTCGCTGCTCTTCACCAACCGGCTCAAATGGGGCCCATTTGACCACGGGGGCGGAGAAACCGCACCGGCGGGGAAAAGCGGAGGGGAAAAGCAGAGGGAAAGCATAGCCTGAAGGGCGCGGCTTTTCATACAGTTGTATGGTCTTACAATCTTACAAGTACTCGGTCATACAATCGTACAATCGTACGGGTTTGGTCATGGGCCGAAAACTGAAGCTTTCTTTTAGATTGGCTTCTTTTGGGGGACCCTCAGGGTGTGCGTTTGGCCGCCTGATTGGCTAGTTGGCTCTCTGTTTGGCCTGCAGGAGTCATGCCGAAAGTATGACACACTTCTAATTGAGTGATGCGTGCTCGTTGAGCTCGGCGATTGAATTGAACTGACGACTCCACTTGACTGGCGGCCGCAATTGAATTGAGAGGCTCCAATTGAATTGGGCAAATCAATTGAGAAAAGCGAAAAGACTGCACACGTTCGGCTTGTTTCCGGCGAGCTGATGTTTAGCTGAGACGCGCGTCTCCACCAGATCAAAGGGCCGCCTCTGATTGCCGATTGAGAGTCTCGAGTGGCCGCGCAAACTGGAAAGACAAGTGCCCAGTTCGTCTGGCCAGCTGAGAGGAGCACAAACTTACAAAACTTGAAAACTGCACGCCGAGAGGGCCAAAGATTGCTGGCTTTTAGCCTGAAAGACGACCACTGCTTGAGGCCGGCTCGAAATGGCGTGTCTCTGTCAGTCTGTCACTGGTTGTCTGAGCTAAATGCAAACTGCAAACTGGAAACTGGAAACTGAAAAGTGGAAACTGGAAACTGCGAGCAAGTTTGCCAAGTGACAGCGCAATGTTTTAATCTGTGCCACTTTTCATTGATGCAAATGAATGAAATGGAGGAGTGTGAGCGGCCGCTTTTGATGCGTTTGATGCTCGGGCTTAATTCCCGCCCGATAACTGACCGCCCGAGACAGTCCCAGTTGCTTGCGGCAGACTGTGTGCAGTGCGGACTGTGTGCGGCGAATGTTTGGCCGCCGCAGACTGTGTGCGATGAATGCGCGCCCGCAGACTGTGTGCGGCAAACTGTGTGCAGCAAACTGTGAGCCACAGACTGTCTGCGGGCCCATTAAGCATTGCGGCCAATTGAGTGGCGAGTGTGCAATTGTGTTGGAATTGCGCTTTATGAATTGCAGACTATGAATTGCAGACTGTGAATTGCAGACTGTGAATTGCGCACTGTGAAGATTGTGAATTTGGAATTGTGAATGGCCGATTTGGAGAGTCGCAAATGAAGGAGGGAAATTGAGAGGTGGAAAAGATGGAGATTTGCAAGTTTGCGGCCCGAGACAGTCCAGAGACAGTCTTGCATTGCATTGCAGAGTTTCGAGCTTTTTCAATTTCAAGTCCCGCTTGGAATCTGAGTGGAAATTGACGAAATTTGATCCAAAGAGATTGGAAAAAGATACAATTCAATTTGGCCGCCCCACAGCTAAGGACTGGGGCTGACAAGTCGCTCGAGCTGAGCTCTGAAGCTGACGAGCCGCGACAAATGCACAATGCGCACAATCGTGACCACCTGGACCAAGTGCAACTGCAACTCGAACAGGTGGCCAAAATGAGCGCAAAAAGCGCCGAAAGGCCGCCCAAAACGGACAGTCTTCGGGGCCCAAAAGCGAGCGCTAAGCTGCGGCCGAATGGCAGCTCTTTCGTGCGATTGTTTTTCTTTTTATGTTTTTGTTTTTTCTTTTTTCTTTTTGCTTCCCGAAGAGTGTCTCTGATTGAGACTGGAGCTTGAGAGTAGAGAAATTGCAGAAATTGCAGAAATTGAGACTGCAAGTTTCAAGGATCGAAACTGGAAACTCGAGCTTCGAAAATTCGGCCAAATCGAATTCAATTTCAATTCCAATTCCAATTCGGCTGGAATGCGGGCCGTCCTAATGGTGCGCATTTTGCAATGTGTCGCTCGCAGACCTTTGGCTCATTCAGCCTAAGGTCCAGGAAGACCTTAGGCTGCAAATCCACTGCGCCCAATTGGCGCCCAATGCCAAACTTCATTGTGTTTGTGTGCAGCCCGAAGAGAGTCTTTGGACCTCACTCTTTTGGCCAGCCCAAAGAGTTAATGATTAACCTTAACGAGGAAGCAAAGGAAAGGTGTTCGTGCTGCTGGCTCGCCGTTCAGCTCTTGTTTTGCTTCCTCTCTGGCCTCTTGGCATTGTGTGCCTTTGCACGCTTGCCTGTCTGTCTGTTTGTGCGTCTCCTTTTGAGTGTTTCCCAGTCTGTGTCTGTTTGCCAGTTAGTGCGCTTATGATCAGTGTGCTTATCAGTGTCTATCCACAGCCACAGCCACAGCCGCATTCAAATTCACTGTGCGTCCCCCAATCTGGTGGTTCCGCATTTTGTGTGATTTGGCGATGGCTCAATTTGGTTGTTAATTCGCTGCCACCGGCCGCTCGCCCAAATGGACAGCGCCAAAGCGTTCCCAAGCACTTCGGCCTGCTCGATGGGGCGAGGATAATAAATAAAATAAATTGAGCCCATTGGGCGAGAAGAACTAGCGAAGAACCAGAGACCAAGAGCCAGAGAGGAGCTGTAGAAGAGCGCCACAAGAGCGCCAAAGGGGAAAGGCGCAGTTAATGGTTCCTTAGGGCCAGTCTATTGGTCGCCCGTTTGCCTGTTTGCCTTCTGGCTTCTGGCTTCTTGTTCAAGCAGTGCGCCTGAACACTGAGCCTCAAACAGACTGCAGCTTGTCTCTGTCGAGTTGGCCGCTGCTTCTTGTGCGCACTCTTTGCTTCTGTGCATTTGGGGCGCAAATTTGGGCCCATTCGATGCAGTGCAGACTGCAGACTGTGGTGAACGCACTGCAGACTGTAGTGAACTGACTGCAGCGAACTGACTGCAGTGAACCACTGAGTGCGCGCACTTGGGCCGCACTCAGTCCGCGCTCACTGCACTCAGTCTCTGCGCTCACCAGTCCCAGTCTGCGCCCTCATCGCTCGCATGCAAACGAGCAGCTGAAAGGCCGCTTGATTAATGGATTCAAATGGCCGCTTAATTAGCCGCCCCAGAGCGCCGCCCGTCGCGCACCGCCCAGATAAGACGCTCTGCTCTGAGGCTGCTCCACCTGAGCGCCGCGGACTGTCCTCGATGGACTGTCTGCACTGCAGGCCGCTGCTCATCAATCGGGCCCCAACTGGCCCCATTGTGGCTGCAGACTGTCCCCGGCGGAGCAATCCAAGGCGCCAATCCGGTAGCTGCGGACGAGCCGTCAACAAGTCAATCAGGACGCTTATCTGCCGCGCCAGTGGGCCGCCACTATTCTTTACTGCTGCCTTCTGGCTCCCCCAAAGCAGTCCCGCAGGTCTGCTGCGGCCAAACCAGCGCGATTTGGACGAGCGCGCGAGATAAGGACAAAAGAGCCTGTCGACTTGTTAGCCGGACCCACTTAATCAATCAGCGTTCGTCTCTCGCGGCCACAAGTCTCCCACGCGCTCCTTCCGCCCCAGCTTTGCAGCTGCACACAGTTGTCTCTGAGCAACCCTTTTGGGGGCCGAGCTTGGCGCAGTGGCCGGGCACTGAGCTGCTGGGGTCTGGCCAGTTTGGCTCCGAGCGGACAGGAAGCGGGCAAAAAGCGCAGTGATGCGGCGGCATGCGAGGGGCGCGCAGTGAGCGCGCAAAAGGCTCAACAGTGGCCCGTTGACAGTCTGCAGTTGGAGTTCGTGAGCCGCGCGCAGTGCTAGTCTGCGGCCAAATTCGCTGCGCGTGTGCTGCACTGTGCTCGCTTCTTCTGCCGCAGACTGTCTCTTGCGCACAGTGCACAATGCACAATGCACACTGCACACTGCACGCTGGCCAATGGAATTCGCCGCAGACTGAGACTGGTATGCAAATCGGGCGCAAATCGTTTTGTCTTCTGGGCTGGGCGGCCGCGTTTCGAGGGCGCGCCCCTGCGGCTCGCACGCTCGTCCAAGTGGCCAGTGGAGGCGCCCAATTGACTTGGCGGCAGGGCGATTCTCAGCGCCAACAGGCAAACAAACAGCCAGTTGCAGGGGACACACTGGCAAAGACTAGCCCAAAGCGCGGGACCACCACCTCGGCTCGGCCGCCGGAGGAATTATTGTCCCCCCTCGGCCACTCCTCCTCGTCTCGCGCCAGTCCCACTCTCTGGCCACTTGAGCACACACAGAGTGCCACCAACGAGGAACTAAAGCCACTCGCGCCTGGTATGTGCTAACTTGCATTGGGGCTGCCTTCCCACCGCACTGGCCAGCCTCTCGAGCAAAGTGGCCTCTCCTCACCCGTTCCTTTCCGGCCGGGCCGCAGGTTAGCTTCAGCGCCGATCAGGCTTGCTACAATCATCACTGCCAGTGGCAGCTGCTTGGAGTTTCACGTGGAAAAGGCAGCAGAGAGGAATCCTGCAGGGCTTTATAGAGGCGAGCGCGAGCTTCAGATGAGCTTTGCGCGCGCGCCGCCAGGGGGCGCTGCGTGTTTGCGCGGAGGCTAAGGGGCTAAGGGCGTTGCGCAGGCTCGCGAGGGAACTGCGCAGTGCGAGCGAGCAGTGTGGCCGAATTTGCCGCAAAGCAAAGGAGCCTTGTGAGCGGGAGAGTCAACGTGGCGCGCATGATGCGAGCTGGCGTGTTGTGCGCTTTCGGCTTCACAGGCGTGCAGTGCGCAGGCGCAGAGAGGCAAAAGTCGCGAGGGAAGCACTTAACTCTGTAGAGTGCGCAGAAGAGCGAGACACAAAAGGGCACTCAGGGCGGCAAAAGCAGGCAGCTGAGCGGCGCGAGAAGAAGCCGCCGGCCGAGGAGTAAGTGTGTGCGCCCCCATTAGTGCGCGCCACTGCCAATGGGCACACAATAGGCCAGTTCTTCCAGTTTCGAGTGGTCGCAATTGATGTTGTTGTCGTTATGGGCAAATTTGCTTTCAATTAAGTTTATTCCAATTTCCGAGCCGAACAGTGCGCACTCCGAGTTTCTATTGATAAGGAGCCAGTTTGAGTTTGAGTTAGAGTTTCAGTGACTTCTGCTTGGACTTTTAGTTCCAGTTTGGCACTCTAGTTTGGCACTCTAGTTAAGCACAGCGAGCGGAGCAGATCTATTCTGACCTGCAGCCACACAGCAACAAAACGGCTAGAAAACAGAGCGAAAAGAAGAGTAATATAATAGTAATATAATATAATAGAATTAAGTATAGATGCAAGTATAGGAAGAGCGGAAACGAGTGTGAAATGAGGCCAGACCTTAGGGCAGCTTGAGAGCAGCTTCAGAGCGAATCGAATATCGAACACAAATATAGACTGAAAAATCGGCAAGACTAAGCAGCAAGAAGCTGGAATAAAGAAGCCAGATTTTATCTCAAGAATTAAACTTGCTTAAATCAAATCTCAGATCAGAAAGAGACAATGATCACTGCGAGCGGCCAGCAGCAAGAGCAGCAAACTCTGGCCCAGTTGTACGAGAAGGCGGAGGCCAAGCAGCAGCAGCAGCAGCCAGGCAACCAGCAGACGAGCATGAACGAGGCAGAGTCGCCGCACGCAGCCCGCAAACTGGCCACCAACCAGCAGCAGGCGGCCCTTTCCGTTTCCGGTTCCACTTCCGGCTCGGCTGGGCTGAACCCGTTCAGCATCGAGCACATTTTGAGCTCTGGCGCGGGCTCCATGCAGCTGGGGGCCCAGTTGCAGGCGGCCTCGCAGCAGCAACTGGCGGCCGCGCTCGCCCAGCAGCAAGCTCAGCAGCAGCAGCAAGCTCAGCAGCAGCAAGCTCAACAGCAACAGCAAAGTCTCCTCTCCTACTTCATGGCCTACTTCCTGCAGCAACAGCAACACCTGGGCGGCCCCCAAACGACCACGACCAGCAGCAGCAGCACAAGCTCGCCGCCCGCGCACCTGCACACGGGCCACCTGCTGGCTTCCCGAGCACTTCCGGCGCGCCCCCCGCGCGTCCAGTCGCCTGGCGGGTCGCCGGCGCGCACGCCGCCCGCCAAGCCGTCGCCGTCGGGCAGCGGCGGCCAGTTGTCGGCGGAGCAGAGGGCGCGCCAGGCGCTTGGCGCGAGCCACACGGCGCCCACCGGCGCACTTCCGGCCCAGCAGCAGCAGACACTGTATGGGGGCCACTTTGCGGGTTTGCAGCAGCAGCAACAGATGCACCAAATTAATCATCAACAGCAGCAGCAGATGCACACAATTGGCCAAACATTGAACCAGACATTGAACCAAACGATCAGCCAACAGCAACAGTCGCTGGCCAATGGGCAGCAGCAGTTCGCGCGCCTCCATGGGGCGCCCTTTTTCGGGGGGCCCATCAAGTGCCAGTTGCGCAAGCACAAGAGCAACCGCAAGCCGAGGACCCCCTTCACGACCCATCAGTTGAACGCCCTGGAGAAGAGGTTCAAGAACAAACAGTATCTGTCCATTCAGGAAAGGGCGAATTTTTCCACCGAGTTGAATTTGTCCGAGACGCAAGTGAAAATCTGGTTCCAGAACAGGCGCGCCAAACAGAAGCGCCTCCTGGAGGCGGAGGGAGAAAAAGAGACGATGGCCCGCGCGCGCGGCCTGTACCTGAACAACTACGCGGCCGCGGCCGCAGTCTCCGGCGCACACCCCGCGCTCGCTGCGGGCAGCCTCATAGGCGGCGCAGGCGCGCCGCTGCCCGCGCCCGGCCCCGCCCCCCCGACTGGACCCGCCTGCTTCGGGCCAGTAGTCCCAACCGGCGGGAACCCGCTCCTCGGGGGCGTGGCCGCCGACCACCACCCCCACGGACACCAGCACGGCCACCAGCACATGCACCAACACCAAGGGCCGGCGGCAAGCGTCGGCGGCCCCTTCGGCCACCTCTCCGATGCCATGTCCCTCTCGGCGGCCCTCATGCAGCAGCACCAGGCGAGCCAGCTGGCCAAGCGGGCCGCACTTAGCGCGGGGGCGGGCCCATTCCCGCCCACCGCTGCTTACCTGCAGACGCCCCATGAGGACACGGGCTCCGAGCTGGGCTCCGAAACAATGGACGACCAGGACGACCACGAGGACGAGGACCAGCCCCGAAATCGGCCCCACTCCGACGACGACGAAGAAGACCCCGACTGTGATGAGGAGATCGACGCCGGCGGCTGGCCCGCAGACCAGCGGGCTCGCTCGCACAGCCCCGCCCACCCGAGCGCGCGGCGACGGCCCGCGGGCCCAGAGATCCACGTGTCTGACTGAGCTTCTGATTGCTTTCTGAGCTCTCGAGCGGCCCTTAGGTGCACTTGCGAGCTCCATTTTCGCACTATTTTCTAATTATTTTTACTAATAATTATTATTGCCTAGCTCTTTGGCCCCCCCAGATGATTGTTACCGCCAAGCCTCGACATTATAGGCGAGGGGCAAGAATAAACAATTGCCCGCCGACCATTAGGACGAGCGCGAGCGCCTCCAGCGTTCAACTCTAAAGATTTTGGCCTAGATTTTTCGAGATCGACTTTTTGATTGATATTTGATTAATATTTTCCACTTTTGTTTAATTTTATTTAGTTTTTTCTACCATTTTTTTCTCTATTTTCAGCGACCCAAACTGGCACCATTTGGCGGTAATTTGCCTTATTGGACAGACACGCGCGCACACTTAGGCTCCATAATTTGAGTTGCACGCCCGCAAATTGGCCCAAATTATTGGCCCAAATTTACTGAAATTTACTCAAATTGACTCAAATTGACTCAAATTGACGCCCAGAAGAGTGGCCACCCAGAGACTAGGGCCGCCAACTTTTGCCGCTCGACTTGGCTCGCAACAGTTGGCGGCGCGTGCGAGCTGTGCTGCTGTATGGCTGCACCTTAGCTGTGCTGCCGCATCTAAGCTACACCTAAGCTGCACCTAAGCTGCACCTTAGCTGCGCCTTGGCTGCTCGTGAAAAGGGCAACCGGAGGGCACGTTTGCGGCCGCCAAAGGTGAGACTGTGTGTGGGGCTGCCCACACCTTAGGGCCGGCGAGGAGCCCAGTTTGAGGGCGAGGAAATGGAGCTGCGAGTGTGAGTGTGAGACAGAGACTGTGAGTGGAAATTCCTCCTCCTTTTCAGGCTGGTCATTTCATTTTTTAATTAAACTCACGATCTTATTAATTTGAAGCCAGTTATTCCAAAGCCAAACTGGCCCACAAGTCTCAGCTGTTTGGGCGACCAAGTGGTGCCTGTTTGCCAGCAAACCTTAGGAGAGGCAACCTTTCGTGCTTGTGGTCATTTATCCATGTGGTGTCCATTTGGCGTGAGGCAAAAGAGCGTCAAAGAAGCGGCAAAGAAGCAGAAAAGAAGCAGAAAAGCTCAACAAGAAGAAGAGAGAAAAAACGGCAACAGTTTCTTTCTCGCCGGCTAATTATTGTTCGCCCCAAAGCTAACCTGTTGCGCCGCTCGGCCAAACAATTTAGCTCACTCCAAATGGTTTCGAGCGGAAGTTTTTAGGCTGCCCATTTGTGTCTGTCTGTTTCATTTGCGAGCAAAAATGTCTGTTCAATTTGGCGCTTTTTCATCCACTTCTTCTTCTTCTTCTTGTTGCGCTTTTTCTCTCGCCTTTTGGGCGCAAAACAATTTCAAATTTCCAAATTTACAACACTTGGAAATTGGGAAATTTAGGCAAATTAGTGAGAGCACGAATCTGCCAACCATTCTTCTCCCTTTCCTCTGGCCCAAACCAACCAATTTGGCCTTTTCTCTTCAGCCAAATTGGAGCAATTCGAACTGCGCCAAATCGTCTTCCATTTCTTTTGCTTCTTTTGCTTTTTCTTTCTCGGAAAAGCTGCACCAAATCCCAACTTTTTGCGCCCCAAACTCGAGCACAAGTTGCAAAAGTTGCAAAAGATTCACAAGTTGCACAAGTTTCAAAAGTTTCTCTCGAGCGAGACTTGCCCCACTCTCTAGAGCCAGTCTCAGTCCCAGTCTTTGCTGCTCGCTGGCCGACCCTAAGCTTGTTCTCGAGTCCAAAGTTCTGCTCGAATTGGCGCAAACTAAAAATCGGCCAGAAAAACAACTTTGCTGCTCAAGAAGAACGACAAACAGTTCAATCGGAACTGTTTCGGAGAATTGGGGAAAAAAGCTGAAAAATGGTGCAAAAAGTTGTGAAATTATTTCCAATTTTTCTGCAAATTTTGTTGCAAAATTCGCAACAAAAACGATGCAAAAAGGAAGCAAAAAAGCTGCAGAAAAGCTGCAAAATAGATGCAGAAATGGTGCGAAATTTCTGCAAAAACTTGGTGCAAATTTGCGCCCAACTTGTGCCCACACTTGACCTTAGGCTTCGGTTCAAACTGGATCTATTTTGGCTAAAATTTGACTCATTTTACTGAAATTTGGCTCAATTTTACAAAAATTTCGCTCATTTTGGCTTGAATTTTGCTCAATTTGGGCCCGCAAACTGTGGTCCATTTGTGGGAAAGCGGCCAGCAAAGCCAGACGAGTTTTCCTGCCTGAAGACAGTCTGTTTGCGGCCTCATTTGGGTCCCATTTGAGCGAGCAGTTTGAGCCAATTTTTGACCAAAAGTTGTTCTAAATACGCCAAATTGGGGCCAAATGATCTTCGAGTGGATCTCCAAGTGGATCTGCAAGTCCCGAAAGCAATTGGCCGCTGGAAAGGAGAACGTAAGAATCAATTAGGCGCACGAGTCGTTGTGTTGCGTGTGGTCGGCGGCCAACAAGTAGCGCGCGTGTGGCCGCCGGCAATTAGGCGTCCGATTGGGTGCGAGTTGCGCTCAAGTGGGGCCTCAAATTGGGCGAAAAGTGGGGCCTTGGATTGAGCAAAAAGTTGGGTCGCAAAGAGGCGCCAGTGGCGAGCAGTGGAGGCGAGCTAAGGTCTGGCGAGTTTGGCAAAAATTGGCAGAAAAATCAACTTGGCCTCAAGTTGGCCTTTTCGGAGCCATTTTTCAGTGCGGCCACAAGGCAGCTCATCTGCTAAGAGCTAATCTGCTTAGCTGCTTCGCTGCTCGGCTGCTTAGCTGCTTAGCTGCGGCCCCTCGTCTGTCGCCACACACACTCTGCGGCCGCTCGAGAGGCAGTTTCTGGCAGTTTTTGGCAGTTTCTGGCAGTTTTTAGCAGTTTTCAGTGTCCAGTTTTCGGTCCTAAGAGAACGAGAAAGAAGAGGCAAAGTGGGGGAATGAATTTCGAGAGAAACAAAACGAAAGAAAAAGAGATACTCTCTCATGTTGGCTGATGCTCGATGATACTCTGCTGATACTCTTCCACTGCCAGAGAGTATCACTTGTCCAAAGCCCGCAAAGTAATCGATCAAAATCGAGCACTGCTGGTTAATGGCCACTCGAGGTCACCTGTTGCGCTTGCTTGGTGGTCTATGCGAGCTAGTGAGTGGCCTTTTTCTTCCTTTTCGCTTAGATTTCCTTCTTTTCGGCTGATTTTTGCCGCTTTTTGCCTCTTTTTGCCTCTTTTTTCTCTGCTTTTTCTTTCTTTTCGCTCTTTTTTCTCTCCTTTTTGCGCCAACTCTGCTCACAAAGCTCACGAGCGGCACTTTTTGCCTTGAAAAAGCGCTTTTCTAACCACGAAAAAAGGCGAAAAACTGGGCTCCATTTTTCATTGCTCTTCGTCTTTGTCTAAACGAATGCAAATTATCATCAACAATGCGCTCAAACGGCACAAAACTTTGCTCTCAACTAGAGACTGTCTCTGTCAGCAGTCAGTGTCCATTGGGCCGCTCGCGCTCGATAACAAATGAGCCGCCCGCTCGAGACAATCAATAATGGTTATCACTGCTCCTCCTTTGCTGACGACTGGCCACTGAGAGCGATGATTAGCGAACAAGCAGCTTTGGCCAGTGGCAAAGATTGCAAAAAGCGACTTGCAACTTTTGCTCAAGACAGTCTCCAAACGGGCCAAAGAGAGTCCCAAAACAGACCAAGATAGTCTCTAGTTTAGAATTTAGACGGCCAGCTCGGTGCTCTATAAAGCGCGCTCGTTTTCGGGCTTACTTTTGGGCCGAGTTGTCGCCAAGTTGTGGCCACTTTTGCCCAAACAAGCCGCAAACAAGTGGCCACAAGCCGACCCTAAGGAGCGGCCCTCAGCTGGAACTTTGGCCGTTTTGCTTCCAGCAACTGTTGCTCCTTCGACGGCTCGTGTCGTGCAACAAAACGGCGAGAAGAAAAGGAGGAAAAGGCAGGAGAGCAAGAGAGCAAAAGGGAGAACATTCCTGCAGAAAATGCCTAAACAAATTCCAATTTTCCAATCTGAAATCTGCCCCCGCCGAAGACTGTCTGCGGCGCTCCTCCTTCTCTCTGGCTGGAAACTGAACGTGAGACTTGCACGCACGCCATCTTTCTGCCCCCACAATCCACAGTCCACACAGTCCACAATCCACAGTCCACACAGTCAACCAGCGCCGGATTATGATTAATGAGTGGCCAATTATTACCAGTTTTATTATTACCACTCGAGCGGACGTGCCTCAGTCTTGCGCTCGCTTGCCCTTTTCCTCTTTGCCACTCTCCCACTTGCCCACTCAGCCCAGCGACCGCCATCCGAGCTGAGCCCGAAACTGCCGCCGCTTGTCTCTCGCCCAATCGCCTTTCGCGCCGCCTTCTTATACCTTTTAACTTATAGCTTATGGCTTGTATCTCGTTTGGCTCTCGCCTGATTCTCGCCTTCTGCTCGGCCAGTGTGCCCTCACTGTGCCCGCTTATCACTCTTCCTGTGCTCGCGCTAAAGTCGAGCCCAAACGGGAGACAGTCTGCGCTAAAGTCGAGTGGCATTTGTCGCCAATTTCGCGGCCTTTCGCCTCTGAAAACTGGCCAACTTTGGCCAATTTCTTGGCGACTTTTCGCGCCAGCTCAGCTCTGGCCAGTCGCGCGCGAGTCAGTCTGCCGCACGAGACACAGTCCCTTTGGAGTGCGAGACAGTCCCAATTGAGTGCGAGTCAGTCCCTTGCGGCCGGCGAACCAGGCGCGGCGCACAGTCTGCGGCGCACAGTCTCTGGCGCATATCAGGTCGCGCGACTGGCAGCCAAGAGGCCGCAGAGACTGGGGTGAACTTCCAGCGCCAGTCCTGCGCTGAAAGTTCGCTCGCTTTAACATGGCAAACTGAGGGCGCGCAGGACCAGGCAGGACCGGGCAGGACTGGAGATAACTGCAGGCTGCGGGAAAATTAGTCAACAAAAGGCTGAGAAAACCCGATCGTCTGTTGCTGCGAGCTGAGCTTAGGGCGCCCCAACGGTGCCCAAAGAGGCCAATTATCCAGAAAACGCCTTTTCGTCGCCCCAAAGCTCGGCCGGCGCTTAATTGGCGGCCACTGGTTTTTCGGGCACAGTTGAGATTGGCCAACGATGCCAAAGGATGCCAATGGCGTGCGGACAAATGGCGCTCCAGTTTGGATGAGCAGTTGTGATTGGGCTGGTGTTTGGCAAAGTGGAGCTGCAAATTTGAGTGAAAGCAGAGCCAAAGTGACGAGCAGAGAAGGGCAAAAGTGAGCTTGTGTGTCAGCTGTTGGGAGGCGAGACGAGTTTTGGGCCACTTTTCTCAGCTGAGAGACTAATTTTGTGCGCAAATTATTGTCCCAGAGGGCCCCTTTTGCCTCTTGGAATGGCTCTTGAAGTGGAGAAGAAGCCACAGAGAAGAAGAGGCAGCAAGCAAGAGTGGCGTGCAGTGAATAGTGAAAAATTGAAAGATCATCATCAACTTGGCTAATTCTTTTCCTGTTTGTTTTGCTGCTCCTCCTCCTCCAAGAGATCATTAATTGTTCTGCTCTGTTGCGGTTTGGGCCCGTTGTGTTTCACTGGCTCCCTTTGGCTGCAAACTGGCTGGCCCCAAGCAAGCCAAGAGGCCAATTGCAGACAGTTGGCGGCCGCGAGTGGTGCAAATTTGCTCCTCCTCGTCGGCGCCTCCCTCGAATGGGAGGCATTTGTGGCCGCTTGTTTAGGAGTTAGCCTCTTCTGCTGCTTCTGCTGCCTTTGCTGCTGATGATGATGGTGATAATAATTGGCCCCTCTTGCGCCTCGTTGGCTCGTCGGCGCCATCGCAGCCAGTCCAGCCAGTCTGCGGCCCACCGCCAACGAGCCAGCGAGGCGGCCATCATCAATCACCATTGAGCGGCGACTGCGCGGGGCCCGCCGCCAAGTCGGGCTGCTGCGGGCCGCTGCGACGCGCGCGCCTTCGGGCCAGCGCGCGCTCCAGTGCGTGCGCCCCGTAGACGCGCAGCCCGGCGGCTCCGCTGCGCCGCGTGGGCGCGCGCTCGGCCCGCCCAATAGTGTCGCCCCCTCGGCCCATATCACCCCTCCGGCCGCTCGTCTCAGCGGTTTTTTTCGCTGAACCGTGGCCACACTTGCCGCAGCTCACTTGCGCCCCCCAAAGACACTCGTCGAGTGCTCACCGCCGCCTCAGGCTCCTCTCGCGCCGCCCCTCCCGCATACCCGAGTGCCACGCCCACCCGGGTTTTCGCGGCGGCGGGTCGGGCGCAACAAGCTAGGCGGGCTGGCCGACTCGTCGGCGCCTGGGGGAGCTCCTGGGACAGTCTGAGCTCGAGTGAAGACCTCGAGCGAGTTGTGACACTGAATGACGGGCCAAATTAACGGTGCCGATCGGTCGTTTTGGTCGCCGGAGAGTGAGGACTGCGGCGCGGTGGCCAGACGGGCGCTGGAGAGTCGCGCTGCGGCGACAACAAATCAACTTGACGCTAATAGTCGTCCGCCGAGACAAGTCAGTCCCAAGTTAGTCCGGCGGGACTGCCTTGGGCGCGCCGGGAACAATGAGCGCCTGAGATTGGCCGCCGCTCGTCAGACCACACGAGTGGCGACCAGCCCGCTTGAGGTGCAGAGGAAATTGGAGATGCAGACCAGGACGAGTGGCCGCTCCCTCTCGGCAGCCGTGTGGGTCTCCATTTGGGTCTCCATTTGGGTCTGTTTGTGTCTGTTTGCGTCCATTTTGGAACCAGTTTGTGTCCCCAGAGTGAGTTTCAGCCGCAGACACACAGTCCGAGACTGTCCGTCACGCGGCCAGTCGGCGGAGTGAGTAAAATCGGGCCGGTTTCAAGTGAGAAAACCTGGGGCATTGGGGCGCCAGTGCATTAGAGTGTGTCTTTTGGGTCCACAATTTTGGCAGGAAAAGGGCAAAGGTGCGCGTGTTAGCAGTGCAAAATGTGCAGTCCAAAATGTGCAGTGCAAAATTCGCACTGTGCACAATTGGCGCGGCAGACTGTCTGCAGTTCTGCGGCAGTTTGGCTGCAATTGAGCGCCGCAGACTGTGTGCGGCGAACACTGAAGAGCCTGCGGCAGGAACGCGCGAGTGCCCCTTTTGCGCCCAAGGGAAAACCTGCAGTTTGCGGGACAACAAATAAACAGAAGCGTGACCATGGCCAATGGTCCTCGCTGCTGGCCGGCTAATCGGACGGAATTTGCTCCTCCATTTTGCTCTTGGCTCCCCCATTTTGGCCAACCTTTGCGGCCGGCCTGTGAGAGAATTGGCGACCAAATTGGGCCCAGAGATAATCATGTTGTCTTCATTTGGCTGCCCAATTTAACCTCCCTTTTTGCCTCTCCATTTCGGCTCAGTGGGCCCTCCGCTCAACGAGCTGCCCGAGGTGGAAAACAAAACGGGCCTCTCCTGTTGGACTTTGCCCAGCTGAAGCTTTACAGTCAAAGTGTCATCCATTTTAGAAACTCCCCCGCGCTTAGTGTGGCCTTTTTGTTCTGCTTGGGGCGGAATGTTCACGGGGGCTTGTCTGCGGCGCGCTCGCCCATTTGTTTTTGCCTCCTTGCTGCCGGAGGACAACCAGCGGGCCTCAGTGGCACGCAGACGCAGACAGTTGGCCCAACGGAAAGGCCGAAACGACAGTCTTTGGGCGCCAATTGGGGCCAGGAAGTGGAGAAATTGGAGCCCAAATTGATTGCGGCCGCGGCTAAGGTGAGCTAATTTGGCGGCCGCAATGAGCGAGCGAGCATAATGGAGCCGCAGCTAAGCTCGGCTGGTTTGGCGAGGGCTCCAAGTTGGCCACTTGAGAGCAAAGTTGGGCCGCAAATTGATGCCAATGCGCGCGGATTAGGCCAGCTCGAGTCTGCGGCCGATCGATGATGATCGATCGGTCGGCGAACACTCAAAACACGCCAACAGGCCACCTTGCTGAGGAGAACGCGCGGCCAGACTGCCAAGTGCGCCACTTGTTGGCCTCGTTCGCGGCCCAGCTAAGTTGCAGCTAAGGTTCAGCTAAGGTCTGTTGCTGGCCAGCCGGGCGAGCAGCTGCGTCGCGTCGGCCGGCTGAATAAATAGAAATGAAAATTATAAATAAACAGATAAATGGGCGGATAAGTAAATGCGCTTAGCTGGCCGCTTCTAAGCCCCTCGAGCCCAGAGCAGAGCCAGCCCCTCGTTTGCCTTAGAGCCCAATCAAATCGAGCTTATTGGGCGGCCCACAAGTCGGACTGGGCAACTCGGGGGGAAAGCAGCGAGAAGTTGCCGTCCGCCCAACACAGTGTGCGGGGGGCGCACTTCAAGTGGGGGAAAAAGTGGGGGAAACAGAGGGGCAGTGCGCGGCTGAGGTGCCTTGCACAGTGCAGAGTTTGCGGTGCAACAGGTGCGCAGTGCAAAGAGCGCGCGATTCGAACGCTCTGCAGAGGCGCACACAAGCTCTCTCATGCACCACTTGGCTCGCCCGTCTGGCCAGCTCAACGGCTATAGGCCGTCTGTGGTTCATTGGTTTCATTGTGAGAACTTGTCGAGCCGCCAAGACACACGAGACGAGAGAGTGGCGAGCGGCACGCAAGTGGATGAGGTAATTCAATATAATAATAATAGTAGTGATAATAATAAATAATTTACAATTTGGCCCGCCTCGAAGTGGCGCCGGAGGAGCTCGATTAATCATATAGATCTGTTTGGCGGCCTGTTTGTTGTGCTGGCGGCGCTGATTTAACAGCTCGAGCTGGAAACTGATGCCCAATCTGGAAATTGAAGCCAAGGAGAAGGTGGGGTGTGGAAAAAGCTGCAAAAAGCGGCAAAAAGCAGAGAGAGCCCAATTGAATGGTGGGGAATTAAATGCCAGTTTGGAATGGGAGAAAAATGGCACACTGAGCGAGCAATGCGCAATCTGGCAAACTCCGCCAGCTCGCCAGACCAGTTCCTCTCCTCTAATCCTAATTAATTGGCTTGCCGCCGGCGACGGGCACTGGCGGGGGGCAGATAAGAGCACATTAGTTGTTGTTGTTATTATTAGTTGTTAGCGAGCTCTCTCTCTCTCTGGGCTCGAGTTGGCCAAGGTGCGGGCTTGGAAAGCTAGAGACAGGCTTGCAGATGAAGTGCAGCCGCCGGGGAGCAGCCTGGGCGGGCCGCGAGATGATTGGAAAATGAGATTAGCTCGAGATAGGCGGCGGCTCGTCCTTTGGCTGCGCGGGCATGGTGCTGTCTGCAGACGCGCGCCCAAAGCGACCTGCAGGCAGCGCACGTCAAGCGTAGGCCAAGCAGCGCAAGTCACTTGGACAGTGCGCCGAACTGAGCGCCGCGCTGCACACAGTCCAAATCCTCTGCGACGATACTGCACCGCAGGCACAATGAGCGCCGGCGCGACAATAGTGCATTCAATTATACAATTGGTGGCTCGTTAGCAACGGATGATAACGAGCCGCTCAAACCGGCTACTGTCTTCCTCTGGCCCTTTATCTCAATGGCTGTCTCTCCCTCTCTTTTACTCGCTAGCTAGCTAGCTAGCTAGCTCGCTCGCTCGCTCGCTCGCTCGCTCGTCTCGGCAATTAATTACCCACTCGCTGTGGCAAGGCCAAAGATGGCTGCCGTGCCGAAATGATAAGGCGCCGTTCAGCGTCTCCTGGCCGTTTGTTTGCACTTGTTTCTCTCTCCCACTCTGTCTCTTTGTGTCCCAAGTGTTGATTTCTGCGCTTGTGGCCCGCAAACGAGCGCAAAGAGAATCCCAGTCTCTTGAGCTTGCTGCTCGCTACTTAGCTCCGGTCCAAGCTCGCCGGCCGGCAAAGCAGCGCCACACAGTCGCCCGCCTCGAGCTCCTTTTGCCAAGCGCCAAGCTCGCAGCTAATCGTCCGCCTCGAAGGCGGAAAATCAGACGACTCCAGAGAGGTAATTAAAATAGAAATTGGAGATAAAATTAAGACTCAAATTGGGAGACTTATTTCTGAGAGTGTCTCAATTGTGCACAGCTGAGTAAAGTTAAGCTGCACTGTGGAGCAGGCCGGCCATTTGCTTTGCAGGCTCGTCCCGCGGACTGTCTATGTTAGCAAACGTTTCGAGTCAAACGTTTGCAAACGAGAATCCATTCAGAAAAGCGGCTGCTTAGCTCGACAACGAGCCAGCCGCTCAACGTGGAAGCTTCTCGAGAACTTCCAGTTGAACTCGCAACAGTTGAACCATTTTTCTCTCTTTCTCTCGTTTAAGAGAACATGAAGTGGCACACAATGCATCACGTCAGCCAGACAACCAGCCCTTGGGTATAGTTTATATCCTCTCGTTGTATAGATTCAGCGGCCGAGTGAGCGGCCAATTTGAGGGCCGAGCGAGCAGACTGGCCCGTTCGAGTGTGTTAAATGGTCGTCTTGGTGGGCGCAAAATGGGCCCAATTGAATTGCGAAATTGAGTTGCAAAATTGGGTCCAAAATGGGAATGGGAAGCGGAGAAAACGGTGAAATGGGAGCAACTTTGGCCGAGAGAAAAATGTAAACAAATGCAAGCACCTCGAACTGCAGGACTGCTGTCTGCAGGTTCGCGCAGAAACTGGTGCTGTGCAGAATTCTGGCCGCTAGACAGTCCACAGTGCAGACAGTCTGCAGCAGACTCTACAGTGCAGATTCTACACTGCAGACACGCGCAGCAGAAGAGGGCCCATTTCGCTGCGCTTCTTCACGCAGGACCAGCAGGCAGGACAGTCTGCGGCTTTGCAGTAGGCAGACTGCAAGTGGCGCTCCTCGTTTGCAGGCCTTTTTGGAGGCTCGTTTGCCGGATTGCTCGAATGCCTGCCAGATGGACAAATCGCGTGACACAATTGGAGGGCGTCTCGAGCGCATTTCTCGCCCACTTCAGGCCGCAATTCGGAGCAAGAAAGCGGCCCAATTTCCACTTCTGGCAACTGGCCAGTCTGCAAACTCCAATCTCGCCTCATCGAAACGTCCTTTCCCCCAGCCAGAAACTCGCCGGCCAATTGGCGCCCACCTTCCGCCCGGCTCCTCATCCTCAGTCACCACTTCTGGCGCGCACACAAGCCGCACACAAGCCTCGATGACAACAACCTGACCAACAGGTGTCCAGTTGGGCGGCCAGTTTGCTCTGGGCCGCCGCCTGGCCAGTTGGGCAGCCTCGTAGCTGGTCAAGCGCGAGTTGCGTGCCCTGAGGACTGCTGCTTGTAGACCACAAGGTGGCTGCCGCTTTAGAAGTGCTGCCAGAGACTGGGATTGAAATGTCCAAAAGGGAATCAAATTCTGGCTCTGACGGGCCAATTGGGGCTGCGTGTTGGCGAATCAATTTGCGTGCTCGCGTGGCAACACTTAGGGGCAAATAAATGGACACACATAAATGGATAAATAAATAAACAGCTTTGTGGCCAGCCTGAGTGTGTGGGGGGACAAAGCGGGCCAGACACACTCGCCGTCTGTCTCGTCTGGTCTTTCTAGCGGGCCCATTGGCGTGACTCGCGTGTCCCCGCGAGGCGCGTGTTGATTTTGCAACCCGCAAAGTGGCACACAGACAGACAGATACCTGTTGCCCGTGTGTGTCAAGTGGCCGAGTGGCATTGGTATGCAATGGGGACCACTGTATGCAATAGGGATCACTGTATGCAATGCAGTCTGCAGTTTAGCGCCCGCAGTCTGCAGGCTGCGCACTGCGGACACTGTGCGCAAAGTGCACACAATTCGCATACAGTCACATCGCACTGTGTGCGACGAGCGGCCAATGCGCGCCCAATGGAATGCCCCCTTGGACTGCCGTTCGGTGTGCTTTCCCCCGCGCGCCACTTCTCTGCCCGCCCGCAAGCACAGTGCGCGCGTGGGGGCGGCAGCGCGCCCGACAAGACAACAATAAAAGGGACTCGAATCGAGCCATTCCTCAGCTAAGGCGAGGCCCAAGTGGGCGAGATCTCGGCCGGCAATTGGACGATCGAGTGCCGCCACTCAGACACTCGCCCAATACTGGCCGGCCGGCGGCACGCGAGCCACAAAAGGCGCAAACTGCAGCTAGTGGGCGCCAGTTGCGAGGCGGGCTCGCCACCACCGGCCACTGGCCACTGGGCGGCGAGCAGTAAGCAGTGAGCAGCGGGCAGTGGCGTGCCAGCGGACGCTTGTTTGCAATTAAATTAGCCCTACCGGATTGGCCGAGGAGCGCCGGCGCAGCCCCAAGCTCCGGCCGGCGGCAGCTCGAGACTAGGGCCGCCGGAGAGAGACTGCGGGGGAACAGGTGGCGGCCAGTGATACGCGAGCGGCGAGGAGGGCGGCTTGGGATTGCGTGGAGGCTGTTTGCGGCCTCCAATTGGCCAATTGGTGCGTTTGGGCGCGTTCCGGCGGGGGACTAGCTGCGCCGGTCGCTGCCCAATGGGACTGGTTGCGCGTTGCACAGAAGTGGGCGCACAGAAGTGGACGCGCACAAAAGTGGACGCGCAACAAGCAGTGTGCGGCGGGCAATAAGCTGCGGCGCACAGTGAGCAGCGCACAGAAAGCGAAACACAGTGAAAGGCGCACAGAAAGCGACGCACAGTGAGCGGCGCTGATTATGATGGAGCATTGTTATTGCGCGAACACTGCGCAGTGTTATGGGCAGTCTCTGTTTGGCGCCGGTGGCAAATCGGCTTCCTAAGTGGCCAACTTTGCCCACTTTCAGCTCGCCTTTTATCACCTGCAAACAACAACGCTTGGCCCAGCCGCTCGCTCACTCGCCCAGTCGCATCGCTCGCCAAAGGCCAGCCGGCCGGCCACTTAGGAAGCCGCTTGGGGAAATAAAATGATTTGTATCTCTGTCCAAAGAGAGAAAGAGGAAATTCTAATTGCAATTGAGTTGTAATTCGCGCGGGCCAATGGCAGCCAGCCAGCCAGCCAGCTAGTGTGCAGCAATCGGCGGCCGCTCCTTGGGGCCAATGTGTGTGTGTGTGTGTGTGTGTGTGAAGCGCGCCGCCTCATTAGGGCACAGGGTCGGCGCTCGAGTTTGATTGATAAGTTTGCGCGCGGCGGCAAAGGCACACACGGCCACTCATTGATTGCTTTCCATTGCACAACAACAACACTGACAACAACAACAACAACAACTGCATCAGCCGGCAAGAAACGGCGGCCCAAAGTGGCACACACCGAGCCAGGCTGGAGGCCAAAACCACTAATGGACTCAATCGATTAGCAGGCCCTTCGCGCTCATTAGCTGGCTAACAAGTCGGCAGTCTTTGCCCTGGACGCCTGTCGAGGGGCCGCACAGAAGCCGGCCGGCTTCTGTGCGTCCGCGATTGCCGTTTGGCGAATAAAACTCGCCCCCGTCTGTCTGTTTGCCTCTTTTGTGGGCCTGCAAAGCAATCGGGATGCGCCGCCGTGTGCTGGGCGGTGGTATTTCTGGGAATGTGGGCCTTTTGGGTTAAATTACCGTAAGTTTGGGGTAATCTGCCAGAGAATAACGCGCGCGGTATGCACACTTTTCCCCCTTTCAGGGTGTTCGTCGTGCGCGGCGGGCCGAACGGGGCGAAAACGCGCACATTCTCCCGGCGCTTGCCTATAGTGCCCCGAAAGCGCGCACGATTCGCCCAGAAGGACGAGCTCGCCTCGCCTTTGGCTGCCCTTTGGCGAGATCCATTGCGCCGCCGCTCGCCCCTCGAGACCGAGATGCTCTCAGGCGTCTCGGGCGCTCAACTGAGAGCGCCTGAGACAGCCCAAGATTGGCTGAGCGGCCGCGAACTCTGCCAAGATTCCTGCCGAGATTGGGCCGCAACTCGTCGCTGCTCGTCAAGCTAATTGGCGTCGGCCGTTTGGGCGAGGCTGAGCGGCGCGAGCTGTCCTCTCGGCGTGTCGGCGGAGGGCGCGAACTGAGCAGCTGCTCTTCTGCACGACAGAGCAGCCACAGTGCCACACAGACAGTGGCAAGTGTGCTCGGCGGGGCGCAACTCTTCTGGCGGCTCGTCTCTGTTCGTCTTAGCTCACTGGCCGTTTGCTCGCTTGGGAACTCGCTCGAGCTGGCCCAAGACACTGAAAGACACTCTCAAGAGTCCCCAATTCGCCGCGGCCCATTGTTAAGGCGCCGAGGGCTAAGAGCCAAGGCTGCTTAGCTCAGCGCCTGTTTGGCCGGCACCCAAACAATGGGCAGCCCGTTTTGTCGGCGCGGCGATAATGAAGACGCAATAATGGCGATAAAAACAATCACACAATGATGACACAATAATGACGAGCGGCGGCCCATTTGCATACCGAGCTCGCGGGCAAGCTAGCTGCCCAAGACTAGCTCGAACACCAAGCTCGAGTCTAAGAGACTCTAAGCTTGGGCAGAGCCACACACAGCGAGTTGGACTGGCAGGCTTCTTCTGGTGCCTGCAAGTCGGCCGAAAAGGCGAGTGGCGAGCTCGCAAAGGGCCACAAAAAATGGGAGCTCGCAATGGGCAATTGTTTGGGACGACTTGTGGGCTCTGCAAACTGTATGCAGAAGACCGTATGCAGAAGACTGTGCGCAGAAGACTGTATGCGAAAGACTGTATGGAAAAGACTGTGTGCGTTGAGCTGAGCGCGACCTAAGGGCGCGCGCTGGCCCACTTGGCGCGTTCACTTGCCTGCTGCGTCGCGGCTCACTTGCAGCGCACGCTCAAGTGGCGCCCACTCGCACGGCCCCAAACTGCTGCCTGCTGGCCCCTCGCATTGAGTGAGCGCCATTTGCGTCAGTGTCTCGCCATCGAGCTGGGGCTGCACGAATTGCGTGAATTATTGCCAGCCAGAGACAGCCGAGAGCGACGAGCTTTCTCAGTTTGCTCGGCCAAGCGCGACCAAACTGGCAGCCACACAGACACACACCAAGAGGGCCACAGACTGACACACACAAGAAGGCATGCACGAAGGCACACACGGCAGCTAATTGTGTGCTGATTTGATAATAATTAACAAGTAAAAACAACAATACAATTGCTCGCCTTTGTCTCGGAACTGCGCACTCTTGTGAATGGGCCCAGCTGAGCTTAGGGCCGCCCGCTCGGCCGCAAAGAAGCCGAACCTAATGATGCTCCTTGGGGGCGTCCTTCGAGGACTCTTCGAGGCAACCAGCAAACTCGCCAACTGGCCCCCTCAACTCGCCTCTAATGAGCTGTTTTAATTTTCAATCTTCGCTCGGCTCAATTGTTTCCCCGGCGCCCAATTGGCGCCCCTCCGAGTCCGATTTGAGGCACAATTGGGCCCTCTGGAGGCGGAAAGGGCGAGAGTGGTGGTGGCCATGCGGGCGAGGCTAGTTGGCGGCGAGGAAATATCAAAAACTGCTGCCCACTGGCTGGCCAATTTTTGCCATTTTTGCGCCCAATTTGAGTGACGGCCGTGAAAAACGTCGCGCCCATGCTAGTGTGCAATGCTGCATGGCCTCTCCTAAGCTCAAACTTTGCGCCGCTCATCCTCCAGCTCCAAATTGGACTCATTTGAGAGCCAAATTGGACTCGAAGCAAACACTCGACTCTGCATACAAATTGTGCCCTCATCTCAGGCCCAATCTGTGTCTGTCTGGGCGCAAACTGCACCACACAACACAGACACCCTCTGGCACTCAGTCGGTCGGTCTTTGCGGCCAGACACTCAGAGCCGCACAACAGGCCAAACAGACCTAAGCTAAGGCGCGCGCTCAACGCCGCTTTGCGCCCCCCTCTTGACAAGTTTATTAACTGGCCCGCAGACGAGCCCAACGGCCTCTCTCTCTCTCTCTCGGCCAACAACCAAGAGCTGGCAACCACAATGAGCTATCAGCTGGCCAAACGCCCAGCGAGACGGCCGCCCTTTGTCTCTGCTCGGCGGCGACTTGACCTGCCAGCCAGCAGGCCAGAGATGCCAGTTTGTTAACTGTGATAACTGTGTGTAAGTGTGTAAGCGTGTGTGTGTGTGTGTGCCCAAAGAGAAGCGCCCTCCTTTTTGTCAGTGTTTTGGGGCCCAGAGTTCAGCAGTGTTCAAATGTGACAGTTGGAGAAAAAGAATGAGCCGCCCTCCAGGACGATGCGCCAATCAAAGCCACTTTTGCACACACTTTTGAACAACACATGCTCGTGCGCGCTATATAGTGGCAGCAACAGTAGCTGGCCGACAGGCAGCCAGCCCCAAATGTGCTCACATCAGACGTGGGCCCGTAATTGCTCGGCCTGCTCGCCTCCTATTTCCCCTTGGCCTCCTCCTCCTCTTCTGCTGCTGCTGCTTCTACTGCTCAGCCAATTGCCCAAAAGCCAGACAAAACTGTCTCAACTAGAGACACACACTCTTTTATACAATCGTCGTCGTTCAAATTCCAGCCCAGCAGCTCGGTCGCTATAAACACACACGAGGGCGCCTTTAGCCTCCACAAGCAGACACACACACACACTCTATGACAATGTAATTACGGTGTCATTCATTCGGCGGCGCCCAAGGAGCCACACATTTGTGTGCGCCCACTTTTCACTTTCCCACCGCCTCAAACAAAAGGCAGCAGCATATCAATTTGGGCAGCGGCCAAATTGAAACTGCTGCTGCTGGCCGCCCCTAACTGCTCGGCCGCCCATTGGGTGCCCCACTGGCATTCTTCTCAGCCACGCTTCTTCTGGCAGGCAAAGAGCAGCGAAGAAAAGAGCCATAGATCGCCGCTTAGTATGCACCCAACTTTCGGTTTGCCTGTCATTTCCTGGTCGCCTGCCTTCTTCCTTCTGCTTCTCCTTCTCCTTCTCCTTCTCTCTCTCTCGGGCGACAGTATAGCGCACGTGCCAGTTATCGATCGAGGATGCCAGCTCGCACCAATGGGAATGTGTGATTTATTGACCGCGCACGCGGCCTCTCCCACTATTATTGTCTACAGTCGCCAGTGACGCAATCAAATCCAACCCCAACTCTCCTCTGTTGCCCACTGGCCGCCCGGCCGCCCACTAGTAATGGTGCTGCTACGCCCTAGACCACCGCTTCTCGTGCACAATCTCCAATGTGCAAGTCAATAATCATTTGCCAATGAATTAAAGTCAAACTCTTGCTGAATTAACGGCCCCCCCATAAATGTCGCCATAATTATCCGCTTTGCCACTGTGTGTTTGTGTGTTTGTGTATCAATGGTGGCCCAAAAGCGAGAACAACACGCAACAACTAGGATAACAACAAATGATTGCTCATATATTATGGCCATTCCATTCGCATCTGGCTACTACTACTCCATTTTGCGCCCATCCATCAAACACACACACATGGACCTAGAGGTAATCAATGATTTCATCGCCCACACTCTCCTCCAATCATCAGTCATCGGCGTTCTCTATCTCATCTGTATCTGTTTGCGTTGAGGCGTCTGCGGTGATCACAATATTTGTCTGCTCATTGGAATCCTGTTGTTGTCTTGGTTGTTGCTGCTGATTTCTGCCCGACTGTTGCTGATTCAATGTCCTCAGATGAGTTAACATTGCCTGAACGAACATTTGCGCAAACACGTGTATCATCACCGCCGTCATCTCATTCTGTAAGGATGCTGCCACTATTGACTGGGCTTGTTGTGACATATTGGCACCTCCAATAGAGGAACCTTGAGCGTGCGAACCACCAGGATTGTAGTGGCCGCCCGGGTGATTTGTGACATTTGTTTGAGGCCCCGCAGCGCCAGCTGGAGGCTGTATCATTTGAGCCCCTCCAGCTGCACCTTGGATATTATTGTTATTGCCATTGGCGTTATTGTTCAAATTTTGCTGATTCACATTCCTCGCCTGATTATGTTGCTGATTTGTTGACCCTTGTTGATTATTTGGTATCCTAAGTATGTCCATTCGGCAGGTGGGACAAGTCTGCTGTCTCTGAAACCATGATCTAAGACAAGCTACATGGAATATGTGATTGCAAGGCAGCTTCTTTGAAGTTCCATTTCCGATCATCTCCTCTCGGCATATTATACACACATTATCAGTATTTGCTAATTCTTCAGAAGTTGCATCAGGATATAATGTGTTCATATTTCTTATTGCCCTTCGTGACATTATTACATCACAAAGTGCCTTCTTTAAAGTTCTTAAACTTAAATAGATAGGTCTCACTGCGAATAGTGGAAAATTGTGATATTTCAACATGGCGCCAACAAAGAATAAATATAATGTCACTTTGAGTATGCTCATAACTAGCTCGGTGTAGAGTAAACAAACCGCTTTCTCATCCCATGGGCTATCACTGGCAATATCGACCCAATGTAGGATATACTTCGTGACAATATTCAATATTGCTGCCAATAGGATAGCATACTCGAAGCCAAAGACTAATTGTGTTCCAGCACCCTTAGTGATTATACTGTGGTAGGCGAAGTACATGAAGGCAACGTCACAAGTTGCCAATACAGTTAGCAATGATAAGATCCTGACATGGAATAATATGTTTATGTTTGGACTACGCTCCATGTAATCTACACGATCCTCCGCTAGCCAATGGAAACATTTCAAGAATAATAATATAGCAAATACTCCGACGAATTTGGCATTCAAATCGTCTCTATAAACTGTGAAAGCTAAGCATGTTTCTGTGACGGCATACCAGGCCCTTTCGATGAGATGCTCTAATTCGACAGCACGTAATGTTCCAAAGAATATCTTGCGCATTAATTTACCCACTAATAAGAACATGACAAGACATTGAATATAAATAACCTGTGGAAGCAATGAGAAGGATTGTGATTCTTGTTAGCTCAATGATACAGGTTGGAATTTTTGTTTCCACGGTCAATTCGATTGAGATCATGGAATGAGGTTAATCGAGTTTGGTGAATATCTTGTTTTTGTACTTACGGCCATAGATGGATTAGATTTAGTGATGTAGACCACTGACGGATAGAACTGTTTCTTATGGTAGAAAGCATTACCTATCACAGCAGTGGTCAGTAGTACCGAGCCGGTTGTGATTAGTGTGGCCCTCATGGTACCAATTATCGATAATCCCTATCACATTCAACTTATTTAATAGGACTGAGTTTGGTATCTTCGGGCGAAAAATATTGATTCCTATTGATAGGTTGCTAAAATTGGTAGTCTCCTAGATTAGATGATGAGTGTTGGACATCAATAAGACAGTAGAACACCGGATCGATCATAGAAAAACGATAATTTTCTAGCATTTCAATATTGCTATGATGACGACATTGGAATTTTCGCTGCTTCTGCTTGCAGCTGAGGACTCGCCTTTTTCTGCGTGGCCAGAAGTTCTAAACTTAGCCCAAATCCCAATGTAAACTCAGGCACACGCAATGTTTTGACTGCGAAAAGCTCTGCCATTTGGACACTGATGACATGTGTTTTCCTTCTTGTGGAAGCTTTTTACGCGCAAAACCGCTGCCGGAGATTAGTTAAGCATCATCACGAAGCCATCCCATCTTGTACTATTAATTTTACATCTCTCTCAGCTCAGACCCCATTTCATCGACCATGGCAACCAAGTCCGAGGATATTAGGCTCCAAATCAACAATGTCAAATACAAGAAGGGCGATGGCACCCTTTATCTCATGGCCGAACGACTCGGCTGGATGCCCGATACCAAGGATAACTTTACAATATCTCACAAGTATTCGGATATCAAAATGCAAAAGATCTCCCCAGAAGGCAAAGCTAAGATTCAATTGCAAATAGTCCTACATACTGGCGATAACACAACATTTCAATTCGCTAGCCTAGAGGATAGAACTGCTGTTAAGGATGCCCTGTTGCAAATATTGCCCCTGTTCAAGGGAAAAATTCCCAAAGATAGAGAGAAAAAAGCCTTATTACTGAGCAAGAATCCTCACCTGTTACAGTTATACAAAGATCTCGTTGAAAGCAAGATAATTACACCAGAGGAGTTTTGGTCTCAATTTGTAGATGATAGGTCGATAGAAATGAATGAAGTGCTGCAGAGTGAGCAACAAGACGTCGGAGTCTCAACAGACTTTCTGGCGGGGATTCCAATGAATGGCAAGCAAATCAAGGGTACAATTAGCGTTGAAACCTTATTTGCCATACTGAAGACATATCCTAAGGTTGCTGAGAAACATCAGGAGCTTGTGCCCACCAAAATGTCGGAGACAGAATTTTGGAACAAATTTTTCCAATCTCGTTACTTCAATCGTGATAGAACAAAGGATCTCTTCTCGGATGTTGCCAAGATGGACGAAAAAGAGTGGACATCATCAGTGAGAAAGGGTTTGATCGATCCACTATGTGATTTTGACAAATTTGACAGCTCTGTCGAGTTCAAGGATGACGATCCGACACCCAGTTCATCAAATATGAACTCTGAGCAGTTGTTAATCAAGCGTTGCACACAACAGTCTATCAGAATATTGGGCAGTCTTGAAGCGGCGGCCCAGAATAAGAAGTCGCTCAAGTCGTCCACTAGCAATCCCGTCAAGATAGAACCCGGCACCGAAGGCCCGAAAGAGACTCCCCCTGAGCCCCACCATCACGAGAAGCATGATTGGACATTCTATGATCTGGCTGGAATCGATGTGGATGGAGACTTCTTGGATGATGAGAACAAGGTGAACACTAGAGTCCATCAGGTGGAGAGAGAAAAATACTCAATAGTGCCCCAGACGCAGTTGCAACAAGTGACAGCCTCGGTTGTCAAGAGCCACCTGGATGCCATAAACAGTTGGGAGCCCAAATTGACCGAAAGTCTCAACTGCAAGGATGCAACTGAGGCTCTGAAGAATCTGTCGCCCGCAGGCTACCTGATGCGATCCTCAAACTCCCATCGTTTAGCTGACACAGTTCCAGAGGAGATCCAGAAGAAGCTCAAAGTGGCTTACTATGGGACCAATGAGTTGTTGAGACACTTTTGGCTTTGTTTCCCAGTGAACGATCAGAGTTTGGAGGAAAAATTGGTGAAAATTCACGATACATTGAAAAAGTTTGAAACCAACAAACTTCAGCCCCTCTATGACAGTTTACCCCGCGACCAAAGACACCTGTTGGGCCACATCATGAGGCGGCAGATGATAGCAGCCTCGAGGCAGTACGAGCACTGGAGAAGCAAGAAGCGTCAACGCGAGCTGCAGGCCAACCAGAAGGTGGCGGTCGCGGGCGCGTCCACGGCCACTAACAGCAGCTCGAACCATAGTGTGCGAGAGTGATGATCTCCCCCGCCTAGTGTCCGATGCTAATTAAAAGAGACTTAATCTTTCATCGCGTTTCAATTCTTGACGTTTTAATCTTCTCAAATTCCTATCTAGTCTCTGGACAGTAGGCAAAGCATCCTGCTAGTGTTTGCTATTCGAAGAGCATAAGGAAACTCGTGCTCAACTAGCTTTTAGAGTCGAAGTGGGTCCCCAATGGTGATGGGAAGCGATTTTGGTTGATGTGCCAGGTGCTGTCTATGGTGCTAGGTGCGTAGTATTTGAGTGAGACCGAGCGGTGCCATTGGATTGCACGGGGCGAGGCCAGCGAATGTTAAAAGTTCGCTGCGGTTGTTGACTGATGCGGCCAGTCGGCGGGCGTGGAGGCGGCGAGCGACCGGTGGCACTGGTGGGCGGCGGCGCGGTCCGAGCGCGGGATGCGAGGCCCAGTCTGCGGTCGGCTATGGGGGAGCTATCCTTGCGGCATCTTGGACGAGTTTCGGTTGCGTCGAGGGCGGGGGGCGGCGGACGGAGCGGGTGCGAAGAAGTGGAGCCGGCGGCAGAGCGCATGTAACAGCCGGCGCTCTGGCTGGCGCGCCACTCGACTCGAACGGCGGCGGTCGTCGTCGTCTCGGAGTTAGAGACAGAGAGAGAGAGACGAGGCACGAGTGAAAGGGCGCCAGTAAGTAACGAACGTTGGGTTTTGAGACTGTGCAAACTCTTTGCCAGTGAATCTTGGGGGAGGATTCTCACTGGCTCGCTCACTCGTTTCAGCTTCAGCTTCAGCTGCGTTCGCTCTCTCGTACGCAGCCGAGGAGAGTGTTTGAATTTGTCGCACGGCGCGTGCAACAAGTTCGGGCGCGCACTGGCCCAAGATTGCACAGGCAACAATGCAATAGAGATGATGATCGCCGGCACAACGATTCCATCCACAAATCGCCCATCATCCAACCCTAGCCAATCTCTCACAGGGCACGAAGGGCTTACAACACACTTGGGCCAACCGTCGCCAAACACATACGCACCAACAACCGGCGCACGATTCCCCACCATCCAACCACTGGCACGACCCACTGGCCGCCGCTATATAAGCAACCATTACCATCACCTCAAATTGGGACTGAAAAAAACAGAACACGACGACGACTGGTACCCAAGGGATTCTGGCATCTGAGGTGGACCAAAAAATCCTTGAAAAATCCCACAAAAAATTAACCATAATGGACTCTATAGACAAGTGGCTTAAGAGCCTCAGATTACATAAGTATACACACTTATTCAAGACATTAACTTATGAACAAATGCTCACTATTGATGAAAAGTTTCTTATCGATCTTGACATTACCAAAGGTGCACGTAATAAGATATTAGTTAGTGTTAAAAAATTAAACTTAAGACCAGAGAGACTGATCAATATGATTGACGATTTGAACCAGGGTAATATATCAATGAAGGAAGCATTGAATGTTCTCAAGGAAATATTAGTAACTCCAATACCACATCCATATGAGGAAAGTCGTTCTAAGCTAACCGCCTCTTGTTCACCATCAAGCGTTTCTTCATCAACTGCAACAAGCGAAAGCGACTTTGTCGTGACAAGCCTATCAGATCAGTATTCTTTAACCACAGACTACTCGGATCCGCATGATTTGACCAAACTATTTGTAGACACTTTCGAGAAGTTGGTTAAACGTTTGATTGAATCCCCCTGCTTCGAGGATAGCTCTTGTCACGGAATCATGGCTGACATTATTGACGAATGCTTAGAGCATAACTCATTCACCAGCGAACAAAAAGCCAAGATGGCTCGCTACAAGCAATGCATATTGCCCGAACAAAAGGCCAAATTGGTCCGCTACAATAAGTACAACCATAACCATCACCATCACCACCACTACCACAACAACAACAGTAGCAGCATCAGTAACAACAACAACAGCCACCACCACTACCACCACCACAACAACCACAACAACAGCAACCACCAACTACAACAGCACCAGCAGTATCTGAATGTGAATCAGAATCAGTATCAGCATCAGCGACCATATCATGTCTCCAGACCACGACAACATCGCCAGCCAGGCTCGAGGATTGCGCAAGCGTATCAACCATCAATTGTGACAGTTGCTTTCGGAGAGTACTCATTACTTGGGCCGGGCAAGACATTCGAGCTGCCTTGTTTGAGAGCACAGTCGTCACGCAACAAGTGATGTTGACCTTAAAAGAAGATTGCTTGCAACACATACGCATGAATGACGGTAGTGGAGACACTGATATATGGGATAGAAGCGACAGGGGCAACATGAGCATCAAGATCGGTAACCGAGAGAGACAGAGAAAGAGAGAGAGAGATACTAAGAGCGAGAGCTACTGCAGTAGCCTGGGGACAGGAGCAGTAGCAGCAGGAGCAGGAGCAGCAGTAGCAGAGTAGCGACGATGGCTGCAGCACCATTTGTTGCCTCCTTTGATGCTTGCCCATTGGCCCGGCTGGATGTCTGTTTGTGTATGCGTGTCTACAAGTTTGGTGGCTGACTGGGCCGGCTAAAGAGGAGTGAGTGAGTGAGTGAGTGAGGGAGAAGTGTATCGAGTTTAAATAAAATCATGGCTTTCAATCCATGTATATTAGAAAGATTGATCTCTAAACAAAGTAATCAGGGCAAAATTATGAAATTTAAAAATCTTTTCCTCATGCTATCCCACTGTTCACTAGTCCTCCTTTTGACTCGCCCATTTTCCTGTGTGTCGGCAAACAACCGAGCTAGTTTAATCCATTCAGATGAGTTTATGAATTCCGTTTTCAACCGGCATCGAGTGGGGGGCGCCTTAGTGTCCCCAGCAAATGAGCGTGATGGCCAAGACTCTAGAGTGTCTCTGGTAGCCAATTTGGACATTTTAGTTCCCCTGTTGAGGAAGTCAAACTCGATGCACGTCGCTGAGGGTGAGGGTGAGCTTTTGGGAGAGTCTGGCGAGACCACAATTGGGCGCGTGGTCGATGGTTTGGAGGGCGAGGAAAGCGTGCCGAGCGGCCAGTGGACGAGCGAGCTTGAGCGGAATAACAATAAGCTGCCGGCTGTTAACAGCAACAATAACAAGCAGCAAGCTAAACAAGAGCAACCACAATTAGGCGGCACCATTAACTTGTTAAATATGAAGCTCGTTGGCAAGCTAAGTAACGGGCAGCAGAGTTCAACAACTTTGCCCCAGCATCAGGCACAAATTAATGCTCAGCAGCAGCAGCAGAAGCAGCAAGTGAATTCAATGTCGCCGCCGGCCATGAGCCTGGGGATCATTATGGGAAACCATCATGAGCAAGAGCAGTTGGCCAAGCCAGAGAAGAGCACTCACAACACTGGTAAACAAAGTGGCCCGCAGCAATTGGAGGAAGAAGGCAGAGGAAAACAACAGCAACAGCAACAGCAACAACAACAACAACAACAATTGGTAGACGGGCTCGCCAAGACAGAGACCGTTAATTCCGAGAGAAGGCGGCGGCTGGAGCGGCGGGCGGGCGACGAGGAGGAGTCTTTGTCGAGCGAGAGCAATGGCGAGAGTGGCCCAGACGAGCTGGAAGTGGCCAGCCCCAGAGAGCTGGAGGGCCAGCAGCAGCGGCCAATGGCGAGCGCCGCCAACGGTCTCTCGCCCGTGCTTTTGGGCGCGTCGGGCGCTGCGGGTTCGGTGGGCGTGCCTGTGAGCGCGGGGGCGGCTGCGGCCGCGGCGGCCGCCGCGCTCGCCATGCTCCAGCAGCAGAGCCCGAGCCTCGCGGACACGCTCGACGCAGACGTGGGCGTGGACTACGCGGCGAACCTGGGCCCGAATTTGTCCCCATTTCCCGA
>Ga0058701_10000003_pt1 | contig 190317 bp, 147 predicted proteins | sample AgamicOrMae_FD_97039 | JGI IMG/M metagenome (GOLD analysis project Ga0058701, IMG submission 97039) | Agave microbial communities from Guanajuato, Mexico - Or.Ma.e | ecosystem: Host-associated > Plants > Phyllosphere > Phylloplane/Leaf | place: Guanajuato, Mexico | collected 2012-06-04
CATCGCCGAGGCATGGGCTAGATTGGACCACAAGTTCGATCTCATGTACGCCAAACGAGCTTTCGTTCATTGGTATGTCGGCGAGGGTATGGAGGAGGGAGAGTTTAGCGAGGCTCGCGAAGATTTGGCCGCGCTTGAGAAGGACTACGAAGAGGTCGGCCTCGACTCAGGCGACAACGGCGAGGACGATGCCGGTGAAGAGTACTAGGCTGGATAGATCAATATCAACTTCAATGGCATATCCTCGAACGACCGCTTACTTATCATGTCCTCACCTATCTTGGATCATATTCCTGGCCTATAACGTCCCTACCCAGACGAACCCCTCAGACCCAAATCAGACAAAAATCACTTATCGATAACGAAAACTGCTGCTTATACTCTTCGCTTGCTTTTTATTAAATCAGCCTTGTAGTGGCGCTAAACCATACGTTTGTCCTCGATCGTATCCCGGTCTTCCATCTCCACCTGTGTCGTTTCTCCCCCTCGTTCTGATCCTTTTCTCTCTCCAGATGCTCGGTCTGGCAATGGTTGTGGTCCTCTCCCAGACCTTCCTACCCTAATGGAGCAGTAACCGCTTCGCTCCTGTGAGCGCCATGTGACCTTTAGCTAGAGCTCTCAAAATTCCATCTAGCGGCCTGCCGTGTCCCATACGTCACGCATTCCGTAATCAGCGAGACTGAAATATGCATCATTATCGCAGAAGGAGGGGTTCTTTACCCCCAAGTTTTTGTCATCCCTGCACCTTCTCCTCTTTTCCCTATGTATTGGTAGTGTTTTGAAAGAATGAAGCGCCCTGATTAGATAGAGAGATTAATTGGGGGAGTGAGGAAAGATCTAGTAGAGTCGCGAATAAGAGAAAGCGCCGAGGAACCATCTAGGTGCCGTTAAAACCGAGAAGCATGACCCAAAGGAACCGGAGATATAGTCATGGAGAGCTCAATTAGGGTAATTGAGTATGATAGACAATTGCCTATGCAAAACGCCCGATCAATGCACCCTGATCAGTCTGCCCGTAATTTTGAGGAGATTAATGCGAGCAGGTGATGGAACCGCTGGAGGGTCATCCAGGTCCGGTTGCATAGAGACGCGCCTCGAGCTCACCCCTCCTTTAGCCCGTGACCGGACGTGGTGATGCACTATATAGTGCCTGCGCCAACGTCCATAATCATCTCATAACAACAGAGCTTTCTGGCCTCTGGCCTAAATACTGTGGGCCTTTTCCTGCGAGTGAGATTTAATTGAGCCCCGCGCATACAGGCTCATCGAGGGCGCTAGGTGGAGAGACCATCCAGGACCCTGCCTGGCCTAGTTAGACGCCTTAGGGAGTGTCTATTGGATTTGCATACACATTAATGGGTGCTCGCACTAGTCAATGCATGATTGAATATGTGATGTTAAGCACATTAAAATGAATCATTAAGGTGACCATCAACGTGAGGAGAACAAATTGCGCTCCTATGTCCAGCTCACATAAGCTCGCTTTAAAGAGAAAGGATCGCTTCTTTGGTAAACACAGCATTCGGCTGATAGAATATACTCACCGATTATTGGGGATAACTTTCTCGTTTGCTATGATCTCGTTTAGAAAGTCTCCATTCTGCCCTCGAATTTGTGATAGTTTATTCAAACTGCTTAGGCTGACACTAATGGCCACATGCGCATGCCAAAGACAATCGGATACAGGGAGATAAATTTCAGGGCTAGAGTTAATAAGTCTCATAGTGGCAGAGAAAGAGTGTTGTGTCTCGTTGTGTATTGCAGACATTAGTGAAAATTGGGCCAAAACAAGAACCGCCCGTTGAGTCCCTCGACTCGATGTCCGCCCACTGGGTCGAGTGGCCCATACTCACCTCTTTGGCTGTGCACGTCGCCTTTGTTTCGATAATAAATCAGCAATCAGATCTGGCGTCCACAGACTCGCCTTTGGGACGTGATCTTGGTTGGTTAGTGGAAATGGCGACCCTTGATGGTGAGCATCAGATGCATAGTTCCCGTAACCTCCTCCCAGGCCGTCCATTATTTGATGCTGCTTATCGCGAATAACAAAGCGCGCCACCTTAGCCAACGGAGCTGAATGATCTTTATCCAGTCCATTGGAGCGCTTAGACAGGTCTCCTGACGGTGTGAAACGAGTCGCCTGGCTAGAAATCGAGCTCGCCGGATAGCTGTCCAACCTCGGCTCCTCTGGATTCAACTTGCTTAGTTTCTCCAGCCATGTCTCGTGAATTGTCTCATCTGGCATGGAATATCTGGGTGAATATTGAATCAAATTATCAAGATCGATGTTTGAGTGGAAGTCGTCAAGATCGAGAGATCCTATCAGAGGATTGCGATGGTTGCCCAATGGTGGACCAAGTTCGCGAGTTGTTTGTTCCTGATAGACACCATCTTGTTCGGGTTTCCCTGTAATTGATGGAAACAGGTTCTGTTTGCCGATTGAATTGGCATTTATGATGTACGGAATTGATGAAATCAATAGCAAAGCCGAGACAGCGATGTTTTTCTTCCTCAATGACGACATCTTCATTGACACTTATCTCACTCTCGAGTTTGTACCACTCAATCGATGCTCATCTGTTCCCTTGATTTCTCGGTCTCGTTGAAATGTTCGATGTCTACCAAACTCACTCTCGGGCCTGACTGCGCATAGCTCCCTTCTTGAAACAACTACAACAATAGCAACTCCTCCGAATGGACCTTATTTCTGGAACTCGCCGTTATTCTCGCTTCTCAGTTCTATACTAGGCCGGAAAATCAAACACTCATACTTCAATCTCGCTCGCTCACTCCAATCTAAACTGGTCACAATTTGATGGATTCTAATTTCGGGAGGAAACTTTTCCGGAAGAAATCTCTCCAAAGTTCGGTTGGCGATGGAGTGTGATCGTAGTCGACCTATTTCATCAACTTCTCTCCGCACCCGACAACTTATGGTTCGCCTAGAACGAACAGGAGACGGATCGATCTCGGTATGTGTGTGTTCGAGTGTCGAGACAGACTCGCTGCTGGTTCTGGGGAACCAATAACAAACTATGCCTTGTAGACCCCTGAACCCAACTGCTGCTATTCCGCGAGGCTCGGGGCTTAGCGGGCCCACCGGTCGATGGATTCTAAAACGATCTGTCTCTTCGATCAATGCATGCAGCATAATCCAGCATAATCCACAGGGGACACGGCACATGCGCAAATCTGAAACCCCTCTAACACCGGTCTGTTGCGCCCCCTCCTGTCTCTTGTTATGAGCTTAGCTAATGCGAATTATGATCCATTGGTCAGCTGGGGCTAACCATCGACAGTTTTTGATTTAGTCTCACCGTGCTCGATCACTGGGATCGTTCCAACTCCATAATCGAGAACCCGTTTGGTTTCAATTTGTTTTCCGGGGGTAGTCTTGATGGATCTACTTATTCTCATCATATTGGGTCCGTTCTGGGTCTCCATTGCTCTCGAGCTCATATGGATGTCCATATCACCCCAAAACCGTCATCGAACACGTCCGATCAGAACTAAGAGAAAGCATAAAAGAAAGCACCATAACGCGTAGTTTTGCCATGTTTATTTTCAGAATTACTACCAGGAACTGTTTTGCAATTGTAGGCCTGGTTACTGGATCCGGCGAATGGATCGTCACTGAGGCACTGTTTGAACACATCGTTCGAGTCTCTGGGGTTGGAGTGAAACATTCCGCCTCCCACGCCAAATTGGCCAAAAAGGCCATCCATGTTGGAAACTTCCAAGTTGTGAGCTGATGGACACTCCGGAGCGCCATTGAATAAGCGTTCTTTCCCATACCTGTCATAGACCTGTCGTTTCCTTGGATCCAATGGGACTTCATAGGCCTCTGCTAATCTTTTGGAATTCTTTTCAGCAAGCCTCTCGAGGTTCTTGTCTGGATGCCAATCCAGAGCTAGTTTTCTGTAGGCTTCCTTGACCTGGTCCTCAGTGCTATCTCTGCGAACTCCCAGAGTATCATGGTAACCCCGACTAATTGACTCCATTCCTCGCTAATTGAGCGGAAGTCTCGACAAATTCATAATTCAACCCTCTGGTTACAATGCCCTCACTTTCCCTTTTTCAATCTCTAGTGGATGGAAGGCATGTTCTGTTCTTTTCTCTCGTCTCTCTTCTTCTATACTTGTTTCTTTCCTCTAGGCAAGAAGCAAATCAATATTTACAATTAGGAGCAGGGCTAAGAACTGGGCTATAGATGCGTGTTGGCTATTGGGGACTGGATTGCCCAATACGACTGTGCAGTCGAAACTGCCAGTTCAGCCGACTGTGCCCTGACGAACTCGTAGTCGAAACTGCACAGGTTGAACTGCCAGTTCGGGAGGGGACAGTTCGGGAGAGCTGGCAGTGGAAACAGTCCGCAAAACTTGGCCCACGCGGATCATCGACCCGAAACAGAAGAAAAGGCGTGCCTCCCCTAGGTTCCCCAGTTGCCTTTGTTCGGCGCGGAGTCGGGTCCTCAAGGGACTGCAACAATGCGAAGGCGTGCTTCTTTCGGCACCGCCTGAGCGTTCCCAGAAACGCAGGAGGCAGAAAAACTCGACTAGCAGAGCTGCCAGTCCCTTTCCAGACTTGCAGCCTGCTCAGTTGCCAGTCCCAGTCGACTAGATTTCAGTCTGCCTACAATGGGCAGCTCAAGCAGGGAGAGTCGACTGAACATGAGGCGCGTTTTCCTTTTTCTTCTACCTGTTTGAACTCAGTCAGTTCAGTCCAGCCTTCCAGTCGACTGGGTTCTGCCAGTTGAAGTTCGCTTAAGATGACCAGACACGCCTGCATCAGATAAACAAGTTTTCACGATCCAAATATACATAGCTATATCATCCCCCAACGTCCACAACTTCTACAACAATAGTGGTGATAGTTCCAAACAAGACGATGTCTCAAAGCCAACTGAGGGTACATATCTTCGATCTCCCGCAGGCCATGATCTACGAGATCCTCCTGCGCCTTGCACAAATCCATTATGACTCTCTAGACGAGCTAGCGAAGACATGTCACTACTTCAAAAATTGTTGTCAGGAATTCATGGAGAAACATCCACGTCAACTGTTCATTAAGCCACTACGAGAGGATGACTCCGACTCTTTCGACAGCGATTGCTCAGGAAACTATAACTACGATGAACTTGATGATTTGGATATCTTGAATAATGAGCTCGACGATTTGAGTTATGGTAGCAACTACCCAGACGATGAGGATGACGATCTCTCGCCGTATGAGTCCGAACCCGTTCACCCCCTCTAGCCGGTTTGTAAACGGTGATACATCATCACAGATTATCTTCCAGAGCCTTCTAAACTCCCCAGACGAATAGTATTCGTGTCACTGTGATTTCTATATAAACAAGGGCGAGTCTATATGACGCAATCAATTCATAAAGAATTGCTTGATTGTATAGTTTCGCTATAGTAGACTCCGGAATATTATGACTGTCGATAGAGCGTGACAGGGATCAACAAACCCCGGAAACTAAAGAAGAGAACTTGTTTACTTATCTGTGTTGATTGTGCAATCATGAGGTTGGATTGCCTTTAATTACAATTCAAGACTGCTTCGTCGTTTTGCTCATTTGCCGATTGAGTTCGGAGCGAGTCTTTAGTTTTGGCGGACCATATGAGAATCATTGCGCTCGAATTGATGCTGTACGAATGGACAAATCTACGAATGAGACAATCTTGCAAAATGGCGATCGTATCTGGATATCCGGTGGGATTGATTGTTCTACTCATAATATCCTTGGTGAATTGCCAGACACCGCCGGAATCTAGTGCACGGGAATTGAGCATCCCGCTCTTCAACGGGATCAAAAGTCAAATTCAGAAGACAACAGATCCACTTGGTATGGTCAAATCCATCGGTGATACCATTGCTAAAGCGACCCAAGGAGGCAGTGTAAACGAGGCGAACGAAAATGGACAGGCAGCTACAACTGACAACCTTAAACCATTGGGTAATATACTGCCCGCACTTACCCTGGGGAAACTGACAACAACGACTTCAACAACGAACAGACCGTCGACGAAAGCAGAGGTCAACCAGACACCTGGTCCAGCGGAAAAGATCGGCAGAGACATTGACGATTTCCGCTCCACATTGATGGGGGGCACAAAGCTTTTGGAGGTCCCGCTTAAAGTTCTCGATGGTATACTCTCCGCGACCCTAAACATCACTCGAGCGGGCACAGACAGAATCGACCAAGCAACAGATACTGTGGTGAAAGCGAGCGAGACAACCTCCAAGGTTGTCAGCTCGCTTGCGAGTATACCACCGAAAAAGCATAGTAGGGGCCACAGGAAGCCACCGAGGGCACATATTGAGGAGGATTCCGATGAGGACGAGTACGATCGCGATCGTGATTACTACGAGTTCTCTGACTCATCGGAACCCTATGCCGCGAGGAGACCAAAATATTTCAGTCGCGAGTGTCCATTTCGATTTGCCTGTGAGGTCGGTAAGATCATGAAACCGCTTACCCACTCGCTGACTAAGCAAGCAGGATCCACCCGCTTATTCCAAGACCTTCAAAACCGTTACACCCGAGCGATGACCTACGGTTCGTTACGAGGCAATTGCGATCGCTACTATTGCGTACTAGTTGCTCTCTTTGGTGGGCCCCAAGGTTTCGCAAGTGGTGTTGCCGAACTAATAAATAGACAATTGAACCCTGAAACATACGAGGTCTATGACCAATGAGAACTTTATAAAGAAATAAACTATCAACAGTATCAGTGATGAGAAGAATTTAATTGATCAATAAGAACGATAGTAAGAGGTCTTAACGGTGCTTTCGAAGCTCAGATTTCCACTTCCTTTCCAGGAAAAATCATTGACTGTCATTGGGGGGTGCTCTTTTGGGTCGATTAATTCATATCTTGATTCAAGCAAATTCGTCTGAATGAGGGTGATTATTAACAAAACCTGGGTGCACCTCATCATGGCCGGTCACCGATGAGTATTCTTTGTCGACCCCGGGGAACGAATTTTTGAAGTAGCCGTTGATTTCGAGATGGAATTGCATCGAATTATCGGTAGTAGATGGTGTTGATTCCGCTTGCTTTTTCGACAACTTCGGACCCTTAACCAAACAAGTTAACACAGATATAATGAATATGATGGGTAATAATACAAGAAGCAGATACCTGATTATAAGCATTGCATCACTCTGGTCACCAATAACGGCATTAAAAGACTTGATGAATGAACGGTATACCTCCTTCATAGTATTGGACGAATTTGAAGATTCAATGATGCCTGGCGGTGAGGTGCTAATATTAAATTTGGGACCCACTGTTGGGTGACCATCAAAGGGTGCTTGTGTTGAGGTAAATGTATCACGACTATTGGGGGGCCATGACACCGTCAAGGGTCTCCTAGTGGTTGTCGTCGGTGGCATGGGTGGAATTGTTGATGTAGAGACAGAAGAAGGTGGTTGATTTGTTGGCACTGTGGAAGCGGTTGAGTTAGGCTGGGTTTCTGTTCTTATTGTTATTGTATCGCTAAATTCTGAGACTCCCACAGTATTGTAAGCGACAACTTTGGCCTCATATGGAGTGTCTGGTTCAACATCCGCCACCTCAACATTAGAGTCCATTGTATTGTAAATAAAGTAGTCGGAAACTATATGAGCTGATCTATAATAAACGAGGTAGCCAAAAATGTCATGGTCTTGCTCCTTCGGCTCGTATTTCCACTTGAATCTGAAGTAGTCATGTTTCGCCTCCCACCAATAAATCTGTGGTGCTTTCATTTCGGGCATTTCCTCAGGCTTTATCTTGGACTTGGCTCTAATTCTATATTTCAAGGGCGGAGTACTTGGAACGTTGTCGTCATTATCGTAGACGGCACTAACAATAAACTGGAAATTACCGGGCCTCAACCCGTTGATTTGGTATGCGCGTATGGTTGGTAATATTTCGGCCATCTCCGTTTTCCAGTTGCTCTCTTTTGTTCGAGTTGGCCTGTACTGTATCTTGAAAAATTGCAGATGTTCCTGAGCAGATTCGGGAAATTCCCATCTTAATACAACGCTGGTATCATTCAACCTTATTACAGATAACTCGTTTGGCGGTGGAAGACTACCTGATTCTCCAGACTCCTCATCACGGACGTCTGGAGAGCTTGAGAGATCATAAGATGAGGTTCTATCGCTAGAGTCTAAGTTAGAGTCTTGTGATGGAGACTGATTATCTTTGATGTTGTCTTGAGTATACGTGGATGAGTCGGTAGTTTGAGCTAGATCCGAGGAAAACAAAATGCACATAATTATGAGTGGGCAACAAGTTAATAGGGCGCCCGAAGGCGATACTTTGTATCTATGGGAGCGCATCCTGTGTTATCTAGTGTTGTTCGATGTATAAATATAACTGTGTGAGATGTGCAAAATATCGACACATTTTAGAGTGGACAAAGAACATGGAGGAGATGGACGGCTTCAATTGTTGGCGGCGTTAACATCAGAGCGGTAGGGCCTCAAATGCGAGGAATATGCACGGCGAGAATAAAGTAGCGGTACTCCTTCTAAGGTTCAAATTGAATGCTAATGCAAGAAATTCCTTTGCCTTCCTTCAGCACGTTCTGCTCAACTTCAAGAGTGACCACTTGGGTTGGGTTCTGTATTCGAGTCCACTATACCGGCGCTCGGGATGAGTGCGCGCGCACCAATCCTTCAGCCGAGTTGCGACCAAGGATATGGCCGGCTCCCCGGCAGGCTGTGATGGTCGCCTTAATCTTGCTTTAGAATCTGGTTTATTGGCGCCCTGGAAGAGTTCAATCCAATGGATTTACCTTGATGCCCTCCCCATTTTTCTTCAGCCTTTTCCAACCGAAGGCAAGGGCGAAAGTTTGAATAGTTGTTTGATACTGTGACTGGCGCACTACGCGTTCAAAATTGCTCTTCCTATCGCTGCGGGTCAAAGGGAAGAAAAGATTTGCTGCTTGGCTTCACAGAGATTGACCGAAAGAGTTTTATTAGTGACCGTTTCGGGAGAACAATTATCTCGAATCAGCGCCTATAGTTTGCCCCCTCCTTTTCGTTCAGTTTTTGTTCGATGCTAAATTTGCTTGAATAATCTCGATTAAAGGCCTCATGAGTGAGCGTCAAAATGTTTGTACACATTTACACATGAAGTTAAAGATTAATCATATCATTATGGAGGAAAATGACAATCTCGTTGATGTGATAGTTTGTCCTTTTGACACGTAAATATTGTCTGCTAGGCTTGTTGGATTTCGATTGGAACCAAAGTGATGGTAGTATAATACTACCGAAATTATGTTTCCTTTTTGGTTTAGTAAGAATTTATAGATTGAAAAGGAGAGGATCTTTTTGTTGCAAAGAGATATATTTTGTTTTGGAAAGGCACAAAAGTAATAATTGGGAGCACAGAGGGAAAATTCGAAGCACAGGCAGATGAGGCCACTTGGGCCATTTGCTTTCTGGGAACTTGGCTGCGTTCCAGATGAAGTTGCTCTCGGTTGCTTCTTCTTGCAAAGTACACTTCGGGCGTACGATGAGGCGCTGTGACGAGGCGCGCAACAGGCTCGCACAACTTGTCCTCCTCATCAGAGATGCGCACGGCCTCCTAAGATGGAGATTCCGTCCCCCCTCCTCCTGCAACGGGGGGGCCTTTGTTAGTGGTCAGCGGCAGAGGAACACAGAGCCCTCACTTTGGCTGTCCTTTTTCCACCCCTGGAGGAGGCCGGTCATCTGCATAGTATGGCCCTTTATTCTTCCCTATTCATTGTATGTAGCCTAGAGAAACCTCATGGTCAAGGAGGCAGAAGTCGTGCCGCGAATTCGAATAAGATCGTGACAAAATCCATCTACTGCTTTTACGATCTTTCTCCAAATCCATGAGTGCTTGTGTCTCTCGTCAATGAGAGACAACACTGAAAATAAATCTCCAGACGACTTTTGAACTTGAGCAAATTTTCTTTGGCTCCCAATTCATGTCCAGAGATTATGGCCGACTAGTTGCAAGAAATCGCATATGTAACTAGGAACGAGAAACCAGTACTTATCGTGCTCGAATGTAAATACGAGACGGTCCAGAGGGAGCTCTTAAAACAAAGTCGAGAGCTAGTGCAACAAGTAGGGCCCCAGTATTATTGTGGTAACAGCGAGAAAAGCAATCATGATAAAAGAGGCAGCAAAATAACAATTGTTTTGCCCACCACTGAGGTCTCCTTGTCGGCGTTTCCTGATCTAAATTTGAGGGTGTTCATTTGTGTTTGGGCGCTTTTGTGCCGCTGGCCTTCAAAGTGAGCCGGCGTCACGTTCCCACTTTAGGCATTTTCTCTTTCTGTCTCTCTCTCTCTCGTTTTCGCCAAATGCCCCCAAATGATTGATGGAACTGTGCCCAGTGCTACCAATACTGTGCACTGCCACCGGTCAGTAGTTTTACACGTTTTTTGTTCTTTCCTCGCTCCTTCCTTTGTTGCTCTCCAACCGAGGAGGTGGTACACCAATGTTTGTGGCAGCAAACAGTTCTTCCAACTAGAGAATTGGACTTTAGTGGCCACGATGTCGACATTTATCCCCAGCCCCTCCTGTTCCTCTTGTCCCTTACACTTTGCTCGTGCATCCTTGGCCGCTTTTCTGCTGCTGCCTCTTTTTCCGCCAAAGAGAATAGGAATTCTCAGTGAAATTGTTTTGCTCTCGTTGCACTCTGCCCCACAAGCTTGACTCTCACACTTTACTCCTGTTTGTTCATTGCTGAACTTTCCCTCCCACTCGAGAAAGAGAGAGAGAGAGACAAGGGAACCAATCCGGCCGAGTGACCCACAATCACAATCGCGCCCATGCTCACGAGAATTTGGCCGCTCATGATGAGAAAGTTTGCCTCAGTTTCAGGGAGGAGCACCAGAGCATCAATTCATTCAAAGAGCTACTCCTCTTTTCTTGGCTCGACTTTGGCCCAGTCGTTCAGAAGGAGGCGGAAAACGATCAAAGGGGATTTGTTTCGATGTTTTGGGCGGCGCAGAAAAAATTCTTGCCCATAATTTTGGATGCCTCTCCGCTAGCTCCTAAACGATGGTAATTTCAGCGAGGAGATTCATTACTTGCCCATTCATTTCAATTGTACGAATTCAACTACTGTAAGCCATAGTGACTACAGTGACACAAGTAAGCTTGGCTCGATCAACGGCGTCTATGCGCCCTTTTAATTAATAAAATTGCCTCTTTATTTTATCTCTCCCATATTCTCAGACTGAGTCATTGATTGCACTATCTCACAAGTAGTGAATGTTTCTAATAGAGCGAATTTTCTTTCCGAGTAGTGCAAATGAATAAGTATTACTCGTCCTAACATAGCTACAAATTCAGGAAACATCGATGATTGCTACGATAGACTTTTAAATCATAGTAATAGTAATTTTTCTTTTCAACATATCCGCGCGGCAGTATAATTGGATACAGTTGTCGTATCAGCCACTCGCCGGACTAGATGTTGTCACCTGGAAGGCAGGGAACTTTGCTTCTCGAGGGTTCAATAAATCGGCTAGGAAATATGCAAGTCCAGCATAACCTTCAAATAATGAGGCAGGGCTATCAGCTCTCCAAGTTATTGTGTTACTATGGTCGAAATAATACTGAGCGAATTTTCCAGCTCTATACAGATGCTTTGGATCATTCGTCAGTTGATACAAATGTAGGAAAGCGTAAGCATTTCCGCTGATACCGTGACAGAGACTGAAGCCCTTTTTCAGAATACCCCTTTGCCAAATTACTTCACCACAAGCTAGCGCAGAGTCCAAATAGCTACGATCCTTGTAGACAAGGTAAGCTTTGATTAGCAGATGCACAACGCCAGGTGCACCATGGCACCAGTGCACCAAACGATCAGTTTGACTACCTATTGACGACGGATAATTGCATGAAGGATATCTAATGCCTTGGATAAAATTGATGGCATCTCTTATAAGCTTTAGCTGATCACTGTCAAGGTACCTGTGAGCTTCGAGCAACATGTACAAAATTCCTGAGTATCCGTGAGCAGCGCCAACATATTCTTTGCCGTGCCAAGAGTAGAATAAGGGCCGACCAAAACTTTCCATCGTTTTTCCAGATTTCAACATAAGGTTGATGTGATTGATAATATGTTCATCTTTAATAATATTCTGTTTTGGTAATTGCTGCTTGATCAATAACATAGCGTACAAACCTCCAGTTCGCCCATAGAGGAGTTCATCCGGTGTGCCGGCTTGCTCTTGCATCTTTATAAGCTCCAATATTTTCTCAAGAAGTACAGTTGTATCTGGTTCATTATTGATCTGCTCGACACCAGAGAATGGCAATGGATGATGATGAAGATTATGATGATTCGTGTGATGACTAGACTTAGCCAATTCAGCGCCCAAAACGCCCGGTGTTGATGGAGCACTTTGGGACAATGTATGACCAGGTCCTGGGTAACTCAAAGTTCTTGTAAGCATCTCTCTATGCAATCTTTGCTGATTCCTTGCTAATGCACAAAAAGTATATACACCTAGATCACCGCACAAGAAGCTAAGACATTTGCTATTGTGCATGTGTGCTGTTTGAATGGATATTAGATATTGATTGACATGGTGGGCTGCTTTAGCAGCTAGCTCTTCGCGAAATTTTGTTTCTAGACACTGATTTGTGGATAAATAGTGATAGAGTAAGGATATTCCTGGTAAACCAGTGTAAGTTGATTTATCATTGCAATCTATTTGCTCTGATTTGACATGCCGACTGAGAAGTTGGCGTAGTTGGTCTTTTATCTTTTGCTCGAACACATGATCAAAATGTCCATCCGATCTTATGGCGAAGTTTTCGATTCTTATAGCACTAGGATCATTCTGAGATGCTTTGCTATCAACAGACATCGGAGTGGACTCTTGATCGGTAGTGTCATTGATTCGAGTCGCTGTAGCGGTGCTCCTCCTTCGTGAAGCATCATCAAAGTTATATACTTGATTCAAATTTGAGTCTTCTTCCACTTCTTCCTCTATCAATTCATGCATGGGATTTTCATTTTCAATTTTTGTAAGCAGTCGCTCGTTGATAGCTTCATCCCAATCCTCAAATGGATTAGGAAGATGACGAACCTCGTTGGCACCACCATTGTTGTCGTCGTGCCGATGAGCCATCCTGAATTTTTTCCTGGAGCTTCTCCTCTTATCAATAGTGAAATTAGTTGCCGGCATAAATATTTGATGGTATCAAACTATGGCAAATACTAAACTAAACTAAAGCTAAATGGCGAATAACTGGTCATAAACCACCAGTGATTGTGTCTCCTATTAACCCTTCGATTATGCTATTCCTAACCGAGTCTATAAACTAACCTTGAACTATAAAAGCACAACAACCAGTTATTCACTAGGCATATCTCTATAAATTACCCGCATCCTAACGTGGGACTAGCTTGATCTTGGTTGATACTGGTTCGATTAGAGACCAAGTCAAATGAAAAATGTAAACAGAAGGGGGGGAGAACGAAAGTAAAATATAGCTATTTCCTTTGGAGCCGCCGCTGGCGCACAGCGTGTTGTTCTTCCGTGGAACGCTTTCCCAGCTGTACACCTTGTCTTTCACCTCCTCGTCTGCCCCAACAGTCCCCTTTCTCATCCGGCCTTATAATCTATCTGTCGTCACGGTCCGACCGCAGATGTGTACCTTATATATTCGGAAGTGGATTGGTGTTAAGTATATCTAGCCTCATTAATGCTTTTTCAAGCTCCTTCAAAAGTTGAGGAGGCCATGAAAATCCTCACTCACTCTCTGAGTTACGCCGCTATGTGCCCTCAGCTTGCGCCTCCCCACGTCCCCGAGTTGTGTTGTCCTCCTAGTGTTCTTTGCTCATATACAACTCTGCGGTTATTTTACGTCTCCTTTCGAGAGCTACACCTTAAGTCCTCTCCTTAGACTCCCATTCGAGCCACAGTGCATAAGCTGTTCGTCACTAGTTACCCTCTCGAAGAGATTGAGAGACTAGTAGTAGCTGTGTATACGAGACGCTTCCGATTACTGTAGAAAATCAGCCGCCGAGTTCCGAAGTGCAGGGATGTTCATGTTTTTGAGCCATAGTTGTTGACGAAACAAGCTCAGAACAAGTCGTTCGAAGGATATCATGTAGAAGTAGTACGATCTATCAAGTGCAATAGTATCTCCACTGCTAACGCAATACTCAGCGGACCAAATTATATAATGAGTCCTTTACACTGAAAGAGACATTATGTATTTCTCCTTCGAGTTGGCTCATGACCTAAGCTCAAGTTGGTGGATCTGCCAGACGAATTCGTCGTGAGGATTGACTACTTAGATACGTCTCGATGTGAAAATTTGAAGCAGAGCGCGCACGAACGTTCATGGGCTCTGAGAGATATACTTTTGGCCTCTTTTCGAGTCTCGCTCTCACGACAAAATCTTGGAAATGGCTAGAGTCTAGTTGCACGAGAGAGTGTCTCAATTTCAGAATTCCAAACGGGATAGAGGTCGAAAATGTAGCGTGTTCCCAAGCGAAGAGAACAAATCACTCAAGTCAAGTCTTGATCTTGCTAGTGCTGGGCCCAATGATAGATCATCGGCATGAGGCTACGCCGTGATGCCAATCGATGCAGGATCTCGAAAAGTTCGGAAGTTCCTTTTGCAGAGCTTAAGCTCGAATGGTGATAAATATATTGCAAAGGTCACGAGGGTTTCATGGAGAGGAGGTTTCATGGAGCAATTATTATGATTGATTGATCGGTCAAAGCTGATCGACGGCAAATGTCAATTAAATTGTCCAGACTGGCTGGTAAAAAAGAATTGGAAAGCGATTGTTCTCTATGATTCGCGTCAGATGGAGACACAGTGGAGATTTCAGCCATCAGGCTAATATTACCCACAATGGATTGAAAGAGCGTCGAGGAACAATTATACCTACACGTCGTTGATGGAGCCCCATTCAAGTGAGGTTAAATCGCCCAGTGGTCGGTGACACTGCACTTTGGGGGCCCCGAGTGAACTGGTGTCTGGGATGGAGAATAGAAATGAAGTGGCTCTGTTGTTGATCGAGTGCAATGAGCTTTTGTTGCCACCATCCCACACTAACAGACGGCTTCTGTCAGAGCGCCAGAGTGTGTTCATTTCGGGAGACCACCATAGGCTACGATTGGGCGAGAGCATTGTTTTTTATCAGTGACGATGATGATTTATTGCAGCGAGAAGGCGAGGGGGCCGAGCTAGAGTTGCAAAAGGGACACCAGAAGTGCATTGGGAAGGGTGCAACAATTACACATTCGTCATAGACGCGAAGCCACTCCAGCTGGATGGCCTTTCCAGCAGCAAAAATACACACTTTCAACCTCTCCCATGCCCCAAGGACGTGGAGTGGTGAGCTGAAAATGCCAGTAGCTTGCTGGCCCCCCGGCCGGTTCAAGCTCAAGAAGGAGAGACGAGCAAATAGACTAGCTAGATAATCCTTGGGCTCCATTATGGCCAACTGTCAAAGATGGTCTCTTTGTCGATTTGCGTGCACCAAACAAAGGGAAACATTAATGATGAGAGGCTGAGCTCGAGAGTTTGGTTGCTGAAAAAGATGAACTAGCTACGAGCCCAGATTTGGACACGCTCGGATGAGCATATTTCCAATGGAACTGGGAACGACCCCCAAGTTTGTTGTGTGAAACGGTCTATGGATTTGGTTGGGCTGAAAACATTTAGGAAGCACGAGAGAGAGTGTGTGTCTATCTATTTTGTTAGATCATTTCCACAGGGGGAGGAAAGTTTCAAATTGGACTAATTCTCTCTCTCATTTAGAAACAATGTTTTTGTTTGTTTGCACTTGTTCGAACTTTCGAATCAATTTCTTTTTCATGCCATAAATTTCGAACAATGAACTCAGCTGCTCTGCCAGACTCAGAGACTAGCTCAGGCATACACACAGGCAGGCAGCCAGGCAGACGACAGACACAAAGAGAGGCAAGAAGTGAGTTGAAAAAGTGGACGATGCGGTCGAAAGGCTGTGGCGAGCTCGTGTTTGGCTGAACTTAATCGAGCATTGACTCTGTTTTGACAGCAGCCCCAAGCGAGTGTCTGTCTATGCTGCCAGTTTGTCGGCTTCAGAGGCCTCAGACCAGGCGCAGTTGTTTCCCGTTTGTCTCTCTCTCTCTCTCTCTCTCTCTCTAGTCTACCCATTTTCATTCTGTTCTGCCCCCTTTTTCATGTCGAATCGGTGGCTGGTTTCGTGTTCTCTGTCATTGGGAGTCCAATGATGAGGATAGATTGAAAGCCAACACTGAAACGAAGATGATGAGTGGATGCAGTTTTACCAGATTAGATGTTAGGGCTCCACTTTGGTCGGACATCAATCGAGCTGGAAAATGGACCATGTGGAAGCGATTTTCTCTCTCTCTCTGCCTCTCGTGAGTATCTGCCAGAGTAGGTTGGGCGCCTTTTTTCCGCAATTTCGGAGATAAATAAAATAAAAACACACACACACACACAGCCAAGCTGCAACAGTTGGCGGCCCATCCCAAAGAGTGGGAGAAGAAATCGCCCGTGATCGATCGTAATAAAGACAATTAAACACACTCATGGTATCAATTTTTAAGATAATTGAGTCAATATTTGTCTGCCGAGCATTCTGCAACCAATGATTGAGTGATTGAGGCGCACAAATTGTGGCGCCAACGAGCAACAGGGAGACAGTGGACAGACGTTGCGTTTTTGACGATTAGGGCTCGTGTTTGATTGGCTCTCTTTTCATTTGGGTGGTATTCTTTTCAACTCAAATTTGGTGATATTAATTTTGTATTTGATTTCGTTCGTCGGTGGCATTCTGGTGGCAGTGACAGAGCGCCACTTTTGGCCAGTTGCTCGCTGGGAACAATTGGAAGGAGCCACACGAAAAGGACAAAAGAAAAGGCGCCTTATTTGAGGGGAACTTGTTGCGCAATTGGATTGCGTTATTGGCGAGCGAGCGAGAGAAAAGCAACGAGAAGTGAGATTGAAAAGAGACGAGCAAACACAAAGCGAGTTGCCGTGATCAAATTTGGATCATTGTGATGTGATTAGATGATCATTTCCACTCGAGAATTCTGCTTAGCTTAGACTGATGCTAGTCTCTGTGGTCTCTTTGCAACAGATATTCACAAACTTGAATGCAGATTGATGCAACTGACAAACTTGACACAGAGACTCGTGAGAGGCAATTTTTCACCACTTGATAGACACACATTGTTTGAGAGGAAAAAGTGCACAGAAAACACAAACACACAATCACTGACGCTTGAAAGTCAGCCTACAAACAATGGAGAGAAACCTCCAAAAATGGATACACTAATAGTTGCCGGCGCTAAGCCTGGCTGGCATTTGGACATTTGGACATTTGGGCATCTGGCCAGTGACAATTGCACAATGGGCGCCCGTTGGTGACCAACCATCATTGGTTGTGGTGTGTCGCAATTGTGTGTGCTTGAAGAGGAACACACAAGCCACAATTGCTTGGCGTCCAAATTGGCGCCATAATTTGCCAATTGGAGTGGCCAAATCTGGCCGAGCTTCGTGGGCTGAGCCGTCGGATGATGAGGGAGAAGATCTGATGATTGGGGCGAGTGATTGGGCAGAGTTGTCTCATGGGTGTTTCATGTCTGTGTCCGACGGTTGCTCGTGGGGGCGGTTCATTGGGGTGTTCATTAGGGTGTTTGGGACAGGCAGTGGAGGGGCTGGTCTGGAGGGCGCCAATCGGGCAGTTGGGCAAGACAAAATAAGAAGTGGGCCAGGCGAGTGGCGAGCGCGTCTTGCTGGCTGGCCACTCGCTTTCCGCTCGGCCGGCCCAAAGTTTACTGGCGCAGTGGCGGCGCAGTGGCACTTGCACTGCACTTGCACTGCACTTGCAATCCAGTGCACTGCAATGGGCGAGCCTCAAGCAGTGCAGTGCATCATCACACGCAGAGGCAGAGACTGGCAGCCGCAGATGAAGATGGAGATGGGGATTCGCACTGGCAGATGCTCGCACGCACTGGTCTCTTGCTTGGCCTGCGCCCCACAGCACACATTTGGCAGCAACTTAGGCACATTTCACGCGGGCAGATGCTCCATGTGGTCCTTGTGACTGTGAACTGGCCTGACTGTGATCAGGCTCACATAACAGTCCCCAGCAGCTCCCTTCCACGCTGGCCCCTCTTTTGAAGGCGCCCCCAGACGCCTCTATTGCACCAGTTGGGGCGCCAGCTCGAGCTCAGCCACGGCCGCCCGCTCATGTGGCGCCCCACTTCGAGAGCTGGCGAGTGGCCGCCCAACTTGGAGAGGACAAACAAACACGCTGCCCTCAAGCAGCAGTCTCGCTTAGCCTCCCTCACTTGAACTGGCCCAAGTGGCCCCTCGCCAAAGCTTATCAGCCGGCCCTAAGCGCGAACTGGACTCCCTTGTGTCACTCTTAGCTGGCGGCCACCCTTAGGTCTGGGGCGGCTTGTTTGTTGTTTGCTCATTGCTTGCTCATTGCGAGTCTCTTGCGCGTCGGCCGAGCGAGCTTTGTGCACGCAAACTGGCAGCTCGGCCACATGTGCTCGCCGGCCGTCCAGAAGTGTCACTTCCTCGCCCAGTTCCTCCAGTTCGCCTAGTTCGCCTAGTTCGCGGGCCCAAAGGTGCGGACGTGGCGCAATGGAGCCACCAGAGACGAGCTGCGGCTTGCCATTGATTGGCCATTTGCCATTGGCAATTGGCCATTGGAAAGAGGCGAGTGCGAAGAGGCGCCAAAGAGGCGGACGACAAATTGGAAATTGGTTAGTTGCAGCAATGGAGGCGCGCCAGTGCAATGCCTGGGCGGAGTTTTAGGCAGTTTTGGGCAGTTTTAGGCAGTTTTTGGGCAGTTTTAGACAGTTTTTGGCAGTTTGGGCGGCGGCAAAAGTGCGAGAATGAGCGAAAAGGAGCGAGGAGAAGCTAGGGCCAGTCAGAGGGAGAGAGCGAGCCCCAAAAGGCGGCCGCGTGAGCTGAATATGCGCGCCCGGCCGGCACCAAACGGCAGGCAGTGGAGAATCGGCCTTAGGACAAGGGCCGAGAAGGAATTGGCCGGCCGATATATCATCTTGTCGCAGGCGCAGCACAGTCGAGTGAGCAGAGGGAGAGAGACAGACAGACATTGGAGGCGGATGATGATAATGATGGACTGAGAGAGAGAGACAGACAGAGAGCGGCTAGCTGGCCGAGTGTGTGGCGGCCAGAAGAGAAGAGAGAGACTGTTGTTGAACAGCACGACCAGAGAGAGCAGAAGGCGCAACAGGCCACACTGTTCGCCATCGGCCAGTGCGCACAGAGCACACAGTCTGCAGTGCGTACAGTGCACATAGTCCATAGAGTGCACACAGTCCATAGAGTGCATACAGTCCATAGAGTGCGTGCAGTGCGGCAGTGTAGGCCAGCAAGAGAGACTGTCTCTCATGGGAGGCATCTGACAAAGAGAGTTAGCACATTTGCTCGTTAGATGATTTCGGGCCTAATGTTTGTCAAAATGCAGCAGCCAGTGAGGGGAAATTAAATAAAGTTTAAGCGAGAGAGAAAGAGAGAGAAAGAAGCAAATTGTGGAGGAGAACACAAGCGGGCCAAGTTGGAGGAAAAAGACGGGCCAAGAGATGGCCCTTTACTGTTCTGTTTGGCCACCAGTCTCCTATGGGCTGCCAGCACACAATCGGGCACACACATTTGTCCATTTTGGCCAGCCAGTGAGCCCATTTTGGCCAATGGGCTGCGACTTTCACTGTGCAGAAGCAAACGAGAGACGAGCAGTGGAAAAAGTAGCTGAAACTAGTGGAAAAAACAGTTGAGAACAGTTGAAAACAGTTGAAAACTAGCCAATTGCAACAGAGACACAAGCTCGGCCTCCAAAGGGCAGCCCAAGTGGACGCCTTTAAGTGAGTGGCGCTCTCTTTATTTGACAAACACATTTTCTCACTCACCAACTTCTCCTCTTCCGCCTCTGTCTCTGTCTCTGTCTCTGATGATCAAACAGATGTATGCATTTATCTTTTATGATATAATAATTGTCTTTGGAGGGGCAAAAGTGGGAAAGATAATCTTCGACTTGGACGAATGGCCGCCCGACGCACTGGGGCGCGCACTCTCCACTAGTCCCACTCTCTAGTTCTCCATCGGCCGTCCATTGGCCGTCTATTAGCTGTCTATTAGCCATCAGACTTATGCCATCAGAAGTCTGCAATCGAGAGCGACGGAAATAAAATAAAAGTAAAATAGAAATAAAAATGGAAAGAGAAATAAACACGAATACGAAGCAAAAAAAATTGGTGGGCCCCTCTTTTTGGCCCATTCTTCAGCAGTGGTCAACTGGGCTCGCCTGAAAGTGCCTGAAAGTGGCCCAAAGTGGCAGATAAATCATGCGCGCCTTTCATGCTCCGAACACTGTTCTTCGTGGCCCATGTTTTGTCCTGTTTTTTGCCTCCCAATTGAGCCTTTCTGATACCCACTTATGCTTATAAAAAGCAAAGAGGGGCCCCTTTCAAGCCTCTTTCAAGCCCCTTTCATAGAACACAATGGACTGCGCTGACAAAGAGGGCCGCCTCAATTAGCGGCACGCATCATCTCCAGATGGCGGCCGAGTGGCTGGGGCCAAAGCAGCTCCATTGGCCTCGCTTAGGGTGGCAGAGGAGCGGCGGAAGTGGAGGGCGGGGGCGTGCAGCTGAGCGGGTTGGGCGAGAGAGACTGGGTGCGGCAGTTGGCAGTTGGCAGTTCGCAGTTCGCAGTTGGGAGTGTGCACGTGCAGAGGACTGAGTGGCGGCGAGCGGGCGGACTGGGCCAGATGTTGTCTGCGGGAGCGAATGTTGCCTGGAGGGAACGTGCGCGCCTGTGTCAAACACACAGACAGAGCGCCCCACAAGGCCAATGGGCGGCTGCCAGGCTGACAACTGTGAGTGTGAGGGTCGCGCGCGGACTGCCAGTCGGTGGGGGCGGCCAGTGGGGAGCGCGCGACTGTCAGGCTCCACTTGTTGGCGCGCTGACGTTCTGCGCTCGTGCTTCGGTTCGCACGCACTGGCAGCTCTGACAGATTCGAGAGCAGGTCTGCGGCTGGCGCGCACACTGCACTCACAACTCACTGCAGCCAGTCTGCAGACAAGAGTGCGCAACAGCAGCGCGGCCGCCGAACCTTGTTAGCGCACAGGCGCGCAGCCTGCAGGACTGGGCGCGCACAGTGCACGAACCACTGCAGCTAGTCTGCGGCCACTTTGCAGCCACAGACTGGCTGCAAACTGGCAGCTCCCCCGCTCGCCAAGCTCGTTTCTCCTCTCCCAATTCACATCAGCGAGGCCCAATCTCCTTCGCCTCCATAATATTATCTTCCACTTTCATTGCTTCCACCAACTGTGAGCCGCAACAGCAAGCCAACACGCCACAAGAGGCCCACACACACACACACACACACGAGCGCCAAGAGTGAGTTTTTTGCCTCCTCGCCTCAAGCTGCCAAGCCAAAAGCAGTCTGTCTCTGTCTGACTCTATCTGGCTGTCTAACTCTCTGTCCTGTTCCTTCTCTCTTTTCTCTTTGGCGCTAATTTCTCCTCCACTTGCACTTGTTGTCTCGGAGTTTGTTTGCTAATCAAAGGAACAATCTCGGATGGAGACAGACTGCAAGAGTGCTGCAGGGCGGCCGCCGGAGGAGCAGGGCCCCCAGTGGCAAGTGGCAAGAGGCGGGCGGCCAAGTTGAGTGGCTGGGGAGCTGCCGAGCTGCCGATTGGCGAGAGTTGCCAGAGTGACGTTGGCGACCAGTTGTCAGCGGAACTCGCTCTCTCTCTCTCCTTTGCTCTGCTCTGCTCTGCTCTGGTGCACCAGTGCGTGCAGCCGCCAGTGTCGCCGCCGCGTCATGTTGGCGCCGTCTGGCTGGCGAGCCGAGTGGTGTTGGCGCACCAGAGCGGCGCCTACAAGTTAGCTTGGCAGCCAGCTCGGCGGCGCGACTCGCTTGGCGCGGCTGGCTTGAGGGCGCGCGGCCAGACAGGCGCAGAGGCGCAAAGGGGCGAGCAGTGCAAAAGCAGTGCAAAAGCAGTGCAAGCAGCGCGAGCTGTGCGAGCGCGGGCCAAGTGCAGAGTGCGTGCGGGAATTTAGTGTGCGCGTTTTGGCATTCGGCGCACACAGTCTGCAGCTCGCACAGTGCACGAATTGCAGACTGTGAGTTGCAGACTGTGAGTTGCAGACTGCGGCGACGAAGGAGAAGCCGCGCGCGCACACAGCTGAACGCAGACCCTTTTGTTGTTGTTGTTTTTGGGCCGCCATTTTCTCCCTCGCAAAATGCAGCAAGACAACTTTGGTTTCCCCAAATTCCTTAGGACTTTTTTAACTCGCGCAATCACTTCCACTGCCTAACCAAACCAGAGGAAAACACATACGCAACAACACGACTGGAAAGGCTCGCCCAAGTCTCCCCCAGTCTTGTGGCTGCACAGTGAGCAGTGTGTGTGCGCACACACTCGGCCAGCCAGACACCAGATAGTCTGCTCCGCCCTCTGCACACATAATGCAGACGAGATATATATTTATTTAGATATAATAATAAAAGCAACAAGAAAAATATATATCTCGCTGCCGCCCCTCAGCTGCTCTCAGCTAGTCCCCCCTCTCAGCTGGGCGGCCGTTTTTCTCCACTGCACAGTTCAAGTGCAAGTGTTGAGCAATCGGACATAAAAATAGCACGTAAATTACATTTGCGCACCGACCACTGACTCACAAGCGTCAAGCGTCAAGCCGCCTTCTTCTCCTTTCTCCTTTCTCCTGCGCCCGTTCGTGCCTCTTTTGCCTCCCATTACACACTCTTTTGCCTTCTCGCTCGCGGCAGTCTCGTCGCTCTCAAACAGGCTTGCCAGTGCGCCGCCGCCAAGCCGCAACAGTAGCCCCACTGGCAAAAACAATAACAACAACAAACACTGGCCCCCTCGTCTCGGCGTTAGATCTCTGCCAGCTCTTGTCTCTCTCTCTCTGGCCGCCAAGTTGCCGCAAGCAGCCAGTTCGCCTGGTCAGCGGCTTCAGTCTGTCTCCCTCGAGTCGAGTCGAACAGGAAACGAGCGAGCGAAACTTGAGAGCCCAGTTGGCGCTCCCACAGGAGGCTTCTGGCTGGTGGGGGGCCAAAGGGGCGCAGTAAAGCTTGCCGGAATGACTTTTGAGCGCCGCTTTGTGGCCGAGAAGGAGCATTAGTGTGCCCCCTATGGACAGAGTTGCAGTGGGCCGGCCAACTGGACAGAGACGGGCGGCTGGCGAGCGCAAATGGAGTCAGCTAGATTGGCGCCGAGTTGAGCGGCCGAAAGAGGGCAGACAGAGGGGCGCACGTTGGCGCCAGCAACAGCCACTAGAGACTGGCGTGTGCGAAAGGCCAGGAGCTGCCCCTCGTGCAGTGCAATAGTGTTGAGGCAAGCAGAAAGCCGAGTGACAGTAAGTGGCAATTCTTGCGCGCTGGTCTGGGTTTAGTGCAGGGGCGACGGCGAACTAACCCAGAGGAGCAGGCAGAACACAACTCATGGGGGCGCACGTTATCTCTTTGCGGCGGCCAATCTCTGGCGCTGGCTCGCAGCTGGCGCGTTCACCACAGACATGCGCACGCACTGCTGCAACGTGCCATGTGTTCGCCATTATGGCTGGCGCGCCTGTCACGAGCCTTTTCACGAGCCTGTTGGCCGCACCAGAGCCCCGCCGCTACAGGGCCACTCGAGACTGGGGCGCCCACAGTTGCCACAGTTGCGCCTCGGGCAGTCCCCAAGTGCTCCAGTGGCAGCAAGTGGGGGAGTGTGTCAGTCGGCCTGATTGGCTGGCCGGCCCCGCTGACTTCTGGCCGCAACTGTCCCTCACACGAGCCAGCACTCTTCGCCGACTGCTAGCTCCAGTCCCGAGGCCTCTGGGGCGGCTGGCAGGCCAACTGCGGCCGCTCACTGCCGATAGAGAAGGCCGCCTGGGAAAGCCACAGCCAGGCCCACTAACTAAAGCAGCCCCGAACCGCAGTCCCAACTCCACCTTTCCCCCAAAGTCGGCAGGGGGATAAGGAGGCTAAACTGGAGGCGAATTCTAGCTGCCCGCGCTCGAGTCTGTGCGAGCGAAACTCGGCTCGCAGGCAGCGAACGGCAGTCCAGAGACAAACAGGGTCGCTCTGCGAGGGCATACGCGCACAAATGCAGCCTCACACACACACATGGCGTCTTATTCGCTCACTTTCGCTCCCTCATCTTGTCTCTTTCTCTCTCTCTCTCGCTGTGTCTGCCCCTCTGCTATGCATGTGCTTCTTCTACGCAGTTCACTTGCCGCCGCTCTAGCTTGTTGTGCTCGCCTGCCTCTCTGGGCTCGCTTCCTACATGCTCCAAGTGTGCTATTGCCAAACCGCACCGCGCGCGCGTTCGTGCCACTTCCAGACCCAGCGAGAGCGAAACCGAAAGCGACACACGCACAAACAGCCAACCACACAGCCACACCAGGGGGCGACTCACACACAAACAGACAGACGGACAAATTTACAGACTTTCGGCCATGCAAAGGCACACAGCGCGACACACTTGCCTGCTTGCTCAGGCTTCTTTAAGCCTTGCGCTAGCGAACGGCGACACACAGCGCCACGAACTCTCTACACACAAATTGTAAAGAATTTTCCTCGCACGCGCAACAGTCTATCGCTCTGCCTCTGCGTCTCTCTCTCTTTCTCCCACTCTCTCTCTCTCTGCCTGTCTGCCTGTTTTCACTGCTAAACTCGCGCACACAATTTCCCCCATCCACAAAGCACGATAACTCTTACAGTTCTTTATCGCCAACAATCACAACAATCGCCATTTGCGACTTCTCGCAGCCCAGTTAAAACTCCGTCTGTCTGTCCGACCGTCTGTCTCTCCTGTCAAACAAATAGCCAACAAATAAACATGCTCCTCTTCCACCACCACCACCACCAGTCCCTCCACTGAGATTTCATGTATACAATTTAACTCACGTCCAGCTAGTTGAAACAACTACCTCAGGCAATCTTACAATTGCCAAGTCAAAACAGACACCCTCTACCTCTCAAAAATCAATCGCCCATCGAGAGAAATTTCATCTCATATCATCATCAGAGCCCATCTGTCAAACTGGAATCTCCCTATTTAGATTCATGATTTCTCATTTCTCAGCTCCCCAAGCTTGAACGATATACCTCAGCACGAGAGTTACTACTAACAGTCTATTCCCGCAACAGCTGAAAAGAACAAGGAGCATTATCCAGAAATCATTATTACCCTTTTCAAACTACTACTGTCGGGCTGACAGGATGTGAAGTGAGCCGAGAGAGAAAGATTTGCCCTCTCGGAAGAATATCTAGTATCTCGTTAGTAACAGGCAGCTTGAAATTGAGCCAAATGAGAGAAGCAACTGGTTGCGCATGTCCAAGTGGTTGAAATTGATGGATGTCAACAGCAAAAAAGGAAAATAATCATTCATAGGCTTTACTTTACTTATCATTATTACTCATCATATAGCGGCAAAGTGTGAAAAATCAAACTAGTAAGCAAAAATCTACTACCAGAGCTTCTCTTTGAAACAACGTCAACATCTTTCAATTAGATCTGGTGTTTTTCTGAATCTTGTGGCATCTGCAAGTGTTGGAAATTAAGAGCTAGTGATAATAACTTTTCTGCTGCGTCTGTTGTTTTCATCCTGTCTGACGAAAGTGGCTCCACCAAAGATAACGCGACTGACTTCTAGTAAGCCATCTTCGTAGGAGCAGACAAAACAGATAATAGACATTGCTTGAGTGCGTGTGTCTGTGTGTTATAGTTGTTTTTGTTGATTGTATAGCAGCAGCAGCAGCAGCACACAGCCTTCGGTGAGGAAGAGCTTCAGATCGCAGGCAGTCTGCAACAAGTTGTCGGACTGGCGCCAAATTGGCGCACGCGCACACCAATTAAGCAACAACAACAACAACAACAATCGTCTCCTCACAGCAATAGTTGAGCCATTGATGTTGTGTCGTTGTTGTCATATGCTGAGAAGGAAGTTCGACTAAAAGAACGCACAGGCAGCAATGAGTGAATCAAAAACAAATGTATCAAGGGAGAAAAAGACAAACGACAGCTAATAGTGATCAACATTATTTCTCATCATCTTTCTTTCAATCACCATCATCATCATCATCATCATCATCATTGGTACCAGAACTCATCTCTAGCTTTTTTACTATCAGATGTTACAACTCACTTTGTACACGCACACTTAGACAATTGCATACATCAAAAACAAACTACCGCTACAAATCATGTAAAAAAGTCTCTCTCTCCATACTCTGTCCACCGTGAACAACCAACGCTAGCTAGCAGCACAGTGTAACAGTCTACCAAGGTCTACTCAATCTTGTCCACATAGGCACACAGAAATACGAGGGCGCCATCCGAAAACTTCACAACTGTCGTCGCCCTAAGCGTCAGGCTGAAAGAGAATCATCTACCTCCAATATAAACGGGTGCTAAAACACACATACACACAACTGAACGGGATACTACTAGTGAGGGGCGCAGTACCAATAGGCGAGAATAAAGTCAATTAGCGCTCTCGCTCCAGAGGAGTGAGAAAAAATAAGGCTTACTTCTAGAATAAGAAGAAGAAGAAGAAGCCTTTCAGCGAAAGAGGAGGGCCCCAGGAAAGAGAGACGTGCGTGGCCTAGCTGCGCTATAGTCTCTTGCATGTCCACTTCCAGTTCGCCATTGAACTATGAATACTTACTCAAATTTGTCACCATCGTTACATTTAGCATTCATAACGATTCTCTATTTGCCTAACTATTAGTTTTTGACAACCTACAGAGCAATATCAACAGCAAATATCATTTGACTTCATAAGTTAATACCTCATTAGGAACATTATGGAGATTCATCTTGCAACGCCATAGAGCATAGTCAACCCAATTACACACATGCATTGAACACCATATCATAACATCATACCTTTATATCAAGCACACACTGGTATCCTATATATGCTAAAATATTACTCCTCCATTTCAAGTCAATCAACAGGTGTTCTCAAAGAGAAATTGTTATTGCTCGTCTCAATTAAGAGCTCATATTAACCAGTTACTCTCTCGGGCCAGCTTGACGACGGAAGCGCACATTATATAGCCAAAAAAGGAAATAAGATAGAGAAAGTCAAGTATCTCAGTTAGGTTAGCAAATCAAGAAGAATATTTTATAAGTTTGAAATCATGACTGCAGCAAGTGTTCGCAAACGGCGGGGTAACTTGCCAAAAGAATCGGTTAAGATATTGAAAAATTGGCTTGCCGAGCACAAGTACAATGCCTACCCCTCGGACCAAGAGAAGCTTTTACTCTCACAAGCCGCAAACCTAAGCGTTCTCCAGGTGTGCAATTGGTTTATTAACGCAAGGCGGCGAATATTGCCCGATATGATCAGAAAAGAGGGCAATGATCCACTTATGTACACTATAACTAGGAAACAAGCTAATCAATCCTCTGGGGCCTCTAGTAATTCATCTAGCTCAATCACTACCGAAGAGTCCATGAAATTGACAAAGCGGTGGCTTAAAAGACATCAAATGGAAAACAAAATTGGAGATTCTCATAATTCCAATCATCATCATCGTTTATTGCAACATCATCACCATCATCAACATCATACGGTACTACTGGATCATCATCTGCAACAAAAAACCATATCATTCTCTGCCTTATCTCCAAGTTTAAATTCTGGAAAAGGTGTTGATGACGATGAGGAAGACGATGATGATGATGATGGTGACAATGATGATGAGGAAGAGCAACTTAACTCACATCATCATATTATCTCAAATCAGCACCATCATACGCGTCATCGTCATTCTCCTCACCGACTTAATGCGGTCGATGAAGATGATGGTTGTGCGGACATTGAGGACGAATTCGAAGATGACGATAGTAGTAATAATAATATACGTGACAATGTGGTGGAGCAGCACAACAGTTATAAGGTAACTGACAAAACCAATGATCATCATACTACAGATAATAGTAACATTATTATAAGCAATGGTAATAGCAACACTAATAGCACTATAGATAATAGTATCCATATGAACCTCAAAACATCGCCAGCCTCTTCTATTGCAATCGACCAACAACAAAAGTTCTACGCTGACACTTTCGGCTTGCTTCTACTTGCAACTGCGGCAGCTCAGATGGAGGGTTCTTGTCGGCTAAAGTAGTATCGAGATCACAGGTCCAATTGCATAAGCACCTCAATGTAATTGGAAATACAGAGACATGTGTTGAATTTTCATGTCGTATGAGCTCAAGTATCAGTATCATTAAAATTGAAATCTGTTTCACTAACTTTCTTGTTATTCCATTCTTCTCATTCATTTTTCCGTACACCTGACAATCTAGTAATTTAATTATTCGAAGTTTTGTGGGAGATACTGTTGTAATCACCCAAAGGGTTGAGAGATGCTGGAAGAGAGCATAATAGATAAGCCGGTAGCTCTCTCACTTTTGATCAGCAATCAGCCCTAGATCGGAAGCTCTCTTGTTCCTTATTTCTCATTGTTTCACCATGTAATCACTTTCTCCGCGTCGCCAATGAAAAGTGTTGAGCTTCCGTCCTTGACAGTCTAAAAGAGGTTGACCATTCCGGGACGAATCACATCATCGGCTGGGAAGCTTTGGTGCCAGTTGCGACAATTAAGCTCGCATTGCTCGAGTACAAACGTCTCGGTGCTCAATGGACGGCTTAAATGATCCTACACAACTAGGTGGCTGGCGGTCGAGCAGTATGGACGAATGTGCAATTCTGAGATGAAAAAACGTAAGCACAATAGTTGGCAGTAGGCTATCTATACACTATCACTGTTTTGCTCCGTGATTCACATTTAATATTTTACTCAGTTGTACATACAAATATACAAGGAAATCATCCCCCTATCTTTCACTTGACCGAAATTTCTTTGTTAGGCTTGTATATATCCTTTCCATATAAGTCGTTTTCTTTTACAGTAGTCTCTTGATATAATGATCAATATCAATAATAATAATAATCAATAATAATAAGCAATAATAATAATCAATAATAATAATCTCAATAATAATAATCTCAATAATAATGGTTCTTATTATAGTATTGATAAATGGTAGCGGTTGATTAGTAAGTTGTTGCATCCACATCGAGTCTATTCGGTTTGGATTGCTGCACTTTATTTTGCAAGATTATGTATAGGAATTCAGACCTTCCCGGATCGCCTTCGCCTAGATTTTACTTCTTTCCATTCGGATTCCACAGGAGTACTGCTCTTATTATGCTTGCTATTATTAGGAATATCACCAATTGGTTGTTGTGGTTGAAGCTGATTTCGCTGCGAGTCTTGATGATGCTGTTGATGTGTTTGTAGCTGCTGAGACTGGTTCAGGTTATGCTTCTGGGTGTGTTGTTGTTGTTGTTGTTGTTGCTGATTCTGAGAGTGATTCTGCTTGTGTGATTGAGACTGACTTTGTCTAGATTGGTGCTGTTGCGGTATAACAGTTGGCTGCTGCAGCCTATGTTGTTGATTTTGGATTGGTTGATGAGACGGCTGGTGCAGAGGCTGAGGAGGAGGATGCTGAGCATGTTGAGTTTGAGGCAAGTGCGGCTGATGATGATTATTGTGCCCATTTGTTGTGGGTTGCTTGTTGCTGACTGCTGTGGCATAGGTAAAGGATGACCTACTAGCACTTTCAACATTATTGGCGCCGGTAGAAATATCACTTATATTACTGCTGGTGTTCGGTGAACTAGCGTCCGATGGAGATTGCCCTTGATGAGGGTTACTATGACTTTGCTGCCGCTGCAATTGCTGCTCCGATTGAGCATGATGATGTTTGTTATACGTTTGCTGTTGAGGCTTATGTTGCATTACAATTTGTTGTTGCGATTGCTGCTGATCTTGCTGCTGCTGAGGCAGTTGATGATGCTGTGTTTGTTGGTGAATAATCTGTTGCTGTTGATGTTGCAGTTGTTTGGGCTGCTGTTGTTGTTGTTGTTGTTGATCAAATTGATGCTGCTGCGGCGGCAGTTGTTGTTGCGCTTGCTGAGGCTGCAATTGCGGAGTGTGTTCTTGTTGTGGCATCTGAGGAGATGAAATAGTTTCGATTTGCATTGGGCCAGAGGATGGAAGTTCACCATCTGGTGATGAGGCTGTGGTCAAACCAGCAGCATTTTCGATCCCTTCAACCGATTGGCCAACAACTGCTTGAGCATGCTGCGACATGGCAGCGAATTGTGGTTGCTGTTGCTGTTGTGGAACATAGTGCTGGAATACCCACTTAAGAGGCTCATGTTTGGGCCTTATTTTAATGCCATCACAAATTTCAACAACTTCTGATTCGTTTAGGGCACTTATGATAATATCCATATCTTGGGTTAATCTGTAAACTCTTGGAAAACTAGCCAGCTCGTTTAATGACACAAAGCCTTCTCCATCCATTTTGTTCCTGAGATAGGTGTCTTTGATTAAATTTGCGGTGCTAAAATAATATTCAATTTGCTTTCTAACCATTTGTTCTACTTGTCTCTTGTCTGGTTGGGCGAAACTATAATACGGAGGTTGCGGTGTTGGAGGGAAATAGGCAGCAGTTGGTGGCGGAGGAGCATATGATGGTTGATAGGCCACTGCAGCGGCGGCTGCTGCTGCTGGATACTCAATCGATGTAGGCGGAGGTGCATAATATGCATTTGAAGGACCTTGTTGATGGCCACCATATTGGGCGGCATGAGCGGCTGCAGCTGCAGCTGATGATCGGCCATGGGGCCTGGCCTTTCGAGCGTAAGGCTTCATATGTAGAAATATGAAATCAGTTTGCAGAACTAATTGGTTATCTATATATGTCGCAATGATATGGATCTGTTGAGGATGTTGGGCCAAAAAGAAGAATATGGATAATGTTGATGATTGTGATAATTATAGTACCAATAGTGGTGTTATAATTATATCAATAGCGATAGTATAATAATAATAATAATAATCGCTTCGATGATGGTGTCATACGATGGAGTTGATGGGGATATTGACGATGCTTAACGAGAAAGCAAGCAAGCAGACAAGCACATATAATCAAGTAGAGAATGAGAGAGCGAGAGCGACGGGCGCCGTCAATGCCGCGCGCTGCTTCTGCTGGGCGGCGCACATACAGAAAGGCAGACAGACGCATACACAGCACAGACACACACACGCACAGACACACACACACTCAGCCAGAGAGTCGCAAACTCACATACACACAGGCAGAGAGAGAGAGAGAGACGAAATAGCATACACGCTTGCGACTGTGTGTGTGTGTGTGTGTGTTTATGTGTGTGTTTGTGTGCCTTTGGGCTCGGGCATTTGTGTGTTGGCTTGCGGTGGCCGCAGCGCGGCTCGGAAATCGCAGCACACACACCAGCAGCAAGGCTTATTGGCTGGTCGGCGGCGCCGTTGTCGCAGGCGTCTGCCGGCGGCGCCGATTGCAGTTTGTTCATACGAATGTGCGCAGCAAGAGGTAGCGCAAGTTATCTTCGCAGAGAGCAGTGCATTTCGCCTGGTGTTTCCCAGCCAATTGCCCCGCCTGCCCACTTGAGCCCCGTTTTGCGCGCAGATTCCGCCCGCATCCAAGTGGTGCGGCGACAATTGCCCTGAAATTGGCCCGAGCTGCACATGGAGCAGAAGAAGGGGCTGCCTGGGACGAGCATCGGGCGGAGACCCTTGAGATGATGCTCACCTTGGCTTGAGTGAGGCGGGCAGCCGCGATCCTGGAGCAAGACTGTCTCTAGAGCGAGCGAGACAGCTGTTGGACTCCTGGGAGTGAGCCACTCTTACAGCCCAGCAGAATGAATCGATTGGGCTTTTCGGGGCACAGAGGAGGCTGGCGCAGAGGGAAAAGGGATTCGGGCGCGGGTGGGGGCAGTTGCGGCGAAAGGCCCCGAAAGGAAGAAGAATTTGTCTGTATGTGCGTATGTGTGTGTGTGTGCGCGCTTGTGTGTGTGCTTTTGTATATTGCTTGATGCGTGTGTGTGTCTTTTCGCTCTCCTTTTCTTGTGGCGTGCGCTGATTGGCTCCAATGCTGGATGCAATGACAACGGCGGCGTGTGCGCAGCGCCGGCTTTGGCCGCAGCGCCCGACGACTGTTGCTGCTGCTCCTACACTGCACTGCTGTGTCGCTGTGTGTCGGTGTTTCGGGCACACACGAAGGCTCACACCAGGCGAGAGTTGGGCCTTCGTTGCGGCCGCGCCAGAGCGTCTCGCTGGCTCGCTCGCTTGGGCACGTCCGCCCCGAGATGGTCTAGTCGCTGGGCGCTGGCGCTAAGGCTGAGGCTGAGGCTAAGGCTGAGGCTGGGGCTGGGGCGCCCTCCCCGCGGCCTCGGCGGGCCCGGCGCTAGCTCGGCGGCGAGCCAGGCATGCGGCCTCACAGGCGCGACTGGCGACCCAGAGCAGACGCGCCCTCGCGCTCCGAGCTGGCCCATCGGCCGACAAACGACTCGGAACTGCTAGCTCCTGGCCGAGCTCGCTTTCTCCCCCGCGCGTGTGCTCAGCGTTGGAGCGGCCCCTCTCGAGAGTGTGGTGTGCGCCGAGTGGGCCGGCTGCTCTCTGGGCTGGCATATTCTCATTCTTGCCAACCATCATCAGCGTGAACCATCGGCAACAAGAGCGCGCCCGAAACAACGCCGAGCTGACTGCTGAAGTGGAGTAGAGTCGAGTGCAGTTCAGAGTGTAGTTTAGTGTGCTGCTGCTGGGCCGCAATCAGCAGGCCAATCTCATGGCCGCTGTGGCGCGGGCACGCCGACGCAGCCGTTTGGCAAGTCGCGCGCTCGCCGCCGCAACACACTGGCACTAGTGGAGAGGAGCAGCAGCAGCAGCAGCACACTGGCGCACACACACTCTCAAGCACTGGCGAACTGGCGCGCACACGCCGCACACAGTCTGCGGCCTTCTGCCTTCTCCAACTCTCGTTTGCTAAATTTAACAACAACGGACTAGATACACTCGCGCGCCGCGTTGGTCCGTCTGCGCGACTCTCTGCGCGTCCGTCCGTCTGTGTGTCTGTGCGTGTGTCTGGGCGGCGCGCAACAACGTATCTGGCCGGCAAAGTCGTGAAAAAAAAAATGGGGCCCCAAAAGTTTTAAAGCCGCCGCCGGATTTGCAACTGGGGCCACGACGCCGAGGGCCCACTGCGGCACCAATGGCCAAGTGGGGGCCGCGCGCAACAGGGGACGCACTAGACAGTGTGTAGCACTCACTCTCTGCGGGTGTCACATGGGCCCTTGCGGCACGGCCAGCTCGCCAAGTCGCCCGCAGATCCTGCCCACATGGCGCAGTGAGCGCCGCCTCGCCAGCTGGACTTGTTGCGGCCCGTCGAGCGCGCCGCCAAGACGCCCAATTTCCGACCCACTTTCCGGCCGGGCGGCTGCTCCTAAGGGCCGCCCGCTCGCCTCCTGCCTGTGGCCCTCCAGAGACTACCTGCGGCACTGTTTTGCCGGCCGGCACGAGTCCGGCGCCACAACAACGAGCGCCACCACGCTGCTGGACGGGCGCCACACGCGAGCAGAAGAAGCCCCGAGCGGCCGGCTCACCAGCAGCGAACGCGTCGTCGTACACTCTCTCGCAAGTCGCCCGCCAGTTCTGCAGGTTGCCAATTTGAAGGCGCAAATTGAGCCCAGCCAGGCGGGCTGGTCGTCGGCGCCGCCGCAAACAGGCCGGCCCAGTGCATGCGTTGCCGGCTGCCGGGCCGCTCGCATGCCGCTCGGCAGACTGGGGGCCGCGCGGGGGAAGCCACTCGGCCCGACGAGGGCAAGACGAGTGCCACAACAGGCACAGGAGGGCCCTCTCTTGCTCCTTCCTCTGCGCCAATCTCTGTGTCTCTTTGCTCGGCCGCAATGCTGCCCTCGCACACTTTTAACTTCACACAATCATACAATCGTACGTTCTTACACTCATACAATCGTACAAGCAGTGTGCCGCACACTGTGTGCGCCGCCCCTCCGGCTGGGCCCAGCGCGCAGCAGACACCACGCCGGCCGAGTGCGACGGGCCGCCAACTTCGGCGACACGTGCGGCCTCTCTCGGCCCAGTTGGCTACTAAATTTGTCCAGCTCCCCAGTAAGCCAGCTGTTGGCCGGCGGGGTGGCTTTGCTTTCGCTGCTCTGCTCGCTCGGCTGGTCGGTCTGTGGCGAGTGAGTGTGTGTTGCGCTCGTGGAGCCAACTGCATGCTCTCGACACACTAGAGTCGCACACGCGAGCCGCAGGCCCAACGAGAAAGAGTGACACACAGAGGGCGCACATTCGCGTGCTTTCTCGCAAAAGCCCGGCCTTCTTCTTCTGGCGCCTGCCCGAGAGAGAGTCGCGTGAGTTGGGCTGCCTCTCTGGCCCAATGTCTGTCTCTCTTGCATTGTTAACTCCGCGCCGGCCGACGTTGCCGCTGGGCGATCCTTCGTTTGCGCTCACTTTTCGCCCCCCTTCGAGAGCGTGTTTGTTTCGGCAATGAAACAACGTGCGCGCCTTCAACTCTCCACGGGAGAATATCATCCATTGTTAGATTACGCCTCGTCGTTCCTAACCTAATACCATTTGTCTCAAATAAAACACAAAATCAATCCTCGTTTATTAGTGATCTCTCTTCCGACAGACAGACAGACACACAGAGAGACAACCATCCAGACTGATTCATTGAGAGCCTTATAGTGGAGAGAGCAAAACAGTCCCACACACCGGCTTTTATATAAGGATCCTGATTCACTTTTTTCCCACTTCTTCATGCCACACAGAACACATCTACAGTATCGGCAATAGTAGACAACCATAGATACATCTACACACACCTAGGACCTTAATCTAATCGAGCCAACAATAACGCGACAAACAGTTAGATAGATTAAAATTATAATTACTTTCAATTAACACACACACACACAGACAACTTGTCAAACTCAGATCACTTCTCACACACATTCAGCGATATTTTGTAACGCCACCCAGTCGATCAATCAAATTTACAATATGACAACAGCGGCCAACAAAGATCCAACATCCACAAATAACGGTGAACAAGCCACCTTGTTGCCTCCAACTGTCTTGTGGGCCCAGAGGGAAGACAGACTCTTGCTCACCATCTTAATTGAGGATTGCAAGGAGCCCACAATTGAATTAGAGAAACAGAGTCTCCATTTTAGGGGAAAATCTTACTCGATCCAAGCCGATTCCGATCATAGTGAGCACGAGCTTAAGCTGGAATTCTGTAAGCCCATCAATGTGGCCGAGTCTAAGCATGTTGTGAAGGCGAGAGGTATTGAATTTATTATTATCAAAGAGGAGCCCCAATGGTGGCCAAGGTTGCTGTCAGATTCCAAGAAGAGGCATTACGTGAAGGTGGATTTCCTTAGATGGAAGGACGAGGATGATTCGGACGATGAAGTGGGCGGCGGATTCGGCGGCGGCAATGCAGATTTTGGTGATTTCATGCAACAATTTGGCAGCATGGCCGGCGCTGGTGACGGAGCAGGCGAGGACGGCGACGAGGGTCTAGAGTCGGACGACGATGACACTGAACAGAATCCACCAGACCTTGAGTGATGACCAGGAGGAGGAGAAGAGAGGGCGAGGAAGAATCTAGAAGGTGGAACAAGTCCCTCTCTGTTGAACAGTTGTGGGGCGGCGCAAGAGACTAAGGATGGGGGTGATATGGTGCTTTGGCATTCAGCAGGGCACTGTTGCTCTTGGGAGATAAAAAGTCATCTTTGCCGCAAGATGGACTGTGGTGGACGGGCCCATTAACACCATCTCATTATTATCAGGATCACTATTAAACGGAGAAGGAGGAGGAGGAGGAGGATGGAGAGGCAATGCTGCCGGGCGCCCACTTGACCGGCAGGCAGACACTCAACCAGCCAGCCAGCCAGATGAGAAATAACAACATTCAGCAAAAACTGCTTTCGAGCTAAATCAGTAACCAATTGGAAGGACATTGAGATAATATAAGAAAAAAAAGAGGAGATGGTATCATTATCGCGAAGTGTGAAGCGATAGAGAGAGAGCCAAGGAGAATAATCTGTCAATATTATTGGATCATCACAATGGGTCAGATAGTATGATATATGTGTAGATTAAACTATCATCTGATGGTTTTTGTGTATCCAAGTGAGCGTGTCGTAAATGTGACGACCACCACCAACGTTTCCGACTTATTTCCTGGCGGTTCTCTTCGAGAGTTTTCCATCCCTCGATGGTTGGAAAAGAGGAGTAAGAAGAGGGAGAAGAAGAAGAAGAAGTCCTTTTGAGTGAGGAGAGATTTCGTCAATTGAATTGAACTGTTATCTTGATCTAAGATTAGCTAGTCGTCACGTGACCAAGTTGGCTCGTGTTCCTCTGTTGCCAAGTTTGCGTGGTCCAGATGGCGTTGCGTTCGCCTTGAGCAGATCGTCTAGGCGAGTCGACGAGGGCAGAGAGGCAAAAAGGGGCCAGGCCAATGTATTTTTGCTGCACACCAAAGGCAGCACAGGGCGCCCTTGTCTTTGGGCGCCCATTGCGCAAGAGCACACACACATAGCGCCGCCAATGACCAGCAGCACACCCACACAAATGTAATCGGCCCTGCTTTCTGGCCGCCCTCTCCTCTAGAGGCTGGCGTCGATTTGCTCTCTTTCTGTGCCGCTTTTATCGTGTGTCAAGATTGTCTCTTATCTCGGCGCCATCGACATTCTCACTTCCTATTCCAGTTCACTAGCTCTAGTCTCTTTCTGTTGGGCGCTCTGTGGAGAAACTAACTGGAGCTAGTGGAGAAAGGGGGCCGAGTTTGCGCAATTGGCGGCCAGACTATTAGTTTGCAACCATTGGGCAGAACGAAAGCGAGCTCAGTGCGCCTGTGTCAGTCTCAGTCTCAGTCCCAGTCTCTCAGTCTGCGCGTCTCTATGTGCCTGAGAGTGTATGTAGTGAAGACTGAGAGAAGCAAAGGGAGGGAGTTTCGTTTTCTTTGTCGCATTTGTGGCTCGGCGAGCTCGTGTGAAAGTTACCTTGCCAGTCGCCTCATTTGGGCCTCAAGCTGCTTCTCTTCCCTCAAGCTGCAAACACAATAGCAAAAAGTCAGCTCGAACACTGCGGGCCAAAAGGTTGCCCACCTTCGTCTTGGGGCCCCACTTAGAGCCTGTGTGTGGCTTTATCTTGGAATTGGATTGAATTGAGTTGAGTTGAGTTGAGCTTAGCTGAGTTGAGTTGAACTAAGTTGAGTTGGCCCAACTTGCCACCAACCTCCAGCTGCATCATTATCCATTATTATCCCCCATTATCCATTGCTATCCAGTTGTTATTGAGCGTCTGCGGTGAGCTTGTGTCTGTGTGTTTCTGTTAGTGTTTTGGGGGCTGAGGATTGGCCCCCGAAGACTGTTGTTTGCAAATTCGCCACACCTAAGCTCAGAGAAGCGAAAACAAAATTCTCTCTTGCAACAATTTGTACTCAGCCAAAAGCCGCGAAAAACGTCACTCACTCACTCAGTCACTTAGTCACTTAGTCACTGTGAGTTTTGGGTCAAAGTTGCAAGTTCTTGGCCAGTTCTTGTTGGTCAAACAACACAAAGAAAAGGCGACGAACTGTTAAAATGTCAAGCACACTTCTTCTACTTCTGAGCTTAGGAGCAGGCTGAGAAACAGGAAGTTGAGAAACAGGAAGAGGCCAGCGAGCAGAATAAGCGGCCAGAAAGAAGCTTCTCCTTCTTCTTCTCGCTCGAGACACTTCCAAAGAGAACTCTCAGCTCAGTTCAGTTCAGTTCAACGCAACAAGACAAAAGGTCGCCTCCAAGTTGACAAGAACAGGAAACAAGCTGCTCAGACGAGCTGTTCAGACAACCTTTGCCCACAGGAAAGAGGCGCCCCATTTTGGCGATCATTTTTCGCCCAAAACTGCAAATCGACCGCAAAAGAAGCCGCCTGAACAAACTGCGCTCCTTCCGGTCACTCTGGGGAGAGACTGTCTCTGGAAGTGCCAGCAACTTGGAGGCTGCTTTCAATCCAATTCGAGCTGCCAAAAGCAAATTGGGCCCCAAGCTTGTCCATCGAGAAAGAGAGAAGGAGAACTGAACACGAGTTCAGTTTGCAGTTTGCAGTTTCAGTGTTTGGAAACCTGATGCTCGAGAGCCACCGAGCTCGCCGGCAAGTCTCAATTGAGTTTGGCTGCCAGTTGGGGCCAGTCTGCGGCCTTTGAGTTGGCCAGAGAGAGAGAAGGTTTGCCAGAGAGAAGGCGAGTTTGGCGAGCCAGAAAAGAGTGGGCCCAGAGGAGGCAGTGAGTGGGCGACTAATCAATCAATCGGTTTTCGTGGCCTGTCAGTGTCAGCGGTGGAATGGGAGAGTGAAATAGAGAGAGAGAGAGAGAGAGAGAGCGAGTGAAAGAGCCAGTAAGAGAGACAAGGAGCTCCATGACAGAACAAGCAGAGGGGAAGCAGTGGGCACCCTGAGGAGTGTCTGCAGACTGGAGTTTGCAACGAGCTTGAAGGGCCAAAGCTTAGCCTTAGCTCAGCTTGTTGTTCGCCAGCCAAAGACACAGAGGCTTGTGTGCGGCGCAGAGGCCAACACGCACAGAGAAGCAGAGAGGAGACTGTGTGGAGGAGGAGAAAAAGGGGGAAAGAAGCGGCCTCTAATTATAATCACACACAGAGAACAGAGAACAGAGAGAGAGAGAGAGAGCTAAGCATAACCAAGGCGCCATGGCCTCTCGTCAAATGTCTGTGGGGCGTTTCTTTGAAACTGGGCCCAACTTTGCGCCCTCTTAGACCGTCTCTGTTGGCCTAGTCGCCCATTTGTCGCTCAGGCTCCAATTTCGCCTCCGAACTCGAGCGGCTGGCCAGACACACTCATTGGTCACTGGCCGCTCGGCCCTCAGCCAGAGAGACTAGGTGCAGAGGAAGAGGGCGAGCGAAAAAGAAAGAGAGAGAGAGAGAGTTTCGGGCGAAGGATTGCCGCCGAGACGCTTGGAGAGAGCCAAACTGAAGCCGAAGAGAAGAGAAGAGAAGTAGAGCCAAGCCGGCCAGCTGGCCCAGTTAATTCCGGCGAAGAGATAATTATTCAGCCGAGTGGGCCACTGGCGACTGGGAATTTGGGCAGTTGGGCTGAAAAGAGTGGGCAAAAAGGGGCGCCCCTTGGCTTTGGCAAAGGAGAGTGGGCGGCCAGTGGAGACTGAGTGCAGCCAGTGGAGACTGAGTGCGGCCAGTGGAGAGTTGAGGCTCGCCTTTGGGCCTGTTTATTGCGTGTTGGCGAGCGCGCAGCCTCAGGCTCAGGCTCGTGGCGGGCGCTGGATGGACAAATAGAAGACAAACAAGCCAGCGGACAGCGAGCGGCAAGGAGCTGCCAGGCGAGTGGGCCGCTGACGAAGTGACGAGCGGCCGTTCAGTGGCGGCCAGTCGGTGGCAGTCTGTGTGCGGCTAGTCTGCAGCAGTGAAGTCAGTCCGCGGCATTAGAGCTAGTCTCTGGCCGCCTGCTGCTGCTAGAGACTAGCAGTGGTGCAGTGTGTGCGCGCAGTGCGCCTTTTCGCCTGCCAGAGCTCGTCGTGCGCGACCCAAGCTCACTTTTTTGACACTTTGGCCCAAGCTCAGCCAGCAAGACTTACTTGCCCGCCCAAGTCTTGCCTCCAAGGCTCGCCCAGTGCACATATTTAGTGGCCGCCCGCTGGAGGCTTGCCTTCCGGAGAAAAAAGGGAGTCCAAAGTGAGCAAATAGAAGGAAGAAAACAACAACAACAAGCTGCACCTAAGAGCTCGCCAATGGGCAGCACAGGCGAGCAGCAGCAGCGCCAAAGCAGCCGGCAGAATTACTAAAAACACAAGCGCCAAGCCAACAAGCCAAAAGACAAACAAATGAACCAGCGGCCAAAGTGGCAAGCCCCGCAGGTAAGTCCGAGCTCGCCAGTGCTGCGCTGGTGCTGCGCTCATTCTGCGCAAAGTCCCACTTCACTTTGCCCGTTTCCAGGCACCAACTTTGGGGCCAGACTCTTTTGCGCTCTAGAAGCTGTGCTAAGGTTGCTAGAAGCTCGCTAAGGTCTCGTCTCGCTAGACCTTGGGGGCGGCAAGTTTGCGTTTTGCAGCTTTTTTGGAGCTCTTTGCAGGATTTCTCAGGCTTTTTGCAGACTTTTGCAGCTCTTTGCAAGTTTCTGCAGCCAATCCAGAAAACTAGAGACTGGAGAGTTTGTAGTCCCGCGCAAATAAGATTGTGTCTCTCGGAGGGCACGTGCTCGCGGGCGGCCAACAACTCGCCGCTCGGGGCCAAACGAGGCTGCTTTTGGGCGGCCTGGCGGCCAGTGAGCAGGAGGAGCTCCAGTTGAGCTCTTCGTTGTTGGAATTGGGCGCTCGCTCGGCTGTCTCCCCGGGCGGAAGAGGCGCGGCGAGCACGTAAGGGAGTCTGCGGGCGACGCAAATGGGCCCAGTTGTGCTCGCCGATGGAGACAGTGTGCAGTGTAGAGTGTGCAGTTTTCACACTGCAGACTGTATATTGCACAGTGCACAGTGCACATTGGACAGTGCACAGTGCAGAGCGAACACTGCGCAGTGCACACACGGCGGACTGTATGCAGCACTGGGCCAGCACTAAGGGCCGCCCGCACGAGCCCGCACGAGCCAGCCAGTTTCCAGTTGCCTTTTGCCGGCGCCCAAAGGAAGTGCGCCCACGAGCTCGCCAAGCAGCCAGCGAGCTCGCCAAGCAGCCAGCCAGGCGGCCCACTTTGCGCCTCTACGCGGCCGCTTGAAACTTTTTCGCCGCGAAACGATGGTAACAAGATTGTTGCCGCGGGCAAATGCCAGCAAGGCCCAGCCGCACGCGCCGCCCCCTCGCACAATGGGCCCCGGTCATTAGGGGCCGCCTGGAGCCGCCTTTCGTTGGGGCTGTTCGTTGGCTAGCTGGCTGCTTGTTGGCTAGCTAGCTGGTGGCTGGCCAACAAGCAGCAAGCAGCAAGCAGCCAGCTAGCCGGCAGTCTGCCCGCTGCTTAGGTGTCCCTAAGGCCTAAGGGTGGCGTCTGGGCGGCCGCGGAGGCAGCACTGAGCACTGAGCGGCGAGCATTGAGAGGCGAGCAAAGAGTAAAGAGTAGTAGTGAGTAGTGAGTAGCAAGCGGCAAGTAGCGAGCATTGAGCAGCCCACTTGGCCAATATTTTGCCACACTGCCAAGCTGAGGGCGCCCAACTGGCTCCTCTCGCATCGGTTCCCCCAATTGAAGGGCGTCAGTCTCTGCCTGCAACTAGCTCGATCGTGGCAGCTATATTAATTTCTCCCAACCCTAAGGATCGGCGCCCAGTCCAAGGCTCTCCTTTTGTCCTGCGAACAAGCTCAGAAGTTGCCCGGCTCGAGGCGCATCCGGCCGAGCAAACTGGCTCCTTCTTAGTCGCCGCAAAACTGCTCCAAGAAGTGCCCTAAAGGAGCGCCCCTTTGCGCTTAGGTTGGACGCCTTTTTGGCCGCGAAATGCACTCCAGCGAAGACAGACAGTCTGTGGAAATAAAATGCGGCCTCCAAGGCGAGCAACTCGTGCCAGCAATGCACAGGCGCTGCCAAAGTGCCGCTTTGAGTTGGGATGAAAAAGAGAAGAAAAGAGAACAAATTCTGGGCCCAAATTCATGCAAATGTTTCGCCTCCAAGCTGGCCAGCATAATGCCTCCTTTGTCTCTCTCTCTCTTCTTTGTGCGCCCCCAATTCTCTGCAGACAAAAAGTTCCACTGGCCACTTGCAACTGTTGGCCAAATGAACACACTCTTGTGGCTGTTTGTCTTGAATTTGTCTTGAATTTGGCCGCTCGAAATAGTTGAACTTAGGCCAAGAGACACTTGTCTGTTTGGGCGCACTTCTGGGCCTTTGGCGCGGCCAACTTCCGGTTTGCAAACGAGCCCTTGGAGTGGCAAAACAATGCCAGTCCTAAGGAGCGGCGCCAAACCGGAACTGCTGAAATTCTGGACTCAAATTGACGCCCAAACGACGCAAAGGCCAGAGAGTGTCTGGCCAGTGTGGTGCCAGTGTGTGTCAAATTGGGCCAAAAGGGGCGCCCTCTGAGCTTGGGGGCGACTTTTGCGACACTTGCGCCACTTGGCAAGTGATGCGAAATGTGAAAAGTGGGCGAAAAGAGTTGGCGAGCTTAGGGCGAGCTGATCTGATTAACTTGTTTGCGCGAATTGGAGGCAAAGCAAATGAATTGGGCCCTTTCGTTTTGGAATGGACGCGCGAAGCTTGGGGCCAATTTGCAGCCAGTTGGCAGCTGAATTCTAGGCACAAGCATTTGCAGCCACGCATTTGCAACGCGCTTGCAACGCGCTTGCACTGAGGCGCAGCTAGAGACTGTTGGCTACAGACTGTCTGCAGTGTGCGCGCAACCTTCACTGTGCTGCCAGTGGGCCGCCTTTTGGGCGCGCGTCTGCAGACAGCGCGAATCCTTGCGCCACACAGTCTCCACTTTCTCTCTTCAGTCTAGATTGAGACTGTCTTGGCACTGGAAAGCCGCCCAGACAGTCTCGGCTCATGGACTGCGCGGCCTCAGTGGAGCGCCGCATCGGTGAAGTGGAGCCGCAGGAGAGCGAGAGAATTAAACAAACTTACGCTTGCATGGGGCGCCAGAGATGATCATTTGCTCATCTCTGGCCTTCTCTTCTCTTCAGACTGTTCAGTTGCCCCCAGTTGCTCCCCCAAAGCGGCCCCCAAAGATGCTCTTTTTCCGGCCCGAATTGGAGACGCTCGGCGAGCTCCAATTGGCGAGACGCTGCCACGCGAGACGGCACGTTTCTGGGCCATTATAAATGCAGGACGCGCGCTCTTCTCTCTTCTCTCTTCTCTCGCCGACTTCTCGGCCGCCCCCACTCTTCTCGTCTGGCCAAGCGGCGCAACAATGAGCAGCTCGGCCGGCTAATGATGATCATCCGCAACTCTCCTGCGAGACACTGCCTCTGCTGCTCTCAAGCTCGTGCTGCTTGCTGGCCAGCAGAGCAGAGCAGAGCAGAGCAACGGCCGAGCTGAGGGCGCCCAGCGAGACAGTCTCTAGTATCTAGTATCCAGTCGCACTCTTGGACGGTTGCACGTCTCCCGCGAACACTCAGCCGGCCAGTGTTGTTGTTGTTGTTCTCGTGCTAGTCCTAGTCGCGCCCAGTGGAGAGCGCCCACTGCGCACAATGCACAACGCGCGCCCAAATGTATCGGTGGACGACTGACTGTCTGTGGGCCCAATTTGGCCATTTGGCCTCCGAGACAGTCGCAAGATCGTCTAATGAATGGAGTGCGCTGAGAGTGGAGCTTTGCTGTGTCGAGTGGGCGCACTTGGCAGCTGCACGGCCGCCTGCACTTAGCGCCCGGCGGACTGTCTGCAGTGCGCCAGTAGTGTGCAGTGTGGACTGTGTGCAGTGTGCACTGTCTGCACTATGCACTGTGCAGTTCGTGCGCCTTTTGGGCCCCCAGCTAGTCTCTGGCCCTCAACTCGCCCAACTGGCTCGGTGACAATTCTAATTTCACTTGCCGCCTGCGCACCACTGTCCTCGCCTTCTCCAATCTGGCAAGCCCCATCCAATTGGCTCCAATTGGCATTCACTCCAACGAGCCCACTCTTCTCTATCAAGCTAGACGCCAAGCTAGCCAGCCAGCCAGCCAGCCAGCCAGCCAGCCAGTCCCCAGGCGCCGCCCAGACCTGAGCTGCGGGCGCTCCTTAGCCAAAGGGGCGCTCCAATGGACATTTGGCCGCCCTCTGCCCGACGCCTAAGTGTCTCTGGCCGACTCTAAGGGCGAGTGTGCGCCTTCCAACGAGCAGCCAGTCTAAGCGAACTGAAAGAGGCGTCCAAGTGGCTCCAAAGGCGCCCCCAAAGAGCGACCTAAGAGCATGAAAAGGAGGCAGAATTCCGACAAAAGGCCAACATTTGGCCCCTGCATTTCCCCTTTTCCTCTTCTTCTGCTCTTCTTCTGCTCGCTTTCTGGCCACGTGCCACCGATTTTGGCCAAAGTTAGCCCAAAATCGCCCCAAAGACTGTCTTGGGCGCGCGCAGAACACCAATTAGGCGGCCACTCGCCATTTGCTTCTGCCAAAGTCGCGCCCAAACTCGAGAACAACGACTTGCCATTGAACGCAGTTGAGAAACTCCAACTTCTAAAGACAAGCTCCAACTGCAAAAGACAAACTCGAATTCGGAAAGCTAAACTCGAACTAGAAAAGCCAAACTCGAACTGGAAGCCAAAAGCCAAGTGGCGCCTCATTCTCATTCTCATTCTCATTCTCAGTTTCAGTTTCAGTCTCGAGTGCTAATTGCAGACTAGCACTTTTTACAACTTAACAGGCGCCCATTTGGAGAGCTGAGCCGCATTCCAATGGAACAGACAAACAGACCAAGTCTTCTCTTCCAAGTCTCTTTGTCTGGCCCAAAAGAGTTCGTCTTCCTTCTCGAGTGTCTCTCTTTATTTCTGGCCACTTTGTCGCCTCTCCATTTGCTCTCCATTTGCTTCTCTTTCTGGCCTCAAACTGCAATGGATCTGAGCTTAGCTGGAGTCTGAGAGACGCCCAAACTGAGCTAGTCTCTAGTCGATTTGGGCGCCGAACTGGCCAAATTCAGCCTTTTGGGGCCACCCAAGAAGCCAGCCAAGAAGCTCGACCAAGAAGCTGATTGGACGTGCGGCCGAACTGGACCTGAGGCTGCACTGAAGGCCGCAGACAGTCTGTGATGAGCCCGATGCTCAGCTCAACTTGCAGCTCAACTCGCGGCTTCAGCTTGCCTTCGGGGCCGCCTGGCTCGAATGCGAATGATGAACGAGCCAACGTGCAGCAGTTGGCTGGAAGACGCCCAGCAGCTTGCCAGAAGCTTGCCAAAAGACGGCCAGAAGCTTGGCAAAAGATGGCCGAAAGCTTGGAAGAAGCTTGCCAGACGGCTAACGAGAGACTGTCGTTTGGGGCCGCTTGCAATTCTCGTCAGTCGCGCGCAGCTTGCCCTCGGCTGCAAAGGAGAAAAAGGAGAAAAAGGAGAAAAAGTGTTCGCCCTAAGCGCAAGTGTTCGGCTCAGCTTCCAGAGCTGAGGGCCAGTTTGCAGCTCGGCGGCACAATGGAAATTGCTCGGCCGCTTAGACGCTGCTTAGGACTCGTTTGGAGGCGCCAGTTTGGCTGTTGCTTCGTCGAGCGAGTGGAAATTGGGCAGTGGCAAGGGAGAGAAAAGGGAGAAAAGGGAGAGAAAAGAGGGAGGGAAAAAGGGGAAAGTGGACGAGACGAGACTACTAGCGAGATGAAATTGTGTGCCGCTCACGTGCCCCCAACTTTCAGCTCAGCTCCAGCTCCTCATTCTCCATTCTCCACACTCAATTCTCTATTCTTTATTCTTTGGGCGCCACTTTCACGCCGGCTCTCAACTGCCAACCACTGTTCTCCGGCCTCTCTCTCTCTTCATTGTTGTCCTGCCGCAGATATTGAGTCCACATCCGGCCAGAGAGAAAGGCCCCAGAGTAATTATGCGCCGCCAGATCCGCCCCCAAGGACTGGCCATTGTGGGCGGCCGTCTTGGGTGGTCGGGGGCGAGCGGGCAGGAAGGGGCGCTGAAGGTGGCGAGTGGGGCGCCTCTTCGGGCAGGAGACGGACGGCGCACTGGAGACTGTGTGCGGCGTGCGACGTGCAATGGCAGTCCTGCGCGTGCAGTCTGCAGTGTGCGCTGTACACAGTCTGCAGGCGAACGAGAATGCACAGTGCACAGTGCACAGTGCAGTGCAGCGGCGCCGCACACAGTCTCTGGCGGCGGACGCACCTTGGCGCACCCGCGGGAATTGGCCTCGCCACCAAGCCCACCAAGCCGGCGACCACCCAGGCGCAAAGCTCGCCGCTCGGGCCCAGCCTCGGCCGATCATTAGGGCCGCCCGCCCGCACAGCAAGCCGGCAACCCTCGCGTCTGGCGTGCCGCCCGCCCGTTCAACACCACTGCCGCCGCCGGCCAGTGGCGCCCCCGGCCGCCGCACGAGCTCCCAATAAAGCCTAATGTGCGGCCCATCACGCGGCCGCCACCCAGAGACAGCCTCTGGCGCCTGTTCGCGCCAGATAAGCCCCCGGAATCTGGCTCCTGGCGGCCCCCAGCTGCTCGAGGCAGTGGCGGGCCGTGCGCAGCGCCATCTAGTGGCAAGCGGGGAAAACTCTGCACAGTGGTGGCCGCTTGCAACTGTTAGTGCGGGCGGCCCGCAGACAGTCCCTGGTGGAGGCGGGCGGCCAAATTGGCCCTTGCACCACATGGCGCCGCTCGAGAGACGCCCCAGACTGCAGTGCGTCCACTTGAGCGTGCCTTTGGCGGCCAGCCTTTGATGAATTGAAAACATGATACCCAATTGGAGCCGAATTGGAGCGCAGCCGAGCTGAAAGTGGCCCCGCTCGCTCGGCCACTGGAGCGCACTGGCCAGCTGGACAGTCTGGCCAACTGGACAGTCTGGACAGTCCAGACAGTCCAGACTGGCCAAAGCAGACTGGTCAGTGCAGACTGGCCAGCGGAGACTAGGAAAGACTGGCAAAGGAGGCGAAAAAGAGCTGCTCCTTCGCGGCCCAAAAGCGGCCAACTCTAATTACAGGCGAGGGGGCGCGATGAGCGCGCCAGATCAGGCAAATCCTCGCCCTTTTGGGCCTTCTTCTCGCCTCTGCGCCTTTGCGCACGTCCAGTTTGCCTCCAACAAATTGGCTCCTCGGCCAAATGGGCGCCACCAAGCTCGCCGCCAAGCTCGCTGGCAAGCTAATGGTGCCAGATTTGGGCCGCACACAAGCGCGAGCTCGGCGGCGAGCTTGGCGGCTAGCTCGCTGGCTAGCTTGCCGCCTCTGCTTGGGAGCCAAAGCTGGCCGGGCAAACAAAGCGACTGGCGACACGCCGCTCGAGCTTTGTGGGCGCGAGCGGCGAGCTTGGCAGTGGAATGGCGGCGAGCTTGGCGGCGAATTGGCGGCGAATTTGCCGCTCGAGCGGGCGGGACACAGTGGCTGGCAGAGCGGAGGGCAGCTCGCTCGCTTGGTGTCAAGTGAGGGCGGCCAATGATGAAGCCGTTCAAGTTTGCACGCCTTTCCTTTGGCGCTTTCGTGCTTTGGCCTCCAAAGTTTGGCGTCGAGCCGGCGCTTGAAAGTGGCCATTGCGCCACATTCGCGCCAGACAGTCTGCGGCAGTCTCGTCCTGCGCCAAGCTGGCGGCTCTCTGCTCGCTTTGGGTGGCCCCTTTGGCGCCGCAGCAAAGGAGCCGCCCGGAAGAGAAGCGCCGCTTCCTGTTCCACTGGGCGCGCCTTAGGGCCGCCCGCACCTCAGCCTGCGGGCCTGCTGGCGACACAGTGAACAGCGCGCTCGGAGCTAAGGGCGAGCTAAGGCTGAGGTCTGGCCGCCCTTAGCTTGGGCGGCCAGACGACTCGCTCTCCAGCCGAACGGCGAGTGTTTATTTGTCGAGCGAGTTGGGCGGCGCCATCATTTATCATCGCGCAGCTCGGCGCCACTTTGCGCGCGGGCACAAAATCGATCGCCGGCCAGCCAAGAGCCAGGAGCCAAGAGCGGCCTTTGCAGCGAGCAGTGTAACGAGAGACACTCTTCGGCCGCACCATTAGGCCTCGCTGCCACTTGATGCGAGCTGGCGGCTTGCCCATTTGGGTCTAGAACAAGAACAGGAACAAGAAGAAGAAGAAGAGAAGAGGCAGCAGTGAGTGAGCCTTGGCGGCCGCCTTGCCGCCGGGCGTGTCTCGTGGACTTGCTGAGACAAGGGCGAATTCAGTTGAGTTTGGGCCGCAGACTAGGCAGACTGGCAGGGCCAATCTGGCGAGCAGGTGGCCGCCGGCTGGCCAGTTTGCCGCGGGCCACACACACGCGAAGCCTAAAGGACGAACGCGAAAAGATGAGCGCTTGCCAAAATCGCAACTCTCTGCCTCTCCAGCTCGGCCATGAATAATGGCCCATTTGGGCGCCATCTCGCAGCCCAGCACAGTCTCTCTCTTGCTCTTGTGTTGCACCACGAGAGAGCCAATTTCTCCGCCAGCAAGATGTCAAAACTTGCCCCACTGGGCCGGCTTAACAAGATTATCCATGTAGCTGGGGGCGTCGTTCTTGCACGAGACAGAGACAGAGACAGAGGCTGAGGCTGAGGCTGAGGGTGGGCCCCACGCGAACGGCGACTCGTTGGCGCCCAGCAAGTGTCTAATACTGAGAGGGAAAGAGAGTGGGGAAAAGCAGTGGGGGAAAGCAGTGTGTTGGGGCGAAAGGGGAGAAAGTGGTGGAAAAAGTGGGGAAAAACGGGGGAAAAGTGGGCAAAATGGGGGAAAAAGTGGGGAAAAGCAGAGGATTGTTGTTTGCAAACAAACTGCGGGCGCAAAACAAGATGAGCTTGAGTTTGGGGGAGCCCAAAGGAGAAGAAGACCGTCTCCATCTTGTTCTTTGCCCATTTGTTGTCCTTCCTTCTTCTTTCTTCTTCTCTCTTCCTCTTCTTCTTCTTCTTCTTCGGCGCCAAAGGAGCCAGTCACGTCCAATCAGCATTGGGGCGCCGTTTCCTTGTTCAAAATGACACAACTACAATGGACGACGACAAATGAGGGGCGCCAGAAGAAGAAGAGGAGGAGAAGAAGAGCCCAAATGATAGAGAGAGAGAGAGAGAGAGAGACGCAATTTGGCACCAGATTGGATTAGCTGCTTCCAATTATGTGCCCTCCACTCTCACTCTCACTCTCACAACACACACCACAGACTGTCTCTCTCTCTTCTACACACACAAACACACACAGTCTCTCCCCCTTTCACTGTTGCCCCTCTCACACTCCACTAAATTTGGCCCCCATTTGCGCGCCCATTTTCGCCCACTCGCCAATCTTGGCGACAAAAATGATGATGGCGCTAATAACAATAATAATAACAGCAGTAATAATAGTAATAATAATAATAATATTAATAGTGTCTTGTCTATTTGCGAGGATTGTCTCTCTGTCTGAGCTTAGACTCAGAGTTGGGCTCAATCGAGACAGCAACTGGGCAGAAAGAGTGCCTCTTTCTCGGCAGCTTAGCTTGGGAGGCTCTCTTCTTCTCGCTGGCCGCTCACTGTCTGGCACAATCTGGGCGCCTTCTATTTCATGATTAACTGTCGCCCAGTTTGTGCATTTTCCCCCTTTTTCTTTTTTCCCCCTTTTCTCCAACACTTCCCCTCCTCAGCTAGTTCTCAGCCGACAACTCTCCTCGGCCCTAACCATTCCAAAGCTCCGCCCACGCGCCCACGTGACTTGCCGCTCGATTGGGGGCCCAAAATGGTGCCTTTCCCTGGCCGAAATTTGCCCAAAACAGCTCAGCTTGGCCAGCCCTAAGGAGCGCCGTCCAATCGGCCAACTGGAGTCCAACGTGGCGCGCGTGCAATGATTTTGCTCGGCCCACTTCCGGCGCGCTCAAGTGGCCAGAAGGAGCCAGAAGGAGGCGGAAAGAGGTAGAAAGAGGGGAAGAAAAGAGGCAAGAAGAGGGCGCCCCTAAGGAGCACGAAGCAGTGCCAAGAGAAGCAGAGAGTGTCTGCGGGCCGCCCACTGGCCAGGAGGAGCAGCGACTGGCCAAGTTGAATCCAATCAGCGTTCAACTGGGCCCACTTCTGCCCAACAGCCGCCACTTCCTTCCGCTTCCGGCGGGCCCAAATGAGCTGCCGAATGGGCCCGAATTAGAGAAGAGTGGGCCCAGTTGGCCGAAGAAGAAGAAGAAGCGCCGGCTGCTGCCAAGTGTCCGTTCGCGATGACACCCAGTTGTGCGCTCGTTTGCTCGCCCATCAAGCTATCTTACCAGTTTGCTATCTCGCTAGCTTGCCGGCTTTCTGACTTTCTGGCTTGCTGGCTTGCTGGCTTGCCATCCAGCTAGCTTGCCAGCCAGCTCGCCGGCCAGCCAGCCCCAAACAGTGCACAGTTGTCCGTGCAGACTGTCTGCTCCGCTCCAGTTGACTCGGAACACTGCGAGCTGGCGAGCTCAGTTCACTGGGCCCACCCCCAACGAAAGACTGTCTCTCTCTCTCTCGTGGGCGCCCATTTGCGCCCCCAACTCTCCTCCGCGCCCGCTAATTGAACGCCCCCAGTTGCAGGCGCCCCAGTTGCTCGCCTAGAGAGACCTCCTAAGCCTAGAGAGCGGCCACACACACACACACACACAAATGCGTTCAATGCGCCCTCCAACTGGCAAGTTGACAGTGCCACGCCCCCCTCCGACGTGCCACTGGGAGGCGCGCGACACGCCCAAAGTCAGCCCGAAACGGCGAGCATTTCGTTCCTTTTGGTAGCCCATTGTTTCGGCCGCACTCAAGCCGCACCCAAGCCGCACCCAAAACGAAGCCAAACTGCACCCAAACTGCACCCAAACCTCGGCGGGAGATGAACCAAAAAGGGGGCGTGACCTCGAGCGAAGTGGGCGTGGCCTGCGGGTCGAATGGGCTGGTGCACAAGCAGAGAGGAGAGCTCTCCTCTCTGAGCTAAGGGTTGACTGGCTGACTGGCTGGAGTGCAGAGTGCGAAGTGCAGAGTGCGCCAAGTGGGGGGCGCCTCTTCCGGCCGCTCGGGGCGCCCAAATGTCCTCCGCTTGGGCGCTTTTGGAGGCCGCTTGGTGGCTGCTTTTGGTGGTGGCTGCTCGCTCGCTGGCTGGCTGCTCTCTGGCTACTCTCTGGCCGCCGCTCTCCTCTGGCCGCAGTTGTCCCGCCGGGCTGGAAGGGGGAAATTTGCTTGCAACTGCACAAATCGGCCAGAAATGGGCCACGAGGCGGCGACCAAATGAGCCGAAAAGGCCGCAGAATGGGCGGCCCATTTGGGTTTGGGCCAATTGTGCGGCCAGAGAGAGACTGAGTGGGCTGTGTTCAGCAGAAGCTTGTGTGCTTCTGCTCTTGCTCCAACTCCTAGTGGTGCGCACCAGCCTTGCCGCTCTGAGCGACTAGTGTGCACTAGTTATAGGCAATTCGGTGGGCAAATGTGCCCAATTGGGGCGAATAAATACTGGCCTAAGGGCGCCGTTGGGGCAAATCTGAGGGCGGCAGACTAGCCGCGCTCAGTCTGCCTTCTCTGCCTCCCTCGTGCACTCGTGAACACCAGCAGCACCACCAGCACACACGGAGCTCCATTTGCCGGCCACTCTAACTCGCTCGCTCTCGCTCTCACTTGCTCCAGCTAGTCCCAGTTTGGCGCCCGCACCAAAAGCGCCGCCAGCAAGCAGATGGAATTAAATGGCCGAGGGGGAGCAGCTGCCGCCCCTTAGCCCAAGGCGGCCAGCAGCTCCTTGGGGCTAAGGACGGCCTGGCCAAGCCTCAGGAGCCAGTCCGGCCAGCTTGGCAAAAATGTGGCCCAAAAGCGGATTGGAATTCGATTAAAAGGCGCCTCCTGGGCGCAAAACAACTGAGGCCGGCCACTTCCTGTCTGCCTGCCGCCCACTGTCTGCTCCTCGCTCCTCGGCCGCACACTTTGGGCCGGCCACTTTTTCCTCCAGTTTGGCCGCCGTCTAGTGTGGGCGGACTGGATTTGGCTGCAGCATTTGCTCCTCTCTCCTGCGAGCTTAGCGCCCACTCTTCTCCTCCCCTGCGATGCTGCGATGCTGCGATGCGGCCCCACAGGAGTCTTGCTCTAAGGAGCCCTTAGTGCTGGGCGAGAAGTGCTGTTGTGGAAGTAGTGAGCGCGCAGTCCTAAGGAGCCCTAAGGAGTGCCAACGACTGCAGACTTCTCCTGCGAGAAGAAGAGTTGCTTGGCGGCGGAAACGGGCGAGTGGGCGGCCAGTTTGGGCGAAACGGGCGGCGCAACAATGGACAAGTTGCCGTGACACGCGCCAACTGGGCCGCCACGGAAGACTGGAGCTGGCAAAGAAGGAGAACAAGGCGCCCAAAAGGGAGAACAAGGCGCCCAAAAGGGAGAACAAGCGAGGGGCGACTACAATGCGACAACACTCAATATGGGCCGCCAGCTGCCATTTGTCAGCTGACTTCCGCCACCTGAAGATGTGAGGGCGGCGAGCGAGCGAGCGAGCGAGCGAGCAAGCGAGAAGAAGAAGAGGAAGAAGAGGAAGAGGCGCCGAGAAGAAGGCGCCTTCCTCTGGCAGAGAGTGTGTGCCGGGCGGCTGCCAAAGACTGTGTGCGACAACTAGAGACTGTGTGCGACAACTAGAGACTGTGTGCGGCCTCTGCGCACTGCTCATTGTTCGCCCTTCGCAGTTCGCCATTGGTTCGCGTCTAACTCTCGAGCAGCAGAGACAGTTGCGCGCTGCCTAGTGGCAAGTGTGCCTCGCAACTGGCAAGCTGCGAACTGCCAACTGCAAGTGCAACCTGCAAGTGCAACTGCGCCCGATTGGCAGCCGAGAACGGAGAAAAGGGGAACGTGGGCCCTCGGGCAGCGTTCAATATGGAGCGCGCAACTGGGAACGGTGGCAACTCGGCGCCTAATCCGCGCGCAACTCGCCCGCCGGCCCCAGTCTGCGCCCCCATCCAATGCGGCCCAATCCGCGAACCAATCGCGCCCTCTCCGACCAGCTCCAGAGACAGTCTCAACAGTCTCCAACTCCAACTCAAACGCCACACTCGCACACTCGCACAGTCTGCCAATGCACGTCGGCTGCTTGTCGGCGGCGGATAATTTGCATATGCAATCAGTCAGCGCGTCCAGATTAAGGCGCAACGCTTGCGAGTGGGCCGCCTGCGAGTGGGCCGCTCGCCAGTCGCCCTTCACTTTGCTGGCCCCGCGCTCTGCTCTCGGCGCGTCGCTTTGTCGCTCGCCGACCCAACGAGAGCCCAACGAGGCACCTGGCCCGCCAGCTTAGGTGCGGCCGAGCTTAGGGCCGGCCGCTTTGTGTGTGCGCTTGTGTGCCTTTCTAGGAGGCAGCTTTTTGTCGGCCGAGCTTGCGGGAAATTTATTACAAAATCAGCAATCATTGGGCGCTGGCACGGAGCTTAGGTGGGCCGCGTGGGGGCAACACAGAGGCAGAGGCAGAGACAGAGGCAGAGGCAGAGGGAGGAAGAGGGACAAAGAGGAGCTGGAGACTGGAGCTGGAGACTGGAGCTTGACTGGAGCTCGACTGGAGCTAAGGGGCGACGAGGGTTGAATGCGAATGAGAACAAAGTGGAATAAGAGCGAGCGGGAGAAAAGGGAAGCAGTTTGGGTTTCGAGCCGGCGGGAAAATTGCACTTTGGGGGCAAGAAAGTGGACGGAAAACAATTGGAGCCAGTTGGCAGAATTGGAATTGGGCGAATTGGGCAAAGTGGGCAAAGTGGGCGCACTCCAAAGAGGCAAAAAGAGGCAAAGGAAAGTGCCTTCAGTTAGAGACAGTCTGCGGCAATTGGAGGCGCAATTGGAGGCGCGCGTGCAATTGCAATTGGCAAGTGTGCGCGCAAGTGGCGCAATTGGTGATCATTGTGCGCGCGTTTTCATGGAACGTTCGCCCTTAGGTCTGCTTCTCTTTTCTCGCTTTTCTCTCTTTTCTCACTGCTCGATGCTCGCCATTCCCCCAAAGTGTTTTCGCGCCAAACAAAGCCTTTGAATAAGAGAACCACTTCCAATTGTCACGCGCCTTCTTCTCAACTCTTTCTCCTCCTAAATAGTCTCTCTTTCTCGCCCAGACAGTCTCAGGGAAGACTGTCTGCGGGAAGACTGTCTCGACCACTTGTTCACCCAAACGCGCGATCAATGCACTCCACTGGCCAGTCCTAATGAGCGTTGGCCCAAAGACCAAATCTGGACAGTCTCTAGTGCAAGTCTCTAGTGCTAGTATCTAGCTCTAGTTTGTGGCAGCCAGTTGGCCAGCGGCCAGCAGCGCAACACATCGATCGATCAAAAAGGAAGCCAAAGTGACAGTGGCAATTTCTCGCCCACTTTTTCTCGCTTTTCGCCCCCAAAGCTTAGCTTAGGGCCGCCCGCATGAGACTTATGAAGAGAAGAGACAAGGGAAGACAAGAGAAAACTGTGTGGTTAATTATGCTCGTTATTGCCAATTACGAGCTCCTGCTGCTCGTGTGTGGCCTTGGCCAGTTGTTGGCCCTTTGCTCTAGCGACATTTCTCACTTTTTCCACTCTTTTTCGCCGCTCAAAAGCTCGCCCGCCAAAAGCTGGCCCCTTTTTGGCCCGATTTTGGATTGATTGTGGAGGAGAAACAAAGCAGCAGCAGACAAGGCACAAAGCAGCTCCGTGAGGGAGCTGCTTGGCCTCACAGAGCGCGATCATTACCGCGCCAAGACACTAGCTGCGTGTGTTTGCATTTGCGTCAATGCTCCGAGATGGTTGCCGCTCGTTGGCTGCTCCTTTTCGCTTTCTTCTTTTTCTCCTCGGCTGAGGCACCTCCGTGGAATGAGCTCGCCAAGCCAAGAGAAGAGCAGAGCAGAGTCAGAGTCAGAGAGCAGTCTTGGCGGGCCAGAGAAGCTGGGGAGTCTGAGGAGTGTGTGGAACTGTGAGCTGTTCTGTGGGTGGAAGTGCATCTAGTGAGCTTTGAGTTGCGCACATTTGAGTTGCGCGCGCCAATTGTCATTCGTTCGAATGCGAACCGAACGAGTCGAGCACAAAGCACAAGGGCCAATTGTGCGCAGTGAATGCTCAAGAGTGCACAGTGGAGAGTGTGTATGGCGCAGACTGTATGGCGCAGACTGTATAGTGCAAAGTAAACTCTGAACGCTGAAGAGTGAAGGCTGCAAAAGAGCGAACATTGCAGAGTGAAGAGTTCACTTGGGCCTCATGCAAACACTGCAAACTGTGCTCCAAAAGCGCCAGACAGTCTCCGGCCGACCGTCTGTATCAATCTTTGGCCCCACTCTTTTCGGCCTCTTCTACTTCCTTCTCGCTCGCCCAACTTGCAGCCCAACTTGCAGCCTCACTTGCAGCCTCACTTGCAGCCTCACTTGCAGCTAGCCAGCCCCACTCTTCCGCACTACAACCGATGAGCCCTTATCTTTGGCCGCCAGCAAGCCGCCAAGTGAACTCCCTTTCCTTTCTGGCGCCCACCAAGCGGCCAGAGAGGCGCCCTCAGCGCACTTGAGCTGCTCGTTGCTGCTCGCTCGGCATCACTCGCTCGGCATTGCTGGCCACTCGATACTGTCTCAAATGCTCGATGCGAGGAAACCGCCATTGGAGACCATTGGAGACAGTATCCAAAAGAGTATCCAAAAGAGTATCCAGCAGAGAAAGAGAGACAAACAGACAGTTTGTGTCTCTTCTTTAGGCTGCACTCAAGTGCCAGAGCAAAGAGTCTGTCTAATTGCCAGCAAGACGAGGAGCAGCAGCGGGAAGAAGTTTCTTGGGAGAGAAGAAGGAGGAATAAGTTTGGAAAAAGTTGGCGAAAAGAGTGCACAAGAAGAGGGCAAGAAAAAGAGTGTTCGCCAAACACTTTTTCTCCACTTTTTCTTTTCCTCTCGCTTGAAATTTGCCCCAATTGAGTGCCCGAATTGAGAGACAGTCTGCCTTGTGTTTGCCGCAAAGCTTCCACAAGACAGTCTCTCTCTTGCGCTCACTCAAAGAGAGCCCCAAAGAGAGAGACAACCTTAGCTCTGTTGCTTGGCGACCAGAAAGATGGCCAGCAAGCAGCTGAAAGAGAAGAAGCATGGAGGGAAATTGGAGGAGAAAAAGTGGAGAAAAAGTGGAGAGAAAGCGCTTGAGAAGAAAGGCCGAAAAAAGAGCAACCGAGAAGAGTTTGTTGAGTGAACACAGTCTTGAACAGTTGAAAGAAGCACAGTCTTGAAAGGAGTGCTCAAAGCAGCTAGAGACTGGCCGCATCTTTGTTTCAAGAAGCTGGCTAATTGTGGGCCTTCACTGCACTGGAAGGAGCCCTCGTGTGTGGGGCTCCTTTGGGCTTCCTCTTCTTCTGCTCTCTGTTATTCTTTCGGCTTTCTGCCTGTCATTTCTTCATCAGCCAGCAGCTCAAGTCGCCCTAGTCTCTCGAGCGAGCAGCCCAACACAGAGCCCCTTCCTCTGCCCAAGAGGCTGGCCCCTCGCGGCTTAGGTGCGCCAACAACTCGCTCCAGAAGAGCCCAGCTTCTCACAGGCGCCCTCGCCGGCCGCCCCTCACAAAGCTTGGCCGGCCCACAACTTGGCCGCCCGCCGCTTCTTCCTCAAGGCGCCCTTCGCGAGACTGTCTTCGCGAGACTGTCTGGGCGGGCGAGCTTTTGTGGCGAGCGGCGAACGGCGCGCAGTTGAAGTTTTCGGGCCCGAAGATTAATTAGTCTGCTTGGAGGCGCAGCACCAAAGCTGAGCTCGTGCTGCACTCTTCACTGTTCTTCACTTCTGCTGCACACTGCTGCACACTGCTCACTGCACTATTCACTGTTGGTTGCCGCACACTGTGATGCACGCACGCCGCCCACTGATGCACGTGCCTTCCTCCCCCTCTGCTTTCCCCCCCTTTTCTGCTTTCTGCTTTCTGCTTTCCCCCACTTTCTCTCTTTTTCCCCCTTTTGTCGAACGCAGCTAGTCTCTCTGGGGCAGCTTCTAGTGCGCTTCTAGTCGCAAGCTCGGCAACATTTTCGCGGCCATTCCATTTGGCGGCCTCTCCAAACAGGCGCACACAATGATGCACCGCCACCAATGGAAGGGGCGCCGATGAGTGGCCGCCGTTCGAGTGGAACCAACAAGCTTTCGAGAGCCAGCAACTAGCAGCCAGCCAGCCAGCCAACAAAGAGCCAAACACTAACTCCAACTCCTTTGTCTTGCCACTCAAACATAATTTCAAACTCAAACTGAAACTTAATTTCAAACTCAAACTGAAACTCAAATTGCAACGCATCCATAAAACATAAACAACCTGTTAACTGGGTGGCAAACGTGCGCGCGCACCTGGCCTTTGGGCGGACGAGCAGCAGGAGGAAATAGAAAGAGAAAGAGAAAGAGAGAGAAGACAAAGGAAACAAGTGAAATATCGCGCCTGAAAAGCCTGAAAGAAGCTGAAAAGCCGGAAGAAAACTCAGGCGGCCAAGTGGCAGGCCACAGACAGTCTGCGGGAAGGAGCTGCACTGTGCAGCCTGCACACAGTCCTCGAGAAGGAGACAGGCAAATCGGGCGAGCAAGATCTGACTGCAAGAAGTGGCGAAAACGTTGCGCAGTTGGCAGGACAAATGTGAGTGTCTGGCGCAGATCAGCTCAGCTCAGCTCAGCCTCCAGAGCTCAGGACACCAAGCGATCGATTGGGCCGCTCTGGTCACGTAGGCGCGCACTCATCGGCCGCCCACTGGAAGACGAGCCGCAGCAAGACAGCCCACCAAGCAGCAAGCCACAAGTCCCGAGCGGCGCCCAATCGCCCAAGCTCAAGCTCGATGGCCGCACCGGAAGCGGAAGAGGCGAGTGGCGGCCAGCAGGTGCGCATCAAGCTGAACCGCGAGCTGGTCTTCAGGTTGTCGCGGGCGCTCTCTGGCAGCCCGCAGACAGTGGGCGGCGCACCTAAGGGCGCACCTAAGGGCGCTCCTAAGGACGCACCTAAGGAGGCTCTCGAGAGGCCGCTCGCGAGTGCCCGCCGGCAGACTGGGCTCCAGGCCGAGCAGACGGCCTGGCCAGAGCAAAGGGCGCCCTCGAGAGTGTTTGCCGCCGGCAACAAGCCACACACTGCCCTCGGCGGCCAGTCTGCCGGCGCGCGCTTGGCCCGCCCGCTCGAGCCAGCGCCAGACGGAAGCGACAATCAGTCTGGGCGGCGCGCCCCAGTTTGCGGGCCCCAAGGCGTCGCCGTGCCGCTCGGAACTTTGCTCGCCGGAAGCGCCACACACACGGGCAAGGGCGCGGCCGGTGGGCGACGGGCCGCGTGTTGTTGTTGTGGGTCGGCGCGCGCGTGCACTCGAGCCGCGCGGGAACAATGTAAGTGTGCCTCCCCCTCGCCGCACGCACTCCGCAGTGCAATTTTCCCCCTGCTTTCCCCCCTTTTTTCCCACCCTTCCCTCCCGCGCGCCTCTGCTTTCCCCCCTGCTTTCCCCCCCCCCTCGTGCGGGCCACTGTGCGTCGCTGTGGCTATGCTTTGGCTGTGGCCATGCCTTAGCTTCGGCGGCGGCAAGACGCATGCAAGTGTTGTCGACGGCGCTCTTTCCCTTCGCCTTTGGGGACTCTCCTCGGCAACTCCTTCTCGGCGGCAACTCTCCATTAGACACTGGCTGCCTGTGGCTGTCTCGTGCGCCCAATCATCAGTCATCGCGCGACTCGACAACTCGAAAGGACAACCAAGCACCACTAACCACGTACTTCTCTCGCTTGCCAAACACAATTCTCGACAAACAAAACAACCTTTGGACGCAAACTTTGCACTGTTCGAAAACAACAACCATCTCAATCGCGAATGGCCAACGACGAAACGACGAAACGACTAAACTGGCGCAAAATCGGCGAAAAAAACAGCTCAAACTTCGCGCAAAAACTCCCACAAACAGCCTCAAGAGACTCACTGTTGCCGGAAGTGCAGCAGGAGAGCCCCCCACTCAACACTAGCTCGCCGCCAACCAAGTGCCTCCTCAGCCGAACAGCTCGCAGCCGCCAGCAAGCTCGCCGCCGGAAGCTCGCTCGCTGCCAGCCCTAAGGAGCGGCCCCAAGCCAGCCAGGCCCACTTGCACAGGCCTCTTTCCGGCCGCAGCGAGACGGGCAGGAAGGAAAATGCGCCCCCCAGAGCTGAGGATGCAAAGAGCGAGCCAGTGGTCCTTTGCAGTCCTTTGCAGCAGCGAGCGGACCTTTGGGGCAAAGAGTGGCACTCGGCAGACTGGCGCCAACGATTGGCCGCAGACGAGGGGTCGAAGAGTTTTATTTTTCACAAAACGCAAGAAGAGACGACGAAGGCCCAAGAAGAACTGCACTCGAGCGGCCAGCAAACCGGAAGCATGGCCAACGAGCCGCCTGGAGAGCTCTTTGCAGTCTCGCGGGCCCGCCGGAAGGGCGGCAACAAGTTGTCTGTGATCCAGCAACAGAGAGCGGCTGTGGGGCGGCCGCGCGACTCGTCCAGCTGCGATTCTAGTCGGCGGCCCAAGCGGCCCAAGCTGAGCTCTGGCCGCCAGCGCCGCGGACTAGGTGCAGCCGCGGGCTCGCGGGACTGCAGCCCCGCCCCCTCGGCCGCGTCGGGCGGGCGGCGTCGGGGCCCGCAAAAGGCGCGCACTCCAAACTCAAGTGAACCTTGTGATAGCCCCAGGGGCAGGCCGCGAGCAGCGGCCGCAACCAGAACGCAAGAAACCGCCACGAAGATGCACACCGCACTGACAAACGCCGCCCGGCCCGCACGCCAAGCCGGGTGGGCGTGGCCAGGCGGGCAATCGAGGCCAGGCGGCAGTTTGAGGCCGTCGTCCACGACGAAACGGTTCGAGGGCCGCGTGGGCCGCTTTTCGCTGGGCCTGCTGGTGCGCATGATGCTGCTGGCTGGCCCGCTGCTGTTGGGCGGCCTCCTGGGCGGCCTGCTGGGCGGCGACTCCACGCTGGGCCCCTCACAGTTGGGCAGTGGCGGCGGCGGCCCCGCCCCCCTGACGCGACCGCCCGCGCCCGCAGCCCGCACGGACGAGCTCAAGAGCGCCGTGCTGGCCACCATGCTGGCCGCCCAGCCCACCGTGAGCGCGCCCCTCTCGGCGGCGTCCGCGGGCTCGCCCAATGGCGAATTCGGGTTCGCGGCCGGCCCCAGTCCGTCGGAGTTGAGGGGCCGCGATGAAGAGCGGGCGCCACGCCCCTTCGCCGGTGAGGAGGCGGAGGCTGCGGGCGAGCCAGCCGAGCAGCTGGAGCCGGCGGGCCAGACGGCGCCCTCGCTCAGCCCGGCCGACAACGACGACAACCTGCTGGCTGCGGCGCTGGCCGAGGACTCTGCCAGCTTGCCAGACTCCGGGCAAGACACCCGAGAGCGTCAGGACCGCCGCGAGCAGCCCCAAGAGCAGCCCCACGAGCAGCAGCAACAGGCGGCCAACTGGAGCGCCCCCAATGGCTCCAATGGGAACTCGAAGCAGCCTGAGGGCGTGGAGGCGACTTCCGGCGAGCTGTTGGAGCGCACGATGAACTTCTTCAGCATCTTCATCATGGGCGCAATCATTGTGGGCGACATTTGCGGCAACAGTCTGGTGATTCTGTCAGTGTGTCGACATAGCAAGTTGCGCGTGACCACCAACTGGTTTGTGGTGTCGCTCGCCTGCGCCGACATTCTGGTTGCCCTGTTTGCAATGACCTTCAATGCGTCGGTGATCATTTGGGGCCGCTGGCTGTTCAAGCCTTGGGTGTGCGACTTTTGGAACTCGTGCGACGTGCTCGCCTCAACCGCAAGCATCCTGCACCTCTGCTGCATCAGCATCGACCGCTACATTGCCATCCTAAGGCCCCTCGACTATCCGATGAAGATCACCACCAGGCGCGTCATGTACGCCCTGTGCGCCGTTTGGATAAGCTCGGCCCTGCTTTCTTACATTCCCATTTTCACTGGAGTCTACACGACGAGCGAGCACATCGAGTGGCAAAAGGCCAACCCAGACCAGTGCGAGTTTGTCGTGAATCGAGTCTACGCAATCGTCTCCTCGTCCATCTCCTTCTGGATCCCTTGCTGCATCATGGTGTTCACCTACTATCGCATTTACCGCGAGGCCACCCGCCAGGAGAAGTTCATCTACAAGGCCCAGAGCATGATGCCCGCCCCAATGGCCAACCACCACTCGCAGCAGTCTGGCCGCGCAAAACAGCGCCGCTCCAAGTCCATGGCCGCCCCCTCCTTGACCGGCGCAAGCTCGCAGCCCCCAAGCCAACAGGCCAAGAGTCTGGCCGCACCAAAGGACTTTGGAAGCGGCCCCGGAAGTGCCGGAAGTGGCGCCCCAACAAGCTCCAGCAACCACAATCTGCCCATCAATCTGCAGGAGCCTCAACTGGCCACCACTGAGCTTTGCGTTGGGCCGGCCACGCCCACTGGCGCACAGGTGGGCGTGGTCGGGGGCGTGGCTGCGGGCCAGAAGGAATCTTTGCCTGTGAGCAGTGGAGTCTCAAAAGGGACAGTGTCTGGTGGTGCAATGGTGGTGTCCAGTGAGCCGGTCGGCTTGGGTGGGTCGCAGGCGCAGCTGAACTGCGCGCACAGCCAGGCGAGCGGAAACGGAAACGGTGGGCGGCCAGCGAGCACTAAGCCGCCTGGTGCAGCCGCTCCTAAGGGTCGCCAGCAGCAGCAGCAGCAGCAGCAGGACGACGAAGACCGCGACTCAAATTCGGGCCAGTCCACGCCCACAAAGAGGTCCATCTCGAAGATGAAACGCGAACACAAGGCCGCCAAGACGCTGGGCATCATCATGGGCGTGTTCATTCTCTGCTGGTTGCCCTTTTTCCTCTGGTACACACCGCAGCATATCTGTGGGGGAGCGTGTGCGGCAATGTTGCCCAAAAGTGGAGTCACACTGCTCTTCTGGATCGGCTACTTCAACTCAACACTCAACCCAATCATCTACGCCTATTTCAACCACGAATTTCGCGACGCTTTCAAAAAGACGCTCCAGTGGATCTTCTGCTGCTGCCAAGACCTCAAGTGTCTGCGCGTCAACAGACCAAACGACAACCAACACTACAATTGCACCTACAGGTCCACCCAAGAGATCGGACTGGTGACAAATGGTTGAGCAACAGAGTCTCGAAATAGGAGCTCTCAATTTGGAAAGCTAAATTCTTTTCCTTTTTGCCAAGCTCCAATTCGAGCTCGAATGGGCGACTTCATTTCTGCGTTAAAAGATGTAAAAGAAGCCAAAAAGAGGCCCACAAAAAGGCCCCAAACAGAGCCCAAAACACTTCCTAATGGCCAGCTCATCTTTTGTGACTGGCCGCCGGAAGTGCTTTGGTGGCAAGACAAGTGCAGTCTTTGTCTTTGAGAGACTCTCTTTGGAGACTTGTTTTCTGGGCCCACACAAATCTCACTGATTGACACACAAATCACTCATGTTTCATCACTGTTTATACACTCACACTCAAACTTACACACTCACTTAGACACTTACACGCAATTGCCCAGCTCATTTATATGTACAAAAATGTGAGACTGAGGCAAAAGAAGAAGAAGAAGAAGAAGAAGAAGAGACACACATTCGGCGGCCGCAGATCCACTTCACTCAGACCTAAACCTAAGCCCAAACCAAAGCCAAAGCCAAACCCAAACCTAAAGCTGAACCTCAAGCTCGGCTCCAGTTTCATCTAGCTAGCTCGCACTTGAGCTCGCCAGATGAGCTTGCCAGATGAACTCGCCTTTTGTGTGGCCGCAAACAACGAGCAATAAAGTGAACGGCGATCAAGTTCTCATCCGAAACAACTTTTCTTTGTTTTATTTCTCTTCATCCTCTTCTTTCTTTTCTTTATTTTCTCGCTTTTCTCACTTTGCGCCAATTCAAATCCAGATTCAAATCCAAATCGCAATTCTAATCCAAATTTCAGAAATTTCAGGCCCAATTTTCCCACTCAAATCACTCGTTTCGCCCAACAAAACAACACAGACGACACGCACTCGCCCCCAAGCTAGTCTCTAGCGCACAACTCCCACTCGACTGCTTCTCCTCGTGGCTCGCCAGCAGACCGGAAGCGCGTGCATTTGCGCCAGATTGGTCCAAATTGGGCCAGATTGAGTGGGGCACAGGCGAGCCAGAGGCAAGTGTGACTGCATACAGTACAGTCTGCCGCGCGCAGACTGTGTACCCAGTCCATGCGCCCCACACACTGTCTTTGGGCCGCCCAACTGCAAGTGGTCGCAAATATTCCTAATTCGGCATGTTGCAAGGCCGGAAGTGAACAGCGTTCTCTGGGGACTTGTGTCTGTGTGTGTGTGTGTGCTTCTGTGAGTTAGAGGCAAAAGCAGAGGAGGAAGAGGAAGCAGTGGCCTCTGGCGCGCCCTAGTCTGCGGCACCTTCGTTTGGGGGCGGCCACTTTTGGGCGGAAAACAAGCGAGCGAGTTGGGCGAATTTTGTCGCCCGCGGCGCCAACAAGCAGCGGTGGGCGTTCTCTGCAAAGGAGCAAAGGAGGCGAAATGGTGTGCAGGGCGCCCTCAAAGTCTGGCCGCACACAAGTCTGAGTCTTGGCGGAAAAATGGAGCCTCCATTTCTGGCGAGCTTAGTGTGCGAGCCTAAAACTGTGCTTGGAGTCTCTCGCAGGCAGTCTGTGCGCGCTCAGGCAACCCACTGGGCCGCCTCACTTGCTCTCCTGCCTCTGTCTCTCAGTCTCTCGTGGCTGCCTACTAGCAGCGAGCCGCAAAAAGGCAGCCAGAAAGGAGCCGGCCGGCGAGCAGCGCCAAATATAATCATTAATATTCAATGCATGAACGGGCCCAGTTTGTCGCCGGCGAGCCAAGAGTGGCGCCGCCTCCTCGCAGCCAGTCTCTAGGTCTCTGAGTTGGACTTTGGCTTAGACCTTAGCTTTGAGTTGGGCGAAAGGCGAAAGGCAAAAGGCGAGCGAGGCAGCTTTTTGGCTCCTCTTGGACTGCACGCAGAGAGCCCAAGACGCCAAATTGGAGGCCGCAGAGTGTGTGTGGTGCGCGCCAGTGCGTCTGAGCCGGGCCGCTTCCACTCGCATTGGCAGTCTGCAGTCTGCAGTGTTCGGTGTGCACTCTGCGCCCTAAGCACTAATGATTTGGGCCCGAGAAGTGCGCCCAATGCACAGTGCTCAGTGCACACTGAACACGCACTGGCACGCAGCCCCAAAGGAAGACTGTGTGCGCCCCCATTGCGGCTCATTTATCTTGCACACTCCCCTCTCTTCGCCCCTATTTTTCTCATTCTTTTCCACTCGCCCGGCCGGCCTCTGTCACTGGCACGCCAGCCCCACACAACAACACCAACAACAAACGACCACCTTTCGCCTTCTCTTTCCCTCTTTCCCTCTCTCCTCCCCCACTTTCTCTCCTCCTTCTCTTCTCCTCGCAACACCCGAAGACTGGCGCCCAGATTGGGCTCATCACCGCCGCTCCTAAGCTTGTCCAACTCGCCGGCAAGCTTCTCTTGGTTGGCGAGCTTGGCCTTCTCAAGGCGAAGAAGCTCCTCCTGTGGCCAGCCTGGCGCCTGTACCTTTGCGCAGCCAGTGGACAAAGGACGAGATTTGAATAAGAAACAGAGAGCGAGACTCAATTCGAGCTTATCTCGCGCCCGAAACTCTCACTCGCAGCCAGCTGGCCGCCCACTCTGCACAGCCTTTCAGGGCACCTTAGGGCTCGTTTGTGGCCCTAAGGTACGGCCACTCGCCCGTCTTCAAGCTGCAAGGCAGGCGAGTGGCCAACTTGGGCCGCTCGCCCAGCCGGAAGCGGCGGCGGAAGTTTGAAGGCGCGCCCACGAGCATATGAATTTTTCAGCAGCCGAATTCGCATGGCCGCGAATTAGGCAAAAGAGGCGGCCTCTTTTCTGGCCCTAAGGAGCCGGCCGGAAGTTGAGCTGAAGTTGCAGTCTGTTTGAGACTGTCTTGGCCGGCGTGGTGGCCAAGACAGTCGTCGAGCAGAACTGAAAGAGTGAGACGAGTGGAAGAGAGTCTGATAAGAGTGGGCGCCGAACTCGCGCCGGTCAAGTGGCTCGAGTGCAGAGGAGGCAAGACAGTGTGTGGTGGGCAGAGGAGACTGTGTTCGGTGGGCCGTGTTTTGCTCCGAGCGCGCTTCTTGTGCGCGCCTGTGCACTGTGCACTGTGCACTGTGCACTGTCTCCGTCTGCTTAGTGTCGACCGTGTTTGGGAGGCAAAAAGCGGCGAGCTAAGGGCAGATAGAAAGCGTGTTTTGTGGACTCCACTTGGCCAATTTGGGCCCCAAAAGAGTGGCAAGTTGCGAGCCCTTGTCTTTGGGCGCGCACAGACGACAGTGGTGATGAAAAGCAGCCGCTCTCTCTCTTTCTCGCCGAGGGGCAGCTCCGTCGAGCTGCCAATCGGCCGACGCTGGTCAGCTGCTAGTCAGCTGCTGGAGCTGAGCATCAGGCAGCTGACCAGCGTCCAATGCTGCAGCTCGCCAAGCTGAACTTGGGGCCGCGTAATTAGATTAGCCGCTGCAGGTGGTCTGCGGCTGCGAGGCGCCAACAGGCTCGTTAGTGTGCGCCCTATGGAGCGTTGGAGAGTCTGCGGCATGTGTGTGGCCCGGCGGACAGTCTGCGGCCGTTGGACCAGCTTTGGCCCAGCTCAAATCGGGCCCACAAGTGTCCCAAATTGAGCTGCTGGACGGCCAAAACATTGCACTGACTCCTGGCCGAGCTTAGCGCCGGCTGGCCAGATAAAAAGGGGCCACTTTTATCGCCCTTAGCTCAAGCAGCAGCTCCAGTTCGAGTTCCAGTTCGCCGCCACTGCTAGACCTTAGCTGTAGACCTTAGCTTGGGGCCGTAAAGTCGCAAAGTCGCCCTGGTTGCCATGCCGACAATCTAATGGTGCAACAACTGGCCCCAAACACTCGCCCGTTGCCAACCCGCAGCAGTGGGCCCAAATTGGGCCGGCAATTAATCTCAATCTGCCGCCGCTTTTCGCTGCTTCTGGCTGCTTTCTGGCCGCTTTCTGCTCTCTTTCTGCTCTCTTTCTGCTCGCCTCTGGCCGCCGCTGACCCTCCGGCCACTGCGCCTGGTCTGCAGGTGGCCAAGTTGCAGCAGCGGCCAAAGAGCTGCCCTAAGAGCTGGCCAAAGCGGCGAATTGTTGGGCGCCCACTGAGCCCCATTGCATTGGCCAGTCTCTTGCGCCCTAAGGTCCAGCAGTGTGGCCAAATGGGCGGCCACACGCCACTCGAAAGGGCGCCCAAAAGTGACCCTTAGGGCGCGCCTGCAACGAGCTGCAAGGGCCAGCTGAGCGCCGGGCGAAGATGCGCGCGAGTGGGCGCGGCACGTGCCAGACTGTGTCGCGCGCCATCAAGACAGCGAGTGGGCGAAAACAATGGACCAACAATGGAGATTCGCCGGCGACAAGTCACTTTGCAGCAACAGAAAGTGGCCGCCCACCCGCCAGAGCTCGTCTCTGGCTGCTCGACACTCTCTAGCTCAACCCGCACTCTGGCTAGACTCTCTCTCCAGCCATACTCTCTCTCTCAAGACAGCCAGCCAGCTAGCTTGCCAACAAGCCAGATACCCAGAGAGCCGCCGGGGACAATCCGCGCACGTCGGAGACAAGTCAACAGGGCCCAGGCTCGCGGGCCGCCGAGCTCGATGATCGATCGTCCGATTGCGTGCTCTCTTGCCCCGTTGGGCCGCAATAACTAAGACTCCCTCTTGCCTTTGGCTTGTTGGCGCGCCGAGCTCGCCCCCTTCCTCTTCCTCTTGCTCGCCAAGCTCGTCTGGCCGAGCTAGCCCTCGCCAAGCTTGCCCCTCGCCAAGCTAGCCAAGCTCGCCTTCAACCCAAGCGGCTGAGCCTGAGCCGAGCGACCTGGCTGGCCGCTCGGCCAACCAGGTCCAACCGCCGCAGACTGTGTGTGCCTTCCAGCAGGCCGGCCACTTAATTGTGGGGCCACTTTCGGCCGGCCGTGAATTCTAATGCCGCGCCTGAATCCTAATGTCCAATGTCCAATGTCCAAAATGTGCAATGTCGGCCCACAACGAGCCCTAATGCCGACCCTTAGCTGCGGCGCGTGTTAGAGAGCCAGCGGCCTGCTCTTTGTGCAGTGCGCAACAGCCGCAAGTGGCGCCCTCTCGCGGCAGTCAAGGGCAGCCCCCCAGCTCGCCTTTCCCAGTCTCTCCGGCCGGTGATTTATTAACATTGTTCGCGGCAGCCCAACCATTTGGCAAGCGCGCCCCCCACACACCAACCGAATCCGGCCCCAAACGTTGGCCGCCGGGCGAGCAAATGAAGGGGCTTGCTGGCGGCCGCGAGCAAGCCAGTGAGCAAGCTAGTGAGCAGCAAGCTAGTAGGAAGCCAGCCAGCAAAGCAGCCAGCAAGCTAGCCCCAAACTCCACTGATTTATGCCCCACGAGCGGCCGGCTGCTGCTCTCTGGGCGCTCGCAGAGCTGGCAGCCAGCTCGGCCACTGATCAATGGCCTGCGTCTCTTGGTGGGCGCACCGTTGCGGCGCCTAGTCCGCCGCCAAAGCAGAGCAAAGTCGAGCTCGCCGGCCACTGTTTGGCCGCGCAGGATGTGTCTGAGCTTGGCCAACTGCACGCCGGCCGCAGTTTCGCTCTCAAGGCGGCCAAGCAGCAACACTGGTTGGCCGTCAGGAGCAAATATTCAAATCTTTCCGCTCTATAAGAAGGCCTTTGTTGCGGCCGGCCTGCAGTGTGGGCGCATGGGGGCGGCCCTAAGCTGCGGCCTTTGCTCCAGAGCGCAGCTCAGAGGGCGCCCGATTTGCCGCTCACAATGGGCCCAAACGGAGGAGATAAATTTTCACATTCTTGCTGAATAGACACACTCTGCTGGGCTGCCTCTGCTTAGCCCAAGACACTCTCTGCTGCCAAGATGCAAAGGGGGGCCATTTGGTTGCCGCTCGGGCGCGCTGGACGCCCATTTGCAGTTTGGGCCAAATTTGCCTAATTAAATGGGCGCCAATGCGGCCAGAGACAGTCGCTGGGCTGAGCTGACTGCTCGCTGGCTCAGTGGCTCCAAATGGGCGCCACTCGCAAGCGTGTGGCCAAAGCAAAGCGAGAACAATTCCGCTTCACTCGGGCAAAGTTGCCTCCAAAATGGCCTTTCTCTTTTGGCTGCTTTGGGTGGCCAAAAAGGGCCGCAGACTAGCTCCACAAAGCAGCTTCACTTCGAGACGCAGCTGTAACAGTTGGCCGGGCAAATCAATCACGGCCAATGTTCACTCTTGCTCCACTTCTCGCCGCACCTCTGGCCCCTCGAAGCACAAACTTGGCCTCTCCTGCTCCTTGTCCTCCGCTCGCTCCTCCTCTAAATCGGCCAATCACAGTCTCTGCTTCTTCCGGCGCACACACTCTCCAGCAGACAGACACACTCTTTCTCTTTCTCTTTCTCGTCCCATCGGGCAGCCTGTTTCATGGCCAGCCAATTGGCTTGCGGCCACAGTTGTTCGCCCCCTCAACTACATACTGTCTCCAAACACTACAAGCCGCCCACGAGCCACTCTTCGGCCGATTCTGCGCGCCCAAAGCGGCCGGAAATGGGCGACAATATTTCATGGCTGCTCGCTCGCCATTTGCTCTTCTCTCTCGGACAACAGTTGTTCGAAGACCAGGAAGGAACAGTGCAGATTTATGGACTCTCATGGATCGGTCGGCTCGCTCGATGTTGCTCCACTGAAGCTCGACCTTCGCTCCTCCGCCCACTCAAAGCTGGCCAGACCTCAGCACAGTCTCATATTCATCAGCAACCGTCTGCTGCTGCTTCTTCTTCTTCTCTGGCGTGATTGTGTGTACTTCTAGCTCACTTCTAGCTCACTTCAAGCTCACTTCTGGCCCACTTTTGGCCCGCTGCTAAGCTCGCAACCAGCTGCCACACACCACTGCCCATCTGGCCGCCACTACTCGCCACTCGCCCGCAGCTCGACTTTGGCCCGGGCGCTAATCTGGCCGCTGATCCCGCGGGCGCCTCATCAAAGTGGCCCCTCAGCTTCTGCTTCCTGTTTCTGCCCCCACTCGGCCACGCCCACCTGCGAGCGGCCCTCAGACTTGGCTGGCTGGCTGGCTGGCTGGCTGGCTGGCGATGAGTTATCGCTGCTGCGGAGGGGCAGCAGTGGTGGCCGCCTTCTCGGCTGGGCCCAGGAAGCCGCCTGGGTGGCCGCTTGGCCTCTTGGTCGAACGGCGAATCAATTAATTGGCCCGCGCGATGGCCTTGGGCGGCCTCACTTGGCCACTGCTGCGACACTGCACTGCACTGCACTGCACTGCACTGTACTGGCCAAGTGGAGTGCAGGCGCGCCCCGAACGAGAGCATAGCGACGGTGGACGCGCGCCATCTGTCGGCCGCCGGCCGCACTTTGCTCCACTTCCACTTCCAGTCCTAGTCCTCGTATCAAACGCCGCTCGTTTGATACCAGGCCTCTCCTACTCCTTGAGAGAGTGGCCCTTCTCTTGCCCACTCTCGCCCACTCTTGCCCAATCACAATCTACTTTCGCGCCTCCTCGGCCGGCTCAGGCCGACCGGAAGTTGCGGCAGAGAGTGGCAAGCAGGAGAGAGCCTGTTGTGAGCTTGGCGGTGGGGGGAAACTGTTTCTGTTGGCCAGCCGGACGAGAAAACCGCTAAACATCCACATCAGTCGTCCGGCCTTCATCTTGATCATCGGCGCTGGTCGTTATACTCAGACTTCGCAGGACTTGCCGAGGGGAGACTGAGACTGGCTGTGCGCAGTTCGAGTGGCTCGCACTCCTCCAGTGCAAACGCCTTACCACTGCAGCACCCCAGACACAGTCTCGCGGCCTCTAGACGCTCGAGATACAGTGGCCCACACACACACACACACACACTCACCCACTGGCCGAGCTCGTTTGTCTGGCGCCATGTCGATTTTGAGCTGCTGCCGGAAGTGGCGCACAATTGGGCCCCGCAGAGAACTGGGCAGCTAGTCTTCGGCAGCCAGTCTTTGGCAGCCAGTTTACAGCAGCCAGTCTACAGTAGCCAGTCTTTGGGAGCTAGTCTTTGGCTCCTCCACGCAGCAACCTCGAGTGGCAACTGATACAAGACAGGCAGACTCAAGTAGACACAAGTGAGAGTGGACCTTCTCGACGACGCGCTCATCATCTTAATGGCGGCCAGCGAGCGGCCAGTTTCTCCTTGCAGAGATCAAGAAAAGAAGCAGCGCAAATGATGCGCACGAAATGGGGCGCCCCTTCCGCTTTGGGCGGCCCATTTCTCTGCTTGGGAGAAGCTCGAGCGAGTGCCAAGCATAGACTGGCCCCCACTCGCGGCCAGTGTCTGTCTGTCTGCCGCCGCATCACCAACTGAATAGACTGGCACTGGCCAGTCCACCCGCCGGAAGTGCCCGGGAGTGTCCATGGTGGCGAGCTAGTTGGCGAGCTAGTTGGCGGCGATCTTGTGGGAGAAAAGTCTGGCGGACTTTTTGGCGGCCATTTGGGCGCCGCTGGAGACTGCTGGAGACTGTTGGAGACTGTTGGGGGCGCATAAGAGCGGCAAGTGGAAGAGGCGGCCCACTGCTTGTCATTGGTTGGCCCAGCGGCGAGTTATGGTCATTAGTTTGAGGCTGGCTGGCTGCTTTGTCTGGCAAACTGCGCGACCTAATCTCTGCCCCTATTCACAATCATCCTTGGCCAGCGCCTTTCACTGGAGCTTCACTGGAGGAGCTCCACTGTGGCAACTTGAGACTAAATGGCGAGCTCGCGAGTAGCCAGAAGCCAGCGCCTTCCGGTGCAGCTTGGCCGCCGAGCCAGATGGGCGCTGGTTGAGCTAAGGGCAGGCTAAGGACAAGCTAAGGGCGAGCTAAGAGTGAGAGAGAGAGACTGGCTTCTCTTTGGCGGGCCACTAATGCTCGGCGGGAAAGGGCAGTCTGCGTGTGGCCAACTGGCTGCCAGTTGCGCACTTAACCTCCTTTTCACTCCATTCGACTCGATTCAATTTCACTCAAGATCTGGGCCGGCCAAAAGCTGAGCAATCTGGTTGGTTTCCAAACTCCAACTGGGAACACAATCGATTTCTCTTCGCCTCTTTCACTGCAACTTGGCCAACCAGTTTTGTTCTTGCTTAGCTCTGGGCGCTTCTTCTTCTTCTTCTTCTTCTTCTTCTTGGCCAGTTGGTCGTTTGAATGCAGTTTCCAGCAAGCAACTTTTACTGAACAGTTTCCACTGAACAGTGAACACTTTGGGCCAATGATTGTGAGTGCTGGAGGAAGGAAAGAAGAAAGGAAAGACGAAAGGCAAGCAAGTGAGCGGCAGACTGTTGGCGGCCGGTGGACGTTTTGCAAAAGTGGGCAAAACTCGGCCAAGCTCAAATCGATCGATTGGGCCAACTCCAAATTAGAACTGAGCACAAACACACACTTGGCCCACACACACGAACACTCGCTCGCTCGCCGCTGATTGAAAGCGGCGGCCCGATAATTGTATTTGGCTTCTGGCCTCTGCTCCTAGTCTCTGCTCCTAGTCTCTGGCTTCTGGCCACGCCGCTTAGCTCAAAAGGCCCAAAACTGCGCTCCCGGGCCAGATTTGGCCGCCAAGATAAGTTCCCTTAGCTTGCTTAGCTCGCCGCCCCTAAGCACCGGAGAATTGGGGCCAGTTTCGCGCACATGGAGGCGCCTCCCAGGCCCAGACTCTGACTCAGACTCAGGACTCAGGCCGGCTTCCTGGACACTGCCAAGGTTCCCGCTGTTCTCCCTCGCCGGCAAGATGGTCGCCGTTGGTGGGCCGGCCAAGTGGAGTGGGAGTGGAAATGGAAATGTTGGCCGCTTTGTTTTATTGTTCTGCCGGTCTGGGCGGCGCGCTGGGTGGCCTTTGGGGAGAAAATGGTCCGAAAAGGGCGACTTGAGCTGGGCGGCGGCAGAGCAGCGGCCAGTGTGCACTCTGCACTGCACTGCACTGCACTGCACAGTGGAAAGCGCGCACTGCAGTCTAGACTCTAGAGTGCACACTGCATTGTATACAGTCCAGAGTGCAGTGTGCAGTGCAGTGTGCGCTCCTTCACAGCGCGCGGATTCGGACGCCCCGCAGACTGGCCTCCATTGCTCGCCCGCCGCGGCTTAGCTCTGGCCTCTGTTTCTGCTCCTCCTCTTCCGCCGGCTCGATCCCACTTCGGCTTTCGCTTTCGCTCTCCATCTCGCCTCTTCCTCTGCCTCCACTGGCCCCCCTTCTGCTTGGGCTGCCCCCTCGAGTGGGATAGAATTTTTGATGAAAAGCGAGAACAGGAGAAATCGCTCAACCAATGCTGCCACATCATTGCCACCCCGTGGCCAGTTCCACTTCCGGCGCCCTCTTTCTCTTTACATCGCCCTCTTTCTCTTTCCTCTGTCCGAGTCTCTGGCCTGCAACTGTCCGTCTGTCCAAAAGAGTCTGGCCGTCCGTTTGCTTTTGCTTTTCCTCTTGGGCTAGCTCGACATGGGCCTGTGGGCGGCCCCAAATCGATGAACAACGAGCAGCAGGGCGAGGAATTTCTCATTCCGGCGCTTTTCCCCACTGCTCTGCTCTCTGAACTCAAAGCTCACACACAGAGAGAGAGAGTGCAACTGGCCAACTCGCCAGCAAGTGCAATCAAGACTATCGCCGGCCAGCAAGCGAGCGCGGCCAGCCAGCGACTCGTTCAAGTGCAACCACTCGAATCAATGAGTCCGAGCTCCTCCGGCTGGCCGCCCGCTGGCGCCTGCTCGCCAGAAGAGCCAGAGGAGAGCAGAGGCAAGCAGAGGAGCTAGAGGAGCCCCAAACTCTCAACTTTCGACTCTGGAGAAGCTTTCGACTCTCTCTGGAGCTCTGGGCTCTCTGCTCTCTGCTCTGGGCTCTTGGCCGCCCCCAAAGCTCCAAGCTCCAGGCGGCAAGCTCCCCACTGAAGACTCTCGCCCGCGAGCTCGCCAATCGCCGCCGTCTGGCCGCTCGATTGGGGGCGGACGTGGAGGCGCAAACTGGCGCTCGTTCGGCGCCCCAAAAGCGATCAGGTGATGATTTTTTCGCCCATCTTGCGCTCACTTGTTGTTTTTGGGCCGGCCTTGAGCGCGTCTCTGTTTGCTTTGGCCGCTCTCTGTCTGTGCTGGTTGGTGCGCGCGGCCCAATTGCACGCTGCACACAGTCTACTGCACACAGTCTCTGCCGCACACAGTCTGCCGCATACAGTCTCTGGCTGCGTGCACAGTGCACTGCGCCTCCTCCTCAGCCAAGCGCGCCCACTGCTCAGCGGCTCTCGTTTGGCGCAAACCAGCCAAATTATTCCCACCATTTGCGGCCCGCCCGGAAGAGGCACTCTGGCAAAGAGTCGGCCACACACACTCCTCGCACCAAAGCCAATTGATTTGCCTCCGAGGGGCGTGACTGGCCGCGACTGCTCGTCTCTGTGCGCGTCTCACACTGCTGCCTCGAGCTCACTTTGGGGCGCCCAAGAGAGCGACCTCCAGCCGTCAGCCAGTCTGGCCGGCCGGCCCAAGTCTAAGCTGCGGCCAGACCTCACACGCACACACACGAACAGACGCACACAGACACACGCACGCACACCAAGCAGCAGACCAGCTCGGCAGCACATTAATTGTCGCCCGCAAACTTCGGCCCAGTTCGCGTGCGCCCCCAGCAAAGTGGGCTTACTGGGCCGGCTTTGCTCGGGCTCGCCATTGCGTCTCCTGCAGACTGACTCTGGCCAGCTGGCTCGTGGCTGCTTTCTGGCTGCCCTTAGCCCTCAGCTAACCAGCTCTTAGCTCACAGCCTCAAGCCTCCAGCCCTTAGCTCGCCAGCCTCGAGCGACAGAACCGCAGAGAAGCGCATTATCTGAGCTGGCGAGCTGGCCGCCCTTCTCGCGCTGCTCTGGACTCTTTTTGGGCGCACAAAATGGAGGAAGAGAGCCCATTTGGGGCGTTTCCAGTGCAGCAGAATTGGGCGACGAAATGGAAATGGGCGAGAAAATGGGCGAAAATGGTGGAGATCTTCATGATTGTGGCTAATCACACGCGACTGGCAACCATCCTAAGCGTCGACTCTACGCTTAGGGGGCGCACATCTTTAGGCGCACATCTGCAGCTCGCTCCTTGCCAGTGTTGTGTTTGTGTGTGTCTGGATGTTGAGCTGCTTTGCGTCCAGCTTGCGTCCACCTGCCAGCCCTTAGGGTGGCCCGCATGTGTCGCCAAGCATCCCAGTTGGATTCCGGGCGGCCGGCCAGCTTTTTGCTCGCCCTTTTCGAGCTGCCAGAAGGCAGAGAGAGCTCGTGCCGTGCGTGCAAAGTGGCGAAAAATGGGCCCAAATCAAGCTGGTCTCTGGCTGGCCGACTTGCACTGTTCGGCACGCGACCATTGGTTGAAATGGGCGGCCCATTTGCAGGCAAAGAAGAGGCAAAGAAGCAGAGGCAAAGAGGCAAAAAGGCAAAGAAGCAAAGAGGCAAAGAGGCAAAGAGGCAAAGAAGAGGCGCACAGGAGGAAGCTGAGCCGCCAAGTGAATGCTGCTGGCCAACACTGCGCCCAATTGGCCAGCCGCCTCTGCACACACTGCAAGGTCGAATGCATGCGCATCCAGCGGGCGACCATTTCCACCAACTTCCGATCGGACTTTTGTCCAGCCGGCGCGCTCTGGGTGCTCTCTCTCTCTCTCTCTCTCTTCTTCTCGCTCTTGTCTCGCTGGCCCGCACCTAGTCTCCATTCGGCCACCATTTGCAGAGCGGCCGCTTCTTGGCAAGCTCCTTTGGGCCTCTCTTGGCGCCCTCTTGGCCTCTCTTGGCGAGCTCTTCTCTTTATTCAAAGTCCATTCAAAGTGGCCCGCTCGGTAAACAAAGCTCGTAAAAAGTTCAACTCCTTCTGGGCCACTCTTCTTCCTCTTCTTCTTCCTCCTTCTCCTTCTCCATTGGGCACAATTGTTGGCCGGGATTTTATTACTTTTGCTGAAACGGCCAACCCAAGTTGCCGCCCACGCGCCGCCCGGATCATCAGCAGCAGCAGTCCAAAGGGCCACACACACACACTGAGCTTCCTCTCCTTCCGAAGCTCAGTTTGTGCTGCGCCCGCAGGACAACAATCAAATCAGAAACGGCCCTTTGCGCACCATTAAACCCAACTGGTGGCCAAATATCTGCCGGCCGCTTGGCGCCACTTGGCCCACTCTTCTCAATTCGACACGGGCCCAATTCGACCACGTCTGGCCGAAGGGCGATCGCCGCTCGACATTAGTTGGATTCGTCCAACTCGCTCGGCACTTTGGAACTGCGAGCTGGCCACCTCAAGCCTCCAGTGTGTGGGCCACTATCTCTCTTCGGCTCCAGTTTGGGCTCCACTTTGGGTGCAGCTTAGGTGGCGCGCGTGTGCTCAGTGTGCTCAGTGCGCCACCTAAGCATTGGCCGCAACAGATCAGCCCCAGTCTGCAGTGTGCAGTGTGCGCTCATTCTGCGCTCGTTCCATGCTCGTCCTTAGCTTGAATCTCGCATGCAGATGCATGGAGATTTGCGCGCACAGATTTGCGCCGCCTTCTCGCCCGCACGCTTAGGGCTCGAAAAGTGCACAAAGCGGCCCACTTTTGCCGCCCACTTTTCAGCAAAAGACGCCCTTTTGCACCCCTTCCAACTTCCAACGCCCGCACATGACCAGAGACTGAAACTGGCGAGCTTTGCGGGACGAGCTTTGCAAGATTTGCGCCGCCGAAGATTGTTATCGGCCGGCCCCGAGCGCAAAAGGGGCCAGTCTGGAGAGATTTGCGCCCTGTTTGGCCACACGGCGGGCAGCCCTTGGGCACCGGAGACTGTCTCTGGAACGGCTGGACCACTTCTGGCTCACTCTCGGCCCTTAGGACTGCCTCCCAGTGGATGGTTTTCGGTTCCGCGCGGGCCAAGAACTGCGCTTTGGCTGCTCCCATTTGAGTTGCCGCCAGCTCAGCTTGGGCAGTCTTGCCAGTGCGCCGAATGGAAGAGTGTGTGTGCCTGTTGGAGGAGAGAAAATGGACCAGGTGGCGTGCTGGGCGAGTCTAATCTGGCCACTTTTGACTCGGCAATCTTGAGCTCGTTAAAACAAAACAGTGCACCCAAGCGGCGCCACCCAAGCCCAAAGGGCCCAAACGCCGCTGGACAGCCGTTTTGGCTAGCTCGCCGGACACTGTCTCGCTTGGACTGGTTGCTCGCGGGGGGTGCCCTCTCCAAAGACAGTCGATGGGGCGCTGATGGTCGCCGCGGGGCGCGTGCCAGTCGCCCGTCGCTAGTCTCTGGCGTGAGAGACTGTCTATGCTGGCGAGGGCGCATTTTATAATTTGTTTTTTGCGCCCCTAAGCCGAGGGGCAAAGAGTGGAGTTGGTTGGGCAAAAGTTGGAGGAAAGTTTGGCCGCAAAAGTTGGCCAGAGGGAAGAGAGCAGAAAGGAGAAGGCTCCATTGGGCACTTTTGGCGCGCGCTCCATTTACTCTGAGCGGCCCTTTGCCGCAGACTGTCTGCGGTGAGCAGGCGCCTCATTGTGCGCGCTGAGAAGGGCAGACCACAGTGTGCGGGCTGGCCCACAGTCTAGCTTTGGCAGTGAACGCACACACTGTGGCTAATCTCATTTGGACTTGGCGCGATATATTTATTTGTATTGTAAGCCGGCGAGCTGGCGAGTTAGCGGCCGCCGGAAGACAAGGGCGCGCTCGCGAGTGTGGCCCAGCTAAGCAGAAGCAGCTAAGCAGAGGCAGCTAAGCAGAGGCAGAGGCAGAGGCAGAGGCGCCCTTCTCTCTGTCTGTGTGTGTCCATTGGAGCGCTTAATGCGCTTGTTGTCACTCGACTCTCGCAATATCGTCTGCATATTTGGACGCCTCCTGCCAGTGGCGCAAATCCGGCCTGGCCAGTGAATATATTCCCAACTTCTAGCCGAGCGGCGACAAAACTGGGCCTCCTTTTGGCCAGAAATTGGCCCATTTGGCCGCAGCTCGGCCGCAGCTCGTCGGCAGCTCGCCAGCAGCTTGCCGGCGGCTTGCCAGCGGCCGAGAAAGAGAAAGAAAGAGAGAAATAGAGAGAGAGAGAGAAGCAACGGAAGACAAGGGGCAAACAAGTGGCGCCAGAGGGGGAAAAAGGAGGAAGAGAGAAAAGAGTTTAAAAAAAAGAGGGAAACTCGAACTGTGTGGGCTGGGCGCACTTTTGATAGCAGCAGCAGGCGGCCAAAGTGGCGAGGCCCAACCACCAAGGCGGATGCACTTCGCCCAACTGGCCAGACAACACACACACACAGACAAGCGCCCACTGCTAAGCCTCCCTAATGGGCCCCATTAATCATCGGGCCGCATTTTGCACTGGGCAAACATGGGCCCCCATTGGTTAGACGCACACACATAGACCAGACGCGCACACAGAGAGAGAGACCAGACACTCTCCTCTGTGAACGCCGCTCGAGGCCCACACACAAAGGCAACTCACCGGCGCAAAATCTAACCCTCGCGGCCAACTGAGCTTCCCCCCCACTTGAAACAACATTCTCCCGCCGCAACAACTCAAACAACTCTCTCAACTCAACTCTCCCAAAGCGCCGCCCACGAGCAGCCCAAATGTCCAACTTCGACCAATGGAACTCCAACTGGAACCTCAACTGGAACTCCACCGCACACAGTCTCTGCAAACACAGACCCAACTCTCTTCAGTCGCCACCACCATTTGGGCCCCACTTCAGCTCCACAAACACACACAAACTGCCTCCCATACACACTCTCTGGCCCCTTTTTTCCTGGTCAAACAAACTCGCTTCCGGTTCATTCTTGCACCTGGAATTTTTCCGCCCTTTTTCTCTCCAAACTGTCCAGTTCGAACGCGCGAGACAGTCGTCGAGGCCAGGCGACTGGCAGCGGAAGTGAAAGTGTAAGTGGAAGTGAAGGGTTGGCGCGTCGATGTGGGCGCCCAAATGCAGTCCAGCGGCCAGCAGGAGAACATGGGGGCGCTGCTTAGGAGTTGCTCCTTAGGGTCCGACGCTTAGGAGCCGCCGCTCAGAAGTTGCTGCAGCTTGAGAGCCGCACAGTTCAGGTGAAGCTCTAATTGGTCGCCCCCACTTGCATGGTGCACCAATTAAGCTGTCGCAAAGAAGCAAGGCCCACTTCTTGACTGGGCGACCATTAGCTCCAGTTGCCCACTGGCTCCACAGACTGACACAGGCTGACACAGACACAAACTAGCACAGACTAGCATAGACACAACTCGCTTGGTGCCTGTGCAACTTGGGGAGGTACAAAGTGGACCGGAAGTGGCGGCTAATCAGGCTGATTAGTTGGGCTTATTAGTGGTTGGTTGGCGGCGAGTTTGGGGGATCCAATTTGGAGTTTTGTTTGGGGCTTGTTTGTTTGTAACAAAGTGATTGCAGCAGCAGCAGCAGAAGTGGTAGCGGCTGAGCTAGAGTGCGGGCCAAACGTCAGAGTTCCGGCGGCACAACAATGATTGTGTGTGGCCGTTTTTTGGCCGCCCAAAAGCCACTTCTTCTCGCTGCTGCTTGTCTGCAGCTGAGCCAACCACACTCTCTTGTGGAGCTCGAGAAAGAAAGAGAAAGAAAGAGAAGCTTCCCACGAGAAAGCCCACACGGAAAAGCTCACAGGGCGCCAAATTGCGCCCCAATTATGCTCCTGTTCGAAATGCAACGTTTTCTCTTCGAACAGCCAAACTGGACACTAAACTGGACGTGGAAGTGGAGCCCAAACTGGACACTCGACGGCGCCACAATGGAGCCACAATGGACGCTCTTTATTGGACCACACGTATGCACGAGAGCAGCGTGGGCGGTCCAAATGATGTTGTCGTGCACAGTATCTATCTCTCTCTCTCTCTCTTGTTCTTTCATTCTTTTTTCCTTTCTCCTTTGCGCCTTTGTTTTCCGCCTGATGATGATGGTGATCATGATGCGGCTGTGTTGGCGACTGAATAAAGCGACATGAAGAGTGAAATTGACAAAAACAATCGTGCCTTTTTGGGGCCCCAAAATGGGCTCATTTGCTCTGTGTGCTCGCTCGGCCGAGCTCATCAAGCGCGTCCAATTGCAGTTCCAATTTCCATTTCACCTCCACTCTCACCTTCATGCTTCCACTCCTAAGCTCCGGCGCTCAGAGACCAGCAACCAACGACCAGCAACCAGCAAGCAAGCGACCACCAAGCGCCCACCACTGACCGCCTATCTGTCGCTTCTCATCTCCCACTTCCGACTTAACTGCCGCGCTGCCCCCTTTGGAGCTGCCGCTTCCGGCCGGGCAAAGGTCGCTCCTTGTTTGTTGTAGGCAGTGTGTGGCCCCAAGCTGAAGTCACAAGTTTGGGCTGGACAAACGAGCGTGATAGTTGCAGGTAACAACTATTAGCGGCCAAGTGGGCGGCCTAATTTCCACACGAGTGCCGCCGCTCCTTCTCGTCCGGCAGCTCGCCACTCGCAACTCGCGCGACCTGCGACCTCGAACTGCCAAGCTTGGGCGGCCAAACTGCGGCGGCCAGTCCACAGGAAGTGCAGGGGGCCCAGCAGAGAAAACGGCCGACCAATTGGCCAGTTGGTCACACTCGCTCGTGCATGGCCCAACCAAGCTGAGCTCACCTCCTTCTCCCGCTCAGCCTCGACACACAAACACACTTCCAGTGTGGCGCCTCCTCCTCCTCCTCGTCCTACTTGCTTCTCATCTAAGCGGCTCGAGCTCGCCGCCAAACGAGAGGCAAAGCGGAGGAAATTGATGCAATTAAATGGCTTGTCAGACGAGCGTCAACTAATCAAGTTGTCAGACAGTCTGCGCTTGATTGCTGCCGGCTTTTCGCCCCCAAAGTGCCAAGCTTCAAAGCAGCAAGCGCGTGCACAGAGCCCAAGCTTCTCCTTAGAGTTCAAGACAAACTTCAGACTCTCTCTTCTTCCTCCTTCTGACCTCCCTCTGGCCACTACGTCGCGCAGCTCACGCAGCCCAAACTCAAAGCCACTCACTCGGCCGGCCACCCAATTAGAGTGTTTCGCTCACTTCCGGCCAAGAGTGGACCAAACTGGCCACGTTGGGCCCGCGCGTTAAACAATGTAAATTTATGCAGACCAGCGAGTGAGTTTGGCTTGCCAGCGGGCGACCATTGGCGGCCCGTTGGACTAGTGGCAAGCTAGGGGGCAGTGTGCCTTGGCGGTGCAGCATTTGCCCTCCACTTTGGGCCAACTTCTCTCCCATTCCAATATGCTGATCCTGATTCATAGCCAATAGTCAACAGGCAAATGGACATTATGATAATCAGGCCAAGCTTGGACTCTTGTTTGTGGACTGGGCGCCAACTTTGGCCTCGAGCTTTGGCCCACTGTGAACTGCTGCACTTAGTGGCAAACTGGCACACTGGCAAGGAGGCAAAGGGCCCAAATCAGCGACCAGCAGGCCCAAAAAGCAGGCAAATGATGACCATCTTTGGCCAGCAAAAGGGCGCACCTTTTCCTTTCGCTCCAAATGGAGAATTCGATTCCAGTTCGAAAATCACAGTCTCGAACTTCAGTTTTCGCCAAAGAGAAGCTCCAACTGTTCCTCCAGAGGAATTTTGCCTCATTGCTGCATTGATTGCTGACACTGTCTCGCAGGGAGTCTTGATAGCGCTTGATGGTGTGCTCTCTTGGGCTCTTTTGGGCGTGAAAGAGCCTTTTAAATATCGAGAAGAGCACCCAAAAGTGGCGAGGAGAAGAGTTAGATGACTTATCAACTCAAATTTGGAATTAGGCCACTTCTTATTCATATTCTTCACCTTTAAATTAAGAGAATTCAATCCAGAAAAGGCAGAACTCGGGGGAGAAATTTCCAGTTGACAAGCAAAAGTTTGAGACAAGCAAAAAGGAATTCTTAAGCTAGCAACATTTTTCCAATTGCCTGATCATCTGAGAGGCCAATTTTGGAATTTTCGCCCAATTTTCCATCGCATTTCGAGAGAGACTTTTCGTATGCAAAGAGATTGCATACGAAGAGTCAGTTTCAACCGCCTGGTTCAGTTCCAGTTTTATGATCAAGAGATAATTTGGGCCAATTAATTAGTGGTTGCTGGAAGTGGAAAAGCTTGCAGCAAACGAGACAGCTTTGTCCATTATGAAGATTCGCCAAATCTTTGCCCAATCTATTTTCCCCTCCAGACTGGGAACTTGATTGATGAATGGACATCTCTTTGGCGCGTCCTTTTCCTTTTGGGGCCCGTCGCTTCCGATCGGCCTGAGGCCCATTATCTGGTAGCCATTGGTCTCATTGGGGTCCAGCATCAATTGATTGAAATGAGGCTCAGTCTCACATCGATTCGATTAAATTTGCAGCCGATCTCAGTGGCTGGCAATTTGTTCTCGCTGCTTCCAAGTGGGCCAAGTGGTCCAAGTGGTGCGTCTGAGCCGAACGTCCGAAATGGCCAATGGGCGAGCTCCGTGTCGTCCATTGGCCGCAAAGACTGCCTCTAACCACTGGCTGGCCAATGGAGGAAGGCCAATGGAGAAAGGCCAGTGGAAGGCAGTCGAGTGGGCGAAAGAAGTGGAATAACAACAATAACAACAGGAAATTACCAGCCACAAAAGCACTCAGTCGGGCCAGGAACCATGTCCAGCGGTTTCGTTTCGTTTCGTTTCGTTCGGGCTTTGCTTTGGGCGAGCTTTGAGCCAGACTCCTGGAAGGGCCAAGCAGCCGAGGAAGCGGGAGAAGAGGCCGGAAGGGAAAAGAGGAAGTGGGCAGGGAGAAAATTGCTTAGACAAGCCCTAACCAAAGTCGCCTGGACACACACAAATTGAAACAGATCCGTTGATTAATGGGTCGCAGTATAAATAGTCTCCCAATGGCCCCCCTTTTCTTCCTCCTCTCTTCTCTTCTCTCTTTCCATTTGCCCCTCTCTCTCTCTCTTTTCGGCCACTTCCATTGGCCACTTTCACTCGCAACAGACCGGAAGTGCCCCTTTAGACCCTCTCAATCTTCCTCAAACTAATTTGTTTGTTCCCAAAAATATCGCCCCCTCTTTGTGTCCGTCTCTGTCTGTCTGTCTGTCTGTCTTCCTAGCAACTTATTTAGGGCCACTTATTCGGCCTGCTAGGTGCTAGTGGAAGAGCACACAATTGCACTGCTGGTCCAGATGTGGTGTCTTCTGGACGATGAATGGGCGCTCTGGAGGGCCATTCGTCGTAAAGGAGAAATTTCTGGTAAATAATGTGCCCCCAAAATGCAAACTGCCCCTCTCCTTATCTCGCTCTCTGGCCACAAGCAAACGATTGGAGCAAGACCAAAGTGTGCGGATGCAGAGAAAGCGACCAAACTCAAGCAGACTCCAAAGGGGCCCCTCATCCAACACCAATAATGGATGAGGGCCGACTGTGTCTAAGCGAGAAAGAGAGAAGCCTGAAATGTAGCTCGTACTTCTCGCGTCTTATGTCCTCGCCAAGTACCTACCTTCCAGGAGGAGTGGGCCTGAAAATGGGCCCAAAACAAGCTTGATGTGGAGTTTAAATTGACTTCTGGCTTGTCGAGAGAGGAAGAGAAAGAGAAAGGAAGAGAATTGAGCCAGAAGGAACAGAGACTGGGAACAACGTTACACTCCAATGAGTTGTCCGACTGTCCATCTGACGAGGATTACTCGCGATGCTTGTCGACCAAGCTTGTTCCAGTCTGCTCGTCGTCCGCCTGCTGCCCGCCGATACTCATCCCAATGGTCTGCCTGTGACCACTGCAGCTGACCCGTGACAGAGCCAAGTCTTCGTCTGGCAGGAAGCCTCTGGAAAGAGTCGCCAAAGAGAACCTTGGCCAACTCTTTTGGTGCCAGAGGAAAAGAAAAAGTGGCTCCCCGGTGGATATTGGAGGCGAGCGATTGATGCGAGGAAAAGAGGCAGAGGGGAAGAGACGCCAGCTGGCCGTTGGGGCCTCCTTCTTTCCGATCACGATGTGACCTGATGTCTTTTCGAGCTGTGGCCTCCATGTGGCCCCCCAATGGAGTGGGGCCCGCGCCACTGGACGAGACAGGAGGGGAAAACCTTGAGAATCTTGATGAAGATACAACGAGACAGTCTGCCTCGAGTCATCATCATGCACAAGGTCCTTGCTGATGGTCGCCGTCGAGTTAGCTGCTCACAAGTTCGCCTCGTTGGCTGGCTGGAAAGTAAGACAGCAAAATGGGAGAAGAGCACAGCCTGGGGGCACCAAACAGAAAAGGCCGCCCTCCACGTCTTGCACTCGCCTGCTCGCTTGCCTACCCAACCACGTCTCTCGATAACACGGACGTGACGCGCCATATCACTCGCTCTCTTACAGACACACAATACAGTCACCACCAGACAAGCTAATACACTAACTACCGTCGAGGAAATAAAAGGCACATTACGAGCCAATCAATGATGATGACCGATCTTAATAGGACCTTAATCATTTGCTTGTTTTACTTCTCTAAGCCGATTTCAAATAGAGACACATGCTAGCAAGAGAGCATGAGATAATCACACGAGCTCCTTCCGATCTAACCTTTCCTCCTTCTTGGCCAGCACATCCTCTGGAGCTTGTCTGCCTGGTCCAATCTTCAGTCTCTCTACGATAACGATTATCCCAAACACTGCGACGACAAACCATCACCACTTCTCTAGATCCTTCCTCTAGTGTACTAGTTGAGTCGCGAGACATGATCGCTTAGGATCAGGAAACCAACGGATCACGATAAGGTTTGCCTGTAACAGATGAAACTTCATCGAAAATTCACGTCCACTGGAGGGCCGTTAGTTGAGGATGTTGGAAGAAGAGGCGGCGGTGGTGGCTGTGGTAGCTGTTGGTTGGCTGGAGACATGGGGTATTGAGAGGAGCCTTGAAGTATAGTCGAAAACACATTCGGCTGGTTCTGGGTCTGTGCTTGTGGTTGTGCAGGTGGCGGTGGAGGTGGACCAAGCGGTGGAGGACCACCTGCTTCGTGCGGATTGAAAGTTCTCGAATCATTTCTAGAATCAGTCTCGGAAGATTGGCCGTAAGATGCTGATGTTTGGCTGGCCGTCGGTTGCAAGGGTGGGGCGCCATATTGGTCTTTCTGTGGTTGGGCTTGTCGGCTGGGGCCCATATCACCAAAGAGCGCTTGCTGGAATAATTGTCCACCGGGTTGTTGCGGGATATGCTGTGGCATTGGATAAGATTGCATTTTCGGTTCGGCGGATGGACCTTGTTTCTGAGGCACAAAGTTGGACTGTTGTCCTGGCGGTGAGAAAAATTTTGGTTGCTCTACCGACGTTGGCACATTCATGGGGACCATTGGAGGAGCGCTTGATTGCATATTTTGAAATTGCTGATAGTATTGTTGTCCAGATTGTTGGATTCTATAATCAGGTGGTTGCTGATTATTTTGCTGCTGTTGTTGTTGCTGTTGTTGTTGCTGCTGTTGTTGCTGCTCTAAATCATTTTGGTACTGGGAGTTGGCCAATTGTGCGAATGTTTGCGGAACTTTCATCGGTGTCTGAGATTGGCCTGGATACTTTGATTCGATAGAGCTGCTCTGGCTCGTTGGTTGGGGAGCGGTATTTACACCAAGAAGTGCCTGCTGGAACAATTGGTTACCGGGTTGTGGCGGAAACTTGTTCGCGACTTGCTCTTTCATTTGACTTTGTAAAGGATCATAACGTGGCAAAGGATTGTTTGGAATGTTTCGGTTGACTTGATGGTGATTGTTTTGAAATCCTGGGGCAGTTACAGGTCTATTACCGACAGCCACTTGACTTTCAGCATAAGGTATCCGGTGCAATAATCCGTGACCGAACTCGCAGCCTAGATAACCGCGGCCGCCCCACTTCGAATTCGGATGGCAGATGACCTCACGACAATTGTCCGTCTTGGAATTGTACACGAATAACTTCAACGCTTTACCTTCATGAGCCTCGATCAGGTTGTACAAATCGTCGTTCTCTTGAAGTATAGAATCGGATCCAATGACATAGTCTTCTCCCGCCTTGAAGCCGGCCTGATGAGCCGGCGAGCCAGGATCTACTTCGACGACATGCCAAACTCGTTCGTCAGCTCGATCGAAAGATGCGTGCTTTATCGAAACACCAAGAAGGCCACTACCGCCCCAAGTAGTGGTTGGAACAATCTCAACTTCTCTAGGCTGTTTGCTCCTAGTGTTGTAGACAATCATCTTGATCTTTTGATCGACGCTAGCCTTCAATATTTCTCTCAAGGATCCGTCCTCCTTGACAAATCTGGTCGTTCCAATTGCAACAATAAAATCGAAGTACGCTTTCAACCCCGCTTGACTGCCGGGACTGTTGGGGTAGACTCGAAGCACCTGGTAGCCCATCGTACTTCCGCCAATCTCTACACCTCCGCTCTGAGCCGCTCCCATGACGACGGGAAATAGTGACAATAAATTAAGGATTAAATGACAAGTTAAAATATTGATTGGTGCGACTTTGACAGTGTATCGTCAAAATCGATCACTACAAGCTAGTCAGTTTAAATTGCAACAGTCTGATTTTCACGCGGAGGCATGGTCAGCGCTGCTCATATTTAGGACCAAGAATGTGCCAACCTTACTTGTCAATCTGAAGGAGACGAATTTTTTAGGAGACAGCCTCGCAACCTAATCTGACTGGGCTCTATTGGGAGTAATATCGTGATAGCCTGATAAAAAATGAATAAAAACCTGAGAATATCTGTCCAGGTGAGTCTGCCAGACCTCAGTATCAGGCTCGACAGTTCAGAGTGCTGCGTGTCGTCGCGGATCCAGCGGCGCCCCGATGACTGCTTGAAGCGTTTTTTGCTGCATTTATGCCATCTTTGCCCATGCCCGGAATAGACCTGTAGCCTGCTCAATCAGTCAACAGAGTCAGGGCCTGGGACCCATCAAAGTCTGACAACTAGTGACCAGATCAGGCTAGCCAGCCTGGTCCTAATCCCGGGTGCACTCACTCAGTTCCTTGAGGTCCGTCAACTCTGACGATTAGAATCGACATCACACGATTGTCCTCAACAGGGTTTGGTCATCCTCGATCCTGAAGCCGCAGACTAAACCAAAACTAATCTAACCTGTGTTGTTTTGACGCACAGAGTTTCAATGTAACAAACTCCTCGTGAGGTACGCTTCATGAAAATTATCTCTCGTTTTACCTATGACCCTTTTATTCGCCATCTTTTATAGATCTGAAATAAACCCGAAACCTAATGAAAGATTACAAGAACAATCATGAATAGTGCAGCTATGATGACTCCTGGCCGTGCCTCATTTGCAGGCACATCGGGTCGGCCCAATCAGTCACCATCATTCAAAGATATAGCCAAGCTCCTTATTTCACCCAGTGATAAACTCAAAGGTTTTATGGAACTAGAGAGAGCTCTAGTAGCAGCCTTACTGATAGTAGCTTTTATATTAATAACCCTATATGCTGTGATAATCGTCTTCACGCCTTACCTGAGAACTCTATTGTTGGCTTTACTTTTTGGCTCATTTTTGCACCCTATGAAACGTTCACTAGCTCAATTCTTCAAGAGAATACTCAATGAAATACGTCAAGACCCTGTCCCAATTTTGGCAGGCTTAGCGATGCCTTTCTCAATCATCGACAAGTTTGTAGAGAGACTTAGATTGGATTTCTGTCATTATATTTGCGAAATACTCAACTTCATGAAGACAATCATCGAAAGAGACTGGCGTTCATCGTTGGCTGTCTGTCTAGCTGCAACATCATTGGCAGTTGTCGGCTCAAACACGGTCATGAATTATGTGATGAGTGTCAATCTAGTCATATTTGTTGTTGATATCATGAAAACAGGAGCAAGTTTCAGCGATGCCTATTTGAACTTCCTGATAAGATCATTCTGCTTTGCTCAGATATGTTGGCTACATCCTCATATAATCTACTTGCTCATAATGATCGTTACCCTTTGGATATTGTTGAGCCATGGGGCGTCCTTATTCAAGAATAAGTTGTATCAAAGTCTCGGGTTGAACGAAGCAAGTAGCCTCGAGAACTTTGGCGGCGATACTACGAGCGATCTCGACCTAACCAGGACACCCGACCGCCATCGTGTAGAAACTAGCACTACCCCCGAGCAAGCTACTTCTCTGAATGGCTACGCCAGACAGAGTTACAACTTTCTCAAAAGGGTATACGATATGTATATCATGCAAATTGAGGATTATGTTGACACTATATCAAGTGCGTGCGTGATAGCACTAGTAGGGACCGTCGTTCTCTTGACTACCATATATTTGTCCTTCCAGATATACAGTGAAAGTGTTTACTTGATAGAAAGAGTCGGTATCATGGCCAATAATCTTCATCAGAACAATCCAGAATTGAAGGCCTGGCTTCCGGCTTGGCTCGATGTCCTTCATGGTATTCTAGACGGAGCGGTGAAGAATGCTTATCAACATGGACGGGAATGGATACGAAACTCAACCAGACAGTTGTTGCACAATGCTGCGGTGGATAACGAGTTCAATTCGACCCAGTCCTCAATGATTGAGAAGCAAGTGGTTGAGTTTTGGGATCGAGCCTACGCATTGTGGCTAAAGAATAGGCAAAACGCCACTTCTGGTTTTCAGAGCGGCAACACCATGAAGGAGCACAATCCTTATGACTGGGACAGGTTTTTCGATGCTTTTCAATCACTAGATTTCGCCTTGTCCACTAAAGTGCTTAAACAGAATCTGGACACATTGATTTCGGTTATGGACTCATTGATGATAGTTGTCAAGGGAAATCTCAGCGTCTTTCTCGGGATTATTACGGCGACATTGTCTGTGGTCATTGGAGGAGGAAATGTGATCATGAACTTCATCCTAAACCTGATCATATTCACAACAGCCTTATTCTATCTTCTTTGCGCTAGCCAACAACAGTACAAGCCTATCGAGTTAGTGAAGAACATTATGCCTGCCAACGAACCGTCAATAATTTTGAGGGCAAAAGGTCTGAAGAACCGAAATGAATTCATACACTCAGTCGACGAATCTATCAACGGAGTATTCACAGCCTCACTCAAGATGATGACCTTCCACGGCTTATCTACTTGGTTGTTGCACAGACTATTCGAGCTCGAGGTTGTCTATATACCTGCTGTTATATCGGCTGTCTTCGGCGCCATCCCGTTCGTATCACCCTATTGGGCGTCAGTTCCGGCCTGTTTGGACTTGTATCTCGATGGTCAAGTGTTGCAATCTATATTGATGTTGCTTCTCGCTACAGTGCCATCATCATTTGTAACTACTGCATTTTACAGTGAAATCAAGGGAGCCGGGCATCCATACTTGACCGGTCTAGCTATCGCCGGAGGTGTCTTGGTATTTGGCATTGATGGAACTTTGTTTGGACCCATGCTCCTCGTTACGATTCGACTTCTCTCGTTGATAGTTGTCTACCTGATGGACACTTACAAGTAGATGGAAGTTTCTCAGAATCACTAATATCAATTTGATTGTCGAGGAAAATAACGGCTAGTCTTGCGCCAATCCCTCAAGTCAGCGACCCACTGTGATCATCCAAGCTGCAGCGACAAAGGAGGAAGTCTGTGAAATAATCCCCAAGAGCACTGTGCTGAAGCATTAATACTAACAATTCTATTGATTTATACTGTCTTATAAATTTTCTACTCTTAAAAGGGTTTATTTGAGGTTTCGATACTTGGAATGACTTGCTGGAACAGTATGATCCTTTGCTGCTCATTGATCTAGACTGACTACGAACTGGAAATTATCATAATAAGTTTCCAAGAGGCCACGATTCCCATCTTAACAATCTCGAGAGCTCTCCTCCGTCAAAGACCTTTTGTTTGCACGAACCATCCGAAGCACTGACGACAAACTAATCTCAACAATTGAAATCTCGCTAAGTTCGCTTGTGCTACGCATTCCTGAGTCGAGCCTCAAACTTGTCCAGACGTATTCTGTCTTTCTCAGACTCTCAAATGAGTATGACTCGTGCAGTCTAGAGCTAAGATCTTTGAAATGCAGATGTGCTTGTAATCTCGAAACAATCCGACTGGTGATGATTGTTACGAGAATTCAACTGTCTCCACAATGAATCCCGTCACCTCCTGTCTCAGTCTTCTTTTATACCATCATACCGAGGTGTTAGTCGAAAAGTCATCTATCGATGTGACAGAATCTCGAAATCTCATGATTAGTATCACGAGATTGCCCTCGCAGAGTTCCACGATCTTAGCATCCGTTGAACAATCAAACAATGATTTATGAACTGACCATCGGGATCGAAGTGATCTCGGGCTATATACAGGAATTCAAACAGATAAAGCGCAAATCGCTCGTGGTCGACGCTGGCCTAAGTTACAGAACGCCTTCCTGTCCGGTGGACTGTATAGTGCTCTTTTGTATCCAGTGGCCGGTTTGAGCCTGTTGAGTCATTCGTGAGTTTGTATTCAAGAGCTCAGCTGGGTTACAAATTTGAGGTCTTGGTCAGAGTCTTTGCCCAGATCACTCCCTCTCAAAAAAGAGGGCTCGTGCAGCGATGGGCGTGACGCAATCTTGGATTGGCAATCTACTTCCAAACTTCTAACCTGATCCTACCTCATAAGCTAGAGTCTTAGATGATGCTCACAAGATAATCATCGAGAGGGACCGAAGCCCCTATAGACCGAATCTTGGGGCTGCATTCGCGATGAGGATCGATCGCTCTGCAAGTGTACGCACAACAGCTGATATGTAAGAATCTGTTGAGAGCGCAATATTTAAATTGATGGTAGGGATTGAATCTGGGGTGGTTTGACGTAACTCTGAGGCAATATTATCGTTGACAACCTCTCTACCCGAATCCTGCTACACCAGAGTCATATATCAAGATGTCTAAGCAGCTAGAGCAGGAGATTAAGGATAGATTGGCAACCAAAAGACTCGATAAACTGAATATCTCCCTAGGTGCTGCGTGTATCAGTAATGGGCATGGCTTCTCTATCGACTCAGGAGATGACATTTTCGTGAAAACCAACTCATCAATTAACGCATCTGTCATGTTCAATGGTGAGTTCGAAGGCTTGAAACACATCAACGCTACTAAAACAATAAAAGCCCCTAAACAACTTTCCGTGATACACAACTATGATGGAAAAAATTCCTCTGCCATAATCATGGAACTTGTCAGGATGAGCCCTCTGACCTCTGAATCTGCACGTAAATTGGGCAAATCCCTGGCCAACCTACATGAATACAACGAGAAATTATTGAGGTATGGTGAGCGAGCTTCTAAATGGGTAGGAAGAGTCCCTCCCTCTGTCAAACATCTTGTCAAAGGGACTGATGGAAACGATAGTGAGCAGGATTCGGAGGAACAAGAGATAACTTTCACTAAGCACGCTTTGAAGGTAAAGAGGGACACAGATAAAAATACAACTGAAGCTTCTTCAAGCTATCCAGAAAGGTTTATTCCACAACCGTCGACTGAGATTGTCGAAGAGTTCGGTTTCGACGTACCAACATCATGCGGCGCGATACCGCAAGTCAACCAGTGGACCAAGGATTGGGTTTCCTTCTACGCCCGTAATAGACTTGATGTGACTATAAGATCACTCTTGTCTGACCACAGTGATCGAGAGTTGAGCGAGCTTTGGTCCAAGTTGCAACTAAAAGTTGATCATTTCTTCGCAGATTTCGAATATAAGGCATCCAGAAAGGGCGAGATAATCCCTTGTTTGCTACATGGTGACCTCTGGTCAGGTAACGCGGCGCAGTTAGAGGATGGCTCGGATGGGGTTGTCTATGACCCAGCCTCTTTCTACGGACACAACGAGTACGAGTTCGGTATAGTTAGGATGTTTGGAGGTTTCCCCCCTGAGTTTGAGAAAGCCTACTTCGAGGTTGTACCCAAGAAGAAGAATTTTGAGCAACGCAACAGGTTGTATCAACTGTTTCACCACCTAAACCACTGGAACCACTTCGGATCCGGTTATAGACCGAGCTCCTTGAAAATCTTGAGGGACCTGACACTTTCGGCGCGATGAACAATCCACTGTATACCCGATTGGCGCACGAAACCTTCGTCCTTATTTGCCGACAACGGGCGCTCAAGATACGTTTAACCGATTGGATATTTTGCATCCATCCCAATCCGCGATCTCAATGATAAGATAGGTAAAGCGCGGCGTCACAAGTTTTGTGCTCGGCTCTGCAGTGATCAACAGAACTCGGATTTATTATCTGGTTCGGTTGACACCCGCAGAGAACTCTTGCAATCCATCATGGAAGGCCAAATAAATTTAAAACGCTGCACAATCAATCGAGAAGATATCATTCGCAATCAATTGTTATCACCTCCTTGACAACCGTTATCTCATCGTTCCTTGTTTGTCTTGCCGGATCATTGGCTAGGATGAGGCTGACAAGCTTCTTCGTTACGTCTGACTTTGATTGCCTGGTCCTTTCCGAAGTGTTGACTTGCAACTTTTGCGGACTCTTATTGATAGGATTTGTCCTCGAGGGCACGAGAGGTGTAGGCACACAGTTTCTCTTACCAAAGTTATGGTACTTCGCCATGAATTCTCTCCACCTGAAAGACGGTACCCCGAATGTGGTGGCTTTTGTCTTGAAGATATTGTCTTCAGTAATCAAAACCAGCCGAGTATCCGGATGATGAGGCTGAGATCTTATGTAACCGGCACTTCGAAGACAGCATTCCAGAATTCTGTCATCCTTATTGACTATCTCGAAAGGGGGCAACTTCGTTGTTTTGAAAGGATCTAACTCTCCCATCAAGACATGTCCGACGCGCACCTCTTCCTCAATGAAGCGCATGAAAGATCTCGGCGGCTGTTTTCTATTCAGAATATCGTCGATCGGTGGCTCCGAAAGATCCTTGGTTTGACTTAGTTTGATATCCTCATTCTTCTCTTGATTATTCTTCAACTTCCTTCTTGATGGACGGTTGCACTTATCTAGCTCTTCGAGCACTGTTAATGATATGATGAAGAGAATAGGGCTATTGTCGGGAAATGATTGCTTGATATTGATAACAAAATCTATGAGCTCCTCAGTATTTTTGACTATCGAACAGGTGTCAAGCACTGCAAACAACTGCGGTTGGTTCGGATTTATGGCGGACATTCCGTTAGCTAACTGTGAACTCGGTAGATCGGTAAGTCTGGAATGTTTACTGTCCCTAGTAGTTACGTTGAGCCAACGTTGGAAAGCTTTTTGTTCTCCAAGATTCACAGTAGGTAGTTGACTACGAACTCTACGAGTGTAGGGGACCGATTTCGGTCGATTTGATTTTCTGGTCTTTATCATTTTCCATCTCCCAATGGAAGCTTGATTTAATTGATGATTATTTAAGTTAGGGCTGATAACAAAATTCTCAACACACTCGGTTCATTCACAGTGTACTGACTGCCGTACCGCTCATACGACATCTTGTTTTCGATTTGTGTCCTGCGAGCCCACAGATTTTCCCTGCCGTGGTCCATTCGCAGTGCGAATTTGGCCCACAAAGCTTGCTGGAGTAACTGCGCTGCGCAGACTGCGCGCTAATCTTTCGCACTCGTGGACATGTTTACTAAAAGTTGCACGCGCCATCTTCACGGCCCAGCTGAATATCTCTAACTGGACTTGTTTCTCGTAGTTTCTTAGTCGCTAGTCCACTAATCAGTCCACTCATTATCGATGAAACCGAATATTATACGATGTTTCTTTCGCCATGATCACCATTGCTAAAACATCCAGCCTACTTGGACATCTCTCCAATGGACATGCGGCACGCGCGCTCAGACATGTTACCAGACCACCATCCTCAAAGACACTCGGCCAGGAGCCTAGGTTCAATCCTTTGGGTATCGAGATGCTTCCAGACCGTCTTCACAAGCAGGTGTTTGGTTCAAATGCAGAATCTGAACTATGGAGACACCATGATGGACCATCCAGAGACAACCTCAAGAAGTGCATTCAGCATTTAAGGCGCCATGACCTCCTACCGAGACAACTCTCTGAGGTAGATACGATATACGAGTATCATAAACATCTAAGCGTGGAACAAGAATCTACAAACCGAGAAAGACAGCAAGAAGGTTTGCGAACCAGCGATGTGGTGATCGATATACCACGGCTCGAGGGTGAGAATATCGGCGAACATTTTCAAACTCTCGGGGAGAGATATAGTAAAACTTACAAGCAACTAGCCTGTGATATGATTGAACATGGATCAAATATGATCAATAACGTGCCGAAACATTGGGAGAAAGATTCAGGCTGGACCAGATACGAACCAACTTCTGATGGAAGTTTCAAAGTCTCTCGAGTCGATTGCCCTCTTGAGAGGGTGTTTGTTTTCGACGTGGAAACATGCATGAACGATACTGTAAACCATGCACCAACACTGGCTGTTGCTATGTCCGACGAGGCATGGTATTCTTGGACTAGTCCGAGACTTTTTGAAAATGATCACAATGGGGGCAAGGAGAGCGTCCTCAAGGATAGCGATCTCATACCATTCCAGTCATTCAGCAACAAAGAGAAACTCGTAATTGGACACAATGTGGGCTTTGATCGTAGTTTTCTGAGTGATCAATACAAGCTGAAAGACAGTAGGACAAAATTTTTGGATACCCTGAGCTTGCACATGAGTATCTGTGGCCTAACCGGTCTACAGAGAGCTGTGAAGATGGCCCATAAGAGGAAGATGAAAGATGAGGAAAACATCGACCAAGAGGATTTGGACAGCAGTGCCTGGATTGGAAGGAGTTCCCTGAACAATTTGGCTGACGTCTACGAGTTTCACTGTGGTAAGACCCTACTCAAGGAGGATCGTGAGATTTTTATTGAAGGAACCATGGAGGATGTCAGAAACAATTACCAATCACTAATGACATATTGCGCCACTGATGTCAAGGCAACTTTTGAGGTCTTCCAAAAACTTTTCAAGAAGTTTGAAGAGAGATTCCCCAATCCCGTGACTCTATCAGGCATGATGGAGATGTCCACTATGTACTTGCCAATCTATATGAGTAAATGGAACGAGTATGTCCAGCGATCACAGCATGCTTTCGACGAATATGAGCAACAATTGAGCATGTCTTTGCAAGATCTTGCGGATGAAGCCTGTAGCATGACGAAAGAGGAATATATGAGGAATGTCTGGATGTGGGACGCAGATTGGTCCACCCAAACTATCAAGTCGAACAAATCTAAGATGCAGGCTTGGATCAAGTCGAAGGCTCGAGATCAGAGCTCTGTTGTATCTTTGGCTCAACAAATACAAGACATTTACGATACCAGATCTCTGAAGCGACAGATACCCCCATTCTTACCAGGTTTCCCCAAGTGGTACCGAGATTTGTGCTGCCCGCGACATAAAGCCAGTGCCCTATTAGGTAACAAGGAGTGGCAACCAGGACCGTGTTTGATTTCTACTCAGATGCGAATCACGCCCAAACTTATGAGATTAACCTGGAACGGTTACCCACTGCACCATCATCCGAAATACGGATGGGGTTACTTGGTCCCAAATGATGACCCTTTGGAAGGTCATAGAGAATTGGAAGAAGATCACCCTTACAAGAACTTCCCAACTGAGGAACTTAGAAAATTATGCTCAAACTTGCCTAAATCTCATATATTTTTCGAAGAAGAAAACGATGATCTCAAGAGTGATATAGTCAAAGCCAGGATTGAGGATCTACGAGATAAGACACAGTTAAGCACCAAGAATCTCGCCCAATTGCTCAAAAAGTTGTCAAAGACAAAGAAAAAAGTATCGCCAAGGTTTAAGAGCGAACTCTGTGAGGATGTTGATATACCTGGTGCTTATTTTTTCAAACTGCCCCATAAGAATGGTCCAAATTATAATGTGGGTAACCCCCTAGGCAAAGATTTCATGGCTAAGATGGAGGACGGAACACTGAGTTCGCTGGACAACAATCTCGCGAATTTGCTGATCAAAAAGAGTCTTTCACTTTCCTATTGGAAAAATAATCAAAAACGCATCAGAGGTCAAATGACAGTTGCTCGCGAGGGTTCCGACGATCTGGGTGCAATTCTCCCACGGGTTATAGTATGTGGAACAGTGACTCGACGCGCAGTAGAGCCAACCTGGTTGACTGCCAGCAATCAGGATACAACGCGAGTAGGAAGTGAACTCAAGGCGATGATCCAATCGCCACCTGGTTATTGTTTCGTAGGAGCAGACGTCGATTCTCAAGAGCTATGGATTGCCTCTCTCATGGGCGATTCATATTCTTACAAAATCCACGGAGGCACCGGTTTGAGTTACATGACTTTGCGAGGAAGTAAGTCCGATAAGACGGACATGCACAGTAAGACTGCATCTCTCATTGGAATCACCAGAGACGATGCTAAGGTTCTCAATTATGCCCGAATTTACGGTGCAGGTCAAAAATTCATTGAAAGATTTCTGATGAATACGAATCCAAAATTGACGGCTGAGGAGGCCAAAGAGAAAGCGAAAACTATATTCAAGGAGACAAAAGGTGAGCGACGTTTCCGGTCGAAAATATATTGGGAAGGAGGAACTGAGTCCGCGACGTTCAACAAGTTGGAAGAAATAGCCAGCTCAACCAACCCTAGGACACCGGTGCTTGATTGTCAAATCAGTGAGGCATTGGAACCAGAACAAGACCAAGCGAAAGACTTTGTAACGAGCCGTGTCAACTGGGTTGTCCAAAGTTCAGCGGTTGATTTCCTCCATCTACTTTTAGTCAGTACCAAATGGTTGTTTGAAAGATTGAACATTGAGGGCCGTTTTGCCATTAGCATTCATGACGAGGTCAGATACCTCGTCAAGGAGGAAGATCGATACAAGGCTGCCTTCGCTCTGCAGGTGTCAAATCTGCTAGTCCGTTCCTATTTCGCATATAAGCTCAATATGAAAGATCTCCCCATATCTGTGGCATTCTTCTCTAGTGTGGACATCGACAAATGTTTGCGAAAGGAAGTGAATATGGATTGCAAATCGCCATCGAACCCCTACGGACTCCAGGAGGCTTATGGAATTCCTCATGGTGAGTCTCTGGATATAAGAGAGACACTGAGAAAATACAGCTGCTCACAATGAGCTAGTCCATCTCGTTTCAGCTTTATACTGCTTTAATAAAAACTGCCTTCTGAATCTTTTCCTCTTTAATTGTTGCAACATAATATCACATAACTCGCGTTTTCAGTGATCGATCTTCAAATGTGCTGATTCGCCTTCCTGCTTCTTACGTCAGGCCTCAACGGGCTGCTTGCCGATTGAGCAATATCGGAGTCAATCTAATTGAGTCCGAGGTTGACTCAAGCACCAGGACGAACATGAACATCAACAGAACGGAAATACCCCATATTGAAATTGGTCTTTATCTGAATAATGGCAGCATCTCTTTATCACATAGTCAAACAGTGAACCAAGTAACTAGTAATACATCGAGATCAAACATAATATTGAGACCAGATTTCAGACCTAGAATTTCAGCTGATACCTCAACTCTCCTCCAGACGTCACCGAAAGAGTATTCAAACAATTTTAACTCATTTGCAGCAGCACCTAGAGCACAGCACTCACTGCGGACACTGATTGTTCAACAGCCGAGATCTCGTAGTCCCTTGGTGGTGGTGGACTGTCTCACAAGCCAGTTCCATTCGAGATTGTTCATAGATCAGCTCACTCAACCTTCGGGATATCTGTCAAGTATGACCAATGACAAGGGCCCCAGGCAATCTCCTCCAACTGAATTGCTCAATACAAGAGGATTCCACCTGAACGGCCCCCCAAATGATCAACTTACAGCCGACTATTCATCGCCATTCAACCGGATGACCAATCCTGATGGTCCTGGTAGACGACGTAGTGCATATGATAGATTCTCAGTATATAATTATGACGCTCCAAGCCTCAGAGATAATTTTCTCATTGGAGGAAGCAGTCCTCAGTTACAGGTTGGAGTTACAGCCCAAAACAATAGCCATGCTCCAGCAACAATGAACGATTTCAGACGGAGTCAGGATTTAAGTTTGGATGAAATATTAGCGAACATTGAGGCTGGAAAGCTACAAATGATTGATCTCAATCAAGAGCCCGCTTGTAATGGCAGTTCGTCTAGGCAGGTGATTGAACTACATGAGCTCAACCGCATCACATCGTTGAATAATGGGCCAGAAGGGCAGAATGTGATTCAGGAGAGTTCGTTGATTATACCAAAAGATCAGCCTCTTCGTAAGTCAAGCTCAGCCCAATCTTGTGGCTCCTCATACACAACAAACTCATGTAATGACCAATCTAATGCCTTGACGGAGAACGACTCCAGCATCAAGACCCAGATGACTAGGCGCCGATCTCGTGACGAGAAGGAGCGCCAAAACGAACGATTGACAGGTTTCGAGATCGCCTGGCTCGATTTCTCCTATTCGGTGGAGCCCAACCTATTTGAGGACCCACGATGGGGAAAGATCAACAAATTGTTCCACAAAGAACCTAGAACCATCCTGAAAGGTTTATCGGGAGGCTTCAAATCGGGCCAACTGGTTGCTTTGATGGGCCCTTCAGGTGCGGGAAAGACGTGCCTCCTCGAGAGCATTTCCGGCGTTCGAGAAACGGGCCTTGGTGGACGTATATGTCTCAGAGGAAGGAAGAAAGTTCAGCTAGTTATTGTGCCCCAATATGATGATTTCATGCCCCAATTCTCGGTAGAGGAGACTATTGTCTATGGCTCCAGAATGAAGAATGGCTTCGCAACAAATCACCAGGAGGTGGCCAATAAAGTGATCAAACAACTAGGCCTGGAACCTTGCCGGTCGAACAACATCCAGCGCTGTTCCGGCGGCCAGCGGAAGAGAGTTGCAATCGCGCAAGAGCTCGTAAGTCGTCCTAATATATTGATTCTGGACGAGCCGACCTCCGGACTTGATAGCTCGTGCTGCTATCACACTATGAAGGTGCTGCGCGATGTTCTCGATGAATCTGTCGATACTGAACAGCCTATGGCGATCGTAAGCACAATCCATCAACCATCAGCCAAGGTTTTCAAGATGTTCGATTCGGTCTATCTGTTGGGCAAGACTGGTCACATGGCCTTCTCTGGGCCTCCTGACGAGCTCGTCTCAACCATCCGGGATGTGACCGGTCTTGAGTGCCCGAAGTATAGTAATCCGTCGGACTTCATTATAGAACTGGTTGCCTACGATTATGGGGAAGAGCCCGTGGAAAAGATGATAGAGTTTGAGAAACAGAAGGCAGCCCAGTTCAGGAAGGACTTTGAGAAACGAGCTGGCCTGAGGCCGGGTGCCTCGAGCTCGGAGGGGCCTGGCAGCGGTCCTCCCAGACGGAGAGCCGTGGCGGGTGGCGCAAGGTCGTCTGAGATTGGGAGGAAGAGTTCAGCGAGACCATGTGAAGACTCGTCGGAGAGTGCTCGAGTCAACAGGAACGACAATAGATCCTCCAGTGTGATCTCCCTGAGGGGGAACACTTCGACCAGAGGTCTCTCTCCGAGTAAGAGTGATACACAACTCGACGCGGCCAACAGTCAATCCAAAGATTTGATAGAACAACGTCTAAAAGTGAGTCAGTTATTGGGCGACAATTATGTCACATACGATAACAATGTAACTGTGTTATTGAGAAAAGCAACAAGTGGTAGTGGGCGCAGGCACCCATTCTTCTGGCACACCTGGGTTCACTTGCATAGATCGTACTTGCAAGCGATTAGAGATCCGATATTGAATAATATGCGCATTTTGATACATTTAGGCTTCGCAACATTATTAGTCATGCTATATGGGAAAAAGAGTGGCGAAGCAAGAGGCTGTCCGCCTGTCCTTGGGCTGCCTCCAGAGATCACTGATCCGAATAATGAGAGCATGATTGATTTGGCTGATAATGTGGGTTACATATTCATGTGCATCATGATGATAACATACGTCTCCCTTATGTCTACTGTCTTGACCTTTCCCATAGATATAAAGACAGTTGGAAAAGAATACAAAAATGGCTGGTATGGGACAGTAACTTATTTCATAGGGAAAACAATCGCAGATTTACCATTCATCGTAATGTATCCAGTGGTTTACTGCTTAATCACTTGGTATATGACTAACCAAGCCCAAGATCACTTCTGGCGCTATTTGAGTTTCACTTGTTTGATCATTATGAACGCTATGAATTCTCAATCATTTGGACTCATTCTTGGAGCACTGTTTGTAAATAGTGTTACCGCAGCAACTTTCTTGGGGCCAGTCATTACCATTCCATGGTATCTATTCACTGGCTTTACGAAAAGAGTTCATAGACTTGCTGAACCTTTCAAAACAACATCGAAGTTCCTGTTCACCCGTTATGTATTCGAGGGGGCCTTAGATACTGTTTATGGCCACAGTAGATGCAACTGTAGCTACTTTTTAGAGCAGTACTACCAACTTCGTTTCGAGGAAGCAAATAGGCTTGGTCAGCTGATCAGTATGGAGACATTGTCATCACTAGACTATTACGACGGCTTGGAAACTGTGGCCGATGTTGCCAATAAAACATTTCCATCTGGAGGGAGCGCGAACAATTGGTTTATGAGAACAGTTGATGCGGCATCCACAGTTTTTGCTGATAGCGATAACCTGAATCTAGCCAGCCTGATGGATACAAATGTCAAAGCTAGCTCGCTATTTAGTTTTGGTCTTGATTTTGAGCCAACCTGTCCTAAAGACTACGAGAGTTTTGTAGTCCAAGACTTCAAGATCGGTGAGAGAAATGTACAAAAGGCTTTTTTGGTTGTATTTTGTATGTTATGTATAATAAGAATACTAACTTTTGTCTTAGTTGCTTGGAAAATTAGGACTCGCCAGCTGTGAAAGGGCCCTCTGATGGTTGGGTTTGTCCAGGTTGTTTAAGCTATAAAAAATGTTATACTTGATTGCTATTTTGTTTCACATATAATTTCACTAAAGACCGTCATTGGTTGAGTCGATAACTTGCTCACTTTCTAGAGGACAATTTCTACATCTTATTTCATTCACCCCAAAGTTAAGACAATATTTCCCTACACACTCACAACATCCGACGTGAAACCACCGATAACCGCTTGCACCCATAGCAATGCATGATGATTCACATTTGTACATGTCGACGCATGACACCAAGAAGGCCATGGTGCAATTCAATGATGCAGTTGAGTTTTGTGTAGCTATGGATTCCCTATGTATGACCCATCTTTCTGAAAGATCGTCGTCCGCTGCAAATAGGTCAAAGAGATCGTCGTTTGTAGATTCGAATATTTTCACGTGAGATTCCAGGCTCTTGCTATCCTCATCTTCCTTCGGACATACACCTGAGATTTCGATTTGTGTTCGGAAGGAGAAGTATTGCATTAGATATTGCGTGGTTGTAGGAAGAGGCTGGAGTTGGTGATGATGGTCAAGGAGCAGAGGAACCAGTCTTTGGATACTAACCCACACACGAGCAGCACTCTGAGTATAGATCGCCGAGACAATGAGAGCATGCCTTAAAGCAGGTGTAGTTGAGACTAGCTTCGCACCGACAAGCATCTATGAGCTGGCATTTGGATATGATTGGAGCGCAATTCATTCTGGGACATGCCGTCGAGGGTGGGCTTAGGTTGATTATCACTAATAGTGTTACGACTGAGATCCATGTTGCTAAGATGAGCGAGGAGGAGGAGAACGCTCTGGATGGTAGATTCATCCTGGCAGCCTAAGATTGATGAAGGAGACCAAAGATGGTGATAGAGAATAAGTTAGATAGGTGGGAGAAGATGATAAAGTTTGCTCCTGGTCATCGGGGGACCATCGTGCACGAGTTGGTTGCAAGAAGCAGCACGAGCAGAAAGAAGTCACATGCACGAGCAGCTGGAGGAGCGGCTGGCAAAGCAACAATATGGATAGGGAGCGTCTGATGGAGAGGGAGCGCTAAATTTCGCAGTCTCACATCGGGCCAGCTCTCGAGTGGTGTGCGACTAGGAGCGCCTGAGCGAGGTTCCAATGTGTGTTGTTGTTGCCATCGGAGAGTGAGGCTGTTTTCTGTGTGTGTTGGCCTCGCTTTCATGCCAGTCGGAGCGCCCAAGCGCACACAGACAGAGAGAGAGAAAGCCGCCCCTCTGCGGGACTGGTAAGAAATCGATGGTCGAAGCTTTGGAGTGAGTTTGTGTGTGTGTGTGTGCGATGAGAGACTGGTTGCGATTTGCCGCCGCCGCCGCCCGTCTGTGTGCGCGCCACAGAGGAGGCTCAGGGGTGCTCTGGGGAGCGAAAAGAGGCAGAGAGCGAGAGACAGAGAGAGAGAGAGAGCCAACGTTGTTGCTGACGACGTCCGAGTGGCGCGCGTCCGCCAGACCGACACACACACACAGACAGAGACAGAGAGACAGGCGCACACATACACACAGGCAGACATGGAGGCAGTCTTGCCGTGATGGCTCCCAATTGCACACTCGCGCGCTGGGACTTGGCGGCTGGCTCTGGTCGGCGGCGGCGCGGCCAGCAGTTCGGGAAAATGAGACTGTGTGTGCGGCTGCCGCGCACAACGAGTTTCGGAGAGAGAGAAAGAAAAGCACGAATGCTGCTGTCCCGCCGCTTCTCCGCGCTGATCTCGCCTTGCGGGTGTGCTCAATCTCTTGTTCCCTGTGTTATCGCAATGTATGCGGCCAGCACATTGAGTTTGTGCGTGAAAAACGCATTCTCTCCCGATTAATTTCAACCAAATGCTACAACGAACGAGGGCACGAAATTGAAAGAAACCAAAATTTTTCCTCGCTCATCAGGATCACTCACAGAGACACCACCACATACACACAGAGACACTCACACACACGGACACAACACATAGACAAATTGTTTAAAAATTTCCTATTATGTCATCATTGTTTTCCTTGTACTCTTATTTATATTGTTTATATTAAATTTAACTCCCTATCCCCATTAGCTTACATCCATATCCATTGGAACATTTCACTCTAGCTTCAGGACACTCAAGGTCCCCCAGCCCTCCATAGGGTATATCAAAATTATAATCTCACACCTATCATTGGAACATCATGTTGCCTCATCAGCAACAGCAATTGCGGGGCCAAATCATGGCCTATCGGATGTTGGCTCGTAACGAGCCCCAGCCGCCACCCCCGCCAGCATCAATGCGGATGACATCGCCTCATCATGGATCGCCACATCATCCACAAGCAATGCCACCAATGTCACCCATGATGACTCCACCAGGACATCATCCTAACCATCCAGGCCAACATCATCCTCAGCAAGGTCCTCCTCCAGGCCATCCCGGCCCGCCTCCTCCGATGTCAATGCCGCCTGTCGGTCCCCCTTCGCATCATGGCCCTCCTCCGCCTCACGGCCACCCACAACACCATGGCCAGCATATGCATCAAGGCCCTCCAGGCCCAATGCCGCCCATGCAACCTGTCGTAGGGCCTCCACCACAGCATCATCCAGGCCAAGCTCCACCGATGGGTATGAGTCCTCAGCGCCCTCACATGCAAATGCCACCGCAGCCGCACCACCCTCATATGGGCCCACCACCGCAGCAGCAACAGCAACAGCATCCCCACGGACCGCCACCTCATGGCCCACCAATGACTCAAAGTCAGCATCCCCTAGGGCAACAACCACAACAAGCATCTTTGCCTCCCCCACACCCTTCCCAGCAGCCACATCATCCGCAAATGAGTCCACATCCTCACATGGGGCCTGGGCCTCAGCCACCGCAAGGTCCACCTCCTCATCCCTCCCAGCAGCCACATCAAATGAACCAACAACATCACCCACATGGGCCTACCCACCCGAGCCAGCAACAACTGCCCCCTCCTCCTCCATCACATATAACACATCCTCATCCCAATCCGCACCTTGTAAAACAGCCATTAGCAGTGCAACAAAAGATGATGACACAAAACTTGCAACAAAAACCAAGTAAAATAACCCCGATCGCAAAACCCTCAGGTATTGATCCGATCGAGATACTAAGAGAGCGTGAAAACAGGGTTTCACAGAGGATAGCCCACAGAACCGAAGAGCTCTCTAATCTCCCTTGTGACCTGCCTGAGGATCTGAAGCGAAAAGCAATGTTAGAATTAAGAGCACTCAGACTAACAGCTTTCCAGCGTCAACTTAGGCGTGAAGTTATCGCCTGTATGCGCCGTGACATAACTCTAGAAACATCACTAAATCCTCGCCTTTACAAGCGTTCCAAGAGGCAAGGCCTCAGAGATGCCCGAATGACAGAGAAATTAGAGAAGCAGCAAAAGGTAGAGCAAGAAAGAAAGAAACGTCAGAAACACCAAGAGTATCTCAATGCTGTTTTGCAACATGGAAAAGATTTCAAGGAATACCACAGAAACATTGCTGCTAAAATCTCTAAGGTCAATAAGATTGTCTTGAATTATCACGCCAACAATGAACGAGAACAGAAACGTGAGCAAGAACGTATCGAAAAAGAACGTATGAAAGCTTTGATGGCTAACGATGAGGTTGGTTACAGAAAAATGATTGACAAAGAGAAGAACAAGCGTCTCGACTTCTTATTGACCCAAACTGACGAATACATAAAGAACCTTAGCGATATGGTTAAGCAGCACAAAGCTGACCAACGTCGTAAAGCTAGAGCGAAGAAAGCTAAGAGGAAGCAACGGAGGGACAAAAATAAGAACGATCTTTCGGTCGCAGTTGGTGATAATGACAAAATTAACGGCCATTCGGCCGAGATCTCAGGACTACTTGATGATTCGAGTCAGCAATCTGATATGAGAGTTACAGTTATTGAACAAGCAACTGGTAGAAAGCTTTCCGGTAATGATGCTCCCCTAGCCTCGCAGCTTGAGGCATGGCTAGAAATGCACCCTGGGTACCAAGTGGCTCCCAGGGAGAGCACTGATTCGGCTAGCGATGATGATTACGAAGATACAAGCTCGGTCGATGAAGATGAAGAAATCGAAGATGAAGAGCCTCAATTAAAGAAGAATGGAGAAAATGGCGCTAGTAATGATAGCGCCCCAGATGCGACCGAAGATGATGAATACCGGGACTCAGGTATTGAGAGTTACTACGGAATCGCTCACAACATTAGAGAGGAAGTCAAGGCTCAAGCCTCACTCATGGTTAACGGAAGCTTGAAGGAGTACCAGATCAAAGGTCTGGAGTGGCTAGTCTCTTTATATAACAATAACTTGAACGGTATATTGGCAGATGAGATGGGTCTTGGTAAAACAATTCAAACCATCGCTCTGGTTACATACTTGATGGAAAAGAAGCGTAATCACGGCCCGTATCTCATCATTGTGCCTCTATCAACAATGAGTAACTGGATTCTTGAGTTTGACAGATGGGCTCCAAGTGTGATCAAGATACCTTACAAAGGATCTGGAGATGCTCGAAAAAATCTACAATCACAGATCAAGGGTGCTAAGTTCAACGTACTCCTAACCACATATGAATATGTCATTAGAGATAAATCTGTCTTAGCCAAGATCAAATGGAACTACTGTATTATAGATGAGGGTCATCGCATGAAGAACCATCATTGTAAATTAACTCAAATACTCAACACACATTATATGGTGCCACATCGTTTATTGCTAACCGGAACACCACTTCAAAACAAATTGCCTGAGCTTTGGGCGTTGCTCAATTTCCTGTTACCATCTATATTCAAATGTTGTAACACGTTTGAACAATGGTTCAACGCACCCTTTGCCACTACAGGTGAAAAAGTGGAGCTTAACGAGGAAGAGACAATACTTATCATTCGTCGTTTACACAAGGTTCTCCGTCCATTCTTGTTACGTCGATTGAAGAAGGAAGTCGAAAATCAGTTACCAGATAAGGTTGAGTACATAATTAAGTGTACTATGTCAGGTTTACAAAGGACTATATATAAGAATATGCAATCTAAGGGAATTTTATTAACTGATACCGCTTCGCATGGCGGCGAGAAGAAAATCTCATCTCAAGCGCTTCGTAATATTATCATGCAACTTAGAAAAGTATGTAATCATCCATTCCTATTCGACGATATAGAAAGCGCTCTTTCAGCTAATGCCGCATTTATGCAGGCTGGACCAGATCTCTTCAGGGCAGCTGGAAAGTTTGAGTTATTAGATAGAGTTTTACCTAAGTTAAAAATGACCGGCCATCGAGTATTAATGTTTTGTCAAATGCGAAAATTGATGGATATTATGGAGTATTATCTTGAATGGCGAAATCTCAAGCACTTACGTCTTGATGGGTGCACCAAGTCTGAACAAAGAGGTGATCTACTTAAACTCTTCAATGATCCAAATAGTGACTATTTCATCTTCCTGCTCTCCACCCGAGCCGGTGGTTTAGGTTTAAATCTTCAAGCCGCTGACACAGTAATCATTTTCGATTCGGATTGGAATCCCCACATGGACCTGCAAGCCCAAGATCGTGCGCACCGTATCGGTCAGAAGAATGAAGTGCGAGTTTTAAGATTGATAACAGTCAATTCAGTGGAGGAGAGAATTCTCGCTGCAGCCAAATATAAGTTAGATCTCAATGAAAAAATTATCAAGGCCGGTATGTTTGATAACAAATCTACTGGTCAGGAGCGAAGGCAAATATTGCAGGCTATACTAGCGAATACAGATGACTGCGAAGTAAATGAAAATGAAATTCCGGACGATGAAACCATTAATCAGATGATTGCAAGGAGTGAAGAAGAGTTCGAGCTTTTCCAGAAGGAGGATATTAAGAGGCGACAGGAGATGCCGGATGAAAAACGACTGATGAGTGAAGATGAGCTGCCTCAATGGTTAACGCTCGGAGAGGAGGAAGTGGAGAGACTTGCCAATCAGGAGGCCGAGGAGAAAATTTTCGGCAGAGGTTCAAGGCAGCGTCGTGAAATTGATTACAGTGACTCACTGGGTGGCCAATATTCAGATTTCTCCGATGACGACGACGATGATACCCCGCCAAATTCGACCAGTAAGAGGGGCCGAAGAGGAGGCGGAGCTGGCGGTGGATCTACTCGTGGTCGCAAGCGTAAGATCAAGAGCGAGGCTTAGAATGTGATGATGGAAATAAAATTGAATAACGACTTTCAGTAGTAATATAAGACAACCTCTGTGAATGATGTCCGATTCTCTAATGTTGTTCGTCTCGCAAGAAAGAAAAAATAAACTCAATGCATTGTCCTTTTTGAAAAGTGAGAAATGACTCCAATGGGAAAGTTTTCAATTTTATCTACTACTACTAAGGATACCATGTCAAGATGGTCGTATGAAAGGCACAGGCTATTTATTATGTGATTCTTACACTAGATGGGCACAAATTGATAGGGACTATAGTGTCTTGCTGCGAGCTCGCCTCACACTCCAGTCCCTCGGTAGTCTTTTTGTCACATGGTCGGCGTCTCCCTTCTCAGATTTGCCTTATTGCCAATAGAGAGCACCCCCTCGGCGGCGCTTGCAGATTGTCTCGATTGTTTTGACACGTTTCCGCCATCCAGATGGCTCTTAGCTGTGTGTGTGTGTGGAAGATTGAAACGGTAATGAGGGACAAAGAGTTAGTTTTAGTGTCGTTGTAATGTCACTTGGTTCTCCCAGTCGTCAGGTTCCGCATGAGAAGATGTAGGGCCTCATTGAGTATAAACTTTGGCCCCGCTTGTCTTTGTTCGTTTGTCTGAACATATCGTCAATTCTCTCTCTTCTACATATCACTGCTACCCTCGTAGTCGTTTCGCCCATCCTTCTGGACCGATCACAAGATCTAGAAGCAAACTGAGACTAAGTAGGGCCTCGCTCTGCAGTGCAGTTGGGCCTAGTTTGAGTGCTGTCACGGTCTGGATGGAAAGTAAGAAGGAAATAGAGTAGGGCCCATCAAAGTTGGCGAACGGGAGAGTTCCATTCGCAATGGCTAATCATTGCTACAACAACGAGGAGATGGTCGAACAATTAGCATGAAATCTTCCATCCTCTTGCGGCGCAGATATAAAATTAAAAAACGTAAATATACGCTCTCTTTCTCTTTGAGACACGGGTGTTATAGTTGTTGGCAAGCACCAAGCCATTTCGTTGTTAAGATCTACGCCTCTTAGAACTGCGTCAGTGTGCAGCAAAAGCTTTAAACTTTTCAATCCGACCCCAATGGTAGACAAGTGTAGAGGGACTAGAAGACGAAGAGGAAGACGAAGACGAAGAGGAAAACGAACAGAGACAAGTCGCTAAGTTTGGCTCCGGGAAAGGTTCCCCTCTTTTTGTGCTCCTGAGGAGCATGTTAATGGCTTACAGAAGACGCACGAGCAGCATCAACATTGTACCCTGGCTGCTCATCGGCCATTAAAATGCTAACAACGAGAACATTGTCCCCTTTTCTCCTTGTTTCGCCGCCGACTTGCCCCCCTAAAACTAGGTAGAATTGTTGGCCCTTTCCATTCATCGACTCTGGAGCTGGAGGCGCCCACACTACACCTAACCTCTCACTGACCTGGGCCTTGTGGCAGCTTTGTTTCGCTCCGAGACAAACTCGATGAAAATCGAGCCTAGCTCTGAGCCTAGGGGCAATGGATGACCATTTTCAAGCCAGCCCAATGTGTGTGGCTACTGTGTTTCTTGTTCACTTGGCCGCCTTCTCTCAAAGACACAATGCAAACATGCAACAGAGCTAGATGCAGTTGTCTTCCACCAACACAAGACGGAAGCATAGAGACCAAAAGCGTCGCCCATTAACTTCGCCTTTGGATGCTCGTCTCTGCAACTGTCAGCAAAGACAACCGACATTGAATGATTGTGAATTTGGACTTGGAGAGCATTTGTCGAAATTGTATTATGGTCTCTCCCGATTCGGCTCGCCCAAATTGGGTAGGACTCGTCTTGTCCTAAGGTTGGATGGATGCTCTTAGTGCTCGGCAAAAATCGCTCTTGTTATCCCTTTCCTCCACAAGACAGTCTTTCGGCACTTCGATGCAAGAGTGGGGCAGCTCCTCCGAAAGACTGTCGTCGGTCCTGAAGGTTGGCCTCTTCAACCGACTCGTCTAATTTGCCTCAAACTAAGCTCTTTATCATGCAGATAAGCAATGGAGAAAGCAGGGGAGCGAAAAGCTCCTCTGCCATCAGGCGGTTCTTAATAGTACTTCAACAGGTGCAACTCGCTGGGACATTCCAGATTTATGCGTTCAAAAAATGTGGCGGAATATGAGAGGATTCTTATGCGTGAATCGAAGACAGTCATTTGATGGTGCCAATCATGCGGATAAAGATCAAAGGATCCATCGAGATCGCATTTCTCGGCCGGTTGGACAACTTGGATGCAGTTTGTCTTCAATGCTTCATCTGGACGCAGTGCAGATGTTCTGGATCGACGCGCTCGTTGTCCCTGCAGCGTATTATCGCCGGCTTGTCATTGACACAGTGGATGAGAGCCCGTTCGTTGAAAAAGTATCTGGGAAATGGCCAATAAGTGTTAGCTTGGTCATCTGGCGGGCACTTGAAACCGGCGAGCATCTCCTCGGCGCAGCCAACTTGTTCGGGAAATTTGCATGACTTGGTCCTGTCGTCGTACACCTGGCCATTGATGGCGCACTTCCGGACCTCAAATCGACCGTCGCGACACTCGTAGAAGTCGGGCGTGCACTTTGGCGACCCTTGAACACCAAAGATGCCCCACTGCCATCGGCAACCTGGAGAACTGATTGGACTTGGAACACTCTTCTCCTCACAAACTGCCTCCCAACGGTGGACGCAGTAATCCTTCACTGTGTTCCGCTCGCCATACATCAATCCATTGGGGCAGCTCTGTTCGCTTAAGTGTCCATTTTGGCACAAATAATACTTATCACAAGCCGTCGGATGCTCCAGACTGCTGGTGCCACTCTTTGGGCATCTTGGGTCCAGTTTGCCGAGAGCTTTTTGCGGTTTTTTGTCGCCCAAACTGGAGCTCACATTGGCCAGCAGGAGTCTGTCGTTGGCGTTGCTTGTCTCTTCCTCTAACTGTTGTGGGGGTTTTTTGGCCTGCGAGAAGACACTCGTCGGCAGGACAACTCTTTCGGGAACCTCAACGAGACGCGAGTTCTCATGGATGCTCTTCTCTGGCTGGCCACTCGACGTTTCCGCCGGAAGTCTGTCCAGCGTCTCCTTCTTGTTTCGCTCGTCCGAGTGACCACTGGCCGTTGGGTCGACCACTGGCGGAAGCTTGTTCCTCACGTAGCCGCCCCCAAGGGTGATCCGAGTTCGCGTGTTAGTGCCATAATTGCGCGTCACTGTGGCCGGAACGAGCGACGGATTGCCCACAACTGGCATCACTTGGCTCGGCTCCAGCGTGTCGGGCGGCTGCTGCTGGCCACCACCACCACTCTTCTGCTGCTCGGCGCCCTTGTCTCCGGCGGCGCCCGAGGGTCCCCTGCTCTTGGGCCCATTCGAGTTGCGAGTGAGCGCCGAGCTTGCCACAGCAGCCGCCTCGTCCTCCTCCTCCAGCTGAGCCCGCGTCTCGCTGGCCATCGAGCTTGCCATCTCGGAGGCTTGCCGCTCGGGGTCAATTAGGGTGGAGAATTCGGGCCGCTTCAAGTGGGTGCTGCTCGCTTGCGCTTGCGGTTTTCTCGTCACCACTGAGCTTGGAGTGACAAGCTCCTGAGGGGCCTCTTTGCCTGTGTCCTGTTGCTTGGCTGTGGGCGCAGTTTTGTTCTGCGCTGGACTGTCAGTGGTCAGTTTGGGCTCATTTTCCAACACTTGGCCGCCAACAGACAAGTTTGACGCTGACTCTTGGCCGCCCATTGCAACCTTAGGTGGTCCCAGAGTGTCGCTTGAGCCAGTATTTCGCTTAGTCTCGCTCTTGGACTCACTTTTAAACTCATTCTTGGACACATTAGATGATGCGGAATTATTGCTTGATGGAGTTTGCTGCAACACTTCCAGTAGATAGGGAGGACTTTGGAGGTTTTCGTCGTTGGCTTGAGGGCTCAGGTTTGGCCGGCAGGATGTTTGAGTTGCGCTTAGAATGAGCAGAATTGCAGACAGATTGAGGAAGAGAAGTGGCACTTTGGCCATCTTGGAGCTGGTCTATCTAATTGGAATCGAGAGGATGATCTCTTTTTGAACGAGAGCGAGCTCCTTTCGAGAGTCTTTTGTACACGAGCAGCTTTTCTATCTGACCATTTTTCTTGGACGTGTTGAGACAGTTGCGGATGAGAAGTGCACTTCTTGCTCAGTATCAGTATGCAATGCTGGATGATGGCGAGCACGAGACCAGAGTGAAGTAGGCCGCCAATCCAAATGGTTTCGCCGCAACTCGAGAGGACGAGCAAAGACTCCTTTTGGGGCGAGTCTTTTGCGAGTCTTCTGAGAGTCTTTTGAGAGTCTTTTGAAACAATCGTGCCAAGTTGGCCAGGCGAGCCGGATTTTGTTTAGCCGCCCGATTGACGACGGGCCATTGTCTGTGGTGGAGGAGCAAGGAGAGTCTTTTGCTTTTGCTCTGTGAAAAAGGAGCATATAAGAAGGAACAATCAGCACTAGAGGAGAGCAGTGATAAGAAAGTTGTGTGTGTGCCAGCGATGAGAGCACGTAGCGTAAACACGGTCAACTCTTGTTTGTCTCTGCATGTGTTGCGCCCGTGCGACAGAGTGCAGCCAGTCCTTAGTGTGTGTGTGTTTGTGTGCATCGGCGTATGGCCCACTTGCGGCTTTCCATGTCCATCCAAAGGCGGCAGTTTGGCAGCCGATCGGCAGCCAAGGAGGCGTGAGAGTAGGAGGAAAAACACTGGAGACAGTTGCGAGGATGATTGGACAGCAGATTGGACGCCGAACAAGTGGACACTTCTGGCCAGCTTTTGTCCAGCAGAGCAGAGCCACTAAGAGGCTTGCGGTGAGCGCCTGGTGGTCGGCCGCTCTGAAGTCGTGTGCTCGAGAGGCAGATTGAGGCTGACTTTTTGGACTCAGTCTAAGCACACTAGACAGTGGTCCAAGCACACTGGCCACTCGATGGCTGCCCACTCAATCTTTCATCACGAGAGAGAGAGAGAGACTGAGAGCGTCAAATTGGCCAGTTGGCGGCTCGTCCACTTGGACACTGGAGAGACTAGCCCATTGGTGCATTAGTTGAATTGGATCTGGTCGTTTGGGCGCCGCAGTTTCAGCGCTGCTCTGGTTATATCCTTTGCTCAACTGGCGATAAACTGGCATTGAGCCTGGCAGAGAAGCTAGAGAGCTGCAGACAAATGCGAGCCTCCAATTGAATGTTGACGCCAACTTTCTCAGTGTGCACTATCGGCCAGCTGCACTCAGTCAGCAGTCAGTGAGCAAAGCTGGCGCGTAAGCGAGCAGCCAAGTGAGGCTGAGGCGGCCTCCTGTAGACTGCAGACTGCACTTTGCAGACTGTGGTCGTCCCCACTTTGGACTATCGACTGGCAGCTCTCAACTGTCAGGATAAAAATAACAACAACAAAGAGCTCTGCTCAAGGATTTCTGCTTGAAGAAGCTGCTGCAGCCAAGACGCTCGATCGTGAGCCAATGGCGCTCAAAGTGAACGAGCGAATGGGGCCAACAAATGCACAGACAGTCTCAAATCATATGGTCCACTTTTGGGCCGACAATCACCCGACAAGGCGCCGTCCGAGCTCACTTCTGCGCCATCCTCTTCTTCTCAGACACATCAAATTGAACCAATCGGACGGGCAATGTTTGGCCCAAAAGGGCTGCCCAAACGGGAAGCTCAAAGGGGGCGAGCTTGTGTGTCGGCGGCGGCACTTTGGCGAGCGAGCGAGCGTGATGCAATCCTGCGCGAAGATGCAGCCGATGGTGATTAATATGCGAGCATTCATGATTGATTGATCGTGCTCTTGGTTGGCAACTGTTCGCTGGCAAGCGACTGCGGTTGGCCGCCTTCACTTGGAAGGCAAGTAGCTGCTTAGGAGGGGCAGCAGTTTGTTTATTTAACTGGCTGCCATTGACGATTAGCGTTGCACCTGGAGGTTGGAGAGTTTAAAGACGGGCCACCAGTTGGTCTGATGATCAACTGGATTGGTTGCAACTGTGCAGCAGGAGGACGAGCTTGCCAGCTTGTCAAGCTGGCCAGATTTGCTCTGGAGAACTCGACTGGAGCTGAGCTTTTGTGGCCTTGCGAGCAGTCCTGAGAGCCGATCCTAAGGGTCGGCCGCTGTTTCCAGGCCGCCAGGAGATGCAAGAAGGAGCTGCGAGGAGCTCCTCAAGCAAAGAATTGCCGCTTGAGAGTGGGAGCAGTGCAGGAGGTCTGGAAATTTGCAAACAGGCGACAGGCGGGCAGACGTCTTGCTCTGGAGCTCATTTGGGCTCCAAGCAGAAGAAGAAGAAGAAGAGTGGAGCTCTCTTTTGGGCAGCGCTCTTTTGAGCGGCAGAAGAGCAGCAACAAAGGACAGCTCTCTGATGGGCCCGCGAGTCTCATTCATGATTCATGTCTGTGTTTGGGGGAAGATTGTTGTGAATGTAAACAGAGTTTATTCCTGCGAGCAAGGAGGGCTCTTTGCCAAGTGGAGGGCCCTCTTTGCTCGCCGTTGCCGCAAGAGAGAGAGAGAGACACGCACACCTCGCGTACAGAGAGTCTCTCTGTTAGAGACTGTCTGTTGGCCACGAGTTTGCCCATTGAATTGTGGCAAAAGGAGAAAAGTTTTCCTTTTTCACAATCCGCTTGGCTGCCTCTTGGGCGCTTGGCTCTGCTTGTTTGGTTGAAAAAATCAGAGAGAACGAGCATGAATAATAGATGATGATGATTTTGGCCCATTCACTTCATTTTGCGCACCCACTTGCACACACTTGCACCCAGTTGCACACACTGCTCGTTAGCTCGCCAGCCCAGCCGGAAGCAGCGGGCATTTGGGGCCGCTGCTTTGGGTGTGCTTTGGGGCTTGTGTTTGGCCGCCGCCCAGCAACCAGGACGAGACACAGCTAATGGATTGGGCTCCGCGAATGAAATGGGGCGCGCAAGATTATCATCGACACACCTAAGTGGGCGGTTGCTTTTGGCATGCGAGTCACACGTGCGGCCAGAGGTCTTCATTGGGGAGCTCTTCATTGGCAGGAGGAACAGAGCTGCTGGTTGGCCGCCAAGGAGAAGGCTCCATTGCAGTGGCATGGCTTAGGAATGGGAGATGTGATTTGAATCAATTAGTTAGATAGCCGGCAAAACGGCAAGTCGTTAGGGCTTGTGGGGAAAAAGGGCGCTCGTGCTGGAGCTCGGCTGGAAAGCGAGCCGGAAGGCCGCCCAGCTAGAAGGCCGCCGAGCCAGAGGAGCGGCCAGTGAGCTTGGGGAGTCCAGAGAGAAGGCGGCCAGTGTGAGGCCAGAGAGTGAGAGTGAGAGTGGCCCCGCAGGCCGTATTAAGTTGCCCGCTGCATCCGGTGGGCCGGCCGAGGTGGAAGCGGCGGCGGCACAATGCGCGCAATATGATTATTGCTCTTTCCATTATTATCATGCGCGGGCTGGCCCACTGCAGACTGCAGAGTGTGGACTGTGGACTACAGACTGTAGACTGTAGACTGTGGACTACACACTGGGACTGGGAGTGGACCCCAGAGGACGATGATCGCGAAAAGTGGGGCGCAGAGTTGGACCAGGAAGAGAAATGCAGACATATGCGCGCCCCTTCCGCTCAGCTTGCTCCGGACGCCTCTTTTTGCCTCTTTCGGCCTCTTTTATATATAAATCCTTATATTTATACCGCTGTGTCTCTCTCTCTCTCTCTCTCTCTCTCTCTCTCTATCTCTCTCTCTTCCTTTTGGCGAGAGGGCGCGCCCACTCGAGCGCCTGTTGTCGCCCATTGTTGTGGGGCGGCCCGAGCGAGTGTTTGCGCGACTCCTGCGCCCAACTCTCAAGAGCCTGGGCCGGAGGGGCGCCCGCGGGGCCAAGTGAGCCGGGTCGAAAGATTATAGACATGTCCTAATGGTCAGCGTGTCGTTAGCACGAGTCTGCTGGCCCAGCTTGACCGCCGCCAGAGAGCCACCAGAGAGAGGCACTCGCAGAAAGGAAAGGCCGCCCTCGAGAAGGGCCAAGGGCGGCCACTTTGGACTAGTGTTTGCGAGTGTGTGTGGAGCAGAAAAGAGCAAAGGGGGGCAAAGGGCCCCTTTTCTGCCCACTGAATCCCCTTTCCGCTTAAATAGAAAATTATGGCTCGCCCACGACTGGCCAGCGCACTTAAAACAATATCTCCCAGCTCGCCGGCCAAACTTCCGGAAGTGGGCCGGCCAGGCGGAGTTTCTCTTTCCGCTTGGGGGACGAAATGGGCCAGCATCTCGGCAAGTCAAGTCTCTTGCTTTGTTTTGGGCGCCGCTCGGTCGGTCTGTGTTCCAAGAGAAAGGCAAAAAGAGGCACCAAACAGGCACCAAGAGGCGCACGTCCGGCCGGCTGAGTGGAATGAGCTTGAGAAGGAAAAGAAGGCAGCTTTAAAGCTGCTTGGGAATATGTCCGGCCAAGGAGCGCTCCTTGCCGACTTCTGGCTAGCTCTAGAGCCACAAAGACAAGGACTGGCCGAGAGACGCGCGAAATCGTTTATCTTCCTTCCTCCACTTGCTTGCCCATTAAACACGTGCAATTTAACTCGCCCCAGACGATGATGGTTGGCCGCCATCTCGAGCTCGAGCTCGAGGACAGCCAGCTTGCCTGGGGCGCAATTTAAAAAGAGATTCATCTGGCCAAAACGGTGTTGCTCCAGCTCAAAAGGGACGCCCTCGCGCTTGGGTGCAGAGCAAATGACAGACTAGCCAGGCGGAAGACAAAGCAAATAAACTGCCAGCGAGCAAAGTGAGGAAGTGAGCAACTGAGCAAGTGAGCAACTGGCTCGCTAGCCGCTCCTTAGCTCTCCTTCTTCTCCCCGCCGAGCTTTCCACTTTTCGCGCCTCAACTGGCGAGCTCGAGCTCGCCACTCGCTTGATGGTCTCTCGCTGGCTCCTGAGGCTCCATTTCGGGCCACTCGTTACTCGCTGGCTCGTCTCTCTCTCTCTCTCCAGTCAACCACCAGCTACAAGTTTCCAGCCGCCCAGCTCGCAAGACAAGTGCACGCTTGTCTGCGGCCTGAAACTGGCAAGAAGGAGACTTCTACTGGCACTTCCGGTTTGGAGCAGTGCACAAAATGGGCTCCAGCTTGATGAATATGGCCGCTTGTTGTTGTTCATTTTTCTCCCAAGCGAGCGGCTGGACTCGCCCAGAGCTCAGTGTGTGGCAAACTGGTCGTCCTAGCGACTATCGGCCGGCGAGAAGAGCGCTCAAAAGAGAGCCCGACGAGATTGGCCGGAAGTGGCGTGCGAGCGAGCGCCCAGACAGAGAGACTGTGTGCGGCCAACTGCGGATCACTGGAGGTTGGCGAGGTGTGTTCTCTGTGTGTCTCGTAAAGCCTGTCACGTGCTTCTTGTCGCGCGGCTTGTGGCCCAAAGAGTGGCCCCCATTTGGGCCACTCTCTTTGTGTGCGGCCTTCCGAGAGGCAGCCAGCCGGCCGGCCGGGGGAGACTGTGTGGCGCGTGGGCAGAGAGCAGCTCGGGCAGCTTCTTAACAATGGCGCCCTGAGGAGAACTTACGTGATGTCGCCGCTCGGTGTGTGCGGCCGCCAGGAGACCATGTTCGAGTGGCCAGGCCCAGTCCAGCGCAACAATAATAAAACGACTCAATTTGCGCCTTATTTACTGCCTGCGCCTTGCCAAGTCCTAGTCCCAGGCCGCAGCCAGCCACTGGGGCCGCCCTCTGACTGCACACAGTGACTGGGCGGCCGAAATTGATGCTGCTCACGAGCCGCAAGCGCTCGCAAACCCCGAGCGAGCAGAGCGAGCCCGGCGAGCCACAACAGACTGTCTGCCGGCCGGGCGCCTCAGAACGCCAGTTCTCGCCAAAGAGGCGCCCCACGAAGCCACTCTGTGCGGAGGACAAGCTGCGGCCAGCGAGCGACAAGCTCGGGCGAGCGGCCGACAAGCTCGGGCGCCTCCGAAGCGGCGCCCACCTGGCCGGCTTCGGCGCGCTCTCGTGTGGCCACGAAGCAACACAAGGGCGAGCGAACACAGTGAGCCGCCGACAGCTGCTAATTGCGCGCGGCCTCGGCGGGACCAGCTCGGCGGCCAGTCTGTCAGGGCGGAGGCGGCGCCGTCGAGGAGGCGTCAGCGGAAGACTAGCTAAGGAGAATCGGCTTCTTCTCATTCACTTGCCCTCATCAGCGGGCCACTTCGCGGGCAGGAAGTGGAAGTGGGCACATCAGTGGGCCAATTTGGCCACTTGGCCAGACGCAAACACTCACCTTTGTCCCTCGACTGGCTGGCCGCAGTCTGTGTGCGGTTGGCCTCTTCTCCCTCTGCCTCTTTTTCCGGCGGCTCGTCCTCCGTCTTAAGTCCGTTCGAGTGGCCGTCTGTGGCTGGGGCTCCACTGGCTCTGCTCTCGGGCAGCCCGCGACTGTCCGCCTCCTTGGGCGCTCCTCTGGGCGTATCACAAGTGGACTGCTCGTTTCCGGCCGTCTGCTGGCCACTGGGCGCCTCTTCCTGTCCCTTTGGGGCCCCATTTTGGCCGCCACTCCTTAGCTGCTGCTGCTGCTGACCCTCGCCCTCCACTGCGGCCTTGAACCGCTTGCTCTCCAGTCCAATATCACAGTGCAGCTCCACGGCCAAGGAGCCGGCCTCGTGCGGCGCGGCCCTCTTTACGTGAGAGGGGGCGTGGCCGCCCGACGACAAGCCCGCCGGCCCACAGCCATTCTGCGGCCGCGCCCTAAGTGTGGGGGCCAGTCTGGCCAGCGGCTGGTGCTGCTGCTGCTGCTGCAGGAAGCCCGCCGGCTCCCAAAAGGCGCACACCGCTGGCTGCTTGGCCGCCGCAAAGGCGCCCCCCAGCCCGAGCGGAGGGGGCGCGCATCCGGCGGCCGCAAAGGCCATCGCCTGCATGAAGGCCTGCTGGTAGTTGTTGGCGGCCGGCAACTGCTGCTGCTGCTGCTGCTGCTGGGCTGCCGCCGCCGCCGCGTAGTAGGCCGCCACGGCGGCCAGCTGGTCCGCCTGCGTCTGGCCGGCGCCCAAGCTGACCGCGTGTGGCGGGGCGCCACTTCCGGCGGCCGCGAAGGTGGCGGCGGCTGCTGCTGCGGCGGCGGCGGCGGCGCTCACTGCCTCCTGTTGAATGCGGTTCTGCTGCTGCTGGTCTGTGGCGGCGGCGGTGGCGGCGGAAGTGGAGCTGGTTGAGGAGCAGGAGGAGGAGGCTGAGGAGGAGGAGGAGCCCGAGTTCGAGCTGGAAGACGACTGGGGCGACTCGGAGGCGGTGGAGCTCTTGTCCTGGTGGCTGGCTGGCGAGTCGGCGAGCGAGCCGCCCAACTTCTCCTGTTTGTGGTTTTGCTGTTGGATTTGTGTTTGGCCCCCGCTCGACTGGGGACTCGTGTTGGGCCTGAGCTGTTGGGGGGGCTGTCTGCTGGGACTGTGTGCGGCAGTGGCACTTTGCTGCTGCTGCTGAGCGGCCAGTGCTGCACTTGCCGCTGCGGCCGCCGCTGCGTAACGCGCGGCCGCCTCGTACGCCGCCTGCGACTGGCCGTGCTGCTGCTGCTGTGTGCACGCGTCCAGCCGGCCGACGCTTAGGAACGGATTCATGGAGGAGGCGAAGGCCGCCGCCGCCAGCGCCACGGCGGAATGGGGCTCAGTCTGCGCGGATTTCGATTGGACGCCGATTGATTCCATCTCTGCGGTTAGTCATTTGAGTTTCGTTAGATTAGACGCTCGCTCAGGTGAGCTTCTCTCTTTGTCTCTGGCTTTTCCTTTGGCTTTGCGCTCCCGAAGACGGTCTGCGAGTGGCAAGCTGATTGGACGCCTCATCAGACCACCGCTGGCCAGAAGGTGATCGTTTACTGCTAATCTCCAGCTTCATCACTGTTCATCACAACAACTTTCGGCCAGCTGGCCGCCTCTCTTCGCACTCCTGCCCAGCGGGAAGCTCCAACGGCGCGCTGCTCGCCCAGCTGACAGACTGCGGCGCCAAGTGGCTGGTGCACATTTGGCACACTCGAGGCGCCACGACGGACTGGCTGCGGCACTCGAAGCGACGCAAGGACGAGGAAAACCGTTTGGCCAGCTAGAGAGTGTCCAAATTATTCAGCCGCCCGCTCGCAAAGGCCAACTTGAGCCTCCTATTCACTCGAGCCCCTCCCGCAGCGGCCCATTGAATTTGGCCGCTCGCTTGCAGGAGCACGCCCATATTTTGCTGATTCCAATCAGCTAATTGACGCCCAGGCTGAGCAGGCTAAGGCTCGTTGGCTGAGGGAGCTAAGGGTGCGAGCTCGGCCCAGTTTTGGGCCCGCCCGGCGCTCTGCTGGCCCTCTGCATAAAGGGCGCCCGAGGAGCATTGGCCGGCGAGCTTGTGAGCTTGTGTGCAAGCCGGCCGGAAGATTGGCGGCTGCAAAGGCTGACTTGGTATGAAAGGAGACTTGGTATGAGAGGCGAGGAAAAGGGGCAACTGTGTGCCGGAGTGGATTGGGCCGTCTGGTTTGTTTGTTGTTGTTGTTTGTGGCCGCGCGCTGAGTTTGCCCAGTGCATAAGCGCGCTCATCTACCTGATCGCCAACTGTGTGCATCTGTGTGCACTATGCGCCAAAAGTAGGGCGATGAATTTCCGTACAAAGCTGAGCACAAATGTAACCCTATTTTTGACGCAGTGTGTGCATCTGTGTGCAACTCTGCGCTCGTGCTGCTCCACTGAGGTCAGTCTGCGGGCCGAGCAAAGTCTCCTTTTGCTCTGACCCAAAAGTGGGCCGCCTCCTCCACTTTTGGGCCGCCTCTTTGCTCGCCTCTCTGCTCTCTGCTGGCTGGCGTGCCCTCGAGACTGCAGCTCAACTCTGCCGACTGGGCGCCTCCAGATCGGCCGGCAAGATCGCGGCCAGCTAGGCCACAAAACGGCCCACGATTATCTCAAATTATTCCATCCGCCAAAAGTCGGCCCAAAGTCGCCGCCTTCCAGATATCTCTCGCTGATCCCGGCCGGCCGCCCGCCAGATAAGAGACTGTGTGTGCTTGCTCTGTGCGCTCACAATCCTCAGCTAACCTCTAGCTCTGGCAATTGCTCTCCCAACGAGCAATCCTCCAGCCCACCAACTCCAATGGACTTCCGCGCAGTCTTTTCTCGATTTTCAGCCCGACTTTGGCCGTTTTTGTCTCGGCGAGCTCGCGTGTTTGCTCGCTTGTGTGGCCGCCAGACTGTCTCAGACCCAGCTGGACGCTCGTCTCGAGCGAGACGGCAGACTGGCCGCCGTGTTGGAGTCTCTTTTGGGCGCCCATCTGGCTGGTGCACGCGCGAGACAGTCTCGCGGGCCGAAACAATGGCCAGACTGGAGCTCGGCCGGCCAGCTCGGCTCGCTGAATGAAGGGCGTCAAAGGGGGACTTCATGAACTCTTCATGCACCACTGGCCGAGCTCGGAGGCCAATTAGCGGGCCCAAGACGGCGAGTTGCGCCCGAAGACTAGGGCACGCGAGCAGGCGGCCAAGCTGGGCCTTTCGTCAGCAAGCGAGCGGCGGCCACTTGTTCGCGGGCGCCTCTTTGGCCCTCGGCGAGCTCACAAGCCTCAGTCCAAACACGTGGGCTTAGGGGCGGCGTTTGGCGAGCAGCCTGAGGAGTCCTAAGGAGCCCTAAGGAGCGGGAGCAGAGCGCGCGTTGTGCCGCATTGGACTGGCTGGCGCAGAGTGCGCACTGTGCACTGTGCACTGTGCACGGAGCGCGCAGTTCGGACGCGCGTCCAAGTCTGCGAGCGGCGAGCGGCGAGCAAACACTGGCGGCTGACTGGCAGTGAAGCCTTTGTAATGATTTGGCTGCCAGACCAAAGCGAGAGGCTCAGATTTATCTCGATCGAGCTCCCAAATCGATTAGTTGGCCGGCCGATTGTGTTGCGTGGCCCCGATCGATTGGGGCAACGCAACTCGCTCGGGTTAGAGTCCGCTGGCTGCTGGCTGCTGGCAACAAGCGCCCCTTGCCAACCCTTAGCAGCGGCGGCCTTCTTAGCAGCTAGCCAACAAAAGGGCGCCCCAAACAGATGGAGCTCAGAGCCAGACGGACCTTAGGCCAGGCTCGTGTGTGTGTGCTCAAAAGAGCCCCTCTGCACTCCTCTGGGCCGCTCCTAAGCGTCGGCCAGCTCGCCAAGGGGCGCCCCCAAGCCAGCCAGCCAGCAAGCAGCCCGCAAGCCTCCAATCAATCATTTAGCGGCGCCCAAGTGGCCGTTCTGCAGGCCGCCGGTCGCTTCCTGTTTGCGGTTTGAGTTGAGCTCGCAATCGACGGCGAGCTTGCCAGAGAGAAGCACGCGAGCCAGTGAGCAAATTCGAGCTGGCAAGCGAGCAGTGCACAGAGCCAGAAAGACCAGAGCGGAAACGGACAATTGGCCGCTGCTGTTTGGACCGTTTGGGCGAAAGGAGAAGAGGCGGAAGTGGGCGGAGAGTGCGATGAGTGCTTGGAGGGAGCTTTGTAAAAAATGACACTGTCTGTGGCGTATCATTTGCGCCCTTCCAACGAGGCTGCATATTGGCGCCCATTCTAGTGGGCGGCTGGCTGGCTGGTTGGGTCAGGCAGCTTGATACAGTGGCGCGCGCCCAGTTCACGTGAGCACCGACGGCAAGACCAGAGACAGACTGAGCCGGCATCAATGGGGACAAAAACAACAACAGGAAGCGCCACTCATTGTGAAGTCCAGGGTCCAGCTAGAGTTGGCCAGCTAGAAAGAAGGCTCGTTCCGGAGGGAGTCTCAGTTGCGCGCCGCCAGACAGACACACAATGGCGGCGGCCAAATTGCTAGATTGCAGACCTCGAGCGGCGCCTAATGATACGCTGGTCAGCTCTTTCCACTTGGGACCATGAGCTGGCCAGAAGGAGGCGCCCAGTGGCCGGTTGGAGGCGGCGCAACACAGTTAGAGGCAGAGGCAGAGGCAAATGGGCCGCGAGGGCGCACGCGAGCATTCATGAGGCGCTTGTGTTCTCTTTTTAGTGTGTGCGTGCGTCTACTGAGTTGGGCCGCAATTTGTGTGCGCATGCATTGCATCTCAATGGAACTGCCCATAGACAAGTGTACAAACACAAGCGCGCGCGCAGCTTCAATATGCGGAACAGGCTGGAACATGGCTGGCCCATTGACCATTGACCATCGACCATCCACAATCGCACACTGGCTAAGACTGGCTGCTGGAAAGGCGCCCAAAGCGGCAGAAGCAGCAGTTGTCTCTGGCAGCCGCTCTCTTTTGGGGCCCCAAAACAAACAGGCCAATAATTAATGGTTAATGGGGGCCAAGCTTGACGCGCGACTAACGAACGAGAGATCCGACCGCAACAACAGCACCCACTGGACGGCCGCCAGATTGCTGCTAGCTCGCCTTGCCAAGCTCCCAGTTGGCCTCTGTCTGTTCGGGACACTTTTGTCTTGCCGTCGGGGAATTAGCCGGAAAAACATGCAACGGCTGCGCACATAAACAACTGGCCACTCTACTTTCTGCTGGCCTCTAACAAGGCTGGCCCACTGCAAGCCGGACCTTAGGCGGCGCTCAATCTCGAGCTTGGGAGGCTCGCTTTTTGCGCCGAGCTCGCCGAGTTGGCCGCTCGGAGCCGGCGGAAGTGGCGCCGTCGGTGGACGAGGGCGAATGGGCGCTCGTTTGGGCGCATATTGCGGCGAGAAAGGCAACTCAAGTGAAGGCGCCTCAAGTGGGCCCGACGGAGCTTTGACTGCGCCTCGAAAGGAGCTTTGAAATAAACTAGCTCGGAAATGGAAATGGAAATGGAGCAGAGCTTGGCTGAGGGAGTGGCGAGTTTGAATTAGAGCAATTGAGTTGTTTCTGGCGCGCGTTCTCGGCCGGCGGAAGAAGGTAATCAATTTAGGTTCCAGTTGATGATTTGGCGTCTCGGCTGGACTGGACTTGCTCTGCTCGACTTTGCTCTGCTCAGCTCGTCTCGCTTGCCGCTTGTCTTCTTGTGTGTGTGTGTGCAAGAAGCTCCATTTGGCGAGCTTGGCGTGCGCAAGGAAGCGAGCGGCCACGGACACAGAGGGCCAATTGGTCGTTTGTTTACACAAAAAGGCGCTCTCGTGCCGCTTGCTGTGCGGCCCTTTGCACTGTGCACGCCTTTGCACTGGTTCGACTCCTCCACTGCGGACAGTCCTCCGACGGTGCAGATTTTCCTTCTCTTTTGGCTGGCAAAAAGAGGAGATTTTTCGGGCCAAAGAAATGGCCCAAACTTGAGAGAGGAGACTTCTGCAAGAAGTCCCAAAGACTGTCTGTGGTTTCCAAGTGTACCAGTTTGCAAGAGTAAAACTTGGCGAGACTGCAACTGGGCGAGACTGCCAGTTGGCCGCAACAAAGAGAGAGAGAAAGGCGCCAATCTAATCGGGCGGCGCGAAGTGGAATATTTGGCTGAATTGCAAAGAGACGAGCTGAGCCAAAAGCAATCGGACGCAGATCGCTGCCCATTGGATCCAGAGCTCCAAATGGGCCCAGAAAGCAGCCGACACGCCGCAATGAGCTGCACTGAACTGCATTGAACTGCACTTCTGCTCAGCCGAAAGCCACAAGCTGCGGCCCAGCACAAACAGAGACAGACAGACAGAGACACAAAACAGGCCGCTCCTTCACGCTTGTCCGCCGGCCGCAGAGACAAGCCGCCGAAGTGGCAACTCTGAGCGCCTCTTGAGCCCCTTTTTCTGCTCTCCTTCTGTCTCGCTTGCTGTTCATTGTGGAGAATTGTGGAGAATTGTTTCAAGCTGCTCTTTGAGTCTTCTTTAAATCTCAAAGTCGCAAACTTGCAAACTCGAGAACACTTGCCTCTCAAGACATGCAACAAGCGAGCACCACTGAGCAACACTGACCAGCTCCACTGCTTAGTGTCCGCCGATTGGCACCAAACACACAAGGAGAAGTGTGCTCTCGCTTGGCCAAAAGTAACACTCCTTATCCTTGTCTCTCGCTTCAAATGAAAATGAAAACATTTTTAGAATGAAAACATTTTCAGAAAGATGTTTCCTCCTTCTTGCAAGTCTCGCCCATTCGACACTCAAATTCGACCAGAGCGATAAATGAAGACTGTTTCCAATGCGTCCCAGTGAGTTATGTTGGCCGCCAAAATAGCACCAAGTTAACGGGCCATCCCTAGTCTCTAGCTTTGGAAGAGGCGAACTGCAGAACTTTTAGCTGGCAAGCTAAGAGTTGGCAAGCTAAAAGCTGGAAAACTGGACACGAGTGAGTGAAAAGTGACGGCCAACCCTAAGCTTATGGCTCGTCTGGCCATAAGTTCAAGTGATTTCTTCTTTCTCTTTCTCTTTGGCAAGCTAGGAACAAAGTTTAGCAAAGTCCAGCCAGCGAGTAAATCCCCGCTGATTGATATGCAAATTCGCGCTCTTCTCTGTCCAACGAACGCCCAAAAGCAGAAGCAACACAACACTGAGCAGAAAGGGGACGCCAAAGACAGAGACTAGCTGAGAATGGCTGAGAATTGCTGCACGCCACAGTCGCCCCTTAGCTCCAGTCTCAGTCTGCGCCCAGTTGCTCGCTCGTGCTTCATTAGTTCGTCTGGCGAGCGAGCACAAAGCTCGCCCAAAAGGAGGCCAACGGGCGCCAATGGACTTCGAAGAGACTTGCATCTACTTCATTCAGCCAAACGTTGCTCTTCAAGTTTAAGTTAAAAGTCATCCTTTGGCTCACCAGCGAGCACAAGTTGTCTAGCTCGTTTCCTGCGGCCAAGCTCAAAAGAGCAGTCTCTTCATTAGCGGCAACAATTAGGAATAAGATGCGCCCGCTTGTTGCCTCGCCACTTGGCCAAATGTGTCCGTTTGTCTTCCGTCTGTGCGTGGTTCGTGTGGGACCCAATTCAGGGTCTTCCTTCTTCTTCTTCTTCTTTCTCGGCCAGCAACTACCTCTGAGTGGAAACTTTGCAACTTTGAGGAGGCAGAGGGCAGAAGGAAGAACAATGAGCTGAGGAAACAAGTGGCCTATCGCGAGCTCCAGACTGGCAGTTTTGGAAAAAGAGGAGGAAGCAACCGTTTAGACCTTGGCTCTCGGCGGGCGCATCTCAACCAGAGTGGCCCATTTTGTCCGCAACCTCTGCCGGCTGAGAGCTGAGGGAGGGGCGGGGGCGCTGCTTATGAGATTCATGTGATAATAAGAATAATAAAACGAGTCCAAGAGGCTGAGTTCGAGAGTTGCCTCTTCTTGGAGGCTAAGCAATGATTTAAGCAGTGCTTTGGTGCACAGATGCTGCGTGTGTGCAGGTTGGGCGCGCACTTCGCACTGCTCGCAGACTCGTGCTTTTACACAGTGGCAAGTGCGTGCGAGTTGCCCGCTGCGAACAGAGCTCACACACTGCGAGTGGCCAACAACAACAAGTGGCCACTCGCAGACTAGCACTAGTCTGCAGAGTGCAGTCTAAAATGCACTGAAATGGTTGCACTGCAGTTGCACATTGTTGCCACTTGCAACTTTGAGAGCCACTTGGACATTGTTGCGAGTGTGTGTCGCTCGTTTGCGGCTCAGCTCACCTGCTCACCAGCCTGAATGGCGCCCTCAATGGTTCACACGCGCTCGCCAGCTCCTCTCCTTAGGCTTGGCCATTTGTGCTCCTTCCTGCTGGCAAGCTGGCGAGCTGGCCAAACGAGCCACTTGGCCCAATTTGGAGCGTTCAAATTCAAAATTAAAACAATGGTCTGTCTGTTGCTCAACTGCGGCATTTCTGCTCCCTTTCGGCACTCTAAACGAGAGTCAGTCTTTGCTTCTTTGCGTCTCTAAGTCTATCCAAGAAGCTCCCGCGGCCAATCCTAATCTCTTGGCCGATCTTCAGCGTGTGTAACTGGCCGAGAAAGCAACGAGTGGAGCCACAAGGGCCAAAAGGAGACGGCCACTTGGGGAGCAGTTAAACCTTTTAAGTGTTTGCCCAAGTTCTGGCCGTGGCTAAGCTGCGGCTAACAAGCTGCAAGCTCCGGCCAGAGATCAGATGCACCAGAGACAGTCTGTAAAGAGAGTCTGCAAAGAGAGCTTCGTCTACAAAATCTAAGAGTACTAACCAGAAGTTCAGTTTGTTGGGCGGCGGCGCTGCTCTGGAGGGGCGGCTGTCTAGCTGGCTGGGGGCCCTGCTGGTCTTGGTGGTGGTTGTTTAGAGAGTGTTGCTTGTTGAAGAGAGTCTGTTGCGCGTGCTGAGGCCCACCACTAGCTGAAGCTGCCGCCGCTGCAGCCGCCGCCGCCGCAGCCGCCGCAGTGGCCAACTGTTGCTGCTGCTGCTGCTGCTGGAGGGCCGCAAACAACTGGTGCTGCTGCTGCGCACTGGCCGCCAGTGGGCCTGCGTGCTGCCTCAGTCCAGCCGCCAGCAACAGACTCCCCTGGGGCCCCACCGCAGAGAAGGGCGCCTGCTGGAACTGTTGGAGGTGATTTTGATGATTTTGATGCTGATGTTGCTGATGTTGATGTTGCTGATGTTGTTGTTGTTGTTGTTGTTGGTGCTGTTGGAGCATTGCATTCTTGAGAGCCAAGTGGTTGCGCCCATTGATGAGCAGCTGGTCCTTGAGGTGGCTGGGCGGGTGCATGTACTTGCAGGAGTCGCGCGTGCAGCGGCCCTTGATGCTGTCGTAGCAGGCGATCACGCGCCCATTTGGCTGCACCTCGACCTTGGGCGGCGGGTGGGCGAACTTGCACTCGCCGTCTGAGCGCGTGCAGCGTGCACGCTGAAACTCGCGGCACACCTCCAGCTGCAGCCAGAAGGAGTCCTTCCCATTCAGAAGCATCATTTCTCCTCCTCTACAGACAGTCTCTCCTCAGAGGCAGACTCTCTCACTTCCTGCTCTTGAAATTCTTTTTCCGTTATTCTTTCCGGCACTTCCGCTTGCTCTCTTGCCTTTCTTCGTGTTCTTGTTCAAATCAAAGTGTGTGCTTGAATAGAGACTGTCTGTAATTGTGGTTTCGGAAAAGTGGCCGACACTCAAGCTCACAACTTGTGGCACCTGTTCCAGTGCGCTCGCTCGCTTGGCCTCACAACTCGCGGCCGAAGGACAGTCTTCGGTGGCATTTGGGGCTAAGTGGCCCCAAGAAGACGGCCAAGATTGTGGCCAAGTGGTGCTCTTCTGGGCGCCTCTTCAGGTCCACTCTTTTGGGAGGACAGTCTGCGGGAAGCTGGCCAGTTGCGAGTCGCTTTTGGGGCTAACTAAACTGCGCCCAAACTGACGCCAAATGGGATCAAGCTAGTCAGTGGAGAAGGAAGCCATTTGGGCCCATAAACAACACTCTCAAACACATGCTCGCTGCACACACACTTTTTCTCGCAACTCCCAGTCACAATGAGACACACACACACACACACGCTGCTTCTCTTCCTCTCGAGCTTGCCGCTTCTCGAGCTTGCCGCTTTTCGAGCTTGCCACAACTTGGCCTCAACTTGCGCTAACAATCTCTGGCTGGAAACTTCCCACTTGGCCAGTTTCACGCTGCTCTCCAAGAGCGTCACCCAAAGACTTGCACTTGCAGTCTCACTGAAACTTAGACTGAAACTGAGACTGGAGATTGAGACTGAGAGTGAGACTAGCCCTTAGGAAGAGTGTGTGACTGTTGGAGAAGCTGGCGAGCAGTGAGCAAACTGGCGGCAAACTCGCAGCTCGTCTTGTCGAACTTTTCGGCAAGCCCCAAATGACTGTTGCTCGTCTCTCTCTCTCTCTGGGCGGCGTGTTTCCATTGGCTTGGCAAATTTGGCCTCCCTTTCTGGTCGGCTTTGCTCTCTCTGGCCCTCAGCTGTGGCGCGTTGTTCTCTCTCGCGCAGCCAAAGCAAAGAGTCCGCAAAAGCAGAGGCACGAAAATAAAGGCCCAACTATTACGTATTTCTCTCTGTGTGTCTGTGCGAATTGGGCGGCGCGCAAACAAGCAGCGAAAAGAGCGAAAAGAGCCCAAGAGAAGCGGCCCCAAACAAGTCCAGTTGTGCTCTGCTTCTGCTTTGCGCTCTGCTCTGCTCTGCTCTGCTCTGCGTGTCTCTGTCTCTGTCTCTGTTTCTCTTTCTCTGCTCTTCTCCCTCTACTTTTCTGTCTCTGCACGCCTCTGCTTCTCTGCCACTGTGTTTGCCTCCGTTCTTCTGTCTCTGTCACATGGGCCGCACACTATTTCTCCACCATTGCTCCACACAACTACAGCTACTCTCAACCAAACTGAGCTCGCAGTTTGCAGCTCGCAGCTCGCAGCCTGAGCATTGCGCCGGCCAGTTGCGCAATGCTCAGGCGGCCTCGCCACGCATGCGTCTCTCCAAAGACAGCCAGACGCCCTCGTGCGAGTGCCTCGACGCGCTGGCCGCCAGCAAGCTCGAGCTCACACACCGAGCTCGCCGGCCGAGAGCACGCGCCACTCGCTTCTTGTCGGCCACTGGGAGACAGACTAGGACTAGGAGATGGAGATGGAGTTGGAGATGGAGAAATGCAGGCTGGCCCAATGGAAGAAGTGGGCGCCGATTGTGCGCTCATCAAGCTGGCCGATTTGGGAGGAAAATTTGTCCAACTTGAGTGGGCCGTATGCAAAGGATTGCCCCATTGACAAGCTCCAGTTGTTGGGGCCGCACACTGAGGCCACACTGAGAGGGCGCTTCTCGCGAGTATGATTGCGCTCGTTTGCATGCTCGTCCAGGAGGCTCGTCTTCGTCTTCTTCTTCTTCTTCTCCTTCTTCTGCTTGGGGGCAGAGCTGGCATATGGGCTCGCTCGTTCGGGCTGAGGATGGGCCAAGGAGGCTCGTTTGGGAGCGCGCTTTAGAGCAGGAGAAGCTGGCTAGCTGATGGGGCCCACAGAGGCGCCATTTCAAGACTTGGGCGGACTGCGACGGATTAGGATGGGCCCAGTTTGGAGATCAAATCGATCGGCTGGCAGCCAGGCGAGTTTGAGTGTGAGCTTTGCGAGAGAAGATGGTTGGCCGATTTGCAGGCCGAACGAGGCGCAAAAGTGGGCCTAATCTAATTAAACAAGGTCTCTCTCTCTCTCTCTTTCTCTCTCGGGCTGGCATGTTTCCGAGCAGGCGGCCGCGTCACGTTGCGGCCCACGAGCGCCAACTGGAACCGGCGGCAAAGGTTCCGCCGAAGAAGCTTTCCAAGCGGAAGGGCGGCCTCCCAAAGAGAGAGTCTGAAGACTCTCTTTCGGACCCAGCGAGGGACGCCGGTTCACGTTGCCGAGTGTGCCTTGCCGCCAGAGACTGTCTCTGGCCACCGGTTGGCCACTTTTGAGCGGGTCTTAAGGGCAATGTGGCGAGACGGCGAAATGGGGGCGAGGAGAGGGAGTTGTTCTGGGCAGGAAGTGGGCGGCGAAAGGAGGAGATTGTTGGGAGCTGGTTGGTGGCGAGGGAGAAACAAGTTCATGCCGGCGTGCAGTGTGCGTGCGGGCAGCCTCCTGGAGCTTAGGTGCGGCAGCGTGCAGGGCGCACAGATTTCGCTTGGGCAGAAATGGTGCACGCGAGCAGACAATTGGCCGTCGGCTTCTGTGCGCTGCTTTGCGCCCTCGCCAAATGACCAACTGGAGACACTCTCTGCCGGAGACAAGCACTAGTTTCTGTCCTCTCTCGGGACACTTGTAGGCCCCACATACTTGTAGGCAGATTGACGTGTGCTGGAAAGTGAGTCTGTTTGCCGTAGACAGTCTGCATGAGCAAGAGCAAGAGCGAGACAGATCATGACAAGATCAAGTGACACCAGACGAGAGGCTGGGGTGGGGGAGACACTCACTCACTCGGAGAGACGAGCTCTCTTTGCACAGCCTTTGCACAGGCCAGTGGACGAGGGTCTGCAAAGAAAGGGGCCCACTTTCAACTATGGCTGGACGGAAGAGGAGGTCTCTCTCTCTCTCTCTGCTCACAAGAAGTGGGCGACACTTTGGGGCGCCCCCAACTGAGTTTGGGGCCTCTTTCTCTCCTGCTCTTGTTTGGACTAGAGTGAGTTTATTCTTTTCTTTGCTAGCCGGCACTTGTTTCACTCGTTCTCTGCTGCGAGCAGCAGAGTGGAACCGTCGCCACTGCGCGCCATTGAGGAGGAGAAACTGACTGTCAGTTGGCTGGGCCATCGAGTCTGCTTGTTCATGATCATCAGGCTGACCACAGTGACCAAAGCGGCGGCGGCAACAACGAGCAGAAAGGTGATCAGCCAGACGACCTTGTTGCCGCGCACCGGATTCTCCACCTGAGCTGCTGTGGACTGGGCGGCTGTGGGTGAAGCCAAATGAGAATTGGAGGAGGCGCCCTCAGCTTGATGATGTTCCTTGTTGACGACCGTAGTGCGCTGCTTCTGGTGCTCGAAAACTGGCTCCTCGAGGTGCGAGTCTGGACGACTGAGGAGCATCGAGGAGTCCACGTGAGGAGTTTCGCTTATTTTGTAGTTGCTAACAGAAGCTTGAGAGGCGCCAGCGCCAAAGGAGGAAGAGGAGCTGTTTTGGGGCAAAATGTGGGTCATTTCGTCGATTTGTTTGGCCGAAACTGCAAGCTTGTCTGCGTGCGACGTCAACAACAACCCATTGCCAACCATAAGCTGGTGCTCCTCCAAAGTTGATGGGTCAGGCTTGGAGGCATCCACGCAGTTGGACTTGTTGGCCGCCTGCAAGTGGAATCCATCGGGACAAATGCACCTGGCCATTCGGTCGCGGTCCATGATGCAGGCGTGGCTGCAGCCTCGCTTCAGACAGGGACTAGAGAGAGTCTCTGTCATTGGATTGACTGTTATGAGACGCTTGTGGTCGGCGTTCATCCTTTGAGCGCCTCCTCCTCCTCCTGCCAAAGGTTGGGGCAACTTGAAGGCCACTGGACGCGAGTGGCGCTCGTCCTTCTTGGCTCGATACAAATAGTTGCTCCCCTCGACTATCCACATGAGATAATTGTGATAAATTGCAAAAGATACCACTGTGCCCATGCGGCTCCTATGCTTCAATTTGGTGCCTCTTTTGATGCCCGAACTTCGCGACTTGACGTCCAACTCAACCGACTCTATGGTCTCGTAATGAGAATCGGCCCAATACAAACGCTGCTCCTGCTCGTCCAAATACAAAGCAACAGGTTCCCAAACGGAATCCTTCTCGAACAGCACCACTTCGCTCGACTCGCTGCCCATGATGTCAGTTCGGATTATGCGCGGCCTCGAGCCAATCAGCCCAATGTAGAACACTCTATTCTTTGTATCAAGCACCATACTTGTTGGTTCGTCCAAATTGTGGCGCAAAACTTGCTGAAACTTGCCACTCCGAACTGAACACAAGGTCAAAGTGCCAGCCTCTGGATCTAACCAGAACAAATTGTCCGACAGAAAGTCGTAGACCATACTTCTAATGGACTTCGTTCCAATGGCGGCAAATTTCTCAAACGTTGCCTGGCGGCCAGAGAAATCGGCCGAAAAGATCTGCTTCCTGGAGGAGTCGAAAAAGAACAACTTGTAGTGCAACCAATCGGAGGCAATATCCTGAATCACGTGGTCCTTCGAGTAGACAATCTCCTCCAAGGCGCGCAAACCTATACGCTCGGGAAACACTTGGGCTATGTAATTTTTCACGTTCACCAACAAAAAGGACAAATGAACCTCGTAACAGGTGGCCTTGTCGTAGATGCTCAATGCCATCGAGTCTGGACACGCGCAAGTGGCCCCAATGCTTGAGGGGCGCTTCTGGCCAAAGGTGGACGAGCTCGGTGGGGCGAGGAGACACAAGTGGCTGCAGTGCTTAGACCAGCAGGGATTTGAGATGTCGTTATTCCTCTGCTCGTCTGGGTGGTAAATGTGAATGCCGTAGATGTCCTCTGCGTTGATCACACTGTGCGTGTTGTTGCCCGTGTTCTTGTCGCAAGTCTTTATATCGTTTCCACTCCAATCTGACCAGTAGATACGATTCTCAAACACTGAGACACTAAATGGATTTGACTCAATCTCCTTCCTTAGGACAGTTCTTTTCCTTGTACTCAAATCAATCCTTTCAATCTTATTTAGACGCGCATCGGCCCAAAACAGACTGTTGGTGAGATAGTCTTGCGCCAGACCGTTGGGCCAAACAACGTCAGTCTCGATCAGAGTTTCTCGCCGTTTTCCATCCATCGAGACGAGAAATATTCCCGGCCTGTCGCCCCAATCTGTGTAGATGACCCAACCTGACGATGAGTCGGCAATGATGGCCCTCGGCTTGTGGATCTTCGTCTGGACCAGAATGCGACAGTGCACATGGACGTAGGAGCACACAACCACTGCTGGCAATCCGGCGTCAGTTATGTAAGCATTCCGGCCAACAGTCTCCAATGCAATGTCTTCTGGGGACAATAATCCAAACTGGACTATCTTCTTGTGGCCGTGAAATTGGCGCCTGTGTCTGGCCTCAAATTGTTCATCCTCAATGACGGCCGAATAAACGCCCGGATCTTTGCCCAGCTCCACCCAAAACACCTCCTTGTTGCCCGGATTCATGTCCAAACCAACAATGGTGTTCTCCGGCTTGTTCGAGGGATCGTCTGGCCTGGACATGGCCACTGGATCGCTGGCTCCAATGGCCGAGGAAACGAGGGGACTTCTGGTGGGATCGAGGCCGAGCATTCCAAAGAAAAGGGTGAACGCCTCGCTGATTGAGGGCTGGCTTGTGGTCTCGCTGGACGCCTGAGACTGCTTCTTGGTCACTATGTCGAAATAGACTCTCGAACGCATCCAGAAACCACGAATCGATTGGCCAGTGGAGAAGATCATCAATGGCTCCACAGTTGAGTTGAAATCGAGCCCATAGACTTGCAGCGGCAGACTGGCCAGGTGGGCGGCCGTGATGTTGGGCGATAATCTTTGGGTGAAGTTTGTTGTCTGCACCTCGACTGAGCTCACATGCTGAGGCATATCTATTGAGGTGCAATTGAGCTCGTCACTGTAGTCGTCACAATCGGCGTGACCATCACAACGCCACCTGGGCGCTATGCATTCCCCATTGTCACAGATGAAATAACCATAAGGGCAGGCCTTGTCAAAAGGGTGCTGCCTGTGGTTCAACTTTTGCTCTGCATTCTTTTCCTGTTCATCTTTAGACCTCAAAGTGTCATCAATGGTCTCCTCAACAAGACCTGGAGCCACATTGAAGCCCTCAAAGTCGACTGAGTCCGAGTAGAGCTCAGTCGAATGACTGTCATCCTCATCTGAGGAGCCCAACGCTGGCAGGCTAAGTGTAGAGGTTAGAAGTAACAATAAACTTATTGATAAGATTGTCGTTCTTGTTATTGTTGTTGTTGTTGTTGTTAAAGGGTGATTAAAATTCAATCTCTTCATTGTGCGATCACTTGATGATTGCTCCCCAAATGAACTATCTTCTCTTAGTCTCTTCTGCTCAGTCGACCTCTGGTGACTCACACTTTCACACATCTTTGAAGGTGACAACTAGACTCTATTGATTAGCCGACAATGGGCCCCTCTTGGGTGAATTCTCAATCAAATGTGTCTTGAGGATCGGCTTGGTATGGCTGGAAAGATATGTCACTAGGAAGGTAACGAACGGTGGTTTCGAGTGATAAATTATTATCATTAAACGAGAAGGTTACCCTCTGAGATCAGACTCTTGACTGGTGTACCTCGAGGGCGGTTTTCCGAGAGACACTCTAGTCTAAACTCTCTCGCAATGGCTGACAATGAGCGATCAACGCCCCCTCCGAAATCTTGTTCCAATCTAAAGGTGCACTCGCTTGACAGGGAAGACGAACGTGCTGATACGCGCAACCTGTGATGTGGGTGAACCAATGGCAAGACCTGAAGCGAGCCAAAACAACACTCACTTTCTCCATATCTTTAAAATCTTATCCTTTCCACCACTGCAGACAAACTCCCCATTGGGACTCCAGTCTACGGCGTAAACCTCGTCTGAATGGCCGGGGAGATCACACATCAGTTTCTTGTTAGATATCGACCAAACTTTGCAAGTCGAATCGGCACTTGCGCTGGCTAGGAGACGACTGTCGGCCGACCAGGCTAACTGATAAACACGTTGAACATGCCCTCTAAGTGTTGCGACAAATTTTCCCGTCAAACCATTCCATAATCTGATCGATTTGTCGAAAGAGGCACTTGCAATGTATCGCATGTCGGGAGAGAATTTCACATCATTTATGAGCTGCTGATGTCCCGTCAGTCGTGCAACAGGCTTCTTAGAGTCTTCTGGACTCCAGAGGAACATGGTGAAGTCGTCCGAACCAGAGACGAGCATATCCTTTTTGATGGGCCCTTTCCTCACCTTGTCATAACGATCCTGGGCAATCCTAGCCATTTCGTTCCTATCTTCAGGTATGACCGTCGATCCTCGATGCAGCATTTCCGGATCAAACGGACCCGTTCTAACGACATAATCACAGTTTAGTGCCAAAGTGTTCACCCAATGAGCATGGCCATCTAAAGAGCGACACATGACTCCGTCTTCACCACGCCAAACTTTGACTGTTCTATCTTGTGACGCCGAGTAAATCAAACCGTTCGCACTCCACTTGATACAAGTAACCGACATGCTATGGCCAGTCAAAACGATTTCGCACCTCTGCAACACAGTGTCCCAGATCCAGATCGTGGTGTCTTTCGAAGAGCTAGCCACCCTCCTGCACTCTGGATTGCAATTCATTGGCTCCCAAACTATGCATGTGATATACTTGTTGTGCCCTATTAGAGGATTCTTCGAGAGTCTCTGACCTGTTTTGGGACACCAGATAAAGACGTCTCCATTCTTGCAGCCGGACGCGACACGTTTTCCATCTGGCGACCAGGCGACGGCAAGAACCCAGTTCTTATGCCCCTGACAAGTGCACAGGGGACTCTGTGTGTCTATATCCCATAATCTCACTGAGGTGTCACCGGAACCAGAAGCGAGCCCTCGACCATCGGGACTGAATGAGACCGAAACGATCGCCTCGCCATGGCCAGACATCGAGGAGACACATCTTTTGACAGGTTCAACCTTGAATATTGCTTGTGGAGCGTAAACAATCTCGAGAACTTTTTCGTTATCTAAACTAATGGGCACGTCGTTTTCGTCTTTTGTGGTTGCAATCGTATCCTTTATGTGGGTACCGTTGATGAAAAATATGAAAGGGACACGATCTTCCTTCTCGGTTTGCAATAGAGCATCACATATTTGTTGCAGATCATTGGGTCTCAAATTTGTCGGCAACTCCACCTGGGCTCCGGCTTCGTCACCGGACTCTGATTTGAATTGAACCAGCACAGTTTGTGTCATTTTGATGTATATGATGATTATATTTTATCAAAAGGAATGAATAGATACGAATTTGCATCAAAGGAAGGAAGTCCGCGCTTTAAGACCCGAAATCAGTCACGTGTAGTCGCACAAGAAATGCTTTCTCCACGAGAAAGCGTGGTTTCTAAAATGATGGATTCGAGTTTTTGTACGTCAGAACTTATTACATCATCATTGTTTAATTGTTGATAAAATGTCAGCATCTATTTGCAGGCTCGGTCTAATTCTTGCGACAAAGCCTTGTTATGGACCCAGAGTCAAGATCCTCCAGCAACATATTAGGACACAAACAGTATCGGTCAAGTCACAGCCGCCAAAGAAAGTCGAGCAGGAGGTGCGGAAAAGTTTGAAGCAAAAGGTAATAGATGAGTGCAAACATTACTATCATGGTTTCAGGCTACTATTTATCGATTTTAAAATCTCGTCTCGATATGTCCGAAAGATTCTCCAGGGGGAGCAATTATCGAGGCGCGAGCATCAGCAGCTGGTCAGGAGTGTATCAGATCTTTTCAGATTAGTCCCATTTAGTGTTTTTATTATTGTGCCTTTCATGGAATTCCTTCTACCTGTTTTCTTGAAGCTGTTCCCCTCTATGTTGCCGTCAACATTTCAGACGAAGAAAGATCAAGATGCAAAAATCAAGCACCAATTGAATGTCAAATTGGAGATGGCCAAGTTTCTGCAAGAAACATTGGAAGAGGTTGCAACACAAGCAAAGGGAGGCTCCCATTCGGAGGAGGCCAAAAAATTCGCTCAGTTTTTTCAAGAAGTTAGGGCCTCAGGTGTAGGTGCATCCAATGCCGACATATTGAAATACTCTAAATTGTTCGAGGATGAGATAACCCTGGACTCTATGAGTCGCCAACAGCTGGTCGCCTGTTGTAGATTATTAGAACTTCAGCCTATAGGTGTCAATGCATATCTACGCTTTCAGCTGAACGCCAGATTGAAGGCCTTACGCAGTGACGATGAGATGATCAAGAAAGAGGGAATCCACACCTTAACAGTATCCGAGCTACAAGCCGCCTGCAGGGCTAGGGGCATGCGAGCTCTGGGTGTCCCTGTCGAGCGTCTCCAGGCTCAACTGGCCCAATGGCTCGAGTTAAGTTTAGATGAAAAGATTCCCCCCTCATTGTTACTGTTGTCTAGAGCTTTGTATGTACCGGAAAACATACCAACAAGTGAGCAGCTCAAGGTTACCCTCCAATCACTGCCGGAGATTGCGGGCACGGAAGTTAGGAATACTATAAATGAAACAGAGGGTAAGGTTGACAACAAGACTAAATTCGAATTCCTTAAACAAGAGGAAGAAGAAATTCAACGTGAGGAATTACAAGAGGAATGTTTTGCAGAAAACTATGATGAAAACCTGATAGATAAAGCCGAAGAGATAATAGAACGTGCGAGCGAAGCTAATCAAGCAAACATACTGAAAATTATAAAGCAAAAGAGTGAGAAGAACGATTTGACAGTGCAATTCTTGGAAGCTATTGAACGTGATCTAGAGAATCTCCAGCCGAAGAGTCAGGAGGGATCCTCAACCATCTATAGTCAAGACCCTGTTGTGAACAAGCGCGTGAATAGGATGCTTAAAAACATAGAAAAGATCCTGAAGCAAGAGAAAAAATAAACACACACAACAACCAATTAGCTCGCTGATCGATAGGCGCCCTCCACGATCTCATTAAATTGTAAAGAAATTTCTACCATAACTAAGGTATCCAAGGTGAACGGTTGCGTCCTAGAAAATTTCAGAATGTAGCGCCTATTTGCACTAAAGTTTTTTCCCGAGTTTGACCCTCCAGATCCCGCTGATGCATTGCGCATGTGATGCAAGTCTGAGGACATAGTTGAATACATGTAGCATGTACATGTAGTATAGAGTAGGAAGCTACATCCTTTCGCTCCATCGCGATAGTTAGAAAAACACTCAAGAGGCATCTTGACTGTTGCTCACCTCAACAATGGCAAGCCTGCTACGCATTCCATCGATTCTCTACCATGAGAACCTTCGCGATCCTTCGTATCTATTCATCCCCGTCGGCTGGTAAGCTTTCATATCTCACCTATGTCACTCAAGGTCATACACAAGTGTGATCAGATACCAGTGATCAAGTTTTTCGCATATGCGCGTCTACAGCAACATGAAGCTGCGGTTGGCTCGTGATGTCCCACAGTGTGTCTGTACAACTGCTCTCCTCAATATCCACTCGCAATCAGTCTATGAGTTGGTTTTCTCTCATCTCCGGCCAACTACATACTGTATCTTGTCACTAGTTAATTTGGAACATGTCAGCTGATTTTTTCATTGCCTTGTCGGACGATTGTTTGAATTCGTGTATCCTTTTATAGAGGTGCAAAATTGGTGTTTGGTATGCATCTAGAACAACTTTTGGATAATGATGACGATTGGACAAAAATAGCCAAATTGCGTCATGGATGTTCTCTGGAAAGTGGGATCCTCTTTCTTTTTCGCTGCATCTCTATATTTCGAAAAGTTCTTGCATGGGTAGACAAACTGCCATCCGTTGTTTGCCCTTTAAAATTCGTTCAATTCTTTCCCTAGTTGACAAATACTTCACAATCGAGTCTTAGCAACAAGACAGCAAATTCGGCCTGATTGCAAAGCCCGTCAGTAGATCCACACAAGAGAAGAGACTGTTTTTCAATTTGGATAAGGAAAAAGGAAATCTCTTCAAGGCCGATTTATCAAAATGAAACCTTCATTGGCGCTCTTAGAGGCCAGCCTCTGTCTGCTCGCCCTGCAGATTGTGGCTGCTTCGGCGGGCACAAATGACTTGAAGAATGAGCAATCTGACTCTAAGCCGCTGCTCGACAAAGAGGCGCTGACCAGTTTGTCGAAGTTGTTTGCTGACACGAGAGAAGATTGGTCGTTGGAATCTCGGTGCCATTTCTTCAGGAAGAAACTGGCCGAACTGCTGCCAAATCATCGGGAACCATTGAGGGTTAGCATCGAGTTTTTGGCCGCTCGCCAAATGCCTTTCGGAAACAAGCAGCCCGTTCTGGAACTGCTTAACCAGTGCCGAGAGGGTTACATAACTGGAACAATCAAAGCACGCGAGCTCACTCCATCGGCTGATGGAAACAGTATCAAAAAGGCTTCGTCTGCGCCTGAAAACCAACAGAACCCTGACAGGAGAGTGCCTACATCGGCCGAGCGAGAAGGGCAGGATTCCAATACCAATTTTCACGGATCTGACAGTCTCGAGGAACTAGGCAGAGCAGAGAACGAGCTGGCCAAGAGGAGACGCGGCAACGAGAATGAAACAGACAGCGGCTCCAATTCAGATGCCGAGTCGAAGATCGAGTTGCAGGTAAGTAGCGACTCGGAAAGCGACTCCGATGACAACAGCTTCCACAACCATCGGGCCCCACTTGTTGGACCGAGAGCCGACGAGGCGGCCAGGTGGGCGGCAGAGCAAATGGCTGATGGAGAAGTGAGGGGCCCAAACGAGAATGCGCCCTACTTCTTGCCTTCGGGCCACTGGTTTGCAAGCTCAGACGCCGGGTTCTATGACTCTTCTGGACGCAGAAGGGGCCGCGCATCCAAGTCAAAGAAGACCTGGTCCACCAGTGGTCATCACGGCGCCAGCAGCAGAAAGCGGCACGGGTTTGCCTCTAGCAGCCAAGCTGAGGTTTACTCTCAGGAATGGGCCAAGAAAATGAGACCGTCTGAGGAGAGCTCGAGCTATTCGGATGAGTTTATCGAAAGCGAGAAGCAAGTGCACCCAATTGAGGCCTTGGCCAGCCGCTTGGAGCACGAGACCCGCCGGATCAGTGGCCTGGGGCAGCAGTTGGGCGAGATGGAGCGCCAGTTGTCCCAGTCGGCGGAGATTCTGATGGGTTTCAAGAGCCAACTGGAGGCCATCCACAGCAAGGAGGAGGCCGACGTCTCTCGCATGGCGGCACTACGCGAGAAATACGCCAAAATCCTCGAACAAGAGCTGCACCTCGTCGAGCAGCACACTGCCAAAAGTTTGGAGGAGGCTCAAAAGCGCATCAATGAGCTCGAGAGCCTTCATGCCAGCGGTAAACTTGCGAAACAAGAGGTGGTCGTCGAGGAGGATTCGAAGAAAACTGAGGACAGGCCTCTCAGCTTCGAGGAGTTTGCGCGTAAACTAATGGACAAGATACCGGTGGATGAGCCGCTGGAGAACAGGTGTCAGAAGTATTTCATCGTCTATCATTGGTATCATTACAAGGGAGAGAGGACGAGTGCTTTTGTGAAATTTATCTCTCGCATTGAGTTGCCACGGATCACTGTGGACGCCTTCACGCCCCAAGACGAGCTCTTTGTTGATCTGGAGAAATTCTACCAGTCACTGGCCCAGCTTCACGACGTTCAAAATAAGTCAATCAAGCGGCTGATGAGCGATATCGGCAACTGTCTCCAACTGGCCAAGAGTCTGGAGCATCACGATGCACCCAGTGCCAAATTCGAGGATTCCCCAGCCTCTAAGTATGCCTTCGAACCAGCACCGGGCACAGTCTACCAGAACCCCGCGCCCAAACCCGCAGAGCAGCCACAGCCACAAGTCAGCTTCCAATTCCAAGCTCAGACCCAACCTAAGCCGCAGCCCCAGCCTCAGCCCCAATCTAAGCCCCACTCTCAGCCTCAACCTCAAGCTCAACCTCAGGTCCGACCGGGAGTGGACGCGTACATAGAACCGCCGTCGAAGCCAGGCAGGCGCCGCATCCAAATAGATGAGACTCCCACGAACAAGGCAAGCGACGTCTACTCCATTCCTGTGGACATCACCAACCGCCGTGGTGGACGCTTGCCAGGCGAGATGCCGACCTACAGATACTCGAGTCCAGGACCAATGCTAGAGCACTTTCCAGGCATGAGCTCTAATGGTGCTCGGGCTCGGAGCTCGTTCTACTCTCATGGAAGGCAGAGCTGGAACGGACATGGTTCCAACCCGAACCACTTCATCTTCGAGACCTCCGAAGACTTCGGAGACGATTTCCCATTCTATCCAGGCGTTGCAGAGATGCGACACACCTTCCCGCATTGAAGTGAGCGAGAGGCAAACTCCTTCGTGGAATAAACTCACCCAACTGTTGAGCGCCCCAGAATTCAAACCACCTTCCGTCGAGCTTCTAGAAACACGCAATCAGTCACGTGTTTGTGACACACAGTTATGAATAAACTAGCGCCGCTTCTTGATGCTCGAATGACCCTAGTTTGTGAACTCTCTCATTTGTGGGTTGCGAGTCGTCCAATTGGAGAGAAGTAAGTTCCAATAGAAATTGGCCCAGCACTCAATCTGTGCAAATCATCGCTAGTGTTTTCCCCTCGATTCTGTTCCCTCCATGGTCTTGGCTCCTTTCGAATGAATTCATCGACGCTTGTCCATGAGGACCGATTGGAATGCACAGGAGCCAAGTGGATGGCCAAGCTTCTGTTGAGTTTGTTTTCCCTCACTCATTTTCGGCTCGCTTGATAATGCGAGATTGCTCGGCCCGAGCGGAGAAGATTTGTTGTTGTTCTTTTGATGTTTGCTCAAGTCTAGCTCAGTCAAAAGGCGCCAGTTTCACTCCCTTTCATGAGCTCTTGACAAGTTGAGTTCTCTCTTCACACATTGAATTATCATGAGAATGCACATCGCCAGAAGCAATGGTGCTCATTGTTTTCTTTTCATCTTTCTCTTTGGGTCAACGAGCGACTGCATGAAAGAGCCTGTCTGCCTCACAATGTTCGCCCATTTTCTATTTGTGTCGCCCGAAAGTGGCGTCATCTGACTACCGGTCATCATGGTGCCTCTCGAGGTGTTCATGTGGCGTTGGTCGGTTGCAGCGATGGAAGTTGGACAGAGAGAGAGAGAGAGAGAGAGTCTCGGCTGGCTCTAAGTGCGACCGCCCCCATCAGATTCGAGGAGAATCGATTGAGTCTTGAGGGTTTCTCTTTTTTTGGACCGGTGGACAAACATGAAATTGAAAAATCGAACCGAGAAAGCGCGCCAGCTTCCAAACAGTTGGGGGGTTAGAGAAGACTGTTGGGCGGGACTTTGGCCGGCAGACTGGCCAGGATAAAGGGGAGCAAAAATCTTTTATCTAGGCGAGAAGCGAGGGGAAACGGGAGAAGGAGAAGTGCAAGTGAAAGAGGCAGTATGTGGCGCCGGCAGAATGGTTGGGGAGAGAATCCTCTAGAGCTTATCATAAATCAACTCCCGTTTGGTTCTGCTGCCACGGACAACAATTGGAAGTTTCTCCATCTCTTTATGATTTCCGTACGGCAACATGAAGAGGAAGGATCCGGCTTCATCATGGTCGCACTCTAATGGATTTCTTGTATTTCAAGCGAACGAGGAACTCTGTGCCGATTGGTCAGTGTGCCCATTTGCTTCTGCCAAGACTCCTGTTCAGCCCTAAAGGGGTGCTCAATAACAATGAGAAACTTAATTCAAGGAAGTCCACCTGATTGGTCATCTGTGATTTGATTTGCCAGTCGCGTGCAGTGTGGTCGAGTGTTGATGTAAGCCTGTTTGGCTGAAGACTGTAAGGCTGCACAAAAGTTGGGTAAGCCATTTCATTTGTAATGCTTGCAGCTCGTTTCCTTCCTTTCGGGCTATATCCCAAAACATTGACACAGCACATTCATCAATCAGTGCAAACAAACAAGCTGCACAAGCGAAACATAACATGTAACAATTGGCCCATGGCGACAAATGAAATCCCCATCGGCTAGCATATTGCTATTGAATTCTCTAAGAATTGTTTTACTGCAACAAGCTAAATCCCCCCCCCTCAAAGTTGCTGGTGGCCACCAAATAGCCAAGTGACGGCCACTTACTTTCCTTTCCTCCGACCGCAAGCTCTAAGCTTCCGATCGCCCATAGAGAGAAAGAGAGAGAGAGGCCTTTTTTCTGTAACAACTGGCAACAAAACTGCCACAGACAAGAGCAAAAGTGAACCATCAGCATGATGATGAGTTACGAGATGCAGGAAACAGCAAGTTGGAGTGAAAAAATTCATACTATCAAGCAGCGGCTCTAGTAGGAAGAAAAAGAGTTGTAGCTGAGTGAAGCAATTGGCCAAGACGAATCGTTCAAGTTTTGTTCGCGACTTTGTTTTTCGGCTAGAAAAGGGCGAACTTATGTGTGTTCCAGTGGAACTCAGTGCCTTGGTGTGAAAGGAAACAACAGGAAGTGCATTCGGAAGCTCCCGGTGGAAGTTGAGGGAGAGGCAGAGAGAATGGGGCAATATCCAACAAGCTAAGAGTCGAATTAAATGTGGAAGTCAGCAAACAAATAGGCCCAAGAGATAGCACAGTTCGTTTCTTGAAAAAGGAAACAGATTTGAATCGGAAGAAGAAAATAGCACCAGTTGATGCCAGTCTCGTCTACAGACAGTGTTTTGAGAGTGCAGCACAATTTAGGCTTCAGCAAAGCAGCAGGTGCGAGCAAGACAACAAGCCAAACTTGATCAATCGATTTCCCACACAGTCAATCAGCTGGACCAGCCTCCTCATGTTTCCATCAGGAATTTGGTCAATCAGCTTCCTTAAATTCTCAGAGATGCTTGTGTCTAGCTCTAATCATCTAAGTGAATCAGGAGTTTGAGGTGAAGTAAAATTGAATTCCAGCTGCGGCAAGTTTGCAGCAGAAACTTTCCATCAGAACAAAACTTTCTATCCTCTGAGCAAGCAACAAGTAGCATCGAATCACAACAAATACTTTCCAGTTAAACTCTCTGACGGCTTATTTTCGTCAAATCTCGTCAAACCACAGTCGAAGATCTTTCCGACGAAAAAGAATAGTCAAAAATCAAGAGTAGGTCATGAAGAGATGGCGCTAAATGTTGTAGAAGGACCAATTATCAAGTGCAACAATGAGTCGGAGACAATATCAGCGTCTCTCTAGTGAGAGTGAACAATATCAGCCTACCGGTGCATCTGCCTTCATGGTTCGGAGAAAGTCCATAGCTCGAAAACTCAGGTCTCATAATTTAGCTGGCCTATTGATTTACATCCTAAACTCAATCGGCATCATTCTAGCGCTTGGATTACTCCATAGCGCCTCCAGTTCAAGTGTGATGAGACACTTGGATTCCAACCAGCAATACATGGAAGACATTCTTGTGTACAATGGAAACCAGTTTAGAAACTTTGAATCTCCACACTGGACAGGGCGAGCGAACTACCAGAATGAGAACGATAGAAAATTCAATGCTCAAGGTAAGCCCAGCACTCATACGAGATCATCAGCACTCACCACCGCCAGCACCAAGAGAGCAAATTATCAGGACCTATACAGAGACAATGCTCCGAGAATCATCAGTGTCTCCGAACCTCGGAACGAGGCCTTCTCTCCAACCAATAGGATGTCAATGCTTCCTTCTGGGCCGCCACCATTCAAACCGACAGCGTTTTCATTGAAACTGCACTCTCTCGGGATTCTAGCAAAACTGAGAGAGGCTAAACTCTTCAGAAAGATACAACAATCAAAAGTCTACTATCTGTTTCTCGATACCATACAGCAAATGGCAATATTGGCCGAGAAATTGGCCAGGAAGAAAGAGAAATTTGACTACAAACAGATGATCGCCATTCAAGCTGTCACAAATAAATTGGCAAGCAAGAAAGGAGAGTTGATGAAGTTGCAATGGCCTCTTGTGATGCTTAATCCACAATTTATGAGGGAAATCATGTCGAATCCCACATTCTTGGTCATGATTTTTCACGCAATCGAAGTGGCGTACATGTCCATCCCAATCAAATTCTGGCTCAAACCACTGGTCAAACTGGTAAAGCAGCGGCATCCTGAGAAAGAGGAACAGATTTGGTGGAATCGCAAGCGCTTGTATGAGACATTGAACGGTCTCGGTAGCAGCGAGCTACAGCCCAACTTGAAGACAAAAGATTTTAGACATCCGGGCAAGCCAGCTGTGGTGGCGTTCCCGAGATTGGCTCGCACATTCCGGAAGCTCTTGGGTCGTCCAGATCCAAATCCAACATACTACAGCTATGCTGCAATGAGCAATCCAACCGAGAGCAACACCTTCCAAACTCACCATCAAGTGGAGGCAACGTCGCCTCAACAATCGTGGCAACAAGAGATCCTTGATTTGCCACATGGGGAGGATGTTCACCAAGAGGACAATATAATCTACGACGGTCAAGATTCTAATGATAACCATCCGTCTTTGCACAGCTCAAACTACTTTGAGAACCCGGCGCAGGAAGAAACTCAAGAGATTTATGAAAAAGAATCTTCATCCATAGAGAAACCGCAACTTATGACACTTGATGAGTTGAACTCACTCGAACCGATGCAAAAAGAGCTAGTTTTATCAGAGACCAGAAGAAGTCTGATCGATATGCACTTGGCAGAAAATAACCTGAACAAGCAAAGAGAGTTCATCAGACTAATTTCGAACGGAGATCTAAATTTGATATGATTTTAGACCGCTCCTATAGATATTTAACGAAGCAAGCGCATGGCTAGGTCTAAAATAAAATCATACAACCGAATATATCATTCCCCTCTACCAGTATGTTTCCTCTCGCCCCGAGTAACCTGTGAGTCCTCTAAGGATTATCAAGACATCATCACATAACATAGAACAACAAGCCTAGAATATTCGGTTGTCTTCTCTTGACATAGGAATGAAGCAGGGAATCTAACTAATCAAATAATCAACTGGAAGGCTCATGTAGAAGCTCATCAACTTGGTAATGAGCCTGAGAAAACGACAGATCGATAGTTTAAGTTTATATACTATGGGACAATAAAAAGAGTCAGGTGTGGATGCTTATCAAGGTAACTCGAGTATCATAGACGCCATTTAGAGAAAGAATCCTTGGTGTGAGGTCCGCTATGAGTTCCATCCATTCTTGTTGCGGTCTTGGGTGTCCTAATCTTCTTAGCGACTTTTTCCTCATATAATCGTCGAGCTAGGTCATCACGCGGTGATTCACTGGGTATGAAATATTTGGTCTTCGGCTCAACTTTGATTTCAATGTGATCTGATTCAACTCTGGGTAACATTGGAGATTGCGGTGGAGGCATAAATGAATAGTTACTGGTTGAAGATGGCTCCGTGTCGCTTAACACTCTTCCGTCTATACCGACCTTGTTTGGGAATCGATCATTGCCAGTTGACTTTTCCGCCATGTTATCAGAAGAGCTCTCTTTAAAGATGGGGGCTTTCATATATTTGGTGGACCCGTAGTTCACCGTAGAACGTTTACTCCTGAGCTCGTCTTGATCAGTTGGGTAGAATAATGCATTCTTTGGGTTATAAGGCCAGTCAATCATTGGTTTGGCTTCGGTGCTAGATGGGGTAAGTTTGGACTGGTTACTGCTAGATGGTAGTCTTAGTTGCTCATTCACTTTTGTATTGTGGTTGTCGATATCTTTATATAGCCATGGATATTTAGCCCTGTGCCGCTTGAGATCTTTCCTCTTAAGTAGCTCGAAATACGCATTGTCTTCGCTTGTGTATTTGTCCAAGAATTCATCAAGACTCAAGTTGCAGGATTCTTTTCTACTTCTCACCGAACTTGTCGCTGTATAATTTGTCCTAGAAGTGCCTGGAGTATCAGTTCTGTCGAATTGAACCGAAACTGAGGGTGTATCATCTGTGGGAACGAGAAAGAAGTCTCGTTTGATTATTTTCGCCATTCGGTTTAGGTAATCATCCTCTTCGAGTATTTTTTGTTTTGTGCCCTCCAGATACTGAGGGGCAGCTGTTTCCACTATTTGATTATCTTCCTTTTTCACCGACATAGCTTGCTCCGAGGAAGACATCAAGATCAAACGTTGGGAATGTAAACAAGATTTTGTTCATTAGTTTCGCTGCACGAACTCCAACCAGCTGATTTAAACTCTGCTTGCCAGATGACAAGACGAGCAGGGGGCGCGCCAGTGGAGAGGAAAATCATCCGATGCTGATTGTTTTCAATCAAGACAATCCCGAATTCCTTTACTGCTGATGCCATTGATCACAGATACGACGATGTCTAGAGGCTTCCGACGTCCTGAGCCACCCCTGCCTCCTCTAGAGAACCCACTGATTGTTGAGGATGAGATATACACTGCGTCACAGATTGTTAAGAGTCGGGAGACCCTCACAAATTGCATAGAGACGTTGTCTAAGAGGGTTAAAGAGGCGCTAACTAGGGATAAAGTTCACAGATATGCTCTTCGCATGACATTATATAACAGGGTCAAGCATCCGCAGCGGAAATGGGATAGATTTGAAGTTCAGCTACCCAAAGGTGAGGTCTGTTGGAATGATGTTAGTCTGGTGGACATCGAATTCCGTATCATCCAAGCTATTGTGATCAACATTGACGAAGACACCGACTATTCTTGGTACAAATTTCACGTCTCCATTGATGAGTTCATAAAACCAGAGGTCAAACAGTTAATTGACGAACTAGATTCAAATGAAGTCCATATTGCCAAGAAGTCAAGAACGGGGAAATTCCAGAAGCGCCTAAGATCGCAGTGAAATACGCTAACAAGCGCCTCTGGGGCAATCACGACTACACTGTGAAAGTTATCCGTACTCCGGAGTTGCTTCAACAAGTCAGCTATGCTGTTTCTCAAACCGGAAGAGCTTCCTGAAGCCTTCTGTGAAGAAAGGGGTGCGGGGTAAACTAAATTCAAAGGCTGATTAGTAGTCGATTGATCGACAGCCAATCTTAAGAAAGTGATACATCAAATAGGATTCTTTATGGCAGCTTCGATAAGTGAAAGGTGTTGATCTTTCTAACCAAATCGGACTCCACCGAGGGAAAAGTTTCAGTTCTAAGTTTCTCAGATTTCTGGCTGGTCATAATGAGGCTAATTTCTCTAACCATATAGGATTCAATTTATTGTCTAATGATTGAAAAATCCATGTCAGTTATCTTCTATCTGTCCTAGTTGGTAGTCTTTTTCAGATTACTGAGTTGTGATAGTTCATTGAACTGATCTCTAATCTTACCACTTGTATAATTTATCAACATTGTCCTTGGTCTTGATAACCATGTAACGATCCGCATTGGATTTTCACATTTAACTCGAATTTCGAGGTCTCTAGTATCCTTAAATAAGGCATTTAAAAGTCTGAATCTAACTACTCTTTTCCTTCAAATCTCTGCTTTCGGTAATCTCACAAATTTCTTTCTCGAACGTGTTGCTATAATAGACACATAGTGAGACACAAACCATGCTTAATAGGAATTGTATCACTAGCCACACGATGATTGATAATATCTGGGTTTGAGCAAATAAATCGGCGCCAAATTTTATGCAAATTGATAACTCAGTCAACATGATCGCACCGAAAACTTTACATTGACTTCCGACGCTTTTGACTCGCGTATCGCTACAACTTGTGTAATACTGTCTAATGGATGGTGCCACTATAAAGCTAATTAGTACTAATCTGAGAACACTTAGTTGATGGGCAGGTGGGACTTCAAATATATGTTTTAGGAAAAATGTGTTTAGTTCAGTTATTTGCCAAAATATAACCAACAATGTAACAGAAACTATACGGGCATAGCTACACTTGGGCTCTAACCAACGAGTGCGAGACCAGTTTACGGGTGTGAATTGAAGCACAGCTCTTTGAATCCTACCTGTGGTCGATTGAACATCTTTGAATCGCTCCCAGTTATACTTTCTCATATCAAGTTTGCGACAAATCCACATGCCACAGTATATGCCTAGACCGTTACAAACTAGGACGTCAAGCACATATGCATCCCACCAACATTCAATGAAGTTAGGCAACAAATGAGCAAAGTACATCTCAGTTATCTCCCATGTAATCGATATAGTCCAACATATTCCGTAATGCCTAACTAGGACTGCTTTGGTTGCCCAGCCTATAAAGTGTCCCCAAGCAAATACATCTAGAGAGTTCCATATTCGTTCAACCGTAATGTCTGAGCAATTGACACCATACTGTTTCTCTGTATCAATGTGAAAGTCTTTGAGATCAGGGTAAATTGAATGAATTGTTTGCTTAATTGAATTGTAATCCTGGAAAAGTAAGAATAAGAGGCCCAATTCATATATTATACTTAGGATAAATACAAATCTCCAAAAAATTGGATGAGGTCGTGTGAAGGTATCTGGACTAGACGACATCTTTGTTAATATATTATTCATATGTGGCAATAATGATCATGTCATATCAAATTTTGCTATCACCCCATACCAGAATCTCAGCACGAAAGTAAACAAATGAGCAATATAAGAAGCTTTTCAAGGAGTCGCACTAGCAGCGCGTTTCTATCTCCTTATATCACGCTTGTGACTGGAGTTGAGTCTTATTTTTTAGACGGTTGTATATTGATATCGTTGTTATGTACCTTCATGGTTAATTATATTAGTAACCACCAATGGCTGGTTTCCCTCTGCTCAAGCTTGGAGTGTTGGCCTTGAGGCAGATCTCGAAACCCTTGGCAAATCATCTAAAAACACGTGCAAAGGAGTCAGACTTTTTTCGCACTAAAATTTGTATGCCACCGGCGCAATTCTACCATTGGTGTGAGGTCAATGTCAAAGCTAGACTGCTAAATCTAGGAACACCAAAGGAAGTTGTGAAATTGAATGAGCAAGCCGCTATAGATTTAGGATCCGAATTGATAGGTGATTTGTTTATGTTTTCAATTGGTGCAGCGGCTGTCGTTGCTGAATATAATCGACAATCCAGAAAAGGTGCGGAGGAAAGGAATGCTCTCGAATCTAGACTACGCCAAATTGAAGATCTAGCAAACAATAACAGTGCCCTGAGTGATATCATTGGATCAAGGCTGACCAGGATGGAATCAGACATTAGTGATCTTCAGAAACTAGTCGCATCTATGAAAAAAAAGTGATCAATCTTTCCAAAGATCTCCTCTAGAAAACTACAGATTTGTTACTGTCTCTAAACTGAACCGGCATAGATGGTCTCTCGAGTTATTATCTATTTAGATTGTACCTATTGAACTATGCTTATGTTCTGTTAATACAAATAAGAGATATTCCTTTATATAGATGCACTTTGTTCTCAATCATAGATAATAATTTAATTCTCACCTATCCTCCTTGATATGATAGAAGTTCTGCACATCGGGCATAAGTCCAATAATTCGGCACAAGTCTGACAGAATCCACTATGTTCACAGGGCGACAGTGTTACTACAGCCAGGTTATCACAACATATGTTACAAGCGTTAGAAAACAGGCTAGTTGAATGTACTTTCTTCAGTAACATGTGCCTAGGTATAATCATCCTTTCTTCTTCCTTCAATGTTGCGCACTGATTGAATGTCCTAAAGTTATGAGTTTCTGGTGGATACACAAATGGTACTCGGCCAAAGTTGAATACACATTGTTGAAATGGCATGAAAGACGCCGCGGCATAGTATTGAGTGCTTAGAGGCTTGTTCTTGAACAGATCTGAATTCGGTTCGGACATCTTTCCATTCAAAGAGAAGCTTATCTCAAACTTCTCTAAGTCAATCAGACAACCAACAATATCGCCCTCCTTCCATCTAGGCAAATTGGTACTTGTAGATTTGGCGTTTTGCCAGAGTAATTGTCTGCATCCGTCGTAGGCAAACGATTGGTCGTCGTCTCCGATGCCAAAACCGTCATGATTCAAGAATTTGCTGTGCTTCGTTGCGAAGCCAATTTGCATAACCCCTGGAGTTGTAAGTTGCACTTCGTAATAGTAGACACCGGAAGTTACTGGCCACGTACAACGAACACTCTCAAATCTAGATGTATCATTTCTGGCAATTAGACCATCGGCCGATATCTTCAAGTTTTCACTGGCATCTCTTGAATTAAGCATGCAGTTTATATTGTCTCTATCGACTGTTTCGAAAGAGTAGGGCCTACCGTTATACAGGAAGTAGTTATCCAAGTCCCAAGTCGCGCAGAAGCCAACCTGTTGTTTAACGAAATCTTTGCTCGATTTGAACCCTTCTAGCTTAAGCAATGGATTTTTGGCACCCATATTGTTGAGTTTTTCCATAATTAGCAGTTTGTTATCAATTGTTTGCGAAAATTTCTCTAAAGCTATGAGAGAATATAATATCACGTTTGGATCATTATCGACACAACCACTTCCGGCCACTGCCTTGGACTCCGAGTGTTGTTGTAACTTATTGCTACTAGGTTTCTTATACGATTCCTCAGAAAAAGTTGGCTCTATCCTGGACAATAAATATTCTTGGACTTGTTCGCTAAACAGAGCTGAGCTTAGAGTTCCAGCCAGTTTTTCAGCTAGACAACCCAATACGATGCTGATGTTTCGCTGTTTGGCAACGCTGCGCTCGTGTTGCATCATCTCGAGGCCTAAAACTTGATCTAACTGACTTATAGATTTCTTTGTTGGCAGTGGTGCGTCCTCTAGAATCAATAATATGAGCGCCGAGCCAAATGGGTGATCTAGGTCAACCTTGTTGATCAAGGAGCTTATTACAACCAGCCAGCCGATTTCGGTCTCAGAAATTAAGTGTAGCTTTTGCATCGTGTTGGATGGCTCATTCAATACTGTTGGCCTAATCGATTCTAGAGTTTCAGCGACCAGACGATCAGCGTGGAGAGCTAGTTTGTTTTGCAGAGACCAAATGCGATTGTTTGGCAGATGATTGCTAATGTTGTCATTGGTTATGTAATGGACACTTGCCGTTGTCTGACTTAGGTGATGTTGGATGTAAGAGTCTCGAGTGCTCTTGCCATAGTGTTGGGCTATAAAATGGGACAAATCCGTATTAGATCCGCACACAGAGAGGGCCTCCAGTATCCCATGAGCTCTATCCCTTTGTTGGATTGCCGATGAAGCGGATGATGATGATGAGGTGGTTGAAGCGGAGGACGAATTCTGGGAATAAAGATTCGGACCATATAGGTGGGAATCCGTTCTGTGGCGAGAGTGGCGATTGTGGTAGTGGCCCGGATCACCACCGGCTTCACGGGCACCTGCATTCGAGCTCAAACGACGCTTCGTCTTACACAAACAGGCACCCATTACGGTAAGATATGTGGTTGAGTAGCAATAAGATGCCTCCAAAATTAAGACCAATAAAACTCAACTATTGCTATCTATAATTGTAGTTACTCTCACTAAGCTTGCTATCGTTAAAGTTTTCTATTGGGTCAATTAGTCACCCTGACTGTGGCCCTTTGTGTCTCTATGTGATGGGGCGGCAAATAAGTGTCCTGATTGTTAGCATGGCAGATGAAGCGCTATGGATGAATAACATGAATAAAGGGTAACACAAGTAAGTAGTGTCTTGCGTGTTCCGTCACAGTTGGCAATAACGAGAGGATTATATTTCTATTCTAGAGAGTGTATAATAAACAACAACAGAAGTGGTCACTCGGGAGGCGCACTCGTGGTTGCAGAATCTACTGCACGAGTTTGCTGGTCTCGAAGCTATAGCGCTTTTGTGGCGAGTCGCACGAATGAGTGGGGCTAGCTGAGCGTTGCACTAGTATTGCAAGGGAGCTTCTGTGTGAGAAATTGGTTAGCTACTTGTGATTGAGCTCTAGACAAAAGCTCAATTAGATGATCAAATATTGTTCCGGCAACTTTTGTTTTCTTTTTATTCTTCCCTCTTGTTGCCGGCCAATTGTTTCCCACTTCCTAGCAATGAGATATGCTGATTCTGTTTAGAAATTTGGATAACTTTTCAATCGAATTATTGAGAGTGATCAGTTAGAGCTGATCTGGTGTATTTGTGAACAACTTGTTTGCTTCTCGATTGCTCTCTTTGCTGCAATATGGCTGCTGAAACTGTACTCATCACACACACCGACACTAAACCGTGTCGGCTGCTCACTGATGGTCGCTCGTTTCAATTTATCAAAATGCTCTATCAGCCACTTTTGTAGCTAACACTCGTGGACTCAGGTCTCACCTCATTTGTTCAGACTGCGCCCAGTTGATGTCGGTCACTGAAGTCACTGTTTGGCGTCCTTAGGATTTGCTGTAAACGTTGAGCCTTGTTTTATGATCACCAATTAGGAAGTTCCCATCGAACGAAACGTGGGCTTGCAGGAGGGGGCAGTGATGCAAGAATGTATGGCTATTTATGTTTATAAATTATGTCGCCGATCGAGTGTTCTCACTATGCTGATGTATATCAGAAAATCTCTCTCTCTCTCTCTCTGGCTGGTCTTCTGTCTCTGACTTACAGTTATTCTGCCCGTTCGATGCGATGAGAACGATGCTCGACACTCTGAAGCGGTAAGCTTGCAGTGCAGACTGGCACTAGTCTCCAGTGGTCACGCGGCAGTTTCCTGAACGCCAACGGGACGTTATGAAAGCTACTAAATTGTTATTTCCACCAAGCAACACAGCGACGAGGATGATGAAGCTCTTTCGCGCCGGGCTCTGTTCCGGGGCTTAGTGAAAGAAGAAAAAAGGTGGGCCGAATCTAGTTTAGCGTGTCATTGGAGGGCATTGCTGTGGCTGGGCCAAGTTGGTTATGGTGCCTTTGTGCTATCTTGGCGCTTGAGTTGGAGCGCCAAGATCCCGCAACTCAGTGGGAAAGGTGACCAGAGAGGAGGGAAGGGGGAAAAGAGAGGGAGGAAGAGAGAAGGTTGCACGCGCGTCGTATCCCGTTTTGTGGCTCCCGCATTCTGACACGCAGGCGCGACTAACTGTACTTCATTTCGCTGCCACTTCTGCCTCTTCTGCAACAACTGGAACTCTACTCCTGGCAGCAAAAAAAACACACCAATGCCTCCAAAGTAAAACTCCACCTCCTTCCTCGCCTCTTGGCTCCACTGGAGCTGCTCCTGTTGCCATACGGGCGGCCTTTTCTGCCTCGCCGCCACCATTGGAGCGCCTCGGGGAACCATGCGAGAGTGTCCGCCGCGGCGCCTCGTAGACAAGTGGCGCGCGCCGAGCCAACAGTTTGATGACCCGCTCGATCGGTCGCCGATCTGCGCCAGAGCAACAGAGTTGAATTTGCAACGTTGCAGGCAAGCCAGTTGGCTTGCTGACTCGCTCGCCAGACGGCCGGCCAGCTAGCAGAGGGCCAGCCAGCCAGCCAGCGAGCTAGCTAACTAGCAAGCTAGCGAACGAGCGAGCGAGCAAAGAGGGGAGGCTCTGAGTCGAGGCGGCAAACGTTACACATTCACGAGCACGGACGCGACACTGGCCCTCGTCGTTTGTGCCCTTTTTGTAGAATAAAACAAGCGTTGCAGTGTGCGGCAACGAGGAAGAGACAGAGACAGAGAGACGGTCTTAACGAAGGGCCAACAATGACTTTGTGATAGTGGCGGCGAGATGGTGTCTGTGTGAGATAGAGAGAGAGCATAGGAGCGCCTTTACAGCACTCACTTCTGCCCAACTCGGCCGGGCCACTCCAACTGCAACGACCACAACCGTTGTTCGGCCCAACGCAGGCGAGTCAAACATTTCTCACACACACACACGAGGCCTGCCAGTGCAACGGGGCATCAGCGGCGCGCCCGCCGCAGCCGAGTTCACACGCAGTGCACTTGTTGCCCAGATGCTCCCTCGAGCCAGCCAGCCAGCCAGAAGCCAGCAGCCGCCGCCACCGCCCTTGCCTCCCCCGTTTCCCCCTGCTTCCTCCTTCTCGCCAGTAAAGCCACTCTGCCCCTCTCCTCTGGCTTGCTTATATGGCTACTTGCTATAGCCCAGCCAGCCACACTCAAGGGGTGGCGTCGGAGATGGTGCCGAGCTGCACGGCAACAATGGACACAGACACACACAGCCCGGTCTTCCTGCTCGAGAAGAAGGGGGTTGATGCACCTTGAATACCACCAGCCAGCTGGCCAGCTGCCTCCTAGACCTTCTGGCGCTCTCTCAGCCCAATGGTCTGCCGAGGCAAAGTGTGCATCTTGGCCAACCGAACATGGTCAGCAGACGACGACCACGGCTACCACTCGGGACAGAATGGGGCCGCCTCCATGTTTCAAGTCTCGAGCCAATCGAAGACGAGTCACTCGAGGGAAGCAGCATCGCCAAATGAGTGTGCCAGTCAAAACCAATCATTCCTGATCTACCGGCGGAACTACTACTGGAAGTGCCTCGTCATGCGAGGATGACCGCTCGCTTTGGTTCACAAGGATGCAACTTTCGGGGGTAGCACAGTGGTGCATCAGATGATTTGGGAATAACTAGCCTAACACATCGCTAGACACCAACGACCCCGAGTTGATTCTCGGTTGGGGGCCCAAAGTAAAAAATGGAGCCCAATCGAAGCATTGTGACCTCGGTGGATAAGACATTTTTACTCTATGGGCTTACGTTACAATGTCTCCTTGAGCGTCTTGTCAGTGCGCCGCTTTGAACAGCCTCCAGCACGTTGAACAAGCACGTTTTCAGTGGAAAAAGCGCCAGCACAACATGCGGGCGCACCAAATCCCATCTAACACAACCTGGGCTTACAATTTATGCCTCTTTCGATCTAATTGATCAGAAATCTAAGTTAAAGTGTAAATATTCATTATCCATTCACCAGGATGCAACTGAAACCCTAAACTATATCAAAATGTGATATAATCAAGTGATGTTCAAAACACTAGTGTGAACGCTTAATGTTAGCAATCGGATCAAATCCATGGACCAAGTAACTTTATTTTTCAGGTGTTACGGATGTTCGGAATATGTTTTCACTAACAATTTTCAATGTCCCGATGGACATCATGTCTGTCTTACATGTTTCGAAGCAATGAGTAGCTGCCCACAGTGCCACAAGTCGCCATTAGTGAAATCTAATCGTATCCCGCACCTGCTTCGTTATGAGGAACCAATTGTTGATGTTAATAATTCCTTTGACATATTATTGCCAAGTTTATTGCGTATGGCCCCTGCTCTCCATCCTTGCACTGAAGAGGAGATGATATATTTTGATGAAACAGAAGTATCTGCTGAAGAATTGCAATCAAGCACCGTTGATTCTCATGATGGTCTGGAGGAGAATGTTGCCGATGAAGTCTCCGCCTCAGCTGGGTCCAGCAGAAATCAAGGCATTAGGCAAGTTGATGCCCAAAAATCCACTCATCAAGAGGGAAGGGATCTGATGATTTTTCTCGATTCAAATGTGGCTCAACAGACCGACGAATCTAGCCATCACGAGTCTGAATCGGACTCAACGATTAAATCTGTCCTGTCAACAGCTAGCCATAGAAAAGGGTCGGAAGCTGGAAATAGCGATGACCCCGCACAATTGGAAAAGTCCTCCAATCTGACAATGGGAGAAGAGAAAATTGATAAATTAGTAGAGACAGGACCTAAAGCTAATGAACAAGAGTCAACATTGGCAAGAGCCGCAACGACCAAGACAAGGCTGGTGGAAAGTGACATGGAGAGTTCGAGCGCCAAGTCAACTAGTGCAAATATTGACCCTCATGATGGGTCATCATCGGCTTCAAACGCATTTGATATTAATGAGGCCAAATTGCTATTGCAAAAAGCTTTAACAACCTCATTATCTTTGGTAGAGATGCCGAATTTGATTGAGATACTCAGGGGTGGTAAGGACAACAATGCCAAGGTGACTGCCCATCAACTGGGTCTAAGTCCAAATATGTTGCCAAGTCTAGTTGAAAACAATCCTCTCGTTGCCATTGAGGCCTTGTTATCGTTGATGCATACTGATTATATAACAGAATATCTCTGCGCACTCGTCAAGATGGAAATGTCTGTACACTCGATGGAAGTTGTAAACAGACTAACAAGCGTTGTTGAGTTGCCAGATGAGTTCATGCGTCTCTATGTATCCAACTGCATCCATACTTGCGAGACGACTAAGGACAAATACATGCAGAACCGTCTAGTTCGTTTGGTCTGTGTGTTCTTACAGTCATTGTTAAGAAACGGCACCATCAACATACAGGACGCTTACTTGGAAGTCCAATCGTTCTGTATTGAATTTAGTCGGATTAGAGAGGCTGCAGCATTGTTCAGGTTTTTAAAATCAATGGAGGCCTGTGAATTGGATGGTTAAAGAAGCTAAGCTGGAGGCAATATATACTGGCATATATTATTGTTGCTACTACATGATAAGCGAGTGTCGGTGAAACTTTTCCCACAGCCTAAGAGAACGGAAACGAAGTCAGAACCAAACCATGAGTCAATAATTAGAATGGTGCCCATCATCGTGGGCGAAAAGCAATGACATTACATAATGTTACATCAACGAAATGGAACAACAGTAACTAGAAGACAAATAAATGATATTGCGTCATCAAAGACAATTTCTTTGGGTAAACAGTTTCCGATCTTTGTTCGGGCTTCCGAGATGTTTAAATCTCGACCATAGCACTTTTGCGACAACCACTCCAGTTTCATGTCTGATTAAGTTCTCTAGAGCTCAATCTCAGCACATGACGAAAGATATTACTGAAAGTCAATCCTTCGGGGTGAGAGGTAGTACGAAGCTTATTTCTCGTGTGCTTCACAAAAACCGTCGACCATATTCGATCCAGTGAAACTATCTCGTCAATCGAGGAAATTCTCGCAATAGCTAAGCTATGTTCACGAATAACATTTTGAGAATCTTCACCAGCATGAAGTGACTTTCGAGTGAGGCGCCTAAGTGCTAGATTGGCTGCTCGCGAGCTCTCATTAACATTACCAGCCTGTATAAGATCGCATGCTTCAATCGGTTGATGATGAAAAGTCGGTCAAATTTCATCAGTATTTGTCTGCTTTCAGAGCTCTAAATCTGTTCATGTTTCCATAACTGTACCAATAAAGGATCACAATCAATCAAAGTATTGAAAGTTATAGTGAATCTTCCAAGAGATGAGTAACAAGAGAGAAGGATGTGATAAAGAACTATCTTGAGCAGGCGACACAAAACTTGATTCTAATGAAGAACGTTTCAACAAATTTATTCACTATTAGTCTGAGAAAAAATCTACATTTTGAAAGATCCATTTGGCGAGCCGAGACAATCGCCATCGAAGTCGAATCCATCTTCTGAATGGGAAGACGGTTCGATGAATGACTTTGATGAGGCCTCGCTGGAGCTCGCCATCATTGAAAGACTGGGTTTATTTGAGACCAAACATTTTAACATTGCTCAAAAATAGTTGAGCGTTAATCTCTTGCATTGAGGCAAGACACTGGCCCAATGTCCATCCAGTTTCGACTGACCATACATAAACAACAATGAACTTTCGCCAGAGGCAATGTTCCCCAAGTCGTTTGTGGTCAAGTCCACTGATTGGAACTATCGATTGGCCAGCTTTGAAATGAGCATCCAATTGCACTGATTTCCGGCTCCAACAAATACAACTAGTAACTTTAACGAATCTTCGGACAATCTTGCTCCCTCATTTTCGTCTCCGAAATAGTTTTCATTGATGAATGATTCTTCTGTCTGATGATCGTCGTGTTTGAGTTTGCAATCCTTGAATTTGAATCTGACGCTCAAATTTTTTGATTTCAAGTCGAGATTTGCATTCGCAGTTCAAATGGTGCCCTTTTTTCTCTTAGGCTCTCAATTTGGCGAAGTTGCTGTCTCTTTCTTGTTTCGCAAGGAAGCTTCTTTGCTTCGACAAACTAAAAAAGAATCTTCTCTTGATTAATCCACTGGATTGGCGCCAAATGAATTAGCCAATTGGATGATTGATTGCATAACAATTCCACACTCAATGGTCGATGGAAATAGACTCTTTGAAGATGAGGGCGAGAAAGAAAAATGGGAATGACCAATGATAAAAAATAACACACTTTCCTTGACACAAACACAGACATAGACACACTCTAACAAATATATGTATATGTATATAATAGAATTTTCCTCTACTTATTCTCTCTTGTAAAGTAATAACTATTTGAGTAATCATAATAATTCGTTGGCCAGAATGATGAATGTGAGAATGTTTGTTAAGATTAGGAGAGAACGAACAATCTCGCTTCGAGTGGCACTGAATCGAGTGGATCACAAGTCGGCGCCGAGACGATCGAGCTCGCTAAGCATAAAGTCGATATCTTGCTTTTGGACGGCCGAATTAGAAATGATGCTGCGGAAAAAATTGGGCAACGAACCAAGCGGCTGGTAGCCAATCATTAGGGTGCCTTCGTACATCATTCTGGCCTTCAGTTGGGCGGTGACCTTTATGTTTGATTTGAGCAGGAAATGCAGAGTGAGATTTGGTTAGCGAGTGGAAATTTTCACCCATTTGAGCACCTCCAATTAGCGACTGCCCCCAATTATCTGGGAAATTTGGAGAAAATTTTATGAATTTTCAATTCTAGATTCTCAATTTTCAACAGAGTCTCCGGATTGTCCCCATTTGCCCACCAAGAAGCACTAATTCGGTGTTGAGCTAATACTAATGACGTTCGATCATTTGATGAGGACTCCTCAAGCTCAATGCACGCGAGCAGCCAACACTTACCATGCCCAACTCGTTTTCCCATTCCTTAGTTCTGGGCTGGCCTCTAAGCCGACGGGGAACGTACCAAAAGCAGACGTTCGTGCACTCTGGCTCAGGCCAAATAAGGTAGAACTTGTCTCCCTCCTGCTTGATCCTCTCCACTTGGTAGCTGTGCGGTTCATTGCGTTCAGAGTTAGTTGTTTTTGGCATTGATTTTGCGGCCCAAATTTGGTTAGTCACTGTGCGCCATCTAAGAGCACCCCTTCCTTGCCTATAGAGCGCCCCTAAGCTCTGGGCGCTTCCGCTCGTGAGCCACAAGCTCGAGCGGAAGCGCCCGCCAAGCTCGGCCGCGCACCCCAGTCTCTGGCCCAAAGCTCGCCCTCTCTCAATCGGCAGCCAACCAAAGCTCGACCTCTGCATCCAAACAGTTGAGAGCCAGCGGGGAGCCAAACATCGGCCACTTCCTGCCCGCGCGACTCACTAAACAGGCGTCTCGGCGGCTTCTTTCAACTGGGAAGCTCGCTGGCCTATATGCGCGCGGTTGGGCGCACTTACAGCTCTGCCTCTGACTTCAACTCCGCCCCCGCGCGCCCTAAGGACCTCCCACACACTGCCCACTCTAAGCCACACTCACCTGGTCATCTCGAACAAGTGTTCCATGTGTTCTGCGTAGCCGGAAGTGCCTTTGGCGCGCCACATGAGCCACAGTTTGAAGATGTCGTTGTGTCTGCCGCACTGGATGACCTTGTCGCCCGTGTCGTAGCGGACGTCGTACTGTTTGTCTTGCTGGAACAAGTAGTCGGCGCACATTTGGTTGCAGCTCATTAGGAGATTCTGTTGTTGTACGTTTTTTTAGTTGTCAGTTATTTTCCCAATTTGTGAGTGAGTTTAAGGCGTAAGTGCGAGGACAGAGAACAGCAGCGATTGTTTTGAGAGTTAATTTAAGGGTTGTTTGTGAGTTAGTGGGTGGCCAGTTGGTGCTGGTGGCTAGACAACGGTGGCTAGACAAAATGGCGCCCGATTGAAATTGTTCACAAAATTGGAACAAATTGGACTCGGAAAACATCGCCGAAGACAGTCCTTAAGGACAATCATCTCTAAACCATCTAACCTTTTGCCTGAAGTGCACTGTTGAACATTGGAGGACGCAACCCATGAGTTTGTGTGGATTCCAGGTGACCGAGTCGGCGCGTTCAATTCCGCGCAATTTGTGGCGCAACTTGGCCGACAACAAGCAGCCGCCGCCCCACGCAGCGTCTATGTGGAGCCACATGTCGTATTTGGCGCAAATGTCCGCAATTGGCTCAACCGGATCGAAGGCGCCCAGCACTGTGGTGCCGCAGGTGCAGTTCACGTAAAAGGGGCGCTGGTTGTCTGCAATGCGCTCCAAGATTAGCCGTTCCAGTTCATCTGGTCGCATTCGGCCGCGTTCGTCGCAGGGCACCTCAACCACGTTGTCTGTGCCAAATCCGCAGGTGGCCCCCGCGCCTTTGCTCGAGTAGTGGCTCTGCTCGGTGGGTTTGGATAATTATTATTTGTTTAAATAATTTCCAAAAGGTGGAAATTGTTTTAGTTTTGCGCGTGGGCGATCAGCGATCAGCGATCAGGAGAAAAAGGGGCGAGAATGGAAAGGTCAGCCAGATTAGTGTCAAGGATTGGCATTTGGTGTTAGTTTGTTGTTGCTCTGGAATTATGGGATGCAGGGTGGTCAAATATAGAAGGCTCTCTTTTGCCTCTTTCTGCGCGCTTTTCTATGGCACAGAGGGGCAAAAGTGGGACAGTTATATTTGACGAGGGAGGACGATTTCAGCCAGGAGACACAAGCTACTTACGTGCTCCGAAGTGAACAGGACCAGTTGTTTTGGCAGCGCTCGCATTCCCTTGTTCTTGTACTCGGGGAACATCTTGTGTCTGGCCACAATGAGCGAGTAGAGATTTGAGATTGCCCCGCCGGGCGCGAGAATGGAATCGCCATCGGTGAAGCCGATGATTTGGCGCATCTTTTCGAGCACAAAATGTTCCATCAGGATGAAAACGGGCGCAATTTCGTAGGTGAACATGTTGGTGTTTGCGGCCGCAGTTAGCCACTCGCCGGCCAACGAGACAACGTCCAGCCCGTTGCTCAATTGGTTGAAGAAGTGCGGATGGCCTTTTGGTGTTCCAGCCAAGAGGCCAGCATTTGTTTGTTTGTTTGTTTGTGGTGCAGAAATTGGGCTGCCTGTTAGTGTCATTGTTTGATGATTCTCTTAGGCGAGATTCAGTTGAATCCTTTGGTGTGGCTCGTCCATTGTCTCGGAAAGTGGCGGCCAATCATCAGGGTGGAAAAAAAGGCGAGTGGAAAAAGAGAGCCCAAAAGAGAGTTTAGCTCACTGCTGAGGTGCGCCTTTGTTGGCTGATGGCGGCCGGCTGGCGCTGGAATAATCAATCATAGATTAGGGCCGGCGAGTCAAAAGGCGCAAGTTTGCACCAGCAGCAAGAGGGGGCCCAAGATGAGGGGCCAAGATTACAAATTGGCGCACACGAGCACACGAGCAGCAGACGGCTGGCAGCGCTTAGGGTGCGCGCGCCAGCTGACGATGACGCGTATCGGTTGGCCTTAGTGTGCGCACTGGGCGGGCCGCCGCGTTCAGTGCGCGCAACTCAGCCAGAAGGAGTCTGCCGTGCGAGAGAGTGTGGCGCGCGCCCAAGTGGCCTGAAGAGTGTGGGCCGCACGTGCTGCTGGCCAGCCCCAAGCGGCGCCGCCGTCTAGCCGCCCTTTTGACCATATTTTCCATATCGCTCCGTGCGGGCCCATTGCGCATTGCCGGCACGCAGCCAGCCCACCAACAGCGCAACCAGAGAGCAGCCAGAGTGAAACTGAGACTGAAACTGAAACTGGAGAGGAAGCGGCGCCTGAACATGGCACGCGGACACTTCCGCCGTGGGGCCCAGATTCATTTGCCCGATATGGTGCGCCCCCATGCGATCTTTTCCTTTTCCCCCGGGCGCTTCTCGTGTGTGGTGCCCCACACACACAAGGCCGCTCGCAAACGGGCGCCCCTTTGATCAACTGTTCCCCTGATTCAATTTGACTTTTGGACTTTTAACTCGCGACTAGCGAGCCGAGCGGGCGCCCATTTGGCCGAGGCGAGAAAGTGGCTGCTGTTTCTGTTCGTGTTGCTTGAATGTGTTGTTTAGTTGCGCGTGAAATTGCTCGCTCGGCGCTCGCCCAATGGCCAAGAATGCCATTCGGCGGCGCACAGAAACTGTGTACGGCCGCTCAGCCGCCGCACACAGTCTGCAGTGCCAGCAGCGGGCCGAACCACTGCACCAACTGCGCACCAATTGGCCGCCCACCGGCCACCATTATTTCCGCTTCCGTCCCCGCCGGCCACACACACAATCCTCGCCGGCCAGCCCCACTGCGCCCCTTCCGGCCCGAGCTGGGCGCCCAGCTAGACTATCTTATTTTACCCACGCTTAGCTCAGCCCAGGCCGCCTATAAGCGGGTCCTCCGCCCCCGCCGGCCTTATAGGGCCGCCGCCGGAGCTCGGGGCTGGTGGCTGGCGAGGCGCGCGCCTATAGTTGCGGGGCTAGACTGAGTTGCGAGCTGGTGTGCGGCGAGCTAGTGTGTGGCTGAGGTGCCGAGCGGAAGAGCGCGCGGCTGCGGTTTGGCGGCCTAGAAGAAGAGGAAGAAGTGGCGGAGGAGAAGCGGCGGCGAGAAGGCCCGCAGCTAAGGGCCGGCCGCAAGTCGAGCAAATTGATTGCGCGCCACTGGAGCCCAGCGGCCAGGCAAACAATCTTGCCCGCCCACTTTTTGGCCTTCCTCTGAGCTCCACTTGGGAAACTTGGGCCCAATCACAGTCTGCGGGCCGCGTGCGCCCCATACGCAGACTGCGATCCCATAACAAAGCGTCGCCAAAGGAGGACGCTCATCTCAATTCGGCGGCCACTCGATCGGCCGGGAAACTGCGCCCAAACGGAAGTGGCGGCCGCAACTGGGCCAGGCCCAAAGGAGAGACGTCCTTTTTGTCGCCCATCGAACTGGGCCAAGAATGGGCGGCTGAGTCTTCCTTCCGGGCGGCTGGGACGCCCTTAGGTGGGCCGCTTGGAGTTTGCTTGGAGTTTGCTTGCAGTGCTGTGCCACTGACAGTGAGCGGGGCTGTTCCCGGGCGACCGTCATTGGCGGCGCTCGAGTGGCCACTTGGAAGAGAGAAGAAGTGGCCGCCGCAGAAGTGGGCTGCTGAAGTGGGGCCGCCGACAGAGATCAAGCAGATCTCAGGGGAGTTTGTCGCCCTCAGATCTTTCCCCACGCAACACAACTCTCTGCTGGCCCACAGACAAGCCTCTGGCGCGCGCCACTGACACTCTCAGAGGCTGCGGTTTTGCTCCCGCGGCGGCAAATAATTTGAAACATTTGTATCAATTTGGGGAGGCCGAACAGTCGCCGACAGCCCCAGACAGTTATGCGTGCCAACTGGGCGAGTTTGTCGCTGAAATTGGGCTCCCAGTTGGCCTAGTTGGCCGCTGCACCAGGCCAGACACCTGCTCGGCCTGCTTGGGCTGCTCGGGCTGCTCGAGGACAGTCCGCCGGGCCAATTGGGCGATCGGCGGCCGCTTGAATGGGGGCCGAGGGGGAGGAATAATGGCGGGAGGAGTAATTTGAGGAGCGCCATCCGTTTGGGCGAGGGATAAGTAGCTTTGGGGGTAATGGCGAGAAAGTCTGGCGCACAGTTGGCAGCATTTCAGCATTTCAGAGGCCAGTTTGCATGGAAAAGAGCACAGGGCAGCACATGGCGCATGGCAAAAGTGCGCACACAAACTGCACCCGATTGGACGCCCATTGGAGACACTGCAGTCTGCAGTGTGCACTCTCTGCAGAGACTGCCTCTGGAGCCAACAGTGCACAGTGCAGAGTGCCCACTGAGAGTGTACAGGCGCCAGCTTTCAGACACACACACACAACACTGCTCAAAAAGTGCCACCAGACGCAACTCGAATTTCACGCACTCTTACCCACCACTGCGCCCAACCACTGCAACTGGGCCCATTTTGCCAAACTGAGGCCGCCCTTCCGCCGCCTCCTCTTGGTGGCGCGCTCTTCTAGCCAGCCAGAGCAGAAGTGTGCAGAGTGTGCCGCTCGCAAGCACCAACCAGTGCAGCCTCCACTTCCAGCTTGGAAGTTGGATTCAATTGAATGGGGCCCAAATCTGTCGGAGCAATTATGTGGCACAATGTTTGGCAGCAACTTTTGCCTGTCACTTTGTTTGTCTGGCTACGTGCCAACTTCAAGCTGCCTTCAAGCTGGCTGCCTTCTAGCTCGGCGCGTCTTGGCCCACTGCTCGAATGCTTGTCGGAATTCAATTGTGTCCAATTGTGGCGCCGCCATTCAATTGAAGGCGCCTTCTCATAACTCTCTGGGCTGCCTTTGCTAGTCTGTATTTTTGCTCCCCATTTTTCGCCCTGATTGTGTGGCGCCAGACTGCGTGTAATTGGGCCGCGTGCCAGCCATTTCGGGCGAGCGGCCGCCCAAGCTCGCCCGCGATGTGTGGCCCAAATATGAGTGACGCTCTTCGGGCGAGCATTCCAGAGCGAGAAGAATTGAGACTAATTGATTGAATTTGGTTCGCGCCACTGCTCACGGGCCTCAAATGTTGCATTGTGCATGGTGGATTGTGCATTGTGCATTGTGCAGTTACAGTCTGCAGTCTGCAGTCTGCTGTGTGCGATACACAGTCTGCGGCATACAGTCTGCGGCATACAGTGTGCAGCGTGCATAGTGTTGCAGCCGTCCGCTTGCAGTGCAGCAATTGGAGCAGCCCAACTGCGCCTCTCTCTTGCTCACACAAAGGGCCCTTAATCCATCTTGTGAGCTGGCGCGACACACAGACACTCACACACACCGCTCGGCTGCCTGTTTTTCAGCCTCGCTCGCTGGCTCCTCGGCCGCCGACAAGCAGCCGGCCGGCCGCTCGAACTGCCGCCAGTTGCCCCCAGTTGCCAGTGGCGCAAGTGGGCGCCAGAAGGCGCCTTCTCTGGCCCGCTCGGCGCCGCCCACTTGTTTGACTTGGACTGTGTGGCCGGCGGGGAAAAAACTGGCCGAGGGGCGGCCGAGCAAAAAAGTGGGCCGCCCCTCGAGAGGAAGTGGCGCAAATGAAGCGAAAGCTGCGCCTCTGCGTGCGCCAGTTTGACTCTTGATTTGCCGCCGCCGCTCGCCCACACTGCCCCCCTGCTGCAATCTGATCCCACAGATCCGATTGCAGCCAACCCTTAGGTCTAGCCCCTCCTCCTTCTGGCCACCCGCTCGCTCGCCCGCCCGCCCGCCTTATCTCGCCTCATCCTCTCGCTCTCCACTCGGCCGACTTCCACCCACTTCCGCCCCACTGCGCGCGCCCCAATGGCCGCCCAGTCTCCGTCCAAGCCAAGCTCCACTTCTGGCCGAGCTGGACGCGCCGGTGCCAGTCGTTAGTTTGCTCGTTACGCAGACCTAAGGGCCGCCAGTGGGAAGGCCCTTAGGTGGCGCGCCAATTGGGCCCAAGCTGGCCAATTGCACTCCTTTTGTGCACAGGAAAAGGGCTCGCTTCTTGTGCTCTTGTGTTCGCCTCTCGCTCCTAAGCTGCCCAAGTTTGTTGGGCCGCGCGCGCAGAGCAATGGCAATATTTCAATTTCTCTCCTTCTTCTCTCGCTCGCTGGCTGCCAACTCCAAACTGACAGAACAAATTGCCGGCTGGGCGACAAAAATGTGGCCCCAAAGTGGCGCCCAAATGTGGCCCGCAAATCTGGCACTGCAAATCTCCACACACAGTCTCCAGCCCAAACTAATGAGCAACTCTCAGCCAAGCAAAGTCCAACGAGAACTCTCTCTCTCTCGCTTTCTCCACTCAAAATCACCAAGCGCCAATCCTAGTCTTCCACTACTCACCTGTTTTGACTTGATGTCCCAACGTCTGTCTGCAATCCTCCACCAGCTGAGCCAAATCGGTGGGCGCGTTTGGGATGGAAAAGTCGAACATCCTAAGCATCTCCTCTGGTTGCCGGAAGTCGATCACCTTTTCGCTCCGTTTGTTCTCCTTTTCCACGTAATCCAGACACACTTCGATCACCTCCAGCAGGAACTTTCTCGTCCGCTCGTTCGCCTCATCGCCCACCTTGAACGGAAGCAGATCTTGAGTTTTTTCCATTTTTTTGCCATTTTTTTTGTGTGATTTTCATTGAGATTTGAAGTTTAAGAGTTCAGGTTAGAATTGATTGTACGCCAAATTGATTGTGCAAGTGAATATGAACTGTAAAGCTCGAGATTGTTCCCGATTAGATATTTGTAGACATTATTGTAGATAGAGACTGTCTTGCGTTGCTTGTCGTAGGAAGATAATCTTGAGAGAATTTTCGGAATATTTTGACAAAATTCTCTCGAAAATTACAATTTTCTTTGCCGCAGATCATGAAAAGGATGCAAAGATGGCCGTGCTCTTGCTGGATCTTATCTCCTCACTTACCATTGTATCTTTCTGAACTCATTGTGTGCGCTCCTAAGTGGCTTCTCGCCTTTGGGCTGGCCTCTTTGCCTCTGGCTTCTTCTCACACTTGAACAGACTAGCTCCGGACGTGCTCTGAGCCGATCAATTTGATGAGATCTTGCCGCCTGTTGGCCTTGAAGGAGCAACAATATTTTCCGTCTTCGTCTAAGCAAACAAGCAAACAACAACAGCAATAACAACAACAACAAACAACAAACAACAATAGAGAAAAACAAAAAACACCTCAAACAGTCTCAACTGGTGCAGACTGGCCGTCTGAATGAGGCGCACATTTGGCCAGACGCCAATGTCGCCCGAGACAAGGTCGACTGTGCAGACTGGATGCTGCAAAGTTCCTATACGCGCGCATCAAGCTTTGCGTTTGGTGCGCAGTCGCAGAAGCGGAATTAGTTTCAAAAGACGGTCTCATTTTGGCTCCCTCGAATCTGATTTTCGTCTCTGATTTCCGTGTCTGATTCTTCGAGACGAACTTGCGGCCGGCCCGAAAGTTGATCTCGATTTTTTGCTGCAAAAAAGTGCATAAAAATCGACAATTTTGTGCTAACTCGGGCAGACAGTCTTCCGGAGGAGTGTCTCAACAATCATAAGCTAGCAGAGATCGTCTGGACGAAGATCAAGATTGAAGTCAAGATTCTTGCCAAATTTCGTTGAATTTTGCTAAACTTTGACACTACCACACTTCTAGAGGTGCACTTCTAGAGACATGCGTCGTGTGAGTATTTTCGATGATTAACCGAAAAGAATTTGAGATGAAATTTTGGATGGAATACAAATTTCCCAAAAAACGCATCTTTCTCGACGTAATCCTCTGAACGAAACAGTTTTCCGAAAAATCTTTGCCGAAAACAATTTCCGTCCGCTTTCGTGATCAATTTTCTGTTAAATTATCTGTATTTGTGTCTGGCCATTGATGAGCCAGATTTCAATTGGGGGCGTTTATTTTGGATAATAATTTACATGAAAAAGGGCAAAATAATAAAGAGAAAATTCTCAGAGAAGCATGAGGAACATTTTGGGCGACTTTGCTTGCGGCTGAGCTGAGGAAGAGGAGCTGCTGCTGCTGGTCGCGTGCGACTCGCTGGCTTCGAGCTGCAAATCGGTGGAGTTGTTTCCGGCCTGCTGGCTGGGGTCTTGCCGCAGACTGTTGCCGGCCGCCTGCAGTTGCTGGAGCATTTGTTGCTGCTGTTGCTGTTTCTGCAACTGCTGCTGTTGCTGTTGGAGGAGAAACGGTCTTAGGCGGTTGATCTGTTGGCCAAAGAGGGCCAGCTTCTCGCCCAGCTCGTTGGCGCCCCTCTCGCCCTGGTTTCCGGCCAGCTGGAGGGCGTCGCTGTTGCTGCTTGGGTCCAACTGGCGCCGCTGGGCTCCAATTGGGCTGAGGAGGAGCAGCTGCTGAGGTTGTTGTTGTTGGAGGTCGAGCAGTTGTTGTTGTTGTTGTTGCTCGTGGATTCGCTGCTGGATTAGCTGCTCGGCCAGGCCGGCCGGACGCGTCTGGGCTGTGCTCAGGCCGGCCAGCAGTTGTTCGTGCGGCCCGGCGCTTAGGTTGGCCAGCTGGGGACTGAGCAGGTGCAGCAGTTGCGGCTGAGACTGAGGCTGCAACTGCAACTGCAACTGCAACTGTGGCTGTGGCTGTGGCTGTGCAGAGCTTAGGGCGACTGGAGCGAGGCCGGAAGTGGCGTTGCTCGAGTGGTGGCGCGCGAGGCCACCACTTCCGCCCGACGAGTAGAGCTGCTCGATGGGCGAGGACTGTTGGTGGGCGGCGAACTGGCGCGCGTACGGCGCCATCGTGTGCTGGGAATTGGAGCTGGGCCCTTGGGCGGCCTGGTTGTGCTGTTGGTGCGCGCGGGCCAGCAGCGAGCTGAGGGCGTCTCCAATGGCGGAAGTGGCGCTGCTGTTGTTGTTGTTGCCGGCTTGGCCTTGGTTGTAGTTGTGTGCGGCCGTTGCATTGTTGCTGTTGTTGCCAGAGTCTGTCTGCAGGCCGGCGAGCTGCTCCACGTTGGCCCCGGCGGCGCCCAGCGAGTTCTGCAGCTGGTTGGCGTTGGCGGCGGACAAGTGGCGGCCGGCCAGCAACCGTTGGGCGAAGGCCGAGCTTAGCGAGCTGGGCAGACTCGCGTTGGCCGCCTGCTCGGCCGAACCGGAGCCAATCTGGTTCCGTTTCAGCGACAAAATGCGCGGCATTGCAATCACAATCAGGGGCACTTTGATCTCCTCGTGCGAGCTCACATTTTGGCTGTTCAAAAAGGTGTTCAGCATGTTCCCGGTGGAGCCAGCCGAGACTGTGTGCGCTGAGGCGCCGCCCTCCTGCTGCAAGCTCGACTGCTGGGCCACCTGCTGCTGCTGCTCGGCCGCGTTGGCCGCCGCCACTTCCGCCGCGCTGGCCGCTTCCGCTTGGGCGCGGCTCTGGTTCGTGGGCGCGCTTAGGGGAGAGAGCTCAGTGAGACTGTTTAGGCCGTTGAGACGGGCCCAGGCGAGACTGTTGTTGTTATTTTGCTCGTAGGTTGGCGAGACACTGAGCACGTGGTCGCCCTTGGCTGGGCTCTCGGGGTGCTGCAGTGGCGCGGGACTGTTGCTGGCCGCTCGTCTGAGGAGAGCGCGAAGGCGGTGGAGAAGCTCGGGCGAACTGGTGGACAGTTTGGCGAGCAGGGCGCTCAGCTCGGAGGCGGCGCTGCTCACCAGCTGGCTCGACTGGTTGTGCGCCGGCTGGTGGAGGGCCAGCTGCAGCTGAGCTTGCGGCAGAAGCACAGGCTGCAGAGGCTGAGGCAGAGGCTGAGGCTGAGGCTGAGCTAGAGGCAGAGGTTGCAGAAAGGGGCCACTTCCGACGGGTGCAGGAGGAGGCAGCGGCTGGGCCGGAAGTGGCGCCAGTTGGGCCTCGGCAGTGTCGCGCCACAGAGCTGGCTGGAGCGGCGCTTGGCCAAGCGCCTGTTGCTGCGGGTGGTGCAGATTAGCCTCAAGCAACAGCGGGCTTGCCGGAGCGTGAACCGGAAGTGGCTGGAGGAGCACTGGTTGCTGGAGCTCGAGGGGGGCGGGCGCTGCGGGGGCTGGGCTAAGGTGGAGAGGCTGCGGTTGGGCGAGGAGGAGCTGGGCCGCCTGCTCGGCCGTCAGACTGATCAGCTGGTGGCCGGATGGGCCGGCCGGATGCAGCAGAGTGAGTGTCTCGTGGGCCGGAAGTGGCCCGCGAGCTTGGTGGTGGTGGGCGAGAGGTTGATGTTGGTGGAGTTGCTGTTGCTGCTGGGCCAGTTGTTCGTGGGGCGAGGGGCCGAGCGGGACCAGCGAGACAGTGTGCGGCTCGCTGGGGGCGGCGCGCGCCAACTTCCGGTGCTGGTGGGCGCCCACCTGATGCTGCTGCTGCTGCTGCGGGCCAGCGAACAGTTGCGAGGAGATCGACTCGGGCAGCCGGAAGAGCAGCAGCTGCTCCTGGTTCCTGCCCGGCGGCGCGCCCACAAACTGGCCCCCAATGGTGTGGCAGTGGGCGGGCCGGAAGTGGGCCAGGAGGGCGCAGGTGGCCAGCAGCAAGTTGAGGAGCAGTTTGGGTGCCATGAGGTTGGGCTTGTGTGTTTGGGGAGCTTTTAAGTTGAGCTTGTGGTGTGAGCTGTTTGTGTGTATCATCTTGTTGAGGTGTTGCATATTGTTCGGCTTGTTGCTTGCTTCCAGCTTCGAGCTTGCCTTCCGGTAATTTCCGTTTGAGTGGCCCAAGTGTTCGCGTCTCGAGTGTTCACTTGCTCTCTTTGGCGCTCCAACTGAGCGATTCACACTGCTGAACGGTGAGCGAGCTTTTATTTGCTCCATCTTTCATTTGATTTTATTGTCACCCCGCACACAGAGAGTGTCCGATGTGTTTGGATCGCGAGTGTGTGTGTGCTCGCAATGCAAACACTTGTCCTCACCGCGCGCGCCCTCACTTATGCACCCCGCACACAAGCTCGGCCCTTTCCAGTCGCCCCCTTCAAGCGATCGTTTTTTCGTCCTTTCACCCGTCTACTGCTCTCCATTTTGCACACACACACATCCTGCAGGCTCGCTTTGTTCGCGCCGCTCACTCGAGCTCCACTGATCGGCCAACTTGGTCGCATCTTTGCCACCAAGTTGGCCGGCTAATTAATCAACCAGAAGAAGGGCGACCCTGCAACTTTGCTCGCCCCTCGTGGTGCTCTGTGCGTGCTCTGCTTGGCAATGGGAGGGCGGCCAAGCTCGAAGAGGAGACACTCTCTGCCGGCCGCTGCGGAACACCGGAAGTCGGCCGGCCGACTTTGCTCGCCTTTGGTTCCACTCTTTGCCGCTCTAGTTGCGACCCCTCGAGGACAGACACACGCGCACAGACGGAAGGAAACCGGCACTAACAGACAGTTGCCAGTCGGCCAAGCTTCTCTCTGTTGGAGAGCGAGAAATTTCAGTAATGATCTTGACGCTCGTGCGCTGGCTCGGCGAGGCGCCAACTTGCCCACTGGACTCCCCGAGAACCGGGGCAGACTGTCCTCCAGGTGGGCTGCACTGGTCAAGTCGCCTTTGGCCACCCGAAAGGCCACCTGTTTGCCGACTTGTGGCCACACTTCCACAAGTTGGTCTCACAACAAATCGGCGCCGCCTCAAGTCTGCGAGAAGCGCCGCACTCGCACGTTGGGCGGCGCACATTGGCCCGCAAACTGCGCTGCACTGCATTGCAGACTGTATTTGATTGCATTGGACTGCATTGGACAGTTCAATTTGGACTGCATTGCACTGCACAGTGTGCGACACTTTCGCTTGCAGCCACTCGTGCTCGATGCGCATAATCAGCAGCGCCGTGTCTCCATCCTGACCCATCGGGCTGGATTCAGCATTATCCTACCTTAGCCTTCCGATGGGCTGGGAGGCGTTCATGTCCGAACTTGTCTCGCCAATAGGCAGCTCTCCTTGCTGCTGCTCTTCTGTTCCAACTGTTCCTCCCAGTTCGCCGCCAACTTGAAGCCGGAAAACACGAGAAGCCCGATTAACGAGCCACTTGTTGCAAGCATCCACAAGCATCCACAAGCATCCACAAGCATCCACAAGCTGCCACACGTTCCTTATCGTCTGCCCAAATGGCCGCCCATTTCTGCGTCCGGCTGTGTGTTCGCGGGCAACTGCCGGAAGCAGCAACACTGTCCAATTGGAACGCCGGGCGAGCGTCGGAGCCAGATGGAGCTAGATGGAGATTTAGTTGCGGTCTAAGTGGAAGTGAGAGTGAGAGTTGAAGTGGAAGTTGAAGTGGAAGTGGAAGTGGAAGTGGAATTGTGGTTGAGGAAGACTGCCAATGGCGCTCATTGGCAGTCCGGCCAGAGCTTGTCTAAGGCAAAGGCGCGGCCAGACACGAGGGCCATACGAAGCGAGTGGATTAGTGTTTCCCTCGCGGCTTAGCTTGCCGTATGTCTGTCTGTCTGTCTGTCTGTCTGTCTATCCCAAATTGGCCAGCACTGAGCAGAGGCAGATGAATCCTTTTTCCTGTTGCCACTCGAGACACACAGTCTCCTCCTGCTCCTCCTCTTTGCATCCTTTGCTTTGCCCGTGAACAAGCGCCGCGAACAAGCTCGCGCACATCGTTGGCCACTTGGACACCACTGGGCCAGCTAGCTCGCCCGCCGCACACCAATGGCGCGCCCTCAGAATGAGTCCTAAGTCAGAAGTGAACCCGAACGGCACAGGCTGAACTGGCGATCCTTTCCCTCAACCCGGCTACACACTAGCCCACACAAGAGGCGCTGCAGACAAGATCTGCCAATACGGAGAGCAACAAACGAACACTCCTACAGGACACGCCGCCTGCTCGCCTCCCAGCTCTCCAAACGGACCATTGGAAAAGCTTGTCGCCACCACCCTGGTCCCGTCCATTAGCAGGCAGGCCGAAGATGCGTCGCTTTTGTCAGCAGCCCATAAAACGGCAACAGTCTGAATCACGGCCCACCAATTGTCCACCTGGAAGGGTAGGCATTGCAAATATTTTTGCGCGCACTAATTTGCGCAAATCGCGTACAAAAACAATGGATCGCTCACCGCTCTGGACGCTCCCGCTCAGCCGCCCAGCGGCTGATACCCTTTTCGCGTGCGGCTCCTCTGCCGCCTCTTCCCAGGGATTCAACTTCATCACCTGGTGGTGACTCATGCTCGACTGAGAGAGTCTCCAATCTTATTAAATTGCAATCCTTTTGCTTTGCATGGAGCGGTTTCTCACAAAAGGGCCCCCCAGAGTCCGACTTCTGCCAATTCCTGGCCAACTGCATGGAGCAACCCCAAGCGGGCGGCCAAACTGGATTCATCTTCATCAGTTTATCGTTTGTTGGGACTGTCTGTGGCCCGAGGGCGCAATTTGCTCGCGACATAACAAGCTCTAGCTTGTCGCCTTTTGACCTGTCCAATTCCAGGAACTCTTGTAGCGGTGTTGCGTAACAGTGAACGCCGGCTGAAGAGGGGGAAAGATGAGGGCGGAATTCACGTGTGTGTCTGTGCGTGTGAATGTGTGCAGTCAAATGAGCGGAGGGGAAAAATCGGGCTAACTTTTTTGTTTTTCTCCCAAACACTGAACAACACAACCAATCGGGCATGAATACATGTGCAATGTTTATGTTTCGGGAATGACAAATTCGCCAAAATTCTTGGCCATCCTTCAATTATCATCAATTCCTACCTCATGTTGTCCATCTTATTCTCAGATCTCTCTTAAATCGAATCTATTTATCACAGCATCTCAGATATCATCTCCATCGTGGGATGAACTAACTCGAAACCAAGCACACCAAATTGTCTCCCTTCTCTGCGCCCAATCCTTCAGTGACAAACCAACCAGAGCAGCCATATCGTAAAGTCATTCCAACTCGTTATTCAACTTCCCATTGGGGCATTGATGGAGCAAAATTTAATCCAAAAATGAAAGTCAGAGCGCTGTACGATTTTCACGCCCAGCCAGGTTCATCGGAGCTCAACATTAGTCAGAATGAAGTATTGACAGTTCTCAATAAGGATATTGGAGAGGGATGGTGGGAGGGCATAAATGATCGCGGTGAGCGAGGTTTGTTTCCAGCTGGCTTTGTTGAACCCTTGGATGAATCTTCTGACCAAACTGATCCATGGAAGAGTAAGGCGAACACAGCCCAGATAACAACTGGTTTTGAAAGCATAGCTACAACAAGAGATCCACAAGCGCCGGTTAAGGCCCAACAGCCGGCCCAGCACCAGCAAGCTGATGAACCCGATTGGCCAGACGAGGATTGGGATGATGATGATGACAGTGCCGAGGAAGCAACCGATTACCAGAGCCAGAGGAACTATCCGACGGGCACGCCATACTATCCTGGTCAAGCAACAAATCAAGGCGATCAAGGCGCTCAAGCAGCTGCTAATGCTAACATCTATCAAAATGACCTCAATTTAGCAACAGCAAATCTAAAGTTGTCTGAATCTAACAAACAAATTGTACCCCTTAGTGCAACAGGTGCCCCAGTGAAAGCTCGTAAGAACTTCAACAGGTTTTCTAATTTTGTCAAAAGTGGCCTCGAAAGTTTCCTATTAGATCCCAGAACAATCCATGTGTCATTGGAGAACATTATCCAATTGCAAAACGACGCTGAGCTAGGAATAGTTTGGAAACCAGTCTTGAACCCGTACACCTGTGCTGTTACGAAGCATGGAAAAGAAAGCAAAATGAAGGGATTGAAGACGTACATTTCTTATGATATCACTCCATCGACAAACAATGTTGTTGTTAAAAGAAGATACAAACATTTCGATTGGCTCATGCAAAGGCTTGAGGAAAAGTTCCTCGTCACTCCATTGCCACCCTTGCCAGAAAAACAGATCGCTGGCAGATTTCAAGAAGATTTCGTCGAACATAGAAGGAATCTGCTCCAACTTTGGGTGAATTACATAACGAGACATCCGGTCTTGTCGCAATGCGATGTTTGGTGGCATTTCATGGCCTGTCCAACGGACGACATGAAGGGCTGGAAGTTGGGCAAGCGAAAAGCTGAAAAAGATGAGCTAGTTGGGGCAAACTTTTTCTTCTCCGTCGAAGTGAATCCGGGCACGAACCCGCTGGATCCGGTGAAAACTATTAAACAATTAGAAAATTTCCAAAGATTTGTATGCAAATTTGATGAAGCAGTCAAGCACATGTATACAACTGCGGTTGATCAATCCAAAAAGGTTTCCAGTGTTTATTCTAAGGATTATAAGAAATTGAGCGAATCCATCAAGGAGCTCTCGTCAGCATTCCAATCTGGCACAGCTTGGCGGAATAGTTTGGGACTCAATGAGGCCATACGTCAGACAAGTGCAGCTTATGAGGATATTAGTCGTTTGCACGAGGAGGAGCCCAAGTACGATTTTGAACCAATGGCCGACATACTGCACCAGTACCGAGGCCTCCTTTCTAGCTGGCCTGAGATATTACAACTACACAAGAATACCATTAACACTCGTAACGAGCAGGAGAAGTTGTTGGACGAGGGAAAAATATCCGAAAGTGATCTAGTTCGAGTGAACCAAAGGGCCAATGTGATAACCTATGCAACATTGGCAGAGATTAACCATTTCCATAATGAACGATTGGTTGATTTCAAACAAATGATGCAGGTATTCCTTACGGCTCAAATTAACTTTCACTCTGACATCCAAAGCAAGCTACAAGCTGCATTAAATAAAATAAGCGATGCATGATAACCTGCTTGCGCACTAATCAATACATCTGTTGCTATGTTTGGAGCTTATCTCGTCGATGTGACTTAATCTTTTCTTGGCTAGCGACAGGACATGGGAGTTGCGTCATTTCGTGAGCATGGCCACGCCCATCAGGTAGCTGTAGTTGCACGCTCAAGTTGGTCTGATTCAGATTTGGTCAGGAGACGAGTTGAGATTAAGTAAAGGAGGCATGATATCGACGAGGTCTGGAAAAGTTGATGGTATCCTCTGGTGAGAGACTCTGAGGAGGGTGTGAGTTTGGATCTTTATTATCTTTTTTCTTTTCGCACACTGGTTCATCACGGTGGTGGTCCAGGATTGTGTAACCCTTAGCAATTCACCGCTACTTTCTCTCTGACATTGCCCGCCGCTCCAGACAAGAGATACCAGACAGACGGATTAGGCATGGCAAGAAACGACTAATTTTAAGTTTTTTGAAACTTGTAACTGCATGGTGAAGTGCGCAACTCTCAAGAGAGAGTAGAAATTTGTCTGGCTAACTGAGCTCCTTTTTCTACAATCTGGACAGGCCACTTGCTCCGCCGGCCGATAACAACTCAACGTGTCCGATTGTGGCCAGTAGTGCAAGAGAGTCTTGCGTCTTCGCAGTTGCTCTTTCTAATCCTTTGGCCACCAGTAGAAATATTAGAGATCTCCTCTAGCTGACCAACCGTAGCTCGGGCTATCATTTGGCGGCAACTCTGTCTGACTGGAACTGGACATGGTCGAGCATGGACCGTTCCGGCTGACGCTCGCCGTTTGTCAGATCCACTGGCGACGGGCTAGTTTGGCGGCCCAAAGATGTGCCACTGTCGCTCAATGAAACTGCTTGGGGGCCGGTTTGGTGGCGCGGCGGCTCTTGACTGGCAGACTTCTCGTTCATCTCCTGCTTCTTTGATGCCTCAATCTCTTCTCGGCGCCGCCTCCAATGCTCATAGCGAGGTCGACGAGTTGCAAGGGGCCGAGTTTCGTCATCAGCCCTTTCGGAGAGCAACTTTGCCAACATTGGCCACCTCTTCAGCAACCTGTTGAACACATTGCGGTGCTTATGCTTCAGCTGGCATAGATACTCTCTGACGTCCGCACGATACATGGCAACTATCATCTCGCCATCCTCCCAAATGGGCCCGCAAGCTTCGAAGGTCTTCCAACAAACATGGAACTTAAGCTGACCCTTTTGTGTCCTATAGGCACGTATGTAGGCCAACTGGCAGCGGATCTCTGCCAGAATCGCCGCCCGACGGTCCACCTCGGTCCAAATTCTGTCCGGCTCCCTGGCCGCCAATTGATACAATCTTGCCTCCATGATCGCCCCCGAAATTCTCCGTGGCGACTCCTCAAAGATGGCAGAATCCTCGCTTGATGTCGAACTGGTGTCGTCCATTGTTCGCTGCCGGGCCTCAGGCCAGTTTGCGGCAGTTGACTCAGCCAGTGTTGGACGAGCTTGATGTCGATCTGCACCCAACGCTGACCCTCCGCTTGACGCTTGTCCTCCCCAGACTGTCATTATTCTACAATCCTATTTGGTCGAAGTGGAGAGCTTTATTGATTGATGGTATGAATTTGTTGATCTTGTTTGGTTCAAACGAAGGTAGGGTTGAAATGATATCTAATTGGAAGGTACCTGATGGAATGAGCTGCTTGCACTTTTGTTATCAAGCTCTAAGGCATCTAACCCAATGGGTTCGGTGTGGTGGTTGGATATTGATTATTTTTTGTGTGGCGGACACAATAGATCAGCTTTCGGAGGGTCAGCTCCTAGGAGAAAAACACATACGCCGGACAAACTAACACTCCGTCGACAGAGGGGCGCCAGCCTCTGCAACTTTGGTCCGACACGATTGCATCCTTGAAAGACAGAGGAACCGTGAGAAAGAGGAGCGACACTATCAAAGTGACCAATTCAAAGAGATAGAGGCAGAGAGTCGAAAGTTGAGGCCCCCCTCAAGATGTGCCAATTTCTATCCAATAGGCAAGCAAGACTGTCAATAGATCTTTTGTGTGGTGCTATGGAGCGCAGACAACGCACAAGTATCCCGACTGGCGCCAGTCTGTCGGGCGTCAGTGCATTGGAGATCATTCAGCGGCATATGTCTGGCAGGAACTTGTGAACATAGTCCAGCCAGTTTAGTCTGTAGCAGAAAGTTTCTGCTCTCAAGATTTACTCGCCTGGTCTTTCACCTCGAGACAGTCTCATCACCTGACTCTCTTCAGATCACTCGCCTAGTTTGATGCGAGTATCTACGGTCGGCAGCGGCTGTCACGAACACCGGCCGATGTCTCTATCTCTGGTAGGCTTTCTTTCAGCTTTCAAGATTTTACGAGATCCCCATCGCTCGAGAAATCATGAATCTTGACTTGATGTCGCTCTCCCTCGGGCCGAGTTTGCGTTCATGTTAGCAGCATTCCGGCCAAAAACAAACTTGTTCTATTGGATTCATTGCTTGGGGTGCCGATAGACAAAAAGCACACTGCTTCTTAGAGTATTGATGGCAACAATCTCGGAATCTGCAGAGCCCATAAAATGAGCTAGCTTACTCTCCGGGTCTGGGCAGTGCTTTATCGTGGTTGGTTTTTAATCACAATCACAGCCAAGATCGCTCTCTAGATCCACCTCAAACCACTCCGTGGTACCTCCGTCAAGATGAACCAGACGAATCTGTTCTAGATCAGTGTAGCCAGACTGGTCCACGCGCTCTATCCGGTAGCTAATTGTCGAGGCAGGCTCACAAGTCCGGTTCATACACCTGCGTCATCGACAGCATTTCTGGTTTTTCTATGAGATGGATTTCCGTGTAATCTCTGACAATTTCGATCTACCTTCAGCCAGACAGTATATGCGGTCTCAGCTGATAAGGTGATAAGGAGCGCAAGGAGGATTGGCTGAAAGTTCGTTGTGATGTCTACCACGATTTCTCATTAGTCGAGAGGTCGCGTCGGCCGACGAAAGTCACATCCTGCGTCACAGCCCACAGTGCTACTCTAGGTCCGCCCTCCATGGGCCTCCAACTGGCGTAGATATCCGCGATTGGGATATCCAGTTGGTTTGACACCTGAAAGCAATACGATGGTGGCTGCAAGTACACCTGCGGGAGACCCGCGTGGCCGGCCGCAAATCTCAACCCACAACGCGTTCGCACTCGTGGTTCCTCGACTGAGCAGCCCACATTAGTTTTTCTATCTGTAACCCTATCTATGATCGATTATACCAATCTCAGTATAACACAATGTTCAACAACGACAAGAGCACATTTGCTCAATATTACGCCGATCAAATGAACAAGCAGACACCAAAAACGGAGGCCGAAATGAAGGGACGTGAGATGGCCGACGATCCCATGTTGGAGTATTTCCGCGAGAAAGACAGGGGCAAACAGGGTGGCTCGAGTGAACCGAGCAAGATATATAAGAATCCTTATCCACCAAATAGGTACAACATCAGACCCGGGCACAAATGGGATGGCTATGATCGATCAAATGGGACTGAGAAGAGGCTAATGGAACGAGAGAGCCAGATGAAAGCTCGGGAGGAGGAATCTCACAGGATGGCAACGAAAGATATGTAATTATAGCAGACAAACAGATGTGTATATGTATGAAATTACTTGAATGCGGTTGTAGTGATACAATTCTACATGGTGGTCCATGTCTTTCAGGCTTTAGTGTTCAGATTGCGCTCCAGGAGCTGCGACAAGGGTTCAGCATCATGACATACCTATTCCCATACCTAGATGTATACATATATATATGGCACCATTATCAGTTGGGCTCATCTACCGAGTCGCCCTTACTTTTGCCCTTCTTGCTACCAAACTTGAACCTCTTTAGAACGGCCTTGGCTTTGAGTTTCTTCTTTTTACCCTGACTACCTTGACTCAATTCCGATGGCGTTGGGGTGGGATTTGTGAGTCCACCTGAGGTTGTAGTGGCGTAGCTTTGTGGTGAGCCAACTCGTTGGTCAGCTATCACTGTGGACGCTTTCGATTGGTCGTCAGTCTCGTTGGTCTGAATTGATGCTCGTTTACTGGCACTTGGAGCCGGCTCGTCCTCACTGCTGGCCAAAGGTGCCGCGCTTGTAAAGCCGCCACCATTGTTCAGCTCCATTGAGTCCTCGTTCGACTGCACTAGGGCTCCACCTGATGAGGCTATTGATTGAAGTGTGGCCGCTTTGTTAGTGGTTTGCTTTTGATTTGTGTATTTATCATCAGCGCCATCGCCAATGTCGCTCAATGAGGCATCTGAGAGAGAATCGTGACTAGCTGAAGTGAGAGCGGCGCCCGGAGTTTCGGGTGTTGTCTTACCACCAGTTTCGCTAAGCGCAGCCTCACCTTGGATGCCATCGCCAAGCGACGATGAGGAGACACCGCCCCTTAGGGGGGGCCCTAACGGAAGTCCAATGGTGCCGAACATGGTCGTTGGGGATGCAGATTGTTCGAGCAAGTTGGTTAGATTTTGCTGAAACTGTTCATTAGACAACTGGGAGGCAATAGAGATAGACGTGGACTCATAGCCGCCGCCTCCTCCAGCCTCGCTCTCGCTCAACCCTAGCCCACCTTGGCCCGATGATCTTCGTGAGGACTTATTGCTCCTCCCAAGGGGACCAGGCCCCTCGCCGACGTCCGACTCTGGCTCCTCGCTCCTCATCGCCTGTCTCTGTGCTCCCTTGCCCATGGAATTTTGCCTACTCAAGGTGCTGCCAGCATAGCTCCGGCTCCCTTTTGTCGATCCCCCACGACTGTAGGTGGTTACTGATTCAAGATCCTCCAGAGGCGAGTACTCAATTCGAGCGTAGTCACCGATCTTGGTCGTGCTGGGAATGTTGGCCCGATCGGCTGAGGCGGCCAGACCGCTGCTCTCGGCGAGAGGGTTGCCAGCCTCCCTGTCGGACTGCAACCTGCTGCTCGCATCGGGGCTCTCGAGTTCCGGTCGTTGGGTTTCTGAGAAGGAGTCTACGTCAATGGACGAGGCTGGCGACTGGCTGCGGCTTTTTTCGAGATCCCGCATGCTTAGCTGCTCTTGCGACTTGCCCGCTGCCTCTCTGAGCCGTCGTTCAATATCGTCATAATTGGCCTCTGGACCAAGAGGCTCACCGATTTCAAGTTCAGCCATCACTCTCTGTGCCTCGCCAATGGAATCTGACCATTCCGGCGGCTCGACGCTCTGCATGTTGCCCAACGACCTTGCATTGGGGAGTGCCGAGACGGCCTTAGCGGCCCTCTGCTGCAAGCTTGCTTCATCGGCCGATGGAATATTCTCTTTCTCCTCTTTGATATCATCTTCATCTTGGGCTGCCAATCTCGAAAAAGACATCACTCTATCGTCATTACCTTTCTCAGACCCTCTTCGTGTGTCATAATCTTCATTATTGGCTTGTATCTGATTTTCGAGCGATTGATCCTTCTCTGTTGCGGTCAAAGTGATCAAGTTCCTTGACAATTGTCCATTTGAGTTGCCTTCTTTCTTCTCCTGACCGTTTTCTTCTGTGGACGCCCCATTTGAATCGTTGTTCTTGCCTTCTTGGGGGCTCGACACGGATTTTCGTTGCTGTTTGCTTGTCCTGTTATTAGGAGGAGCACTGCAGCAGGAAATACACAAGATGAATCTTAGCATTTTGAATTCCACTCACCACAATACGTTCTTTTTCCTCCACCTTCTAAACCAACTTAACCTTATTTACAGTGACACAGCTCTCTAGATCTGTTCACTATAGGCTTCACATCCCATCATTTAATGCATCAGAATTGGGCAACAACTTTCTGCCGCTCACCCAAACTTATTGCTCGCCGAGCAGTGCTGACACTTGGGTTCAATGCAACCGACAAGGGATGGAGATGGATGGACAAGGATGGTCTAGGAGAGATGGAAAAACAAACCAATTGCAATGGATATATGATTTATCCCATTGATTGCCGCCCTAGTTCACTTTGGCGGCATAACTACTACTTTGTGCGCTAATTGTTCTGTGATGCTTCTTCAAGATGTAAGATGAAGAGCGGAGGTTTGTTTTATCCTGATGGTGTTAATGTGACACTAATAGAAAATATTTATCCAACAGTCAATTTGCTCGTCATTGTTCGTTGCGGCCTGAACCAGTGGATAGTATAGTGCTGTAGGGTTTTAGCCTATGTCCCGACCGTTTCTTCATCACCACCCAGGTCCATTAGCAAGTAACCGACACAAGAGCTTTCGTGTGCTTTGATAAGAGAGTGAGAAAAAGAATGTTTTCAAACAATGAACCAGATCATAAAGCAGCACAAAGCTTGTCAAGGTTGTTCCATTGTGACGTTAGATGCGCAAAAGAGGCTTTAGTGTCGATTTTGTTTGCCCATTTGTTGGCTCTCAACTGATAGATTCCCTTAGACAAACTCCAGATTCCAATCTATGAGCCGATCAGCAACCGAACACTCATCGTCCTTTTCGCTCACGTTCTGTCCAACAAACTTGACAAACTGTTGCCATCACAAAGATCTGATTCATTCTATTAGTCTGATCAACTGCAGCACTAGCATGACTCATAACTGCCTCTCTATCTGGCCCAAGTAAGACTTGCTCCTCATCAGCAAGATTTACTCGGACAACAACAACGATGAGCACAGGCTTATTCATCATCGGCCATCTATCTGCCTGACTGCTGCAATCATCAAGCGTGCTCATTTTAAGATGAATGGTCGAATTCAATCGCGACCTAAGTTCACGACAGATTTAGGCAGACGAGTGATTATCCAATCAAGTGTTGGATGACGCCTTTTGCTCGTTTCGACAAAAGGCCCATCGGTGCACCCGTTTCTTTTGCACACATGTATTACACATGTAGGACATTGGAATCGGCTGATTTTCTCGTGGTTTATTTTTGTCCAGTTATGCAGATGCCCATGATTTCATTTGTTGCCTAGTCAAAGTGCATCTTTGGGCAATCAGTGGGGAGCATTGTTTGACCCGTGCGAATCATCTAAGTAGAGTTTTACTTCCTTTCAAATAGGTAGATGTTGATCAGGCTCAGTTGATTTATGGTCCCTCCTAAATGGCTGGATCTATCAACGAAACATTACGATCCGCTCGCGGCACATTAAAGATTGCAGTCGTACTTTTTACAGCTTGTTGCATCGTGATGCTCTTCTGGTGCGCGTTCACGAGCTCTACTCTAAGTCCAGAGAAATTTAGGGCAAGCAAGGACTTGTTCGTCTCCCTCTATGTTTTGACACCTCTCTTCACAACTGTCACAATCCTCATAGTCTGGCTAGATTGCAGAAGGTCGGAGAAGAAACTCCTCCTCGGTCCATTGGGTAAAACACCAGAAGGGGAGCGCTCCGAGTCATTCAAGAGTGTCTCAACGATCAACTCGGGATTGAGCAATTCACCAGCGAAGAAGTCGGGCAGAAGTGAAGCTCTAAGTCGCCAGCTTTCACCACCAAATGGTCCAACAGGGAGCATGAGTGCACCCGACAGCTTCCGGAATTTAACTCCAGAAAGCGATAGACCCATTACCCTGGCGAATCTCAAGAAGAGCATGAAATTAAGAGCCGCCGAGCTAGCCTAGATGTCAGGATGCACAGAACTAGAACGCATCCCTGGTCAATCTCCCCTCAGCAAATGGTGTCCAAACATGATGAGTAAATCTTTATCATTTCATTTGACAACAGTGCGTCTGCTCTTCTGTCACTCATAAATCTCAGTCTTTTGGGTAATCTGTGTATCTAATTCTCGAATATAGGTACGGGCGATGCAGTCCAGGCAGCAAGACGAGTGGGAGCCGGATCTCTCCGTGTCATTCGATTTCTATCGGAACTGATTATGGCATCGGCTATGATTAGGATGGTGAGGGCGCCCCTCAGCAACCTGTTGAATGGATGAGGGTGAATTGACATGCAACATGGACCAAAGATGGGAAAAGGATAAGATTTCACGAAGATCCCCATGGAATTCATGACGAGCGCTATCATTTGATTCGCTATTGATTCTTGGAAATTATCTAGATGTTTTCGACAATACAATAGTCTCGATAGCAGTACGTTTCTCCTTCCTAAGATACATGCATTTCCCGGCCGAAACATATTCGATTCGATCTCATTCATGAGAAAATATCTATATGCTCCTATCTATCGAATGAAACAAGACATCGACAATCGAAAGCCCTACCCAGACAGGTGGGTAGTTCTAGACTCAAAGTCTCTAGAAATATATTGGGATTGATGAACGGCCGGCTCTCTAAACGGAGAGATTGGCCGCTCGACCGCTGGAAATCGACCAACATCCTCACGGGCACCTAGAGTCATTTTCTCACTCGTGTTGCTTGATTCAGCGACGCAGGCAAAGTAGAGTTTGAGCAAATTAATGGAGACTATCAATGAAATAGAAGACTACCCTGTTATTTCTTTCTGGCGAACATATCTTGCATCAAGATGATCCCAGGCTTTGGACTATTTCTAGAACGGAAAATCACTCAGTAGTGTGCTCTCATGGCAGACTTGGGAATGTTGTTGTTTCAGGCACTTGAACAGTGATACACTCGGTATAGTTGATAGGGCGTATCACCCAAAACTATGACGATAATCAAAGAGCTACAACTTAGCAATAGGTTTCGCGGATGAATTGGTGAAGTTTGGTTCTAACCATAGTTTCTCCTGTGCAAGTAATGTACTCGATATCAGATTATGATGATTGACATTCGCGAATAGAGCATGGTGATAACTCGGGAAGCGGACGAATATAAATCTCTTGGGTTACAGGGACCATGCACAGAAGACAGCAACTTTGACTTGGTGTCTCTAGGACTATCTCAATTGCTCTCATGACACCTGCGGAGCTGGTACAAAACTGTGCGCTGGAACACTCGATTGACTCTTGAGATATCCTCAGAGACCGATCAAGGAGACCAAATTAAGGGTGGCGATCCTTTTATGACGGTTCATCTCGGACCTCCAGGATGAACTTGCCCTGATATTAGAAAATTTTATTCCTCTTTCTACATAGAGATCGTTACGACGTGTGTATTAACAGTCGCATATGACACTCAACTCTATGTGAACAACGACCAACATTGCGTTCAGACTTATGATCAAGATCTTCTTGTTACATGGATGACAATCGGATCGACATAGCTGATTCATCAATTGTCCAACGTAGATCTAGATGCAACTAGGCAGTCATGTCTCTAGGCCCAGAAGATTCCCGATCAAGGAAAGCTTAGATGAAGTCTCGCCCGTAAATTGGCCAGTTCGGGGGCGCTTCTTGGTCGCTATTTGTCCTAGGATTGTCATTGCTATGAACTCCACTTGGAAGTTTGACGTATTCTGGATTATTCGCTTTGGCTGGAGGTATCAAGTTTTTTCTGCGTTTACTCTTGACCACTGTACCACGAGCAGTTCCGTGTGTTTGGAGGCAGTACCAGATGTGACGGATTGCGTTGTTAGATGGAACCGGATTGGCTCCTCTCGGTCTAACCTTGGATGAAAAATACGGCCATGTGATGATTTCTCTGATTTTGGAGCACAGGGTTTCTGAAAATATTGGCTTTGGATCAGAAGTTAACTCTTGCTCTGAGATAAACCGAGCAAGTGTTATGGCCATCAAAATGTGGATTCGCTCACTCTCATCATATGCGGCGGTGGGTCCCGCTAGCCTTCCTTTCAGGGAGGAGGGGAGTCTATAGAAACGAAATGTTAGCTATGCTTTCTAAAAGTTAAGTTTAGTTTGAATATCGCTATCTGGAGGCCAGTACATACCTTGGCTTTTTAGGAGGCCTGCTTACAGTGGTGCTCGATCCTGTTGAAGCAGCCCAGGATGGTCCAGGTTTCTGACTTTGCTGATGCATTTGTAGTTGTAGTTGTAGTTGTAGTTGCTGTTGTTGTTGTTGTTGTTGTTGCTGTTGTTGTTGCTGTTGCTGTTTATTATGTGATTGTCTTCGTATCTGACCTGAATCCAAGTTGTTACTCATCGTGATACGGTACTGTAATTACGCCTATACCATTGGGCAGTCATATGTTCGGATATCTTGCTAGTCTTATTCTCAAAAGAAGATAACTAATCATCCGAGACGAGAGAAATCAGAGATTTAGAGCAAAACAAACAACAAAAATTATCAGCTGGGTAAGGCATCCTGGATTACCGCACGTGCGTCTTCATGTACGCTCAAAGCTGGGAATTTCCTGTGTTGATTCATTTCGCTGGATCCACGACTTGTATCACCATTCAGTGATGCAACTAGGTATTGTAATGTTACTATGTGATCAATCAAATTTAATTTTCATCAAACATGTCTCTCCCTCATTGGAGAGAGTTCGTCAAATCTGTTGATGCCAAGGTGCAAGATATATTTAGCGAATGGGGTCATCTTTTTGTCATTTGCACTGATGGTAGGATTATATTGTTTCGCGAAAAAGACACTCAAACTAGGTTACGAACCCTATTTCAAAGAAACCAGTTCCAACTTGTGATAGATTTAACCAAATCCCAGCAGTATAATCAGGAAGCTCTAAGTGTTATTTTCAAACTTTATGGTGATCATCTCTACAGGAAAGGAGATTACGAAGGGGCTGTTAGTCAATATATAAGAACCATAGGTTGTCTCGAGCCTAGTTATGTCATTAAGAAATTCCTCGACTCCCGCAGGATCGGTAACTTAACCGTTTATCTGAAGGCCTTACATAGGAAAGGACAGGCTACCCAGGATCATACTAGACTCCTGTTGAACTCTTATTCTAAGTTGCGCGATGACACTCAGCTCAAACATTTTATCGAATCGTATGAATCTTACGAAGAGGGGAATATCAAGTTCGATGTGGACATCGCCTTGAAGGTTCTAAGAGAGGCCAATTTCCATGAGCTCGCAATCTATTTAGCGAAGAAGCACATGAAACACGAACTGCTCTACAAGGTTTTGATCGAGGACCAAAATGACTGTGATGCAGCTCTAGATTACATGTCTGAGATGCTAGACCCGAATGAAATGGCTCATCATATGAAAATATATGGAAGAACTATGTTGAAGAGTTGTCCAGAAAAGACCATATCCATGATAAGCACCATCTGTCATAAGAGTCGAGATAAGGTATCCAAATCTTCGCCGACGTTCGACCTGAACAATGTTTTCGTGCAAGTTTACCCAGAGGAGTTTTTTCACATATTTGTTGGCAACAATGACTTATTCGTGAAGTTATTAGAACAATTAGTTGATGGTGGCACTGATTTTGCCACTAAGGCTGTCCATAACCTACTTCTAGAACTTTACTTGAACTCCTGGCGTAAATCAAAGGATGACATCCTCAAGAATGTGCATGCAGACAAGATAAAGAATTTGCTTACCAATTCAAGCGACAAATTGGATTTAGACCAGGCACTGATACTTTGTCGTAACAATCGCTTTGACGACGGTCTCATCGAGCTTTATTCCAAGGCGAAGCTGTATCATTTAGTGTTGCAATATCATATCGACCAAGATGATAGCCTAAAAATAATGAAAACATGTGAGGATTTCGGTTCCGAGGATAGACGTCTCTACATGCCGGCCTTGATACACTATGCGAAAACTGGGGATGAGCGTCTTAGTCAATTGCTGAAGATCATAGAACACGATAAAATCATTCCGCCCATGGTTGTGATAAAAATTCTCTCAGAGAGTAGACGAGCCTCCCTGGGTTCGGTGAAAGACTATCTGATAAGGTTCCTAAGAAAACTTAATGATAGACTCATGGACAATGAGAACGCAATAGATCATTTCAAAGATGATACTGAAATTGTACGCCAGAAGATTGAAGACTTTGAAAATAATCAGACGGTCTTCCAACCATCGAAGTGTTCAGCTTGTCAAGGAATCCTCGATCTGCCGTCGGTTCATTTTCTATGCAACCATTCATATCATGAGTACTGTTTCTACAATTACTCTGCTGAAAACGATGAATGCCCAATATGTGTTAGCACGAATAGTAAGCTACTGGATGAAATAGGATCACACGAGATAAGCAAATCCTCTATCGATAAACTCGATAGGCAGTTTTCCGTGGCGAGTGATGATGTTTTTAACAATTTAGCTAAGCTCTTCGGGTACGGATTCTTCAAGTGATAGAATTGCGTCCCGCTCTAACAATGAGATTGGTTCCGATACAGAAAGGCTGGGTGGTGATAGAGATCGGCGTACTTGTACGATATTGAGTCTATCCAAGTTTCAAGTTCCGAGTGTCAGTGTTGAGCTTCGTTACAAAGTTCACCGCGTCACTTGAATAGCGATGCCGCTCACTGTAACGCGGACTGTTTTGTCTCGTTCGCGAGCTCTGTAGCTTTAAAGATCGCTATAGCTTGGCTCGTCTAGCTCAGGGCGTTGTGCCTGCGATTGTCATCTCTTCTCAAGCCCTCCCTTTAGCCACTTAACTTGTATTGATCATTTAATTTATATCAAATAAATTATGCAGATAGTAACAAATAGATAAGCATTCGACCAACTAATGTCTAACATTCGAGCCTGACTCCGGCCAATCGATAGAGTGCTGACGCCCGATAGATAGGTTGCAGCGGATATTCTTTACGCCTAGAGCTGGGGGTACCTAGATATCTATGCGCAATTGACTATAGGAACTCGGTCGATATCGATCATATCAAAGGAAAGATTGACTTTGGGAACAAGCTCATAGAGGAAATAGAGTAACTAGGACATTTATTCAAAATATCTTCTTAGGAAAATATTGGATACCATAAGAAAGTAAACTTCCGCGCAGTAAGTCATCTATACAGGTGCAAAATGACCACACAATTCACAATGGACGACGACGAAGATTTTGCACCACCGAGTTCGGCCGATTCAGATAGTGATAGCGGTGACTTCTGTTACAACTTTAGTATCAGGTGCCAAGCTCAATCGCCTGTTCATTTGATAAGCGATAATGATGTAACAAGCGATTTTGAATCGTCACAAATTTCTACATCTTCAACAATCCAGGCAAACTCATCAGTCACTCAATCCTCTGGCCAGCAGCAACAAAACTTCAGCCAATCTCCAAAATCTGAGACAACTTCGATGACAAAACAACAGGCACAAAGACAGAGAACCAGGTCTGTTTCTAAAACAACGGCCAATCAGGCGAAAGATCAATCGTGCGTGTTGCATACCAGACAAAGGACTATATTCATGGCCGGTCGACCACCGTGGTATGATGCACAAGGTCAACTGGTCGAGCCGTTTGTCATTGGTATCTGTGGTGGCTCGGCGTCTGGCAAGACAACCGTCGCAAAGAAGATAATCGAAGAGCTTGATGTCCCTTGGGTGACATTGCTCAGTATGGATTCTTTCTATAAAGTTTTGAGCGAAGAGTCACACAAGCTTGCCGAAAATAACGACTATAACTTTGATCATCCTGATGCATTTGATTTTGACCTGATGGTTAGCACCTTGAAACGCCTAAAAGCGGGAAAAAGAGTCGAGGTGCCTTGTTACAATTTTGTTACCCATTCTAGAGAGAAACGAACCAAAATAATGTATGGGGCTAATGTAATTATTTGTGAAGGTATTCTATTATTCTCACATACTAAATTATTAGAAATGTTGGACATGAAAATTTTCATTGACACCGATTCGGACGTCCGTTTGTCTCGCCGTCTTCGCAGGGATATCACAGAACGAGGTCGAGAACTTGAGGGTGTTCTCAAACAGTATAACAAGTTTGTCAAGCCTGCTTTTGATCACCATATTGCACCGTCAATGATTCATGCCGATCTGATTGTTCCTCGAGGAGGCGAAAATAAGGTGGCGATAAATCTAGTGGTGCGACATGTCCATACGCAGCTACAATCTCGCGGTCTCAAACTACGCTCCAAGATCGTCAACTCGCACTTTGACCAACCATTACCGAAGGCTCTTAGAGTCCTACCTCTAACATCCCAGGTTTTGGGTAATCATACGATCATCAGAAATGCCAACACCAGTCGTGATGAGTTCATATTTTACTCAAAACGTCTGATGAGATTGCTCACTGAGTTTACGTTATCCTTATTAGACTTCAAGGACGTGATCGTTGATACTCCGCAGAACGTGAAATATCATGGAAAGCGACTTGATTGTAGTAAAATCTGTGGTGTATCGATCCTCAGGGCAGGAGAAACAATGGAACAAGCACTGTGTGATGTAGTAAAGGACGTCCGTTTGGGCAAAATATTGATACAAACTAACCAAGAATCGGACGAGCCGGAACTCATTTACCTAAGGCTACCTCGCGACATCAAAGATTATCAAGTTATACTCATGGACGCGGCTGTGGCCACCGGTGCGGCAGCGATAATGGCAATCAGAGTGCTCCTTGATCACGACGTTCCGGAAGAGAACATCTTCCTCTGCTCTCTTCTAATGGCAACCACGGGAGTTCATTCAGTTGCCTATGCATTTCCCAGAGTTAAGATTGTTACATCGCATGTAGATCCGGAAGTGGACGAAAAGTTCCACATAATACCCGGTTTTGGTAATTTCGCGGACAGATACTTCGGAACGGAAGCCTAACTGGTCGGACGCCCAACAGGAGGAATCTGAGGATGAAGTGCCATAGATTGTAAAAGATCTGTGCTTAAAGAATAAAATGAGCTTTAAGATAACATGTTGTTTGAATCAAGCAGTTACATTGAACGCTCCTCAGTGGTGGTCACAATTTATTCGATACCTCAAGATTATTAGATTCGAGCGGACTAGCTTCCTCTGATGCGGCGGCGGAGGGTGATGGTGATGATTCAGGTGTCATGACGACGCTGGACTCAGGCATACAGTCTCTGATTTTTGTGGGCTGACAGTCAGCGGACTCTTTTGATGCAGTTTCGTTGGATGCTGATGAGCTGACTACTGACTCACTCTTACGGGATATGATACAAGATTTGTGGGCGTAGAAGAAGCAATATCCGCTTTTTCCAGCATTGGTCTTAACTTCACTATCTAAAACTTTCGTTATTGAATCATCGTCACATGAATACCAGGAGGAATTATTCTGGTTGTAGACGTAGCTAGTATAATGACCAGCATCTAGCGACGAACCAAGGTGGCAAACAACGGCGACTAGTTGATAATTATTATCGTCATCGCCAATGTGGTTATGTATAGATGGAGAATGACTTGGTGATTTATACTCTTGGAATGGTACCGACAGCTCGAACGGTGCCTCAATCTCGTCCAAATCTTTCTTTCCTGAATATGAGTATCGAGCCAATGTTATGAACAAAACTTGCGGCAATTTCCTTATCAGACACTGTTTCTTTCTTTTCAATGATTCGCACTGAGGCTGAGAGCATCTGAATTCGAGTATGTCATCTTTAAAGTAATTGTTGAGTGCGTCTCCGAGGGCTCTTTCTATTGCAGACACTGCATTTTCATTTGATACTTGGGGCAACGCAAGTGGTAGAGTGCGTACTTTCTCGGATTCTGATATGATTTTGTGGTCACAACCGGGACATCTGATCATGTAATCGAGCTCTAGTTCAAACGTTTCGGTTACTGGATTGTCATAATCGTTTGTCTTGTTCAAACTTTGATAGAACTCTTGAATGGAGTCGATGACATGATAGAAAAATTCACTAGCGTCTTGCTGATGCGTGGAATTGAATTGTGAGCTCCGTTCGCCAACAGCAGACTTCAACTCTTCTAGCTTGCTTTCCAGCTCTCGCTGTCGTTCTTGTCTTTGGGATTCTTCGAAAGTGTCGATTTCTTTCAGTGATTTTGTGTAACTTCTGTACAGATTGTAAAAAGCGTTTGAAATACGATACCTGAAGTCTGGTTGCTCAACTGTGTCACTCAATGTCTCCATGGATTGCGTGAATTTATCCATGAACATTTCCAAGCTGAAAAGGCACTGAATGATAGAGTTTTCGTAGCAAGTATTTCCCAGGTTCTTCAGAGGTAGCGGACTGTCCCTTCCAAGACATCTTGATTCTTCTTTGGGGGATTCTGTAAAGGTTGTTATGATGGGGCTTTTGATTGGCTCAGGACTATTGCAGTCCTGCAAACGTATTTTTTTCGGTGGAGATCCTATTGAATAAAAACTATTTGTTGAGATTGACGATAGTTGCGCCATTGTGATGGGATTTTGCATGAAAATTCATGTGGCGGTGACTTTCATTATCTTGGGGTGCTGGTTTCCAATTGACAAACTATATGAGGCTGACCCATGTCCATTGATTGAAACCAATCGTGTTGCCCGCTGATTTTAACAAAATTTGTGGATTCATCAATGCTAGGATTGCCGCTCAAATAGTGTGGGTGCAGCAGCAAATGTGGCGGCAGAAACGATGCACAACAGAAGGCAGAAGACGCGCGAGCAGAGCGCGCCACAACGGCGAAGGCGCCAAAAATGTGCGCATGTGCGGCTAGCAAGAAGCGGGACATTACAAAATTCCCAAGTTGCGTTTCGTGTTTTAAAATTATCGCGCCGCGGCACCGAGCGCAGGCGCTTCTTGAGCTCGGAAGTTATAAGCATGGTTCAAGCGTGCACCAACTTGAACCACACAAGAGAATGTGTCTTTGCATATTATTTACTTTGGTTTTGCCACGATCTAGAAACTTTCCTCCTCTTTTCCAATCGCTTATTTGACGGTTTCCCATATCCCCGGAGCACACCTTTTGCAGATCGCTAACTTATTTATCTTTATTGTCATCGAAGCCGTCGTGAATTATGGCGTTCGTTAAGCGACTCAAGAACAAGGCATACTTCAAGAGATTTCAGGTGAAATTCAAGAGGAGAAGAGGTAAGTTACCGAGACCCGGTCATTTTCTTAGAGGTGCCTCCTTATTAGTAAGCTTCGACCACTAACACGAGATCTCTGATCACTCACTTCAAACTATCGCTATCTTCAGAGGGAAAAACTGACTATTATGCCAGGAAACGTCTCGTAGTTCAAGACAAGAACAAATACAACACACCTAAATATAGACTCGTTGTGAGAATCAGCAACAAGGATATAACAGCACAAATTGTTGCAGCTAAGATCCAAGGTGATGTAGTTCTCTGTCAAGCAAACGCCCACGAGTTGCCACACTACGGAGTGAAATTGGGATTGACCAACTATGCCGCCTCCTATTGCACAGGTCTCCTTCTTGCTCGTCGTGTATTGAAGCAACTTAAGCTCGATCAGATATATGAGGGTCAAAAAGAAGTTGATGGTGAACAATTCAATGTTGAGGACGAGGCTGACAAGCCCGGAGCGCTACGCGCTTACCTTGACGTTGGACTTGCACGTACCTCGACCGGTGCTAGAATTTTTGGAGTCATGAAGGGAGCATGCGATGGAGGTATCGATGTTCCCCATAGTGTCAAGCGATTCCCAGGCTATGATTCCGAATCAAAAGAATTCAACGCCGAGGTCCATCGCAATCACATTTTCGGCCAGCATGTGGCTCAATACATGAGAACCCTCCAAGAGGAGGATGAAGAGGCTTACAAGAAGCAATTTTCAAGATATATCAAAGAAGGAATAACCGCTGATAACGTGGAAGAAATGTACAAGAAGGCTCATGCTAATATAAGAGCCAATCCAGACCGTGTCAAGAAGACGGAGAAGAAATCGAAGGAAGCTGTCAAACCCAAGCGGTATAACAAGAAGAAGCTGACACTAGCGGCCCGAAAG